>Ga0307510_10000018_pt1 | contig 192986 bp, 170 predicted proteins | sample 12_EM_MG_FD_207224 | JGI IMG/M metagenome (GOLD analysis project Ga0307510, IMG submission 207224) | Populus trichocarpa ectomycorrhiza microbial communities from riparian zone in the Pacific Northwest, United States - 12_EM | ecosystem: Host-associated > Plants > Roots > Unclassified... | reverse complement strand
CCGGAAAAGGCTGAAACGTTGACGCAACGTGACCGATCGGAGTAAGAAACCCACCCAGCGCTGATCAGCCGGAATGCTCGGTCACGTTCGACCGGAACAGCCGGTCACAATCGCCGGAATACGCACATACTCCATGCGCAGCTTCTCGATCCGCGTCTCAACCGCGAAGATCTGTCGGATATGATCTTCAACGGCGGCGTTCGCCAGCGTCCGACTGCCGGGAAGCTGACTCACCTTGCGCGCCTTGAAGTACATGGCGCGCGCATGTTGCATACATCCGAAGTGCAGCAACTCGAGCTCCGCGCAGATCTCGTCGTAGCGTTCCAGCCCATCGGTGAGCAACTTGCCCCGATACGGCGTGCCGTCCGAGTCGATCAACAACCGCTTCAACCCCTCCTTGGTGCGGGAAGGGAGGTAGTCGTAGAGGATGATGCGCCTGCCTGGCGGTCCTGCGGCGCGTACGACCATGTAGTGATCCGAGCGCGGCGCCTTGTCACTGTTGAGCACCTGCAACGGGCTCTCGTCCATGTGCCACAAGGACTCGAGGAACATACCGGCATTCAACAGCTTGATCAGGGGGAGGACTTTCTGCCCGCCCACCGTATTGACCCAGGTGCCGGCCGTGCCGGGACTCAGATCCATGCCTGAGCGCTCGAGCTGCCGGCTCACACGATGCAGCGGGATGTTGTCCTCGAACTTGGCGGTGACCAGGTGCGCCAGCAACGAAGGCCCCGCCATGGTCTTCGGCAATAACGTGGGCGGATTGGGGGCCGTGATCACATGCTCATGCGTTTGCGTGCAGGCATAGGTCCAGCGGATATGCTCTTCGACGCTGATCTTCGGGGCTTCATACCGATAGCATTCCCGCAGCTCGTGCCCGATGCGCTCCAGGGGATGGGGCGTGGCGCACTTCATGCAGATCTTCTGCTCATCGGGCAGATCGTGCTCGATGGGGATGCGCGGAAAGTGCTTCGGGATCGCCTTGCGTCCCCCGGTATGTTTCTTCTGGTGCGCTTTGACCTGCGTGGTGCGCTGTTGATGCGCCTCTTCGGCGGCGGCAATGGCAGTCAACACCTCGGCTTCGTTGAACAGCAGCGGCTGATCGGGATTGACCGTGGCGGCGTCTTGTTTCTGGGAGATCGAGCCGTAGTACTGAGACTTGATCCAGCTCAGCTCCTCTTGCAGCAACACCACCCGTTCGCAGTAGTGAGTGCGTTCGGCCCGCAGTTGTTCGAGTTCCTTCTTGGCCGCTTCGAGCTCACTGGCGCGCTGCGTGGCGATACTCTCGGCGAGCTTCAGCCGCGCGTTCAGCTCGGCGTTCTCGCTCAGGATCTTCTGCGCAGAAGTGAGGCGGGTGGACACGGAGCATTATTTTACCGTGTCCACCGCGCATTTCAACACGCAATCAACTGACGTGGGTGAAGCTCACCGGTTTGTGCGGTCGGGACCAAACATCATAGCCGTCCATCAGCCAGCACAGTTGCTCGCTGGTCATCTCAACCACCTCTTCCTGGAACAGGCGCGGCCAGTGGAACCGCTCCCGGCTCTCAATCACCTTGTGATAAAGACCATACCCATTGATATCCCAGACCAACAGCTTGATCGCGTCAAATCGCTTGTTGGTGAAGAGGAAGAACGCGGGCTGAAAGGGATCTTGCTGGATAACCTCCCGAACCAGGGTGGCCAGCCGGTTACGGCCGGCGCGCATATCGATGGGCGCTCGATGCAGGTAGGCCTTCAGCTCCGGTGAGTTAGGTCGCAGCATGGGCCCCTCCGGCCAACACCGCTGCCATCCAGGACGCCGGCGGCAAACCGCCACACTCGAACACCCAGCCGCTCGGATGTATCAGCCGACACGCCATCGGGGCGCCGCCCGGCGCAGCTCCCGAGGGCACCACGCGCAAGGGCAAGAACGCGCTCGATTTATCCCTGCGTGGCTCCGGGTCCGGCCTGCGCGCCGACCCGAGCGCACCCTTGCGTACCAGCGGCTTTCTCAGTTGGTACAGCTTCTGAACCGCCAGCCCAAACCGAGACGCATACTCCTTCAAGGTAATTCCCAGCTCCTGGGCTTTACGCATGTGCTCCAGTGCTTGCTGCTCGCCCTCGCTCAAGGCCTCCGTCATCGCCATGGCTCGCCTCCACGATCGCGGCACCTCGCCGCCGGAGACAGCCTGAGCGATCAGATCACGCTCGAAAAGACGGGGTTATCGGAATGCTCACATCTGGGTATCTGGGTATCGGTGACATTGCGCGCGATCTGCGTCATCCATGCGTTGTCAGGATGTGGGGTAATACCCGCGACGTGAACGGATCGCGATGCGATATCGATGAAGAAGAGGAGGTGGTGCGTGCTCAGCCCCTTGAACGTGAAGACCTCCACGCTCAGGAAGTCGGTCGCCGTCAAGCACTCCCAGTGGGCTTTCAGAAACGTGGACCATCGGGTCTGCGCGTCGCGCTGCGGAGCCGGGTCGATCCCGTTTTCTTTGAGAATGTTGGCGATCGTGCCGTGTCCAACTTGATGTCCCAGAATGGCCAGCGCGCCTTGGATGCGTGTGTATCCCCAAGACGGCTTTTCGAGCGCCATACGCATAATGAGTTCGACGATTGTCTTCATCACGCGCGGCCGGCCCGGGCCGGCGGTTGTACGTCCACTTGAGCACAATCAGCTTTCGATACCAACGCAAAAGGGTCTCCGTTGTGACCAGAGTGCCAAGCTCGCTCAACACCGTGCGCTCCAGGTCGTGCTGCTTTTCGGGCCAGTCGGCAGCGTTCGGCGTCGGTAAAACGAAGGTGCTTCCCGCCCAGGCGCGCCTTGAGCACGCGGTTCTCCTCCTACAAATACTCGATCACATCCAGTTGATGGCGGTTAACCCAGCCGGAGACATAATGAGAGCTAACTGAAAATGCAGCAGCAGCGGTGGCATTGAGGGGTCAGTATAGCCGTCTCGCAGGCCTCGTGACTGGTGCCTATTCTGCGGCACCACATCGCCCTAAAATGGCCGCGTCCGAATATCTGGACATTACTGCGTCCGGGGCAACGTTTCAGGGTGAGCCCCGGAGTTTGCTTTTCGGTCCGCTGTGAATGACCCTGCCTCGATTCCACGTACATCAGACCTACGCAGCTTTCAGACTACGCTCAAACTCAGCCGGTGACCGATAGTCGATCGCCGAGTGCATCCGGTTCTCGTTGTAGAAGCCCTCGGTCCAATTCACGACATCCAGTCGTGCCTGCTCGCGCGAAGTGTAGCGCAGTCGATATGTGCAGTGTGGTTCGTGTTCCGACAATCGTCGGTTGATTTTATGCGCGCACCGAATTCGGCCGTGCGCAGACGAGTATGATCCGTCGCAGCCATGTAGCACCTTCCGGGGTGTTATGTGGTTAGGCGTCCGTTCGGTGTTACCGCACCGGCGGACGCCGCTTCAGTTCAATGGCATGTTTGGCGAAGTGGGTTCCTCTCGTCGGATCATTGGCTAAAGATGTGGGTGTAGGTGCCTGCGCATGTCTGCACGACTATTTTGCGCTTCTGCAAGTTCAGATTCGGAATCGAAGACCGACAGCTTCGATTAATCGATCAAACCGCCGCGGAATACCTAAGCAGCAGGTACGTGTAGCACACCTCCTATAGGTAGTCTACCGATGACTCTGTCGATTCTCAAGTAGGACACTTTTAAGGTGTCCCCGTATGAAAGTCCGACCGATACAGAAGCGAATTGGGGAAGCAGTGCGTAAACGCCGGGAAGCGCGCGGGATCAGCCAGGAGGGATTTGCGGATCAGATTCCCATGCATCGAACGTACTACGGTGCTGTAGAGCGGGGCGAGAAGAATCTGCAGCTCTCTACGCTGGAGCGGGTGTGCGCGAGCTTGGAAGTGCCGATGTGGGAAGTGATCCGAGAGGCGGAACGAGCAGACTAGTGATCCCTCCCAGATGCCTGCATTCGACTGCTGCCATGGCCGCGGGCCTCAGGCACGCCAAGCGGCGTATCGATAGGTGCGCAGACTTGGATCAACGCGACCTAAAATCCGAGTTCGGATCGACATTGACGAATGAACTGCCAAGTAGGATCCTCTTTGCGCCGACCGGTCAAGGCACAGGCGGGGAATCGAGCACGAAGTGACTGCAACACCGACGCCAAATCAACAGCAGGCTGCACGTAGAAGTAATAATTCCGGCGGCCACCGAACGTTTCTACAAGGACCATCAGGCCCAGGCCGTCACGTTCGAAATGGGTCAGGATTGCAGAATTGAATTCGCCCAGCGTGTCGTTGTAGGTCGGCTCGGAGGCCCGACCGAATTGCCGGAAATTGAATGTGTGAGTGAGGACCAAGACGACGGGAAAGCGAGCCTGAATAGCTTCGTTTTCGACTAATCGAGGAAATCGCAGGTAGAGAGGAAATCCCTCGTATTCCTGCGTAAGCGTTGCCCAGTCCGTTTCGGCCGAACTCGAATCGCTTGGGTTCATAGCCCCATTAGCTCATGCGATCCGAATAGGATCAAGACTGAACGTTCCGCTCCCGAGATAAGGCCAATTTCTGCAGAGAGGTGAGTCTGGTTGTTCGCACAAATCCAACGAGGTGCCTGCTTATGCTAGCTCCTACATGGGCGCTCCATTGAACGCAATTGATGCTCGTTCCTCAATCAGGTCAAATCGCACCCTTAACTCTGGCCTGTTTATGTGCGAGCGGTAGATCGAAACGTCATCCAAGTTGTATTCCGATGGCATGGTCGCGTCCAGTGGACTAGCCGCGCAGTCAATACGAAACCGCTGCGACATTGGTCGGTATATCCATAACATTGAGAGAGAAGACGTTGGGCCCGCTTTCTGTCGTTTGCATCAACGTCCAAGTGCGTTTCGTGGGATGTACTGAAAGAGCCCTCATCAAAACACTTCTGGCTGTCTCGTTGCTCGCTCCAACGTTGGTGTGCAGGTCTGATTTCGAACTATATGAGAGTGGATGATTCACAACCACGGTCATCGAGACCTTTGCGGCCGCACTGACAGCGCCGGCTATCGCCAGATAAAGTTTCGATTCGGTCCTATCCTCTTGGGGTAAGGAGATGACTGTGTCCAACAGTGAGCTTTGAGTCGACCAATTTCCATTGCGATCACGTGCTTCCGCCGGAATAATATGGAACGAGTCCCCCGTCTGCAGGACTTGGAAGTGGCCGCCGCGAGGCTTGGATTTCTGTAACTTAACCAGGTCTTGCAAACGACCGAACAGTTCGTCCTGACTCAGCTTTTTTGACGCAGGAAGCTTGATGGATAATTGCGAAGACCTGGGGACTATTAATTTGGGGCCGTTTCCCGGCTTAAATGCGGAATAGCCTTTTATCGTCGAAGGCGCAATGTCGACGACATCATCCGAGTTAGAATACCAAGGATCTTCGTAGGTAATTACGTATCCGTACAGCGCCTGCAAAATCAGCGCAGCTCTCATCAGGGGGCGCCCGCTGTCGATCGTTAGTGTGTCTGAGTCGCTGCCATAGATCAGTTTTGCAGAATCTGCATTAAGAGAGACCGAATCGGCGCGTGCGTACCCGCCGATGAGCAACGCCAATATGAATATCCAAGCCAGCGGTGTCCGAAAATGGCTAGGAAACGGGTGTCTGGATTTGCTTTCCATATGCTGGTTCGCCATTGGTTTGTCTAATGTCCTGTCATCATTTTCCATAGCATGTGTAGCACCCCGCTTTTTATATCGGTTCGGGATGGCGCATAGAGCTCGGATTGGGGCACCCCATTTCTTGACACGCTCCAGTTTGCGTCGGAGATTGTCAGAACTAGTGGATTAGTCTGGAACACTACAACAGGTAATGGATCGTTTTGCGCGCAGTCCATTGTCATCTTTTGAGTCGCCAGAAATGAACACGGAATTGTCCCTGACGATCGATAAAAGACGATCAACTGATAACCAAAACTGTCATTTCCTGCCCCATCGAAGCCAATGTCGTCCTCGTACCGGTTTCCCGCGTCAGAGTCTACGTAGTGGCCCGGTTTAGGCGCGGGCGTATATGGGTTGTAATGTCCATTGTTAGGATACCAGCACGTGTCTGTCTTTGCGGGCTGAGCATCCGCAGGAAAATCTTCCTGAACGAACCTCCCGCCAAAATTGAAGCTCGTGGGTTGCACCGTTGCTTTAAAGACTGCCTTAATGGGATTGTTGTTCGCGGTGTCCCAACCGTCAGGTGTGGTTACCTCACCGATAGGAGAGGTGGGAACCTTGCATTGAGACCTCCATTGTTGCGAGATGCCTCTTCCGTCCAGAGTGGCTATCGCCGCTCCGTGATCGCATCCCGGCTGAGCCATCGTAAGACTCGCCGACACGTTCGTCGGACAATCGGGGTTGGGTTGCCCCCCGGTCACGGTGCCCAGCTGAACACCACTGACTCCGACGGTCGCTCCGTTACGCGAGCCACCGATGATCGCGTATTGCCCTCCCATGCACTTCGGGTATTTGCCAATCGCTGCCAGTGTACCTCCCGGCACCAAGCCAATGATGCCGGCGAATTTGCCGTTGGCGTCGTGCGACAGGTCCCAAGAGTCTCCGGCAATCCCCCAAGTTCCCGTCACGTCAGAACAAGACTGAGATGCAGACACACCGGACGCATATGAGAGCAGGCAGATTGCACCTGCCCCCAATGAGAGCGGCAGTTTTCGGAGCAAACGCTTGATCCTTGAGTTTGTGTGCATTGTTCCCTTCCTGAACATGTACCGAACGTTACGTTAAGTTATGAATAGATAGCACCCGGCGTTGGTCACCCAAGGCGAACGCCATCAGGACGACACCAGCCGACGGCGCGGGGCAGGAAGCTGTACGCGCTGCGAAAACAAACACCCGAGCCAGTGTTTCGCATCATCAACTCGGTGCTCAAGTCGCCCTTCAATCTCAGGTGTCAGTCCGACAATCTGCCACGCGCGCCGAGTGAGTGGCGCCGATCAATGCAACTGCACGTAACCCAAGTGGCAATAGCCGCGCGAATCCCTTGTGGAGAAAACAGTGACTGTACTCCCCATTACCTTTGCCTCCGCCAATACGGCCGCGTAAATCTGAAAGTTGGGGTCCGTCGATAACACATAAGCCCAGTTATTCGTGTTTCCACATGCCGTCGAGTTTGCGAAATAGACTCGCAAACCTAGGTTTGTATCATCCGATACGTCGATTTGGGAAATCGTGTCGTTCGCGCTGCCATCATACGCAAAGGCGGAGCCTGGTAGAGAAAGTGCGCCACCGAACGAAATGATTAGCAATTGTCTGAGTCTATTAAACATGACTACTCCCACCTCGCTGAAGTGAAGTTTGCAAAACTTGAGTGCGGTATATTGTGACGGAAACCAAAGGCTTCTCGCGCGCATGCCAGGCGATGCCTTTGTTCGCTTCAAGCCGTACAGTGGCAGGGACGCTCCATGTCATGATTGTCAGGAAGTTTTCTGGTTATCTTGCCGCTGCATCAATTGATGGCAACGTCCTATCCACAGTTGAACGTGATCGCTTGTCGCACGAGCGACATACTGAATCCGCGGAGCCGAGCCAGCATCCTGTGCTCGCATCGTAGAGAAGGAGTTTGATCTTCGCGGTCAATGCCTGTGACCATCCCTGAAGCTATTGCTAGGTATTCTTACTCCAAAGGCGACACGAAAACAACTGGGTCAACTTATCCAGGGTCGACGCAAGCTGTGGTCATTAATCAAAAGGCGCTTTAGCGCATTGGCCGTTGCCCGCGGCGCGAGTACCTTTTAAAGTGCCGAGGGCACTTTGGTGTCCATGGATGGCGTCGTCGGCCTGCTTAGGGAGACTCTGAGGATCCACTTCCGGGCTGGTCTCTCGTAGATTCTCAGTACGATCCATGCAGAGACGATCGCAAGTGGCATGGTTAGGGCGATGCGCATCGGCAGCGAGCAGTGTAGCTTCAGTAACGTCTGCCAGACTAACGGGTGTAGCAGATACAGACCGTAGCTGATGTCGCCGAAGAACTCGCAGATCGTCGCACCTACCGTAGTGGACCAAAAGAAACCGCCCACCACGAGGACTGTCAGCGCCATGTCCACGACACCGCGGAAACCAAGCAATACGTCGTCGTCGGAGGCGCCAGGAAGGACGAAAAGTGCAAGGGCAGCCGCGAATCCAGACCAAGCCCAAAGTGTTGTTGAACGAGCGTGCTGGCGCAGCTCCGCTACTGCCATCCCGCCAAAGAAAAAGACCACGAAACTCGCGGGCTGGATATACACAGTCCAAGCCCCAAGGTCGTCGGTGCCATGCAGTGCATGAGTCACAAAGGCCGTTCGTAACACCATCCACCCAACGAGTGCGCCGAGCATCAGTTTGGGATTGCGAGTGAACGCGAGCAATGTCGGAAAGAGCGCATAGAACACGACCTCGATACCGATACTCCAGCCGCCTGGAAGATAGGAAGACGAGCCGGGAGAGCCAAAGCCAAAGAGCATTGATGCGTTAAGGAAGAACAGATCCCATTCCCATTGTTGGCGGATTCCCGCGAGAACGATCATGCACAGCAGGACTAAGGGGAATAGGCGAGCGAACCGCTTCAACAAAAAAACTGGAACATCCGCCAGCTCAATGTGCTTGTAGTTATAGTGAAGTACCGCACCCGATATTCCAAAGAAGACATAGACACCGTAGAGCCCCCAACTGGGCATGCGAGTGATTCCGCCCCAGTAAAGCGAGTGGAAGGCGCAGACCAGGACTGCGCAAAGACCTCGCAAGAGCTCGAGCCCGTGTAGCTTCCTTGGCATCATCACTCCCTGCGGAACAGAACTTTAGTCAAACGTGAAAAGGGTGCAGTGCGGTTTAGCGGCCTGCTAAACGTCACATTCTTGCACGTTACCTGTTGATTGTCGCATTGCCTCAGCCTAACCGGCGCCGAGGCCAAGTCGTTGCCACATCTAAGGTGCGACCGCCCGGCCGGTGGGCCAGCACGGTGCGTTCACCTCTGGGTAGGCGCTTCACCCAGCAATATGACCGCGATGCGAGCGGAAGCCACCGATGTGCGCGTTACTGCGATAGTCGCCGAAAGGCAGGGGGGAGACGCGGGATATTGGGCGAGTATGTCGCACCGCCGGAAATCGCAACCCGGGTGCTCAATGCTCCACCTACGCCGAAACGCCGCCAGATGCATCACCATCCCTTACTCTGTATGACCAAGGCGCTCAGCGTGTTGCGCCACATCGGGGCGACGTCATCAGTGGAAAACACCGGTATCGGCCTAGCGTCCTCCATGGTTTTCCGCCGTTCGACGATATCTCTGATAGCCGCCAGTCGGGCCTCGAGGATCGCCGATGCCTCGCTGGTCAGCGGAATTACATGACGTCGCGGTCCTGTGCGGCGTCGACCCTTCTTGTCGTGCAGAGTGATGCTCCCCGCATCAATGTCGATATCAGTTGCCAGCGTTCGCAGGAGTTGAGTTGGGCGCTGCCCTCCGAGATACAGGCACAGCTTTAGCGCCTCTCGTTGCTGCACCTGTTCAATTGCATCTATCCGCTTGAGAAACGCCGTGAGTTCGGGTGGCGACAACGTGCGGTCGCGGGCCCGGTTGTACTTTGCCAGGGAACGAGCGCTGACGGATGCTACTGGATTAGTTGTGATCGCGAACGCCCCGAACTCTAACGGAACATCCGGGTCGGTGCCCGAATCAACCGCGAGTTGATAGGCAGCCCGAAGGGCGGTGCGCAGTTTGGCTGCACCGCGTCCGTGTCCAGCCTCTACGAGCTTCGCGATAACCAGCTTGAATTCCGGCGCGCCTGGTTCGGTAGCCTTGCGACCTTTGAGGTCATTAGGGACGTGCCGCCGGAACATGCTTTCCTCATCCTTCGCACTGTTCGTACTGCCCCTGCGGTTGAGAAAAGACACGCGTGCAGAGAGGAGCTGCCGCAATGTGCCGCGCTGCGATTCCTCGGCGGCGCGACGAGCTGCATCTGCCTCCGCCTGCTTGACACGTTCAGCGGCCTCGCGCTCGCGCTCGAAGTGCGCATGCAGATCAGTGATCCCTGATCGGTAGACCGTGCTGATCGCGCCGTACTTATCGCGGCACTGCTTGAGGGTGAATCCGGATATGCCTTCCTCGTCGTAGGCGCCGATTGGCAACTTTCTCCTCTTTCCACCGTGCACATAGCCGAAATACACGCTGGTGCGCAGTCCGTCCTCGGATTTGCGGAACCAAAGGGCTCCGGAGCCACGGCTTCCGCCGTCCGATGCCCACTTGTCCGCTTCCAGTTTCTGCAGTCTCTTGACTGTCAGCATGGGAGTGCCTGTCCCGGTTCGACGAGTGGCGAGGAGCGTAGCAGATCTCGTTACACCACCGTTACACTAGCGCCGCGGATTTTGCTGGTAGGGCGTGGACCGGCTCGGACGGTGATATAACAAAACCAACAACTTATAACTTAGACCGGATGAGACTGGACGCGGATGGACCCAAAATACCGGCCTTCTAAGCCGGTGGTCGTGGGTTCGAGTCCCGCCGGGCGCGCCGTTTCAATCAAGGTCCTTACCGAGCACATCGGTAACGTTTCATTCCGGGCACATAGGTAACACTTTTGCGCCGAAGGGGTTTTCGGCGCTGGTTATCCGGCCCGTCTCGTGATCGAAGAAGCCCAGATCGTACTGCATAAAGCTCACCAGCCAAATCTTGTCGCTGACCTCCTTGATGCCCACGTTCTGGCCAGCGAACACGGTGCTCAAGTTGATTTTGCGCTTCCCGATGCAGATCCGACCGCAACAGGTGACGGTAATCGTGCGGTCATGGAAGGGGTATTCGAGGTCGCCTAAGCCTCGGTACGGGCGGCTGGAGCTAACGTAGAGCTCACCCGGATACTTCATGGCTAATGCCTGGTGTGGCCTGTCGTGGTTGAATTCCTGGATAAAGCGATCGAAGCGGCCCTGCTGCTGGAGCAGGTTTTTTCGCCGCCGGATGGGTCGCTTCTTTTTTCAGCGTCAAATGCATGCGCTCGTGGCGCCCATTCTGCTCGGGGTGCGCTGGTTGGATGCGCTCGATGTTGATTCCAAGGCGTAACCACCAGACTGAGAGTCTGGATAGGCCGAAGAGTGAGTTGGGACTCGCAAAGGGCACGCCGTTGTCGGTGCGGATGGCCTGCGGTAGGCCAAAATCCTTAAAAACCCGCTCAAAGACTGTAAAAGCGTACTTGGCTTTGGTGCTCGAGAGCGCCTCGCAACTCAACAGGTAACGGCTGGCCGCATCCGTGATGGTCAGTGGATAACAGTAGCGCTTGTCGGCGAGCATGAACTCGCCTTTGTAATCGGCGCACCACAGCTCGTTGGGTCGCTGCGGATGCGAGAGCGCAGTGCCCTCGGCCTTGTAGCGTCGGCGACGGGGTCGATTGACCAGGCCATGCCGATCGAGCACTGCGTGTACAGTGCTGATGGCGGGTAGCTGAATCTCGCTGTGTCTTCGGCGGATCTTCTCGCGCAGCTTGGGCGCTCCCCAGCTCGGATGCTCGCGCTTGAGCTGCAGGATCAGGTTTTCGATCTGGAACGGCAACTGACAGCCCTGCCGAAAAGGCCGGCGGCTGCGATCCGTCAGGCCCTCCAACCCGCAATCCTTGTAGCGCGAGAAGATCTTGTAACCGGTCTTGCGAGAGATATCGAACTCGCGGCACAGCACCGCCATCTTCTCGCCCTCGAGCAACCGGGCCACGAAACGTAGTCGTTCGTCCACCTTGGAACACTCCTGCCACGGCATTTGCGTCCCCCCGCAAATGCCGAAAAGTGTTACCTATGTGCTCGGAATAATCTGTAACCCATCTGCCCGAAAGGGCACAACAAGTTACACGCGAATTTTGCCTGCTGCTTTTGGCGGCAAACTTGTTCGCATACGCGCTCATGTAGGCAGCCGCAAGCAATTGGGTAGTAACCTTCCATCCATGAACGCTCCAGGCACTCCGCAAAGACGGTTCAAGGTCCCGGCCACCGTGACGCCGTCGCGGGTAGTTGGCGCCTTGCATGCGAAGCTATCAGCAGCTCAATGGGCGCTGTTTCAATTGCAGCAGGCGGAACAGCCCACATTGAGCGCCAGCACCTCCCACCATAGTTTGGTCATTCAGTTTCTCAGGCCAGCGCGGGGCGTGTATCCGGTGGCGAAGACATTCCACCAGGGCTGGGTGCAGGGTGAGGAATTTGTTTCATGGGCCGGCACCTGGCAGCGAACGCTTACCCCAGCCGAGCTGACACTGTGGCACTACATGCAAGATCAGCGGGACTGGGATGAGCATGGGGACGGCGCGGATTTGATGCCGGTAAGCGGCCCTGTTATGCATGTTTACCAGATGCCCTACAACGCTGCGCTCTACGGTGTCGGTCCCGAAGGGCAACCCCTGGCTTCAAAGGGGAGCGTGCGCTTTAGGAGATACCCGGATGTACCCGCCGGTAGTGTCTGTGGGGACTACATGGCCCTGTGTCGGCGCTTCGTGGACGATTATCTGAGCAATCCGGTGCATGTGGCTGTCATCCCGGCGCCTGGCTCTACAACAACTTGAAATTAGCGTTGAACGTGATGACTCAATCAGAAGCCGAAAAACACGTTGTACGGGAGTGGCAAAAACTGCCCCTGGAGAACCGGCAAACTGAGGATCAGGCTGCCGCATTTGCCATGAAATACGCCAACATCCTCGAATTCCCTTGCAAGGGCGACAAGTATCAAACGCTCATGGCAAGCATCAAACGGTTTCTGTCGCAGACCCAGGGAAAGATATAGGCTTCGCGGCGCGTGCGCTCACCAAGCGCATCACGCGCCTGAATAGCACTTCCGGCTCCACATCCAGCGCCCTCTGCTCCGCGACGGGAACGATAACGCCGCAGGGTCCGGTCACGACGACCTGTACTATCCGTGGCGTGCTGTGAGTATGCGTTGGTCCCTGAAACCCGTTGTACCTTAAATCCGTGGGCTGGTCGGCGCGGCTTCACGGCAGTGCGTTTTGTATCTTTGGACAACGGTTGACAACGGTCGACAACGGTCTTCCGCCGTTCCGCCGACCGCTCTTCGCGGTTGGTGCCAGCCATGGGGCGGGAGGGGATTCAAGGGGCTTGGTACGTGAGCGGAATCAGTAACTTATTGATTTCATTAAGCCGCTAGCGGGTTTTGATCCCGCTACAGTTGAACTCGACTCCCCTCGCACGAGGCCCCAGATTCGCTGCGCGAAATGTTGCCCTCTGGGTCCATTGGGCCCAGCGAAACTGTGATTTCGCGGCCCACTCCACTCGACGATGTTTAGCTGGCTCGGCACTAAGATGAATGCCTCAAGCACGTTCAACATCTGACATCTCTTTGAGGCTGGGCCCCAAATGGTCTTGCCGCTTTCGATGTTAAGGGATGCGCGGTAGTCGGACTGGCCATTTTCGGAGGTCGCTTTCCGAAGGTTCACTCACCGCCTCGGCCTGCGTGTCTGCTGAAGTCTGGAAGGAACCTGGGGGAACTTATCGGAATTTGAATACGTCCTCCGCAATTCCAGTGACCAGCGCCTTCTACTTTTCCCCGAGGCATGCGTTATTAAATGCATGGTGGCGCGAGCTCAAGAGGTGGCCCAAGCGGACAGCGCATCGCGCGATGCGCTAACGCGACTGTACATATTGCATCGCCGTCCTATGGTGATGTTTCTCTGCGCCAAAGGACGGCAAAGTATTCAGGACGCCGAAGAAATTACTCAGGAAAGCTTCGTTCGGGTGTGGGTTGCCCTCCAGAACGGGAAGAGGGGTCTCAAGGCAGCTTACCTCTACGAAACCTGCTACCACTTGCTGATAGACCGCTGTCGCAAGCGTGATGTATGGGATCGGTACGTACCGCAGATATTGGCTGAGCTGGAAGGTTGGAAGGATGAGGTTGAGAACCGTGTGTTAGTTGCCCAGCAAATCCAGGACTTGCGATGGTACGTCGCGGAACTGCCGCGCGGTCATCAGCAAGCATTCGAGATGTACTTTATTGAAGGTCACTTGCAACGAGAGATTGCCAAAAAACTCAAAGTGACAATGCGAACGGTGACTAACTACATCAGCGACGCCACCGTCTATTGCCGACTACGACTCGATGGGGCTGATGCTGCGGCTGCTTGGCAGGAGATCAGAGAATGAACTCCTTCACATCGCACCCGCCCCACGAAAGTGAAGTTGCGCAGGATTGTCAGCCTCGCCGCGCGGAGGGTCTGAATTCTGAAGCGGTACAAGACGCTGGCCGCCTTCGGGCGGCGGCCGACTGGTTGCAACGCTTGCGAATGACGACATCCCGCGAGCAAACCATCGACGATTGGGTAGATTGGTCAGCTGATTCCGACAATCTGGGGGCGTTCGAAAGAGTCAACGCTGTCGCACAGGCTGCGCGAACCGATGGATTTATTCCTTTGCCCGCGACGCCCGGCTCAACTGTTGATGAACGCTTGGATGCACCGTCGTCACAAGCGGCAGTGGCAGCTTTGATCGAACAAAATTATGTGGGACTGCGCCTACTAGTTGCTCGGCGCTGCCATGACCCGAATTTGGCGGCGCAGTTACTCAATGAAGCCGTCGTTACAACTTGGACGAAGTGGCAGGCTGGAAAAATTGAGCGTCCCGAGCAGATTGCAGGATATGTTCTGCAAGTCACCATGAACTTGTTGAGTCGGCACCGTCGTGCGGCTGCCGAGGCGTCGAAGATCGCGAATTTGCGTGAAGTGCCCAACGAGAAGGAGCCCGATGAGCAGACTATTGAGCGAGAAGTTGCCCATCAAGTACAGGAGGTAATCCGCAGTCTATCATCCCCTCGCGACCGCGCGATACTAGTGCGGTACTACTTGGATGAGGAGAATAAGGCTTCGATCTGCAAAGATATGGGATTGAGCCCTTTGCAATTCGAGAAGATTCTGCATCGAGCAAGGGGACGGTTGCGCAAGTTGCTCGAATCGGCAGGACTTGGAAAGATCCCTTGAGTCGCTGTGCAAGAGCAATGCAGTTCCTCGCCAACAGTGTCCGTTGTCTGTGACGAAGCCGATGGAGGTCAGCTTCAAAGGGCTCGGGGAGCCGCTGCGGCAGATTCGCGAGTTAATCAAAGACTTGTGGTATCGAAATCGCCAGGAAGAACATCGCGGCGATATTGAATTGTTACGGCAACAACTTTCTCTTGAGGCCGAGTTGGACCAATACAACTCGCGAGCTATCATAAAGAATGATGAGCGCGCCGACCGCGGTCCGCTGGCGTTCCCCGATGTGGATCCGGTTCGATCTCTTGCTGCTCCAAATGAGCCATCGCCCGGTACTACGAAGCGAGCAATTCGGCGACGCAGGCCGTGAAGCGGGCGCTGGGAGCGTGCGTGCGCCAAGGCTTCATCGAGAAACGTGCCGCGACGATCAACCGCATCCTGGGACTGATCGCCGAGTTTGGAGTCGTGCTTCCGCAAAAGGGCCCACTGAAGTACGCAACGGCTGGACGCCGTAAGGCACGCGTGGACACTCTGGATGGCAATATCCCTTATGGACCCCGGACTGGCTGCCACTTCGACCGGACCAGATGACCTCGGAGAGAGACGGCTCCGGGTTAACGTTATGGGTCCCGCAAAAGGCATGTGGGTGGTCTCGCGGGAGATTTGCGGGACTTCTCCGTGATCTTCTATGCTTTCCTGTGCTGAGTGCGTGCAACGGCCGCTCAACCCGATTTTGCTACCTTAGATATTTCAATGAGTTACAATTTACCCATTAACCCGCGCTGAGGGAATTGGATTGCCGACCGCTCTTACACGGCGAATGTCGGCGGTTCGATCCCGTCAGCGCGCACCATCCATTCCAACACCCTGCGCGGACAAGATGCCCCCAGCACCTTGGAAAACACTTGCTTCTCGATACATCGTTCGCGACCGCTGGATGACCCTGCGGGCGGACCGCTGCGAAACCGCGAATGGTATCGTGCTCGATCCGTACTACGTACAAGAGGTCCAGGATTGGGCGCAAGTGGCCGCCTTCGACGCCTCGGACCGACTATTGGTCGTTCGCCAATATCGTCATGGAGCGGGACGGGTTTTCACGGAGTTGCCTTGCGGCGGGATCGAGCCAGGTGAACCCCCCATCGAAGCGGCATCACGCGAGCTGTTGGAAGAGACCGGGTGCGTAGCGGATTCCCTGGAGCTGCTGCCCGTCATGGCGCCAAATCCTGCTCGCTACAACAATCGAATCTTCACGTTCATTGCATCGAATGCACGCCAGGTACAACAGCAACAACTGGATGCGACCGAAGATATCGAGTTTGAGTTCTTGCCGCTGTCCGCTGTGCTGTCACTCATCGACTCGGGGTCCTTTGTGCAGGCGTTGCATGTGAGTGGTCTGTTTCTCGCGCTCCGCAAGCGAGGGATGATCTAGCCTCGACGGCGCCGTCGCTCGTGATCCTGTATCGAACGTCACGCCACTGAACGTGCTGCATGAACAGCGCCCAAACCCAGAGAGAGGCAGTGAGAAAGTCGCTGAGGAGTGTGAGCGCGACGGAAAATGGTGATAGAGAGGTGCGGTGCACTTCTCGGTGCAGGAGTGTCCTGGCAACGAGAGCGAGTCCGAACATACAGATGGAAGCGGTGGAGAAAGCGGTCAGCAGGACGCAGGCCAGGGTCACGGGAACACTGAAGGACACGAAAGCCAGTGCGTAACCAAGAGGACGTACTGCGCGGATGGTTCGAAGCCAACGTAGCTTGTGGCGGATGAGGCTCAGTAAGGTTGGTTCGCTCACGCGTGTTTGAACCACGCAGTCACTGAGAACGGTCCGTAGGCCTCGGCTGCGCGTCAGTTCGCCGAGGCGGTAGTCGTCGGCCAGTTGATCGGCGATGGCGGCAAAGCCGCCGATGGATACCAGGGCATCGCGCCGTAGCGCGATGGTTGCTCCGAAGGCGAATCCGCGGGATCCGAACAGGGCTGCGACGCGTGCGGAGGGGATAAACCAGTCGTTGATGAAGAGGGCGCCGAGACGTGACCAAAGGCCTGCTTCTGGTTGGCCGGCATAGGCGCATGTGACGATCCCTACCTGAGGGTCGCCCAGCGGGGCGGTGACTCTTTTGAGGTAGTCGCGCGGGACCACGATGTCGCTGTCGGCCAGGATGAGGTGCTGGTGGTCGGCTCGCGGCAGCATATTTCTCAGGTTGCTGACTTTCCGGTTGCTGCCACGCTGGCGGGTGTCGATGCTCAGGCGCATGTCCACGCCGGGAAACTCCTGGCGCAATCGGCTCACGACGCCAATGGCCGGATCGGCGGGGTCACTGACTCCGAAAACGATCTGGAAGTGCGGGAAGTCCTGGTCGCACAGGGATTTCAGGCATTCGTACAGGTGGGGCTCGGCGCCGCAGAGCGGCTTCAGAACGCTGACGGGGGCGAAATCGGCAGGGAGGGTGGTGGCGTCGCAGCGGCGCAGATACACCGCTAACCAGGCGATCAGCGCATAAAACGCGGCGGCTGCGCCGCAGATCCAGCCAACATACATGACAGATACCTACCGCCATGTTGGTTTCATGGCTGCCGCCCGGCGGCTGAAATGAAAGGCTCGCGAAAGCTCGAGCGCGGGTCGTGTTCAACCGGCCAAAGGGGCTTAGACGGCAGCCGAGGTAGGATTCAATCGGTGGCGCGAGTCCGCTTGCTTTGCACCGGTACAGACTTTACAGTGCAAAGCCAGTGCGGGCTATTGAAATCAGCCCGACATGTCTGCCAGCTACGCTCAGCTCGTGCTACTCATGCCCACGATCAACACACTCGTCGCAGCGGTCGGCCTGCTGATCTGCGGGCTCGCGGCAGTCTATTCTCTGCTCACACTGCTGGCAGTGGCCACCTGGAGACATCAGGGAAAGCGCGAGAACGCCAGGCCGCTGGCGCCGGTCACTGTGCTCAAGCCGTTGTGCAATGATGAGCCGCAACTGTACGAACATCTGCGGACCTTTTGCCAACAGGATTTCACCGAATTTCAGCTCGTGTTCGGCGTACGCAATCGAACCGATCCGGCTTTGATGGCCGTTCGCAGGCTGGTCAGCGAGTTTCCGCACCTGCCGATCGAGGTGGTGATCGATCCGACGCTGCATGGAAAGAACTACAAGGTCAGTAACCTGATCAATATGCTGGCGTACGCACGTCACGACGTATTGGTTGTCGCAGATAGCGACACCTGGGTCGGTGAAGATTACCTCGCCTCTGTAACGGCTCCATTACAGAACGCCGCTATCGGCCTGGTGACCTGCACTTACCGAGGAGTCCCGACTCGTCGGGTTGCATCGCGACTCGGTGCAATGTACGTCAATGAGTGGTATATGCCGTCGGTGCTGCTCGCGAGGCTGTTCGGGTTTGAAGGTTATGTTTCCGGACAGACTCTGTGTTTGCGGCGGTCCACTCTCGAGGCAGTGGGTGGGCTGCAGGCGGTCGCGAACCATCTGGCCGATGACTTCCGACTGGGAGAATTGGTGCGCAGCGCGGGTTTGAAGGTTCTCGTGTCGAGATACCACGTGACGGCACAGCACGACGAGGAGGATTTCGCTGCGTTGGTCCAGCACGAATTGCGCTGGATGCGCACCCTGCGTGTGCTGCGGCCTCGCAGTTTCGCGATGCTGTTCCTGAGCTTCAGTCTGCCGATGGCAGTCGCAGGGACGTTGTTGTCACTCGGACAACAGCACGTCGTGACGCGGGTAGCCTGGGTTTTGCTTGGGGTCACACTGACGGCGCGGCTATTGATCAATTCCATGCACCGCAAGCCGACCGAGTCCTCGCTGTGGGGGGATTTGTGGCTGCTGCCGCTGCGGGAGCTGTTGATTCTCGGTGTATGGTGTGGGAGTTTCGTGGGCTCGCGGATACAGTGGCGGGGTACGGCTTTCGAAGTCGATACTGACGGCATCATGCGCTGAGCAGCGAGCGCCACGAGCTTTGAAAATTGCACTGTATATCGGTGCACTGCTGGGTGTTGCCTTATTGGTAACGCTGGCGGTGCGCGTGGATTTGGCGGCTATGGTCCACGTTCTGACCGTGGCCGGATGGCCGTTGCTCTGGTTACTTCCCTACCGGGCCTTCTATTTTCTCCCTTATGCGCTCGGATGGCGGATTCTGCTGCGCGGCACCGAGAACGCGCGCAACGCCGGCCTGGGGTACTTGTTCTGGGCGACGACGGTCCGTGAAGCGATTGATCGCTTGTTGCCGGTCGCCAGCGTGGGGGGTGGTGTCATCGGGGTACGCTTGTTGCGATGGCGCGGCCTGCCGGCGCCCGAAGCCGGTGCATCGATTATTGTCGAGATCCTGCTGACACTGTTCGCTGTCTATTTTTTCTTTGTGGTCGGCGTGTTGCTGTTGTTCCACGGCGGCGCGAGCACTCGCGAACACTCCCGCCTGCTGCTGGCTTTGTTGGTCACGTTGCCGGTGCCCCTGGGTACGGCGTGGCTGCTGCGATATGGATCTCGATATCTGATCCCGCTGGTGGGGGAAAATGCGCTGTCCGCGGGCGTGGCCGCGCTCGATCGGGCGATTCGCGCAACACTCAGCCGCTATCGGGCTCTGTTCGTGACCGGGGGATTGCAGTGCGCCGGACTGCTGTCGGGAGCATTCGAGATCTGGTTTGTGTTGCGATTGTTTGGACATCCGGTCGATTGGCGCGCCGCCATGTCGGTTGAGGGTCTGACTCAGGCGGTTCGCCACATCGCTTTCGTCATACCCGCGGGCCTGGGAGTGCAGGAGGCCGCGCTGATCATGTTTGGTCGCACCTTCGGCATCGATGCGGAGCTGGCGTTGGCTCTTTCCATGGCCAAGCGGCTGCGCGAGGTCCTGTTGGGCGTGGTGTCGCTGCTATCCTGGCAATGGATGGAGGGCCGCCAGATTCACAAGGACTGGCGGGCCCGCGGCTGACACGCGAATCAGGCCGCGTCGTGACGCTGGCGCAGGAAGCGGAAGAATTCGACACCTTCGCGCAGCCGGCGCTTCATCATCTCCGGGCTGGTGATCATCTCAGCCACAATGGCGGCGATCTTGCTCGGCCGGAAGTAGAACTTCCGGTAGAAATCCTCAATGGATGCGAAGATCTCGGTATGACTGAGATGCGGATAGCTCAGCGGCGCGATCTGCGTCCCTTCCTGGGTCAGCAAATCAACTTCCTCGTTGTACAGCCAGCCGTTTTCTTTCGCCTGACGGTAGAGGTAGGTTCCCGGGTAGGGGGCTGCGAGCGACACCTGGAGGGTGTGGGGATTCATTTCCTTGGCGAAATCCAGCGTCTGCTGAATGGTTTCCCTGGTCTCGCCCGGTAGTCCCAGGATGAAAGTGCCATGAATGACGATGCCGAGGTCGTGGCAATCCTTGGTGAAGCGGCGCGCGAATTCGACGCGCATGCCCTTCTTGATGTTGATCAGGATTTCCTGGTTGCCGGACTCGTAGCCGACCAACAGCAGGCGCAGGCCGCCTTCTTTCATGATCTCGAGTGTCTTGCGCGGCACGTTGGCTTTGGCATTGCACGACCAGGTGACGCCCAACTTGCCCAGCTCCTTTGACAGATGCTCGACGCGCGGCAGGTTGTCAGTCAGTGTGTCGTCGTCGAAGAAGAATTCCTTAACCTGCGGAAACGCCTCTTTGGCCCATTTCATTTCCGCGACCACATCCTCGACCGAACGTACACGGTATTTGTGTCCACCCACCGTCTGCGGCCACAGGCAGAACGTGCAGCGCGATTTGCAGCCGCGGCCGGTGTAGAACGAAATATAGGGGTGCTTTAGATAGCCACCGTAATAATTCTCGATGGTGAGGTCGCGCTTGTAGACCGGCGTGACCCACGGGAGGGAGTCCATATTGTCGAGAATGAGGCGGTCTTCGTTGTGGACGATCGCGTCGCTCTCGTTTCGATACGACAACCCCTTGATCTCACTCCAGGGCTTGTCGTCGGCTACATCCTTGATCGTAAAGTCGAATTCATTGCGGGCCACGAAATCGACGGCGCGCGCGGCTATGAGGCTCTTCTCCGGCTCGACCGCGACCTTGGCCCCGATCATGCCGATTTTGATGCCCGGCTTGGCGGCCTTGATCATTTCGGCGACGCGGGCGTCCGATTTGAAGGAGGGTGTTGAGGTGTGCATGACGACCAGGTCACGGTTGCGCAACTCTGGAGAGATATCTTCAAAGCCCAGGCGATGGGGTGGAGCATCGATGAGTTTCGAGCCCTCCACCAGGGCCGCGGGCTGTGCCAGCCAGGTCGGATACCAGAAGGAACGCACTTCGCGCTTCATCTGATAGCGCGCGCCGGCGCCACCGTCGTAGCCGCTGAATGAAGGCGGATGGAGAAAAAGCGTTTTCATAGTCGAAATTACCTGCACACCAGCATATTGAAGAGCAATCAACGCCTCACGTCATTCTACGCTTTATATGAGAAAGTGACATTACAGTGCCGGCTTTTGGAAGATGCGCTTGATCCGGGGTCCCCTCGTTTCTGAAAGGTTCGTAAAAGCTTTCCTGGGCGTGTTGCACGCGAGAGTTTATGTCACAGCCGCTTTCTTCGGCTTGATGGTCGCGGGCATTTACGGCGCTGTGAAGATTCCCACAGACTCGGCCATCGAGCGACTCGTGGTGGCAGGAGACCCGGTCGTTCGAGCTACACAGGATTTTGAACGCCTGTTTCCGGATGTTGAGCATGCACTGCTGATGCTCGAGGCTCCGGACCCTTTGAGTCTCGAATCTTTGCAGGCCACGCTCGCGCTCGAACAACAGCTCGGCCAAATTCCAAACGTGCAGGCTCATAGCCTGCTGGCTGTTTATCCGCACCTGGGTTCAGCGGCCGGGTTGACTCCGGAACGCGCTGAGCGGATTCGAGCGTTCGCGATCGGAACGCCGCTGTTTCGGCGTGCGGGTCTTCTTGGCGAGCACTATCTGGGTATCGCGCTCGATTTGCGTGTGAGCTCACCGGTCGAGCGGAATCAGGCGTTGCAGGCGATCGATTCGCTCGTTCTACCTCTGGCGAGCGCTTCCGGGAAACCGTTTACCGCCGTGCGTCGCGTTGGATCGCCGTGGCTCGAAGCCTGGCTCGAGCGTCAGACTGGGGAATCGACCGCTCGGTTCATGCCCTTGTTTGGGCTCTTCCTGATGACGTTGGTGCTGATCGTCTACAGATCGTGGCGCACGTTGGCCGCCATCATTCTTACGCTGGGTGCGCTCGTTGCGATCGCGATGGGACTGGCCTATCTCGTCGGCTGGTCGCAGACCGTGATCTCGACTCTCGTCCCACTGACGGTCATGGTTACGACCACCGCGACGCTCGTTTACATTCAATCGCAGTGTATGGAGCCGGATGACTCGCCCACTCCGCTCATACATCACGCTCGCGCTTTGGCAATCAAGTTCGTGCCCTGCACGGCATCGATGTTTGCAACTGCGGTTGGGTTTGGCGCGCTCGCAGTGTCTGAAATTCGTCCTGTGCACGACATGGGAATCTGGACGGCCTGCGGCATCGTCATCGGATGGCTGGGATGTTTTACATTATTCCCTGCCATGCAATCTCTGTTGCATGTTCCCATGCGCTCCGGTCGGACTGCGGCAGGAAAGTGGTTTCCGCGCTTTGTCGAGGTGCTCGTGCCGGCGAGTCGCCGCTACCGTTGGGTGGCTGTCGTTGGCGCAGTTGCCCTCATGTTGTGTGGTGCGGCGGCGTTGTGGGGCATACCCGGCCTGGTCGCTCCCATTCCGCTCGAGATGGAGGTGTTGACTTATGTGAAGCCCACGGAGCCGGTGGCGCAGGATACGCGCCTCTTTGAGAAATCAAACGGGCTCGATGTGGTTGAACTGTGGCTGCAGACGGCGAATGGCCACGCGCTGGATCCGGAGTTTTTGCGGGCAGTCGAACGCTTGAGGCGTCGCTTCGAAAGCGATCCGCGGATTACCGCGGTCGATGCGCCCACGTCCGTATTGCAGTGGGCCCGGTATGTTGAGACTGGATCGGATCAACTTCCCACCGACGTGACGGCGTGGCCGAAACTGGCTGAGGACCTCGAACAGATCCTGTTGACGCAGCCGGGGGCGCGCCAATATGTTGATATGAAGGATCTCGCCAATGTGCGTCTGAGTATCCGCGGTCGCGCGAAACTCTTCGGCCGGATCGGCTCGATGCGCACCTTCGTGGAGCAACAGTGGTCTGCCGCGCTGGCTGGTGATCCGGCGCTGCACGGCGTGGTTGGCAAGGTAGTGGGGAAGGGCGTGCTGGGCGCGGAGATCACGCGACGGCTGGTTCCCACTTTGACGGAGAGCTTTGCGCTCACGGCGGGGATCATTTTTACCGCCTTCCTGCTGGTATTCCGCAGCCCGTCCGCCCGGTTGATGACGATGATTCCATCGTTGTTCGCGATCCTGACGGTGTTTCTGATCATGCGATTGACGGGGATGCCGCTCAACATCGCGACCATCCTCATTGCCTCGACGGTGCTGGGGGCGACTGAGAACGACCAGATTCATTTCTTTTATCATTTTCAGGAACGACACTCCCCGGGTGCTACCGAGGTGGCGCTGCGCCATGCATTGCTGACTGCCGGCCGGCCGATCCTATTTGCGACGCTGATCAACGCCAGTGGGTTCCTCGCACTGGCGCTGTCGGATTTGCCGCCGATGCGCGAATTTGGGGTCGTTTCTGCGTCGGCCTTTATTTTGGCGCTGTGCGCGGATTTTACGGCGCTGCCGGCTGCCTTGTGGATTTTGAGCCGGCGAGAGCGGCGCTGATGTTGGCTATGGCGGAAACTTCAGCGCTCGTTCGAGTGCCTGAAACCTCGGCTCGTTGCGTAGTGGATCCAGGAACGGGTCCACCTTCATGCTTTCCACTCCCGGATCCAACACCTTGACACCCGTCTCGAGCCAGTCGATGGCTTGGTCGAGTTGGCCCCACTGTGCGTAGACCTGTGCCCATTGGTACGACGAGTATTCTTTCTGCGCCTCAATGGCAATGGCGAGCGCCGCCCGGGCGGACTCGTGTTGGCCGAGCTTTTCGTAGATCAGCGGCATGCAGGACTGCAGGTGGTAGATATCGGGCTCGGCTTCGCAGGCCGTCTTTGCCTTTTGGATGTCGCCCATGAGGTAGTGAATGCGGCCTGCGCGTTGATAGGCCTCGGTTGCGTGGGTTGGATTGAGCTTGATTGCTGTCTCGAATGCCGTGAGGGCTTCAGGGTAACGTCGGGCGTTCTCGAATGCCTCGCCGAGTGCCCGGTAGGCATCCACGCTCAAGGGATCTAATTCGACACATCGTTTCGCTGTTGTAACTCCCACATCGATGTGTCCCATGTTGCCGGCGAAGCGGCTGTAGGGACGGAGTACCCGCTCGCTGCCGGGGGACAAGGCTATGGCCCGCTCGTATTCGATGCCTGCGCCGACGAAATCCAGGAACCCGATTTCCATCGCTGCCGCCAGGGCGGCATGGCCTTCGCCGAGATCGGGCTCCAAGGTTACGGCTTTGGTGGCATCCGCTTTTGCCTTGAAGAAGGTTGCGTGCGTCGCATCGATCATGAAGTACGAGCCGTACTCGACCAGGGCACGTGCTCGTGCGGTGTAGGCGAGGGCAAAGTTGGGGTCGAGGTTGATTGCTTCGGTGAACGCGGCGATTGTCTGGCGGGCTTCCTCGCCACTGCGCAGGGTCGCCGCGGCAAATTTCAGGCCGCGCAGATAGGCGTCGACGGCCTGTGGGTTGCGAGTTCCGCCGAGGTCGGTTTTCACCGCGGGGTTGTTGAGGAGTGTGATCTTGAGCGCGCTTGCAACTGCGTTGGCGATGTCACTTTGGAGTGTCAGGGCGTCGTCGACGTTGCGGTCGTAGGTTTCAGACCAGATGTGATAGCCGGTGGTTGCATTCACCAGTTGGGCGGTGATGCGGATGGTGTGTCCCGATTTGCGAACGCTGCCTTCGAGGACCGTGGCGACATTGAGTTTATGAGCGATGGTCGGCAAGTCCGTGGCATTGCCTTTGAAGTGAAAGGAGGATGTTTGCGCGGCCACCTGCAGGTCGTCGATCCGTGACAGAGCGTTGAGGAGCTCTTCTGACAGGCCGTCTGAGAAGTACTCCTGCGTTGGATCACCGCTCATGTTGACGAAGGGGAGGACGGCTACGGAGTGGGGTGGTGGGGAGTAGGCGCTCGCCGGCCCGGTGGTCCGGAAGGCTCCGGTGTAGAGAACTGCTGCCACCAGAACCAGGGCCAACAGCGCTGGAATGCCGATCTTGAGGAAGGTACCGCTGCGACTGGAGCGGTGACCTCCATCCGTGGCGGGTGTCGCCGCAGCGGACGGCGATGTGCTGGTCGCTAAAGTTGCGGCCGCATCCGTTGGTTCCTCCCCATGCACCGCCCCAATAAATCGATACCCCCGCCGCGGAATCGTCTCGATATACCGCGGCGTGTCCGCTGTATCCCCCAACGCCGCCCGCAACTTCCGCACAGCCGTATTCAACCCGGTGTCGAAATCCACCACCGTGTTTGGCCAAAGCCTCGCGATCAACTGCTCCCGGGTCACGACCTCGCCGGCACTCTCCAAGAGTGACGCCAGCACCTGAAGCGGGTGTTCCTGAAGGCGCGCCCGGGTGCCTCCCCGCTCCAGCTCTCCCGACAGCAGGTCCAACGTCCAATCGTCGAAGCGAAATATCCGTCTGCTCAAAGGGTTATGCACTCGATCAGCATTAAATCAGCAACGGATCAGCTCCAGTACATGGAGCTGCACGACGAGGCCCGCCAATCTTCCGGGCGGCGGGGCATGGTGCCACGCCCCTTTGGCCTTCGGTGAGTCCCTGGGAGCGATAGGCGGTGAAATGCGTTTCGGCGACCGCGCCAGTGCTGCTGGAGAGACAGCAATGTCTCTCTGACCTCGACCAGTGGGTTTTTACCACCGCGGGAGGGGGATGCATTGCGTTGGTCCATGGTGAGGCCGGTATCGGCAAGACCGCTCTCGTACGCGAATTCACCCAACGCCATTCCGGACGCCGGGTTCTCTGGGGAGCGTGTGATGACCTATTCACGCCTCGGGCTCTCGCGCCACTACATGACATTGCACGACAGACCAAAGGGACGCTCCTCGACAGGATCAATGCCGGTGCCACTAGAGACGTCATTTTCAGCGCCGTCCTCGATGACTTGGAGCGCGGCACGCCGGCAACCGTCGTATTCGAAGACATGCATTGGGCCGATGACGCCACCCTGGACTTCCTCAAATTCCTCGGCCGCCGCATCACCCGCACCCGCGCAATGCTCGTCCTCACATATAGAGACGAAGAAACAGGCCCCCGCCACCCACTGCGCTCCGTAATCGGCGACCTGCCCCGGGATCAGCTGCGCCGCCTGGCGCTCACACCACTCTCCGAACACTCGGTCACAAAGCTCGCCCGCCAGGCAGGACACGCCCCAGCCAACCTCCACACCCTGACAGGCGGCAATCCCCTATTGGTAACAGAAACACTGGCCTGCGGTTCGGTGAATGTCCCAATGTCCATTCGCGATGCTGTGTTGGCGCGCGCGGCCCGACTGTCACCGTCTGCGCGCGAAATCGCTGACATGGTGTGCGTGTTCCCCAGTAAGACCCCGACGCAGCTCCTGGAGCAGGCAGTTGAGTTGGACGAATCGGCCATCGAAAGCTGCCAATGCATTGGAGTGACACGGGATGAGAACGGCTCGTTTTCATTTCGACACGAGCTCGTCCGTCGCGCTTTCGAAAGCTCATTGTCCGAGACACGACGGCACAGTCTCCACGCGAAGCTTCTAACAATCCTGAAGTCGGATCCAACTGCGCCGGCAGCGCGCCTGGCGCATCATGCGCAAGGATGCGGCAATGTCGGCGCGGTGCTTCACTATGCGCCCATGGCGGCAGCTCGAGCTGCTGCCAGCGGCGCTCACCGGGAGGCTGCTGCTCACTATGAGACTGCCCTGCGGTATGTGAGCCCACTCGAGCCCGGAAGACGCGCTGTCCTACAGGAACAGCTCGCCTACGAGTTGTATCTCATTGGAGAGATCGGGCACGCCGTTGAAATGCGCTCCGGAGCACTGACAACCTGGCGGAGCATGGGGCATCGATTGCGCGAAGGCGATACTCTGCGCTGGCTTGCAACGCTGGCGTTGGAGGAAGGGCAGCGCCGCGAGGCAATCCAGTATGCCGCCGAGGCGACGGCTATTCTCGAATTGCAGCCACCCGGTCCGGAGTTGGAGCAAGCGCGCAGGGTCAGCGTGCAAGCTAATTCCCTCGGGCCCGTGAGCACAGAGACTGAAGACAGCCTGCAGCTCGCCAGGGCCGACGGTGCTCCCGATCGGATCGCCACCGCCTATTGCAACTTGCTGTCCCAGGCAGTATTGCAAAGACAACACGAGCTCGCGGGCCGTTATCAGGAGGAAGGGGTCAACTTCTGTGCCAGTCAAGAACTGATCGCCTGGAAGCTCGAGTTGATAGCCTGCGGCGCGCGTTTGAAATTCGATCGCGGCGATTGGGCGGGCTGCGGTGATGATATTGATGTCGCGTTGCGCAGCCGGAACGCGCCTCCCGCCGCACGGATCTGCGCCCTGACTTTGCTCGCCAAAATACGGGCGCGGCGCGGTGATCCCGACGTCAGCTCGCCTCTCGAAGCAGCGCAGGCGCTTGCTGCTTCGTTGCAGGATGCGCAGAGTCTTTCCGAGCTGGCGGCGGTAAGAGCAGAGGCTGAATGGCTTCGCGCAGGCGTGCTGGGCAACACCGCAACATCGGGCAATTGGCGCGCAGCGGCGGAAGCGTGGCGCCAGCTAGGATGTCCGTATGAGCGCGCGACGGTGCTGGCGCTTCACGGCGGCGAGGCCGAAAAGCGCGAGGCGCTGGCGATTTTTGAAGGGCTCGACGCATCGCCGGCCGCACGGGCCATCCGTAAGCAGTTCCGGGTCGAAGGCATCAAGCGAGTCCCCCGGGGCGCACGGCCCACGACCCAGAGCAACCAGTTCGGGCTCACCCGGCGCGAAGCGCAGGTGCTCGAGCTGCTATCCACGGGCATGCGCAATTCGGCCATCGCCAGGGCGTTGTTTGTTTCCCATAAGACGGTCGACCACCACGTGTCGGCGATCCTGGGAAAGCTGGGCGTGCCCTCGCGGGGCGCGGCCGTCGTAGCTGCTCGCGTCACAGAACCCCAATCTCGGGCAAAATAGGGGATCGCACGCCAATGCCCGGTGATTCCCCAACATGGACCCTGTCGCAATCTCCCAATCCCAGGCCAGGCGGATCTGGCTGCACGCTCAGAAGCTCGACAGTCCGGCGCCCTTTGGCAGCGGGCCCGCGGCCACGCCGGCAGCGATCCAGCATCTGGGGTATGTGCAGATCGACACCATCCATGTCATAGAGCGTTGCCATCACCACATTCTGTTCACGCGCATTCCTGACTATCGTCGCGAGCATCTGCACCAGGCGCAGTCGGTTGACAAGACGGTATTTGAATACTGGACGCACGCGCTCGCTTATCTGCCCATAGAAGACTTTCGCTTCTACGTGCGTGACATGCGCACTTACTGGTCGCGTCGCAGCGTCTGGTTTACCAAAGTAAAGGACAACGATGTGCGCCGGGTTCTGACCCGCATCCGCAAGAACGGCGCCCTGACGATTCGCGACATCGATGATGAGGAGTTGGTCGAGAAAGACCACGCATGGGCCAGTCGCAAGCCCTCCAAGCGCGCACTGCAGTTGGCCTTCTACAAGGGCCTGGTCACCATCAGTCAGCGCGCCGGCATGTTGAAAACCTATGAGCTCACGAGCCGGCACTTCGGTTGGCAGCGAGCGCCTCGAGCCGCGAGTCTGCGGGATGTCAGTGAGTATCTCGTGGATCGCGCGTTGCGCTCACAGGGCATCGTCAGTCTCGAATCCATCAGCTACCTGAATCCTTCCGGCAAGCCGGCGATCAAACGGGTCATCGAGCGCCGGATTCGCGGCAAGGAGTTGGTTCCGGTGGCGTTGGCAGGCGCGGGCAAGTGGCAGCACTGGGCGCGACCCGCGACCCTGGAGCAGAAACTGGATGTCGATTCTGACCTCGTCCACATCCTGTCGCCCTTCGATCCGCTGGTGAACCAACGCAAACGCTCGTTGCTGATCTTCAACTACGAGCATCGCTTTGAGGCCTATGTGCCCAGGGAAAAGCGCGTCTTCGGCTATTTCGCCTGTCCGGTCCTGTGCGGCGACGAGGTGGTGGCCGCCATCGATCTGAAGACCGATCGCGAGCAGCGCAAGCTGCTGATCCAGAAATGGACCTGGGTCGGGAACGGTTCCGCCCGTTCCCACAAGAAGAAGATCGAGGCCGCATTGACTGCGTTTGAGCGATTCCAACTGGCCAACGCACCTGCGGCAGAAAAATAGCTGCGACAAACGGCTTTGTGGTGACAGGTTCTGTATGCAACACTGAAGAAACACTGACGAGGCACGGGCTAGGAGGGCACCATGGCCGGGAAGAAGAACAAGAAGCAGCCAGCAAAGAAGAAAAAACACCCCGGTCAGCCGCCCGCCGGCCAAACGGTACTTGCCTGGGAAGATGATCCTCAGGGTAACACCCCGGTGTCCGTGCCGACGCCGGATCCTGCTGAAAAGCCGTTGGCGTTCCGCTTTCCAACCCCCGCGCCAACGGCGGGGCAGTATCCGCTCGGCACGGCATCCTTTCGCTATTGGGTGGCGGTCGCGGCCTTGCGCCGCGGCGCCGATTTCTGGAGCCCGGGGATTCCCGGCGGGCACTGGCAAGTGGGTGCCACTTTGCCGGTGTTGCTCGATGCGGGCGAGGATCTCAACGCCTACTACGATCGCAAGGCCCTGAATTTCTTTCACGGCCCGCTGGGGTCAGGGTTGGTTTATTCCGGTGAGAGTCCCGATGTCCTGTGTCATGAAATGGGCCACGCCATTCTGGACACGGTCAAACCGGGCCTGTGGGACGCCGCGGCGCAGGAGATCCCGGCTTTCCATGAATCTTTTGGTGACATGAGCGCCATCCTGTCGGCTCTGCAGGTCGAATCACTGCGCAGCGAGGTACTGACGCAGACGAAGGGACATCTGAATCGCAGCTCACGCCTGTCCCGGCTCGCCGAGCAACTGGGTACAGCCATCCGGGCGCAGGCACCGGATGCGGTGGATCCCGATTCGCTGCGCAATGCGGTCAACTCGTTTACCTATCATGATCCCTTGTCGCTCCCAACATCCGCGCCGGCGTCGCAGCTTTCGTCGGAGCCCCATTCGTTTTCGCGCGTATTCACGGGGGCTTTCTTTGAAAGCCTCGCGGGGATGCTGACGGCCATTGCCAAGAGCCCCAAGGCGCCGACCGAGGCGGAGCTGCAGGCTGTCAGTCACGACATGGGCAACATCCTGTTGGCGGCGATCCGCCAGGCGCCCATTGTTGCTAACTTCTATTCCCAGGTTGCGACCGCGATGGTGCAGGCGGGCAACACAGTCAACAGTGACTACGGTCCAGTGCTCAATGCGGCTTTCGTGCGCCGGGGCATCCTGTCACTGCAATCCGCATCCGCCATTGGCGGCTTGTCCACAACAGTCGCAACACCCAAAGGTGTAGCGGCGGCCGCAACAGCGGTTGCCGACGAGCCACCATTGGCGCGGATCGCTCTGGATGGCAATCGCTTTGGACTGGGCAACCGTCCGATCCTGGTTACTACTGCGTCACATCCCCGTAGCGTGTCTGTCTATGCGGCGGCTTCCAATGGCGAGCAGCTCACGCCTCCCAGTGCGGACGCGGCCGCGACAGCTTTTGTTGACGACCTCATCCGTCGCGGCAAGGTCGAGTTGCCGCAACGCCGTGGCGTTTCAGCCGGGTTGGTTTCGCATCGGAGCCTCAAGACTCACGAGCTGGTGGCGAGGGATGAGGGGATGGTGCTGCAGCGGTTGCTGTTTGATTGCGGGCATCGCCATCGCTGATACTGATTGGATGGCCATCGACAAGAAGCACCCGCCCGGGGCGATCGTGGCGTCCGACCCTGAGACCGAATCCTTCGTGAAAGGCTTGGTCGATCGGGGGGAGGCGGCTAAGGCCGATGCCAACGGGAAGCTGCCCCCGGGGGCGACCCACGAGATTGTCGGGGAGACCGAAACGGGGCTTCCGGTCGTGGTCCGGCGGCGCTTTTCAGCCTATTGAGGTATATTGGGTCGGCCATGAACCCTCTCGTACGGATCATTGGACGCATTACCTGCCCGGCTTTCGCTGAAAGCCGGGTCGTGTCTGCGTGCGGTGGTCCACAGTCCAGTACGAGGTTCCAGGTTCATGAGTACTACAGATCTTTTCCCTGAAACATCAGCGCTTTACCGCCTGCGGGTAACGGCTGAGGCCGATCTCGGCGCGCTGTCGCGCGTGCTCGAGCGATTCCAGAATTTGAACGTCGTGCCGCGGCGGGTCGTCGCGGAAATGGGCATTGGGGACGTTCTCTACATCCAGGTCGATGTTTCAGGGTTGCCGGAAGACCGCATTACCCTCATCACCGCTAAGTTAAATCAGGCGCTGAGTATCCGCGACGCGTATTGGCACGCGGTTTGACCTTATTCGTCCACCGGCTGCGCTGGTGACTCCAGCGACGGTGGTTCCGACGGTGGCGGTGGTGCGTTGGGCGGCGGTGGACCTGGGTGGTCCGGGTCGCCGTCCGGGCTTTCAGATGCTGCCTCGGCTTCTGCCTCGAGGTCCGCTACCGCTGAGGCGGGCGCCTCACTCCTCATGAATGCGGCTTGTCGGGCTGGCTGCTGCGTTTCGGGCTGCCAGGGGAAGACTTTGTTCGGCACCGGCTGGGTGATGGATGCAATTACAGGCAACTTCGGGTGCTTTACCGAGTTGGTGGCGCTGACCATGAAGAAGGTCAGGACCGCGGCGGTGGTTGCGGCGAAGACGCCGGAGCCTACGAAAAAGGCTGCGCGATTTTTGGCGGCTGGGGCGCCGCGAAAGGCCGGCGGTGGGCGTTTCGTGATGGCGAGCTTGGCTAGTTGGGCCAGTGATTCATTGCTGACCACAGGTTCGAGGCGTCCCGAGTCGCGGCGGGCGCGGGCGCGTTTGAATGCGTCGCTCTCGGGAATCCGAACTGGCGCCGCAGCACCGGGGTTCCTGACTGAGTGGGCCGCAGCGTAGCGGGCGGCTGCCCGCATCCCAGAAGTGATCTCTTGGCGCTCCGCCGCCTGCGGCTGGCGCCGCGCCGCGGCAGCGATTACCCGCGTCGGCGCAGGCGTCGGCTGGCCGGCGACCTGTGCCTTGCCACGCGCTGGCGCCGCCCGCGTGGCTGCCCCTTGCTGGAGCTGCCGCGCATTTGTCGGCACGGCCGCGCCTTGTTCGAGCGGTCGTGGGGTCGCGGGTGTGGCTGCGCCCTGTCTGACCGGTGGCGGGTTCGCTGGCGTGCCCGCACCCTGTTGGATCGCTCGTGTGGGCGCTGGCACGGTGGCCGTTCGGCGTTGTGGCGGCCGTGGGCCCGACCGGGACTCCCCCGGAGCGGCCGTCATGGCTCGCGACTTTGCCGAGCCAGGCTGTGTGGGGGTAGCCGCTTGCCGTTGCGACGGCCGGGGAGTCGCGGCTGTCACTGCACGGGGTGCGGCCGCCGGTGGGCGCGGTGGCTTGGCGGCGGTGATCGCCCCAAGATCCGACCCACCCCAAGTCTCCTCCAAAACAACATGCCGCACCGGTGGCTCAGCAGCAGCCACCGCGTCTTCAACACACGCCTCGCGCGCCAAGCTGATAGCCGCCCACAGCTTCCGGAAATTAATCGGGTAGGGCAGCGTGCGAAACAACCCAAACAGCCCCAACTCCCCCTTCAACAAGACCAGCGTCGCAGGGCGAGCTGCAAAAATACGCAGGGTGTTGGGCGTGTTGACGGCGACATGGCTCAACACTTCGAGACCGGACCCGTCGGTCAGAGTCTCGCAGGCAACGATCAGGTCGAACTCAAGGCGCCCCAGCAGGGCGAGACAAGCGGCTTTGGTCGCGGCGGTGTGAATCTCCAGGTCATTGGCAAACGTACCGGCGGCTTTGGCCAGTACCTTGGCATTTCGACCTGCAACGAGAACCCGCATGCGACTACTAAATACTCCGATTTTACGGGGATTTGCAGTGCCCGCAGAATGCGACACTGTCGGGCGAGCCCGACAACACTCTTAACGGCCGAGGTCGTCCGAATCTTTAGCGGTTCGCAACCTCAACACCGCGCCATCCTCCACCAAGTGCCCTGAACACAGCAATCTGGTCCTGGATGAGCGCCGAGTCGGAGGTAGCGACCGCAGCGTTAGCCGCGACCAACGCCTGCTCCGTGGTCAGCAGGTCGAGGTTGCTGAGGGAGCCGGCGAGGAATTGATCGTGTGCCATGTCGAATGCCTGTTGGGCCTTCTGCTGGGCCTCAGACAGGTCCTGCCGTCGCTCGAGCTCGGAGCCGTACGTTGAAAGCGCCTGTTCGGTCTCCTTCAGTGCCTGCAGGACAACCGAATCGAAGTTCGCCAACGCGGCCGCCGCACTGGCCTTGGCCGCTCGCACCCGGGCACGGGGGCCTGCCATGTTCGGAAACGTCCAACTGACGCTGGGTCCGATCCCCCACGTCACCGAATCCGCGGCCGTAAATTCGTTGATGTCCGAAGTCACCGTGCCATACAGGGCCTTGAGCGTGATTCTCGGGTACAAGTCGGCCGTGGCCACCCCAATGCGAGCCGTCGCCGATGCCATCCGTCGGTCTGCCTGCCGCACGTCGGGACGCCTCTTCAGCAGGGTGGCCCCGTCCCCAACGGGCACAAGATCCGTGAGGTGGGGAGGGATAACGCATTGGTTCACCTCGGTAGGTGCCATCGTTGGGGAGCGCCCCATTAAGGCCGCCAACTGAAAGAGCGCCGCCCGACGCTGGCCCTCCAGGGGAGGAATGGTGGACCGTACCTGCGCTACGAGCTGCTGAGCTCTCACCACATCGAACAGCGAATTGGCACCTGCATCGTGCCGGTGAGCGGTGATGTCCGCCTCACGACTCACAATTTCGAGCGAGCGCTTCGCCACCTCAATCTGCTCGCCAAAAGCGCAGATCTGCCCATACGCCCGCGCGGTCTCTGCGGCGACGGTGATCTTCACGGTGTCATGTACGGCGGCCACGGCTTCGGCGTCCGCTCGAGCTGATTCCACTGATCGGCGCACGCGACCGAGATAGTCGAGCTCATATCCGAGGCTCAAAGCGGCCTCGTGGATCCAGATGGTCTGTGGCCGCCGGCCCGTCAGCTCGAGGATCTCATCCGTGCCGGCATCCCGGCCCCGGGTGGATCCAATCTCAGCCTTCGTCTGCGGGAGAAAGGCGTCCCGGGCGATATCGAGCGCAGCGCTGGCGGCTTGCAGATTGGCCTCGGCGGCCTTCAGGTCCGTATTGGCTTTGAAGGCTTCCTCCAACAACTTGTCCAGTGTTGGATCGTGATAGAGGCGCCACCAGTCATCCGGTGGCTCCGCGGAGGTTTCCACCGTGGGAGATACCGATACCAGCGGTCCCTCCGCCCCTGGAGTTGGAGGGGCAGGGTGGTAGTTGGGGCCAACCGAGCAGCCGGACATCAAGATGAGCAGTGCCGTGAGCGAACCGCGAACCCGCATCATGGCGCACCCTTTCGAGGAGCAAACAGGGGCATGTGCGAAGCCGGACCGAGCGGGGCAGCCCGCCTGGTAACAATAAAAATCACCGTGAGCGCGGTGGCCGCTGCTATGACCACAAACGCATCGATGATTCCCTGCGTGACGGCGGCCCCGTGCACGACATTGTTCAACACTGCGGCACCCCGGGTTGACGCCGACAAGGGATCTCCCGCCCGCGCGGTGGCCGCCCCGTACGCCTGGATTCGCTGTATGACGTCCGTGTCACCGATCTGGATGTGTTGACCCAGGTGATTCGAGGCAACCTGGCCCCTGACTCGAACGAAGGTCTGGATAAACGCACTGCCAATCTCACCCCCGAACAGGCGGGCTACCTGGATCGCAGCTCCAAAGCTCAGCGCAACCTGCGGACGCAGATGCAGGACCGCAAAAAAGACGGTGCCCGACAGCGCGAAGCTCTGCCCCACGGCCTGAAGGATGGCAGACGGCAGGAACTGATCCGAACCCCACACTGGAGTCAGGCCATAGGAGATCATCAGACAGGCGGCACAGATACACATGAAGCCAAACACCGCGACCATGCGGGGGTCCGCACGCCGCAGCGTAAATCCCGCGAGAAAGCAGATCAGCAATTGGGGCGCGGCGATCCACAACAACGTGTCGCCCACCTCCAGCGCGCGAAATCCGCGCACCGTCTGCAGGAACTGGGGGATGACCAGGGCAGTGGAGAGGATCGTCAATCGCAGGAAGGAAATGAGCAGCAACATGCGCGGCAGCGGCGGCTCCAACACGACCCGCAGATCGACCGCCGCGTAGGGGCAATTCCATTCGTGTAGGAAGAAGGCAATCAACAGCAGGCCACCGCCCGCCATGAGGCCTATGACCAGTGGTGAGTTGAGCCAATCCAACCGGTTGCCCTGGTCGAGGGCGGCATAGATCAGCGCAAAACCGCAGCCCCCGAACAGGAACCCGAAATAATCAGGACGCGGCCGGGTCGGGGCCACCGGCTCCGGCTTTACGCCCAGGAACAAACAGAAGAACATGATGATCGCGAACGGCACGTTCTGCCAGAAAATGAAGTGCCAGGACAGGTGATCTGTGTACCAGCCTTCCAGCGAGGCGGACACATTCAGCGAGACTTCGAGGTTGAGTGCGTAAACGGCGATGCCGTACGCCCATGCCTTGGGCGGCGTGTTTCTCAGTACGAAGCTCAAGGTCAGCGGAATGAAAAAGCCGGTCGCGAGTCCGCTCAGGAACTGGAAAACCAACAGCGTGGGGAGGTTGGGGGAGAACGGCGTGAGGATGGAGAGGATGGCGAACACTCCTGAGGCTCCCATCAGGCAGCGGCGCGCGCCATAGACCGCTCCCAGCCAGATCGCCACGAGGGTGACCAACATCTGGGCAACGGTCGAGGCCGTGGAGATCCACGCGCCTTCGTCGAAGCCGGCGTGTACGGCACCCCGGATGTCAGCCAGGCCGAGGGTCGACAGGCGCGTGTTGAGAGTTGAAATGAAGGTGCCCATCAGCACGGCAGTCAGCCCGAACCACGGGAACGACGTGGGCGGGGCGGGGATCGCGGGCGGTGCAGCGGGCGCGGCGGCCGCCGCTGCAGGCACGCTCATGAACGCTCTCCCGACTTCGTGTCAACAGTCGCGACGACCGACATGCCGGGGCGAAGCTTGTCCTTCAAACCGTCCGCATCGTCGATGACGATTTTGACGGCAACACGTTGCACCACCTTGGTGAAATTGCCGGTGGCATTGTCAGGCGGCAACAGCGCGAACTGCGATCCGGCTCCCGGAGCAAACGCGACGACGTGTCCGTGCAGCGTACGTCCTGGAAACGTGTCCACCTCGACATCCGCCTTCTCCCCGACCGCCATATGTGTCAGTTGAGTTTCCTTGAAATTGGCAATCACCCAGACATTCGGCAGCGGGGTCAGGGAGGTCACCTGGCCGCCGACGCCCACCCACTGCCCCGGCTTCACCTGCCGCTGCCCGATGACCCCGTCCTGCGGGGCCACGATGCGCGTGTATCCCAGGTTGATTTTCGCGATGGCGAGGTTGGCCTTCTGGGCGGCGAGAGCGGCCTCGGCCTGCGCCTGTTGAGCCGCGAGCACGGATAGCTGTCGAGACGCTGCGCCCGCCTGTGCCTTGGCCTGCTCGAGCTGTGCAGCCAGCTGCGCCTTTAACGTCTGCAGTTTCTCGGCCGCCTCAGTGGAGGACGAGCCAGTCTTGAACAGCACCACCTGGCGTGCCAGGTCCCGCTTGTTCTGCTCGGCGTTCGCATCCACGGCTGCAACGCTGGCCTTGGCGGCCTGAACGTTCGCGGCCTGCAGTTCCTGCTGGGCCTTCAGAGCTTCGATTTGCGCGGCTGCTGCCGCGACACTGGCCGTGAGTTGATCGACGGTGGCGCGGTAGTCGTCATCGACGATCTCGGCGATGAGCTGCCCCTCGTGGACGCGCTCATAGTCCTGAACCGGCATGCTGCGCACGTAGCCGGAGACCTTCGCGGCAATCGGGGTCAGGTCGGACTGCAGGTATGCGTCATCCGTCGTCTGCCGCCTGGAATTGGACGCCCAGCGGTTCCAGCGCGTGGTGATAACCAGCAGGACAGCTACCGCCAGCAGTAAAACTGCGACCCGCCAGACCCAGTCGGGTGGTGCATGCCAATGGAATGCGGACTTCTGATCCGTCATCGAGTTCTCCGTCAAAGCCCCTATGTCCCCCCTCGGCGGCGGCACAGTTTAGCCAACCCGAAGGGAACCCGTCGTTATTGTGTGCTGGACGCGCTCTGGCGGTATTGGAGGCTTCTGCGCCGATCAGAACGGAACGATGGTGGCCGGCCGCATCATTCGATCTGAGGCGCTTACAACATGACGTTCAACATCGGGGCAGTATGATCCCTGGAGCAGTCCGAGGAATCACCTGAGGCGGATATCGGGCAGGTACGGGCGGATCGGCTGGCCCTTGCGTCAGCGCAGCGCTGGCAATCAGCGCGTCAATGCGCGAATTGAGTCGCCTCATTCGCTCCGGATGAAGCCACCGGCCAAACTCGATTTCCTGCACTGTTATGGTTGAAATGCAAGTCGCCGTTGCTCCAACGAGTGCGTATCGGAGCTCGACCTTCCCATGACTGTGGACCAGGTTGCTGAACGTGTCCGTGTCCAGAGCGACGGACAATAGTCCGCACTGCTATGCCTATTGTCCGGTGTAGGGCAGGGACAGGTACAGCTTGCCCAGGTCGGTGAGTTGGCCGGGTGTGCTCAACAAGCTGGAGAAGTGAACGTCATTGGTCACGCGACCCGTGAACCAGGCGTAGCGGACTACATCGGTGCGCGATTCGCAGGTCGCGACCATGTCTTTCATCTGCGCTTCCTGCTTGGCGAGCGTGTCGATCTGGGCGCCGTCGTTCTGCGAATGCCAGTTCGCAAACTCAGTGACCCAGAACTGCTTGCCGTACTTGGTCAGCCGGTCGAGCTGCCCTGACAGGCCGTAGTCGTACCAGTGAAACGCGAGGTAGTCGATCTGCGGACTGCGTCCGCCGTTCGCGGCCTGATAGGCCGCGATGAATGCGTCCATCCACACAACCGGATCGGTGAAACCTGCCATCGTGCCCCAGGTGATCTGCGGGCCCACGATCTTTACGCCGGTGTGGGCCGCGATCGCTTCATAGCCGGGCCAGATGGCCGCGGCCTGCGACGGCGTCAGGTTGGATTGGGAAGTCAGGTTGGGCTCGTTCATGACGAGCAGGTACTTGATGTTGGGATTGGCGTGCAGGAATGATTCAACAGTCGGGGCATCGTAACTGCCATTCCACAACATCGGGTAGTAGTCCAACCCGTACTGGGCGACGTAGTCCGCCGGTACCGCCTTGTTGGGTTGTGAGCCCCAGTTGTACCACCAGCTCACTCCAGGGGCGAGCGCCTGGAAGTCCAGAGGGTCGGCCAGGTCGTAGGCAATGCCGCGCTTGGCGCTTTTTGCCGGCGGCGTCACGGGAGGCGTACTGGTGACCGGCGTGTTGGGTGCGCTACCGTTCTGCGTGTTTGTGGACGTGCCGCCAGTGGTGCTGGACCCGCTGGTGCTGCCCGATCCGGTTGTGCTACTCGAGCCGGAAGTCGACGTCGATCCCGAAGCAGCCGCGGGCGTGCCCGACGAGCTCGCGTCCGATCCACCACAGGCACTCAACAATAATGTCAAAGCGACAGCAGCAGCGGTCGCACGAAAGTGATTGGCATTCATGCGGCGAACCATAGTGGAAGGAATCGCAATTGGCGTGTCAGCAACCGGCGACAGGAACGTACCGATGTCACAGATGTGAACAGTCTCGCTTCGCGAGCCGTAGGTCCCGTCGCCAATTTGAGGCAGATTGAATGAGGCGGTATTGTCCCCTCATGAATCAACCGCTCACTCAAATCGCTGACGTCCGTTTCCTCGGCAAGATCCTGGGAGATGTCATCCGTGCCTACGGCGGCGATGCACTGTTTCAGCGCATCGAAGCCATCCGGGCCGGCTCCGTGGACCGCTATCGTGGCATCTCCAATCCCCGCGGCCTGGACGCGGGTCTGGATACCCTCACCCTCGACGAAACCGTCGCGTTTGCCCGCAGTTTCATGCTGTTTTCCATGCTGGCCAACCTCGCTGAGGATCGCCAGGGCGTGACGGCCGAAAAGAGCAGCACACTCGCGGCCACCCTGGATTATCTGAAGTCGCAGGGCGTGAAGGCGGAGCAGGCGAATGACCTGCTGGACCGGGCGCTGATTGCCCCTGTGCTGACCGCGCATCCGACCGAAGTCATGCGCAAAAGCATGATCGACCACCGCAATCGCATATTCGAGCTGATGCGATTGCGCGATGCAGGTCGTACCGAAACCGCGGACGGCGAGCTGATAGAGCAGGCCATCGCGAGACAGATTGCACTGCTTTGGCAAACGCGAGCGCTGCGGCGCGAGCGTCTGTATGTATCGGACGAAGTGGATATTGCGCTTGCGTATCTGCGCGAGGTTTTCCTGCCGGTTATTCCAGCGCTTTATGTTCGTTGGGAGCGTTCGCTGGGCCGGCGGCCGGCGAGCTTCCTACGGCCGGGAAGCTGGATCGGTGGCGATCGTGACGGCAATCCCCACGTCACTGCTGACTCTCTGAAGCTGACCTTAGGTCGATCGTCGCAAGCACTCATGGCCGACTACCTGGCGCAATTGCATGCGTTAGGCGCAGAGCTTTCCATATCGAATGAGCAGGCCGCGGTTTCCGAAGAGCTGAATGCACTAGCTGATCGTAGCGGCGACAACCATCCGGTGCGTGCTGATGAGCCTTACCGGCGGGCAATTACCGGAATCTACGCGCGGCTTGCCGCGACGTTCAAAAAGCTCACGGGCCACGTACCTGCAAGGCCCGCGTCGGTACACGGCGAGCCGTATGCTGATGCAAAGAGTCTCATGGCGGACCTCCAGGTCATCGAGCACTCCCTGGAAGCCCAGAACAGCGATTCCGGGGCGTTGACCCGCCTCATCCGGGCGGTTGAGACCTTTGGGTTCCACCTGGCCACGTTGGATCTGAGACAAAACTCGGATGTCCACGCGCGCGTGGTAGGCGAGCTGCTCAAAGTAGCCGGCGTCACTTCGAACTACGACAAGTTGGATGAGGCCGGGCGCGTAGAGCTGCTGCGCTCGGAGCTGTCGAGCGAGCGACTCCTGGCGAGCCCGTTTGCCACTTACAGCCCCGAAACCAACTCGGAGCTGGCGATCGTCCGTGCCGCGGCGGTTGCCCACGAGATGTATGGCCCTGAATGCATCACGACCTACATCATCTCCAAATGCGACAGTGTGTCGGATCTGCTGGAAGTCAACATCCTGCTCAAGGAGGCGGGGCTGTATCGCGCGGGAAAGGCAGCGATCATGGCCGTCCCCCTGTTTGAAACGATCGGTGACCTGCAGAATGCCTCCAAGGTCATGACCGCCTGGCTGGGGCTGCCCGAGGTCGCGGCCATCACCAGGGCGAGGGGTTTCCAGGAAGTGATGGTCGGATACTCCGACTCCAACAAGGACGGTGGCTATCTCACTTCCGTATGGAGCTTGCAGCAGGCAACCACTGCTTTGGCGGAAGTCTTCAGGCAGGCAGAAACGGTGATGCAGGTATTCCACGGCCGTGGCGGCGCTGTGGGTCGCGGTGGCGGATCCTCCTTCGATGCCATCCGGGCGCAGCCGCACGGTACGGTTAAAGGTCGTATCAGGATCACCGAACAGGGCGAGATCATCGCCGCAAAATACGGCACCCGGGAGAGCGCCGCCGTCAATCTGGAGTCGATCACATCCGCAACGCTGTTGACTTCACTCGAGAGCGCGCAACTTTCCGCCGAAGACCGGGTGCGTTTCGCGGACGCAATGGATGATCTCTCCGCCGAAGCGTTCCGGTCGTACCGCAAGCTCGTGTATGGGACTGAAGGGTTCTCGCGTTTTTTCCGGCAGATGACCCCGCTGGTGGAAATCGCGGAGCTGAAGATAGGATCGCGCCCCGCGTCGCGAACCAATTCGGAGCGCATCGAGGATCTGCGCGCGATACCCTGGGTCTTCAGTTGGGCGCAGGCCCGTGTCATGTTGCCGGGATGGTACGGAGTAGGACAGGCGCTCCACTCCTTCCGGGATCCTCACCTTCTCGAGGAGATGCTGGAGGCGTGGCCTTTCTTCCGCGCCACCGTGGACAACCTGGAGATGGTGCTCTCGAAGTCAGACATGGGCATCGCTGCTCTGTATGCAACCCTGGTGGAGGATCGAGTACTCGCCGGGGCAATCTTTGGGCACATCCGCGACACCTGGACTCAGACTCAGGAGAGCCTGTTGAGGCTCACCGGGCAATCGAGACTGTTGGAAAGACATCCGGGCCTGGATGCGTCGATCCGCTTGCGACTGCCTTACATCGAGCCGCTCAACCTCGTGCAGGTGGAAATGCTCAAACGTCATCGAGCGGGCGAGAAGGATCCACGCGTGCGCGAGGGCATCCAGTTATCCATCAACGCGATCGCCACCGCGCTGCGAAATAGTGGATAGCACCTCCCAGCAGGTAGAGAAGGCCTACGGGCATGTGATCTCTTCTGCGCGGGAGGACGGACGTATCGCCGCTACGGCGCGCTTGATACTCGCGATCTTCGATGACTTCTACGCCCAGCTTTGCGAGTACCCGTTCAAGGCAAAGCGGGCGTTTGAAACCAGGGACACCCATGCGTCCATTCAAATCAGTCACGAGCGCTTAGGGCTCTACAGCCGATACATCAGCGAGCATGGGCCCCGGATACTCGAGGCCTTTCCGGCGCTCGCCAACAACGCCGCGCTCTGGGACACACTCGACCGCCTGTTCACGGCGATGATTGTCGATCGCTACGAAGCTGATATCGCTTTCAGCTTTGCTCACTCATTGCGGCGGAATATGGATCATGGGTTGTGGAAGCCGGTGGCCTATTCATTCCCGCCGCCCAGCAAGCGGCGCGCCAACTCCATGGCTTCGGCGTACCAGCGGCTGAACGTGCATGGTCAGATCGACGTTGACCTGATTCTGACTGCGTTGCAGATACCCCGGATCGCCACGCCTTTCAGGGATCTGCAAGGCGATGCGTGCCGCATTCTCGATAGGCTCGACCCCGACGCTATTCCGACGGCGTTGGATGTCATAGAGGCGGGGTTCTTCCGGGATCGCAGTGCCTTCCTGGTCGGCCGCTGGGTCATGCCGAACGGCACGTTCACGCCCTTCGTGGTTGGGTTGCTCAACAGCCCGGCGGGGGTGTACGTGGATGCAGTACTGCAGCAGGTTTCTGACATCCACGACCTGTTCAGCTCGGCGTTGGCCAACTTTCATGTAACGACTCCGCTGTATTACCAGACTTGCGTTTTCCTGTTCAGCATCATGCCGCGACGGCCTTGGGGCCATCACTACTCGACCATCGGCTACAACCATGTGGGTAAGGTCGCTATTCTCAATGAGATCATCGAAGCCGGGCAGAGGCTCAAAAAGTCTCCGGGTGCCGCTGGAACAGTGGCGCTGGGCTTCACTTTTGACTCCTGTGCGTATCACCTGAAAGTCATTCGTGACAAACCGACGGCGGCGTACAAGTGGGGTGCGTTTCCCGGCGTCAACGCTGTGATCGAAAAATACCGGGCGGTCCACGAGATCAACCGGGCGGGCAGCATGTTGGACAATGTCATGTATTTCAATCTCCGGCTCAATCGCGAGCTGTTCGAGCCGGCGCTGCTCCAGGAGCTCGTGCAGGAGGCCCCCGGCAGTGTACGGGTGGAAGAGGAGAGCGTATTCATTCGCTCACTCATCGTACAGTTGAAGATTGTTCCGTTGCCGGTGTATCTGGAAAGCGCGGATGAGGCTGCCACGCGCGCGGTCATCCAGAGCCTCGGACATTGCATCCGCAACAATGCGGCGACCAACATCTTCAACAAGGACCTCGACTCGCGAAACTATGGAGTAGGGCGCTACGGACGGGTGTTCCTCTTTGACTATGACGCGGTGGAGAGGCTGACGGAGGTGAAGATCCGGACCAATAGCGATCGGGAGCCCGGCGAGGAGAGTGTTCCGGACTGGTATTTCGAAGACGGCGTGGTTTTCCTGCCGGAAGAAATCGAGTACGGCCTGCAGTTGAAAAGCGACTTCGCACGCCGCTGTTTTCGCAATCAGAATGCGGACCTGTTGAGCGAGACGTACTGGGAAGGGGTGCAGCAGAAGTTGCAACGCGGAGAGGTGCCGGAGCTGCGGATCTATCCGCGAGCCGCTAAGCTGTCGGCATGAGCTATGGTCCGTGGAATCCGGGTCTCAACTCCCAGGTCCCCCGGGAGCTGCGCCACATGTGCACCATTTTCCGTTCGGAGAATTCGTTCACACGCGTCGCATCGGCCCTGGAGTTGCGGCAACTGACGGGCCTGCCCCTGTGCGACCTGGCGACATTCCGACCGCAGCGCCTGGTGTTGCATGAGCTGATGATCCGGGTCATGGCGGACTTGAGCGTACCGACCGGCGAGAAGATCGGGGACCTGGGAATCAATTTCCGGATCATCACGAACCGGTTGCTCCATCGATATATCGAACCTGAAATGGAGTCTATTGCGGCTGAATACGCCAGCGTCCGCGAACAACTGGCGACGGTGATCCGGGCCACACTGTCGGAGCTGACGGCGCCGCCGCCGGCGCCGAAAACCGGATGGCTCAGGAGGTCGCCCAAGCAGCCGCAACCGGGTGCCGCCGATTGGGGGCCCCAACAGATCACCGCGTGCGAGCGCCTGGCAACCAACACTGACGACCCTCTGAAGCGCGCGGCCTACCGAGCCCTGGTTCGGGTGATGTCCTCGCTCTTCACGACCAACGGCCGGGCCTGGGGCACGCCGGAGCTGATTTGCTCACTGGCTACGGACCTGGCGTGTAATGACCACGGCAGCGAGATCGTCGGTCGCTCGATTGAGCCGCTCCTGCGCAAAGGCATAGAAGGCGAAAAGTATGAGCTCCTGCCGCGCCAGGACAAACCGATCATCATCAACACCAAAGGGCCGTCCGCTTCAGGCAAGAGCAGCCTGCGGCCGCTGCACCGCAAGTTGGCAGGGGCCCTCGGGGTTCGTTGGGCCGATTTCGCGCTCATCAGCCCGGATATTTTTCGCAAGCAACTGCTCGACTACAGCGGCCTGGGATCGGCCTACAAGTACGCAGGCGCGTTTACTTCGGAGGAGCTGCAGATCGTCGATCAGAAGCTCGATCGCTACATGGCCCGCAAACATGCCCAGGGGAGCATGGCTCACCTGTTGATCGACCGATTCCGGTTCGACAGCTTCGCGCCGGATTCAGATGAGGCCGGCAGTAACCTGCTGACCCGCTTCGGCGACTATGTGTACCTGTTTTTTGTGATTACGCCTCCCGAGCAACTGGTCGAGCGGGCCTGGATGCGGGGACTCGAGTTTGGGCGCTACAAGGCTGTTGACGATACGCTGGCGCATTGTGTCGAGGCCTATGTAGGCGTGCCAAACGTGTTCTTCACCTGGGTTCACCGCACGGACAAGCAGATGCGCATCGAGTTTTTGGATAACAGCGTGGCCTATGGGGCGCTGCCGAAGACAGTGGCCTTCGGAGACAACTACACTCTCAATGTGTTGGACGTCGAAAGGCTGTTGGACATTGAGCGCTTCGGGCGGGTGGATGTCGATGCCACCGCGCCGGATAAACTCTATCCAGAACCGGCGCTACTCGCCCCCGAGCACAATCTCGGATTTCTGCGGCGCTGTATCCAGGTGTTTCAGGAGGTGAATTTCGCGGATCAGAAATCCGGGAGGATTTATCTGCGAATTCGCAGCGGGGTCGTAACGCTGATCGACAACACCATCGCACAGAACCCGGTGTTACAAGGCATCGTGGCCAAAGGCACACCTGAGGCCATCAACCAGCCGCTCTACCTCGAGGATACGGCGACCCTGGGCGACTGGGGCTAGCCCAGGAAGTCTCCGTAACGGTCCACGTGAGTGGCGAGGTCGAGTGTGTGTTGGCGAGTCAACCGCTCGGCCAACTCCGTATCCCGCTTCTCCAGCGCCTCGATGATCTTCAGGTGGTCGATGATGGAGCGGGCAGCCCGGTCGCTCTGCGAAATCGTCGCACGGCGCACGGCGCGAACGTGCAGCAACAGATTGCGGGTCGCGTCGATGATGGTCTGCGAGCCGCCGAGCCGGATCACCTCGGTATGAAACGCAATGTTGGCATCCGAATACTCATCCAGGTGCTCATTCGGGGGCGAGTTCTGGAACTCATCGAACAAGTGCCGCAGCTTGGCAATCTCGGCATCCGGAGCGTGCAAAGTCGCGAGTCGCGCCGCCATGGACTCGAGCGCGGCCCACACCTGGATCATCTCGATGATCTGCTGCTTTGATTTACGGACAATGTAGATCCCGCGCCGCGGGATCGTCCGAACAAAGCCTTCCTGCTCCAGGAGCGACAACGCTTCGCGGATCGGAGTGCGGCTCACGCCAAGAGCCGTAATCAATTGCCTCTCGTCGAGGCGCAGCTCCTGGTTCGGGTTGTAGATGTCCGTGTCCGCAATGGCAGCCTTGATCAGCGTATAGGCCTGATCTCTGAGGCTGGTTGCGTTGAGCGGGGCGAGCGCCAACGGCGTCGAGGCCGTGGCGCGCTGGATCAAGTTTTCGGTTGTGCTCATTCTGCCAAGGCCAATTGTCGTCCTACCGGCGGCCGTCCCGCCTTTGTCCCGTTCGCAAGTGTCTCCTGAACGCGTAGTCCTTGGAAACGCCCGTGACGCTCGGCGTACGTCAGCACGGCCTCAGGCAGTGCCGAATAGAGAAAAGCCGACATTGCGGACACTGCGGCCACGCCGCCGACAAAAAGAGTAACAAAACCAATCGCTTGCATCGAAACTGCTGACCCTCATCTCGGTTTGTACTAGATATATTAGATTATACGGTAAAGGAGGGACACGTGGGGAACCGTTGCAGGAAATTTAGCGTTGACGCACGGTTTTCCCAATCGATGCTGTGCTGCCCACCTATACAAAGCCAAAAAATATGATATACCAGCCGGGCAGGACCGCTGACCGAGAAAACAGAGGGGGACCGGACCATGAATGCGAATTCAGGTGGGAATGGGGGAGCATTCGGGAATCCATGGCTGCAGTTGACTATAGGCGTCATCTGCATGGCCTGCGTTGCGAATCTCCAGTATGGCTGGACGCTGTTCGTCAATCCGATTGACGACAAATATCACTGGGGTCGAGCCTCGATCCAGGTGGCTTTCACATTGTTTGTGCTCGTTGAGACCTGGCTGATACCGGTCGAGGGTTATCTCGTCGATCGTTTCGGGCCGCGCTGGGTGGTGATGGGTGGCGCCTTCCTGGTGGCCATCGCCTGGTCAGTCAACTCTGTCGCCAGCACGCTTCCCATGTTGTATGCCGCAGCCGCAATCGGCGGCATCGGCACCGGGTGTGTGTACGGCACCTGTGTTGGAAATGCACTGAAGTGGTTCCCCGGGCGTCGCGGTCTCGCAGCGGGCATCACGGCGGCAGGTTTCGGAGCCGGTGCGGCCATCACCATCGGGCCAATCGCCGCCATGATCAAAGGCTCCGGCTACGAGCAGGCCTTCCTGGTGTTTGGTCTCATTCAGGGGGGGATCGTTTTCCTCATGTCGTGGGGACTCCAGGTGGCACCGGCCTCATTGCAGGCCGCCAAGGTCAAAGCCGACCAGACCGCCCACGGGTATACGCCTGCAGAGGTCCTGCGCAGCCCCTGCTTCTGGGTGTTGTATGTGATGTTTGTGCTCGTCGCCTCCGGCGGCCTCACCATGGCGGCTTCCATGGCGCCGATTGCCAAGGATTTCGGGATCGAGAAAACACCGGTGGAGCTGTTCGGCATCATCATGCCGGCGTTGGTGTTCGCACTGTCCCTCAACCGGATCCTGGACGGTATCGGCCGGCCTTTCTTCGGCTGGGTGTCCGATCAGATCGGCCGTGAATACACCATGGCCATCGCCTTCATCATTGGCGCTGGCGCCCTCTACCTCCTCAGCCAGTCGGGAACCAACCCAACGGTGTTCGTCATCGTGACTGCACTGTACTTCGGCGTGTACGGCGAAATCTTCAGCCTGTTCCCCGCGACTCAAGGCGACACCTTCGGTGCCAAGTACGCCGCTTCCAACGCCGGCATGCTCTACACGGCCAAAGGTTCGGGCGCGTTGCTCGTCCCGGTCGCCGCGGCGATCGCCAAGGCCAACGGCTGGGGCACTGTCTTCATGATCGCCATGTGCTTCAACCTGCTGGCGGCCGCCCTGGCGCTGTTGGTTCTGAAGCCGCTGCGGGCGCGTCACTTTGCTACCAGCAGGGCTAACTATTCAGCACCCGGCGCCGTTGGCGATCGTCGGACCACGTGAGGAGTAAGGAATAATGGCAAGCGTTAACCCAGTGCCGACACCTATTAAATCCACAACGGCAGAGGACACCCTGCAGAGGAAGAGCCGGGATGCCGGCGTCGCTTCGGGTGGTCACCTGGTGGCGAAGGCGCTGAAGAACGAAGGCGTAGATACCATCTTCACGCTTTGCGGCGGCCACATCATCGACATTTATGATGGTTGTGTTGATGAGGGCATCCGCATCATCGACGTGCGGCACGAACAGGTCGCTGCGCACGCCGCTGACGGCTATGCGCGCCAGACCGGCAAGCTCGGTTGTGTGGTCACTACGGCTGGACCGGGTTGCACCAACGCGGTGACCGGTATTGCGACCGCTTTCCGGTCCGAGAGCCCGATCATCCACATCGGCGGTCAAGGTGCGTTGACGCAGCACAAGATGGGATCGCTGCAGGATCTGCCGCACGTTGACATGATGTCTCCCATTACCAAGTTTGCAGCGACCGTACCGAGCACGGAGCGCGTTGCTGACATGATCAGCATGGCGGCGCGTGAAGCCTTCAACGGGGCTCCGGGGCCCGTCTACCTGGAGATTCCCCGCGATGTGCTCGATCGTGAAGTGGAGGTGGGCAAGGCGGTGGTGCCGAAGCCTGGCCACTATCGCGCCTCCACCCGCTCGATCGGTGATCCGGCCGACATCGAGAAGCTGGCGGATATTCTCGTCAACTCTGAGCGACCCGCAATTCTCTATGGACAGCAGGTGTGGACGGCTCGCGGCCACGAGGAGGCCGTTGCGCTCCTGCGCGGTCTCGACATCCCGGGTTACTTCAACGGCGGTAGCCGTGGATTGTTGCCGCCCGGCGATCCGCATCATTTCGATCGCACCCGCGGCAATGCCTTCGCCGAGGCGGATGTCATTGTCATCGTCGGTACGCCCTTTGACTTCCGAATGGGCTACGGCAAGCGCATCAGCAACAAGTTGCAACTCGTTCAGATTGACATGGACTATCGCACGGTCGGCAAGAACCGGGATATCAGCCTCGGTATCGTTGGCCACCCCGGTGCAATCCTCGGCGCCGTCCTGCAGGCCGCTTCCGGCCGCATCAAGCAGGACAAGCGCCAACTGCGCCAACAGTGGATGAAGAAGCTGTCGGAGGCCGAAGCCGTGGCTACCGACAAACTGATGCCGCTGTTCAAGTCGAACAACACGCCCATCCACCCGTATCGCGTTGCCTACGAGCTGAACGAGTTCCTCGCGGACAACACTATTTATATTGGTGATGGCGGCGACGTAGTGACCATCTCTGCTCAGGCCGTACGCCCGCGTGGACCAGGGCAGTGGATGGATCCGGGTGCACTGGGCTCCCTGGGCGTCGGCACCGGATTCGCAATTGCCGCAGGGCTCGCCAATCCCAACAAGGAGGTTCTCTGCTACTACGGCGACGGCTCGTTCGGCATGACCGCCTTTGATATGGAGACGGCGAACCGATTCGGCGTGCCCTACATTGCGGTCATCGGCAACAACTCGGCCATGAACCAGATCCGCTACGGCCAGTTGGCAAAGTACGGTGATCAGCGCGGCAACGTGGGCAATCTGCTGGGCGATGTGCCGTTCGGAAAGTTTGCCGAAATGTTGGGCGGCTATGGTGAGGAGGTTCGCGATCCGGCACAGATCGCTCCCGCACTGCAGCGTGCTCGCGAGTCTGTGCATCGTTTGGGAAAATCGGCAGTGGTCAATATCTGGGTGGATCCGCGCGAGTACGCGCCGGGCACCAAGAACCAGACCATGTACAAATGATTCACGGAGCTCGTAATGAGTAAGGCATTAGACGGCGTTCGCATTCTCGATTTCACTCACGTGCAGTCAGGGCCGACCTGCACTCAGTTGTTGGCCTGGTTTGGCGCTGACGTCATCAAAGTTGAGCGTGCGGGGGCCGGAGACGTTACACGCGAGCAACTGCGCGACGTCCCTGATGCCGACAGCCTGTATTTCACGATGCTCAATCACAACAAGCGCTCGATTACGCTCGACACCAAGAGCGCCGCGGGCAAGGAAGTCCTGGAAAAGCTCATCAAGCGATGTGATGTTCTCGTGGAGAACTTTGCGCCCGGGGCCCTCGATCGGATGGGGTTCACGTGGGAGCGGATTCAAGCGCTCAACCCCAAGATGATCGTGGCTTCGGTGAAAGGGTTCGGACCGGGACCCTACGAAGAGTGCAAAGTCTACGAGAACGTCGCCCAGTGTGCTGGCGGTGCCGCGTCGACGACCGGTTTTGACGATGGTCCCCCTCTCGTCACCGGTGCACAGATCGGCGACAGCGGCACCGGCCTGCACCTCGCACTGGGAATTGTCGCCGCACTCTATCAACGCAACACGACGGGCCGGGGACAGAAAGTGCTCGCCGCGATGCAGGATGGGGTGTTGAATCTGTGTCGCGTCAAGCTGCGCGATCAACAGCGGCTCGAGCGCACGGGTGTCATGAAGGAGTATCCGCAGTATCCCGATGGCAAGTTCGGGGAGTCGGTGCCCCGCGCAGCCAACGCATCGGGCGGCGGACAACCGGGCTCCATTCTGAAGTGCAAGGGCTGGGAGACCGATCCCAACGCCTACCTGTATTTCATCTGCCAGGCGCCGGTGTGGAAGGAAATCTGCAACGTCATCGGCAAGGAGCAGTGGGTCACGGATCCCGACTTCGCCTCACCCAATGCACGCCTGCCGCGCCTGAAGCAGGTGTTCGAGACCATCGAACAATGGACCATGACCAAAACCAAGTTCGAGGCCATGGACATCCTGAACGAGCACGACATTCCCTGCGGTCCGATCCTGTCCATGAAGGAGCTGGCACACGAGCCCTCGCTGCGGGCCACCGGCACCATCGTGGAGGTCGATCATCCCAAGCGCGGCAAGTACCTGACCGTGGGTAATCCGATCAAGCTCAGCGACAGTGTCACCGAAGTGAAGCGCTCGCCCTTGTTGGGTGAGCACACCGAAGAGGTGTTGGCTGAGCTGGGATTGGGTACCCAGGAGATTGCAACTTTGAGGGCAAGCAAAGTGATCTAGCTTTTGTAGTCGGTCACGGCGTGCATGGGGCCTGCATGCCGTGATTTTTCAACCAACGGTGAGTGTTAGTTGCGGACTAGAGATGTCCGCACGAGGGGAGACTCATGTCCAGTGAAAAGAGCGCTGTTCGCCGAATCCTCGACCAGGCCAGGGCGGCGGATCGGGAGGCTCTGACGGCCCCTGAAGCCCGCGGGATCTGCGAGGCTTATGGAATCAACATTCCCAAGGAAGGTGTCGCAACGACCGGCGCGGAAGCGGTGCAACTTGCGGGCACCATCGGCTTCCCAGTGGTCATGAAGATCGTCTCACCGCAGATTCTACACAAAACCGAGGCCGGCGGGGTACTCGTGGGAGTGAAGTCTGCGGAGGAAGTCGCAAAGGGATTCGCGACAATTGTCGAGAACGCCCGCAAATACGACCCCAAAGCCGAGATCCAGGGCGTACAGATCCAACAGATGTTGACCGGTGGTCATGAAGTGATCATTGGCGCCGTTACCGACCCCGCCTTCGGCAAGCTCGTTGCCTTTGGCATGGGTGGAGTACTCGTTGAGGTGTTGAAAGACATCACGTTCCGTCTGGCACCGGCTACAACCGATGATGCACTTTCCATGTTGGACGGCATCCAGGCCGCCGAGATTCTGCGTGGCGTCCGCGGCGCCAAGCCGGTGGACCGCGAGGCGCTCGCGACGATGATTCAGCGTGTGTCCGCGCTCGTTGGCGACTTTCCGGAAATCTCAGAGCTCGACCTCAATCCCGTCTTTGCAACGCAGAAGGGAGCGACGGCCGCCGATGTGCGTGTCGTTCTCAACTTCAACCCGGCACCCGCGCGTCATCGCCCGGACGAGAAGCTGATTGTCGAACAGATGAATCGCATCATGCGGCCCAAAGCGGTGGCCGTCATTGGTGCCTCTGCGGAGAACGGCAAGATCGGCAACTCCGTGATGAAGAATCTCATCAACGGCGGTTATCAGGGCGCGATCTATCCGATCCATCCCAGCGCCGAGAGCATCATGGGCAAGAAGGCCTACAAGAGCGTGAAGGACGTTCCCGGCGACATCGATGTGGCCGTGTTTGCCATTCCGGCCAAGTTCGTGGCCCTTGCGCTGACCGAAGTCGGTGAGAAGAAAATCCCGGGTGCGGTCCTGATCCCGTCCGGGTTTGCCGAAACCGGCAACGTCGCGGGCCAACAGGAACTGATTGAGATCGGCCGCAAGTACGGTGTCCGACTGATGGGCCCGAACATCTACGGTTTCTACTACACGCCGTCGAACCTGTGCGCCACGTTCTGCACCGCTTACGACGTGAAAGGCAAGGCAGCGCTGTCATCGCAATCGGGCGGCATCGGAATGGCCATCATCGGATTCTCGCGTTCCGCAAAGATGGGTGTGTCGGCCATTGTGGGTCTCGGCAACAAGTCGGACATCGATGAAGACGATCTGCTGACCTTCTTTGAACAGGACGACAACACGCAGATCATTGCCCAGCACTGCGAAGATCTGAAGGATGGCCGCAGCTTCGCTGAAGTGGCTAAGCGCGTGTCCAAAAAGAAGCCGGTGGTCGTGCTCAAGGCAGGTCGCACCAGCATGGGCGCCCGGGCTGCCAGCTCTCACACCGGTGCGCTCGCCGGCAATGACAAGATCTATGAAGACGTATTCAAACAATCCGGTGTCATTCGTGCGCGCTCGTTGCGGGATCTGCTCGAGTTCGCTCGCGGCATCCCGGTGCTCCCGACTCCCAAGGGCAATAACGTCGTGATCATTACTGGTGCGGGTGGATCGGGCGTGTTGCTGTCCGATGCCTGCGTGGACAACGACCTGTCGCTCATGGCAATGCCGCAGGACCTGGATGCCGCGTTCCGCAAGTTCATTCCGCCCTTTGGCGCTGCTGGAAATCCGGTAGACATCACGGGCGGCGAGCCCCCAACCACGTATCAGAACACTGTGCGCCTGGGACTCGAGGATCCGCGTATCCACGCGCTCATCCTGGGCTATTGGCACACGATCATCACACCACCCATGGTGTTTGCCCGGTTGATGGCCGAGGTCGTGGGCGAGATGCGTGCCAAGGGAATCGAGAAGCCTGTGGTGGCCTCGCTCGCCGGCGACGTTGAAGTCGAGGAAGCGGCTGAATACCTGTATCAACATGGTATCCCTGCGTACGCCTACTCAACGGAGATACCGGTCGCTGTGTTGGGGGCCAAGTACAAGTGGGCGCGCGGCGCCGGGCTGATTCCACCGCCGTGAAAACATCCGTGCGTGCAGCCATGATCAACTATAGTCGCCTTTGGGCTACCTCGTTGATGGGCGCGCTGATGAAAATTGCGGTCGTAGGTGTGGGGGCAATTGGCGGCTATGTCGGTATCAGGCTGGCCCTCGCCGGTGAAGACGTTACATTTATCGCGCGAGGCGCCAATCTGCAGGCTTTGCGCAGCAATGGCCTGCGCCTGCAGATGTCGGACGGCACGGAGGAGTCGTTGCCGCGCGTCAATGCAACATCCGATTACGCCGAGGCGGGTCCGCAGGACGTGGTGATTCTCGCCATGAAGGCGCATCAGGTGGCGGCTGTTGCACCTGATGTGCCCAAACTGTTCGGTCCTGACACAGTGGTTGTTCCAATGCAGAACGGTATTCCGTATTGGTATTTCCACCGACACGCCGGAGCACTGGCTGGCACGCAGGTGAAGAGTGTCGATCCAACAGGCGTCATCGGAGCGAACATTCCTGGCGACCGGGTCATCGGCTGCGTGGTGTATCCCGCCACCGAGCTCGTGTCGCACGGTGTCATCAAGCACGTCGAGGGCACCCGGTTTCCAGTTGGCGAGCCCGACGGATCGACCACCGAGCGCGTCACGCGGATCGCTGACAGTTTGACCCAGGCGGGACTGAAGTCGCCGGTGCTGGACGATATTCGCGCCGAGATCTGGCTGAAGCTCTGGGGCAACATGACCTTCAACCCGATCAGTGCACTGTCGCGCGCAACGTTGGCCGGTATCTGCCAGTACCCGCCGAGCCGTGAGCTCGCCGCCGCCATGATGACGGAAGCACAAACCATCGCACACAAGCTCGGGATCACTTTCCGTGTGCCGCTCGAGAAGCGGATTGCCGGCGCGGAGAAAGTGGGACACCACAAGACCTCCATGCTGCAGGACGTCGAGGCGGGCCGTGATCTCGAGATCGATGCCTTACTGGGTGCCGTCGTCGAGTTGGCCCGGCTGACTGAAACGCCCACGCCGCACCTGGATACTGTCTATTCGTTGACCAAACTGCTGGCGAAGAGCTTGCAGGAAGCGCGCGTGAGTTAGACGGTCGTAGAATTTCGACGCGGCCCGCGGACAATGCGCCAGAGGCCCTCCTTTTGAATTAAAAAAGAGGCGCATATGAATGTCCATGAATATCAGGGCAAGGAGATCCTGCGCAAGTTTGGTGTTGCAACACCGCGCGGGATTCCCTGTTTCTCAGTGTCAGAAGCCGATGAAGCTGCGCGTGCCCTCGGTGGCAACGTGTGGGTCGTGAAGGCTCAGATTCATGCAGGTGGCCGCGGTAAGGGCGGCGGCGTGAAAGTTGCGAAGTCGTTGGATGAGGTCCACGCGTTCGCGCAGAGCATCCTCGGCATGAATCTCGTTACTCATCAGACCGGTCCTGCGGGTCGTCTCGTCAAGCGATTGTTGGTGGAGCAAGGCGCAGACATCCGCAAGGAGTTGTACCTTGGGATGGTTGTGGACCGGGCGACTCAGCGCGTAACTCTGATTGCCAGCTCTGAGGGCGGCATGGAGATCGAGGAAGTGGCTGCGCGCTCGCCTGAGCGGATTCACAAAGTGCCGGTGGACCCGGTTGAGGGTCTTACTGATTTTGCAGCAGATTTTATCGCTCGCGTGATCGGCGTCCCTGATGGGTCTGTCGCGCAGGCGCGGGGTTTCATGCAGGGACTGTATCGCGCGTTTGTGGATTGCGATGCGTCGTTGGCGGAAATCAACCCGCTGGCCATTACAGGTGACGGGCAGGTTCTGGCGCTGGATGCCAAGCTCAACTTCGATTCCAACGCCTTGTTTCGGCATCCTGAGATCCAGGCCATGCGGGATCTGGATGAGGAAGACCCGGCGGAGATTGAGGCCTCGCGGTTTGATCTGTCCTATATATCGCTGGGCGGCAACATCGGCTGCCTCGTCAACGGTGCCGGGCTCGCGATGGCGACCATGGATGTCATCAAGCTGTATGGGGCCGAGCCTGCGAACTTCCTGGACGTTGGCGGCGGAGCGACGCCGCAGAAAGTGACTGCCGCATTCAAGCTCATGTTGGGGAATCCCGCGGTGAAGGGGATTCTGGTGAACATCTTTGGTGGGATCATGCGCTGTGACACGATCGCGGAAGGCGTCATCACCGCTGTTCGAGAAGTGAATCTCAACGTGCCGTTGGTGGTTCGCATGAAGGGGACCAACGAGCAGCTCGGCAAGGAGATGCTGGAAGCATCCGGACTGCCCATCATTGCCGCGGATGACATGGCAGATGCGGCGCGGAAGATTGTCGCTGCTGTGGGGGCTGTAGCATGAGCATTTTGATCGGCAAAGAGACCAAGGTGATGACTCAGGGCATCACCGGGAAGACTGGTGCATTTCATACACGGCTGTGTCGTGAGTATGCCAACGGCCAGTCGTGCTTTGTTGCGGGCGTGAATCCCAACAAGGCGGGCTCCGATTTCGAGGGCGTCCCGATTTTCGGAACCGTTGAGGAGGCTCGGGAGCAGACCGGGGCGACGGTCTCGGTGATTTATGTGCCGCCGCCATTCGCGGCTGCCGCGATCGACGAAGCGGTGGATGCCGGGTTGGATTTGGTTATTTGCATTACCGAGGGTGTTCCCGTTCGCGATATGGTTGCGACGAGGCGTCGTATGGAGGGCAAGCATACGATTCTGATCGGGCCTAACTGCCCGGGTGTGATTACGCCTGGTGAGATCAAGATCGGCATCATGCCTGGCCACATTCACAAGCAGGGTCGGGTGGGGGTTGTGTCGCGCTCCGGCACGTTGACCTACGAGGCTGTAGGTCAGTTGTCGGACATCGGGCAATCTACCTGTGTCGGCATCGGTGGCGACCCGGTCAACGGGTTGAAGCATATCGATGTGATGCGGATGTTCAATGAGGATCCCGACACTGATGCGGTGATCATGGTCGGCGAGATCGGCGGCGACGACGAGGAGCAGTGTGCGCGGTGGATCAAGGACAACATGCGTAAACCCGTAGTTGGTTTCATCGCCGGCGTCACCGCGCCGCCGGGCAAGCGGATGGGCCATGCTGGCGCCATTATTTCCGGCGGGAAGGGCACGGCGCAGGAGAAGCTGGCCGTCATGGAAGAGTGCGGGATCAAAGTGACCCGCAACCCTGCCGACATGGGGCGGCTGCTGAGGTCGGTGTTGCAATGAGGTGCCGGGTAAGTTGCGGATCGTTCATGCCGCGTGGCGCTGATCAGTCAGCGTCGGGCGTGCTGCGCATGGAGCGAGTGGCGTCATGACACGTTGGGTGAGGTTTCGCACTGGCGACGGGGCGGTTGGGTTTGGGACGCTCCATGGCGATCATGTCGTGGAGCATACCGGCGAGTTGTTCGCGTCGGCGGGGCCGACGGGGCGGTCGGTGGCTGCGGGTAGCTTTACTTTGCTGAATCCGTGCCAACCTTCCAAGATCGTGGCCCTGTGGAACAACTTCCACGCCCTGGGCGCGAAGTTGGGCAAGGCTGCGCCCAGCCATCCGCTTTTCCTCATCAAGCCCGCTTCCTGTGTAGTGGGGCCCGGTGAGGCAATCCGCCGACCTCGGGCCTACGAAGGCAAAATTGCCTTCGAGGGCGAGTTGGGCATTGTCATCGGCCGCAAGTGCAAGGATGTCACCCCGGCCGAAGCATCTGCCTACATATTCGGCTACACCTGCGTCAACGACGTCACCGCCGCGGAGGTTCTCAACGAGAACCCCGACTTCGCCCAATGGTGCCGATCCAAAGGCTACGACACTTTCGGCTGCATCGGCCCCACTATCGCCACTGATTTCAATTGGGCCGACGCCAAGATCAGCACACGCCTGGACGGAGTGGAGCGCCAGAACTACCCGTTGTCGGACATGATCATCCCGCCGGCAGAGCTGGTGAGCCTGATCTCCCATGACATGACGCTACTGCCCGGCGACGTGATCGCCGTTGGTACGTCGCTGGGAGTGGGGTCGATGAAGGATGGCTCGACCGTCGAGATTCAGATCGACGGCATCGGCGTGTTGTCCAACACCGTCGCCGGCATCAAGTAACGACAGCCAGCACCGGTCAGGTCACCAAGTGCTGTGGCTTGCCCGCGCACCACGCTTCGATGTTGTCGATGAGTTGGTCGGCAAGGAATTGCATCGCCCCGTCTGAGGCCCATGCCACGTGCGGCGTCAGAATAAAGTTCGGGCGCCGGATGTCCAGCAGCGGGTGACCATTGCGCGGCGGCTCCGTGGTCAAAACATCGAAGCCGGCGCCTGCGATCAAACCTTCGTCGAGCGCCTGGATCAGCGCTGCCTCATCAACCAACCCGCCGCGCGCGGTGTTGATGAGCAACACATTGCGCTTCATCTTTCGAAAGGCATTGATGTCGATGATGTTGCGGGTCGCGGGCGTCAGCGGCGCGTGAATTGAGATTACGTCCGATTCCGCCAGCACCTGGTCGAACGGCGTGAAGGTTACGCCTTCCGCCTTTGGCGGCGGATGATCCGCGAACAACACGCGCATCCCAAATGCACGCCCGATCGCCGCAGTAGCCTGCCCAATGGCTCCTTCGCCGATGATACCGAGCGTCGACCCGTGCAAATCGCCAATGTCGTGTGTAAAGAAACAGAACTGATCGGACTTCTGCCAGACCCCGTTTTCAACATCCTGCCGGTAGGCGAGGATGTTCCGGCGCAGTGCCAGGATCAGCGCAAAAGAGTGCTCGGGCACTGTGTGGACCGCGTAGTTGCGTATGTTGGCAACCGCAATCCCATGCTCTTTGCAGTAAGGCACGTCCACGCAGTCATAGCCGGTGGCCGCAACCGCGATCATCTTCAAGTTCGGCAACTGCTTCAGCGTATCCGCACGCATCAGCACCTTGTTGATGATCGCGACCGTCGCGCCTTTCAAACGCGGCACGATTTCCTCGACGGAGGTCTTCGCGTATTCGACATACTCGGTCGCGCAAGAGGGCTTGCGGACCTTTGCCTTGAGTGAATCGCGGTCGAGGAAAACGACTCGCTGCGTCATGCTGCCTTACTTGCCTTCGCGCCTGCCGATTGCGTGCTCGCAGGCGCATTGTTTCGCCAAAACGTCTGGGCCGCGGCCACACCGCTGCCCGGCTCGACTTTCACACCGACGTCGAGCATTGCCATTTCGGCTCCGGCGATTGCGCCGAGCAACATCAGCTCGTTCAGATCGCCGAGGTGGCCGATGCGGAACAGTTTACCAGCGACTTTTGACAATCCGGCCCCCAGCGCGAGGTTGTAACGCTTGTAGGCGCGCGAAATCACTTCCGCGCCGTTGATGCCGTCGGGAACCATGATGGCGGAGACGGTATCGGAGTACCACTTCGGTTCCGTGGCACACAGCTTGAGTCCCCATCCCTCGAATATGGCAGCCCGCATGCCGCGAGCCAGGTACGTGTGTCGAGCGAAGATGTTCTCGAGGCCTTCTTCCGCAATGATGGCCAAGGATTCCTTCAGCCCGTACATCATCGGCACTGACGGCGTGTACGGGAAATAACCCTGGGCGTTGGCGTTGACCATATCCGCGTAGTCGAAATAGCAGCGGAACGCCTTGGCGGTCTTGGACGCCTCCAGAGCCTTCTGACTGACGCAGGTCACGCCCATGCCAGCCGGCAGCATCAGCCCCTTTTGCGAGCCGCTGACGCACACATCGACTCCCCACTCATCCATCCGGAAATCGATGCTGACGAGGGCGCTGACGGAGTCCACGAACAGCAGAGCAGGGTGCTTTGCGCTGTCCATGGCCTTCCGGATGGCCGCAACGTCGCTGGTTACGCCGGTAGCTGTCTCGTTTTGACACACCAGCACCGCTTTGATTTTGTGCTGTTTGTCGGCGGTGAGCGATGCTAGGTATCTTTCCACTGGGGCGCCTTCGCCCCAGGGTGTTTCGAGGACTTCGACCTCAAAACCCAAGCGCTGGCACATGTCCACCCACAGGTGGCTGAATTGGCCGAACCGCGAGACCAGCACCTTGTCTCCCGGGTTCAGGCAATTCGTCAGCGCGGCTTCCCAGCAGCCGGTGCCTGACGACGGGAACAGGATGGGCGTACCGGTCGTGGTCTTGAAGATCGGCTTGAGCCCGGCCAGGACGGTCCGGGTCAGCTCCGGAAAAATAGGCGACCGGTGATCCTCCATCGGAACCGCCATTGCGCGCAGTACGCGATCAGGGACGTTGGTCGGTCCGGGAACGAACAGGAAGTTACGGCCAGCCATAGAGATTCCCCCAATTTAATTGCACCCTTGCGCACAACATATATGAGATATCAGCACGAGTACATATAATCAGCGCAGGAGGTGACGCTGCAGTGCAGGCTGTTCGCCTGTGGCACACCTTTGTGGGGAGGGCGCAACGTATGGCTCACATTCGCATCGCGATCATCGGCCAGCAGGACTTTGGCAAAGCCGCCCTGGAAGCCTTCACGGCGCGGGGTGATACGGTTGCCGGCGTGTTCTGTGCCCCTGAGAAAGAGGGGACCAGGCCGGATGCGTTGCACACCGCAGCAGCCCAAGCCGGCGTGCCGGTGTTTCAACCGAAATCGCTCCAGAGTGCCGAAGCGCGCGAGGCTCTCCGCAGTCTCGACGTCGACCTCGGAGTAATGGCGTACGTGCTCCAATTCGCTCCCCAGGATTTTGTGAGCATTCCGCGTCACGGGACGATTCAGTATCACCCATCGTTGCTGCCAAGGTATCGCGGGCCCAGCTCAATCAACTGGCCCATCATCCGTGGCGAGACAGTTACGGGGCTGACTATCTTCCGGCCTACTGACGGACTCGATGAAGGCCCCGTCATATTGCAGCGAGAGACGTCGATCGGTCCCGATGACACGTTAGGAACGGTGTATTTTGATCGACTCTTTCCTATGGGCGTTGCGGCACTGTTGGAAGCGGCGGACCTGGTCGTGAGCGGCGCCGCCCCCGAGCGTGTGCAGGATGAATCTGCGGCGAGTTATGAAGGTTGGTGTCGTACCGAGGAGGCCCGCATCAACTGGCACAACCCGGTGGATCAGGTCTACAACCTGATTCGCGGCTGTAATCCCGCACCCGGCGCGTGGACTGTCTACAAGGGAAAGAAACTACAACTGTTCGATGCTCGCAAGCATCCCGCGCGGAAGTTCGCGGATGTGCGCGGCAAAGTGGGTACGGTAACTGCTGTGACAGGCCAGAGCCTGTTTGTGATGTCCCAGGGCGGCCAGATCGAAGTGTCGAAGGTCCGGTATGAGGACGGCAAGAAGATCTCGGCCGCGCAATTCTGCGCCGATCACGGCGTAGCTCCCCAAACCAAACTGGGTCAATAGAACATGAGTACTGCTTACATCACCCATGCCGACTGCCTGAAACACGAAATGGGCGCCGGTCACCCGGAATGTCCGGATCGCCTGATAGCAGTCAATGAGCACATGAAGTCGTCGGGGTTGCTCGATCAACTTCGTGTCCTGGAGGCTCCACTGGCGCAGCCTGAGGACCTGAAGCGTGTGCATCGGCCCGCGTATGTCGATCTGATTTTCGAGCACGCCCCGACCGAGGGGTATGTGCAGTTGGATCCTGACACCTCCATGAATCCTCACACTCTCTCCGCTGCCCGACGCGCCGCAGGCGCGGGCGTGATGGCTGTGGACGAAGTGATCGCGCGACGTTCGAAGAATGCGTTCTGCGCTGTGCGCCCCTGCGGTCATCACGCAACGACGGGGCGACCGATGGGCTTTTGCCTCTTCAACAACATCGGCGTGGCCGCTGCCTACGCGCTCGAAAAGCAGGGACTCGAGCGCGTTGCCATCGTGGATTTCGATGTCCACCACGGCAACGGCACCGAGGACATGTTCAGCAAGCCGGAGTGGCAGGACAAGGTGCTGATGGTCAGCTTCTTCCAACACCCGTTCTACCCGGGTACCGGCACGCAGGACCCGGCTCCCAACATGATCAATGTGCCGTTGGCCGCCGGCAGCGATGGCCGGGCCGCCCGCAAGGCGCTGGAAGATGACTGGATGCCCGCGCTGGAGAAGTTCAAACCGCAGATGGTGTTTATCTCGGCAGGCTTCGACGCGCATCGTGAGGACACATTGGGCGGCCTTGCGCTGGTGGAAGCTGACTATGAGTTCATGACGCGGGAGCTCATGGCTGTCGCGTCGAAGTATTCGGACAATCGGATCGTGTCGATGTTGGAGGGGGGATATAACTTCTCCGCCTTGGGGCGGAGCGCTGTGGCGCACGTACGGAGCTTAAATGCAGCACTTTGAACTGTTCATCAATGGCAAGCACGTTAAACCCCTCTCCGGTGAGTATTCGCACGACATAGATCCCGCCACAGAGGAGCCAATTGCGGCGGTGGCGCTGGGTGGCAAGGCTGATGTGGATGTTGCGGTCAAGGCGGCCCGGGCTGCACAGAAGGGCTGGGCCGGCATGCGGGCCGCTGATCGCGGGCGCATTCTGCAACGCGCCGCGGACCTGATTGAGCAACACGCCGAGGAGTTGATCCAGATCGAGAGCCGCGATGCCGGCAAGCCGCTGGCTGCCGTCAGGCGGCAGGATATGCCTGCGGTCATCGACACGCTCCGGTATTACGCCGGGTGGTGCGACAAGATAACGGGCCTGGTCGTTCCGGCGCGGCCTGACGCCGTGACTTACACACTTCGTGAGCCTGTGGGAGTCGTTGGGGCAATCATTCCGTGGAATTTTCCGATGATGATCGGGATGTGGAAGATTGCGCCGGCGTTGGCTTGTGGGTGTTCGATGGTCGTGAAGCCGGCCGAGATCACTCCTTTGAGCATGCTTCGCATCGCAGAGCTTCTATTGGAGGCTGGCGTTCCTCCGGGCGTGTTCAACGTCGTCACGGGTAAGGGCAGTGTGGTTGGCGATGCGTTGGTTCAGCACCCGGATGTGAACAAGGTGACCTTCACCGGATCGCCCGGCGTGGGCCGTGGGATTCTGCAGGGCGCAGCCAGCAACTTCAAACGGGTCACGTTGGAGTTGGGTGGTAAGTCAGCCAACATCATTTTCGCCGACGGTAATCTGGATCGGGCCGCGCGCAACGCGGCTTCGGGTATTTTCTTTAATGCCGGCCAGGTGTGTTCGGCAGGCTCGCGGGTGTTGGTTGAACGCTCGGCGTATGACGAGGTCGTTGATCGATTGGTGACTCGCGCAAAGACCATCAAAGTGGGTAGCCCGGATGCACCGGATACGACCATGGGCCCTGTTGTGTCGGCTAACCAGTTGAAGACGGTTCTCGGGTACATTGACATCGGCAAGGCGGAAGGGGCATCACCGGTGACCGGTGGGGCACGTCTCGGGCAGAAAGGCTATTACGTGGAGCCGACCATCTTCGCCAATGTCGAGCACGACATGCGCGTGTCCCAGGAAGAGATCTTCGGCCCGGTGTTGAGTGTCATTCCGTTTGATGATGAGCAGGATGCGCTTCGTATTGCCAACGGCACTGCCTACAGCCTTGCTGCGGGTGTCTGGAGTGCTGACATCAGCCGGGTGCATCGCATGGCTGCCGGTTTGCGGGCAGGTACGGTTTGGATCAATACCTACGGTTATACGGACGTGCGGTTGCCGTGGGGTGGGTCGGGAGAGTCTGGGTTTGGGCGCGAGCACGGTGAGGCTGCGCTGGAGAATTTCACCGAGCCCAAGGCTGTCTGGCTGGCTATCGATCCATGAAGATATGCGTGTTCGGTGCTGGGGCGATTGGGGGCTATCTGGCCGTTCCGTTGTCACTGGCAGGACACGAAGTCTGCGTGGTCGCGCGAGGAGCGCATTTGCAGGCCATTCAGCACAGGGGGCTCAAGCTCATTGTGCAGGGGCAGGCGAGGGTGGCGCACGTTCGCGCGTCAGATGATCCGAGTGCCCTCGGTGCTCAAGACGTTGTCATTTGTGCGCTGAAGGCGCACCAGGCTCATGAGTCGGCGCCTCTTTTTGCGCCTTTGCTGTCAGAGTCGACGTCAGTGGTGACGGCGATGAATGGGATTCCGTGGTGGTACTTCCACAAATCCGCAGGTCCGTTCGAGGGACGACGGCTGGAATCTGTTGATGTTGGCGGGCGACAGTGGAATGCGATTGGACCGCAGCGGGCGATTGGGTGTGTGGTGGATCCCGCTTGCGAGGTGGTTGAGCCGGGGGTGGTGGTTCACGAGGAGTTCAATCGTTTCACGATTGGTGAGCCGGATGGGTCGCGGTCTGATCGAGTGGTGGCGTTGAGTGAGGTGCTCATTGGGGCTGGGTTCGATGCGCCCATTCGCGACAACATCCGTTGGAACATCTGGCTCAAGCTGTGGGGCAATGTTTGCTTCAACCCCATCAGCGCGCTGACGGGCGCTACGCTCGATCGGATTACCAACGAGCCGGCGATGCGCGCGCTTTGCAAGACTATGATGTTGGAGGCGCAGGCGGTGAACGAGAGCCTGGGTATTCAGATTCCCACGCAGATGATGGACCGCCGCCTTGCTGCTGCCGGGGCGGTGGTGGGGCACAAGATGTCCATGCTCCAGGATTTGGAGCGTGGCCGCTCAATGGAGATTGATGCCCTGGTTACAGTGGTTCAGGAGTTGGCCCGGCTGACCGGCGTGGCCACACCCGTGATAGATGCAGTGTTAGCCCTGGTTCGGGAACGGGGTAGGGCGCTGGGGCTATACAGGCCGCTGGGTTTACCCGCGGCGGCGTGATGGCCTGACTGGCCGCCGCCGGCCGAGGGCTCAATGCCGCGGCCGGGCGCTGAATGCCTTACTTCGCGATGGCAGCCGGTGTCGCGGGCTGGCCCACGGGGGCCGGCGCCACAACCACCAGCTTCACGGCTTCGAGCGGCAGCTCATCGAGCTCATTGCCGCCGTGGGCCACATAGTCGAGCAATCGCTGGCGCATGCGACGCGTCCAGAACTTGTTGATGTGGTTGGATATCCCGTCCAGCGCCACTTTCCTGTCAGTCTCGGCGCGGAAGAAATTGCCAATGTCATTCGCCATGCGAACTATCTGCTCAGGCCCGTCGCTGCTCATTTAACCGACACCGCCTCGGCTGCTTTCAACAGGCTCTCCTGCGTCTCCGTGAAGGTACGGAAGCGCTTCTGCCATTCAGACGGCTGACTGACCCGAGTCGCCTGCACCGCGGTGACCTTGTACTCAGGGCAGTTGGTCGCCCAGTCCGAGTTGTCCGTGGTAATGACGTTCGCACCGGACTCCGGGAAGTGGAAGGTTGTGTACACCACGCCCGGCTGTACGCGATCGGTGACCCTCGCACGCAACACGGTCTCGCCGGCGCGGCTGCGAACACCCACCCAATCCTCATTCGCGATGCCACGCTCTTCGGCGTCGTGCGGATGGATTTCCAGGCGGTCCTCGTCGTGCCACATGTTGTTCTCAGTACGACGTGTCTGCGCGCCCACGTTGTACTGACTCAGGATACGCCCGGTGGTCAGGATCAGCGGGAACTTCGCGTTGACCTTTTCGCGAGTCGCGACGTATTCGGTGACCAGGAACCGGCCCTTACCACGCACGAACTCGTCCACGTGCATGGTCGGCGTGCCATTCGGGTGAGCGTCGTTACACGGCCACTGAATGCTACCCAATTCATCGATTCGCTTGAAGCTGACACCCGTGAAGGTGGGTGTCAGTTTCGCAATCTCGTCCATGATCTCGGACGGATGCTGGTAGTTCATGGGATAGCCCATCGCATTGGACAGCAACTGGGTGATCTCCCAGTCCGCATATCCCGACTTCGGCTCCATGACTTTCCGAACACGCGAAATGCGGCGCTCGGCATTGGTGAACGTTCCGTCCTTCTCGAGGAAGGAGGATCCCGGCAGGAAGACGTGCGCGAACTTTGCGGTCTCGTTCAGGAACAGGTCCTGAACGACGATGCATTCCATCGCCGACAGTGCGGCCGTGACATGCTGCGTGTTGGGGTCGGACTGCGCAATGTCTTCGCCTTCCAGGTACAGACCCTTGAACTCACCGTCCAGGGCCGCTTCGAACATGTTCGGAATGCGCAGGCCGGGCTCGTTCTGCAGGTTGACGCCCCAGGTCGTTTCAAACAGGTGGCGGACGGTGTCATCCGACACGTGCCGGTAACCGGGAAACTCGTGTGGGAAGGAACCCATGTCGCAGGAGCCCTGCACGTTGTTCTGACCACGCAGCGGGTTGACGCCCACACCTTCGCGACCAACGTTGCCCGTCGCCATCGCGAGGTTCGCGATACCCATGACCATCGTCGAGCCCTGGCTGTGCTCGGTGACGCCCAGTCCGTAATAGATGGCGCCATTGCCGCCTGTGGCATACAACCGCGCGGCAGCGCGGATTTCCGCGGCAGGCACGCCGGATGTGGATTCCATTGCCTCGGGTGAGTTGCGCTCGAGAGCGACGAAGGTACGCCACTTCTCAAACGAATCCACGTCACAGCGGGCGCGAACGAAGTCCTCTTTGACCAGGCCTTCGGTGACGATGACGTGCGCCAGGCTGTTGATCAAGGCCACATTGGTGCCCGGGAACAGCTTGAGGTGATGGGAGGCCTCGATGTGCGGGCTCTTGACCAGATCGATGCGACGGGGATCCGCCACAATCAACTTCGCACCCTCGCGCAACCGACGCTTCATCTGAGAAGCAAACACCGGATGCCCGTCAGTCGGGTTGGCGCCGATGACGAAGATCACGTCGGACTTCATGACCGAGTCAAAGTCCTGCGTACCCGCCGATTCACCGAGGGTCTGCTTCAGGCCGTAACCGGTCGGGGAGTGGCACACGCGCGCGCAGGTATCCACGTTGTTGTTGCCGAAACCGGCGCGAATCAACTTCTGAACGAGGTACGTCTCCTCGTTGCTGCAACGGGAGGAGGTGATGCCGCCGATCGAGTCGCGGCCATACTTCGCCTGGAGGCGCTTGAACTCGCTGGAGGCGTGGTTGATGGCTTCTTCCCAGGAAACTTCCTTCCACGGGTCGCTGATCTTCGCCCGGATCATGGGCTTCAGGATGCGGTCCTTGTGAGTCGCGTAACCGATCGCGAAACGACCCTTCACACAGGAGTGGCCGTGGTTGGCATGACCGTCCTTGTTGGGGACCATGCGCACGACTTCCTCGCCCTTCATTTCGGCGCGGAACGAACAGCCAACACCACAGTAGGCGCAGGTCGTCACAATGCTGTGCTCGGCCTGGCCCTTCTCAATCAGTGTCTTCTCTGACAGCGTCGCGGTCGGGCATGCCTGCACGCAGGCGCCGCACGAAACACACTCCGAGTCCATGAACGGCTCGTTCTGACTCGGGGAAACCTTGGACTCGAAACCGCGGCCCTGGATAGTGAGCGCGAAAGTGCCCTGTTGCTCTTCGCAAGCGCGCACGCAACGTGAGCAGACGATGCACTTGCTGGCATCGAAAGTGAAATAAGGGTTGCTGGTGTCTTTGCCGAGGCTCAGGTGATTCTCACCCTCGTAGCCATAACGCACTTCGCGCAGGCCCACGGCACCGGCCATCTCCTGCAACTCGCAGTGGCCGTTGGCGGGGCAGGTGAGGCAGTCGAGCGGGTGATCGGAGATGTACAGCTCCATCACGCCGCGCCGCACTTCGGCGATCTTCTTGTTCTGCGTGGTGACCTTCATGCCCTGGCCGACCAGGGTGGTGCACGAGGCGGGAAGACCCTTCATGCCTTCGATCTGTACGAGGCAGAGGCGGCAGGAGCCGAACGCTTCGAGCTGCTCCGTGGCACACAGCTTCGGCACCTTGGTGCCTATGAGAGCGGCAGCGCGCATGACGGACGTGCCCGCAGGTACGGCGACCTCGGTGCCATCAATCGTCAGCGTTACGAGCTTCGCGCTCTCACGGTGAGGTGTCCCTAAATCCGATTCTTCAATCGATATCATAAAAAGTACCTGCCAGGGCACACTGATATATCAAATATAATACGGCAAAAGTGTGCTGACTCAAACCGTTACTGACGATGAGCGGGATATGATGCGCGCCGGCCAACCGCACGCAACTTAATCTCAGCCACCATGATCTCCACCACGTGGCCCTTGCTGTTGGGCATGGGCGTCCTGATGCTGGGCGCCGGCCTACAGGGCACGCTTCTAGGCCTCCGTGCCACACTCGAGGGCATCCCGGCACCGGTCACCGGGGCCATCATGTCCTGTTACTACGTAGGGTACCTCTTGGGTACTTTTGGCGCACCCCGACTGGTGCGCAAAGTGGGGCATATCCGGGTATTTGCGGCACTGGCCGCAGTAGCTTCGGCAACCATCCTGGTACAAGGTTCCTTCGTAAATGCCGCTCTCTGGGCCCTCATGCGACTGGCCTCGGGCGTGTGCTTTGCGGGCATCTACGTGGTGGCTGAGAGTTGGCTCAATGCAGGAGCAAGTCGTTCCAATCGCGGAACACTGCTCGCGATGTACATGCTGGTTCTTTACGTAGGCCTGGGCTCGGCGCAATACCTGCTGGTCCTGGCCGACCCCAGCACGGCGACGCCGTTCATGCTGGTCTCGATCCTGATCTCCCTGGCGATGATCCCCATCGTCGTGTCCTCGCACCATTCGCCCGAGACACATGTTCCCGTAAAGGTGCGGTATCGGGATCTCTACAGGAATTCTCCCCTGGGCGTCGTCGCTGTCACCGTCTCCGGGATGATCACCTCAACCATCTTTGGCATGGGGCCGGTCTACGCGCGCCTGAGTGGCCTCGATACGTTGGGTGTTGCCACCTTCATGGCGGTGAGCATCCTGTCGGGAACGCTTACACAGTACCCCATGGGTCGACTGTCAGATCGCATGGACCGCCGCACGGTCATCGCGATCGTTTGTACGATTGCCACGTTTTCGGCTGGCAGCATCGTCGTGTTTCCGCACATGCCTCACTTTCTGTTCCTGATCATGGCGGGACTGTTCAGTGCTTTCGTATTGACGTTGTATTCACTGGCTGTTTCCCATGTGAATGACAAGCTGGAGCCGGGACAGATGGTGGCGGCAAGCAGCGCGTTGTTATCTCTGAACGGCATGGCGGCGGCTATTGGGCCGATATTGGCCGGGAGTCTGATGAAAGCGGTCGGTCCGCATGCTTACTTTGAGACGCTCGCCATCCTGACGGGCGGCCTGACGATTTATGACCTGTGGCGGAAGTTGCGTAGCAGTGCTACACCTGCCTCGCAGAAGGGACCGTTTATCACTGCCCAGCCGCAGGGTATGACGGGTCAGATTGTGCAGGGGGCACAGCTCGACAAAAAATAGCTGCGACTTTTTCCCGCGAGCCGTGTTCTGGGTACAAACGCTAAATCGCCCTAAGTGGAAAACCAGGCCGAATTCGCAAAGTTTATGCATGCCTACCAGGACATGGTCTTTTCGACTGCCGCGCGCCTCACAGGCAATGATGCGCAGGCGGAAGACATTGCCCAGGAGGTCTTCCTGAAGGCATATGAGAATTTTCCGTCACTGCGCACGAGTCCCACGGCCGGGGGTTGGCTCAAGACGGTGGCCACGAACCTGACACTGAATCACCTCTCGCGATATCGCCGCCGCTGGCGACTTTTCTCGGAAATGCGCCGCGATGATGAGGACGAGCCGGAAATCGATTTTCCGGTGGCGGACACGATCGTGGCTGACATCGAGGCGGGGCAACGCCACGAGCTCGTTGAGCAGGCGCTGCGGGCGTTGCCGGAGCATCAACGTGTGCCGCTCGTGTTGTATCACTTCGAGGAAATGTCGTACGAGCAGATCGCGGAGCAACTGCGGGTGTCGCTGCCCAAGATCAAAACGGACATTCAACGTGGCCGGGCGGCCATGGCGAAGTGGTTGAAGAAGGCGGGCGCGCTATGAACGAGCTGGAACAGCTCATTGAGCGCGTGGCGCGCGCGCAGCCAACGCGACGGGCGCCTGCCTCCTTGCAGGGGCGCGTATTTGCGCAAATCGCCGCGCAGCCCTGGTGGCGTAGGGGATTCTCCCACTGGCCCGTGCCCGCACGCGCAGCTTTTCTCGTTGCCTCGCTCGGGTTCATCAAACTCGCCTTGGCAGGCTTCGTGTCGGTGGTCGATTTTGTGCATTCCTCTGATGTCGCCGGCGTGACCGCCTTGCACCGAACGGGCGAAGCCGTTTCAACAACTGTTTCGCTGGCTGAGATGGTGTTTCACGCAATACCCGCAGCCTGGCTCTACGCCGGAGCTGCTGTTGGATTCACGTTGTATGCCGTGCTCTTTGGTTTGGGCACGTTTGCCTACCGCACACTGTATGTACAAAGATGAACACGTACCCGTTTAAAGCTTTGCGATGCTGGGCGACCTTGTTGGTGTGCTGTCTGCTGCTGACGGCAGCTCACGCACAGGACACAACCGCGCCGGCAACCTCAGATGAAGGCAAGACGACCACGTTTGATTCGGCGTCGAGCAGCGATAACGATGATGAGAATGCGGATGAAGACGACTGGGCGGAGCATCATCATCACAAAAGGCACTTCCACAAGTACAACGACGATGCTGTGTCCGTGGGTCATGACGCGGAATTGGCTGCCGGGGCGCATGCCCACAGCCTCGTGTCCATCTTTGGTTCGGCAATCAGCGCGGGAGACGTGGAAGAGGATGTCGTCTCCGTTCTCGGCAGGACTCGCATAACCGGTGGAACGGTTGGTCACCAAGCGGTCGCCGTGATGGGCAGTGTCTATATCAACGGTGAAGTCAGCGGTGAAGTGGTTGCCGTGATGGGCAGCGTTGAGCTCGGACCCGAAGCGAAGGTGCACGGGAACATAACCATCGTCGGCGGCGATCTGAAGAAGGATCCTGCCGCCGTCGTGGATGGCCAGGTCCAGAATGTGTTCGGTGTCGACTGGGCCAACTTCGATTGGGTGCGTCCGTGGATCGAGCGCTGCCTGTTGTATGGCAGGCCGCTGGCGTTTTCTTCAGGTCTAGGATGGGCATGGGGAATCGCGCTGGGTCTACTGGCGCTTTATGTTTTTATAGCCTTCGTGTTTCGGGCCGCCGTGGACAAGTGTGTCCACACCCTGGAGACGGAGCCGGGACCTTCGATTCTCGCAGCGTTGGTCCTGACGCTGGGGTTCCCGGTCCTGATGGTGTTGTTGGCGATCACGGTGGTCGGGATTGCGGCGATCCCTTTCCTTGCTATCGGGCTCGTCTGCGCTGCGATATTCGGCAAGATTGTGGTGCTGGCGGCGATTGGCAAACGGTGCACGCCGTCGCTGGCGAATGATCCTACGAGGCACACGGTTGTTGGAGTGCTCGTGGGTGGGTTGATCCTGCTGGTGGTTTACACCCTCCCGGTGTTGGGATTTGTGATCTACAAGCTCACGGACCTCCTGGGGCTCGGAGTGGTTGCTTACACCCTGTTGATTCTCGTGAGGGCGCAACGGATGGCCCGCGCGGGCGGGCCTGGGCCGGGCGGCGGGGCGGCTGTCGGTGGCATGCCCGGAGTTGGCGGCGGACCTCCAACTGGGCAGGCCGGTGGAGCACCGCGAAGTGGAGGCCCCACGACTGACAGTAGCGGTCGCGCAGTGCCGCATGACACACCCGGCGTCGGACCGGAGTCAGCGGCTAGCTCCGCGTTCGGTGATTTCACCGCTGACGTTGGGCGGGAGCCACCGGGCGCCGGCACGGCGCAGCACCAGGCTGGCACCGGTGAGTTCACATCGGCCCGCGGTGCGGGACCCGATGCGCCGGCTGGGTCTGCGTTCGGTGATTTCACCGCTGACGATCGGCAGATGCCCCCAGGCGCCAACCCTGCAGGAGACAACATGAGTACAGGAAGCATGGGCGCCAGCGCCCCGGGTGGCGGACCGCCGCCCTACACAACCTCGGGGCCGGCGGGATCTGGTCCGAGCGGACAGCCGCCGCCCAACACATTAGCGCTACCACGCGCCGGCTTTGGCATCCGCATGGGTGCGCTGCTGCTGGACATCATCCTCATCGGCATCGTGACTCATCAGTTGCACGATCACGATGTGTTTTTGGTTCTGTTGGCAGCCTATGGCGCCGTCATGTGGAAACTGAAGGGTTCCACCATAGGCGGCATCATCTGCGGGTTGCAGGTGGTGCGGGTCGATGGCCGTCCGATTGACTGGCCGACGGCTATCGTCCGCGCACTGAGTTGCTTCCTATCGCTCGCCGTAGTGGGTCTGGGTTTTATCTGGATTGCCATCGACCACGACCGGCAGGGCTGGCACGACAAAATCGCCGGTACAGCGGTCGTGCGCTCTCCCAAGGGCGCGTCGCTGTTGTAGCAGCCGGGTCAGCCCCAAGCCGCCGAGTACCAACAACACAATCCCATCGATTGCACCACCGCCGCCGCCTTTGCTGGTGGTCGATTGGTTGGCGCCGACGGTCACCGGCGGTGTGCCGAGGCCCAGCGAAGAATAGGCTGTATCTGCCTGGATAAACCCGTATCCCGTGTTCACATCAGGCGACGCGTTTGCCATGGGCAACGCACTCGATTGCATCGCCCCATAGATCTGCGCCGGCGTCAGCATTGAATCCGCCTGCATCATCAGCGCCGCAATGGCCGCTGCGTGCGGAGCCGCAGCGGACGTTCCGAAGAAGTTGGGATAGCTCGTGTTGTTGGCACATGAGGCCACCGAGCTTTTGTCCCCGGTGTCCTTGAATCCGAGGAACGTGTCATTGCCCCCATCGGGAGCCACGAAGTTGGGCTTTTGGCGCGTGGTCGGCGACGTCAGCCGCGTGCCGGTCGTGTCGAACAGAATCGGCGCGCCGCCCTGCGAGGAATAGTTCTCGAGCACGGCCGTGGTGACTCCGCAAGCCGGCGTGTTGTAGAAAGCGGCAGCGCCAACGGCCGCCGCACCCGCCGCACCCGGATGTCCCTGGATCGTTGCGTTTTTCGCGTAATTGCCGTGGATCACCACATTCAACCCACCGCCCTCGACCGCCAGCTTGATGCGGCCAGGAGCCTGGGTGCCATCGGCCAATCCAACAGTAATATTCACCGTCTCCGGGGCTGTGGCAGCGGCCGCATTGGCCGGATTGCTGATGATCAGAATCTGCACAGGATCCTTGCCGGTGGCATTGGCTCCGGTGCAGCTCGCCGTATTGCCGCTATAGTTGATGATCGTGTCAGTTCCGGAGGTGCTCGTGACGCACAAATTCAGGTGACTGGTCGCACCCGGGCTTCCCGGCGCCCCTGTGACGTAAGGTTGATCCCACTGCAGCACCACCGCGACCAGGTATCCCTGTTGCAGAGCCGGGATGTCGACTGAGAGTGAGGTGGTTGTCGTTGCCCCGGAGTTGTCGAAATTCAGCAGATACTCCCCAGCGGTGACGCCCGAGCTGGACAACGTGGCAAAGCTGGGCGCCGTGTTGTCGTAGGCGTTGGTCCCGTCATTGCCGGCGGCAGAAAAATAGGCGGTGCCTTTGGCAACAACGGCATCGATGGCTTGTGAGACTTCGCCATCCTGGAAGAATGGCTCATCGAAGTAACCAACATCGTCGACGATGACTTTCGCACCGGCTTGTTGAAGGGCTCCGATGCCGTTAGCGAAGTCCGCCTCGCTGTTCTCCGCGGTGTAAAACGCCAGTGCAGCGCTTGGCGCAACGTCATGAACAATCTGAAGCATCGCCCGCCCTTCGTCGCCGAATGGCAGTTGAACGGGCGCCCCGTAGTTCATGCACGACGCCTCCTTGACCACGTTGACGGTGCTCAGGTCGTCTGAACTGACGTCCTGAGGCGCGGTTGTAGTGAAGCCGTTCGAGGCATATCCCGCAGGCCCGGAGGCGGGCACATTGTTCTGAGCGTAGACGGGATAACAGTTGAAGCTGTCCGAAATAGCACCGACCGTAATTCCAGTGCCCAGCAGGGTGGAGTAGGTGCTGCGCAGCGCACTGCTATGTTGTGCGAAGTCGCCCTGAGAGGTCACAGCCCCTGTGCGCGTGCGGGACATCGCCGCGCGAATCGCATGCAACTCGCCGAGCGCGGTTGCCGCGTCGATCTTGTCCACCGGCAACCATCCGCCCACGTCATTCGAATAAACCGAAGCCTTCTGCAACCCGAGTTGTTCCAACTCCTGTTTGAGCTGCTGCGGGTCGCCTCGTGTGATCGCATCGATCGACACGAGCGGCGTTGGATCGGTGGCGCGTTGTGTGAACTTCGCCGCCGGATTCAGGAGATGCAGCTCCGTAGCGGTGGGCGGTGAGCTCGCGGTGCTGACATGCTCCGTCAGCTCCGCAAGGGCTGCATCGAGTTTCTGACCGGTGGGACTGAGGCGTTGTTGTGCGGTTCGCCCACCGGAGAAGTGGAGCGCGGGCCGTACTGGGGCATCAATCTCGGCGGTTGCTGCAGCGCCGAGAAACAGAAAGGTAGCAGCAAGGTAGCGTGACTTCATCCATGCCTTTAAACTCGCAACGCGAGCTCTTCGATGAGCCCACGATACTCGGCCAGCCCGGGTGTCTTCAACCCTACAACCTTTCCCTGGTCGTCCCAACGCCGCAGCCGCACCGCTTCCCGCCAATACGGCTCTGTTTCGAATTGTAACAACTCGGGGCCAGTCATCGGGCCGCCCTGCAGCTGTAACGTAATGATGGAGGCCTGACTCAACATGGCGACATAGTTGTGATCTGTCGCACACAAATATCGCTTGGCGGGAACATGAAGACGTACGGGACCGGCAACTTCCGGCCGCATCCGCCGCTCCAACCAGCGGGCGCCGATTTCCTCGTGGCGGGCATCCGAGGTCCAGTCACCGAGATCGTCCGGGACTTTTTCCACCAGGTGACCAATGTCGTGTAGCAGGGCTGCGACAACCAGCTCGACCGGTGCCGATTCCTCGCGGGCAAAGTAAGCAGCCTGCAGGGCATGCTCGGTCATCGAGATCCGCTCGCCGAAGTAGACGCCCGAACCGCGCCGGTCGAACAGGCTGAAGACTTCGTCTGCCAGACTCATCTGCACCTTCATTGTGCTGTTTGTTGAATCGTCGCTGCCCGATATCGCAAAGCGTACAACACACCGGAGGCGAGTGCCGCCAGTGCGGTGACTACGGCAAGTGCAACAAACACGCCTTGCCATCCATAGGCAGCTGAGATCTGCGTGACGCTCGTGCCGGCCAGGATGCCGCCGATGTAGCCGATGCCGTCGATCATCCCCGAGGCAACAGCGCTGCCCTGTTTGCCCCCGAAGTCGAGCGCAAAGGCGCCGCCCAGATAAGAGTAGGGACCCAGCAGACAGAACGCGACCGCTCCGATGGCCAAAAGCGGCGACAGCGTCGTGCCGGTGCCGGCGGGAATCGACGTGAGGGCGAACAGAGCCGCTGTTGCCGTGGTCAAGCCGATCATCATCAGGAGGGCGCGCCCATTCACGCCCAGTCGATCGCTCAACCAACCTGTGAGGAGCACCGACACGGCACCCACGCCCGGAAAGACGGCGCTCATGCTTCCGGCGTCGCCGGCACTGAAGCCCAGGTGGGCATGCAGGTATTCAGGCGTCCAGTTGTTGAAGGTTTCGCGCACGATGGTGAGGGCAAACGACAGCAGGCACACCAGTTGGAAGGCAGGGCTGCGGAACAGGGGGCGCAGCAATTCAGACACGCTGGCCGGCGGCGCTTTCGACTGCGAGTACAGATTGAGGGGATTTGCCTGCGCCTCCGCAAATCCGAGGTCGGCGCGCGACTCGCGCAGGAAGAGGAAATTGACCACCAGACAGGCGGCTGAGACGGCCGCGGCAAAGTAGAACAGGGCCCGCCAGCCGTAACCGTGATGGATCAGTGCGCCCATCATCTGGCGGGCGGCCGCATCACCCACCAGGAAGCTCACACTCAGAATCCCCAGTACCGTGCCGTAGGAAGAGAAGTTGAACCATTTCGACGAAACCTTGATCAATCCCGCCCACGACAGCGATTGGGTGAGGCGGTTGGCAAACCAGGCGAGCGTGAAGAGGGGGATCAGGCCGGTCAGGGCAAACAACACGGTAAATACGGTAGCCCCGGCGAGGCCGATCAGAAAGTTGATGCGCCCGCCCCAGTAGTCGCCCAGGCCCCCCAGAAACAGCTTGCCCAGGGCATATCCGAAGGTGCCGATGGAGGTAAACGTGCCGATCCACCAGAGGGCATCCTGCTGAGTGAGGCCGTGGGCGCTCAGCTCCTCAACCAGCAGAGGGGTCGCCACGGACAGGTCCGCACGGCAAAAATAAAGGCTCGCATAGCCGACAAAAAGCAGGGAGACAATGGCAATCTGGCGCCGACGCAGGGATGAGCTTGGCATGGAGTATCCTTACATGAATTCGCTCGAGGCCGCGACCTGATCCCTGTGACACCCTCAAAGAGCGCGCAGTCGGCAATTGAAGCGGCCCGTGCAGCCCGCAGCCCGGTGGTTCTGCTGCTGGCCGCTGTGCTGTTCCTCAACTATGTCGACCGTGGCGCGTTGCCAACGGCCCTCGATCACATCCAGAAGGACCTGCAGCTCAACGACATCCAGCTCGGGATGTTGGGCTCAGCCTTCTTCTGGACCTACGCTTTGATGCAGATTCCGGTCGGGTGGCTGGCCGAGCGCTTCGGCGCGCATCGCGTACTGGCGTGCGGGCTTGCGATCTGGGCGCTGGCCACCCTGTTGGTCGGTGTCGCGTCGGGGTTTGTGTTGCTTCTGGTCCTGCGACTGATGCTCGGGATAGGGGAGAGCGCCGGCTTTCCCTGTACGTCCAAGATTCTGGCTTCGACGGTTCCTACGCAGAGCCTCGCGACCGCCAACGGCATCATTGCATTCGCGTATCTCATGGGGCCGGTTGTTGGAACGTTCGTCGGCGGGTTGCTGATGACGCACTACGGCTGGCGCACCTCGTTTGTTGTATTCGGCGCGGTGTCACTTCTGTGGCTGCTTCCCTGGTCACGGGTCCGGGTCCAACATCGGGCCGAGGAAGAGCATGCCACGCAGATCGCAACGACGGGAATGATCCTGAGGCAACGCTCGTTGTGGGGCACCGGTCTCGGTCATTTCTCCAGCAACTACACTTTTTACTTCATGTTGTCCTGGCTGCCGTCCTATCTCGTGCGCGAGGGGCAATTTTCAGATTGGGAGATGACGCGCTTTGCCAGTGCCGCGTATTTCGTCAACGCGGCATTCGCGATTGTCGGCGGGTGGGCGCTCGATCGGTATATCCGGCGCGGCGGCTCCATCAACCTGGGATACAAGTGGGTGCTGGGCGGCGCCCATGTGGGTTACATCGCGTGCATGCTGTGTCTGGCGTTGGGGCCCAGGCCCGCGGCGCTGGCCTCGATTTTCGTTTACCAGGCCGTCTGTGGCATCCAGTCCCCCGGCGTGTTCGCGGTCTCACAGATCATTGCAGGCCCCGCCGCGGCCGGGCGTTGGGTGGGGATCCAGAACATGATCGGCAACCTCGCCGGAATCCTGGCGCCAGCGTTGACCGGATACGTCATTCAGTGGACCGGCCATTTCACGCTGGCGTTCATGTTGGCCGCGGCCGTCGGCCTGATCGGATTCGTCGGCTATGTGTTCATGATCCCGAAGGTCGCCGAGTTGGATTGGCAGGCTCAGACCGCCGGCCGTTCCTCGATACCATCGACGCGACTCGGATAGAACGCCACGTAGTCCTTGATCTGCGCCACGGCCGGATACGGGTTCTCGTAGGTCCACACTGCATTGACCGCGCCTTCACCTGCGTTGGGAATGCTGTAGTACGAGGCATCGCCCTTAAACGGGCAGTACGTGGTGTGACTGGTCCTTTGCAGGAGATTCATATCGACATCCTTACGTGGGATGTACTGAACCGCCGGATAGGATGCCTCCTGCAAAGTCAACGCTTCGCGGCTGTCCGCAATCAACGCGCCACCGGCGCGCACCAACACGCGCTGCCTGTTGGGCGTCACTGTGATTGGATGGTCCGGGCCTGGAATCTTGGGTTGTCTTGCAGCATTCATGAGGTTCCTCCTGCAGCTATGCCCAGCGCCTTCTCGATCTGAGCCGGGTGAAACACGTGACCGTCTTTGATCACAATCGCGGCCTCGTGAATATCCTCGATGTGAACCGTGGGATCGCCGTCGATCAGGACCATATCAGCCAGCTTGCCTGGAGCGATCGTGCCGCGTTCCCGGTCCACACCCACAACCTGGGCTGATGTCAGGGTCGCCATTCGCAAAACCTGTGCCGGCGGGATGCCCGCGCGAACGTACAACTCCAGCTCGTGCAGCAGCGTATACCCGGACAACGCATCTGTCCCCGGCACGATAGTGATGCCGGCGTCGTGAAGCATTTTCAAGAGCCGCAACATTGATGGGAATGCCTCTTTGTAGGCAGCTTCCTTGTCTTTAGGCACTGCCAACGCACCGGACAATTGGCTGCGGCGCACCTGGGCGGGAAAACGCGCGACGATTTTCTCGAGACCGGGCGGAGGTTCCGCGGGATTTCCGGACAACATGCCCTCGAAGATGCTCATGGTGGGATCGAGCACCGTGTGATGAGCCTTCAGGAAGCGGATGAATTCCTGGACTTTCACGTTGTCCGGGCCGAGCTCGTGTGCATGCTCGCCAACGGCCGTGAACCGGGTCGTGCCGCGTGTGTCCTTGATCTGATCAAACAGGAAATTCAACACAATGAAATTCAGATGCTGGATTTCATCCGCACCGGCTGCGACGAACATCTGCGCCGACATGAAGGCCGGGACGTGGCCGCTGACCCGCAGGCCGCGTGCATGGGCGGCATCGGCGATGATGGGCACCAGCTCCGGTTTGACGGATGAATAGATTTTGATCTGTCCGTAGCCGTGGTCGGCGTACCAGGCAACATCCTTCAATGCCTCCGCGGGCGTGTCGACGCGCATTCTGGTTGGTCCGGCGAGCGGACCTGTGCCATCGATGATGCCTGCCTTGAAGACATGCGGACCCAGCTCCGTCCCGGCGTCGAATCGGGCGACGCGGGCCGGGAAGTCTTCGAGGTCGTTCGCCATGTCGCGCGAGCTCGTCACTCCGTTTGCAAGGTCGAGCGCGCCGTCATTGTCGGAAAAGTGCTGATGGTTGTCCCACAGGCCCGGCATCAGGAACTTGCCGGCGGCATCGATGACCTCGGTGCCATCCTGTGCTTTGACTGTCGAGTCGGGGCCGATTCGAACCACGTGCCCGGTCCGTATCAACACGCTCGTCCCCGGTGTGACGGACAGGTCCCGCGGATCAAACAGCCTGGCATTGCGAATCAGCAGGTCGCCGGTCGGGATATGGGTGAGCTGTTTTGCCAGCCGCGCCGACGAGGCGCTGTTCGCTTTAGTCTGTGCCGCGCTCAGCTTTTCCAACGAGTTGGCCCGCGCGGCGGGCAGCACAGCAAACCAACCTGATATGACTCCGCCCAGGTTGCCATCATGGTCGAGCCAGATGGGTGTTGGGCTGAAGTCGAGGCCGGTGATGGCGTACAGCGTCAGGTCTCCATTGGTTTCGACTTCGCTGATGTGCGCCTCGCCGGCGGGCAACAGGGGCAGGGTGTGGCCGGGTGCTTTGAGCAGAGCGCGGGCCAGAACGGCCGTGAATTCCGGCGGGGCGTTGGCCGGCACGTAGAAGCTTTCGCCCTTGACCCCCTTCTCGCCCTGTTCGGAGCGGCTGTGCCATTTCGCCGTGCCATTGGAGAGGCTGAAGGTCTCGGCAACCGCGGCCTTCATGTAGTCATTGCCACTGCCCGAATACTCAATCGGGACACCCGCTGCATTGAGCTTCCATGTGGCGATGATGTGATCGCCCCGTCCGCGATCATTGAATGAATACTCGGCACGCACCGAATCGGTGCCCGCAGGCGCCACCGTCTCGGATCCCTGCACGTTGCCTTGAAACAGAATCCGGTCCTCGCGGGGGGTGACCGTGAGGAGGAGGGCTGTGAGCAAAGTGTTCATTCCAAGAATCCTCGAGGGGCGGAAAAATTCATGAAAATCATGAGCGGACGCCGGGAACGCGCATGCTAGCATCCGCGCCCGCGTGCCGTCGGAGTGTCCGCTGTCAATGAAAAAAAGCGCAATTGCGCTGGTCCTGTGTGCCACGGGCGCCCAGGCTGGAGCTGCCACCCCGGCTCATGACTCGCCTCCGCTTCACGAGGTTGTCATAACGGCAACCCGTATCGAAGCGGATCCCTTCAACATCCCCGCTGCCATCAGCAGTGTTTCCGCCGAACAGCTTCGCAACGATGCACTCGGCGTGAATCTGGCCGACGACATCGCTACCGTCCCCGGACTGCTGGCCCGAAACCGGAACAACTACGCCCAGGATCAGCAGATTTCCATTCGCGGAATCGGCGCCAACTCGGCGTTCGGGATTCGGGGCGTGCGGGTGTACCAGGACGGCATCCCGGCCACGGGCCCGGATGGGCAGGGGCAGGTCTCGCAGTTCAACCTGGATTCCGCCTCCCGGGTGGAGATTCTGCGCGGACCGTTCTCCGCGTTGTATGGAAACTCCTCGGGCGGTGTCATTCAACTCTTCACGGCGACGGGCAATGGTCCTTTGAAGCTGCGCAGCGCGGTAGCGTACGGTAGCTTTGACAATACGCGCGCGAGCCTGAATGCACTGGGCTCCGTGGGCGGCCTGGGTTACAACCTGGACTTCTCGCATTTCCAGGTCGACGGTTTCCGCGATCACAGTGCGGCGAAGAACGACTCATTCAACGGCAAGTTGAACTACTCGTTCAACGACGCGAACAAGCTGGCGCTCATTGCCAACGTCGTCGCCCGGCCAAACGCGCAGGACCCACTGGGTCTCACCCCGCAGGAATTTGCAGCTGATCCGGAATCGACCGATCCCGCTGCCACGCGCTTCAACACCCGCAAGAGTCTGCAACAGCAGCAGGCGGGCCTGATCTATGACCTGACGATCAATGACCAGCAGTCGGTGCGAGTGCTGGGGTACGGTGGGCATCGCATCGTTCAGCAGTTCCTTTCGATTCCATCAGCCACCCAGGCAGCCCCGGGAAGTGCCGGCGGCGTGGTTGGCTTGAACCGTCAGTATGGCGGTGCCGATGCACGCTGGTCCTGGAAGGGCGATCTGCTCGATCGGCCGATGAACTGGGTCGTCGGTGTCAGCTACGACAATCAGAATGAGCTGCGCCGCGGCTACAACAACTTTGTGGGGCCGACGCTCGGCGTGCAGGGGCTCATCCGCCGCAACGAAAATAACATCGTGCACAATATCGACGAGTACACCCAGGGCTCCTGGGACTTCGCCAGCATGTGGTCGCTCATGGTGGGCGTGCGCCACAGCGATGTGAAGTTTACTTCGAACGATCACTACATCACCGCCACCAACGGTGATGACAGCGGTGGAATCAGCTACGGTGCGACTTCACCGGTGGCGGGTCTGACATTCAAGCCGGCGGATTGGGTTCGCCTGTATGCATCGTTTGGACAGGGATTTCAGACGCCGCTGGGATCCGAGCTCGCTTATCGCCCTGACGGCACTTCGGGGCTGAACTTCGATTTGCGCCCGGCACGCAGCAACAACACCGAATTCGGCGTGAAGATCGACATCGATCCGGATATCACGGCGGAGTTCGCGGTATTCCAGGCGCTGACGCGCCAGGAGATCGTTGTCGACACGAATATCGGCGGTCGCTCAACCTATCAGAACAGCGGGCGGACTCGCCGGCAGGGTGCAGAGTACTCGTTGAACTATAGAATTGCCCCTGAGTGGCGATTCCAGCTTGCGTACACGTATGTGGATGCTCACTACAGCGATGCCTATCTGACTTGTGTCGCAGCGCCGTGCGCGGTCCCGACTGTATTGGTCGGCGCCGGCAGCCGCCTGCCCGGTGTGCCGAAAAACAATGTCTACGCGCAGCTTCGTTGGGGCCAGGATCTGGGCTGGCACGCGAGCGCAAGCGCTCAATACGTCTCTAACGTTGCGGTGAATGACGTCAACAGCGTGTTTGCGCCTGCATACGCTGTGGCAGGACTGGACGGGGGATACGGGGTCGTGTTGAACCGGTTCAAGGTCAACGCATTCCTGCGTATCAACAATCTGTTGAACCGTCGTTATGTGGGATCCGTCATTGTGGATGACGGCAACAGTCGTTACTTCGAGCCTGGCCCCGGATTCAACATCCTGGGTGGATTCAGCGTGGCTATGCAGTAGGGAGTGTGACGCCTGAGAGTCGGGCGCACTCTTCCAGAAACCTGTCCTGCACGGCTTTTTTGGAAGCCTCCGGGTTCGGCTTGCGCGGCTTCTGATGATAGAAGTAGCCGCCCGTCACCTTGGCTGCCGGCTCGTCACTGACCGCCAGCCACACCTGTGTTTTCGGGCCGGCCTCCAGGTCATCGGGTGCACCGGGACCTCCCATTTTGGTGGCCACCCAGCCGGGCTCCACTGCATTGGACATTACGTTGGGCCACAGGCGCGCCACGGCGAAGGTCAGGATGACATCGAGCAGCTTGGATTCCGCATACGCGCTCGAGCCGTTCCAGGAGCGCTTCTTCCACTCCAGGTCATCGAGGTTGGCGTGGACGCCATGGTGCATGCCTGAGCTCAGATAGACGAGTCGGGCAGGCTTCTCGATTAAAGCCGTCAGTATGTAGGGGGCTAGCGCGTTCACCGCAAACACATGCGGCAGCCCATTCACCGTCGAGCCTCGGCGGTTCTCGCGGTAGCCGATGCCTGCGTTGTGTATGACCGCGTCAAACTGACCCAGTCGGTTGACCTGGTCAGCAATCGCTCGAGTTTCCTCGATACTCGACAAGTCACCGGTCACCACAGCTTCGGCGCCAGGAGTCCTGGAGCGTGCCGCGTCGGCTCGCTGCTGGTTGCGGGCGTGGAGAACAACCTGGTGCCCAGCGGCAACCAGAAGCTCAGCCGCCATCTGTCCCAGCCCGTCGGCTGAGCCCGTTATAAACACTCGCGCCATGGCTGGCGAAATTACTGGGCACCCATCGATCGCGCAAGGCCATAAAGGGTGACTCCACGAGGTAGTAGAGGAGGGATCCCACTACGATTGCGGTGGCGAGGATGATGCAGGCCAGCGCGGCCGGTGGCAGATCGAACGGCTTCAGGTTCCGGGCCAGGACTATCTGCACGGCTTTGTGTGACAGGTAAGTCGAGTAGGACCACAGCGCGATGTGGTAAGCCCCTGGAATGCGGATGCGAGCCAGCCACGAGTTGGAGCTCAACGCGGCGATCACCAGCAGCGCGTAGGCCCAGGCGTTGAGCGAATAGCCCGCCGCAGTCATCCAGAAGGTATAACCGTAGCCTTCGATTTCGTAGTACTGATACACGCAGTAGAGCTGTGCCGCGACTATGACAGCGCCGATCAACAGCCAGCGCTGACCGTAGCGCGTGATGCGTTGCCACAGGGGCTGGTGAAAATTCTTCAACATCGCCACTGCCACGCCCGGCAGGAATTCATCGAATCGACATAGAGTTGAGTAATAAATGTGGGAGTAGTAGCCGGGTTCGTGCGGTCCGTAGTTGAACCACAGGACTGAACGGGACACCACGCCGACCAGCAACAGGGACAGGATCAGTGTCCATCCCTGGCTGCGATTACTCGCGGAACGCGCGCCTGCCACCAGCAGCAGCGGGAGAATGAGATAGAACTGCTCTTCAATACAGAGACTCCAGGCGTGCGAAAACGCAGTGCCGGACTGCAGTCCCAGGTTTTGCGTGAACGTCAGGAACCGCCACAGGGGCGGGGGTGTATGGCCCCCCATGAACACCGGAAATAGGAAATACAGGGAGAGTACGACCCAGTAGGCAGGCAGGGTTCGAAAGGCCCGACGGGCATAGAACAGGCGCGGCGACAGTGTTTCACCGCGCGCCAGCCCGGCGAACAGCTGATTCGCAATCAGATAGCCGCTCAGCACGAAAAACAGGTCGACGCCGGTCCAGCCCACGACGCTGCCCCAGCCGAAGGTCGGCTCGCCGCTGACAAACGCCATGTAGTGATTCATGAACACGAGCGCAATGGCCGACGCACGCAGTGTGTCGAGGCCGTTCGCCCGGGAAGCAGGAGGAGAGGACAATGAAATCTGAGAAGTTGGTTGCGCTGGGCGCAATGATAGCACTCTATTGCGTTACAACACCGGCCTTTGCGTGGGGCGACGAAGGTCACGAAATCGTTGGGTTGATCGCTCAACATTATCTCGATCCGTCGGTTGCGACCAAAGTCAACTCTATGCTGGCGGCGGATACCACGGGACTGACCTCCAACGAGCACATCGACATGGAGGCCACCTGGGCCGACCACTACCGGGAGCACAGCACGGCCAACTACGACCAGACACACTTCTGGCACTTCGTCGACCTCGAGATCCCGGGCCCCCCGGATATGATGAAGGCCTGCAACAACGAGCCCTCCCTGAACGGCGCGCCGGCATTCCCCGGGATCCCCAACGATTGCGTGGTGGACAAGATCAATGAGTTCGCCGCCGAGTTGAAGGATCCAGCCACGAGCCCGGCGGAGCGGCTGCTGGCACTGCAATTCCTGCTGCACTTCGTCGGGGACCTGCATCAGCCGTTGCATTCCAGCGACGACAATGACGCGGGCGGCAACAATAAGAAGGTGACGGCGGTACCGGCCCTGCCCAAGAGTGCCGGCAGCAGCAGCGGCAAGTTGCACGGCTTCTGGGACACGCAGTTTGTGGCCCTTCAGGGCAAAACCGAGACCACGATCGCCAACAAGCTGATCAAAAAGATCACGGTGGCGAAGCGGACGCAGTGGTCGAAGGGCACGGCGAGCGACTGGGCCATCGAGACCTACGCGGTGGCCAAGGTGAATGCTTACGGCCCGCTCCCGGCCCCGGGTGCCGGTGGCACGTACACCTTGCCGGCTTCGTACGTGACTAATGCCAGGGGCGTCGTGGCCGACCAGTTGAGCAAGGCGGGCGTGCGGCTTGCGTTTGTGCTGAACGACGCGCTCAAGTAGAGTTTTGAGGCTGTGAACCAGCCTCATCCCAAAGCTGTCGTCCTCCTCAGCGGGGGACTGGACTCGACGACCACCCTCGCGATTGCCCAATCCGAGGGTTTCGAGACGTACGCCATGTCGTTCCGCTATGGCCAGCGGCACGTCGTGGAATTGGAGTTCGCCAAGCGGATTGCCGCCCAGATGGCGGTGCGCAAGCACATCATTGTTGATATCGACCTGCGGCAGTTTGGCGGTTCGGCGCTGACGGCCGACATCGATGTGCCCAAGGGACGCTCCGCGGAGGCGATGTCGACAGGGATCCCGATTACGTATGTGCCGGCCCGCAACACGATTTTTCTATCGTTTGCGCTCGGTTGGGCCGAGACCCTCGGCGCCCAGGATATTTTCATCGGGGTGAATGCACTCGACTACAGCGGCTATCCCGATTGCCGTCCCGAGTTCATTGCCGCTTACGAGCGCATGGCCAATCTGGCGACCAAGGCGGGGGTGGAGGGCAGTCAGCGGTTGAAAATTCATACACCGCTGATTGAGCTCAGCAAGGCGCAGATTATTGCGCGGGGGCTCGCTTTGGGGGTTGATTTTGGGTTGACCAGCAGTTGCTACGACCCTGACTCCAACGGGGTGCCGTGCGGGTTGTGTGACTCCTGTACGCTGCGTGCGAAGGGATTTGCCTCGCTCGGCAAGCCGGACCCTTTGGCTGTTCGTCTGCTGAAATGACTTACGCAGTTAAGGAAATTTTTTACACCTTGCAGGGCGAGGGCGCCCATGCCGGCCGCCCGGCCGTGTTCTTGCGCTTCGCTGGGTGCAACTTGTGGACGGGTCTCGAACGTGATCGTGAGAAGGGCCCAGGCGGGTGTTCGCGCTGGTGTGATACTGACTTTGTGGGTGGCACGAAGTTTCGCACGGCGGCTGATCTGTTTGCCGCTGTTGCTGCGCACTGGCCCGATGCCTCAGTGCCGCCGTTTGTTGTTTGTACGGGCGGTGAGCCTCTGTTGCAACTCGATGCGCCGCTCGTTAGTTTGTTCAATGACGCCGGTTGGTCTGTGTCCGTCGAGACCAACGGTACGGTAGACCCGCCCGCGGGCAAGCTGTGGCTCACCGTGAGCCCGAAGGCGGGCAGTGAGTTGCGGGTTTTCAAAGGGAATGAGCTGAAGCTGGTATTTCCGCAGGTGGGCGCGGAACCCTCGCGCTTTGAGGGGTTGGAGTTTGAGCATTTCTTTCTTCAGCCCATGGACAGTGCTGCAAGGGCTGAGAATACCCAGCGGGCGCTGGAGTATTGCCTGGCACATCCGCAATGGCGTTTGAGCCTGCAGACGCACAAGATTCTCGCCATCCGTTAGCGGTGCAGGTCGTCGATCCAGCGCACGAACTCTGGGACTTCGACCGGCTCGATGTCCAGATTGACCACCAGGCCTTGCTGGCCGCTGCGCGTCAGCACGCAGTGCAATGTCAGATCGTCGCTGGCGTTGATTTCCTGGTGAGGCACGTACGGTGGTACGTAGATAAAGTCGCCCTGGCCCGCCTCGGCAACAAACTCCAATCTGTCACCCCATCGCAGTCGGGCAACGCCATTTACCACGTAGATGACGCTTTCCAGGTCACCGTGATGGTGAGCGCCCGTTTTGGCTTTGGGGTCGATTGTGACGGTTCCGGCCCAGAGTTTGGTTGCGCCGGTCCGCTCGGTGGTGACCGCGGCCTTGCGCTGCATGCCTAAAGTCTGGGCCGTCCGGGCGTCCAGCTCGTCGTGCTTGACGATACGGATACCGTCATTTTTCCAGCGCATTGCGTGACCTGATGGCAATCAGTGCGATGAGGGTCACTATACCGGCACCTGACAGGTAGTAGCCAACGTAGGGTAGGCCGTGGGTGTTCCCCAAGTACGTTGCGATATACGGAGTCAAAGAGGCGCCCACAATTCCTGCCAGGTTGAAGGCCAGTGAGGCACCTGTGTACCGGATGGCTGTAGGAAACAGTTCTGCCAATGCGGTGCCCAGCGGACCATAGGTGAAGCCCATGAGTGCCAGCCCGATGCACAAGAAGGTCAGCGATGCCGAGCCCAACAGGGGCGAGAGGAAGAGCCCGAACAGAATGATGGCCACTGTCGCCGCGATCAGCGTTTCCATCCGGCCCACGCGATCTGCAATCAAAGCGGACATGGGAATGGTCGCCGCAAAGAACAGGACACCGATCATTTGCATGATCAGGAATTGTGGCCGGGCAATCCCGAGCTTGGATGTACCCCAGCTCAGGGCGAACACGGTCATCAGATAAAACACGACGAACGTTGCTGTGGCCGCAAACATTCCCAGTATCAAAATGACCGGATGCTCCCGGAGGACGGCCAACATCGGCACGCGTACGCGTTCGTCATTCTCCATCGCGCGTTGGAATGCCGGCGTTTCGGTGAGGCTCAACCGGACGTACAGTCCGACGAAGACGAGGAGGGCGCTGGCGAGGAAAGGGACCCGCCAGCCCCAGGACAGGAGCTGCGCGTCGTTGAGTCCTGTGGTCAACCACAGGAAAGTACCTGATGAGCAGATGAAGCCGATCGGCGCGCCGAGCTGGGGGAACATTCCATACAGGGCCTGTTTGCCCGGCGGCGCGTTTTCGGTAGCGAGCAACACGGCGCCGCCCCATTCTCCCCCCAGGCCGAGGCCTTGCCCCAACCTCAGAAGTGCCAGAAGCAAAGGTGCGAACACCCCGATCTGCGCATAAGTTGGCAACAAGCCAATGCACACGGTCGAGAGGCCCATGGTCAACAGAGCCGCGACCAACGTGGCTTTGCGGCCTATGCGGTCGCCGAAGTGACCGAAGATGGCCGAGCCGATGGGCCGGGCGAAAAACGCCAGGGCGAAGGTGGCGAACGATTGGAGCGTCGCGGCACTGGCATCGCTCGCCGGGAAGAACAGCTTTGGGAATACCAGCACCGCCGCTGTCGCATAGATATAGAAGTCAAAGAACTCGATCGTAGTGCCAACGAGACTGGCGAACAGAACGCGCAGGGCTGAGTTCCGGGCGGGAATGGCGCCAGGGGCCGCGGCTACCTGGCTGAGGTCGGCATTGGTCATAGCCGGCTAGCCTAGCGGCTGCCGGCTTCGGTGACCACTGACAGGGTGTTAAGAATCGCTGCGTTTGCCGGGGGTGGGGCCTTCGCATTTCTCCGGCTTGTACGGAGTGCCCACGTCCAGTGCCTTTACGATCGCCTCTATCCGTTTGACATTGGCGTACCGGTCCGTGATCAGCAGGGCGTTTGAGCAAGGCCACGCGGCCAGTTGCGCGTATTGGGGCAACAGCGGACGCAGTATCGGGACCAGGAAGGCGGCGGGGCCGTTCTGGATTTGAATCGTGTAGTTGACGATTTGCGCGTCAGCGTATGTTTGTCCCTTCGTGAGCATGGGTTGCGGTACCTGCCGCGAGTTGGCGTCGGGCATTACGACTACATAGCCATCGCTCTCAAATGTGACGTAACCGTGTAACTGCAGGATCGTCAGGAGCTCATTGTAGGTCACCTGCGAGGGCTCCTGGCCCACAAGGTTTACACGCGCCACCACCCGCGGGTCGACAACAAACTTGCGGTTTGTTTTGTGGGATACCGAGGCAATGATTTTTTCTATCGGGATGCCTGTGGGCGCTCCCGTGTCGGATTCGTCGGCCGCGGCGGCGCTGCTGCTGGCGAATACGAGGAGGAGGCAGGCGATCAGGGTCTTCATGGTTGACTCCGTTCCGGTGGAATGATGGCGAGCTGTTGCAGGTTAAATGAGTCGTACGGGAGTGCGGCGCTGATGTAATCCGTCGTCGGCCTTACTCCGTTGAAGCTGTTCATGTAGAGGTACAGCGAGCGCGCACCCGGATAGGTACCGTTTGCGATGTTTTTCATTGAGGGGATGACACCCGCAAACGGGCCGATGACAACCGATGCGGGGTATTGGGTGGCCCCGTAGGGAACTATTCCGAGTGCGTTGGGTTTGATTTGCAACTGCTGAACGATGTCGGACGGATTTGCCACCTCGGTATAAGCACCATCCGAGCGTAGCCCTGGGCATTCCTTCACGTTGGCGAGCGAGGGTACCGAGCGACAACCGTCTTCGAGCAGGATTTCACGCAGCGCGAGCCCTACTGTCGATGACCGCTCCGGTCCGATTATTTCAATCGGCTCTCTTTCCAGCGCGCCGTTGATGTCGTTCCAGGTGATGTTGGGATTGGGGATGAGCTGGTCAGGCCGGGCCGGATCCGGAACCTCCGCAGCGAGCGCCATGAACAGCTCCGCGGGCGTCAAATTGAAAGTGCCATAGAGCTTGCTGCGCGCGAGAACGAGCGCCTGATATCCTACTGCCGTCTCGCTGGTGCCTCCAACATTGCGGACGCAGGTATCGGAGTCTGAGGGTGACATGTGTCGGGCAACCAGTGCGATAACCACGCCCGGCTGCTCGGTTTTGGGAAGAGCGAGGTCGCGGCACCACTGGGCCAGTGTTTCGGTCGGCGAATCCGTTACAACCACCTTGGTCACCTTGCCCCGCGGCTTGAAATAGGTGTCCGTCAGGTGTGACATATAGGGCTGCAGAGACTTCGCCGTGATCTCGATGAAGTTCGGGGGAATCTCCTTTTTAACGCCCTGGGTCTTGTTGGCTGTTACCGGGGCAGGCTTCGCGCTTGCAGTTGACGCTGGCGTTGGGGCGACAGGTTCCTGCTGAACCGTTGGCGCTTTGTTGACAGAGGTGTCGGGCGCGCCACGGTTGAGCATCAACAAGGTCATCGCGAACACACCGCCGCACAGAAGCAGGCCCAGGACGAGTTTCACGCGCGTCGAGTGCTTCCCGGGAGTTGTTGGCGGCGGCTGAAGATCCAGCCGCGACTTCAGCCGCGCCAGGAATTCGGGAGGCGGCTCGACGCGGATCTGATGTAGAAATTCGTCGTTCATCGCTGCACTCCGGGTCACCATCGACTTCGCAACGTCAGTACGACGCGATGCAGGATGGTTCCGACATTCGACTCGCTCAACCCGGTGAGTTGAGCGATCAGCCGGTTGTTGATGGCGGCGCCATATTTGAGCGCGATCAATTCGCGCTCCCGGTCGGGAAGGTCCCGGGTCAGCCTGCTGAGACGCGCCAGATCGGATTCACGCTCCGCGTGAGTTTCGGGCGTGCCGTCGGCTGCCAGCTCTGCGGCGGTCTCTATCGGCAGGTGCTGTCCGCGCTTTGACTTCAAAAAATCGATGCGGACGTTCTGCGCTATTTTGAACAGCCAGGTCGAAAACCCTGCGAGGTCGCGCCTGTACTGCGCTCGCGACCGCCATGCTCTTTCAAATGTGCGCGCCGTCAGGTCCTCAACGTCCGCCTCGCGGCCCAGCCGGAACCGGAAGTAATTGAAGACGCGCGGCGCCTGATCGGCGTACACCGTGTCCCAATCCAGCTCCTCGGCTTCCCGGCCTGCGAATGCCTGTTCCAGGGTCATGTGGATATATACCGACGGGCTCGGGAAGTATCACAAACGGATCGCTCTGCGTTTAAGATGCCTATAAATATCAAATGGTTGTGGTGAACCCACTTGCTACACTCGCGCCCATGTACTCGAAATTAGCCCACGAAGCCCGGCAGGCGCGATTGGCTGCCCTCAAGCGATTGACGCCGGAGCAACTGATCAAAGCATTCTTGACGCATTCTCGGTTCATGATTGAGTTATATGAGGCCGGGCGAAAAATCCGGGAGGACCGGCGAACGGGTGGTGCACCCAATGAGGGAGTTAGACCGATGACATTTGCGACTGCCGATCTTGTTGATGATCATGCCGAGGTCGTCCGGAGCTGCGATGTGCAGTTTCGCCAGTATGGGAAGCGCTTGCGGTTCCATGGGGCGATTCGGACGATCAAGTGCGCCAACGACAACCAGCTGATCAAGCAGACCTTGGCCACGCCGGGGAATGGAGCGGTTCTGGTGGTTGACGGTGGTGCGTCGCTACAGTCTGCACTCGTGGGCGATTTGATGGCTGCGCTGGCACAGAAGAGCGGGTGGGCGGGACTCGTGATCTGGGGTGCTATTCGAGACGCAGTGGCGCTCGCGGACATCGACATCGGGATCAAAGCGTTAGGGTCGAACCCATGGAAGAGCAAGAAGGACGGGGTGGGGCAGGTGGATGTGCCCCTGAGCTTTGGGGGTGTCGAGTTTTTGCCGGGGAGTTGGGTTTATAGCGATGAGGATGGGATTCTCGTGAGCCCCCGGAAGATCTGAGAGTTATCCGGGCGCTGCATTACTGCTTACTTCAGTGCTGTCCGTGAAGCTGCAATCACGGCCTTCGTCAGTCGCGCCAACATGGGCATCTGCAGACGCGTGTGCTGCCAGAACATCGGCACCGACAACAGTCGACCTGGCACGAGCTCCACGAGCGATCCATCTCGCAGATGCGACGCAACCATCGCCTGCGGATTCATCCCCCACCCAATTCCCGCGACGCTTGCGTCCGTGAACGCCTGTGTTGAGGCCATCCAGTGCGTCGGTATGTCCACGCTTCGTCGGCAGACGCCGCGAACCCACTGCGCCTGCAACTGATCCTTCCGATTAAACCTCAGGCTAGGCGCCGCGGCGAGCGCCGCTGCCGTCACACCGTCGGCAAAATACTTCCGCACAAACACTGGACTCGCCACCGCGCAATATTTCAACTTCCCGATCGGAACGCTCTCACATCCCTGTACCGCCTGAGGGTCGGCAGTGACTGCTGCCAAAACGTCGCCAGTACGCAACCACTCCTGAGTGTGCTCCTGATCATCGATAGCAACGTCCAACAGCGCCCGATCAGTCTCCAGAAACCTGGCCATCGCCTGAATGAACCACGTACCCAGACTATCGGCGTTAACCGCAACTCGAATGGTAACTCGTTCCTCGTTGGACTCGTGCGGTGCCAGCCGGGGCAGCGCTCCGTGCAATTCATGCTCCAACATCCCAACCTGCTCAACGTGCCGGCAAATCAACCGCCCCATCTCAGTTGCAGTGCAGGGTTGTCCCCGGACGATCAAGACACCTCCCACGCGCTCTTCCAACTGCTTCACCCTCTGCGATATCGCAGAAGGTGTGACATTGAGCGCACGAGCAGCCCCTTCAAAGCTGCCCTCCCTGACAACGACTGCAACAGCCGAGAGCGAGGCGTAATCCAGCATATTTAGCTGCCCTTAACCAAGTACAGTAAGTTTAACTGGATTCAAGTAGGGCGGGGCGGCAAGCTTTCCCCATGCCAATCTCAGCCTTCACCACCGGATTCGCCGTCTGCGCGACATTGATCGTCGCCATCGGCGCTCAGAATGCCTTCGTGCTGCGCCAGGGTTTGCGACGTGAACACGTCCTCCTCATCGTCGCCTTCTGCGCTCTCGCAGACCTCTTTCTGATCAGCGCTGGCGTCGCCGGCGTCTCCTCCGTGCTTGGTGAAGCTCCGCGCCTGACTCTGCTACTGACGGCGACCGGCACCGTCTTCCTCGCGTGGTACGGCATCCGCGCCCTTGCCCGCGCTCGCAGCGCCAGCACCATGGATGTCTCCGAAGGCACCCGCCGAACCTCGCTTCGAAGCGCCGTCGCGCAAGTGGCAGGCTTCACCTTCCTCAACCCGCACGTTTATCTCGATACGGTTCTCTTGATCGGCTCAATCGGCGCGCGCCAGCCGTCTTCCGACGCTCGCTTGTGGTTCGTAGGCGGCGCGGCGGCTGCCAGCGGCGCGTGGTTCAGCACTCTCGGCTTCGGTGCTCGTCTTTTGCGCCCAGTCTTCCGCACGCGCCGGGCGTGGCAGGTGCTCGATACGATCATCGGCATCACGATGCTCGTTCTGGCCGTGAGCCTCCTATGGACGCTGTTCGGAGGCTAAGTTCATGAAATGGCTTGGCAAGATTGGCGTAGCCGAGACAGCGCGTGCTTTGCACGCAATGATCTCGAAATAGCTTGAAGCCTCATTCGCCAATCGGCTAGGATTCGCCCCCCTCTAGCCGGAGCGGTAGTTCAGCTGGTTAGAATACCGGCCTGTCACGCCGGGGGTCGCGGGTTCGAGTCCCGTCCGCTCCGCCACTAAGTCTCTGAATTTCATAGATTTCCAGTTTCTCTGGTGCCTGGTTGGTGCCAGCCTCCGGGATCGACGCTTGATCGCAGGCACACCGCCGTCCGAGGGAAAACGTCATTTAGATTTGGTGTGCACCGTTGCGAACATACCCGGCAATATTTTCCGGGGTGTAAGTTTCAACAAACTGTCCAACTGCACCGCCTGCGATGGTGAGCCCGCCGGTTCCGGGTGCGCCGATTGCAGTTGCAAGTGGGGCGCCAACTCCAGTTATCGAGTTATTGCCGCGACGGCAGGCGTGAAAATACACGCTTGCGCCTAACAGCTCGCCGATGACGCCTTTCGTTGCAGCCGGCCAAACGGTCAGTTCCATGCCCACGCAGTGGGAATCCAAACACCGCGCGTGCGGGCCAGCACTGGATTTAGAAATGTCGCCACGGCAATGGTCAATTCGTCGAGTGTGGTCCAGGTGAGCTCGTTTTCGTTTGCCATCTCCAAATATGGCGCGTGCCAATTTAGCGGTGGATCGGGTACAGATAACGGCAATGGATGCGTTCCTCTGTAAGAAAAGGTCTTTTCCAAGGCAGCGTGCAATCGTGCTGCGTCAAGTGATCCCACGGTTGCTAACAGTGCGATATCCGGAAGGTCCTTTACTCGTGTGTTTGGTCGCACTCGTGGCATAGTGTATGCGTGAAGTTTTTCCGCGATGTGCGTTTCGATCGGATATAGGCGTAGTGTGGGTGGGTCGATGCCTGCGAACGCGAGAACATCGTCGGCAGTTACAGTCGATGGGTCGCCCAGAATGGGGTCACCGAATGCGACGTCGACTCCGAAGCGTTGTCCGTACAGTTTGCCTGCCAAGTTGCACTCGGCGCGAAATCGCAATCCTTCGTATTGCATTCCGTCGTTCTGGATAGTTGGGTGTTCGGTGTCGGGAGTGATTTCAAACGTCATGAAATCACCCAAATCTCTCCGCCCGGCTTCTTGAAGTCTCGTAAGCACGGTTGCCGGTGAGCCGATCATTAGCAGGTCGATGTCTTTGGTCGTCCGGGCGCGTTCCAGACGAAGTTCCAGTACCAATCCGCCTTTCAACAGGACTGTGTCGCCGAGGACGGTCACGAGGCGTGTAGAAATCGATCAAAGACCAGCAGTTGGCGCTTGCGCGCCAGAGCCGAGCCGTCTTTTGCTGCGGTTCTGAGTCGTTGCTCCAGCGCCTGTTTGAATGACGGCGGCGAGTTGTAATTGCGCGCTGTCATTTGATGCCTCCAAAAGGCGCGAGTGCTTTCTCAACTGCTCGTAGTTCCGCTGGTTTTGTCAGACCGCGAGCCAGAGCTTGCTTCGCCGCTCCGCGCAGCAGGTCCGGTGCCATGTTTGCATCAGCGCAGTCGTTCAGTGTTCGCGACGTTGATGTCATTGGTACTGCGTTGATCCACGACCGCTCTTCAGGCGGCACATCGGCGAAATGAAGTACCAGGCCTTTGGGTACGCGAAGCCGCCGCCGTTGCCACGGTAGTGGAAGCGTAAGATGGATTTGCGGAGGCATCACGTCCGAAAGTCCTTGCAGCGATAGTGCTGTTTGGTGCGATATGACCCCGAGGCTTTCGCTCCAAAGCCAGGCGGTAACCAGTTCCTCGTGGTCCCCGGGCGGGTAGTGAGTGAGTCGGTAGATGCCTCGCCGGACTCGGACAATGCGGCCCGCATTTTGGTGATGAGCGAGTAGGGGCGGGGAGTAGCCAGCGGAAGCGGCTTGGCGCGCCGTGAAGTGTCCCTCCTGGGTGGCGGCTACCTCGTAAAGGGCCTCCCAGGACGGTTCGGTCGGAGAAGGGGGTTCCATGCACGAAACTTAAATTCTACTTAAGCTTTGTGCAACCATTTTGGGTCCACGACGTGCGGCTTATCCTGGCTTACAGCTCGTCGGCCAAAAAGCTCGATCCCCCCTCACGTCGGGGCTGGTGCCAGCCTTGGTGCCAGCGACGGGGTCTGTGAGGGATCAGTGGGGATTAGATTTCTTGACAGAACAGTAACTTGTTGATCCTGCAGACCCTATCTGCGGGTTCGAGTCCCGTCAGCTCCGCCATTCAAATCAATCACTTGTGACTTCCTTGGACGTTCTGTCCGGGGCATTTTCTATCGGCTTTCTAACGTCCCGCTGATTTTCTCCCCGGACGGGCGGCCCGCCTTCGATGACACGCAGCTTGGGCGGGCCGCTCGGAGGAGTGGGCTTAGGCGGCTAGGGCATCGCCGATGGATTGAGGCCGGCCCGCCCCGCAACACTTTCGCTGACACCGGCGACCCCCGAATCGACTGTGTGCGCGTAGATGGTGTCGACGATCGTGCTGCGGGCGTGTCCGATAACCCGCGAGACGTTGAACGGCACTTCGCCACTGGCTCGGGCCAGACTGACAAACGTCCAGCGCAGCGAGTACAGATCGCGGTAAGGCACCTTCGCTCGCAGCAACAGCGGTATCCAGCCATGCCGAGATGGGGACCGTGCGGCGGCCGGCGGCGGTTTTGGGTGGATAGAAGCGAAAGCCCTTCGAGCACCACGTTCGCTCGATACGGAAATAGGGCTTCGGCAAATCCAGGTGCACGGCCGACCAATCGAGTGCGTAAATCTCACCGGGGTGCGGACCCGAGATACTGAGTATTCCAGTCAATGCCAACTCGAACGGCGTTGCGCTCTCAAAGATCGCCCTCAACTCAACCTCGCTAAAGACACCTCGGTTCGCCGCTCGTTCGCCCTCTACTCGTTGCAACTTGGGATAGCGCTGCATGATGTTGGTGGCGAGGTATTCCGAATCAAAAGCATACGTAAAGATGGCTTTCGCGGCTTTGATCGCCTTGTTGACTTGCGATACGGTGCACCCGCTCTTTCGCAGCGCATTGAAATGCGCTTGCATATCTGCCCGCTTGATATTGCGAATGTTGCGAGGCCCGAGCGGCGGAGTTTTTGCCTCTGCTTGAGGCAAGAGGCGCAGTTTGAGAGCTCCGGATGGGTTGCGCTGTTTCCCCGAGTTGAGAGCCGTAAGTTAGCCGCAATGGCGCCTGGAGACGAGCAACGTTTACCCAAAAAAGTGGGACAACACTGAGATTCCCAGTTGCTGGTGAGTCCTGGGTGGTGGGCAGCAACTCGCAATCGCTCCCATGATGGATCGGAGCCACCAGCGCGAAGGGGTTTGCGGAACCAAAGACTTACGACCACTCAAATTCGCGTGTCGCAACTTTGTCGCAGCCGCAGGAGGCGCTCGCTCGGGCGCAGGAGATTTTTGCGACTGCGGATTTTGCGGAAGGGTTGCGGGCGTTTGAGGAAAAGCGGGTGCCTCGATTTACGGGTAGATGAGACCGCTCCATGCAACCACGGTGTTAACGCCTCGCCGGATGCCGGCGCCGTGGTTAGACCTCTGCAGAGTCCGTAGTTGTTGTTGACGACATGACGGGTAATGTCAACGCAACGAGCCGCTCGCTCGGTCGTCGAGCGCGCGGAGTTGAGTTGAGCACAGACCTCCATTCAGGTGCGCGGATTCCAGCTTGTCGAAGAAGCGGGCGCTCCAAGATACAGCCACGAGCGCCCGCTTCGCGGCCCCGATCCAGACGTATGTGCCGCGCCGTCGATTATGATGGTTGCGGGATTGCCGTCAACTCTTTGGCACGAGTCGGTTGGAATGTTTCGTTATGATGCTCAGCCACGAGCTCGGCCTCGCATTGCAATAACAACATGTGAGCGTATGTGCAGCGCACCGTGCAGGGTTTTGCGAATCGCTGCGGCGGTTCGGAAATCAACTCGCGATCTTAGAATGTTATTGTTGATGTCTGCCTGGGCTGAGCGATGGTCGGGTGTACTGAGCGCTTTGCCGATGTCGAGTCGCTTCACGTTATAGTCGGGGACAGTGAGGTCGCCAGTGCCGAGCGCGGGCTACCTATGTGACGCGCGCAGGGCGGCCACTGAGGGTGAGCGCGTCATTTTCCGCACGTAACGAGGAAAGTTCAGGCCGAAGCGTTCTGCGAGCGCGTGAGCTAGGCGCTCGCGCCGTGCCCAATTGCGTACCGCCCTGTCAGTACGAAAAGCGATGACAACGAGATTGCCGTCCTCGCGAACGGGTAGTGCGATCACCCGTTTACCGAATACGCCCCGTATTCTGGCGAACTGATCGGCTCGCTCATAGGCATCACCATGGATGTTCATGACCAGGACGCCGCTGAGCGTCAGGCGGCGCTGGGCATGAAGATAGAACTGCGCAGAGCAGAGTCCGGGAGCTGCGCCGTGACAGTCGTAGGTATCGACGAGGATGACGTCTTTTCGGGGACCGCGGGGTGCTACATATCGCGTACCGTCGCCTTGGAGAACACGAAATCGTGCATCGTCCGAGGGCACGCGGAATTCGTCGCGCAAAGCGATAACATGGGGATCGATCTCGACTGCGGTGATCGTTGCAGAAGGCAGATACCGATAACAGAACTTGGCGAGGGAGCCGCCTCCCAGGCCCAGAATGAGTATGCGCCGCGGCTGTGGATTGAAGAGCAGAAAGGCCATCATTTTGCGGGTGTAGCGCAGGCACAAGGCGTCGGGATCATCACACCGCATGAGACTCTGTACTTTGTCGAATTCGAAGTGCAGAAAGCGCAGCGCGCCGCAATCCAGGATAAAGGGCTTGTCGTAGGTACCGTCCAACAGCTGCCTGGCCAGCTTTGGCCCGTAGCTACCCGTCGGCTCCCGGAGTAACACGCGGCTGTTCGGTAGCGGAAACGGCGTCGGGATCTCCATCAACTCGGACGTGCTTGTCATCTCGAGGCTCGTCAAAAGCAATCGCTTCGCGAGGCCGAGGTCATCGTCTGCGCTACGCCGCGTCATGCTGCACGCGCAACGTCAACAGTTCGAGTTTGAGTCTTAAGGGCCGAGGCAGGCGATCCCCGAGCTTCTCAAACCAGTGCGCCTGTTGTTCGAGCTCCGCCTGCCAGGCCGCACCGTCGACACGGGTCAGCGCATCGAACTCGGCTTCAGTCATATTCAGGCCCCGCCAATCCAGATCCTTGAACCGTGGCATCCACCCGAGATCCGTTTCCGCCGCTGCCGCGCGACCGCGAACTCGCTCGACGATCCATTTCAGAACGCGCATGTTGTCGCCAAAACCCGGCCACAAGAATTCCCCTGCCTCATTACGGCGGAACCAGTTGACACAGAAGATATGCGGTCTGTCCGTGCTTGCGTGGCCCATCCGGATCCAATGATCGAAATAGTCGCCCATGTGGTAACCGCAGAAAGGCAGCATGGCGAACGGGTCGCGGCGGACAACCCCTTGTTTGCCGACCGCGGCGGCCGTCGTCTCCGAGCCAAGCGTCGCCGCCATGTAGATGCCCGCGTCCCAGTTGAATGCCTCATACACCAACGGGACCGTCGTTCGGCGGCGGCCGCCGAAAATGAAAGCCGAGATCGGGACCCCTTGCGGGTCTTCCCAACTGGGGTCGATCGAGGGGCACTGGCTTGCGGGTGCGGTAAAGCGTGAGTTTGGATGCGCAGCCGTACGACCGGTCTGCCGGGCAATCTCGGGAGTCCAGTCCTGACCTGTCCAGTCGATCACGTGTGCCGGCGGCTCCTTCGACATTCCTTCCCACCACACGTCCCCGTCATCCGTCAGCGCGACGTTGGTGAAAATTACGTTGTTTCTGAGCGTAGCCATTGCGTTGTAGTTGGTCTGCTCGGAGGTTCCGGGCGCAACGCCAAAAAAACCTGCCTCCGGATTGATGGCATAGAAACGACCATCGCGCCCGGGTTTGATCCACGCGATATCATCGCCCACCGTGTAGATCTTCCAACCACTAAACGACCGCGGTGGGATGAGCATTGCAAAATTCGTTTTGCCGCAGGCGGACGGGAAGGCTGCAGCCACATACGTTTTCTCGCCGGATGGCGCTTCCACCCCGAGGATCAACATGTGCTCGGCCAGCCAGCCCTGCTCGCGCGCCATGTTGGAGGCGATGCGCAACGCGAAGCACTTCTTGCCGAGGAGTGCGTTGCCGCCATAGCCCGAGCCAAACGACCAGATCTCACGGGTTTCGGGATAGTGGACGATGTACTTGGTCGGGTTGCACGGCCAGCGACTGTCTTTCTGGCCCGGCGCGAGTGGTGCCCCGACGGAGTGCACACACGGCACGAACTCGCCGTCGTGACCTAAGGCGTTCACGACGTCGCGTCCCATGCGTGTCATCGTGCGCATATTTATGACGACGTAGGGGCTGTCGGTGATTTCAACCCCGATATGCGCGATGGGGCTGCCGATGGGTCCCATCGAGAAAGGGATCACGTACATCGTACGACCCCTCATGCAACCCTTGAATAGGGCCGCCAGGGTATTGCGCATGATCGCCGGGTCTTCCCAGTTGTTGGTCGGGCCCGCGCCAGCCTGTCTTGCGGAGCAGATGTAAGTACGCTCCTCAACGCGCGCCGCATCGGACGGATCCGAGCAGGTTGGGCGGTTGGGCATGGCTGACAATTCTCCGGCGGTCAGGCTCGGTACGAGGTGGTTCGGTGTATGCGCTGAGAGCTCAGATGAATACGGGCTGCCATCGGCGTAATTTCCAGTTGAGTGCGATCCGCCGCACGTATCTCGGGAAATCCAGGCCCAATTTCCGCTTGAGATCGACCGCCGTCGCCTCCAGCTGCTCCCAGTCTATCCCGGAGCGCTTTTCCTTGAATGCAAACACGATCAGATTTCCGTCCGGTCTAACCTGCAATGTCATGATGTCATCTCCAAACACCGTGCGTATCTTTCCAACGTGTGCGGCGCAGCTATCCAGATCGCCACACATATTGGCCACGAACACACCACCACTGAAGAGGCAGCGGTGGGCCTGCTGGTAGAACTCGATCGCATTCAGCTCCGGGGCAATGCCGTCGCGATCACAGGCGTCCGCCAGGATCACGTCCTGGGATAGTCCGAGTCGTGCTACGTAGTCGCCTGCGTCCGTACAGATCACGCGAAAACGATCATCGTCCGGGGGGATATGGAATTCCTCACGGAGCGCAATGACATCGGGATTCACTTCAACGGCGGTAATCGCGGTGTAGGGCAGACGCCGGTAGCAAAACTTCGCCAGCGAGCCGCCGCCCAAGCCGAGCAACAGGATGCGCGCGGGTGCGTCATTGAAGAGCAGGAACGCCATCATCTTGCGCGTGTAGGGCAAAATCAGCCTGTCCGGATGCTCCCGATGCATGGCACTCTGTACCGTGTAGAGGTCAAACTGCAGGCGCCGATGCTGCCCGCTATCAATGATGAACGGTTTCGCGTAGGTCCTGGCGAACAGACGGTCCCACAAGGACTTGGTGGAACTGTTGGGCGGTTCCAGGAGGCGCAGCGTGTGATTTTGTCCGGGAAATGGACTCTCCATGGTCAGGAGTTGCGGCACTTCCTCGCTCACAGCTGTTCACCGGCGGCCGCCACCGGCGCAGGAGCGCGCGCCAGGGCCGCGAGAATACCCTGGAGGATTCGCGTTGGGGTCGGCGGGCACCCCGGTACCGCCACATCAACGGGGATGACGTTGGATACGCGTCCGCAGCTGGCGTAGCTCTCGCCAAAGATGCCACCCGTGCATCCGCAGTCGCCCAGAGCGACCACGAGCTTCGGGTCGGGTGTGGCCTCATACGTTCGGCGCAGCGCCACTTCCATGTGTCTCGACACAGGGCCCGTGACCAACAGCAGATCCGCGTGCCGTGGGCTTGCGACAAACCGAATACCGAGTCCTTCGAGGTTGTAGAGGGGATTGTTGAGGGCGTGGATTTCGAGCTCGCAACCGTTGCAGGAGCCTGCGTCGATGTGACGGATACACAGCGCGCGGCCGAGTACGGCACGAATCTGGTCTTGCAGGCCATCGCGAATTCGCAAGCTTTCATCGGCCTGCGGCGGTGGCTCAGAGACGATGCCGATCGATGCAATCTGACGCAGTGTTTTCAACATGAGAATGCGCTACAGATCATGGCCACTGTAGGAGAGGTTGAAGGACTTGTTGATGAGCGGGAAGTCCGGGACGATGTTGCCGATGATGGCGTGTTCGAGCACGGGCCAGTTCTGCCACGAGGGATCGTGCGGGTGGCAGCGGCGGATCGATCCGGCGGGACCCGCTTCGAGTGCAACGAACACCGGCCCGCGCCAGCCCTCGATCAGACCTGCGCCAACCGCCCCGTCAACGGGCATGGGTACTGGTGCGTGGTGCGGTCCCTCGGGTAGTCCGTCGAGAATGCGCTGGATGAGGCGACACGATTCCTGCAGCTCATCGAACCGAACGGCAACGCGCGCAGCTACATCACCGTCGCTGCGAATGATCTTCGTAACAGATAACTGTGGGTATGGTTCACACGGCAGATCACTACGAAGATCGAACGCTTGGCCGCTCGCGCGACCCGCCAACCCGGTGAGTCCCAGGCGTGCGGCGAGCTCGGGGGTCACCGTGCCCGCACCCGTGAAACGATCACGTACACCCTCGTGCTCGTCGTAGATTGTGCGTAGCGTGAGCACCTCGTGTGCGATTTCCCGCAGGCAACGGCGAAGCAGCGGTACTCCAGTTCGGGTTAGGTCGCGCAGCGTACCGCCGGGTACGACGGCGTCCATCAGATAACGCTGACCGAACGCTATTTGATTAGCGCGCAGGAGTTGCTCCTTCAGACGAGAGAACTGCATGAGTCCAAAGGCAAATCCCGCATCGTTGCCCAGCGCACCCAGGTCTCCCAAGTGATTGGCGATGCGTTCGATCTCCAAGTAGAGCGCGCGCAGCCACGCGGCGCGCGGCGGAACCTCATTGCCCGTCATTCCCTCGAGTGCTTGGCAATAGGCCCAGGAAAACGCCACCGCGGAATCTCCCGACACGCGCGCGGCCAGCCGATGCGCCTCGAGAATCGGCAGCTGCGTGAAGCGCTGCTCGATGCCCTTGTGCACGTAGCCCAAGTGTTCTTCGAGCCTCAACACCTTCTCGCCCACCACTGAGAAACGAAAGTGCCCGGGCTCGATGGTGCCGGCGTGCACGGGACCGACCGCAATCTCGTGTACGCCGTCGCCGTCGACGCGCACGAAGTTGTAGCAGTCAATAGCTAGGTCCGCGGCCGGCGCTGGCGGCACTGGATCGATCAAGGGCCGGTAGTTTGGCGGCCAAGGGGCGTGACGCAGCCACGGGCGGGTATCCGGATCGGTGGAACGTACTCCTGACAGGTCTGCCGCCGCACGCTGCATGCGTGCAGCCGAAGGAAACAGATCTTCGAGCCCCGGGTACGGCGTGTCAGGATCGACGATCGGCAGAGTTAGAATGAGGCCGACGCGCTCCGCCACGAATGCCGCGTGGATCGTTGACACGCTGCGCTCGGCTCCGCCGGCCCAGAGTGCCACGAGCCGGCCGCTCGCAGCGGCCAAATCCTGCGCAGCCGCCCGCCATTGCTCGCGCGACACACTGAGTGCGCGCAGTCCCGGGGCACCGGGGTGCGGTTCGCTCGAGGCGGACCATACTCGCAGGGGCACCTCACTGCCCTCCGATCAAGCGCGCGGCCGCGCGATACCAGTCCGCAAGGTAAGGCGGCACGTAGATACCCAGCATGAGAACCATGGCCAAGTGGGCGAACACTGGCAAGAGCGCCGGCGGGTGCGGCAGACGCTTGGCGGTTGTCTCACCGAAGACCATGGGCTGCACGCGCCCGAAGATGGCCGCGAACGCAACACCGAGTGCAGTGAGCAGAATCGGTGTTGCCCAGGGCTGCTCCCGCATCGCGGTCGTGAGGATCAGGAACTCGCTCGCGAAGACTCCGAACGGCGGCATGCCGAGGATTGCGAGCGATCCCATCATGAGGCCCCAACCAACCGTGGGGCTCAGCGTGATGAGGCCGCGAATGTTTTCCATCAGTTGCGAGCCGGCCTTTTGCGCCGCATGTCCCACCGCAAAGAAGATTGCCGATTTCGTGAGCGAGTGCACCGTCATGTGCAGGAGGGCTGCGAAGTTGGCCACCGGCCCACCCATTCCGAAGGCGAAGGTGATGATCCCCATGTGCTCGATCGATGAGTAGGCGAAGAGTCGCTTGATGTCTCGCTGGCGCCAGAGGAGGAACGAGGCGAGCACGACCGAGAGCAGCCCGAAGCTCATGAGCATCTGGGAGGGCAGTGGCGAGTGTAGCGAGCCTTCGACGAGCACTTTGCAGCGCACCACTGCGTAGATTGCGACGTTGAGCAGCAGTCCTGACAGGACCGCGGAGATGGGCGTCGGGCCTTCCGCATGAGCGTCCGGCAGCCAGTTATGAAGCGGGGCAAGCCCCACCTTGGTTCCGTAGCCGACGAGTAGGAACACGAACGCCAGGCCGAGCACTGTTGGCTCGAGTTGCCCTTTCACCGCGTTGAGGTGTGTCCACAGGAGCGCCGTTACCCCTTCCGCTCCTAAAACTTTCTCCGCCGCAAAGTACAGCAGAATCGTGCCAAAGAGCGCCTGCGCGATGCCGACGCCACAGAGGATGAAGTATTTCCATCCGGCCTCCAGGCTCGCCGGGGTACGGTATAGCGTTACCAACAACACGGTGGAGAGGGTTGCTGCCTCCATCGCGACCCATACGAGCCCCATGTTGTTGGTCGTGAGTGCGATCAACATCGTCGTCATGAAAAGCTGATACATGCTGTGATACAGACGCAGCCGCGGTGGGCTGAGCCGCCCGTGATCCATTTCCACCCGCATGTACGGCCGCGAGAAAAGCGAGGTGGTGAGGCCGACGAAGGCGGTGAGCGTGACCAGGAACACGTTGAAGGGGTCGATGAAGAACTGCTCGTGCGCCACCACGAGAGGACCTTCACTTACAACACGCGCAGTGAGCGCGCATGCGGCAAGGAATGTCACGAGGCTGACTGCGACGTTCAATTCGGGGGCCCAGCGCCGTGCTCCGAAGACACCGAGGGCCAGCGCTCCGAAGAGGGGGGTGCCGAGTAGTACGGGGAACTCCACTTAACTGCTCTTCCCGAGGGAACGGGTCGGGTCCTGGGCCTCGTAGAGCGGCTGGCTCTCCTTGAGGGATTCGAGGTGATGCAGGTCGAGACTGTCAAACTGCTCCCGGATCTGGAAGAAGAAGATGCCGAGGACCAGCACGGCGACGAGCACGTCGAGCGCCACACCGAACTCGACGATCATCGGCATTCCGTAGGTGGCGCTCATTGCACCGAAGAACAGTCCGTTCTCCATCGACAGAAAGCCCACGACCTGCGACATCGCCTTGCGGCGAGTAATCATCGTGACAAAGGACAACAGGATCACGGCAACGGCGATGCCGATGGCATTACGCGTGGCGGTGCTGGCGAGCGCGGAGATTGGCTGAGCCAGACCGAAGGCAAACACGACGACGAGGAGCCCGATGAGCATCGTGCCCGAGATGTTGAGCAGCGGCTCGGTGTCCCAGTAGACCTGCAGGCGGCGGATGAGCCGGTGCAGAATCCACGGCAGGAGAACAACCTTGAGTGCAAGGGTCAAGGCGGCCGACAGGTACAAGTGATGCTCGCCCGTGCGCCAGGCGAGCAGGAGCGTCGCGACTAACAACACGGTTCCCTGGATCGCGAGGAGGTTCACGAGTGTCACGATGCGTCGCTGCGCGAGCATGGCAAATGACAACAGCAACAGTAACGCGGCACAGAAATTCAGTAACTGCAGATCGAAGGGGGTTCCGGTCACGGCTTACGCTCCTAGCAGCAGGTGAACTAGGAGGCCGAGCACGGCCAGGAGAAAGGCGACGGCGAGGAACTCCGGGGCACGAAACACACGCAATTTGGCTGAGACCGTCTCGATGAGGGCGAGTCCCGCGCCGGTCACCGCAAGTTTGACGCCGAGCACCGGAATCGAGGCTAAAAGGGCTATCGGACCGCTTTCACGCGTCGAGATCCCCCATGGGATAAACAGGGCGAAGCCGATGCACGCGTAGTTGAGCAACTTGAGAGCCGCCGCCCACTCCATCAACGCGAGGTGGCGGGCAGAGTACTCGAGCACCATTGCCTCATGAATCATGGTGAGCTCGAGATGGGTTGCCGGATTGTCGATGGGAATGCGTGCGTTCTCGGCGAGCAGCACCAGGACGAACGCAACTGCCGTGAAAGCCAGACTCGGATACAACGCGAGCGTCTGTGTAGCTAGATTCTCGGTGATGGCCGGGAGTGCGGTGGTCGCGGAGATCATCGAGGCGACGAAGATAATCATCAGGAGAGCGGGCTCCGCGAGGAAGCCCACCATCATCTCGCGGCGCGCCCCCAGCGAGCCGAAGGCGGTGCCGATGTCCATCGCGGCAAGAGCGAGAAAAACGCGTGCCGTGGCCAGTAGGCCCACGAGCGCGATGGCGTCGGCCGCGATCGTGAAGGGCAGACGCGTGCCCATCGACGGAATGATGCCAGCGGCGACCACCATTGCTCCAAACACGATGTAGGGCGCGACGCGGAAGAGCGAGGATGCGCTCTCGGCGATGACCGCGTCCTTGTGAAAGAGCTTCCGAATACCGCGGTAGGGGAGCCAGATGCTCGGCGCACGCCGGTTCTGCAGCCACGCGCGACACTGGTTGACCCAACCAACAAAGAGAGGCGCGGCCGTGAGCGCTGCGATCAACTCGAGTACCTGGGTCAGAATCTCGATCATCTTCATAACATCAGCGCCAAGAGAACGATGAGCGTTACGAAGCTGTACAGGAGGTAGGTTGCGATTCGTCCCTGCTGCACCCACGCGAATGTGTCTGCGACGCGTTGGACGAGCGTCCCCAGCGGCAGGTACAGGCGCTGCCAGATTCGGTCACCCACGGTCACGCGATAGCGCGGTTCGCGGTCGAACGGAGAAGGCAACTCGCGCTTCATGACGAAGAAGGCCCCGAAGATGTTGCGGATCGGCTGTCCGAAGCCTTCGGCCGTATCCTGCATGCGCGGCGTCATGCGCCCGAAGCCGCAATCCCAGGCGGCAGCGCGCCGCACCCGGTGGTGATACAAGCGCCGCACCGCGAGCACGGTGAGCACGACGACGGCCGTCAAGGCGATGAAAAAGACGGGAGCGGAATAGGAGGCACGCCGGCCGGGGAGGGGCACGAGCAGCCACCAGGAGGCCTCCGCGCTCGGTAGTGAAGCACCACTCAACTGCGCGACCACGTTGCGCAGCGCGCCGATCACATAGGTTGGCAGCAGACCCAACGCGAGGCAGCCGAGGGCAAGCCAAACGAGGCCGATGCGCTCGAGCATGCCCGCATCGTGCGCGCGGGCCAGGGCGGGCTCGCGCGGCTGGCCGAGGAAGATGACACCGAAAAACTTGACCATGACGTAGGCGGCGAGGGCCGCCGACAGTGCAACCAGGGCTGCGCCGAGCGGCAGCATCATGTTGACAAAGGTCCTGGGCACTTCGTGCGCGAAGAGGAACGCCTGCAGCAGGAGCCATTCGGACACGAAGCCGTTGAGCGGTGGAAGCCCGGCCATGGCGAGCGCCCCGACGAGCGTGAGCCAGGCGACCCACGGCATGCGATGGATCAGGCCACCCAGGCGCCCAAGGTTGCGCTCACCGGTTGAGTGGAGAACCGCGCCCGTGCCGAGAAACAACAGGCTCTTCATGAACGCATGGTTGAGACTGTGATAGAGCGCAGCGATCAAAGCCAGCGCCCCGAGCGAATCCATACCGACGCCGTGGAACACGACGGCAAGGCCGATGCCGGTGAAAATGATGCCGAGGTTTTCGATCGAGGACCAAGCGAGCAACCGTTTCATGTCGGTCTGCACCGCGGCAAACACCACACCGTAGAGCGCGCTGAAGAGCCCGATCGCGAGCAACACGAGACCCCACCACCAGTCTGGCTTGCCCAACAAATCGAACGTGACACGCAGTACCCCGTAGACGGCTGTCTTCAACATGACTCCGCTCATGAGCGCGGACACGGGCGAGGGGGCCGCGGGATGTGCCTCAGGAAGCCACACGTGCAAGGGCACGAGCCCCGCTTTCGCCCCGAAGCCAAATAGAGCGAGTAGGAACGCGACCGCTGCCCAGTGCGGCGTGAGGTGTGCCGTGCGCATCGCATCGAAAGTGAACTGCCAGCTCCCACCCTGCATCACTCCGAAGCTGAGAAGAATCGCGATCGCCCCGACGTGCGCAATCAACAGGTAGAGAAAGCCCGCGCGGCGGATCTCGGGGAGACCGTGCTGAGTGGTGACGAGGAAGTAGGATGAGAGTGCCATCGTTTCCCACGCAACCATGAAAGCGTACGCATCGTCCGCCAGCAGCACGAAACCCATGCTCGCGAGAAAGAGGTGGTACTGCAGGCACATCAGGCCCGCGGATGTTCCTTCGCCGCGGCGGAAGTAACCGGCGGCGAAGACGGATATACCCGCCGAGACAGCGCCAAGCAGAAGGAGAAAGAAGCTCGTGAGCGCATCACGCCGCACATGCATGGGCAGGTCGGGCAATCCGATTCGCAGGACGGACTGCTCCGAGGGCGCCCCGAGGCTCGTCGCAGCCACCACTGCGAGGGCAAGTCCGCAGATGGCTCCCAGCGGGAACAGCGTCCGCCCGACGAACAGGAGGCTCGTCGGACGCACCAGACCTGCGAGTCCTATGAGCCCCCACACAGCGATCAGCGCCAGGCATGCGTTTAACGGGTCTATAAATGGCATCGCAGAGGATGCTACTCCGATACGTGTTCGATTATAATGCTACTCAACGTACCCTGTCGCACCCTAAAGGACGGCCGTGGCTCTCGAAGACCGCACCGCACGACTGACGATCCTCATCGATCCGCGCAAGAAGGCTTATTTCGAGCGCCTGTGCGCCGAGGAGGACGCGACGCCCTCGCAGGTCGTGCGACGACTCATTCGCCGCTACATTGAGGAGCGCACGGGGCAGCCATGGGCACCCCCTGACGAGACGCCGAAGCGCACCTCGCGCGGCAATGCCCGGCGCGTCGGGAGGCCGTGAGGTATGCCGCCTTTCCTTGCGCGGCCAATGCCACTTTGATTATAATTTGATCACCCTACTATGTAACTTATATGTAAATGAAAAGCACCAAAGTCGTGCAGATCGAAGAGCGGACCGCTCGCCTGACCATCCTGATTGACCCCCGCAAAAAGGCCTTGTTTGAGCGGCTGTGTGAGCAGGAGGACCTCACGTCTTCGCAGGTCGTGCGCCGCATGATTCGTGCGTATATCGAGGAGCGCCTCGGCAGACCGTGGACACCGGGCGAGGAAGATCCGGTTTCTGCCGGGCCAGCCGCAGGTGGTGTGACAAAGCGCCGTACCTCGCGGAGCTGAAGTCCGCAGCGGATTCAAACACTCACGCTACCGTCACGGTTGATGGTAACCGGTTATCCCGCGCGCTCGCGGCGGGCGAACGATCCGAGATGGAAGAGCAGATCCGAGAATCGCAATGGCAGCAATAGGCACGCGTCGGCGCCTACATCGAGCATGGTCTCACGCGCCAGGTCTGCAGTCTCGATCGCGAGCACGATGATCCGGGTTTGGGGCGCGCTCTCACGCAATTGACGCAATTCAAACAAAGCCTGCGATTTTGACGGATCGGTAATGACCACCATGGCGTGGTAGTACTCGTGTTCAATACATGCCCGCGCGGCCTCCACCGTGATCGCCAGGTCGGCGCAAAAGCCAAAGTGGGTGAGTTGATGCCGCAGGCCGCGGCCGAGCGCGACATTCGGGTCAACCAGCAGGATGGGATCTGCATAGGGTGATCCGAACACTCTGGGCGTGTCCAGATGAGTGCGCTGGGAACCGATGTCACTGAAATCCGGATGAGCCACCGCGCAGTACCTGAAGCAGGTGCTCGAGCCGAGAGCCGGCTGGTTCGATGAGAACAGCCTGTCCGAGCGTCCCGATCCGCTAGTGGTATCGAAGCGCCATCGCACTATCCGTCGCCTTTGCCAACTGTGCGCCGGTCGTTCGCCAATCATGTTATCTCCGAGCGAGGAAGCTGATTTCCTGAGACACATGGCATGATAATACAATGCATATCATAGTAGGGTGCACACCCACTGGGATCTCATGGGGTTGTAATACCTTCGCCCGGATTTCCCGACAGCTGCTGAGTACGCCGTCGCCACCCTGACTGGAGCCTTTTGTTGATGAGCCATGATCGGATTGACGATGACGGGCCACGCCTCATCGAACTGCCGAGCCCGTTCACGTTCGAGCCCGGAACCGTGCGACTCATCGGGCCGGCGGAGGGCTTCGCTGACGAACAACTCGAGCGCTTGCGCGAGGGAACTCTCGGCCGTCCTTTCATGATCGATTACGGCCGAACGCGCAACCTGTTCTTTACGATCACCGCGGTCCAAAGTGCCATGCACCTGGATGATCCGAACGCCCTGGTGGCCGCTTATACCCGCAAGATGATGGCGTTTCTGTTGTTCACGCCCGCGCCACGCCACGTCCTCATGATCGGTCTGGGGGGCGGATCACTTGCCAAGTTCTGTTACCGCCATTTGCCGCGCACACGGATCTCCGTGGTTGAGATCAGTTCGGAAGTCATTGCGCTGCGCGAAGAATTCGCGATCCCACCGGACGATGAGCGCTTCGAGATCATTCACGATGACGGGGCTGCGTTCCTCGCCAAAGCGCACGTGAATCCGGACATCATTTTGGTCGATGCGTTCGATGAAGTCGGCGTGGCCCCCTCGCTCGCCTCGTCTGATTTCTACGAGCAGGCGAGCCAGTGCCTGACACCCGACGGGCTGCTCGTCATGAACCTCTCCGGAGAAAAATGCCGATACATGGAGCACATTAAGAGCCTGCGCGCGGCATTTCCGGGGGTAATCCGCGTGGTGCCCGTGGATGGTGATGACAACGTGCTGCTGTTTGCATTCCGTCACCGGATGCTCGCCGACCTGCCTGACTTCCTTCGGCGTCGCGCGGCGTATCTCGAACAGGGTCTAGGGCTGGAGTTTTCAAGATATCTCGAGCGACTGCGCGCCGGAGATATCCTCGATGCACTCGACGGCCCTTAGCAGCACCGGACAAAGCGCGCCGAGGGTAAGGCATTCAAGCGCCACAACAGATCGGCCTGCGCCGATTCGTCGATTTCGACCGTAAATTCCCACAGCGTACGATTTTGGTCGCTTCGCACGACGCTCAGATGCTTGAGGACGAGGCCCGTCTCGACCAGCACGATGATCACACTCGCGAGGCTGCCCGGAGTGTGAGGCGTCTCCATCTGGAAGGTTTCCAGAACTTTCATCTGCGTGGTTCGCGCCCGCGCGCACTTGCCTCCAGCTCTGCCACGGCATTTGAGATGCATAGCATTATAATGCAGAACATATAAGAGTAGAATCATATACCGATCAAGCTCTTATTCGGTTGTACTTCAATGTATTCAAGAATCATCGGTACGGGCTCATATCTTCCCGAGCGAGTGCTCTCCAACGCCGAGTTGGAACGGATGGTCGATACCACCGATGAGTGGATTCTCAGTCGGACGGGTATCGCGCGCCGGCATCTTGCGGCCGCGAGTCAGACCACGTGCGACTTGGCCGAAACGGCCGCTCGACGTGCGATGCAGGCCGCCGGCGTGGGCCCATCCGACATCGATTTCATCGCACTCGGCACGACGACTCCGGATCAGGTGTTTCCGAGCACCGCGTGCCTGGTCCAAGCGCGCCTGGGTATCGCAGGTCCTCCGGCCATCCAGGTGGAGGCGGCCTGTACCGGCTTCATTTACGCCCTGAGCATTGCCGACAAGTTCGTTCGATTGAGTGAGGCGAAGTGCGCCCTGGTCATCGGAGCCGAGTGTCTCAGCCGGTTGGTGGATTGGAACGATCGCGCCACGTGCGTGCTGTTTGGTGATGGTGCCGGTGCGGTCGTACTCGGACCTTCCGAGCAGCCCGGCATCCTTTCGACGCATTTGCACGCGAATGGCGCGTACGCGGACCTGCTGTTCTATCCAACCGGTCCGTCACGCCAACACAACGGCAGCGTGACTCGGCAAAACGCCATTCACATGCAGGGCGCCGAAGTGTTCAAAGAGGCGGTGGGCAAGTTGTCGGCCGTTGTCGAGGAGACCCTGGAGGCCAACGGACTCGAGCAATCCGACATCGACTGGCTGGTGCCGCACCAGGCGAATCTGCGGCTGATTCAGGCGACTGCGCGGAAGCTGCGCTTTCCGCTGGAACGGACGATCGTCACGGTGGGCGAGCACGGCAACACCTCGGCGGCCTCGGTCCCGCTGGCACTCGATGTCGGAATCCGCGATGGCCGCATCAAACCCAGGGATCTGCTGCTGCTCGAAGCGTTCGGAGGCGGTTTTACCTGGGGATCCGCGCTGTTGCGCCTATGACTGCGAGCCCGTGCGCTGACTTTCCGCAACGCCGGCCGTTCGCATGCCGGTCGGACGGGATGCTCTCGCTTCATTTCGATTATCTGGCGACCCAAAGTGAGATGCGCTGCGATGCGCCGGAGGAGTTGGTCGTTCCCTATACGCAGACGATGATGGGCTTTCTGCTTTTCGAGCCGCAGCCTGCGAAGATTGTTGTGATCGGTTTGGGCGGGGGCTCCCTGGCGAAGTATTGTTACGCCCAAATACCGCATGCGTCCGTCGTTGCGGTGGAAATCGATCCCGATGTTGTGGCTCTGCGGGACCTGTTCTGTATCCCGCGGGATGATGGGCGGTTTCAGGTACTCTGCGAAGATGGCGCCGTTTTTGTACACAACGCCTCCAACGCCGTGAATGTGCTGCTCATAGACGGATTCGACATGAACGGTCAATCGGCGCAGTTATGCACGCAGTCATTCTATGACGATTGCTATCGAAGCCTGGGAGCCAACGGAATACTGGTGGTCAATCTGGTTGTTGAGGACCCGCATGTTGGGCGATCAATTGCGCGGATACGGCAGCGATTCGGGAGCGCCCACGTCGTGGATTCACCGGATTGCTCTAACAAGGTGGTTTTCGCCAGTCGGGGTTCGGCACTGGATCTGCCGCATTCGCAGCTATGCGCGAGGCTCCAGGAACTGGAGCAGTTCCATCCCGTGGGACTGCGAGATACCCTCCAGCGCATCCGCTTCGAGCAATACGCGTCTTCTTCCGTACCTGACGAATTTCACCGACGCGCATGATCTCGCGTAGAACGGTTTGCACGGCTTCTCCTCAACGACGCCCGCGACTTGCGTGCGATATGACACTACGTGGCTCGGCCGGCGGGAGCGCGCCGAGTGGCCCGCGGGAGGTACGCTCAGCAGTCAGGGTCAATACGGCTGATGCGAGATCAACTTCAATCGCAGATCTGCCCGCTCTCGGGGCCGACGAGGCACTGCGCGCGATGTGGGTCACAGCGGATCGAGCTGAATCCGAGCGATCCCCCAAGCCTTGCGCGCTCAGCTGCAACGCTTTGAGAAAACCCTGTGCCCAGCAGCAAACACCGGGCGTCGATTGGCCGTGCGGGCGCAGTGTACGCACCGGCAGCATGGGTACGAAATGGGGAGGCCTGGCGCACAGTCCTCGATCGAGATCCTCCAGGAATCCCACGACGAGCTCGATGAACTGGTCGTAGTCGCCTTGAGTACCGATTTTCGCCGGTACTTTCCAGCCCGTCAGGCCCCAAATGGGTGGCAGCCACGCCCCGGGCTGCACTCTCACCGGCCAAACGAGTAGCCCCACCAAGTAGCCTTCGAGCATTGCAACGTCCATAGTGCCGCGCGGCCAGCCACCTTGCGCTAACCAAGTGCTCAGCAGCTCGCGATCTTGGAGCGAGAAGTGCAACACACCCAATGCAATCAAGTTGGGCGGTTGGAGTACAGGCGGATCCGGGCGAATGTCACGACGTGCCATAGCGACTCCAATAGCCGAGCCTGATGAGTAAAGCGTGGATGCTTGCGTGGGCCAACATGAGTTGCCTCCGAATTCGTAAAGGGCGACTGGAACGCTGCGGGGGTGTGCTCGAGGGCGTGCGCGTGCGTTCGGCGTCAGTGAAGTCGGGATGGCCGCTCACTGCGCAACTCCTCAATCACATACCCGAGGCGGGAGCCGAGTCTCTCGACCGACACGAGGGTCTCGATGGTGATGACAGGCAGCATTCTGGCAAGCAGCTCGACCACCCCGTATACACGTGTGTCGGTCTTGACGGCGAACCACATTCCAGCCCGCAAACCAACTTGCGCCGCACGCAGCGAGCGCGGCAAACCCAGATCCAACGTGAGGTTGGTCGTCCACATGGGCTTTCGACTGTGCCATACCTTTGAGGGGTTGCCTTGGTTCGTGGACGGAACGCGCACACGTGCTTGCCGGTCGAACAGGTGTCCCTCGGATCCCAGGCCACTCCAGCTCGCGACTGGTAGCAATGCCCGAGTCTGCTGATCGATCGCCCAGTAGGCGGCCCACTCGCAGCCTGCGGCGTTCGCAAGCCGCTCGAGAACAGCCTGCGCAACGTCCTCGAGCTGCGACGCGCCTCTCAGAAGCTCGATAGCGATGCCCGTCGCCTGCGCCAACTGCCTCAGCCGATCGCCGATCATGGTGTTTCCGATTCTGAACCGCTGATGTGGGAAGACCACTCAGCGTGCCGCGCATGCATCGGGATGGATCCCTGTGCGCTGCCGATGATTGCCGCCTGCACGGCCCGCGAAACACCGCTTTCGACGAAGATGCAAATATCGCTGACACCCATCAGGGAGGCAAAGTGCGCCGCCCCGATGGCGCGCGCAGAGGGTAGGGCATTCAAGCGCCCGAGCGGCTGGGCACGCGCCAATTCGTCGCTATCGATGGTGATCTCCGACAATTTGCGGTCTTGATCGCGCTGCACAGCGCTCACGTGTTCGACCACCAGGTCTGCCTCGGCGAACGCATGCAGGACACTCGCGCGGGCCAATCAGATGCGTGGGCCGTGGGCGCTGCACCCCGATCTTTCGCGGCTGCTGTCTTTCGAGGCCCAGGCGTTTTCCGTCGCTGCAGCAACTCAAGATGCGTGGCATTATAATGCAACGCGTATGCGAGTAGAATCCTGTTTCGTTCAAGCGCCTATTCGGTTGTAACTTCCGCTTTGCCTTTCATTTTGTGATGCCTGTCAGGGACTTGCCGATCACTTTCGGATGCCTGTCTATGGCTTGGAGCGTACAGACAATCGTGGTTCGACTATTGCCGGGGTCGGCCCGCAGGGCCTGCGCATGCTGAGGTCCTCTCGCAATATCGCCTGGCTCGCTACACTTGCGAAGCCCACCCCAACGCAGCATAGCGGCTGACCTATGCAACCCGGGCGATTCACCACGTACGATTCGCGCACACTGCTGGTCGACGCGAACAACGAGCATGGCGGACAGCTCGTCGGGCAGCTCAACCATGCGGGGTTCAAGACAGATTTCGCGGTGAGCTGGGGTGCTGCGCACGCGGCCCTCCGGGCAAACGCATATCAGTCGTGCATCGTGGTCGCAGACCTCGATCAGCCGGCGGACCTCGAGCAGCTCGATCAGCTTCGCCGAGCGGCACTGACTGTTTGGATCATTGTCCTGAGTGATCTGCCACCCGATAACGCGCTCGTCCTCGCGCATCGCCAAGGTGTCGACGCCGTGCTGCCGGCGCCTTTTTCCATGCAGGATCTCGCCTCGCGACTGGCTGCCTTCTCACTCCGATCGAGGCCTACATTTTGAGTGACGGTTCGAAACCGGTTGCCCGGCATTCTGATCGCAACGGGGAGACGAATCAGCAAGGTCGAGTGATGCTGACGGTCGCGAGTCCGTTCTCAAATGCCCCGGGAACCGTGCGTCTACTACTGGATCGGCGCGCAAGCTCCAATGACGCGCCCGCGGAAGGGTTTTGCCGGGAGGAACCCACGGGGCCCTTTATCCTCGACACGGCCGGAACGCGGCACCTGTACTTCAACTTGCTCGCAGTCCAAAGCTCGATGCGGCTCGATGAACCTGATGTCCTGGTCACTGCGTATGCGCAAAAAATGATGGCGTTCCTGCTGTTCAACCGCGCGCCGCGCCACATCCTCATGATCGGTCTGGGTGGCGGCTCGCTCGTGAAGTTCTGCTACCGCCATTTGCTGGACACACGCCTCACTGTGGTGGAGATCGATCCCGACATCATCGAATTGCGAGAGTGGTTTCATATCCCCGCGGACGATGATCGGCTTCAGGTGATTCTCGGGGACGGCGCTGAGTTCGTTCGACGTGGTGATTGGACCGCCGATATCCTACTGATCGATGCGTTTGATCCTGGGGGTGTCGCTCCGTCCCTCGCGTCGGAGGACTTTTATGCTCAAGCCTTCCGATGCTTGGGGTCCAATGGTGTGCTCGTGATGAACCTGGCGGGGGAGCGTGGCCGATATGTTGCACACCTTCAAATGCTGCGTGAGGCATGCCCGGGTCCCATCCTCCTCGTTCCCGTGGAGGCCGATGGCAACGTGTTGATCTTTGCCTTCTCGCAGCCTCTTGGCATGTGGACCTTGGAGTCGGTGGAGGCTACGGCGGATGAACTGAAGTTCGAGCTTGATCTGGAGTTTCCGCGATTTTTGCAACGACTACGCACGGGCCACCTGCTGTGACGATGCCACGTAACAAACACTGACCGGTTTTCGAAGCCATCCTGAGTCAGACGTGTTAGGTGTCGAGAATCGAGCACAGGGAAAGGGCGGTCACTGTAGTTGCATCGCTTTGGGACAAAGGCTCATCTGGGCACAGTCATGCTTGTGGTTGCAGGTCTGAACCTAGCCTATTTTTGAACCATTTGACGGCTAATGTTGCTGCAACCGCGCGGTCGGGCGAGCCTGAGCTTCCGCCGACATCGCCCTGCCGAGCAATGGCACTTGCTCGAGCGACCGCGAGACTCATACGGTCCGATGACCGATACGCATATCTACCTATTGGGTCGCTTATGAACTGAACGCTACGATTGCGAACGATTGAGCTGGAGCCCTGTCCCAGTGTCCCCGGATTTCTTGCAAAGTATCGACCGTGCACCGGATGCGTCGGTGGTCGTCCGCGAATCGGGGACGATACTGTTCGCCAACCGACAAGTCGGGCACTTATTCGGGTACGCTCCCGGCGAGCTTCACGGCCAGAGTATCGAACTGCTCATGCCGGAGCGGTTTCGGTTGATGCATATCGGTCATCGCCTGCACTTCACCGATGACCGTCGAACGCGACCCATGGGAGCCGGGCGCGAGCTGTTCGCCCTGTGTAAGGACGGTTCCGAGCGCCCGGTGGAAATCAGCTTGAGTCCGGTTCAGCGCGGGCTGGAGACTCTTGTCGTCGCGGTCATCCGCGATCTGACAACCGACCGCCGTGGATCACGTAGTGCACTGGACGTGAATTAGACTGTCGTCATTTAGAGAAACTCATCGTGAGGCTGGCGTGCTTCATCCCACCGCCGTCGGAGTCCCTGCGGCCGTGCCCGCCGCCCTTAAATGAGGGCGGCAGAATCACGTGGAATCACGCTCGGAAGCTGCGGGCGCGGTCGGTGACATAGGCCGCAAGCGTGAGGGTCACGCCGATCAAGACGATGCCCGCGAGTACGAGGAAAAGTGGGTCTCGGTTAACCCAATAGAGCCATGTTAGACAAAGTAGGGAATACCCGCGCACAGCCAGCGTTGCGGGGTAGAGAGGCTCAGCCCGGGCACGGATAATGCCGGTAATGTTGAATCCCAGACCGCTCATCAACATGCCGGCCAGCCGGGGAAACTCAGCTCCTTAGTGACCGGTTGAACCCATGAGCCGAAGCGTCTGCGTTGGGACAAACACCAGCGCCATTCCGATCAAGATCAGATACGTCGTTAAATAATACAGGCTGAGCCGAGTGCGCTTCACGATCGTTCTCGTTCATCATGCGCGCGATGGCCCAGCAGGTATACGAAGATCACAACGTGGACCACGATCATGACCGGCACATTAATGACGGCAAGGTAGTAGGCAGTGCCGAGGCTCACCGGGTCCACGTGGTCTTTGAAGGTGGAAACATTTGCGTAGAGAAGATCGGCAGTGCCTTCGATGTTGAAGATCCACACCGCCGGTATGGCCAGCGCGAGTCCGTGCCGCAGAGCGCCGAGCGCACACAAAGCCAGCAATACCGCAGTGACGTCGCCGTAGGCTACAGGGCGTGCGAAGGTTTCCGGCAGGCCCGTTGAGACGATTCCGGGCATGAGGAACATCAAGCCGTTCACTCGAAGGCAGGCATACAGTAATAGCGGTGTTAGGGCGGCTTTGGGATCACGCCGGGCTATCGCTGGCCATAGATACCATTTCGCCGCCAGGCCTGCGGCGATGAACGCCACGGCATAACTGATCAAGAAATAGATATGGTTCGGGGTAATGACCATACACGGACCCTCAGGCGCTCGTGTCGCGAGCGGCACCCGCGCCGGTGATAAACTGGACAATGGCACGAGTGAACTGATCGGGTTGATCCAGCGAGAGAAAATGACCGCCGCCCTCGATGGTGGTCAGTGTTGTCCCGGGTATCAACACTTGGTTCTGCCGGCGAAGCGCCTCGGGTGCCCAGTCCCGCTGGCCATAGACGAGCAGCGTCGGAATGCTGATTCGCGGGTATTCGCTGCGGGCCTCGAACCACAGTCGTTCATGAGCGAGCAGACTCAGGAATGCCCGGTAGTGCCCGCGGCGAGCACCGACGTCATAGAGCTCTTTCTTGAGTTCCCGGGAGAGCGCGTCGGGGTTGGCGACACCCCCTTCCATGATTGCATCTGATACGAGACGGTTGCGAAGCCTCATCAACGTGGCGCCCAGAATCGGGACGCCCGCGGGGCCCAGGATGAGGCGGGCCATGAGTGAGCTGTTGCGAATGCCGCCCGCGGGCGCATAGTCGTACGGGTTTATGGCCACAACCCGCTTGATCCGCGGATTCCGGCGCGCCGCCAGCACGAGGGAGATGGTGCCCCCTATGGATATTCCAGCGAGGCAGGCATCCTGTATGTCGAGTGAGTCCAAGAAGGCGGCAGTCCATCGATAAAAATCTTCGGGAGCGTAGGCGGCTGTTGGGATATCGGACCAGCCGTGACCCGGGTAGTCGTACGCGTAAACTGTGAAGTGCTCGGCAAGCGCCGGGATGACCTTCTGGAAGATCTCAAACTGGGTCCGAAGCGTGTGCAGCAGGACCAGATTGGGGCCGCTTCCCACTTTCATGTAGCGAATTTTGATTCCGCTGACGTTCGCGTATCCGATGGCCACACCGGCTCCCCAGAAGAGGCTGGCTGGCGTGTTTGGGCGTGGGCGGAGCGCTTCGACGCCGTAAGAAAGAGCGACCAAGCCGGCGAAGCCGGCCAACGTCAGCGCTGCGAGACCACCCATCGGCACGATCACGGAAGTCCCTTGTGCCAAGCGACAGCGCGAGTGTGACCAATGTCGTAAGATGTTCAAGAACATCCCACAATTGACCGATCACAGCGTTTCGATCGAGGTCGCCCGTATGCGGTACGCAGCCAATCACAAGGCAGACAGTCGCGAGCGGATCATCAACAGCGCACGGCGGCTCTTCAATCGCAGGGGTTTCGCCGACGTGACAATCGACGAAATCATGAAGCACGCGGGCCTTACGCGCGGAGGCTTCTACAAACACTTCAAGGCCAAGGAGGACCTGTACGCTCACACGGTCAGGCAGTTCCTGTGCCTGAATCCGCCGGAGCGCTGGCAGCGAAAGCACGTTACCTCCTGTGCCGATGGGCCGGCTCTCGCGCAGATGATCGTCAACGCTTATTTGTCACGAGACCACCTCGACGATCGCCCTGGCTCATGTCCGCTCGTGGCACTGCCATCCGATGTGGCACGAGGGGGAGCCGCGGTGAAGGTGGCCTTTCGTCAAGTACTCGAGAGCCTGGTGGCCGTGTTTGAAGGCAATCTCCGCGAACCCGGTGCGCGGGAGCGTGCACTTGCCTTGGTTGCAATGTGCGTGGGCGCGATGGTCGTCGCAAGAGCCGTAGACCAGGGCAGGCTCGCCGATGAGTTTCGAGAGGCTGCACGCGGACACCTGTTCGCGACAAGCGGGTGGGGCGAATCGGTGGAGGAAGGTAGGTAGTCGCCGCGGAGCGAGCTCGCCGACGGTCCAGCCCGGACGCCGGTGATTCTCACGTGCCACTGCCAAGCGGTCGCGCGGATCCGTCCCAGCGGGCAACGCATCCTGAGTGAGGGAATCATGCCGGATGGTCCGGTGGCCTCAACAAGCCCAATTTCGAACTACTGGATAGATCTGCGTTTTGGAGACTGTAGTTGTCTGTGACCGGTACCATGATGGAATGCTGTGCATGAGACCAACATCGTAAGCATCCGATCACGGCGGCATTGACTTGGTCCCTTCTAGACGGACTTGCCGACTCTGAGCGTTACCTAGTGATTTTTCTAATGAATGTAAGGGCCGTTCCCCGTCCTGAAGTAGTCGCGCCGGTGCCAAGATCGAAGTGGTGTGCGCCTCCTCAACACTCCGAAATTTTCTAACCATTTTCTAACGTGCCGCCATGACTGGGCACGTGCGCACATTGCCTGGGATGGTGTAAACTGTTGATTCATGTGGTGCTCGCTGTTGCTCGGTCATGTTCGCTGACGTAGAAACCGGTCTTCTAAGCCGGTGGTCACGGCTCGGACTCTTACCCACCGTAAGCCGCTGAAGTTTGGATCTCCCAGTGTTACTGCCAGCCTAGGGGATTCGAGAGGACCCGAGATGATTTACCTCTGAAAATCTCGTGAATGACGTTCCAAAAATTGCAACTTCCTAGAGTGAGCGGTCTCCTCGGCGGTGCGGGGATCGATTTCGGGTCGAAAACATCTACCGCACAACGGAGTGGGGCCGGCTCAAGAACGAAAAGATGGAGCTGTCGACAGGGCTCGAGAATCGGAGGACGACATCCTGGTGGGCTTTTGCTGCAATCATGTTGAAGCCGCATACAGTTGTTGTTGCGTTGAGTGAGGCGCCCCATTGCGGGCGCGAGCACACTCGAATCTTATGTAGCCTCAATCGTCGAGAGCTCGCAGGGCGGCTGCATGTTTGGCAGCCGCCCAATGCTAAAGCATGCCAATGCCTGTGTCAGTTCGGGGATAGCCCACAACGCCTCCGGACTCACGCCCCGAGATGCTCATGGCGGCGTGAGGGATTGTAGAACGACTCGATGTAATCGGATATGTCGGCATGTCGGTATTGCCAGCTTTGGTCGGAATGAATGACGGCTTCTGGGTTGATGCCAGATAGAGCAACCCTTGCCCGGAAAGTCGGCGGGATGGCATGTTGCATCCAACCCCATATTTCTTGGACAATACCCTATACAAATACCAGGGATCGTAGAAACGGTAAGCAGTGGCATTGGACGGATTACAGCCTACTCGGCGACCCGGCACTCGGGCCGCCACTGAGCCGACCATCGCCGCATTGGATGGCGAAGGACCCATGTGGCAGCAGATCCGGCGCGTGCTGGCCAAGCCGATCCTGAGTGGGGAATGGCCGCCTGGTACGCGGATCCCGGCTGAGGAATCCCTGACCAAGCGTTTTCGGACCTCGCGCGTGACCGTCGGCAAAGCACTCCAGAGCCTGGCTAAAGACGGGTATGTGGAGCGCAAACGCAAGCTCGGGACCGTTGTGATGGACCGTGCCCAGGAGCGTCCGGTTTTCGAGATTTGGGACGTTGCTGATCTCGTCGCCCAGTCCGGTGGTACTTATAGCTACCGACTGCTCGAGTGCGTGAAACTCAAGCAGGATTCGGAAAGGCGCGAGTCGTTAGGCGTATCCCGACGCACACCGACCCTCTGGATGCTGGCCCTGCATCTGTGTAACGGGGAACCCTTTCAGCTCGAGGAACGACTGGTCAACATCGAGGCGGCCCCCGGGATCACGTGTCGACCGCTCGAGGATGTGGGTCCCGGTTTGTGGCTGCTCTCACATGTGCCATGGACCGATGCCGAGCACAAAATATCGGCACGGGAAGCGCCCGCCGACATTGCTCAACATCTGGGAGCCAAGCCCGGCGCGGCCTGCTTGGTCGTCGACCGACGCACGTGGAACAACGGAACCCCGGTGACCTACGCCCGCTTGTGGCACTGTGGTGCGCGACACAGTCTCGTGGGCCATTTCGAGCCCACGGCTTAGCGCTGACTGCCGATTATCCGGCTTCCGGCAGATCGTACTGCTCGGACAAATAGCGTCTGATACTCTTTTCGTCGGCGTAGAAACGTCTTCCCTTCACCGCCTTCGGTTGTAAGTCGGGATCCGCAATTTCGCGATCGTCTGCGAGTATCAGGACGGGAACGCCCTGGTTTTCCTCACCTAACAGGTCCACGAGAGCCGCGCGAGGGCGCGGAAACTCGAGGTAATGCACCTCCAGCACAGAACGCAACTGCGGGAAGAAACTCAACAGTCCCTCCACTGGAAGAGAGTCGCCACAGTACAGCGGCCCGATGCCCGCGTTCATGAAGCCGGGACGCAGCAGATAGAGTTGGTCTTTCATCGGGGGGATCTCCGGGCAAAGCGGGGCGGGCGATCGCTCGCGGGAAGTGGATTTGAAGTTGAGGAGGCAATGGTTTTTCGCAGGCGTTGCACACCGAGCACGATACCCGTGCAGATAAAGGCGAGTCCGATGGCCAGAAAAACGACTTCCAGCGTCGCGCGCAGTGTCGGATGTGCAAACAGCACAGGGAACTTAAATGTATGCAGCGCGTAGTAGACCCATGCGTACGCGCGCCGGCTCGCGTCCATCACGGCCAGTAATTGCCCGGTCACGCTGTCGACGTACACGCGCAACCGCGAGCCTCCAACCTGAAAGGGCGCCGCTGTGTCATCCAATGATTCCGCAATCGCATAGAAATCGGATGGTGTTGCGGCATCCTCAATGAGTGACTCCTGCGGCCAAGCTGCATGCAAACCACTGAGCAGCAAAGAGGGCGGAATCGCCGTCGTGACGGAGGTTCCGAGATCGAGCCACAGGATCCGCGCCGCCGCTTGCGGACCTCCCCGGGCGGAGACGAACGGCCGGCCGGCGACCGCACCGAATCGGATCTCCGAGACGGGCCCAAAACGGCTCAGAAATGCGCTAGGAACATCGCGCACGATTTCGCTGAGAGGAATTCCTTGCAACCGCGCAACGGCCTGCGCGGTGGGTTTTCCCATTGAGAACAGTCGCCCATGATCCATGGACAACCAGCCGCTGAAAATCCACACCAACACGATGGCGCTCGCGAACAGCCCGAACACGTGATGCCACCGCATCCAACCCCGAAACGGAGACCACTTGGAGGGATTTCTCGCGCGTACGCGAACCAACCGATCGATCCCCAACCAGGTGCCGGCGATGCTCGTGAGCAATGCGGCCAGCGACAACCACCAGACTGTTTGATTCCAGGCGTTCCAGCTCTGTCTCAAGGGCGTGAAGTAAAGCCAGTGCAACACCGCCCCGCACCAGTTCCACGCCCGCTCCGTGCCCCGGGTCCGCTGCAAGACCTGTCCCGTACGCGCGGAAACGTAAAGATCCGTTTCGTCTGTATCGGCTAGACGAACTCGGTAGAACGGGCGGAAAGGATCAAACCGCTGGTGCACGATCCATTGGTCGTACTGCAGAGGGCCGGTGACGCTGATCCAAGGTGCCCGTCCGAAACGCTCAGCAACTACTTTCGCAGTCTCGACGGAGAACAAACCCGAGATCGGGCTCTGATCGGCTGACAGTGCAACCGGCGGCGCATCGGCGGGGAAGGCCAGATACGTCGGGCGACCGGCAACACTGATTAGCTGTAGGCTCTGCACCCCGGGTACCGCATTCACTGCCCACTGCGGTCCCCGGCTCAGACGCGAGCCGTCAATGGGCTCACTGTTGACCAGGCGATCGTGATTCGACAGAGAAGGAAAGGGCACGTACACCAAGACTGCCGCACTGACAAACCACGTGACAAACAGCAGGCCGAGGACGATACCGGCCCATCTGTGGAACCAGACGAGCCCGCGATTCGTCCTGTGCCAGAGTGCGCCCATGTTCAGAACTTGGCGTACACGCCGAGCTCCCAGTAGCGCGGCTGTCCCAACATCAGCTCAGTCGGGTAGAAGATATCCGCCCACTGGGCGTAGGCTTTGTTCGTCAGGTTGTTGACACGACCGGTGACGAGCACACCCGGTTTCACCTCGTAGGAGGCATAGGCGTTGACGAGTGCGTAGTGCTCGAGGACGAGAGAGTTGTCCGTGTTGGCCGGGCGATTGCCGATGTAGCGGACGCCGCCGCCCACTTCGAGCGGGAGGCTGAGCACATGCTGATAACTGGTCCAGAAGTTTCCAGTCCAGCGCGGGATGTTTGCCGGCTGCACGTTCGAAAATGTGGCACCGCTCAGGGGATCACTGAAGGCTGTGTATACCGAATCCGTGTAGGCGCCGTTGGCACTCACGGTCCAGTCGGATGTGATCTTGAAGGTGGTCGTTAGCTCTACGCCCTTGGATGTCTGGCTGGCCGAGGCTTGCGATTCCTCGCTCGTCTGGATCAGGAGGTTCGACTTCTTGATATCATAGACCGCCAAGGTGACATCCGCGCCGCCGTCCGGCGTGCGCGCCTTCACACCGGCTTCAAACTGCCGAGACTTGCTGAGCGCAAAGGTGCCCTCCGGCGCATTGACCAGGAAGATATTGTTGCTGCCGGGCGGATCCTTCCCGGTGGTCCAGGATAGGTAGGGTGTCACGTAGTCATTGATGTTGTACACCACGCCGACCCGCCAATTCGTCGAGCTATAGGTTTGCTCGAAGCCATTGGTCATTTCCACACCTTGTGTGTTGAAATTCTGCCGTTTCAGCTCCAGTCGATCGTAGCGCCCGCCGGTGACGAGTTTCACCTGCGGGACGAGATCGATGACGTCCTCGAAAAAGGCCGCATAGTCGTTCCAGTGCGTCGGGCTGTCCCGCGGTACCAGATCGCCCGGCTGCAGCAGAGGTCCAAACAATCCCGGTGAAGGCTGGAGGGGATCGACCAGATCATTGTCGGGGAATCCCCGCTTGCGGTCGAAGTTCAAATGGCTGTATTCGAATCCGCCGACCAGCGTATTGGCCCTGCCAAAAATGGAGCTTTTGTAGGTCGCGCTGCCCTGATCGCCGATCAGGTTCTGGTCGTGGAACACATAGAAACGGTCCCGGTTGATGAGTGGACTGGCCAGCGGATTGCCGTTCAGATCCACGTTGGTCAACTGGTAGGTTTCCGCGTCCTGCCAACGCCGCGTAGCGTGAAAATAATAGGTGAAATTCTCAACCGTCAACTGCTCATTGGGCGTCCATTTCAACAGCAGTTGTGGCCAGCTCTGCTGTGAATGGATACCGGCGTCGCCGACATTATAGTTCACAAATCGCATGCGGCGATCGAGCGCAACCCCATTCGATGAGCTGATCACGCCGGTGAGAGGTTGGGTGGCAAACGAGGTGGGAACCAACGGGGTGCCATAGTAGGTGGAAGGATTGTCTTCCAGCCAATCGATCGTGAGCTGAACATCCAGGGTGGTGGTGGGTCTCCACAGCCCAGTGACGGTGGCCTCCGTCGTATTGGACGGGTTGTGTACATAGCCTCCCGTGGCTGTGCGGCTGACGTCGGCACGGAATGCAAAACTGTCCCCGACATGAGTGGTCCCGCCTACGCCCACATTGCTCGTGTTGTAGCTTCCCGCGGTCGCCAGCGCCTCAATCTGTGGCGTGCCGAAACTGGGCGCCTTGTCGACCACGTTGACGGCGCCGGCTATCGCACCCTGACCGTACAGGACCGAAGCGGGGCCTTTGAGAATTTCCACACTCGCGACGTTGAATGAATTCTGGTCGCGCGTGGTCATGTTGGACGGTCCGATGTAAAGACCGTTTCGCAAGGTAGTGATTTGATTGCCGGTGAAACCGCGCATGGAGAATTGCGACTGATCACCCGGGGATCCGCCGGAGGTGACACCGGCCTGGCTGTCGGCGGCCTGCTGCACGTTGAAGAACCCGCGGCCGAGCATTTCGCCGTTGTCGATGACATCGAGCGTGGCAGGCAGCTCTTGGGCGCTCAGACCCAAGCGACTGCCGGTCGGAGTGAATTGTTCGAGCGAGCGGATCTTCGCTGCCGTGACGGTGACCGTGTCCAGGGTAGGTGTGAGACTTCGATCCGCCGATTCCTGAGACCAAACTTCTGAGTGAATCCCGAAAGACGCAATCAGAACCGCCGCAAGCTGCCCCCAGCGCCCGATATGAATATGCATGCTCGCCTCCCCAAATGATGGGTAGTGATAGGCCCCCTCGTCTTTATTCGATGCTCGTTATTGACTAGTCAATTACAGGATCGTATGAGTCGCCTCGCTATGTCAAGACAGCGAACCGATTCACGCTGCTGGGTGAGACTACCGGGGGGGGCATCGAGAAGACCCTGAAAACAGCGGTCAAAATGATGAAGCAGGGGACGCTAGTTACACAAAGCATCAGAACGACTGGCGGAATTGCAGATGGTTATGACGGCACTATTGTCATTACAATATAGAAACAATTCGCAATTTAAGTTGCCTCGGGCATTCCGGTTAGCATACCATGGGGGGGTATGGTATCAGGGAGTGAGGATGAGTCATACCGTTAAGGAAAAGGCGAAATTGCTGCTGCGGGTCAAGCGCGTCCGGGGGCAGGTGGACGCCTTGGAACGGGCTCTGCAGTCCGAAAAAGGGTGCGTGGAGGTGTTGCATCAGATCGCGGCCATTCGCGGCGCTATGAATGCGCTGATGACCGAAGTGATTGAGGAGCATGTGCTTTCGCACATCGCGAGCCCCGAGGTGGCCAGTCAAGCCGAGCGCGATCAGGGCGCCGAAGAGCTGATCGAAGTGGTTCGGACCTACCTCAAATGAGCACGGAAACCCGGTGAGCACCCAACATCCGATGTCCTCGCAAGCGGATTTGGCCGAGCAGGCACAGAAGCGCACCACCGTGCCCGCGGCCCACCCACATGAGCACGATCACGATCATGACGAAGACGGCCATGATCATGACCACGATCATGCGTTTGAGTGGCCAGAGCTGCTGCGCATTCTGCTCGTGGGCATATCGTCCGCCGTGGTATGGCTGCGGCTGTGGGAGCCTTTCGCACCGGTCAGTGTCATAGGGGTCGTGGGGCTGGCGATCGGCGGCTGGCCGATTTTCAAGGAGGCGGCCGAGAATCTCGTCGCCCGGCGAATGACTATGGAGTTGTCCATGTCGATCGCCATCATTGCGGCGGCAGCCATTTCCGAATTCTTCACCGCGCTCGTGATCACTCTGTTTGTTTTGATCGCGGAAGTGCTGGAGGGCATGACCGTCTCGCGGGGGCGGCGTGCCATTCGTGATCTGCTGGATTTCCTGCCGCGCGCCGTTGCGGTTCGTCGCGATGGTGCCGTTTCGGAAGTGGATGCCGACTCGCTCGCGGTAGGGGAGGCCGTCCTGGTCAATCCCGGTGGCCGAATACCGGTGGATGGCACCGTCATCGCCGGTCATTCATTCGTCGACCAAGCGCGCATTACCGGAGAGTCCCTGCCGATCGAGAAGCTCGCGGGCGCCGCCGTGTTCGCCGGCTCGATCAATCAGTCCGGTGCATTGGAGATCTTGGCCGAACGAATCGGTCGCGACACCAGCTACGGCAAGATCATCGAAGCCGTCGAGGAAGCCGAGCGATCGCGAGCGCCTGTGCAGAGATTGGCCGACCGCTTGGCGGGTTACCTCGTGTATTTTGCACTCGGCGCCGCAACTTTGACCTACGTACTCACGCGCGACATCCGCTCGACCATTTCGGTCGTGATCGTCGCAGGAGCCTGTGGAATCGCAGCGGGCACGCCGTTGGCCATACTCGGGGCCATCGGCCGCGCGGCGCGTGCGGGTGCCATCATCAAAGGCGGGTTGTTTCTCGAGCAGCTCGGCCGGGTCAACACGGTCGTGTTGGACAAGACGGGCACCCTCACGTTCGGCAAACCTGAGATCCGTGCGTTAATCCCCGTCGAGGGAGTCGAAACGGACTATCTGCTCGGCACGGCTGCGTCCGCGGAACTGCGTTCCGAGCATCCGCTGGGCAAGACGATCGTTGAACATGCCCGCTCGCTCGGGCGTCAGGTGCGTGAGCCGGAGCGCTTTGGTTATACACCGGGTCGAGGAATCGAAGCGATTTTGCACAGCGAGATGGTCTTGATCGGTAACCAGGCGCTAATGGAGGCGCATGGCGTGGCGGTTCCTGCAGGGCTGTTGGCTCAGTATCCGGGCGTATCCGAGGTACTGGTGGCGAGGCGTGGCCAACTGTTGGGCGCCATCGCCGTAGCCGATAGAATTCGCCCGGAAGCCGCACAGGCAATCAAGAGCATACACGCTCTCGGAATTCAGACGGTTCTGCTGACCGGAGATGCGAAGCTGGTCGCCCAGGCGATCGCGCAGGAGTTAGGAATCACGGATGTCGCAGCCGACCTGCTGCCCGATCACAAACGCGATCGTGTGAAGGCCCTGGTTGCCCAAGGACGAGTCGTGGCGATGGTGGGTGATGGCATCAACGATGCCCCGGCGCTGTTGGAAGCACAGGTGGGCGTGGCCATGGGCTCAGGCACGGACGTCGCACGCGAAAGCGCCGATGTCGTGCTGTTGGGTAATGATCTGCAGAAATTTGCCGAGACGCTCATCGTGGCGCGGCGTACGCGACGAATCATCTGGGCCAACTTCGTTGGAACCATCGGCGTGGACGTGTTGGGAATTGCGCTGGCGGCCTTTGGGCTACTCAATCCGCTCATCGCGGCCTTCATTCACGTGGCTTCGGAACTTACGTTCATTTTGAATTCGGCACGCTTGCTGCCACCGAAGTCGACACTTCGATGACGAGTGGGGTACGCTCGATGGAAATTCCTGTTTTTTTACTTCGACTGCTCGAGGACTTGGTCGCTGCAATACTGATCAGTTTGGCGGACTTGCAACTGGTGCCATTCACTCAACACTCCCGCCGATCACGGTCGCTATCTGGATCGCGGATGCGTGGATTCGATTCCTCACAGACCCACACAGCTATTCCATTTGGCAGCGGGCACGAATGACCGAGATAAAACCGCTCGTTGGCCGTTCGCCGTGGCCGATGGTGTCACATCCTGGATCGGACACCATCAGATTCAGGGAAACAGGTCGCGAATCCTCACGAATGGGAGGCTGGTTTCCACCGCACGACGGGCTTTGAGTTCGGGCACATTGCTCAGCGATAACATCCGATCCAGCAACTCATAGAGATCCAGACCGTCCATGCAGATGAGTCGTTTGGCTTTGCCGAAGGTCTCTAGTCCATCAGCAGTGAAACTGCTCTCGCTGATGAAGAGGCCCCGTGCCCAAGCGGCCTTCTGCTCGCGCTTGCCGTGAAAGGTGCGAAGCGCGTCGGCCCCGACCGGCGTCGCCTGCCATTTCGCCTCCAGTAGGTAAGTTTGGTGGCCAAACTGGAAGCTGCCAGCAATCTGTTCACCGCGATTGCGAAACTATTCGCGCAGCGCCAGGCCATGTGCCGCGAAAAGTCCCGTCGTCAACGTCAGCCGGCCGAAAACGAATGGGCGACGCAGGAAGGGCATGTCCCGCACGGGCCTCAGGCGGTCGCCGAGATAAGGAGCGGCCGGCCCATCGATGGCTCGCAATTTTCTAATGAATGTAAGGGACGTTCCCCGTCCCGAAATGGCCCCACGCGGGTGCCAAGATCGCGGCGGCGTGCGTTACCAATCCATTCGAGAGGGGAAGCCTGTGAGCAATGTGACCACCGTGGGAATTGACTTGGCGAAGAACGTGTTCTCCATGCATGGCGTCGACTCGCATGGCCAGGTGCTCATGCGTCGGACGATCAGCCGCAGCAAGCTGCTGTCGGTCGTAGCGCAGCTGCCGCCCTGTGTCATCGGTATGGAGACGTGCTCCGGAGCGCACGAGTGGGCGAGGCAGTTCAAGGATTTGGGGCACGACCCGCGTTTGATGTCGGCCAGGTTTGTGAGGCCATATCGGAAGAGCGGCAAGAACGATGGCAACGACGCAGAGGCAATATGCGAGGCGGTTTCGAGGCCGAGCATGCGGTTTGTACCGATCAAGAGTGTGGAGCAACAAGCGATCTCGACCTTACATCGCGTGCGTCAGGGTTTCATTGAGGAACGCACCGCTACGATCAATCGCATCAGGGGACTGATCGCCGAGTTTGGTGTTGCTCTGCCTCAGAGAGCCAGCGAAGTTCGTCGTGGAGCGACAGCATCCCTGGAACGACTTCCAACGCTGGCGGCTGGTGCGGTTAGAGATCTGCTCGATCATGTGGAGGTCCTCACGAATCGCATCGAGCGATATCAGCTGGAGCTCGAAGCACACACTCGCACCGATCCCCGTGCACAGCGCATTCAGGCTCTGAGCGGCATTGGTGCGGTGAGTGCTTCGGCGATCGTGGCGAGCGTCTCAGACGCTCGTGAGTTCAGGAGTGCTCGGCAGTTCGCAGCCTGGCTCGGCCTCGTGCCGCGGCAGTATTCGACCGGTGGCAAGGCGCGCTTGGGACACATAACTAAGCGGGGTGATGCATACCTTCGGACCCTACTGGTCCTCGGCGCTCGCTCCGCCCTGCGCACGGCAGCCAAGCGTGCGGATCGATTGGCCCGCTGGGCGCTGTCAGTGAAACAGCGGCGGGGTTACCATCGTGCCTGTGTGGCGATTGCAGCTAAGAACGCTCGAATCATCTGGGCGCTCTTAGCCAGGAATGAGCCATTTAGGCTGACCACAGCCTGAAAAACCTCTCATCGGAACCAACTTCATCTGTGAGGCTGCAGAACAGAGTTGACAGCAACAGGTCAGACCGGCGTTCGGATAACCTCATTAGAAAACGGGCAGAATCTATGCCGACTAATGTTCGAGGACCGAGCGCGCGGCTTACATTGAGGCCAGGGCACCCAGTTGCCCGCTACAGGCCGGTTATAGTCATGCAGTCCGATCTTTTGCTGAATCACTGATGCAGCCTTGGGGGAGAGCAACAGCGGAACAACGGCAGCCATGAACAGAAACCAGTTGACCGACGGGGAAGTCCTTATAAATCTTTCTAATGTCCCGCTATGAATGAGCATGTGTGAAGGTGACCGGGAATAGGGTAAATTGCTGTTTCAGGTAGTGTTCGATGGTCCTCGCTCATGCTCAATGAGATAGAATCCGGTCTGTCCCGCCGGGGGTCGCGGGTTCGAGTCCCGTCCGCTCCGCCATAATTTGATTTAAAATCAGACACCTAGAAACACTCTTGTTTCTGGTGACCGGCTAGTGGCAAATCCCGGCAGGCTCCTTCTCTTACCCCTCGTTTCCTCGCGGTTTGCGGGCGCTGAGTATCAGCCGCCTGGTCGGTCTCGGCGGTCACGTGCCGGGCACTCATTGATTGCCGCCGATTCCACTCTACTGATTCCTTCCATTTGCTCATCAAGTTGAGTAAAAATACTCAATACATTGAGTAAATTGTGAGGAGCCCTTGGTATTTACCCGCCCCCAAGCCACGACGCTCACACGGCGCCTGCGTGAGGCCCGCAGATTCATTCAGGCGGTGACCGGTCCCAGGCAAGTCGGAAAGACCACTCTGGTGCGTCAGGTTATCGAAAGTCACAAACTCCGAGCTCGATTTGCGAGCGCTGATGAGCCGACGTTGCGCGGACAGAGCTGGATCGAGCAGCAGTGGGAGGCGGCTCGCATCGAAGCTGCAGAGTCGGACAAGTCCGGCTCCATCCTGGTTCTGGATGAAGTTCAGAAGATTCCCCACTGGTCCGAGACTGTCAAACGGCTCTGGGACGAGGATACGCACACGCGTATCCCGCTCAAAGTCCTCCTGTTGGGATCTGCTCCGATGTTGATCTCCCAGGGTCTCACCGAAAGCCTCGCCGGTCGATTTGAGCTGCTCCACCTGCCGCACTGGTCGTATTCGGAAATGCAGGCTGCGTTCGGCTGGTCGCTGGATCAATACATCTTCTTTGGCGGCTACCCGGGTGCTGCTTCTCTGGTCAGGGATGAGCAGCGTTGGCGCAGATACATACTCGATTCGCTGATTGAAACAACGATTGCGCGCGACGTTTTACTGCAAACACGCGTCGACAAGCCAGTGATGCTGCGCCGGTTATTCGAGCTGGGATGCCGCTATTCCGCACAGGTACTGTCGTACACAAAAATGCTTGGTCAGTTGCAGGACGCCGGCAATTCCACAACTCTCGCGCACTACCTGGATCTGCTTGCTGGAGTGGGTATGGTTTGCGGACTGCAGAAATTCGCGGGTGAGGCGGTTCGCCAACGCGGATCCAGCCCCAAACTTCAGGTTTTCAACACGGCCCTGATGAGCGCGCAATCGCCTCACACCTTCAAGGAGGCCAAAGCCGACAGGGAATACTGGGGGCATTTAGTCGAGTCGGCTGTGGGTGCTCATCTTGTGAATGCGGCAGCAGCCGGTGAGTGCGAAGTCCTCTATTGGCGTGACCGAAACTTCGAAGTCGATTTCATCGTCCGACACGGTCAGGTGGTGACTGCGATTGAAGTAAAGAGTGGGCGCGCTTCCGCGGCCCGTTCAGGCCTGGATATGTTTGGTGTAGCATTCAAGCCCCACCGAAAGCTCCTTGTAGGCGCGGATGGGATCGCGATGGAATCGTTTTTGTCCCGGCCGGTGGATGTCTGGGCCAAACGCGTCACGCGAAACTGATTCGGAGTGGTTTGGAGCGGAGCGTTTCGGTCCCCCTCTTTAAGTGGCGGCCTTTGGCACTACAAGAACGATTGGGCCGGCGCCTGCCCCGAGGGATCCGCTGGGCGAGCCACCGAGATCCAGGCTGCTAAGGTCGGCTTTCCGCATATAACCGCAACACTTCTCGCAGAGGCGGGGGCCATGTGTGGTAGTTCGGGACCAACTCGGCTAGTGACCGTTCTCGTGACCAACTTGGGGAGTGAAGGGGATTGCTGGGGAGGCGAGCCTCAGTTCACTAGCGCCGGGAAATCGGGTGAATATTTTCGGCCGGTCCCTTTGAGCTGCCGAAGAGAAACCGGCTCAGTCCCAATCCAAGATGCGCACCGGCTGCACTGGGAGCTCGAGCTGACCAGCCCGCCGGTATAGACCTGAGCTTCAGTCGCCGAAAAATGTGCTGGCGAAAGCTTCCTGTCGCTGCCGTGCCACGCTCACGAGCCGCACGAATTCGGGCTCATTGCGAAGGCTGTCCAGAAGCGGATCGGTCAACAAATAGGGATAAGGGAAAAATCCGCTCTCAACGCTTCGCTTGAAGACTCTCAAGGCCGATGCCCTGTCGCCCAGCACGGCGTAGCCCTGGGCGATTTTGTATGCCGCTTCCGGATCACCGACCCCACGCTGATCGATTTTCGTCTCCACCTGGCGAAGTATCTGTAGCCCTTCAGATGGACGACCTCGAACTCCGAGGCTGAAGGCTCCTCCTATCTGGGCTTGGAAGAGTGAGGGATCGAGCTCCAGAGCGTGATCGAAATGTTTCGCCGCCGCTTCCCAGTTTTTTTGATAGTACTCGCCGAAACCCCGATAAAACGCAATCAGCGCCAGGTCGTTGGTCTTTGGAAGACTTTTCAGGAACACAGCGTATTGTCCCAGGTACAAATAAGCGTTCAGAGCCGAGCTGTTCAGCTTTACGCCAGGGTCGAGGCGCCTGGCCTGCTCCGATTCCAACACGGATTCCCGCAGCATTCCGGCAAAGCGGTACGCGTATCCGAGCTCCCAGTGAATCTCGGCGCGATTCGGGTTGGTCGTGAGGGCCTGTCGCAGAAGTGGCACGGCCTTCTCGACTCTTCCGGTGTCCGTGAACATGTTTGCCATGTAGATCCGTGCGTCGATCTGATCGGACTGCAAGGCGAGAGCACGTTCGAACGACTTCTGCGCCTTCTGATACAGCTCTCCTCCCCCGAACTGAAAGGAGGCACTGGCCGAGTAGGACTTGCCCAGATTGGCCCAGCTCAGTGCATAGTCAGGAGCAAGCTGCGTCGATTTCTCCAGCATCCTGATCGCCATGGGGAAATCACTCGTTGCGTAAAGATCAATTCCCCGCAGGAAGTATTCGTAGGCAAGCGGACTGATTGCCCCGCCCTCGTTCAGGCGCGCAGCCTCCGAAGGAGACAAGCTCAATGCCAATCCCTTGATGATCCGATTTGCGACGCTGTCCTGAAGGGTCAACAACTTTTCGTACTTCAGATCAAAGCTGCCCTTCCAAAGAATGTTTTCGGCCTTGGCGTCGATCAACTGACAGGTCACTCTGAGATCGTCTCCGTCGCGAAGGAATGTTCCCGTCAGAAGGGTTTCCACGTTGAGATCAGCAGCGACTTGCCGCATATCAACGCCAGGTGTCTTGTATTTCTGCACCGCATAGGAGGGCCGAACGGCAAGCTCACTGACGTAGCCCAGCTTGGTGATGACCGCGTCGGCCAACGAGAATCCGAGGAACTCACTTTCCGCATCAGCCCGCAGGTTCTGAAACGGCAGGACAGCCAGGCTGCGAGGCTGCCCGGATTGAGGGTTGCGGAGCGGTTTTGCGTGATGTGGCCAAAAGCCTACGGCGACTACCACGAGTAGTAACAGTAAGCCGAGGGTGGGAACGCCGAACCGACGCCACAGCGTTCTTCCGAGCAACGGCGGCTGCGGTTGGAGCGGGGCATTCGAAGAAGCGTCAGCGTCATGTTCCGCCGGTTGGGAAGGTGACTCTTGGACAGAGTCAGCCGCGGGACTCACCTCATTTGCGGTCCTCTCCCGTACTTCCGCTACAGGCGCAACAAACCTGTACCCCTTCTTGGGAACGGTCTCGATGTAAGCGTGGCCATCGGCGGTCTCACCGAGAATTCTGCGCAGGGCAGAGATGTTCACAGTCAGGTTGGCGTCCTCGACGCAACTGTCCGGCCACACTCGGCGCATCAAGTCTTCTTTCGTCGTCAACCGGCTGCCATTTTGTACCAGGACAAGAAGAACCTCCAAAACCTTTGGCGTGAGCGAGACAGGCAATCCGCCGTTCAACAGCAGATGGTTCGCGGGATCAAAGCGGAAATTGCCGAATTCGTACAAGGGCTTACCTGCCAGCACGTTAACGAACATTCACAGCGCTTTGGACAATTCTTGCAAATTTCCAGGAAGCTTTTAAGGACTCTACAACTTCACTCCTCCTAGATTGCGTGCGCCGCGACGGAACCGATCGAGGTTACGTACCGGGAACCAGAAGAAGGGCGTTGGAAAGGACCCGCCACGAGACGCGGGGACGCCGAGTCGGTCTCTCACTCAATCGAATTCGACGGACCACGTGTGCCATGTGCGTTCCGAGCGATGGCACGGTAGCGCCCGCAACGAATCATTACAGGATGACAAGAGGAGTTTGATGATGCGCATGCAACTATCACCGGTTCCTAACTTCCTACTCGCCCCCGTTGGCGCGCTCACCCTGTGCGGCATGGCGAGTCTCGGCCTGGAGAGCCAACCGGCGAGCGCCACAGATCAAGTCGCGGTCGGCGTGGACTGGGATGGCCATCGCGACGACGTGCAGATAGAGAGCCGCTCGAGCCCAATCGCGATCACGAGCGATGACAAGTTCGTCTGGAGCGTGAACCCCGACAACAACTCTGTGTCGGTGTTCCGCGTGGCCCACGACGCGAACAAGAAAATCGCGGAAATCAAGGTCGGCGTGGAGCCCTGGTGCGTTGCCATCAAGTCTGAGGATGATGACCGGGATCATCACGATCGCGGTCGCCACGACAAGCGCCACGACGATGAGGATTCGAAGGTTTACGTCACGAACATGGTCAGCGGCACGGTCTCAGTCATCGACCCGAAGAGACTCCATGTCATCAGGACGATCAAGGTCGGCACCGAGCCTTTCGGCTGTGCTTTGAGTCCCGATGGACGCAAGCTCTACGTCAGTAACCAGTCGGACAACACGGTTTCCGTCATCAGCACCCGGTCGGACCACGTGCTCGATACGATCGAAAACGTTGGGCCCAAGCCACATGGCATCGCAATCACACCCGACGGTGACAAGATCTATGTGACGCAGTTGCTGTCAGTGAGCCCGGGACCGAAAGAGGCGCGCCCACGGACCCGGAGCGAGGGGGCCGATGACGGCCGCGTTGGACGCGTAACGGTGATCGATGCGCACTGGAACGAGGTGATCAAGACCGTTGTCCTGAATCCAATTCTCGTGGCCCCCTTCTTCCAATCGGACGGTAACACTCTCGGGCGCGAGCCGCTGACGACGACGTTTGACAATCGCACCAGCGCCTTCCCGAACTTGCTCGAATCGATCGTAATCAGGGGCAAGCTGGCATATGTCAGTGGCACCTGCTCCTCGCCCAACGGTCCCTTCCGCTTCAACGTCAACGTGCAGAGCTGCCTGTCCGTTATTGACACCAAACAGGACAAGGAGGCGTTGCCGTCGCTGAACATGAACGATGGTGTCAACTTCGAGACCGCGGGCGTGAAGCTCTTCAACACCAACCCATTTGCGCTCGCATTCAAGCGCAAGGCCAAGGAGGGATTCGTCGCAGTAGCCGCCACCAACCGGCTGTTGCGTCTCGAGGTCGACGCTCAGGGCGTACCCACCATCAACCCGCCGCTCAACGCGCAGGATCCCGGCCACATCATCCGCATCGAGCTCAAGAATCCGCTGGAGCTGTCCCAATCAGATCCGCAGGATCTCATCGGCGGGCAGAATCCGCGTGGCCTCGCCCTGAACTCCAAAGACACCCGCGCTTACGTCATGGATTTTGTTTCGCGTGATGTCGCGGTAGTGGATATCTCCGGGAGCAACCCCGCGAAGTACGCAACATTGGCGCGGATTCAATCGGCTGACCTGCCGGCCACTGGAACAGTGGACGCGACCGTTCAGCGTGGCAAGCAGCTATTCAATACGGCGATCGGTCCCGTAGGCGCGGCTGCCAACTCAATGCGGCCGGCAGGCCGCATGTCAGACACTGGTTGGGGCACATGCTACAGCTGTCATGTCAATGGTTTGATCGATAGCGTTACCTGGATGTTTCCCGACGGACCGCGGCAGTCAATCTCGATGGAGAATACCTTCACATTCGGCGACGCGGTCATACAGCACGGCGCGCCCGCCCTTCCGGAGTCGCATCAGCGCGCACTCAACTGGTCGGCCGTTCGCGACGAAGTGCAGGACTTCGAGCGCAACATCCGCGCCGTGTCGGGTGGCGGCGGCCTGATAGAAGGCATTCCCGAAGGCGCGGCGGGCCTGGTGCAGGTGCCCGATCTTCTCGATACGGCCAACACCGGCCGCGACGAAGACCTCGACGCCATCGCGACATACATTGCTCTGGGTATCCGCGCACCGATCTCACCGCTTCGCGGCGCGAACGTAAACAGGGGAAGGCAGCTCTTCGCTGCAGCCGGTTGCCAGAGCTGTCACGGTGGCGACAACTGGACAAACAGCATCATCGACTTCACACCGCCTGCCGTAGCCGCCCAGGTGGTCGATGCCCAGCTCGTTAAATTCCTGTGCAGAGTGGGCACGTTCGACCCGGGTCTTTTTGCCGACGGTGTCAGCAACGAGATCCGAGCGAACAACGTGGCTAATGTGCAGGCAAGGGGTGCGGATGGATTCAATGTTCCTTCCTTGATCTCGGTATTTGCGAGCGCACCGTACCTGCATAGCGGAGCGGCTCTAACCCTGGAAGAGGTTCTCGATAATGTGACACATCGGAGCGCCGGCACTGGCGGCGCCGATACGCTGACAAACTTTGCGGATCGAAAGGAGGTAGTCCGCTTCCTCAAATCGATCGACAGAAAGACGACTCCTTTCGCGGGTGGCAGTCTGCCTGCCGGCGTCTGCGGTCCCAAGTAGGCACCTGAGAAGGGTGCAACCGGTGTAATGCAATCGATCTCCCGCACGCATTGTTTTGCGGGAGATCTTCGTGGAGAAGTCGAATGTGTGGAATTGTCGGAGTTTTTTCGCAACGACAGCCTATATCCCAAGGGCGGCTGGAGCGCGCCACGCGCAGTCTCTTTCATCGGGGGCCCGATGGTCAGCGCCACTGGATGTCTGCTGACCGGCGTGTTGGGATCGGGCACGCGCGGCTCAGCATCATTGACCTCGAGACCGGTAGTCAGCCCATCGCGAGTGAGGATGGTCGGAGTCAGATCGCCGTCAATGGCGAGTTCTACGGCTACGAGGCAATTCGGCGTGAGCTGGAGCGATCCGGGCATCGGCTGCGCACGCGATCCGACAGCGAGATTGCGCTTCACCTCTACGAAGATCTCGGACCGCAGTGCCTGCATCACCTGCGTGGAGAATTCGCGTTCATCATCTGGGATGAGAATCACCGCACGCTGTTTGCTGCTCGTGACCGCTTTGGTATCAAGCCTCTCTTTTACGCTTTCCACAACCAGACGTTGTATCTAGCTTCGGAGGTGAAGGCATTGTTGGCAGCCGGAGTTCCGGCCCGCTGGGATGCCGAATCGGTTGCCCAGTCAGCCGAGTTCGGATCTCACCAGGTCCGGACACTGTTCGATGGCGTGTTTCAGGTGCCGCCAGGTCACTACCTGATCGCGACCGAGAAGCACTTTCAGCTCGTCGCCTACTGGGACTTCAACTACCCGCGAGTGGAACAAACACCGCAGCGTTCGGATGCCGAGTATGTGGCCGAGTTTCGTCATGTGCTCGAGGAAGCGGTGCGTCTTCGCCTGCGCGCGGATGTGCCGGTCGCGTGTTATCTGAGCGGCGGCCTCGATTCGTGCGCCGTGCTGGGCCTCGCGGCGAAGCATCGCCCGGACCCCATTCGCGCCTTCACATTGAGTTTCGAAGGCGACTACGACGAGGAGCCGCAGGCGCGAGAGATGGCGGCGAAGGTCGGTGCAGAATTCACCTCGATTCCCATCCGACAGGATGACCTCGCTGATCATTTTGCCGATGCGATCGTTCAATCGGAGACTTTCTGCTTGAACGCACATGGGGTTGCCAAGTACCTGCTGAGCCGCGCAGTGCGCGATGCCGGCCTGAAGGTCGTGATGACCGGCGAGGGCTCCGACGAGATCCTTGGGGGCTACGCGCATTTTCGACGGGACATGCTGCTCTACAGTCCCGACGGACAGGATCCCGCCGAGATCGCGAGATTGCTGAACGAACTGGAGCAGAGCAATCCCGCCTCGCGGGGTCTCCTGTTGCCGCACGGTGAGTCGCTTCCGCTCGTGGGCGTGAAGCGCGTGCTCGGTTTCCTTCCTTCCTGGATGGAAACGTTCGCGGCGAGATCCGTCAAGGTGCGCGGACTGTTGGCCGAGAGCTTTCTCGGGAATTTCGACGGACGCGAGCCTTATCACGCGCTCCTGAGTGGGTTGGATGTTCGCGGACAACTGATCGGACGATCCGCCGTGCATCAGTCCCTGTATCTGTGGTCGAAGACGATGCTGCCAGGCTACATCCTGACCGTGCTGGGTGACCGTATGGAAATGGCGCACTCGATCGAGGCCCGGGTTCCTTTCCTCGATCATCACGTGGTCGAGACGATTCGCTCGCAGCCGGTAGGTCTCAAAATCCGCGGCATGACCGAAAAGTACGTGCTACGCGAGGCCGTGCGCGATGTCATCACTGACACTGTGTACCGGCGACAGAAACATCCCTTCATGAGTCCGCCGGCGACCCTGAATCCCAAGGCGAAGCTCCACGATCTCGTCCAGGATCGGCTCCGTGGCAGAGCGTTCGCCTCGATTCCGTTCTTCGATCAGCGGAAAGTGGTTGGTTTTCTCGATCGGGTTGCCAACATGGATGAGAGCGCGCGTGTGGCCAACGATCAGATCCTGATGATGTTGACCAGTGCCTGTATCCTGCAGGAGCGATTTCAGCTGGCGGCGTGAGGGTCTGACGGCGCATCGCTTGATGCGCACTGGCCTAGTGGCGTTTCTAGTGGCGTTATTGAGTATTGGAGGGGACTGTAGGGGAAAGTCACTCCTTTCCAACTTATTGATTTATGAGGTCCGCCGTCGATGACACGCAGCCTCGGCGGACCGCTCGGAGGCGTTGGCTTTGGCAGTTCAGGTGGCGCCGATGGCTTGAGGCCGGCTCGTCCCGCGACGCTTTCGCTGACCCCAGCTACACCCGATTCGACCGTGTGGGCATAGATCGTATCGACGATCGTGACAACACCGTGAAGGCGCCCAAACTGTGTGCCAGACGCTAGAGGACTGAGTGGCTGGACGCCCTCCGCGGGCGTGTCACGGGTCGCGCCAGCCGGTACGTGAGGTACCAGCGGACGCACAGCTCGATGACTTCCGGGGTGTAGCGACGCCGACGATAAATGGCGTCACAGGCTACGGCTCGTGGCATTGCGGGGCCTCGGAATAGGGCTCCCGCGGTATCTCTCTGATTCTTTGGGCGATCATTAGTCCGTGTTGACCGATATACAAAAACGATATATCGTTTGTGCGTCTGATACAGAAGGTACATCGATATGTTTAACGATTTTTACAATGAATATGGCCATCGGCACTCCCATTGGATGCACCGGCACGGCGGCGGCGGGCGTCGCGGAATTCGCCCGGGGCGCCCGGAAGAAGGCCGCGAAAGGCTGAGTCGACGGATGGGGGGTGGCGGTCCATTTGGCCGTGGCGGCGGCCGGGTGTTCGGCCCGGGCGACCTGCGCCTCGTCCTGCTTGCAATGATCGCTGAAAAGCCACGGCACGGCTACGAGCTGATCAAGGAGCTCGAGCAGAAGTTCGGCGGCGGCTATGCGCCCAGTCCCGGTTCGATCTATCCAACATTGACTCTGCTCGAAGAGTACGAGCACGTTCGCTCGGTCGCCTCCGCAGGGACCAAGCGTTTGTTTGAGATCACGGCGGAAGGAAACAACCACCTGCGCGAAAACGAGGCCGCGCTCAAAAGCGCCCTGGCGCGAATGGAGATGGCCGCGCGGGCGGTATCCGGCGAGTCGCCTCCAGAGGAACTCCATCATGCGATGCACACGCTCAAAGCGGCATTGATGTTTCATCGCGGCGCCTGGAGTGCAAAAGAAGCAGCCCGTGTCCGCAAGATCATTGAAGAGGCCGCAGATGCGATCTCGAGAGGGCCGGACCGTGAGTGATGAGCCGCATGTAGAGAGAGTCAGGCACGAGCTGAAGCGGCGCAAACTGACCGTGCGACGCATCGAGCATCTGCCGCCCGGCATGGCCCGTGTCGTGCTCTATGGCCCTGATCTGGCGGGCTTCACCTCCCTGGGATTCGACGATCACGTCAAGCTCTTCTTTCCCGGCGGCGCGGATGGCGAGGCACGGCGCGATTTCACACCGCGCCGGTTTGATCCCGGGGCGGGCGAGTTGTGGATCGATTTCTTCCTCCACGATCACGGACCGGCAGCTGAATGGGTGGCTCGTGCGGTGCAAGGTCAGGTTCTGGAAGTCGGCGGCCCCAAGGGCTCTACTGTCATTGACTCAGCCAACATCAACACTCACCTGTTGATCGGCGATGAAACCGCACTCCCGGCCATCGGGCGGCGGCTGGAAGAGTTGCCCGCAGCGGCGCAGGCGCTCGTTGTCGTGGAGGCGGAGGCGAGAGTTGATCGACCCGTGCTCAAAAGTTCAGCGTCCGTCCGGACCGTATGGGTGACGCGCGACCGAGGCAGCGATCCCGCAGCGCCCATTCTCAATGGGCTTCGCGGGGTCGAATTCGCCGGGACCCGGTGTTTTGCCTGGATAGCGCACGAGTCCCAGGTTGCACGGACGATCCGCAGTTATCTGCTCGCCGAGCACAACGTTGACAGGCGATGGATCAAAGCGGCCGGATATTGGCGTCGCGGGGCCAGTGGCGCGCACGACAAGATTGTCGACTGAACAGCAGTCAAAAGAGCCGCGGCGCGGCGATATTCCCGCTACGGGAACCCGCGCGGTGTTGGCTTCTCGAGAAAGCCACCGTTGTGGAGGAGCCTGACGAGCGGTCTGATTGTTTCTGTCCATGCAACTCTGTGTCAACCAAGCGGGTAGCCGTTCGACGTATCATTCCTCCCTTCTCGCTCCGAGCCGCATGACGCTGGCCGATTCCTTTGATGGGCAGCCCCTCGTGAAACCCAACGCGCTGGTTGTTGATAGAAAGGGCGGCATCTACTTCTCCGATCCGCTTTCAAACGTGAAATCCCAGTTCCGCGACCCGCCGCCCGGACGCAAATCGCTGATACTTTACCTCCGCCCCGATGGAACACTGGTCAAACCGACCGACGCCATCGCACAGCCCCATAAACTAACACTCAGTCCAGACGAGAAGACTTTCTATGCCACTGACGGCGATCGCATCGTCGCTCTTGACGTGCAGTCGGATGGAACACTCGTCAATCCGCATACATTTGCCAACGTGCGTGCGGAGGATTTGGTAGTGGACGACAAGAGTAGGCTCTATGGATCGACTGAAGAGGGTATCGAGGTATTCAGTCCGGCGGGTCAGAAACTCGGGTTGATTCCGACGCCGATCCACATCCAGAGCTTCGCGTTCACCGGCAAGGACCGGAGGACGATATATGCGGTCGCCCGCGGAAATGTTTACCGCGTCTCCATGCTCGCGGCCGGATTGAAAGCTCGCCAGAAGTAAGAATGGGGAAAAGCTGGCGGATCGGGATATTCGGGGGGCTGATTACGCTCAGTCTCGTGTCCGGCACGGTGAAGTGGCATCTGAAAAACATTTACTCAAAGTGAACGCGACAGCGGGAGGTCCCAAGAGCGACTCCCCGGCTGCATGTCAAAATATGTGCAACTCTGTGTCAACAGACCATTGGGGCTCAGGGCCTTACCTCTGTCATGAGCGTTGTGCAACAGTAAAAAGGTTGAATGCGCACTCTAGAAGTGCCTGGTTGCCTGGCCGGGAGGTGAGGGTTTGAATGCGGTTCGCACGCTTTGAATATGCGCAGCAGGAATCCTACGGCATGGTGGAGGGCGATGGGATGCGGCTCCCCCTTTTCTGAGTGGAGCGTCGTCGGAAGTGGCCTGCCGCTGGACGAAGTCAAGCTGCTGGTGCCGGTCATCCGTGACCAAGATCTCGCCGTCCAACACCAGCTCGCGGGCGGGCAACTGCGATATGGCTCGAGAGGGCGGCGACGAGTTTAAAGTGTGTGGCGACATCAAAACTGAGATTCGAAACACTCGCACGTAGCAGGTCTTCAAGCTGTCCATTCGGCTGACGCAGTATCAGGCGCGTGCCAACAGCAACGAGAGCGGTTAATCTGCTGAAATGCTTGATGCCCGCTCACCCTCGCTCATGCTCGCTAAGCTAAAAACCGGTCGGTCACACCGGTAGTCGCAATCGTGTTGTTAGTATCGATATCGGACATTACTTTGTTCTGTGTTTTTTGTGTGCGGCTCCTCTTCCAGTAGTTTTTGCGAGTTGTCGGAAACGGCCTCTTTGCAAGAATGCACCACGCATGGCGGGCCTTCAGGGAGTTTCGCATTGGCGTGAGACGGAGAGCTGGCGGGTATCCTTTGGCAAGCGCTGAGGATTGCCAAGGAGCTCGACCAGCCGTGTCTCGCATTCGGAAAACGAGTGCCCGCGCCGTTGCGAGATCATGAAGGTGAGTGGGCCTATGTGCCATGCGCGCCGTTGGAGTTCGACGAGTGTTGCATTCGCGAGGTCTTCCGCAACCATATGACGCGGCATGTGCCCCCAGCACAGGCCTCCCCTGAGCAGATCGTGCTTCGCGCCGAGGTCATTCACCAGCCACTGGCGTTCGCTCGCGACTCCCTGTTGTGTCTTTTCCGAATCGGGCTGATTGTCGGTTACGACGAGCTGGATGTGCCGGCCAAACTCCTCCCGCGGGATCGGCCCCGCGATTGCGGCCAGCGGATGTGATGGCGCACAGACGGTCACCATTTGCACTTGACCTAAATGCTGCCTTTCGATGGTACCCGGGCTCAGCTCCGGCACGTCCATGATCGTCACCGCCAATGCGCACGTGCCTTCGAGCACCAAACTCTCGCCGCCCTGCATGGTCGTCATGCGCAGATTGATTGCAACGGTTGGAAAGTCTGCCTGCAGGCCGCGCAGGCATTCGATCAGGTGCGCGCGCGGAAAATAGGTATCCACAGCAATCGAGACTTGCGGTACCCCGGCTTCAGCAATCGAAACCGCACGCGTCTTCATTTCCTCGGTGCGTGAGATCACCGCACGAGCATCCGGCAGGAGGCTGCGGCCGGCGGACGTAAGCGTCGCTTTGCGGGTGTTGCGCTCAAACAGCTCCACGTGAAAGGCCCTCTCGAGTGCCTTGATCGCGTGACTGATCGCCGACTGTGCACGGTTCAGCTCCCGGGCAGCCCCGGAAAAGCTTCCCTGGTCGCACACGGCAACGAAGGCCCGCAGTTGATTGATGGTGACGTTATCGAGCATGACTATCTAAAGAGTAGATAACGCTGATCGATATTTCGTCAATTGTCTTCATGGGTGAAGACCCCAGATCCTCGGCAAGCAGTCCGCTGCCTTCGCACAACTCCGAGGAAAAATGCACGTCATGAACAGACTGAATGGGAAGACCGCCGTGATCACCGGTGGCGCCACCGGGATCGGCCGCGCCGCAGCAAAGCGCTTCATTGACGAGGGCGCCTTCGTCTTCATCTTCGGACGCCGGCAGAAAGAACTCGATGCCGCTGTGGCCGATCTCGGGGCCAATGCCCGCGCGGTGAAGGGCTCGGTCTCCGATCTGGCCGATCTCGACCGACTCTACGCGGCGGTGAAGGCCGAGCGCGGAACCCTCGACATCGTCTTCGCCAATGCCGGGGCAGGAAGCCAGCTTCGGCTCGGCGAGATCACCGCCGAGCACATCGACGGAACCTTCGACACCAATGTGAAGGGCACGATCTTCACGGTCCAGAAGGCGCTGCCGCTGATGGGCAAGGGCGGTTCGATCATCCTGACCGGATCGAGCGCCGGCACCACGGGCGCGCCGGGAATGAGCGCCTACAGCGCGAGCAAGGCGGCAGTGCGCAACCTCGCGCGGACCTGGGCGGAGGACCTGAAGGGCACCGGCATCCGGGTCAATGTGTTGTCGCCCGGGGCGACGGCAACCGAACTCGCGAAGGCAGCGCTAGGCGAGGAGGGCCAGAAGGTCTTCGCCTCGATGACTCCGCTCCAGCGCATGGCCGATCCGGCGGAGATCGGGGCGGCGGCTGCCTTTCTCGCCTCGTCGGACAGCAGCTTCATGACCGCCAGCGAACTCGCTGTCGACGGCGGTCTGGCGCAACTCTGACCCCGATACGGTCCCGTGCTTCTCAAACTTCAAAACGAAGGATTAAAGATCATGAAAAAACTGGCAGGTAAGGTCGCAGTCATCACTGGCGGAAGCAGCGGAATTGGCTTGGCCACAGCCAAGCGCTTCGTGGACGAAGGCGCCCACGTCGTGATCACAGGGCGACGAGAGGAAGAGCTGAAGGAAGCCGCAGCCTCGATCAAGACAAACGTTACGGCGGTCGTGAGCGACGTGTCGCGCTTGGAAGATCTGGACCGGCTCTATGCCGTCGTGAAAGAGAAACATGGTCACATCGACATTCTCTTCGCGAACGCGGGCGCGGGAACAATCGCTCCGCTCGCAGTGGCAACCGAGGCCCATTTTGACCAGACCTTCGACGTGAACGTGAAGGGACTGTTCTTCACGGTGCAGAAGGCCCTTCCCCTCTTCAAGGACGGCGGGTCGATTATCCTGAATTCTTCGGTCTCGAACGTGTTGGGGCTGCCAGGGTTTAGCACCTACGCCGCGAGTAAGGCGGCCGTGCGCAACTTCGCGCGCGCTTGGACTCTGGAGCTGAAAGACCGCAAAATCCGCGTGAATGCGATGAGCCCCGGACCAACCGAGACGCCCGCCTTAGAGACAACGACGGGCCTTACCCGTGAGCAAGCCGAGCAAGCGGCCGCGCAGTTTGCATCACAGGTCCCAATGGGTCGCAGGGGCAAGCCAGAGGAAATTGCGGCTGCCGTCACGTTCCTCGCCTCCGATGAAAGTTCTTACATCACCGGCGTAGATCTGGCCGTCGATGGAGGCATGGCGCAGGTCTGACCCCGGCGTTAACACAGCAGCCCCGCGCGGTTTGTTTGGGTGCGCAGCGCCGACGGCAAGACAACGCCCGCCGGGCTTGCCTAACCATCGAGTAGATCGAACACCATCGATCCGAGGAATGGAGAAGTCTTTATGAGCACTCGAGAGAATGTCCAGATTGTGAAGGATTTTTTTGCAGCGATCGGCCGCGGCGACAAGCAAGGTCTGCTCGCGTTGGTTGCCGAAGATGTTGAGTGGATCATTCCAGGTGAGGACTGGCCGCTGGCCGGCACGCACCGCGGACACGCGGGACTGGCGGAACTGCTTCGGAAGGCTTCCGTCGAGTTGGAAACGACATACCCGGAGCCCCCCGAATTCGTCGCGCAGGCAGACCGGGTTCTGGTCGTCGGCGTCGCTACGGGGAAAATCAAAGCCACGAATAGGGCGTTCAGGGACGACTGGGTCTTCGCCATCACCGTTCAAAATGGCAAGGTGACGAAGATCCGGGAGTACATCGACACCCAAGCACTGGCGCGGGCCTCGCACCCCGCACGCTCGTCGAATGCCCAACCGTAAAGGAGATCCCGATGTACGACCAATCCAAGCTATCCGAGTTGATCCAGTTCGCACGAGTCGATGCGGCCTCCACCGTCATCGACGTTTACCCAGGCGACGGCGACTGGACGCGTCTCTTCTCCGACAAGGTGGGACCCGAAGGACGGGTCTACAGCTTCGTGCCAGCCGAAGTCGCCCACTTCAAGAACGATCCGGTCGCCCGCATGAGAACGCTTGCGAAGGAGTCGGGCCGAGAGAATGTCGAAGCCGTCACGGCGGACCTCGTGGCGATATCGGAGGCCACGCAACCAGCGGATGTCCTGTGGTTGCACCTGTTCTACCACGATCTCCACACCGCGCTGATGCAGTCCAAAGGCGCGACAGCGGCCCTCTTCAATCGAGCTGTCTACGAGCGGCTGAAACCCGGTGGGTCGTACGTCATCGTAGACCACGCCGCCGCCGTCGGGGCGGGCACGAGCGACGCCCAGTCGCTGCATCGGATTGAGCCTGCATCCGTTCGCGAGGAGGTGGAGGCGGCCGGCTTCGTACTGGACGCGGAAAGCAACATGCTCGCAAACAAGGACGATCCGCACTCAATCAAGGTGTTCGATCCCTCGATCAAGGGCAAGACCGATCGCTTCGCCTATCGGTTCGTGAAACCCTGACAGGTCCCGGCGCTGACTTCATGTCGACCTCTCCAATGGGTGCAAACGAGCCCATCGAAGACATCGAGGCAACACTGCTTGCCGCCACGAAGTCGGCTTCGAGGGGAGCATTCGCCCCAACAGGCTCGTTCAGCTCAGGTTTCAACATCGGCGGACCACTCGGTCTCTGGACAGTAACTTTCTTGAACACTGTACACGCTCGAGAGCGCAACCCTCTACCGCGCATATTCGCAGGGAAGAGTCACCCTGAACGTGGTGCCCTTGCCCGCGTCCGACTCGAGGTCCAGACTGGCATCCAGTACTTCGCACAGGCGTTTCACGATCGAAAGCCCGATGCCTTCGCCGTGTTGAGTGTACTGAGCTCGGGCAGGCGATTGTGAGTGAAGAGTATGAGGTGCTGTTGATTGGGCGGAAGTATCGCCCGCTGTTTCTGCGCGGATCTCGAGCTCTTGTGCCTCTTCGGTTGCCTCCTTCAGTGCGCGCGCAAGCTCTGGTGCCCCATTGCTGAAGCCAGGTCCTGTGTCCTGTATGGACAGCATCCAGCGCGCACTATCGGAATTCGGAGTCTTCTCCCAAGCGACCCTGACACCGCCATGTTCGGTAGCGTTCAGAGCGTTCAACACGAGATTCTGCGCGATTCGGCGCACCTTGGTTGGGTCGCTTGCAACAATGAGCGATTCAGGACCTTCAGAGTGCAAAAACAGCCCGCGTTCGGCTGCCAGAGGGCGCATCGAATCGCAGAATTCCCGCATGAGTTGCCCCACATCAACGACTGTAATTTGGCGACTGTCCTGACCGGCTTCGAGCCGCGCAAGGCTCATCAGGTCACTGAGAAGCTCGTGCAGCGAAACGATGCTCTTTCGCAAACTGACAGAGAACTGCACTCGCGTTGCTTCTTGAACGCCATCGCGGGCCACGATCGCTGCTGCACTGGAGATTGCGCTGACGCTGCCACGCAGGTCATGTGCTGCCTCCCTCCAGGTCTCCGCCCGCTCGCGCTCAATTGCCTGGACTTGCCCGAGCGCCTGCTCCAGTTCGCGTACGCGGGCCGCGGCGTTGGCGCGCTGAAGCCATGCGAAGCGTGCAGCGCTTTCGCACATACCGCCATTGCATAATCGAACTAACGACCGTCTCGCCTCCGGCAGCACGGTCGCGGGCAGGCCCGGGTGTCTCGAGCCAAACCGCTCGATTGCATCGAGGACACAAAGATGTAGATGATTCCACTCTCGCATCGTCTCGCGCTGATCGTAACCTTGCTGCCAGCGGTGCAACCCGTGCTCCGCTGCACTTTGTTGCTCGGATGCAAGCGCGTCCGTCTGCGACTCTAAACCTCGCAATTCGCGTTCGAACGCATCGAGTACGTCGGGAATGTGATCATTGAATTGAGCGTGCGAAAGAGTGGACGCTGTGGAGACCTCGGGATCACAGTTCACCGCTTCACGCCAGGCTTTGAGGATGGACTCGCGCTGCTGAGCGAGGTAGGTCGCGAGCTCGGTGTTCGCTTCGCGAATGTGGGATGGCATGCTCATAGTCGCCTGACTCTCGTTTTGGCTCGGTAACGCGGGTAGTGCTGGTCCCTCCAGTTGGGAGAATGTACTCCTTGGACGGGGCGAGAGTTTGGCCTAACTCGCCACAGCTTGATCTGATGCGAAGCTATTCATCCTGACGCGCACGGTACTTCGAACGCTTTGTCACTTCCCTGCCTTCGGCAGTGACGTGACGGGAACCCGCACCCCCTCGAGAGCATTCGTCCTAGGGCTATTTCGACTCAGTCGGCGCCAATGTCGCCAGGGCGAGGCTTATGAGCAAACGGGGTGATCAAAGGTTCGCCACCGGAGTGCCGGGGCTCGACGCAATCATGTGCGGAGGGTTCATACCGGGCCGTCTTTACCTGCTCGACGGCGATCCGGGGGCGGGTAAAACAACTCTCGCAATGCAGTATCTTCTGGAAGGAGTGTCTCACGGCGAGAAGTGCCTCTACGTGACCTTGTCCGAAACGCACGAAGAGCTGGCTGCGGGCGCCGCCTCGCATGGCTGGTCCCTGGATGGGATTGAAATAGTTGAGCTCGTTGCGAATGCCGAGGACCTCGACGGCGAGAGCGACCTCACGATGCTGAACCCCTCGGAAGTCGAACTCACCGAGACGACCCGCAAGGTTCTCGAGGCGGTTGAGCGGCTCAAACCCGCCCGAATGGTGTTCGATTCTCTCTCCGAACTGCGGCTCCTGGCGCAGAACTCGCTGCGCTACAGACGGCAAATTCTGGCTTTGAAGCAATTTTTTATAGGACGCGACTGTACGGTTGTGTTGCTCGACGACCGGACGACCGGACGACCGGACGGCCGAAGGACCTGACCTGCAGCTTCACAGCATCGCGCACGGAGTGATTTCCCTCGAGGCCAATGCGCCAGCCTATGGCAAAGTTCGTCGTGAGCTGCAGATCCTCAAATTTCGCGGCAGTGAATTCGCAAGTGGGTTTCACGATTTCGTCATCAGGGCGGGTGGCATTGGAGTATTCCCGCGGCTGGTGGCCGCCGATCATCAAGTCGATTATCTCCGTAGCGCTATTGTCAGCGGCGTTGAGTCGCTCGACGCCTTGTTGGGTGGCGGAATAGAACGGGGTACCAGCACGTTGCTGTTGGGGCCGCCGGGCTCGGGAAAGTCATCGATCGCGTTTCAGTATGCGACCGCCGCGACGGCTCGGGGCGATCACGCAGCGGCGTTCATTTTCGATGAAACCAAAGGAGCCCTGCTCGCCAGGTCGAAAGGGCTCGGGCTGCAGATAACCGAAGGCACCCGTGCGGGTGAGCTTCTGATAAGACAAGTTGATCCGGCGGAAATCTCACCTGGAGAATTCGCGCATGTTGTTCGTGAGTCGGTGGAGCGGGATCAGGCCCGGGTGGTGATTATCGACAGTTTGAATGGCTATCTGAATGCAATGCCTCACAGCGGCTATTTGACAGCGCAACTCCACGAGCTGCTTTCTTACCTGAACAATAAAGGGGTCGCGACGTTTCTCGTGGTGGCTCAGAGTGGATTGATGGGCAGTAATATGGTGTCGCCAATCGATGCCAGCTATCTCGCTGATACGGTAGTGGTCCTGCGCTATTTTGAGCACGCCGGCATGGTCAAGAAGGCCATATCCGTGCTCAAGAAGCGAACGGGAGCCCATGAGGAATCCATCCGTGAGATGTGGTTTGAAGATGACGGAATTCATCTGAGTGAGCCACTGCTGGGTTTTCGCGGCGTGCTGACAGGCGTGCCTGTCGAAGTGCAGTCGGGACCAAAAGATCCCGCCGACTCGCGAACCGATCATGCATGAAGGTGCTGACCGGGCGGAGGAGAAGGTCGTCATTCTTCCGCCCACACGGCGTGACGGCGAGGTCACATGCCAGGTTCTCGAGCGATCCGACATCCAATGTCTGGTTTGCCACGATCCGCTCGGCTTGGCAGCGCAGATCGAGACCGGTATTGGAGCGATCATCATCACCGATGCGGTCGCCGCCGACTCGCGCTCTGCTGCGATCATTGCTGCGCTAAATGCTCAGCCTGCATGGTCGGACACCCCTACGATACTCCTGAGTCGTACCGATCGCAGCTCGGCAACAGTGCAGCGCTTTATGGCTGCGCTCACCAACCTGACGATCCTGGACCGGCCAACCTCCACGCGTACGTTGCTCAGTGCAGTGCAAACCGCTGTTCGCGGCCGTCGGCGACAATATCAGCTCAGAGAGCAGTTGCAGTCTCTACAGCAGGCGGAGGATGCGCTGCGGATTGCCGATCAGCGTAAGGACGAATTTCTGGCGATGCTGGCGCACGAGCTCAGAAATCCGTTGGCACCCATTCGAACCGCGAGTGAGATCCTGGCTCGTGTCGTTCCGCCCCAGGAAACGGGACGCGCCGCAGTAGAGGTGGTCAAGCGTCAAGTGGTGCATCTGACTCGACTCGTCGATGACCTCCTGGACGTATCGCGCATTACGCAAGGACGAATTCAACTTCAAAAGCAGCCGCTCGATCTTCACTCGATCATTTCCCAAGCGCTGGAAAGCGTCGATTCATTGGTCACGCAGAAGCGGCACCAAGTGACCGCGTTGTCCCAGCCCGGCAGGTTATTCGTTAACGGCGACGGCGCTCGACTCATCCAATGTGTGACCAACTTGTTGACAAATGCGGTCAAGTACACAGCGGACCGCGGTCATATTCGGGTGGAAGCGCGAAGCGAGCGCGCCACGGCGGTCATCTCGGTCAGCGACGATGGCATCGGAATATCGGAAGAACTGATGCCCCGAATATTCGGCTTGTTTGTGCAAAGCGCCCGCTCGTTGGATCGTTCAGAAGGGGGGCTGGGTATCGGTCTGTCCGTGGTCGAACGATTGATGCAAATGCATGGCGGGACGGTCGCTGCATCCAGTCCCGGCCCGGGTAAAGGCTCGACCTTCGAGCTGCGACTTCCCCGGATTGCCACCGCAGGCGGCCCGCCTCTGGAGATTGAGCAAATTGACATCTCCTCGAAACGCATTCTCGTTGTCGATGACAATGTGGACGCCGCCAATTCCATTGCTGAATTACTGCGCCTGGATGGCAACGATGTCTCGGCTGTTCATTCGGCCAGCGCGGCACTGGAAATGTTTGCAACTTTTCGGCCAGAGGTCGTGCTACTGGACATTGGACTACCGGACATGAATGGTTACCAAGTCGCTCAAAGCATGCGTGCCGCCGGCCGTGCAGTGAGGATCGTTGCTCTCACCGGATACGGACGGGCGGAAGACCTTCAACGCGCCGACGACTCGGGTTTCGACGCTCATCTGGTCAAACCAGTGGATTTGAGCTTGTTGGTAAGAGTTATTGGCGGGGATGGAGCCGAGCGGATCTGAATGAGAGCTCACATGATAGACAGTCTCACACAGCGGTGAGTTAAAGACGAGCTCAAGATGGTTTCGCCGAAGTGACTGAAGCGGTCGATCGAACGAGCGCATTCGTCAATTTCTCTTAACGGCCGTTAGGGGTCACTTCCAGCGAATGATTGTGACTCGCGTCCCTGCCGACGCCGATGACTCAATGGCGAACTCATGAACGAGCCGCCGTGCTCCTGGAAGACCGAGCCCCAAGCCACCGCCCGAACTCCAGCCGTCAGTCATGGCTAGCGTCATGTTGGAAATGCCGGGGCCATTGTCGAGGAATTCGAGCTTGATTCCCCTGTGCAGAGAATTACCAACCACCTCCCAATGGAGTTCACCGCCGCCCCCATGGACCACCGTGTTGCGCGCGATCTCGCTCGCTGCAGTGACCAACAGAGTCCGCCCAATTGTTGAAAAAGTCAGAGTATCGGCAAGTTGACTTACCAGTCGACGACAGGTGACCACGTCGGCGCTGTCCCGCAATGGATGGGTGCCCATCGTGCCCGTGGCAGCGTTAGTTTCTGTCCTCACGTGGCCAGACTAAGGTGCCAACAACCATGGGGTATCAGACCGAGGATCATCGATTAGTAGGAATTCGAGACAAGTGATGGAGCCGGTGCCTGACGGTCGGGCGCTCACATGCGACTCAACCAAAAGGGGGGCTCGACAAATGCGCAACGGTTGGCGCGCCGACATTTGGGCCGTGTGCGAATGCTGACCTGCGGTGAAGCGTGTTATTTCGTGCGGGGACCGCAAGCTGTGACAGTGCAGTGGCTGTGTAGCGGGGCTTCCTCCAATTATTTGGTGCTTGAGTCGTTTGCGACCGCGATCCGCCGTCGGTATGCGTTGAGCTCAGTGTATGGGCAGCGACGCTCAGTGCGTCTCGAACTCAACCATCTCGACATTGATGTCGTACCTGCCATTCCCGATGCGTCCTAGCGGCAGCCGGATGGGTCAAGCTCAACACGTCATCGATGTCTCGACGGTGTGAATGGCATTGCGCAAGCGCGTGCCCGCGCCACCGGTCGTAAGCGAGCAGTGCGGTGTCGCTCTTCACCATGTCATCGTAGTCAACTGCATCGGCCAGTCGGTGACCTGCATTGGCTTCCGATGGGCTCTGCCGCCAACTCACTGCCTGCACGAAACAAACTCGCTCGCGCCAGGTTGCTGCAATCCTGAGGATTCAAGCAGGCACCCACGTGTGAGCTGTTGCGGCGCAAAATGAGCCGAATTGGCCCTGCTGTCCGTCAATCAAACAGTCGGGTCCGGGCGCACTTGTGATAACGTCGAGTCCGCTTGGAGTATATCAACCCTCCGTCGCCCAGAGGATCCTGACACCCCATGATGTCGCGCCGCAGAACGCGGCTGTCCTGCCGCGTTGCGATTGTCGCAGTCCTCGGATTGGTGGGAGCCTGCTCCAGCAGCAGTCAGTACGTTTCGACCCACTCGTTGGGTGGAACGGTCAGCGGACTGACTGCTCCCGGCCTCGTGCTGTCGAACGGCACCGACGCGCTGAGCCTATCGACCGGTGCCACTACGTTCCGCCTGCCGACCGGGTTGGTTTCGGGCACCGCTTATGCAATAAGGGTGCAGAGCCAGCCCACCGGACAGATCTGCTCGATCAGCAACGGCAGCGGCACGATGGGCACCGCCGACGTGGCCAATGCGGTGATCGTTTGCTCCGCCCGGGCCTTCAGCCTGGGCGGCACCGTCACCGGACTCACCAACTCGGGTCTGGTGCTGGCCAACGGCAGCAATACGGTTGATGTGACGGCAAACGCAACCACGTTCACTCTGCCGACGCCGGTCGCCCTGGGCAGCAGCTACGCGATGACGGTACAGGCTCAACCCACGGGGCTTACTTGTGCAGTCACTCAGGGTACCGGCACGATGCCCGGGAGCAACGTCAGCACAGTTGCAGTGACTTGCTCCGACCAGCCCTTCAACCTCGGAGGCTCCATCAGTGGCCTGACAACCAGCGGCCTGGTTCTCACGAATGGCAGCGACACGCTCACCGTCAGTTCCGGCGTAACCAACTTCACGATGCCTGCGCAGGTCGCATACGGTCACCCGTACGCAGTGACCGTACACGCTCAACCCACGGGTCTCACGTGCACGGTCAGCAACGGTTCGGGCACTATCGCTGCAGCTTCGGTCAACGATGTGATCATCGTTTGTGCGGCTCAGGCCTACTCGTTGGGTGGAACCATCAGTGGTCTGACAACCACTGGTCTCGTGCTCGCCAACGGCAGTGACACACTAACATTGTCCCCCGGTACCACCACCTTCACCATGCCGATCAGCGTCGCTTACGCAAGCCCGTATGCTGTCGCCGTGCAGACTCAACCCCTGGGACGCACCTGCTCCGTGAGCAACGCCACGGGAATAATGTCGGCCAACGCGGTGACTAACGTCGCGATCACTTGCGCGGTCAACATCTACACGGTCGGCGGTAGTATCAGCGGGTTGACGGCGACGGGCCTGGTGCTGGCGAACGGGACAGATGTGACGCCCCCACTGGGTGCCTCCGCCACTGTGTTTACCCTGCCGACCGGGGTGGCCTCGGGAGCGACGTACAACGTAATCGTCCGGACGCAGCCAGCAGGGCAACTGTGCACGATCAGCAACACCAATGGGACCGTGGTGGCGAGTGCCGTCACATCGATCTCGATTAGCTGCGGCTCGAATGTCGTCAGCTTCACAACCGCCGGCGCTGCTACGTGGACAGTACCCGATGGAGTGACTTCGCTCCTGATCGTAGCCACTGGCGGTGGGGGCGCCGGGGTCCGCTACAATGGCGGCAATGGTGGTGTAGTGACAGCAACACTCACCGTCAGCCCCGGGGACGTCCTCACCCTCGAAGTGGGCGGCGGTGGCGGTACTGACGTGTATACGGGAGGTGGCGGAGGTTCAACTAACATCAACGGCGGCAGCACCAACCAGATCATTGCGGGCGGCGGCGGTGGCTCGGGTGGTGGCATAGCCGGAAACGCGAGCGGTGGCAATGGCGGTGGCAATGGTACCGGCGCCGGGAGCGACGGTGACAGCAACAACGCCTCCAGCGGCAGGGGCGGGAGCGGCGGCATCGGCGGTAGTGGTGGCCCGGGTACCGGCGGCCTTCCCGGTGGCACTGGTGGCAATGGCAACGGGGGTCCTGGCGGTGTGGCTGGGCACGGGGGTGCCGGCGGTATTGGCACTGGCAGTGGTTCTGGCGGATTCGGTGCCAACGGGTGTTGCGGTGGCGGTGGTGGTGGTGGCTATGGCGGCGGCGGCGGTGCGGGAAGCGGCGTATTAGGCGACGGCGGTGGCGCCGGTGGTGGCAGCGTCGGACCTGCAGGAGCGGTCTACACGGTGGGCACAAATGGCGGCGCCGCCGTAGCCGGTGGCGACGGATCCATCGTGATCATCGCCAGCCCGTGACGTTTGTGACGCCGTGCCGGCACGGCAATCTGGCGCCGGCAAGGCAGTGTACGGGACTGCGCCATTCTGAGCGGCAGAAGCGCTTGCCGGAATGACCGTGAATGTCGGCAGTGACCTCCCGGGATTTTACAGCCCACTAGTTGCTTCGGAGATGCCAATGTTGGGTTCGCGGTGCGATACTCCATTCACACAACTTCGGCAAAGTCTCCATACCCACCTAACATGGCGTCATCGGTTAGGAGAATCATCGGCTCGAATCGCGCGCCGTCCATCCAGGCGGACTACACACGCCACATAGCTGCCACGCTGTGTCCGTACCACGCTGATCCAGTGTTAGGAATCGAGAGTGGCTATCCCGAGAAGACCCTCTATCGCCAATACGGCGTCGAACCTTCTGATTTGCCCACTCTGAGCGGGAATGAGCGATGTCCGGTGACTACCTGGGCGGTCGTGCCGCCCGTCGATTCGCGGAAACACCTCTACGGTGACTCGTCACGGACTTACTTGTGTCGGCTGCCTCAAACAGGCGCCGAAGCCCGTGTGCCAACTGTTCGGCGGCCTTCCCCAAGGCGCCGAGTTGCCCAACCCGGACTAACGCGACGGATCGGTGCAGGTCAAACGATGGGGGACGCACCACTTTCACTGGATCGATAGACTGATTCCTGGCAATAAAGCGCGCAGGTAGCAGCCCGACACCATAACCAGACTGAACGAACGCAGCTGCATATGCATGTTGTGGATTTCGGCCGCAATCATGGGGGTGAAGCCGGCGCGCTCCATCCGATCGATGAGGCTCGCCCGAAGAAAGCACCCAGGCGGGTTGAGCACCCAGGGCGCTCGGCCCAACCTTTTCCAATCACCCTCAAAGTCGCCTGCGGCGCCTTGAACGATCTCCATGCGCTCGCGAGCGATGATATTCGTCAGAAGAGGTGGAGGCGCGGTTTTACCTTCAGGCAACAACACGGCAGCAACGTCGAGCTCACCCGCGAGCAGCCGCTTAATTAATTCGCCGGTCAGTTCGCTCGACAGCCGCACTCGGACCTTGGGGTATTTCCCAGTCAACGCCTGAATAGGTTCGATCAGTGTCCCGTCGGCCAGGGCATGCGAGAGTCCGAAGCGCAAAAGGCCTTGAGGTTCAGCGTCGCTCGACGTAAGAGATTTCAGCGCCTCGGCCCGCTGCAGCAGATCTCGCGCTTGTTCGAGCACCCTCGAGCCCAGCGAGTTCAGACGCGGCGGCTTTACCGAGCGGTCGAGCAACTCGGCACCCAATGCAGCCTCCAGCCTTTGCACTTGCCGTGTAATGGCAGAGGGCGTCCGGAATAGACGATGGGCTGCACCGACGATGGACCCGGCCTGGGCAAACTCTACGAGGGCGCGTAGATCATCGATCACGGGAGCCTCCTACAACACGTCTGAATCTCCTCATGACTGATAGCATCATCGTGCTCATACCGCAATATCATCGTGATAATAATGAACTTGTGGAAGTGTCGGCTCTCGCTTACAACGCATATGACCTACATGCTCAAGCCCGATGCGCCCGACGGGAGTTTGACATGAGCAAGAACGCAATTACCTCGCCGGAACTCGCGCCGCCGGTCGGCCCGTTTTCCCAGGCGATCGAGGTTGGGGGCTTCATCTATTTCAGTGGTCAGGTTGGCCAGGACCCGACGACGGGCAAACTGGTGGCCGGAGGAATTGCGGCTGAGACGGAGCGCGCGACGATCGCGGTGGCTGCGCTGCCGCTTGGAGCCTGCGTCGAGATCGACCTCATCGTCAAGGCTTGAGGCAACACACATCGCCGGCGGCGAAATCAACACGCCGCCGCCATGGTGTCATGGACCGTCGTGTGCCCCTCATGCGTGTCGACCGCAGGTGCCGAAACTCGAGGGTCCACCAAATTTTGTGTGATCAGGAGTTTGGAGCCATGAGAATAATTAGCGTCATCAATACGAGCTTCATCCACCGCAGGAGGCAGCGGAGTCTTCAGGGAACTCTTATGCAAATCATGGCGGTCACGTTCGCGGCCTCCGCTCTTGGCTTTGGGGTTATCGCCTTTGCTGCGGGGGGAGCCTCTACCGATGTATCGGTGGCACTTGCCGCGGCAGTTGCCGACTCCTCGCGCCCGGACTCTGACACCACTCGGGATGCCGACCGAAAACCGGAACAGAGTCTGGCCTTCAGCGGCATCAAACCGGGGGATCAGGTTGCCGACTATGTTGCCGATGCAGGCTATTTCACGCGTCTCTTTGCTAGCGTTGTCGGCTCCAAGGGTCACGTTTACGCGGTGGAGCCCACCGCCTTCTTCAAGTTCGAGCATTTCGTTAAGGCAGTCGCGGAGCTGCAGGGCTATGCCGTCACTCATCCAAATGTGACGATTACGACGGCCGCGGCGCTCGAAGGAGTCAAGTTCCCCGAGAAGCTCGACCTGTTCTGGATTTCCCGAAACTATCACGACCTGCATGACAAGTTCATGGGGCCGGTTGACACCGCCGCGTTTAACAAGGCGGTATACGACGCGCTGAAGCCCGGGGGCTCATACGTAGTTCTCGATCATTCCGCCGCACCGGGCGCTGCCGCCGATGTAACCGAAACTTTGCATCGTATCGAGTCCTCGACGGTGCGCCGAGAGGTCGAAGCGGTTGGATTCAAGTTCGACTCCGAGAGTTCGATTCTCGCCAATGCGGCGGACCCCCGTACGGCCAAAGTGTTCGATCTGACGATTCGCGGGCACACGGACCAGTTCATCCTCAAGTTCCGCAAGTCCAAGTAGTGAGGATTGCTGCCTCCGGCTCACAAAACCGTTCGGCAAGTGAAGATCCGAAGTATCAACGACACTCGGGACAGGTCAGGTTGATCCGTGTTAGCCGAGTATCAAACCCAGGTGAAGAAAGAATGATTAAGACTGTGAACTCATTCTGAAATGAAATTGTGATACGTGACCACCTACACAGGTTATACCCAAAGGCTCTGGTCGATTCCTGAGCTTGCCGACTGCAAGCTCAGGACCAGCGGTCAGCGTGTGTAGAACATGCCGTTGCTGGTGGCGAAACTGATTTCCTTTTTGCTGTCCCCGTTCACATCTACGTACTGCAGACTGTTCAGATAGGTCGTCCCCGGCAATGCCGGGGAATGCCACACTTCGACGCCGCTCTGCGCATCGATAGCCCGTATCGCATTGGTGGATACCGTCGGGTAAGTCCCTTGGGTGCTCCCGATGAGCAGGTTCTTGCGCGCGAACGACGAATCTTCCACATACAGACTGTTCGCCTGCACGGTCAATGCAGAGCTGTGCATGAGCTGTAGTTGAGTGTCGTACCGCTTGAGCGTCGAATAGGATGCGAAGTTGTCTGTTTCCAACGTGTAGATCTCCGGCACATTATCGCCATCCAGGTCGGCGACCTGCAGGTCCAGCACGGCGCTCGTGGCTGCACTCGCGCGCTGGAGGAAGCCGGTGCCGGATGGGCCCTTGCCATAGATGACGAGCCCGGTCTGGGTGCCAACAATGATTTCGGGCGCGCCGTCATGGTCGAGATCCGCGGTCCGGACGCTGCTGGGGGCGCCAATCAAACCCGTGCTCTTCCAGATCAGGGTTTGGTTATGGACGTCATAAATATATACAAACGACCCTGAGGATCCGCTTGAGTTGCCGTAGGTGATGCCGATCAGATCCGGGTAGCCGTCGCCGTTCATGTCCGCATGCGTTACCGCCTGCGCCGTTGAGAAATCGGCGCTCGGCGAGGTCCACTCGGCCACATCCGCGCCGAAGTCATAGGCAGTAAAGTAACCGCTATAGGTATTGGCTGTGCCGATGAACAGTTCGTCGATGTTGTCGTGGTCGTAGTCGACCACGTCGAAGCCGCGCCCGAAAGCCCAGTTGGTGCCAATCTGACTGCTCACACTCAGCGTGTTGGTTGTCGGGTCCAGAGCGACTGCCCGCATGCCGTCGTAGGCACTGTCGGTCATCGGGGTCATGTACATGATTCGCGAGGCGCCGCCGCCGATCCTCGCCAGCGCGCCGCCGTAGAAAGCCCCATCGAGTTGCGGACCGCTCGTTGTGCTCCATTTGATGGAGATTGTGGGCGTGAAGCTCGCAACCACCATGTCGTCTCGACCGCTGTCCCCGGCTCCCGTGCCCCACACGATGTCTTTGATCCCGTCGCCATCTACATCACCGACCGCAAGGGCGCTGACGCCGTCATTCTGGTTGCTGATCTGCCACAGAAGCTCTGGCACTCCTTGTGTTGTGTTGTAGCCAAGCGCGAATACATTGCCCCATGAACCACTGCCGACGATGGCTTCCAACTTGCCGTCGCCATCCGCGTCGGCGACGATGAGCGTATCCAGACCGTACACGGACGCGGGGTATTCCCAGATAGGCGATTTATATACCGCGCTATAGGCTCGAACGGCACCGTCGGCTGTTCCAACAATCTCATCGACGCCATCGCCATCCAGGTCACCGGTGGCGACCACCCGCCCAAAGGGTGCACTGTAGGCCCACTCGTTCTGGTGTGTCTTGCCGTCAAAGACGTAGCCGCCTGCGGTCACGATCTCGAGGGCGTCATCGTGATCGACATTTCCGATCGCAAAAGTGGTGCCTAGATTCATCGGTGCGGTCGACCACTTCTCGGCCAGCGTGGTGGGGTCGAGGACAAAAATCCGAGTGGTGCTGGGGAAGAAGCTGCTGTCCGCCTGGAGGCACACCAGTTCCAGGCTGTTGTCGCGATCTATATCCGCCAGCTTCAGTTGCAGGCAGCGCAGCGAGGTACGGGCAGCCTCGCGACGGGTCACGCCATCCAAGCGGACCAACACATTACCCTTGGAGAAGAAGATCTCCTGCTTCTGGTCGTTGTTGATGTCGCCCGCGGCTACTGAATAAACGCCTTCCGTCCCGTTCTGACTCGTGTCGGGGACGACATCGAACGGATAGACCCAGGATTGCTGATAAGTACTGCCGCTTTTACTGAGTATGTAGACAGCCGTGGACGAGCCGACGAGTATCTCGTCCTTGCCGTCGTGGTCGAAATCGCCTACCACCAGGCCGCTGTTCTGGACGGGGATCAAGGTTCCCGTACGGCGGATCGGATAGAGCCGGGCGGAGTCCGTCACTTTGATGGTTCCGGACAACACCGACTGGGAGGCGCCCTGGACGCGGACGGCCCAGTTGTAGTCGGTCTCCTTGTCAAACAGGGGGCCGTCGGCCTTCCAGGTGACGACTCCGTGATTGTCCACACTGAACCCGGCGGGACCGTACGCCACTTCCAGTGCGGGAATCGGGTCACCGTCCGCATCCGAACCGGTAATGTTGAAGCTGGCCGTGGAGCCGTAATCCAACGTCGTCGGCGGATTCGCCGTAAACACCGGTGCCGAATCGAGAATCGTGGTGCTCGCGTCGACTGTGGCCTGGTCCGTACCATCGCTCGCAGTCACTTTGACGGCGATGACATCGTTTTTGGTGGTCAGGTTGGCCGGGAAGACGTTGGATGTCTGCGAGCTGACGACAGCTCCGTTGCGACTCCACTGATATTTCACGGTGACCGGATCGGCGTCCGCGTCGCCTACCTGCGCAGTCACTTTGAGGTTGTCTGCCGTATAGGCAGCGGTGGGCGTCAGGGCGAGGCTGTAAATCACCGGCGCGAAATTTTGGACGGTGACCGTGACTTCGGACGGATCCGATGTCAGCTGGCCATCGCCGGCCCGCAGGGCGAACTTCAGAGTCGCCGGGGTATCGGGCGCCGTAAACGAGGGCATCAAGGTGGTCGCATTCTGTAAGGTCACCGCCGGTCCGGCAGTCTGTACCCACGAGTAGGTCAGGTTGGCATCGGCGTCGGGATCGGTGGCCCAGCCGTTTAACGTCACCAGAGCGCGCTTGGGAGTCGTCGTGTTCAACCCGGCGTTCGCTACCGGGGCGTGATTGACGGGCGGCCCGGGCGGATTGATGATGATTATGTTGACAGTGACGTTGATCTGGACCGAAGTCGCCTCGCCGTCGCTGACCATGAGTACAAAGACGAGTGTGGTCGGGGTATTGGGGACCTGGAACTGGCTGATACCCGGCGCAACTATCTGAATCGTGACCGGCGGGCCCTGAATCTGGGTCCAAGTGTAAGTGAGAGGGTCACCGTCCGGATCGGTACTGTGCGTGCCATCGAGACTCGCCATGGCGCCCGGAGTGACGGACATGGTTGACGCCGCCTCCGCTATCGGAGCGTTGTTGTGAACGTTGACCGATACGGTGGCAGCCGTCGAGTCGGTTTTGCCGTCATTGGCAACCAGCGAAAAGGCCAGGTCGCCCGATTCGGCGGGTGCCGTGAAAGTGGGCTTCGCCGCTGAAGCGGAGCTCAGCGTGACTGGGGTACCCGAAGTCTGCACCCACCGGTAGGCGAGCGAGTCGCCGTCGGGGTCCGTGCTGGTGCTGCCGTCCAAAGTAACCTGCGCCCCACGGGTAACCGTTTGATTGACGCCGGCGTTTGCAACCGGTGCATGGTTGATCTGGGTGGAACTCGAGCCACCACCCCCACCACCGCAGGCTGTCAATAACGCGCTCAATGAAAAGCTCACTGCAACGAGTGAGAGTCTGCGCCAGGCACGCATCCGATGTACCCCTAGGGAGCGACTGAGTCGCTTTTTATTTTCAGCCGCGATTATACCGGGCGGTTGATTTCAGATTCAATTCGTCACGATATTTGTCAAATTCCACTCCCGGTTCGGTATCAGGGGTAGCTCGTTACGGTCCGGTTATACTACGGCGGTTACTTCCACAGTGGATGGCGGATGCATGCGGTCCGCCGTTGGTGACTGCATGATACAACCGGCAGCCGGGCGCAAGCGCTTTACGATGATCCGCGAGTTTCATCTGGCGGATTGGTTTACTCTCGGCAATGCCGTGTGCGGCACGGCCGCATTGTTTTCAGTCATCAGTTATGTACAGACGGGCATTGTTGAACACGTCTATTTCGCTGCTGCGCTCGTGTTCGCCGCCCTGATATTCGATGTGTTGGACGGGCGGATTGCCCGATGGCGCCAAAAGTCATCCTCGATGGGGCGAGAGCTGGATTCTCTGGCGGACGTCATCTCCTTCGGGGTTGCGCCGGCAGTGATGGGGTACGGCTGCGGCCTGCAAGGCATGTACGACCGCGTCGTCCTGGCGTATTTCGTTGCCTGCGGTGTTTCCCGACTGGCTCGTTATAACGTCACCGCCGATGCTTTGTCCGAGGGTACCGGAAAGGTAGCGTATTTCGAGGGTACTCCGATCCCCACCTCGTTTTTTCTGGTATGTGTTCTGGCACTTGGTGCGGCGATGGGAGCCATAAGTGAGCACGTCTGGCTGGGGAGCGTGATGCTCGTCGGGTATGTGTTACATCCCTTGTCGATACTTTTCGCAATATCGGGCACGCTGATGATCAGTCGTATTCGGATTCCCAAGCTGTAGCAATGACACGTTCGACCTGTCATGGATGCTTCGAGCGCGTCGCTGTCGGTGGAGTTACGACTGCGATTTCAGGAATGCGATGATCTTTGCCCGTGCTGTCTCGTCGGTCACGCCCTTGAAAGGCTTCATGTTGTTGTTAGGGACGACGGCATCGGGATTTGTGATGAACTTGTCGAGCGTCGCTTCGTCCCAGGTGATTCCAGAGCTTTTGAGGCCTTGCGAATAATTCGCATAGCCGGGGGCCGTGCCTGCCTTCCGACCGATCACCTTGTTCAGGGAGGGACCGAGCCGATTGTCATTCTCCTTCACCGAATGACAGGTGCGGCAATGGTTGTTGAACGCTTCGGGCCCGGCGGCTTCCCCGCGTGCCGGAGCGGCGAAAACGATGATCGCAACGACATAGACTAAACCCAAAACAGGTGCCGCTACTATCGTGAAATTTCGATGGTGCATAGGCTTCGGAGGCCCTCAACGTTCCCTACGTCGGTAGCATTCCATTGTAAGTCGGATGCCCGCACGTGGTTCCTAGCAAGACGCGGACCTGGGCGTGCGGGCCGGCTGCGCTCAAGGCGCGCGTTCCCGCAACGCAGCGCCGCTATGTCATGTGCTTTCCGGTTTCGGTTGGTGACGCCCGATCAGCCCGTCGACATCGGTCAGCTCCGTCACCTCCGCCAGCATCACATCCGGGGGGCCGGGAGTGTAGTTGGGGAAATCGGCCGACAGCAGTCTCGCCGCCTCTTCGAAACCGAACAGGCCGGAAAATCTCTCAGCTTCCGCGCGGGTATTGAAGAAGACGCTGCTGATTGCGATGTACGGCAGCGAGGCCTGCGGGTTGCCGACATTCCATGTCGGGGAATAAACGACGAGCTTGATCGGTTTGAGACCGAGATGCTTTAAAGTCTGGCTCAGTCCAAGGGGCAGGTGCACGTTGACGAAATGCTCGAAATTGAAAGTACCGCCCGGAGCGTTTGGATACATGAAGGCAACCATATACATCGCATCACCCCTGGTTTTCCCGTTCCAGCAAAGCGCGATTGATTTTGCGCGCCCGCTGTTGAAGCATGTCGCCACCGAAGAAGACCGGCTGTAGAGAAAACAGGTCCACGTTGCCGATGCGGCCCTGCTGCGCCTCGAGCAGCGGCTTGTCCTGATCGAAGATGGCCTTCACGCCGGCCACGAATGCAGTCGCGAGGCTGCTGTCGCCGTAGTTCTTCACCGAGCGATAGAAATAGTGGGACGAGCTCTCGGTCTCGGGTGTGATTGCATGCATGTTGCACACCTCCGCACCGGCATCGCGCGGCTGGCCGGCGGCCCGGGCATTCAACAGAAAGGATGTATACGAGGGCGCTGCCCAACTCACTTCCATGTCGAGATCAATCGGATCGGGGTAGCTGTCGCGGCCCAGGGACGTAGCGACCATCCATCGGTAGAACGGCCCCCCGGTCTGCATATTCAAAGAGCGCATGCGGAAAACGATGTCGCGCTCACCCGCGGCCCAGGTCATCTGTCCGTCGACGTAGTCAGTTCCCGGCTTCGCATTTCGATACAGGCGCATTTCCTCGCCGCCGAACGATTCCGGGTGCACATATTCGGCATGAGTAATGTCGAACAGGTTGTCGTTGATCAGGTTGAAGTTGGCACGGATGGACTCGAAGTGGCCATAGCCACCGTCCCAGTCGGGATGATCGCTGCGGTAAAGAAAGTCTGGAATGGTCGTCAGATCCGCGGCGCCCGCCGGGTCGCCGAGCCAGATCCAGATGAACCCGTGCTTCTGCACTATCGGGTAACTCGTGACCTGCGCTTTCGGCGGGATGATGCTTTGTCCGGGTACGCCCACGCAGGCGCCCTCACAATTGAATTCGGCGCCGTGATACCCGCAGCGCAGGTTCTCGCCTATCACCCGGCCCAACGACAACGGGGCGAACCGGTGCGGGCAGCGGTCATCGAGCGCCACGATCCGGCCGGATTGTGTCTTGAAGATCGCGAGCGGCCTGCCGAGAATGGTGCGGGCCAGCGGCCGCTCCGTGACTTCCTGTGGCTCGGCGGCGATGTACCAAGTGTTCGAAATGTACACGAGTTAGTCCTTTAATGCAGATTGAAACGCACGTTGACTCCATACCAGCGCGGCAATCCGGGTACCACTGAGTTGGATCCGGTTGCGTTGGAAAGGTCATAGCCGATCGTGTAGTAACGCCGGTCGGCGACGTTGTTGGCAAACAGCGCGGTCTGCCATCTTCCGTCATCGCTCTCCCATGCCAGTCTCAGGTTGGTCAGGATGTAGGCCGGCAGCTTGGAGGCGGCGAAATTCCTGATGTTGTCATAGATGTAGGACACATAGTCGCTGCTGACCTGCGCGCTCGCGTGCCCACTGGCAATGCCGAACGGAAGGCGGTAGCGGGCCAGCGCGGCCGCATGAAAGCGGGGCGCGAAGCTCGGCTGTGAGTCGCGGAAGATCCCCGGTCCCAACTGAATATCAAACAGCCTCGCATTCAGATAGGAGCCATTGATGCTCAGATCCAGGCCGTGCGCCGGTTGCGATGCCATCTCCAGCTCCAACCCTTTGTACTTGCCGTTGAGATTGGTCACGTAGCCGGTGACCTGGGTGAAGAAGAAGCCCTGATAACCCTTGTAGTCATAGTAATAAGCCGAACCGTTCACGCGTGTCGTACCGCCGAAGAGACCGTCTCGCTTGAAGCCGGCTTCGTAGGACAGCAGTACTTCCGGGCCATATGGGATGTCCTTGGAAGGAAAGCCTGCGCCGAAGGTAGCTGGTGCATTGAACCCTCCCGCTTTGACGCCACGGTTGACGCCGCCATAGATGAGGAGGTTATCGGTCGCATGCCAGTCGAGCTGCAGTTTCCCGCTCCACAGCGTGTTGTCGGATCTCCGGTTGGTCCGCGGTTGCACGTTGAAAAGCGGAATCTGAGTGTCGAGTACGTAGGGATTCTGAATCTGGAAGAAGGTCTCCTCGCCCGTAAAATCCTTCTTCTCGCTGATCAAGCGGGCTCCAGCGATCAGCGTGAGGCTGTCTGTGAGATCACGCTCCACCTGTCCGAACAGAGATGTTGAGTGAGTTTTCAGCCGCGCGAGTGCGGCATCGTTCCATGGAACACCGGCCAGAGGCTCAAACAGACTGTCAGCCGGCGCTGACAAGGCGAAAGCCGAGTCCAGATCGATGTTCAAGTAGTAAAGGCCCGTCACCCAGCGCAGGCGGGGTATTTCGCCATTCAGACGCAGCTCCTCCGCCCAGGTGCTGGAGCTTGCGTCGAACAGCGCATTCACCGTACTGGCAGGTCCTCCGTCGGCTGAGATCCCCTGAAACTTGGAGTAGTGTTTGTAGTCGGTAACGGAAGTGAGCGTGGTGCTTCCCAGTGGCCAGGTGAGCTTGCCTGTTGCACTGTATGTGTGCGTGGTGTTCCAATCCGCGACCGCGAAATCCTGACTGCATGACAGGTCTTTCCGGTTCTGCGCCGTGCAGCTGGGTCCGTAGAGATTCCCGCCGGCCGGCCGAACCAGGTCCGAGTCAAACGAAAGCGGATGATTTATGGGCGTGCCGTCGGGGAGAATGGCCTCCCGGGTCTCGTTCGGGCCGGCTACGATCGTGCCCACATGGTTACCGGCCGTGTCGAATATGGGCACGGTGGGTTGCTCGAGAAAGGGCGCGGCATTCTGAATGGTCCGTGCATAGCTGCCGATCAGCAGAAAATGGGGGCCGGCTGTTTCACCCAATTGCAACTCGCCACGCACACCGAGGGTATCTTCGTCGCCAGTGCCCGCGTGATCCGGCGAGATGGGCTTTCCATCCAGGGTGACTGCGCGATCCGGGTAATCGTTTTTGATGAATGGATCGTGCTTGCTGTACAACAGGGCAACGCGCCCCGACATCGCATCATTCAGGGGCCCGCTGGCGGCGCTTTCGACACGGATCTGGTGGTAACTGCCATAGGTTACATCGGTGTAGGCCTCAAACTCCTTCGTGGGCCGCTTGGTCAGGTAGTGAACGAGGCCACCGGTCGCGTTGCGCCCAAACAGCGTGCCTTGTGGTCCCTTCAATACCTCTACCCTGTCGAGATCGAAGACACCGAAGATCTGACCCTGGCCGAACGCGACATATCCGTCGTCGACGTAGACGGCCACGGGCGCTTCGGTGTGGTCGTTGAAGTCGTTTTGGGTGACGCCGCGGATGGTAAACAGGGTCTTCTGACCACCGTTATTACCGCTGATGTAAACGCCAGGGGTCATCGCAGCGATATCCACGCTGTTGACGATGCCCAATTCCTTCAGCTGCTCACCGGAAAAAGCACTGATGCTGATGCCGACATCCTGAATGGATTGCTCGCGTTTCTGCGCGGTTACCGTGATTTCGTCCAGTACGCTCTCAGCCGCGTAGCCGGGAGCACAGATCGTGATGAGGAAAACCGCGGAAATGCCGTGCCGCCGTCCCGTAAATCTCTGTTGGTGCGCAGCCATTTTTGAGCGGCCCCTTTATCGTTGTTGTCAGGGCGAGTATATTGTTGCCATCCGGAGCCAAAAATAGCGCGCGAGTCACTAGTCTGTTGACCGTGCGAGAACAGTAGCCATCCCATACGAGAGGCGCGGAGCATGAGTCGCTGGGATCTGATGCAATCATTCGTGCAGGTTGTGGAAGCGGGCAGCTTTTCCGCCGCAGCCGAGCGCCTGCAGGTATCCAAGTCGCTGCTGAGCAAGAACGTCTCGCGGCTCGAGCGGCATCTGGGGACGCAGCTTCTGGTGCGTACCACCCGCCGACTCAATCCTACGGATGCCGGCGCTTCGTTGTTTCAGAAGTGCGAACGCCTGTTTAATGACCTGGAGGAAGCAGAGCAGGCGGTGCTGAGTCTCGATGTGAAGCCCCGCGGCCATCTCCGCGTCGTCTGCACAGATGTATTGGGCGAGCAGTACGTCTCGAGAGTCGCCGCCGCGATGTGCGCACTGCATCCGCAGTTGAAAATCGATGTGCACGTCACGATGCGTACCGTGGATCTCGTTGCCGAAGGCTATGATCTTGCAATCCGGTACGGAGAGCTCAACGATTCGTCGCTGAAGGCACGCAAGGTCTACGAACTTCCACACGTGGTATGTGCTTCACCACGCTATTTCGCGCAGCACGGGACTCCGACGACAATCGACGATCTGCGTGCACACAATTGCATCGTGGCGACTTTCGACCCGTGTGCAACCTGGCACTTCAAAGTCGATGGACGTGACATTCCTGTCGATCTGCAGGGCAACTGGCGCAGCAACAGCGGTTCAGCGTTGCTCACGGCGGCTGTCGAAGGTGTTGGTATCTGCCGCCTGCCGTTGCTTTATGTGCGCGATTTTCTGAAAAGCGGCCAACTCGTGCCGGTACTCGAACAATTCCGCTCGGACGCGCTGCCCGTATGGATGGTGTATCCAAACGCGCGTTGTGTGCCTGCGAAGGTGCGGCTGTTTATTGACTATTTCTGTGACAACATCGGGCGATTGGCGCAACTCGGGCCCGCCTAGCCGAGGGTCCTTGCTAGGCCACGATTCGATCCCAGTCGGACAACAGATGCCCGGCGGATCTCGAGGTGAGCGCATGGGCTGTGAAAGTCGGATTGACACCCGCGCTGGTTGGAAACAATCCGGGCCCCGCAACGACCAGGTTGGGAATGTCATGCAGCTGACCGAACGAGTTGGTCACTGACTCCGCACGTGTGTTGCCCATCACCGTGCCGCCCATGATGTGCATGCTGCCGGCGGGATTGTTCCAGACCTCCGGAGCGCCCGCGGCTGAGATTATGGCTTTTCCCTCCGTGACTGCCGCCTGCCAGAGGGCGAGCGAGTCGGCATGCGTATTGTGCATCACATGTGCCAGCGGGACGCCATGCTGATCGCGGGTCCCGGCCAACGTCACTCGATTGTCGGCTACCGGCAGGCCCTCGCAGACAGCTGTCATCACCGAGTAGCCCCGTTTGGCCCGCCGCATGAATGCCTGCAATGCCGTGCCGAACAGATCGGCGCGCGAAGTTGACACTCCCAGTAGATCGGTGGGTTTGACTGCCTGGGCGATGATCCACTGGTAGCTGCCGAAGGCGCCTGCGTTGCTGTGAGTTAGTTTCGGGTAGCTGTCCTGGTTGACGAGCTGGCCACCCAGGGCACCCATATAGTGTTGCGTATCCTCATCGAAGATACCGTTCACGACGCCGGCCAGGTGGGTCATGAGGTAACGGCCTAACTGATCGGTCGCATTACCCAGTCCCCTCGGATGTCGTTCCGTGGTGGAAGCCAGGAGCAGGCGGGGATTTTGAATTGAGAAGGCTGCCAGCACGATGAGACTCGCTTTCAGGGTCCGGCGCTCACCGTCCGGAGCGATTACTTCAACACCGACTGCTCGCTGGCCCGTAGGGTCGGTGACTACTTTCACAACAGGCGTGTCGGCCAGTAATTTCACGCCTTTGGAAAAAGCACGCGGGAGATGGACCGCATGCGGACTCCCGAGAGCCCCGATCGGACAACCAGCATCGCACCAACCGTCCCATACGCAGGGCGGTCGACCGTTGTACAACGTCGTATTTACGGCAAGAGGCAGCGGCGCAACGCCCCTTCCCAACTTGGCAAAACCACGTGCCAGCGCGAGCCCCTGTGCGAAAACCCTCACGGGCGGCATGGGGTAGGGGTCTCCGGGAGGACGCCAGATTTCCTGCTTCGCATCGCCTGAGATGCCGACTTCCCGCTGCACCTGGTCATAGAAGGGTGCGAGCTCCGAGTAGGTCAGCGGCCAGTCCTTGCCGCGCCCGTAGCGTTTGAACATCTCGAAGTCTTCCGCATGCATGCGCGGCCACACCGCGTAGTGGTGAGCTGCGCTGCCGCCGACTCCATAGCCCGTATTGAATACGTGGCTGATCGGATTCTTGCCTTCTTCCAGGACAGGAGCACCCGTCCACTTCAGGCGGCGGGCAAAAAGAGAGGAACTGATCATCTGGTTGGTCAATCTTTGCGGGCCTGCCTCCAACATCAATACCTGCTTGCCACCCTCTGCCAGATACGCGGCCATCGCGCTACCTGTCGCACCGGACCCCACGACGATGACATCGACGGGCTCGTTCATGCACCCCACCGCGTTGGAGGCGCAATGTGGGGCATGTAAGGCACGCCCAGCGATTCGAAACCACTGACGGTGCCGTAAACAACGTCGATTGCATCATTCCGCAGGACGAAAAAAACCAAAGGGGCCGGCGGGCCACTCCATCCCGGGATATCGCCTGTCGCCATGGCCGAAACGAGCGCTCCGGCATCGGGTGCTGCGAGTGAGCTGAACGGCAGTGAGTGTATTCTGCGTGCCGCATCGTTCAATGCGCCGAGCCCGCTCCGGTAGAAGTCATTGAAGGGCGGATTGACGCCGAGGTATTTGATCATCAAGAGACTGTCGATGGATGGGCCCGACAGTTGCGCATCGATGTAGTGAGCCAGTCCCTCCCGGGCGCTTCCCGGAACCAATATATCTCCCAGGCAGTCCAGCGTACGCACGTGAGTCGGGTCGAATACTCGATACGGAACTCTTGCTGCGCGCGAGGCGGCTGGGGTTAGTACTGAAGCGCCCGCAGCCACAGAGGCGAGCAACACCCCTTGCTTGATGAAATCACGACGCGATCGTGCGGGCGGTTCTTGTGCCATTCGAGCTCCGTTACCTCGCAAGCAAGTATAGTCGCGCCGATTTGCTGTAGATATTCGCGGCCGATCATCAGTTTGTTGACGGCGCGGAAACAATAGGACTCGGGCGAGATGAATACAACGCACGAGTCGAGATCAAACTGAGGCCAAATGATTCACATGACGCCGTGCCATGTCATGCAGCGGTCGTCGACAAGCTGTTAGTTACGAAGTGAGCAACCGCGAGCGACGCGGACGGATTTGGTGCGGTCCGGTGCGCGCGGCACCGGAATGGGGCGCGGCAACCAACACGTCGTGCGCACACGGCGCGTTCGTATTACGAACGTTTGACCGCAAATACGCCACATGGAATAATGCGAACTAGAGTTCGTCATACGAACTTTACTGGAACGTCCACGATTCAGAAAACGGACGGCATCGTTGTTTTCACACATCAGCCCGGGGGGCGCTCGCGTGATTCAAGGCAAGAGGTTTGGATTCACTCGCCGTTCGCGGCGACAGGTTCTAACGAACGCAGCGGTACTGGAGGCACTGCGCTGCACCCGCATTCAGCGCGGCATGGTCTGCGCGCTGGCCGGGGTATTGTCTGTGCCCGTCATCGCGGCGGACGCCGGCGATGATTTTGCTCTGCAGGAGATCGTGGTGACGGCCACGCGCCGCGCCGAGGACATCAACAAGGTGCCGATCAATGTCACCGCCTATACCCCCGAGCAACTGGATCAGCAGGGAGTGCGGGACTTTGATGATATTTCCCGACTCACGCCCGATCTTCAGTTCACCCACCAGAGTGGCGCGGCCGGCAATAACAGCAGCAACATTGCCATTCGTGGCGTCTTCTCGGACGTGGGCGCCGCAACCACCGGCATCTACATCGATGACACTCCAATCCAGATGCGCAACGTCGGCTACTGGAATGCCAATGCGTTTCCGCAGATTTTTGATCTGGAGCGCGTGGAAGTGCTGAGAGGCCCGCAAGGGACACTCTTCGGTGCGGGTGCGGAGGGCGGGGCGGTTCGATTCATCCTCCCGGAACCGGGTTTGAAGTCCTACAGCACTTACGTGCGCAGCGAGCTGGCAGGCACGGTCAGCGGTGATCCCAGCTACGAGATGGGCGCGGCAACGGGTGGTCCGATCGTGGAGGATAAGCTGGGGTTCAGGGTAAGCGCGTGGTGGCGCAACGACGGTGGCTACATCGACCGCGTTGACCCGGACACAGGCGCCAACGTGGATTCGAACAGTAACTATCGCCAGTCTTTGGTAACCCGGGCGGCGTTGACCAGCGTCCCGCTGGATGCGCTCAAGATCACTGCATCGATTCTCTATCAGAATGTCGCAGACCACGATCGCAGTCAGTATTGGGGATCCCTGAGCAACCCCTCATCGGATGATTTCAAACAGGGCAGCCGCACGCAGCAGCCGACGGCGGACAAGTTCTACCTGCCGGCGCTGAAGATCCAGTTCGACCTGGAGAAGATGGCTTTCATTTCCAATACGTCCTACTTCTATCATCGCGACTACGCGGCACTCGACTATACGACCTATTTTGCCGGCATTTTCGACGGAAATCCGCTGCAGTACCTGCCCGGCGATGCGCCCTCCCAGGCCTTCATTACCAATACCCAGCGTGCCGTGACGGAGGAGGCGCGTCTGCAGTCCACTGATTCGGACTCGCGAATTGGCTGGACCGTCGGGGTGTTCTATTCCCAAATGAAGCAGGACGATCGCGATATCACGATGAATGGCCAGGTTTCCTACACGAGTACCCTGGGCGACATCCCCAGCTTTACGCAATATGTGTATTCCCAGGATCGGCAAATTGCCGGTTATGCCGACGTCGATTTCAGCGTAACGAAGGCATTCAAGGTTTCCGCCGGTGTTCGTGTTTCTGACGACAAATTTGAGTTCAACCAGGAAGGCGCCTTCAGCGGCAACCCGAACGCGCCCGTGACGGGGACCCAGAAGGACCACCCCGTCACGCCCAAGTTCGGTGTTTCGTACCAGGTGGATGCGAACAATTTCCTGTACGCGACCGCAGCCAAGGGCTTTCGTCAGGGCGGCGTCAATGCTGCAGTGCCATCAGACCTTTGCGCCCCCGACCTGGCAGTCCTGGGGCTGACATCCACACCGGCGGCCTACACGCAGGACTCGCTGTGGAGCTACGAGCTGGGCTCAAAGAATTCCCTCTTCGGTGGACGTCTCGGCCTCGACTCCAGTGTGTACATGCTGAAGTGGAAGGACATTCAGCAGGCCGTGCGTCTGCCTTCGTGCGGGTTCCCGTTCGTAGGGAATCTGGGACAAGCGACCGGATACGGCGGCGATCTGGCGGCCCGGTTCAAGGTGACGAAGGACTTTCTGGCGGGATTCAACGCCGGCTATGTCAGTCTTGCCTACGATCGGACCATTCTCGAGGGCCCGAATGCGATCCTGGTCAACAAGGGCGATGCGATCGGAGGGCCGCCGTTTCACGTGGCCGCGTACACGCTCTACAACTTCCCGCTCCTTAGCCATACTGGGTTCTATCGCATCGATTACACCTATCAGAATGGCACCCCGGCGGTGGATTCGCGTACCTTCAGCTATGACTCGACTCTGGCACAACCCGGGCCGCTGAAGTCACTGTCGATGCGCCTGGGCATGCAGTTGGGAGACTTCGAGGTTTCCGTGTTCGGCAACAATCTGACCAGGGAAACCAGCCCGATCGCGATTTCCCATGACATTCCGGGTGCCAGTCCGTACTACCTGCAGAGCTTACGGCCGCTGACATTCGGAATCACGGCGTTATATCGCCACTGAGGGGCTCGCGCGCATGATCATTGATGCCTACAACACGACGCAGGATCGGCGTGGACGCTCGGATTACCTGACTGGCGCTCGCCCCGGTCAGTCGCCGCCGCCGTACGTCCCGTTTGATCCACGGCGGATCCTCGATCGGATGGATGCGGCGGGCGTAGACATGGCGATGGTGTGCTCGCTCGCGCAGCGAATCGAGAACGAGTTTCTCGTCAAACTGGTCCGGGCCCATCCGCAGCGCTTGTTTGGCTTCGGTCAGGTCATGCCACAGGCGGACGACGCGCTCGATGAGATCGCACGGATTGCGGAGTCGGGGCTCTCGGGTCTGAAGTTGCACCCGAGTCTGCACGGTTATCACGCAGCCGATCACGGACTGTTGGATCCCGTGTTTGAGGCTTGCGCGAAGCACGGGCTGCCGGTCCTCATCAATGCGCTGGATGACTCATTCTGTGCTCCGTTGGCGATCGAAGAGGTTGTCCGCAACCATCCAGGCGTACCGACCATCATTGCCCACATGGGCGCGGTGTGGAATGTGCCCGAGGCGATCATCGTCGCCGAGCGGCAGCCGCACGTTTATCTGGAGACCTCGGCGACCCTGCTGAGCGATGTGAAGCGGGCCTATGCCCGGCTCGGACCTACCAAAATCCTGATGGGCAGCGAGTGGCCGGGATCGGACTTCGATCTGGAGCGCATGAAGATTGCGAAGGCCATTCCCGATGAGCGCGATCGCGCACTCGTGGAAGGGGGCAACATGGCGAATATTCTGCGGCTGGCAGTATGAGCGCCCCATCGGTTGCCCCTGTCGTTCCTCCGGAGGATATGGAACCCGATGATGTGCGGCTCTTGAGCCTTGCCCAGGAGTTACTGGGACGCGTGTGGGTTCATGGACGCCACGAAGTAGCTACTGCGTTGCGCGTGGCGGGTGGGCAGATTTTCACCGGGGTCCATGTGGAGGGCTCCTGCCGCCGAAGTTCGATCTGTGCCGAGGGGGTCGCGCTCGGTACCGCCCGCGGGGGCCTCGAAAGCGGTGTCCCGTTGAATGTCGAGGCGGTCGTCTCGGTCCAGATCAAGCCTGCCGGACAGTATCGGATCATTGCCCCCTGCGGCGTGTGCAGGGAGTTGATCAGCGACTACAGCCCGGATGCCCGCATCTGGATTACGACTGAGTCCGGTGTCAGCAAGACGACCGCCCTGGAGTTGCTGCCGTGGAAGACACGGCGCGTCTGGTGAGGCGGCAGGAGTAAATCGAAGCATGGCTTTTGACTTTGACAAGATGGGGAAGGAGCTGCAGGCACTAGCCCGCGAGCTCGGGGGGCCGGCCCGGCCGGTACGATGGGAGCAGCTGACCTGGCCCGAGGCAGGGGAGGCGGCCCAGGCGAACCAGGCGGTGATCGTACCGGTGGGCGCTGTCGAACAACACGGGCCCCATCTGCCGCTCGGTGTCGACAGTTATATCGGCGAGGCGGTCGCGGTGTGCGTATCGGCGCTCACGGGTGTCCCGGTCGTGCCGACCCTCTCTTATGGCGTATCCGCGTCGCATGGCGATTTCGCCGGCACCATTTCGCTTCGACCAGAGACCATGATCGGCCTGGTGGAGGACGTCATCGAGTCGCTCTATGAGCGCGGTGTGCGGCAGTTCGTCCTTCTGAATGGTCACATCTGGAACAGCGGCTGCCTCGATGTCTCAGCGGAGAAGCTTCGGGTCCGACATCGTGATGCGCGTGTACGCTCGCTTGGATACGTCACCATGTATCCCGGCCCCGAGGTGGATGGGCATGTCCGCTATGGGCGTGCCTTGATGCATGCCAACTTTTTCGAGACCTCGGTGATGTTGTATCTGTATCCGGAGCTGGTCCGAATGGATCGGGCCACCTCACACCGTGATGTCGATTCTTTCTGGGACTATCGCATGGACCAGGTGAGCGAAACTGGCGTGTGGGGGCGTGATGTAGCGGAGGCAAACGCCCAACATGGAAAGTCGGAGTTTGAGCGCTGCGTAATCACCACCGCGCGCGCGGTGGCGGCCGCGGTCCGTGAACCGTGGCCTGATCCCAAACATCGCCCCTGAGCCGTGAGGCAGTGACTCATGAGTAATCATGACGTTTCGAATGCCACGACAGCCGGTGAGCTGAAAGTCGCCGACGTGCACGGCCATGCCGTGGCGCTGACGGCGATGGCATACCTGCCTGCGGTGTTGTGCATGATGACGATCGGTGTCGTCGTGCCATTCATCGATACGCTGACACGCGATCTGGGTGTGAGCCACGCGCAGATTGGACTGTCCATTGCTCTGTTCTCGGTTCCCACAGCGATTCTTGCCACGATCAGCGGCAGCCTGATCGACAGGTATGGCGTCCGGCTGTCGATTCTCGTCGCCATCGCTATCTCTTTGCTCGGGAGCGCGTTGGCAAGTCGAGCTCCTTCTCTGCTGTGGTTTGACGGAGCCATGCTGTTGTGTGGACTGGGATTCGGAGGGACCTGTGTCGGAGGGCCCTGTCTCCTGATAGCGGCCCTCGAGGGTGGCGCTCGCACGCGCGCGATGTCCTTCTTCGCGACTTTTGCGCCGACCGGATATGCGGCGGGCCTGCTGCTCGCCGTGCCCTTCAGCGGGACCGGTGGCTGGCGTTCGGCATTGCTCACCCATGCCGCCATCCTGGCGGCATCCTTCCTCGTTCTGCTGTTGTGCCTCCCGCGGGTTCGATACGCCGGCACCGACAATAGGCCTGCGCGTTCCTGGGAAGGTATCCTGAGTGTGATTCGCGACTCCCGCGTGTTGCGGCTCGCTGTTGCCGTCGCCCTCCCGAATGTCGTTTCCTACGGAACGAGCCTCGCAGCGCCTTCTTATCTCTCGCGCGTACACCACCTGACCATTGGAACTTCCTCTGCGGCGGTTGCGACGGCGAAGATCATCGCAATGGTGATCGGAGGCGTGAGCATCGGTCAGTTGTTGAGCCGTGCCATGAGCGCATCCCTGTTGTTCGGCATGATGCTGGTGATTGGAGTATTGGCGCAGTTCATTCTCTTTTTTCCCGGCAGCGGAATCACGATGAGTACGTGTGCGCTCGTGGTCTGGCTGTTTGCATTCGGCGGCATGTCCGGGGGTGCCATGGCGCTGCTTCCGAACGTCGTGCGCGACCCTGCGCGCAGTGGCGCGGCCTCGGGGCTGGTGAACCAGTTCATTTCGGTCGGTTGCTTCGCTGCGCCCTCGACCTGGCTGTCCATGCAGAATTGGACTCAATACGTACTGCTTGCCGCGGGCTGTCTGCTGGTTGCCTTCGTCGCGCTCCCGACACCCTCGCGCCTGTCAGCTCGGTAATGAATGATACCCGCGTACGCCGCCTGTTCGTCATCCTGTGTGGGTTTGAGATTCTGCCGAAGTCGATTTCAGTGCGCGGTGCCGACAGCCGCTTCATATTGAGCGAGCCTGTCTGCGCCTACCTGCTCGACACCGACGAGGGTTGGGTGTTGCTCGATGCGGGACTCAACCCTGACAACGGGCGTGATGCCGCGCGCATCCAGGAGCGCTTCGGTCGCTTTGGGATGGTCCCACCTGTCATCCGTGATGCTCACCTGCTGGAGCCTCAGTTGCGTGAAGTTGGGGTGCGCCCCGTTGATATCAAACATGTGGTGCTTTCGCACCTGCACTACGACCACGGCGGGTGCCTGGTGCAATTCAGTCATGCGGAAGTTTGGATTCAGCGCAGAGAATATGAGCACGCGTTCGGACCCGAACCGGGGTTTGCCTATTTCCGCGATGAGTACGACATTCCGGGTCTGCAGTGGCGTCTGTGCGAGGGCGATTGGGAGTTGCTGCCGGGGGTGCGTTTCATCAACACCCCTGGACACACCCAGGGTCACCAGTCGGCCCTGGTTGAACTGCCGCAAACCGGAACCGTGATCCTGCCGTTCGATGCCGCAGATCTGCAGGAGAACCTCGATCGCGAAGCTCTGCCGGGTGAAAGTTGCGATGACGAGGCGGCCCTGGCGTCGCTTCGCAGGATCAAGCAGCTTGCGGCCCAACCTCGTGCGACGGTTCTGCTTTTTCATGACCCGATTGCCATCCAGGCGATGCGGCTGGGTCCTGACTGTTATCGTTAGAGGTGCGTACGCCCCATGAATCGATCGCGACGTGAATTCATGGCGACCGTAGCGGCCGGACTGGTTCTGCCGCCGAAAAGCTCGTGGGCGAGCCCACCAGTCGATTTGTTCGCGCTGGATGGTCCGCAGTTGCTGGCGGCGTTGCGATCCGGTGATGTCAGCGTTGAAAGTTACGCCCAGTCTGCCCTGGGGCGCCTGCATGACTGCAAAGATCTCAACATCGTGACCTGGCAGTCTGATGATGCCGTGCTGGCGGCGGCGCGAGCGGTCGATCGGCGACGTGGGCGAGGGGAGCGGCTCCGACCGCTTGCTGGGGCGCCGATCCTCATCAAAGACAATATCAACACCGTCGGATTTGCGACCACCGCAGGCACCGAGAGGCTCGGGATCTATCGGCCCACCCTGGATGCCACGGTAGTGAGCCGCCTGCGTGGCCAAGGCGCACTGGTGCTCGCGAAGACCAACATGCATGAGCTGGCATGCGGGGCGACCTCCTCCAACGCGTTCTTCGGGCCGGTACGAAATCCCTATTCAACGCAGCGAATCTCCGGGGGTTCGAGCGGAGGCACTGCCGCGGGACTTGCCGCCCGCGCGAGCGTGTTTGGGCTCGGAAGCGACAGCGCGGGATCAGCTCGCATTCCGGCCGCATTCTGCGGAGTGGTGGGATTTCGGCCGAGTTTCGGGCCTTCTCATCGGCGCTATCCCAGTGACGGCATCGTGCCGCTGGCGCGGGATCTGGATACCTGTGGGCCCATGGGGCGCACCGTGGCCGATGTGGTCCTGATTGATGAGGCGATCACGGGGCGAGCCAGCCGTGGCGTGGCATCTCTCAGGGGAGTGCGCTTGGGCATCTCGCGAGCGGACCGTTGGACCGCTCTGGATCCCGAGGTCGCGCGGGTCGGCGCGGGGGCGCTCAAACAACTGGAGGCTGCGGGAGTGCAGCTCGTCGAAGTCGATTTTCAGCCGCTGCACAGGCAGGCCGAGGAAATCTGGTGGACGCTGCTCCTCGCCGGCATGCAAAACGACATCGCGGACTTCCTCGCGCACCAGGTCCCCGGGCTCACGCTCTCCGCACTGATCGCAGGCGTGCGAAGCGGGGACGTGCGGGAAGTATTCGAAAAGAATATGAGCCCACCCGTCAAACCCGAGCTACTCGCCGCGGCGAGGGACAATCGGCGTCGCTTGCAAGGTCGCTACGGCGAGCTTTTCCAACAACATCGACTGGATGCGGTGATCTTCCCGACCGTGCCGGTGCTCGCCCCGCCCATCCGATCCAATGGTGATCGATTGGACGATACAGTCCTTCTGGCCGGCGAAGCTGCCCCGGCGGGACTCGTCAGTATTCGGCATACGCTCACGGCGTGTGCGTTGGGCGCCCCTGCTTTGTCCATCCCGGCTGGATTGAGCGCCGAGGGGTTGCCCGTCGGAATCGAGATCGACGGCGTTCCGGGATCGGACGAGAAAATTCTGGGCCTCGGGCGCCACATCGAGCGGGTCTGGGGCACGCTGCCGGCGCCGGCCGGCTGCCGCAGCTTGCCAGGGGCGTCGTGAGTTCGATAGTATTACGAACATATGTTCGTATATAGAACTATAGGTGATTCAACATGAAAATTCATGATATCTCGATGGATATCGAACCGGGCATGCTCTACTGGCGTGACGGGAAGCCGCCGGAAGTGATCTGTGTGCACAGCATGGCCGCCGGTGCCGAATCCGAGGTCTCGCGCTGGCTGATAGGCGCACATACGGGTACCCACATCGATGCGCCCCGACACTTCATCCCTACGGGCGCTACCGTTGACAAGCTGCCGCTGGAGACCTTCGTTGGGGCGACGCGCGTGGTCGATCTGACAGGGCAGGGAGATACGCCAATCACCGCGGAGTCGGTGCGAAAAGCCGAATTGAACGGCGCCACGCGCGTGCTGTTCAAAACCACGAATTCGGAAAAGCGCATGGTGAAGCGGCAGTTCAGCAGCGATTGGGTGGGCATACGCGCCGATGCCGCGCAGGCCCTCGTCGATGCCGGTGTTGTGTTCGTCGGAATCGACTATGTCACGATCGAGAGTGCGGATCAGACGGACAAATGGCCGACGCACCAGATTCTGTGCGGTAACGGGGTCATCATTCTGGAAGGCGCGAACCTGATCAACATCCAGGACGGTACGTACTTCATGTGTTGCCTGCCGATGCGCCTGAAGGGCTCGGAGGCCGCCGCCACTCGTACCATTCTCATCGAAGGCCTGCCACTGAACGCATGAGCACGATGGGCGCCATAGCAACGCCTCATGCGATGGCCACGGAGGCCGGGGCGCAAGCGTATCGAGACGGCGGCAACGCCATCGATGCAGCGTTGGCAGCGGCTGCCGTGCTCACCGTCGTTTACCCGCACCAGTGCGCGCTCGGCGGCGATCTATTTGCCGTGGTCGGTTTGGCCGGAGCAGATTCGAAATCGATCAATGGATCCGGTGCCGCGGCGGCTGCACTCGATGTGCAGGACATCCGGACCCGCTTTACCGCAATGCCTGACAGTGGTCCGGTGCCCGTTACGGTACCGGGACTGGTTGGCGGGTGGCAGGCGATTTACTCGCTGGGTGCGCGTCTGTCGTGGGCACGCCTGCTGGCCCCCGCCATACACGCAGCGCGTGAGGGGATGCCCGTCAGTCGCTCACTGGAAAATGGGCTTCAGAGGAGAAAGGATCTCTTGCTGCGCGATCAGGGAATGCGCGCGCGATTTTTTGTGGACGGCGCGCCGCTGCGCCAGGGCGATGTGCTGCGGCAGCCGGAGCTCGCCGCCACCCTGCAGCGCTTGGCCGGAGCCGGACTCCGGGACTTTTATGAGGGCCAGTTGGCGAACCAACTGATCGAGGGGTTGCGCGCCCTCGGGAGTCCCTTGGCCGAAGCTGACTTCGCCTCGCACCGGACGGAAACTACAAACGCCCTGCGTCTCGAGTTCGGAGAGCTCGCGTTTGAGACGAGCCCGCCGAACTCACAGGGCTTCGTGTTGCTCGAAGCGCTGGCTGCGTTGGGAACGTCCGCGCTACAGCGCGAAACAGATCCGGGACGCGTTTTGCGTGCATTGCTGATGGCCATCGAGGATCGGGAAAAATATCTCGGTGATCCGCTTCGAAGCCCGGTGCCTTTGGAGCGACTCCTGGATTCAACGACGCTCGAGCAGCGGATGCGATCCCGGCAGGTGAGCTCCTCCCGGCAGGAAAGCCCACCGGCACATGGGGACACCGTCGCCGTGTGCAGCCTGGACCAGGATGGCGTCGGTGTTTCGTTGATTCAGAGCGTGTTCCAACTGTTTGGCAGTGGAATTCTCGAACCCCGGACGGGAGTCATCTTCCACAATCGCGGCCGCGGGTTTTCGTTGAATCCGGGAGCACCCAACGCGCTGGCGCCGCTGACACGCCCAGCGCACACACTCATGCCCCTGTTCGTCAGACGCGGCCGCAAGCTCGAAGCGGTGATGGGCACGATGGGCGGGCGGGCGCAGCCACAGATTCTCGCTCAGCTCCTGGGTGGAGTGCTCGACCGGCAAACGCCTTTGGCGACAACATTGCGCGCACCGCGCTGGGTTGCGGGCAGCCTGGATATCGATTTTCCGGAGCCTACGATTGCTGTCGAAGCCGACGCTCCGGCCGCCTTCTCCGAAGCCCTGAAAGCGCCGGGTTTCAACCAGCAGCGAATTGCGCCCTTGAGCGAGATCGTCGGGCACGCCCAGGTGATCCGGGTCACGGGCGAGTCTCAACTGGAAGCCGCCAGCGATCCGCGATCGGACGGTGAGGCGGTTGTTGTGAAGGCGTCTTGATTCACGAGGGGTTGCGGCACTCGAAGTTTGTCGCGAGTTCGCTGGCGCCGCGGCCTGTGTAGTGTGCATGTTTCGGATAGGCGCACAACGGCCGGCTGCGGCCCGGGAAACTCTTGCCGGTGGCCAGCACCGAATCCGGTGCCTGGCCTTTTTCAACCCAACTCACGATGGGGTCGATGAGGTCAAAGTGATCCAGGGTCGCCGCGCCTCCCTGGCAATGGCCCATCCCGGGCACCAGGAACAGGCGGCTCCAGTTGGAAACGACCGCGGCCCCGCCGTTGTCGGCGACCATTTGCTCGTAATAGCGAACGGTCTCCTGCGCGGAAAACCACGGGTCGCTGACGCCGTGATAGAAGATCAGTTTGCCGCCATTTTCGGAAAACGTATTCAACTTCGTCCACTGCGCCGTGTCACCCGCCGCAGCGATGGCGGTTGATGCCAGCCGCTCCTGCGCGTCGACGTCCATCTCGAGGCTGAAGTTGGGGCCGGCCACGGGCCGCGAGCCCGGATTCAACAAACCTGCAACCGGGGTCGTCGCAGTGATTCCGGTATCAAACCAGAATCCGGGGTAGACCTGCAGCCCGCGGGAATTCCTGGGGCCTGCGAAGCCCTTCTGCAGCGCGGCTGCCTGTGCGGCGGTGAGGCAGGTCGCAGTCTTCCTGCCGCCTTTGCATACCAACATCGCCGGATCGAAGTGGCAGCCGCGGGGGTCGGAAATCAGGCCGTCGGCGACTCCGTCGCGAGCATCGCATGCCTTCAGCAACGATTCGACGACCAACTTCTTGTCACCGTCCGACAGTACTCGCGCACCGATGGGCCGTCCTTGCTCGTCCCTGGGCGCGGCCTGGTTCAGCGCCACCTCAACCCAAGTGTCGCCCAGGTTCGAGAAGCTCGTGCGCATTGCCGGCGCGCCGGCGACGACACCATCGAACAACCGGGGGTAACGCTGAGTCATCAGCATCGCCTCGCGACCGCCGGTGGAGCATCCCATGAAGTACGAGTGTGAGGCGCTTCGGCCGTAGTAGGCGCGGACCACTTCTTTGCCGACCTGAGCCACCTTGCCAACGGCTGCATAGAGAAAATTCAACGTGGCTTCCTGGTCGGTCAGAAAGTCTTCGTCAAACACCTCGGTGGAAGTGTGCCCACTGTCGGTCGTGACCACTGCGAAGCCGCGCGCCAGGGCGGGAGTGTCACCTGCAGCTACACGGCCGATCGGCGGAGCGACATTGCCGTTCCAACCTCCGCCACCCTGCATCAGGAACCGTCCGTTCCAGTTCTCAGGCATCGCGACGGCGAAGCCGATCGCGTAGGGCTTACCGTCGTGTCCCACGCGAGAGTCAATCGTGCCGTCTGCCCGGCAATAAGAGGGAAGGTTGCCGGAAAAGGGCTCTGAGTGCGGCGCGTTGGGGACGGGGCCGACCGGAATCATTTCAGCGTGCCGGATGGCGGCATCAAATCCCGTTACGCGCAACGCTGTCAGCGCAGAGCACGTTGGTGAGCCGGCGACGGTGGTGGAGCAGGGCAGCAACAAAACGAGCGTTGCCAAGGCAAGATCGATCCTGGAATTCATTTACAAAGCCTTTTTGCAGCGGCTGCGTTAGGATAATATCACGAACTAAAGTTCGTATTTAGAACAATCGAATCGAGCGGAGAGTTGAAGATGACCACTGCCGCAGACAATGAGCTGATGACCCGAATTGGTCCGGGCACCGCAGCTGGCGCGCTGTTACGCCAGTACTGGCAGCCCGCGGCCCTCGTGGAGGAACTGAACGAAAAGCGCCCGGTGGTTCCGGTCAGGCTGCTGGGAGAGGATCTCGTGCTGTTTCGGGCTGAGAAGGGTCGCTACGGTCTGTTGGAACGGGGCTGTCCGCACCGGGGTGCCGACCTCTGTTTTGGTCGACTCGAATCCGGCGGCCTGCGCTGCCCGTTTCACGGATGGCTCTTCGATGCGACCGGGCAGTGCCTGGAGCAGCCGGGCGAGCCGCCCGGTAGCCGGGCCTACCAGCACCTGAAGCATCGCGGCTACCCGTGCGAGGAACGCAATGGGGTGATCTTTGCCTTCCTGGGCGAGGGAAGCCCGCCTCCGTTTCCGGCGTTTGACTGCTTCACCGCGCCGGCTCGGCAGACCTTTGCGTTCAAGGGTTTCTGGGACTGCAACTGGCTGCAGGCGCTCGAAGTCGGCATCGATCCGATCCACCCGTCCTTTCTGCATCGCTTTCTGAGCGATGAGTCGACGGATGGCGCCTACGGCCGTCAATTCCGCTCGGCCTCGGCCCATTCCGAAATGCCGCTGACGCAGATATTGCGTGAATATCCCCGGCCGACCATTCGCATCGAGGATACCGACTACGGCTTTCGCCTGGTCACCACGCGCGATCTGAGCGACTCGATGAGTCATTACCGGATCACCAACCTCGTGTTTCCCGAGGCAATCGTCATCCCGATGAGCGCTGAGATGACGATCACCCAGTGGCACGTGCCGATCGATGACACGAGATGCTATTGGTATTCGATCTTTACCAGCTACGGCGCGCCCGTGGATCGCGAGAAAATGCGCAACCAACGCCTGGCGAATCAGACGCTGCCCGGTTATCTACCGAAGCAGAACCGCAACTCCAACTGGGGTTACGACCCGCAGGACCAGGCGACCCAGACCTATACGGGTTTGGGTTTGGATGTGAATACCCACGATCAGTGGGCTGTTGAATCACCGGGCCCGATTTTCGATCGCAGCCGCGAGCACCTGGGCAAATCGGATGTCGGCATCATCAGGTACCGGAAACTGTTGATGGCGGGCCTTCGCGATGTTCAGGCGGGAAAGGCGCCGCCGTTTGCGCTCAGCGAACAGACAGCAGCGCGCATCGAGCGTCCCGCGGCGGTTGATACCATTGGTCCGCGGAGCGAGCCGGCCGAATATTGGCGCAAGATTGAGCGAGCACGTCGTGAGGGGAGCACCTGGGGGAGTGTGCCGGGATAGACTTGCAACCATGAAGGACAGAGCGCCCGCCTATTCCTGGTATGTGTTGACGCTCCTGCTCGCCGCGTACATTTGCAATTGGATGGATCGGTACGTGCTGGTGATCCTGATCGAGCCGATCGAGGCCGATCTGCATCTGTCGGACACCGAGGTCGGTCTGATCGGCGGATTTGCCTTCGCTCTGATCTATTCGGTTGCGGGGATTCCGATCGCCCGTTGGGCCGATCGGGGCAACCGTCGCTCGCTCATGGCTCTCGGCGTGACCGTGTGGAGCGCCATGACGTTCTGCGGCGGGCTCGCGCGCACCGCAAGCCAACTCGTCTTTGCGCGCTTAGGCGTGGCACTTGGTGAGTCTGCGTGCAGTCCAACCGCGCACTCACTGGTCTCTGATTACTTTCCTGTCGGACGGCGCGCGACAGCGCTTTCGATCTACCAACTCGGCATCCCGGCCGGCATCGCTCTGGGGCTCGCGGTCGGAGGCTGGGCGAATGAGCGTTACGGCTGGCGCTTCGCTTTCATGATTGTCGGTATTCCGGGACTGCTGCTGGCGCTTTTGATCCGATTGACCCTGCGCGAGCCGATTCGTGGACAGTCGGAAGGAATTGCGGATACAGGCGTGCTGTCGCCTCGCGACACGCTGCGTGTGCTGGTCTCACGCAAGTCTTTCCTCTCGTACGCACTGGGCCTCGGGTTGTGCTCCTTCGCTGACACGGCATTTGAAATGTGGTCTCCCGCTTACTTGATGCGGGTCTATGACATGAGCAGCGGCGTGGTCGGCAGCCGCACCGGATTGCTGGAGGCGATTGCGGGAATAGGCGGAACCCTCTCAGGTGGGTTGATCGCCGATAGACTGGGAAGGCGCGATCCGCGTTGGTACCTCTGGATGCCTGCGCTGGCAGTGACGGCTCTGATTCCAAGCGTGTACCTCTTTCTCAGCGTCGGCGTCGACCGGGTGTTTGTGTTTTATTTCGTTGCGATGTTCCTGGCCGGTTCCTACATGGGACCGATCGTGGGGCTCACGCAGCGACTCATGCCGGTGCGGATGCGGGCCCTCGCCGCATCCATCCAGTTCCTGATCCTGAATCTGCTCGGCCCCGGTGCCGGTGTTTCCTGTGTGGGATGGATGAGCGATCTGCTCGCTCCCCGATACGGTGTCGCATCGCTTCGCTATGCGCTCATAGCCACTTTTGGTGCGGCCGGGGTGGGTATCGTACTTTTTCTGTATGCCGCACAGCGCCTGCCCCGCGATCTCAGCAACACTCATACACCAGGCTGAGGCGAGTTCCCTGCATTCGAGAGGAGCTTGCTCGCCTCATATGCGAACAACGCGGGGTGTCCGCCAGTATGCAGAAACACCACGGTCTCGTTTCGTTTGATGACACCTTTTCGAATCAACGCAATGAGGCCCGCCATTGCTTTGCCGGAATACACTGGATCCAGAATCACGCCTTCGGTGCGGGCTACCAGGCCAATCGCTTCGTTGCAGGCGCTCGTCAGAGCACCGTAGGATGCGCCGATGTACTCATCGTGCACGAGGACGTCCTCTCGTTGCGGAAAGCGACTCAGATGCAACTCAGAGCCCGCCTCGCGCGCGAACTCCGGTATCTTGTCCAGCAGATAGTCCCGGGTTCGACTGACGCTGATGCCGGTGACGCGATAAGGGGTCGGAATGTTCAGTTGCCCCAGAAGCAGCCCGGTATAAGTGCCACCGGAGCCGACACCCAGGACCAGGTGTTGCGGCTCGACATCGAGCTCGGCCAGCTGTTGTTGCAATTCGAGAGTCGCACAGACATAACTGGCAATCCCTGCGGCGCTGGAACCGCCGAGTGGCACGATGTACGGGTGACCCCCGCGGGCCCGCACTGCATCTGCCACTCGCTCGATGCTGTCTCCAAAATCCCAGCGAGGTTCGGTGTCGACGTAGGTCACGTTCGCGCCCAGCAGCGAGTCCAGGAGCAGATTCCCGACAATCGGCCGCGGTTCCCCGGGCACTCCTCCCAACACCAGCTCCGTGCGCATTCCAACGCAATTGGCCATCGCGGCTGCAATGCGCACCAGATTGGATTGGAATCCGCCCGAGGCAATCAGGGTGTCCGCGCCTTCGTGGAGAGCCTGCGCAATGAGAAACTCCAGTTTTCGAACCTTGTTGCCGCCTAAGCCGATGCCCGTCAGATCGTCACGCTTGAAGAGGATGCGCGGTCCGCCGAGTGCAGCAGTCAGGCGAGGGGCATCATCGAGCGGCGTGGGGAGCTTAGCCAGGTTGAGACGCGGCATCCCCGCGATTCGACCCGGTAGAAGCTGCGAATTTGAGTCGAGGCTATCAGCGTTGCGAGGGCTGGGAGAGTCCGGGGTTTGCATGTCCTGCTCTCAGCCCGCCGCCGCGATGGTTTGGAGCTGAAGGTAATTTTCCAGACCCCACGACCCGTTTTCGGACCCCAGCCCCGATTGTTTGACGCCCGCGGTGGGTAGCACCGGCAGAATGGTCATGTGTTGGTTCAACCACACTGTGCCTGCATCGATTCGCGGCGCGATCGCGCGCGCAGCGGTGAGATCATCCGACCACACCGATGCGGATAGCCCATACGGAGTTCCGTTGGCGCGGGCGACAGCCTCGTCAATGTCATCGAAGGGCAGAACCGGCAGAACGGGTCCGAATTGCTCCTCGGCCACCAGTCGCGCCTGGTCGTTCAAGCGCGTCACGATCGCCGGGCGAATGAAATAGCCTGGGCCCTCGAGCGCTCGAGGTTCGCCTGCCACGAACTCACCACCCTGTGCCTTCGCGTCCTGCATCAATTGCAGGACGCGATCAAACTGCGGCCGGGTGCTGACCGGCCCTACCGTCACGTCAGGATCGAGTCCATCTCCCACGACGGCCTTTCGGGCGAGCTGCGCCAACTCAGTGACCAATGCCTCGTACACGCTGCGGTGCGCGTACACCCGCTTGATTGCCGCACACACCTGGCCGGCATTTTCAAACGCCGCGGCGAAGAGTTTGGCGGCGGTTCTGGCCGGATCGACATTCGGCAAAACCAGCGCCGGGTCATTGCCGCCCAACTCTAGCGTGAGGCCCTTGATATCCGTGGCGGCGGCACCGAAGACCTTGCGTCCCGTTGCCGTAGAACCCGTGAAGGACACCTTGCGCACGCCGGGATGTGCGGTGAGATGTGGAGCAACCTCATCCGTTCCACTGACGATGTTCAAGACCCCTGGCGGGAGGATGTCGAGAAGCAACTCACCCAGGCGTAGCGTCGTGAGGGGCGTAAAAGGTGAGGGTTTGATGATGATGGTATTGCCGGCCAACAGCGCGGGGGCGATTTTCCAACAGGCCGACATCAAGGGGTAATTCCACGGAACGATGCCGGCGACTACACCGTAGGGTCTGCGGGTCACCTCGGCTGTGCGCCCCGCATCGAGTGCGATCACCTGATGGGGTATCTCTAGATCCGCGGTTACCTCGAACCATCGTGCCGAGCCACCCACCTCGCGATTCGCGGTCACGGTCGGCTTGCCCTGCTCTTGCGTCAACAGTCGTGCCAACTCGGCCTGATGTGTGCGGATCGTGGCCGCACATCGGCGCAGCAATCCACGGCGCTCTTCGAGCGCGCGCTCACGCCAGGTAATGAATGCACGTTGCGCCGCGTTTACTGCTGCATCGAGCTGTTCGACCGAACAATTCGGCGCGTGCAACAAGACATCGCCGGTGGCCGGATTGATGACTGGAAATTCTCGTGTGGCCGGCACCATGTGACCGTCGATCGTCATCCGCATGACAGGTGTTCCTCCTCAATCAGCCACGCACGGAGAAGCTGCTGGCTTTGTTGATATTGCGCCGACGGGAAAACTCTCCCGTGTTGATGGTGAGTCCAGTAAAGCGTCCGTTGAATTGAAGTGGCTTCGCGTCGTGATCGCCGCCACTCTCCTCGTAGTCGATCAGCTCGGCCATCAGCGTGCCCGCAACGCCCGCGTTCTTGAATTGGTGGCCGCTGCTTCCGATCGCCATGTAGAAGCCGGGCAGGTCGGACTTGTCGTAGATGGGAATCCAGTCCGTTGAGACATCGTAGAGATCCACGACGCCCTGTGCCTGGCCGGGAATCGGGAGCTCCGGAACACGGTGGCCCAGGCGAAAGACCTGTGTTTCCCATTGGCTCGCACTGATGGCGCGCTCGAATTCGCGCGGATCCTCGACCCAAGTCTTCGGGTCGCACGGCGGATCGCCGGAGCCGAGGCTCAATTTGTTACCGGTCTCCGGGCGCCAATAGATCCCCAGGTCCGGGTCCGAGGTGCAAATACCGCGTGCGTTGAAATCAAACCCTGCCGGCGAGGGCAGGTGATGTACCTCGCGACGCAGCGCGCGGGTACTGACTTTCATGGAGTGCTCGACACCGGCCATCCTGTTGATGACGACGGAATGGGGACCGGCCGCATTCACTACCACATTCGCAGCAACCACTCGTCCCGAGGCCAGGCGAACACCGCTCACGCGGCCCGCCGTGCGGAGAATTTCAACGACCTCCTGTTGCAGCAGGAATTGGCCGCCCGCTGCCTCGATCGCGCAACGCAGATTGTGAGTAGCGAGCTGCGGATCATTCACATAGCCGCCATCGGGGCAGAAGATCGCGCCGGCAAGCTGTTTGTCGGCGGGCTGTTGGAATGCGGGATCGTCCACCGGTTTCGGTGGATGGTAGGAAGCGGTGTCGTAGATCGGCAAACGCGCGCGTAATTGCTCGGGCGTCCATTCCTCGAAGCGCACGCCGGTCTTGCGATACAACTCGAGCATTTCGGCGCGATCGGTGGGGAATGTCTTCAGCACCAGGTGACCGGTCTGGATGAAGCGCGCCAGGCCCCGGGGATCACTCACTCCCAACACCTCGGGCCAGTTCTTCCAGTAATGGTGACCTTCGAGGGCCAGCTTCACCGAATCGAGCGTGGAGTAGGAAAAGCGCACGATGGCGCAGGAATTGACGGTGGAACCGAAGCCCACTTCGGCGTTGCGATCGACATTGAAGGTGCGATAGCCGAGCCGCAGCAGTTGTAAGGCGATCCCACAACCGATGACCCCGCCACCGATGATGACCGCCGTTTTGTTGGTATGCACCCGAGGGTTCTCCGCGTAAGCTGCAAGTGTTCAGTGAATGCCCGTTTCTTTCATGAACCACACGATGGTGCGGTCCAATGCGTCGATGATGGCTTCGATCTCGGGGCGACCGACGCATAGCGGGGGTCCCAGCTCGAGCACCTGATAGGTTCTGACGAGCAGCCCCAGCTCCTGCAGGTGGTTGGTGACTTTCGAGGCCATCTGATCGCCGGGGGCGAAGGGTTCGCGCGTCCGCGTGTCTTTCACCAGCTCGACGGCCGCCAGCAAGCCCTTGCCGCGGATGTCGCCCACGATCGGGTATTTGCGCAGGGTTTCGAGCCCCTCAAACAAGTACTGACCCATGGCCGCAGCGTTCTCGACCAGGTGCTCGTTCTCGAGGATTTCGATGTTCTTCAGCGCCGCGGCGGCCGAAGCCGCATGACCGCCGAAGCTGATGACGTGATTGAGCCCCGACTCGCGCCCCTGGGCCGCATCGAAGCGACTGGTGATTTTCTCACTCACGAGAGTGGCTCCCATGGGGGCGTAGCCGCTCGTGAGGCCTTTGGCCACCGTCATGATGTCGCCCTGCACGCCCCAGTGCTCACAGGCAAACATCCGCCCGGTGCGGCCAAATCCATTGATGACTTCGTCGATGATCAGCACGATGCCGTACTTGTCGGCAATCTGGCGCAGACGCGGCAGGTACTCCTGCGGCGGGGTGTAGATCGAGGCGGCCGACGGGATGGGTTCGGCAATGATGGCCGCGACGGTGTCGGGTCCCTCGTGGATGATCTGCCGCTCGATCATATCTACGCACAGCACATCGCAACTCGGGTAGGTGAGCCGGTACTCGCAGCGGTAGCAGTTGTGGTTGGGCACCTGCACACAACCGGGGACGAGGGGGGCAAAAATCTTGCTGTTGAAGTCGTGACTGGCCCCGCTGACGCTCATGGCGTAGAGCGAGGAGCCGTGATACGAGCCGCGGCGACTGATCACCTTGGTGCGTTTGTGCTCGCCTCCCAACCAGTGGTACTGCTTGGCGACTTTGAGCGCCGCCTCGACCGCATCGGTACCTCCTGAGCCGAAGAAAACACGCTGCACATTCCCCGGGGCGAGCTGAACGAGCTTCGCGGCGAGGTTCGCGGTGGGCTCGGCCACGAAACTGTATGGGGTGACATAGGCCAGTTTGGCCGCCTGTTCCGCGTACGCGGCCGCGACTTCTGTGCGTCCGTGACCGATGTTGGTCACAAAGGCCCCGCCGGAGAGGCCATCGAGATACCGCCTGCCGTTCTCATCAAAGAGGTAAGCGCCCGCGCCGCGCTCGAAAACAGTCAGGCCGAGAGGCGCGCGCAATGCCTTGGGCGAGGTCACGTGAAACCAAACGTGCTCCAGGGCGGAGGTCTTGATCTTTGACTCGCTGGCCATCAGGGCTGTCTCTCTATGGAGTTCATAATACGAACATCTGTTCGCTATAGTAATATAGGTGTGTCGGCCCGGGCAACTGTGGTTGCCTTTGGTGCCGGGGCTTTGCTACGGTTAAGAGACGAACAATTGTTCGTATATAAAACTTGTGGACGCCATCATCACATGAATCATCCCGAGACTCCATCGGTCCGCACGGCCGATGTGGGCTTTATCAGGCGCTACTCCCTGTGGTCGGATGAGCAGCGCGAGGCCTCCGAGCGGGCCCTTGCCAGCCTCGGGGAGCACAACATTCGCACGGTTCGCCTGGCCTTTGCGGACCAGCACGGCATCCTTCGCGGCAAGACGATCGTTGCGGACGCGCTGCCGGCGGCGTTCACGAACGGCTGGGGATTGACCAGCACATTGCTGTTGAAAGACACCTCGCACCGGACCGCATGGCCGGTGTGGACGGAAGGGGGAGCGGCGCCGCAGCTTCGTGGCGCTGCTGATTTCGTGGCGGTCCCCGATCCGACGACCTTCCGCATCCTTCCCTGGACCGAGCACTCGGCGTGGGTTTTATGTGACGCCTACTTTCGATCCGGTGAGCCGATTCCCTTTGCAACCCGGCAACTGTGTGCGCGGCAACTGCAGCGGCTGGGGAGTGCTGGGTATGACTTGCTAGCCGGGATCGAGCTGGAATTCCACGTGCATAAGATTGAGGACGCCCGCCATGGGGTGAGCGACTGGGGCCAGCCCGGGCCGCCGCCCACCGTGAGTGTGATCTCGCGGGGGTACCAATACCTGACCGAATATCGGTATGACGAAATCGATCCCATTCTCGATTTGCTGCGCGAGACGTTGTCGGCGCTCGGGATTCCGGTGCGCTCGCTGGAGATAGAGTTCGGACCGAGCCAATGCGAGCTGACATTCGACCCCCGACCGGGCCTGCAAGCGGCTGACATGGTGGTGCTCGCCCGGAGTGCCATTAAACAGGTGTGCCGGAGGCGCGGGCTCCTGGCGAGTTTCATGTGCCGACCGGCGCTACCGGGAGCGCTCTCCAGCGGCTGGCATCTGCATCAGTCGTTATTGAATCGAGCCGATGGCAGCAATGCGTTTGTGGGGCGAGGGGTGAGCCCCTTGTCTGAACTGGGGATGCACTACGTGGGGGGCTTGTTGCGGTATGCTCGCGATACGTGCCTGCTCGCAACTCCAACGATCAATGGCTATAAGCGCTACCGCCCCCATTCGCTGGCTCCCAACGCTGTTGTGTGGGGTCAGGACAATCGAGGCGCCATGCTACGGGTGATTGGCGGCCCGGGGGATCCGGCCTCGCATGTGGAGAATCGGGTGGGCGAGTCGGCGGCCAATCCCTACCTGTATTTCGCATCGCAGATCATATCGGGCCTGGCCGGTATCGAGGAGCGAATCGATCCGGGTCCGGCCGTAGACACGCCCTATGCTTCCGGAAGTCCCTCACTGCCGCGCAGCCTGGTTGAAGCCGTGACGGAATTCAAGAACAGTACGCTGCTCGAGCGTGTCCTCGGTCGGACGTTCCTCGACTACCTCGTCCGGATCAAGGAGTTCGAGTTGCACCGTTTCTTATCCGATGAAGTGACAGATTGGGAGCAGCGTGAGTACTTCGAGATTTTCTGACACGTATGTCAACTACAGTGGCGGTTCGAATGGCTAAAGGAACGAAGTCACCCCGAGACTCAGGGCTCAAGGCGCGCGGTCGCGCTTCGACGACTGCGACCGAGGCCGCACCGCCCCGTGATTACGTTGGTTCTGTCGCACACGGGCTGTCGGTATTACGCTCCTTCGACCAGGATCACTTTCAGATGACCTTGTCCGAAGTCTCGGGCCGGACCGGCATGACCCGGGCCGGCGCCCGGCGCTACCTGCTGACGCTCGTGCACCTGGGCTACATCGAGCAAAGCGGGCGTCTGTTCCAGCTCACTCCGAAGGTGCTCGAGCTCGGCTACGCGTTCATGTCGACCCGGCCGTTGGCCGATCTTGCGCAACCCTATCTGGATAAGCTGACCGCGCAGATCAATGAGGCTTCCGCCATTGCGATCCTCGACGGACACGATGTGGTCCATCTGGCCTGGGCGCGCACCCAACGGCAGTTGGCTCCGGTCATCACGGTGGGACGTCGATTCAACGCACTCTACAACTCCACCGGTCGCGTGTTGATCGCCTGTGGGGATGAGAAGGCGATCGACAGCTATTTGAGCGAGATTCCGGCGACCCGGTTGACGCCCTCGAGTATTGTCAGCAAGACGAAATTGCGCGAGGAGCTGAAGCGCGCCCGCGAGCAGCAGTATTCGATTGTCGATCAGGAAAGCGAAGAGGGCCTGCGTTCGATCGCGGTGCCCATCTTCAACCGCTCGCAGCGCCCGCTGGCGGCCATCAATATCATCACCAATGCCGCCACGGTCTCGAATGAAGACCTGGTGAACAGATTCCTGCCGCCTCTGCGGGCGGTCGCAGCCTCTTTGGGCCAGGCGATCGGTGCGCGCGAGACCGTCTGACCTCATTGGCAGCTGAGTGGTCATGACCTCGGCGCCTCAAAATACGCTGCACCAGCGCGTGGACGGCCTGGCCCGGATCCGATTCAAGAAAGCGGCGGATGGCCGCACCACACTCGGTGAGTTGTATCAGCGTGCGCCCTGCCGATTGTTGTTTCCCAACACTGAGCCGGGCGAGCCGTTGCAGGCCGTGCTGTTGACCACCAGCGGTGGCCTGACGGGCGGTGACCGCACCAGGGTGGAAATCGAGATGGACGCTCAAACCAGAGCCACCGTGACGACGCAAGCCGCGGAGAAGCTCTACCGGGCGCTACCTGACTCGGACGATACCCGAATAGAGGTGGATGTGCGGGTGGGCGACGGGGCATGGGCAGAGTGGTTGGCTCAGGAGACGATCTTTTTCGACGCGGCGAGACTGCGGCGGTCCCTGGTTGTCGATGTGGCGCCGCAGGGGCGACTGCTCGCTGTTGAGAGCCTGGTGTTTGGCCGTACTGCCATGGGGGAGCGTGTATGCAACGGGCGCTTGCATGATGCCTGGCGTCTCAGTCGCAATTCGCGATTGATATGGGCAGACGCGTTACATCTGGATGGCGACATCCGCGAGCTGCTGCATGCACCATTCGGGTTCGGGACGGCGGTTGCCTGCTCGACAGTGGTTTATGTTGCACCAGATGCGAACGCGCTGCTGGGCGACTTGCGCCGATTGATAGCACAGTACGAGCTACCCGCTGCCGCAACCGCGCTGGACGGCTTTCTCGTGATCCGACTGCTGGCTGAAAACGCTGCCCGGCTGCGCGAGGCGGTCATGCGTGTTTCAGCCGCGATCCGCAGTCGGGCGGGCGAATTGCCCGCGCGTATGCCACGCGTGTGGTATTGCTGAATGTGGAGGTGATCCCATGAATCTGACCCCGAGAGAGAAGGACAAACTGCTGGTCGCGATGGCAGCCTCCGTTGCCCGCCGGCGCCTGGAGCGTGGCGTCAAGCTGAATCATCCTGAAGCCGTGGCGTTGATTACCGACTTTGTCGTCGAGGGCGCGCGTGACGGGCGCAGCGTTGCCGACCTGATGCAGGCCGGCGCAACCGTGCTGACTCGCGAGCAGGTGATGGACGGAATCCCGGAAATGATTCATGACATCCAGGTCGAGGCGACCTTTCCCGATGGCACCAAGCTGGTAACCGTTCACCAACCGATCCGGTGACAGGCATGATTCCAGGCGAAATTCTCCCCGCTGCGGGCGACATCACTCTCAACGCGGACCGGGTGGCGCTGGAAATCGAAGTGGCCAACACCGGCGACCGGCCCGTGCAGGTGGGCAGCCACTATCACTTCTTCGAGGTCAACCCCGGATTGCATTTTGAGCGCGCGCGGGCGCGCGGGATGCGGCTCGATATCCCCGCGGGGACCGCGGTTCGATTCGAGCCCGGACAGCAACGCACCGTCCGCCTCATCCCTTACTCCGGAGCGCGTGCGGTTGTTGGCTTTCGCGGTGAGGTCATGGGACCGCTCGATACGACACGGGAAACGGCGAGTTAGAAAACATGGCGCACACAATCAGCCGGCACGCCTACGCCACAATGTATGGCCCAACCACAGGCGATCGAATCCGGTTGGCGGACACCGAGCTGATCATCCGCGTCGAGTCGGATCGAACCACCCCGGGCGAGGAGGTCAAGTTCGGTGGCGGCAAGGTTATTCGCGACGGCATGGGTCAAGGCCAACTGAGCCGGGCTGCCGGGGCGGTCGACACCGTCATTACCAATGCGGTGATCCTGGATCATTGGGGCGTCGTCAAGGCGGACATCGGGTTGCGCGACGGACGCATTCACAAGATCGGCAAAGCGGGCAATCCTGACATCCAGGCGGGCGTGGATATCATCATCGGTCCCGGAACCGAGGTCATCGCGGCCGAGGGCAAGATAGTCACTGCCGGCGCGATCGACGCCCACATTCATTTCATCTGCCCGCAGCAGATCGAGCATGCATTGTACTCCGGCATTACCACCATGTTGGGAGGCGGTACGGGCCCCGCGCACGGGACGCTGGCAACGACCTGCACGCCGGGGCCATGGCACCTCGGCAGGATGCTGCAAGCCTGCGAAGGATTGCCGATGAACATCGGCCTGTTTGGTAAAGGCAACGCGAGCAAGCCCGCAGCCCTGGAGGAAATGGTTGCGGCCGGCGCCTGTGGTTTGAAGCTGCACGAGGATTGGGGAACGACGCCTGCGGCCATCGACTGTTGTCTGTCGGTGGCGGATGCACTGGATGTCCAGGTCACGCTGCACACCGATACTCTCAACGAATCCGGTTTTGTCGAGAGCACCATCGATGCCTTCAAGGGTCGGACCATACACG
>Ga0307510_10000017_pt1 | contig 195521 bp, 166 predicted proteins | sample 12_EM_MG_FD_207224 | JGI IMG/M metagenome (GOLD analysis project Ga0307510, IMG submission 207224) | Populus trichocarpa ectomycorrhiza microbial communities from riparian zone in the Pacific Northwest, United States - 12_EM | ecosystem: Host-associated > Plants > Roots > Unclassified... | reverse complement strand
GCGCAAACGCTCCCTCAAATGGTTCGATGTGATCTTGAAAATGACCGCCGGTAAAGCTCGCCTGGCGCCCATAGTAGTTGTGAGCGTCGAAGCCGTTGTTGGCTTCCGCGCCGTAACCAACCCAGTGCTTGACGACCGCTGCGACTCCCTCGGTATCGACTCCCTGCGCGCCGTGTTGAAACCCGGCAACATAGGCGGCGACGAGTGCCTTCGCGAGCTTCGGATCTTCACCGAATGTGCCCAGGAGGCGCGGCCAGCGCGGCTCGGTTGCCAGGTCCGCCTGGGGCGACAGGGTGATATCGATGCCCGTCGCGCGGTACTCCTGGCGAGCGATATCGGCAAAGCGGCGGACCGTCTCGGGATCCGCTGTGGCCGCCAGTCCCAACAGCTCGGGCCATTGCGAGAAGCCGTTCGATTCTGCGCTGGCGCCGAGAATGGATTGGAAGTGATTGCGCGGGTCGCTGCTGATGCTGAGCGGGATGCCGAGCCGAGCCGCTTCCGCGATCTCCTGGATGCTGTTGTTCTCGCGCGCGAGGGTTTCCGGGGCAACGGACAATCGTGTAATGAAGCTGGTGATGTGCCGCTCGCCGATCAGTTTCCCGAGCGCGGTGCTGTCATATCCCTTGCTGGAATGCCCGATGACGCTATCGATTCCCGGGGCACTCGAGTGCATCAGCGTTGCCGCCTTTTCCTCCAGCGTCATCCGGCCCAACAGGTCCACAGCCCGCTGGGCAGGGGACAGGCGCCAGTCCTCGTACGGGTCGAGTCGGCCGTTGTGGTTGAGATCCTTGAACTCGAGGCCATCGAGCGTGAGTGGCGTGGCCGAACGCATTCCGAGCACGGGCTGAGGGATGACGGCGGTGTTGCCGGCGGCCGATGCCGGGCCGGTTGTCAGAATAGTCGGCGTTGCAATCAGGAGCGCGCAGACCAGCTCGCGTGAGCTCGGCCACGCGGCTACGTGTGACGTTGCCATCAGCGGCGGGTAACCCGGAACTCCCGCTCGGTTTCGGTAACCTGCAGCTCCGGTTGAGTCCGCAGAAACGCGATGAGGGCCGTGGTGTCCGAGGACGAGTAGATTCCGCTGATCGGCCGACGGGCCAGCTCCGGATCGTCGATGATCAATTGACGGCGGCTGTAGCGGTTGAATTCTTCCGCGACGTCCGCCAGTGGAGTTTCTTCAAACACCAGCCGTCGTTGGGTCCATGCAGTCGCGGCCGCCACATCAGCAAGGCCCGGGTTCTTGATGCGTACGACAGGCGTCACGGTCAGTTGCTCGCCCGCTGATACCATCGTTGCGGAGGGTCGCTTCTCTGGGGCACTGCTGCCGGCGCCGCCACTGACCGAAACGCTACCCTCGAGGACCGTTACAACCGTGCCTGAATGCTTACGGTAGACATCGAACTCAGTGCCGATAGCCCGCACGACCATGCCGTCGCTGCGAACCACGAATGGCCTATCGACGTCACGAGTCACGTGGAAGAGAGCCTGTCCCTCTATCAATTCCACCGTTCTGACATCGCGGGTGTAATGGACCTTGATGGTGGAACGGGCGTTGAGAGCTACAAACGAGCTGTCGGAAAGCTGGATGGTGCGTTGCTCGCCGATGCCGGTTGCATACGTGACGCCGCTGTATAGCCACGCGATGGTACCGGCGATCAGCGTAACCAACAGGGCGCATGCGGCGAGAGCGCGGGGAAGCGTTCTGGTTCTTCGGGTAACCCGCGGGGCGAATCCGGGTCCCTTGTTGCCCGGGGTGAAGAAGGGGATCAACACTTCATCACCACGGCTCGAACGCGCGCGCGCTACCAGCGATTCGATATTGATGTGGCCCTCAGGATCCTGCGTCGGCAGATCCGACCACGCGGCCGCGACCTCGAGATAGGCCTGGATGTGCTCGGGTGACTGACGCAACCATTGGTCGAAGCGCTCCCGGAGGACCGGGAGATCCGCGCCGCTGCGAAACTCAATGAACCATTCGCTGGCTTCCGCAATGACCTCGCGCCTCGGGCGCGGGCCGGTTGTATACCTGCTCATGGCGAAGTTCCTTCCTCGGCGGCCATGTGCCGGCTGTGGCAGTGTTGTGCGGCGCGCGCCAGATATTTTTTGGCGGTCTCCCGCGACACACCCAGGCGATCGCCTATCTCCTGCACCGTGTAGCCACCCACCCGATGCAGGACGAGGGCGGCTGCGATCCGGGGAGGCAGTTCCGCTATCGTCGCCTCGAAGGCCTCGATCCGTTGCGCGCCTTCGGCGCGCCGGGTCGGATCCTCACTGTCGGGTGCCTGCAATTCGGCCAGGGCCTCGCTGATCTCGACCGAGATCGGCTCGCTGGAACGGCGCAGCGCGTGCTGATGAACGACATGGCTCGCCACGGTAAAGAGATAGGCCTCCGGGTTTCGGATGGTCTCGTGCCGGTCCACCCGCATCAGCCGCAGGAAAACTTCCTGTGCCAGGTCGGGGACATCATGAACATTGCGCAGACGCAGTGACAAAAAGCGTCGCAGTCGCTGCCCGTACTGGGTGGCGATATTGGACAGAAAGCGTTGTCGATCGGAGGTTGGCACGGGTTTTCGGTACGTACGGGCAAGTCCCTACCGATAGTAGAGCGCTTCCGAACCGAAAGTGGGTATGGTCTGAAAGTGCAGCTGTCCCCCCCATACCCACTTTTCCGTCAGGATCGCTCTACCGTCATATCACGCGATGGCGCGGCGACCTTGCCGCGTTAATTATACGAGGGGGGAATCTTGCGTAATTTGACAGTGGCAGCGTTTGTTTGCCTCGCAATCACGGGTCGCGCTACAGCCCAGCAGACGACGCCGGAAATCGTCCGTAAGGCGACTCAAATCGCTCCGCAGCCGCTGGGACCGGCGCTCAAGCAATTTGCCCAGGACCGCAAGCTGCAGGTTCTGTATTTCTCGGACACCGTTCGGAATGTGCGCACCGAGGGCGCTTCGGGCGAGCTGTCCGCGGATGAGGCTCTGTCGCGGCTGTTGAACGGCACCGGCTTGAGCTACCGCTTCCTCGATGCTCATTCCGTATCCATTGTGTCCGCCGCGGCAGCTACCGGAGCCGCGAAAGCACAGGATGCGGTCAACCGTGATGGGAAGGCGCAGAGGTCCTTCCCTGAGTCGTTTCTGCTGGCTCAGGCGGATACGGGAGCAACTGCGTCGGATCGCCCCGAAAGATCGCTAGGTGCTGATGCGGCCGAACCCGACGGCCCGCCCCGATTGCAGGAAGTTGTTGTCACCGCGGAGAAGCGCAAAGAGCGCCTTCAGGACGCGCCGGTCGCCGTCACGGCACTCTCCGGCCAGCTGCTGAGCGATACCCATGTGTTTGACACCAACGGCCTGGCCAATATCACACCGTCTTTGACTTATACCCAGGGCAACCACGTTCTCAACAACGGCTTCCGGATCCGCGGAGTCGGGACCCAGGTATTCGGTGCCGGTCTCGAGCCGGATGTGTCAGTTGTCATCGATGGCGTGGTGCTTGCTCGAGCGGCGCAGGGATTTTCCGATCTGGCGGATGTAGAGCGCGTCGAGGTATTGCGTGGCCCGCAGGGCACGTTGTTCGGCAAGAATGCCATCGCCGGTCTGATCAATGTGACCACCAGGGCTCCCTCGAAGCAGTTCGAGGGTAGCGCGGAGGCTACCGTCGCGGAGCTGGGGGAATATCGATTCCGCGGCACTTTGTCGGGCCCGCTGCTGGAAGGCCTGAGTTTCCGCATTACAGGCTTCTACGACGATGTGGAAGGCAACGTCTACAACGTTCCGAACAACCGCCGCATCAATGGAGCGGACAGTCTCGGGTTACGCGCCAAGCTTCTGTGGGAAGTCAACGACGCGCTCAATGTGACGTTGTCGGGTGACTACCGCAACATGCACGGCTATTGCTGTGTCAGTACCGTCCTGAAGGCTGCAAACCCTCTCTACCAGCAACTGCTGGCCTCGGAAGGGATCACCGCCGATATCAACAACCGGCGCGACGGCGAGAACGCCCTCACACAACAGGATACCGGACAGACCACGGTCTCCCTGACGGGTGAGCTGAATCTCGGCTACGGCACGCTCACCTCCATCAGCGCCTACCAGGCATTCGATTTCAACAACAATCAGCCGGTCGACGCACTGAATACCCCGGTCCCGCTGACTGTTCCCGTGACCAACGGCTCGTTCGATGTCAATGGCGGCCCGTTCTGGGTGGGTCAGTTCTCGCAGGAGTTGCGTTTCACCTCTCCGGGGGGCGAGAGGTTCAACTATGTCGCGGGACTCTACTATCTCGATCTCAACGTCAACCGCGATTTCATCCGGCGGACAGGTGCGTGCGCGCCGGGTGGTGGCGCCGCCGTCGTCGGGCAGCCCTGCGTCGTGCCTTTGTACCGCTCGCAGGGCGGGTTTCATTCCAACAACCAGGACACGAACGTCGCCGCCTTCGGCCAGGGCGACCTGAATCTCATTGGCGGATTGTCAGCGCTCGGCGGCGTGCGCGTGCAGCACGAGAAGGTGAGCTACTGGGGAGTGCGCCCGGCGAATACGCCGCTGGTGCCCGGGGATCTGCCCCTGGTGGGCGTCACCGCCTCGTCCGGGAGTGGCAGCAGCGGCGACACCGCCGCTACCGGCAAGGTAGGCCTGAAATACGAGCTCAGCCGCGATGCGCAGGCATACGTTACCTGGTCGACCGGTTACAAGGGCGCCGGCTACAACACGGAATTTGCCGCGACCTTCGAGAATCAACAGCCGGTCAAGCCGGAGACCGCCAAAACCTGGGAGCTGGGCTACAAGACCGAGCTGTGGGATGGCCGCCTGCGATTCAACACGGCGGTGTTTTATGCGGACTACGAGGATCTGCAGGTCCAGGCCAACCGGGGCAACGCCGATCTCGGCATCGTGTTGTTCGCGCCCACTAATGCGGGTTCGGCCAACACCAAGGGTGTCGAGTGGGAGTTCCAGGCACGGCCGGTGAGCTCATTGACCTTGAGTGGCGGCGTCACCTATCTCGAGACGAGTGTTGATATCGACGGCCTGCAGTGCGCATTGTCCGCGCAGGCAGCCGCTCCCGTCATTACCAGCGGCGCGTCCTGGAACACCTGCTACAAGCCGAGCGCCGGCGCCAGTCCCATCCAGAACATCCACGGAGGGGCGCTGCCGCAAGCTTCCAAATGGCGCGGCGACCTGCTCGCGCGGTTTGACCATGACATTCCGGGGCTGCCGCTGGGCGGATTCGTGCAGGCTCAAGTCACGACCCAATCGAAGTACAACTTCACGATCGAGCAGGATCCGCTCACCGTGCAGGACGCCTACAGCATCGTCAATGCGAGCGTCGGTCTGCGCGACCGCGATGCGAAGTATCAGCTCTCATTGTTCGTGAATAACCTGTTCAATCAACATTACGTCACGCTGATGGGGCGGCCGTCGACGCTCACCACCGCGACGGTGTTCCCCAACAGCCTGGTAGGTACGGTGCCCAAGGATGCCAACCGGTATTTTGGCGCTACGGTCAACGTGTCATTCTAGAGTGTTTGTATGACTGAAAATACATTGTCGCGGCGCGCCGTACTGGGCGGACTCATCGCGGCCGCCACCGGGGCTGGCGCGTCTGCTGCCGCTCGTACCCCGAAGGCAGCGCGCGCGCGACCGCCCAATATCGTGTTCTTTCTAGGTGAGGGGCTGCGGTACGACGAGTTCAGCTTCCGTGGCAACCCGCTGTTGAAGACCCCCAACATGGATCGCCTGGCGCGCGAGGGCGCGCTGTTCCGCAATGCATTCGTGACCAACGCGCTGTGCCTGCCGTCACGGGCCAGCTTCCTGACGGGTGCCTATTCGCATACCACGGGCGCCACGACCAATGAGGATAACCAGGTGCCGGCGCGCTTTGCGCTCGTCAGCGACGTCCTGCGCGAGCAGGGGTACGAGATCGGGTTCGTGGGCAAATCCCATGTCGGCGGCGCCTTGTTGGATCACAAGTGGGACTATTACTTCGGCTTCAAGGGGCAGGCGGATTACCTGAAGCCGGAGGTCGTCGAAGGCAGCAACGGGCAGTACGGCGAACCTGAAATCTACCACGAGTATGTAGATGATCTGCTGACGCGCAAGGCCGTGGAGTGGGTGCAAGGGCGCAGCGAGAAACCGTTCTGCCTGTTTCTGTGGTTCTATGCGCCGCACGCCCCGTTTTACCGACCGCGCAGGATGTTGCAGCGATTCAACGGCGACAAAGTTCCCGTCCCGGCCAACTTCGATGACGATCTGAAGGGTTATCCCGGCAAGGCGCGGGCGGTCGCGCAAGCCGATAACAAAGTCGGCACCTCGCAGGTATTCTATGACGATCCCCGCTCACTGGAAGAGCTGATGAAGAATCACTATGTCGGGGTCGAGTCCAATGATGAGGATGTCGGCAAGGTCGTCGCGGCCCTGGGCCCGCGCTTGAATGAGACCGTGATCCTGTTGAGCTCGGATCATGGATTCTTTCTCGGCGAGCATACGTTCTATGACAAGCGGCTGATGTACGAGCCGTCCATCCGGGTCCCCATGATGATCCGCTATCCCGAGCTCATCGCGGCAGGCACGGTCCGCGATGAGATGGTGTTGAATATTGATGCACCGGTCACGCTGCTGGATATTGTTGGCATCAAAGCTCCGGCGACCATGCAGGGCCGCAGCTTCCTGCCGCTTGCCCGCGGTCATGCATTACCTGATTGGCGCACTGATTGGCTGTACGAGTACTACGAGTACCCCGGGTTCGAAAACGTCCGGCCGCATAGGGGTGTACGCACGGAACGCTACAAGTACATCCACTTCTTCCTCGAGCCGCAGGAGTTTGAGTTGTACGATCTGCAGACTGACCCGGACGAGGACCATAATCTGTATGGCAAACCGGGATACGAGGATTTGACGGACCGGTTGCGCAACCGTTTGCAGGAATTGCGCCGGGAGACGAATGATCAGTATGTGTATCACCCGAGCCGCGTGTTGCGGTTGAAAGCAGTCCCGGAGGTGACACCGCAGCCGGGGGGTGGTAAATGACGGGGTGACAGTTGACCGGTACAAACGCTCACCGCAAACTCACAGCCATGATTGATCACGCAACCTTACTCAGTTACTGCGCCATCGTCCTCGGCTTTGTGTGCATACCAGGGCCTGCGACTTTATTAACCATCGCTCGAGCTACTACCTCCGGAACACGCGTGGGCGTGGCAACCGCGGCGGGAATTACCACCGGTGACTTGCTGCACACGAGCTTCGCCGTCGTGGGTCTTTCGGCGATCATCGCTACTTCGGCTTTGCTGTTCAGCTTGATCAAATACGCGGGCGCTGCTTATCTCGTGTACCTGGGCGTCAAATCGATACTCGAGAAGTCGCAACGAGGATTGACCCGCGATCCGCCGTCCGTCAGCGCGCGGGTGGCCTTTCGGCAGGCGATTCTCACCGAGATACTCAACCCCAAAACGGCACTTTTTTTCCTGGCGTTCCTGCCTCAGTTCGTCCATCCGGAGAATGGAGCGCCCTTCTGGCAGCTCACGGAACTGGGGCTGCTATTTGCAACGATCGGATTTCTGAGCACCAGCCTGTTTGCGTTGTCGGCAGCTCGCGTGGGGAACCTTCTGCGGCGAAATGCTGCCATCTCGAGGTGGCAGGGAAAGGTTGTGGGTGCAATTTACCTGGCACTGGGTCTGAGACTCGCTTTGCAGGAGCGATGACATGCACGTCTTGCGTGAAGTGCTGGCGCGAGCACGAGCCGACGGAACAGCCGTCGCACATTTCAACGTCTGCGACCTGGTGCTGTTGAAGGCGGTGTTTAACGCGGCCCGGGAGCTGAAGGCCCCCGTGATTGTCGGCGCCTCAGGCGGCGAGCGCGCCTTCATGGGAACGCGGCAGATCGCGGCGTTGGTGCGGAGTCTGCGGGATGAATTCGACTATCCCCTGTTCCTGAATTCAGATCACACTCATTCACTGTCGGACGCGCTGGAAGCGGCCAGGGCAGGCTTTGATCTCATTGGATTCGATGCCACCGCATTGCCCTTCGAGCAGAACATACGGGCAACCCGGGAGGTGATCGAGGCCGTCAAAGCCATCAACCCGGCGATTCTCGTTGAAGGGGAAATCGGTGACATCGGCACCGGTTCGGCTATCCATGAATCGGCGCCCGATCTTTCCAAAGGTCTATCCACTCCCGAGGAGGCCGTGCGGTTCGTTGAGTCGACGGGAGTGGATATCCTCGCGCCGGCCGTGGGCAACATGCACGGCATGTTGAAAAGCATGGTGCAGGGAGAAACCCGGAAACACCTGGATATCGCGAGAATCACCGCTATCAAAGCGGCAACGCGATCCTTCATGACGCTGCACGGCGGCTCGGGGACCGACGATGGAGATTTCCGCAGAGCCATCGGCGCCGGAATCAACATCGTCCACATCAACACGGAGCTGCGAGTCGCCTGGCGAGGCGCCCTGGAGAAATCGTTGCGCGAGCACCCTGACGAAGTGGTCCCCTACACGATACTCGGGCCCGTTGTGGAGTCGGTGAAGCAGATTGCCCGGGCGCGGATCGAGTTGTTCAGGGGGTGAGTTTCAGCCCCGTCGACCTCTAGGTTAACAATTCGAATCCAGACGTCGCCGCAGCCGTCCGATCAAAGGTGACCGTGCGCTTGCAGCCTGCAGCGACCGCACATTCCGCGATGAGCGCGTCACTGAAGTCTGCTTTTGACGCCTCGTATCGACGCTTCGCGCGCCAGACGAGCTCTGCGGATTCGACGTGAAGTTGCTCGGTAGTCAGGAGTCCGCCGACAACGTCCGCTACACCTAGTCTGTTCACCGAATACAGTGACACCAGTACCCAGACGACTTCCGCCAACACAACCAGGGAGATGAAACCAGGCTCGTCTCTACTCAGCGTTTTTTCCATCACCTTTGTGGCGATGGGCGCCTGTTTGGGATCATCTTGCGTCAGATAACGAACGACGACGTTCGTGTCGAGGCCGATCACCGAACCCGCCCCATCTTCTTGATTGCGTCAGTCATGGCGTCGATGGATACCGGCTTGGAGGGTGGCTTGACAATGCCCTTCAGGGAGCGGATGTCCCGCGTGGCAGCAACGACGAGGAAGCCGTGCTCAGATTCAATGAACTCGAGACGGTCGCCGGTCTCTACGCCTAAACGGTCCCTCACGCTCTTAGGGAGGGTAATCTGGCCTTTGCTGGTGAGGGTGGCAGATGCCATGGCTGATTCCTTACTTTCTAGTAAGGAGTATAGCGGATCCGCAGCCGGTGGGGCCGCCGGCTCTCTCGTTTGTGCCGTGCTAGTCTGCCAGGCCATGAATGCACCCTTAGCGAACCTCAAAGTCGTCGAGCTCGCCCGGATTCTGGCTGGTCCGTGGGCGGGCCAGATTCTCGCGGACCTCGGCGCGGATGTCATCAAGGTTGAATCGCCCGAGGGCGATGACACCCGCAAATGGGGACCGCCGTTCATCCGCGAGGCGGATGCTGCCTATTTCCACTCCTGCAATCGCGGCAAACGCTCGGTAGTCATCGATTTCCGGACCCCCGAGGGGCAGGCAGCCATCAAACAGTTGGCCGCCGGCTGTGATGTCCTGATCGAGAATTTCAAAGTGGGCGGCCTGGCCCGCTACGGCCTGGACTATCCCAGCCTCGCCCGCATCAACCCCCGTTTGATCTACTGTTCGGTGACCGGCTTCGGGCAGACCGGTCCCTATGCGGCTCGTGCCGGTTATGACTTCATCATCCAGGGCATGAGCGGCATCATGGACCTGACCGGTGAGCCGGATGGGCTCCCGCAGAAAATGGGCGTTGCCTTCGCCGATATCTTCACTGGAACGTACGCGGTCATCGGCATCCAGGCCGCCTTGCAGCAGCGCGAGCGAACCGGTGTCGGCCAACATATCGACATGGCTCTGCTGGACTCGATGGTCGGCGTCCTTGCCAACCAGGCATTGAACTACCTGTCATCGGGCGAGTCGCCACATCGCCTGGGAAATGCGCATCCCAACATCGTGCCCTACCAGGTGTTTGCAGTGGCCGACGGGCACGTCATCCTGGCTGTTGGCAATGACAGGCAGTTTGGCCGGCTATGCGACTACCTCGGCCGGTCCGAGCTCGCCGCCGACGCGCGCTTTCAAACCAACTCCGCCCGGGTGGCCAACCGTGACAATCTGATCCCACTGCTGTCCCAGGCCCTGCTCGGGCGCAGGCGCGCGGATGTGCTGTTGGCGATGGAAGAGCAGGGGACCCCTGCGGGTCCCATCAACACCGTCGCCGAAGCCTTCGCCGATCCACAGGTCGTGCATCGGAAGATGCTCCTCGAAACGGCGGGCTCCATTCCCGGCGTCCGGATTCCAATCCGGATGTCCGGCGCCACATTGGGAACAGAACGTCCCGCGCCGCGCCTGGGAGAGCACACTGAAGAGGTTTTTCGAGAGCTCGAGGCCCAAGAAAAACTAAACCGCCCGTAAGAGAATGCATTTGGCGCCCGGGTTGGCGCGGCTCACACTGTTCGCTGCCTCCATCCAACCCAGGAGACCCTCAAATGAACACACTCCTCGAATTCGCCATTGTCGGCGCCTGGATCTGTGTCTCAGTCATGGCCCTGACCAGGGTATTCACCGAGCGGCGTCGCTGGCAGCGTCAGATGTCAGCTGCCGATGCGATGCGTATGACATCAGCCAAGGTACGGCATTGAAGCTTTTCCATCATCCGCGCCTTGTAGACTTCAACCGTGCGCGGACTGATGGAAAGGCGCTCCGCGATCTCGCGATGTTGCGAGCCTTGCGCGAGTAACACGAGAACGTCCCGCTCCCGAGGTGTCAGACGTTCGAGCCGATCAGCAATATTTTGCTGCTCCATACGGCTGTGATGGCGTTCAGCATCGATCCGGATCGCATTCTGCAGGACGTCAACCAGGACATCATCGTCCACCGGCTTCTCGAGAAAATCCACGGCGCCATTCTTCAGGGCCATGCGGGTGTTCACGACATCGCCATGTGCCGTCAGAACGACGACCGGCAACGCGATCTGGCGCTCGCGCAGGATCGACTGCAGCTCCAGACCTCCAATTCCCGGCATCTGCAGGTCTGTCAGCAGACACCCGCGCCACCCGGGATCGTAGACTTTCAGAAAGTCGTCGGCCGAGGCGAATACGGATGCCCGCAAGCCCTTCAGGGAAATCAACAGGCTGAGGGAGTCGCGGACCGGAGCATCGTCATCAACAACAAACACCGTGGGGTCACTCATGGGCTCTCTCGATGGGTAGGCGCACGATGAAGGCGGCTCCGCCGTGGCGGCTCTTCTCGAAGGACAGCTCGCCGCCGCCGGCCCGGATGAGCGAACGACTGATGGCGAGTCCCAAGCCCATGCCGTCGGGCTTGCTGGTCATGAACGGCTCAAACAGCCGCTCCGCAATCTCCGGCGCAACACCGGGACCCGAATCCTCCACCCGCAGCGCAACATCGCTGCCAACCCGGCTGGCTCCAACTTCTATCACGCGGCTGTCGGCTGCGACGTGCGCCACGGCATCGATCGCATTGGAAAGCAGATTGTGCAGCACAATTTCAATATGAGTCGCATCGGCAGACACAGTGGGCAGCGCGGGGTCGACACGCCTCACCAGCCCGGTCCCGGCGCGTTGCAGTCGGTCCCGGAATGACACCGATGCCGCTTCGCACAGGATGCCGACATTAACAGGTCGGTGTTTGCCGCTGTTGCCCTGATAGAAGTTGCGGAGCCTGCGCAGTACGTCGGACGCCCGGATTGCTTCCTGCACGGCTTTCTTCAATGTACCCGCGAGCCGCTCGTCAACCTGTGCGGATGAGGTCGCCAGGATTTCCGAGGCGCGCAGGTAGGAAACCAGTGCCGTAATCGGCTGGTTGAGCTCATGCGCGAGTGCCGAGGCAAGCTCGCCGGCTACCGCGAACCGCATGGCGCGAGCCAGAGCGGTGTCCCGCTCGCGCAGTCGAGCCTCCGCCTGCTGCCGGTCAGTGGCCGCTGCGGCTCGTTCCGTTACGACGGCGCCGAGCAGAAGCGCTGTCAGACTGAGCGTCAACATCAGGAACTGCAGGTCGAGAAAGGGAGGCGCATTGCTCAGCTCCTGTGCGCCCACAATCAGTCCGATCTGGATGACCAGTGTCGAGAGTATCGAGCCCACCACGCCCCAGCGCAGCGCGATCCAGATGACTGGCACAAACAAGGGATAGAACAGATGCAACTGATCGGTCGCGGACAAGCCGAACGCGATCCACAGGGTAAGCAGCAAGGCTGTGAATTGCGCACCGGCTTCCCAGACCCGCCGCCGCAGAATCCGCAATGCCGCAGGCCATTCGCGCGCGTACATCAACAAGGGCGTCAGAGTGAGGATTCCGGTGAGATCGCCGATCCACAACGACGGCAGGGAGTTGGGTGAGTGGGCGCGCGTGAGCAGACCTGCGGCTACAAACAGCACGCCATACCCGGCGGCAATGACCAGTGTGCCGGTGGCAGTGATGCCAGCGAATTCCACCGCGGAGCGTGAATCCCTGATGGGAGTGTTCAGTCCCCTCCTGCGTAAAATCGTCGCCAGAACGCCGTACCCGGCGGCAACCCAGATTGCATATCCCAACACCAGGCCGGAGGCGGGGGAAGCGTGTCGCACCAGCACTTCGGACACGAGCACCGCGATAGCCGCGATGGGCACCCAACGTGCCCCGAACAAAAGCAGGACTGCAAGCGTCAATCCGTCCTGTGGATTCCACGGCGTGATGCCGAGTTTCAGGACGGGCTGCACATAGCTCGTCCAGTCGAGCGCCACGAATGCGGCGACGTAGCCCAACGCAGCCGCCAGCTCGCGACGATCCCAGCGCTTGTATCCGGTCTGAGCGGTCACATGGGCGACGATAGCTCATCCTCCGGACTATCGCGGCCCCAATCGCAAGGGGTCAGCTCAGTGCTCCGTAGCGGGCCGGGGAGGCCATCCGCTCGAATGACCCCTCGGGCACTACGAAGACATCGCACCAGGCCTCGTTGAGCACTTCATTCGCAACGCTCCCCAGCAGAGCGCGGCGCAGCGGTCCGCGACCCCGCGTGCCCATCACCAGCAGGTCCGGCTCCTGCAGGTCGATTGCATTCAGGATTGCGCGAGCCGGGGTCGCATCGTCAATCTGAATGCCATAGCGGGAAAAATCCGAGCTCGCCCGTCTGAGCAGCGACCGGACACTCACGGATGCATGTGAGTTCCACAGGCTCTTGTATCTGGAGCTCATTCCCTGTCCCGGATCTCCATGCTCAATGAGCCCCATGTAGGGCGCATCGAATGCATGCAATACACTCACGTCGGCGCGGGGCTCGATCATCATCGACTCGGCTGCCTGGATGGCAGCACTGGCGTTCGGTGTCAGGTCCAATGCCATGAGCACGCGCATGTATTCGCGCCGGGCGCTCTCGCGCACAATCAGTACGGGACAGGTTTTCGCCGCCAGCAGGCGCGTCGCTACGCTGCCGGCAAAGTTCTCGGTGAGAGTTTCACGGAATGTGCGCTTCTCGTGCGGTCCGAGGACGAGCAGATCAACGTTGTTCGCAGTTGCAATTTCGAGAAGCACGCGTCCCGGACTACCGCTGCTGATGAGTGTGTCGAGTTGGACGACGCCGGCCCAGATCGGATCCTGCGCCGTCTGCGTCATTTGCTCGAGCGCTTCCCGGGACCGTTCTGCTGCTTCCTCCTCCCACGGCTCGACGGGAACGACATGCACGAGGGTTACATTCGCGCCGAGGGCGCACGCCAGGATTGCAGCCCGCTCCAGCGCAGGCCGGCTCTTCGGTAACAGATCGGTAGCAACCATGATATGCGGATGATTCATTCGGGCACTCCTCGTTGCGATCAGAATCTAGGGGCTCCGGCCCACCGCCACAATCCGGTCGATCCCGTACGGGCTGACTGAGCCTGGGTCTTTTTTTTAGGAAAAGGGGGGTAAAAACTCCCCAACCGCCGCTCTACTATAGGGAGGGGGGCCAATGTCAAACCGGACACTGCTGGTCGGTTGGCGTGCGCGCTGGAACCGAACGCTTTTGCGGTTTATCGGCCGCCGCGTGCGCGCGGCCGTCGACATCGAGGATCTGGCACAGGAGACGTACCTGCGGCTGTTGCGTGCCCGTGACTTGCACGACGTGCGGAGTCCGCAAAGCTATCTGCTGCGAGTCGCCTCGCACGTAGTGGCCGAGTGGCGTGATCGGCAGCCGCCCGGAGAAATGTTTGAGCCTGTGGACGAGGAGTTTCTGCCGGATGAGAGAAGCCCAGAGTTCGAGCTCGAGGCGGAAGTGTCCGAGCGGCGCCTGGAGCAGGCGCTCGAGGCGATTGCGCCCATGACGCGCGCGGTGCTGGTCCTGAAATTCAGGGAAAACCGTCGATGCAAGGAAATCGCTGCACAATTGGACCTCACCGACCGGCAGGTGCGGCGCCACTTGACGCGCGGCTTTGAACAATTACGCAGCGCTCTCTTGAGCTGATAAAGGCTGCCAGGCTATGCGTAAAGAACAGACGACCGAGCTCCATTCCACCACCTCGGTGACACAACAGGCGTCGCATTGGTGGGTGTTGCTCAACAGTGGCACGGCAACCCCGGCCGATCACCAGGCATTCGGCGAGTGGGTTACGCGCTCGCCGGAGCGGGTGGAAGCCTATTTGCAGAGCATCCGGCTTGCGCAAACCCTGAGATCGGACAAAACCCGTTGGCCCGACACTCCGATCGAGGATGTGATTTGCGCGGCGAAGGCCGCACCTGCGGCGGTGAGCCGTTTGCCGCGCGGGGATCCCCGCGAGCGTAGAGATACAGGCGCTGCGAGTCTTCGTGTCCTCGTGCCGCGCTTCGTTGTGGCGGCGGCCATTACCTTTGCGGCACTGGCCGCAGGCTGGTACTTCCTATTGAGTCCCCAGCGGTTTCAGACGGCGCTCGGCGAGCAGCGCTCGGTTGTGCTGAGCGATGGCTCGGTTGCCACGCTCAACACTTCGTCCGTCATCAAGGTGAGTATGTTGAGGGATCGCAGGACAATCACGTTGGTGTCGGGGGAAGCCCTGTTTCAAGTTGCGCACGATCCGTCGCGGCCGTTCGATGTCAAGACAGGTGACACGACGGTTCGTGCCGTCGGAACCCAGTTCGATGTTGATCGTCGCGCGGCCGGTACCACAGTGACTGTAGTGGAAGGCAAGGTGGCTGTCTTCACAGCGCCCACCGGTAGCAACGCAGGTGAAGCGGACAATGTGCCGCTCGCAGCCGGTGAGCAGTTGACGGTGGTGCCTAGAATGAAATTGCACGCGATTCACGCCAACGTCGCCGCCGCGACCGCGTGGACCCAGCGCAAATTGATCTTCGAAAACCGTCCACTGGGCGAAGTGGCGGCGGAATTCAACCGCTACAACCGCCAGAGCATCGATATCCAAAGTCCGCAGTTGCGCAGCCAGGAAGTCACCGGCGTCTTCCAGGCGAACGATCCGGATTCCTTCCTGTTGTTTCTCGCCAAGATACCGGATGTCAACATAACGCGATCCGCCGACAACCGCAGCTTTGTAGTAACACGCGACGAGCAGGCTCCTGCGTCCAACTGATACCCGGCTTTTTTACGGAAGATGGGGGTAAGTAGGACGAAAAGTGCGCTCTACAGATAGGGACGAGTCACAGAAACGCACTTCAGGGGGCAGGTGGTATGGGGACGACAGGATGTATTTTGCGGTTACGGGCGCTGGCTGCTGTGTTGATTCTGGCCATCGCGCTGCCGGCTCGTGCCGGCAACGGCGATACCTATGAGCTCAAGATCGATCGGCAGCCGCTGAACACGGCGCTGCAGGAGCTCGCCAAACAGACCGGCATCCAGATCATTTTCTTTTCGAAGGTGGCCGCCGGGCACGACGCGCCGGCATTGAACGGCAAATACACCGCTGCCAGCGCTCTGGGCGTGCTGCTCAACGGCACCGACCTGACATTCCACGAGCTCAACGCCAGCACCATTGAGGTAGAGCCCAAAGAGGTCATTCGCAAAGCTTCGAGCACCAGCTCCCTCAATCGAGCACCCCAGTCGCATGGCGAGAGTGCGGGCGGCGAAAGCCCTCCCATCCGCCTCGCGCAGGCATCGGGCAATTTGTCCGCAACCGCGGATTCCAGCAACCCGCCCCGGGCCCGGGAGGTCAGTCGCGATAGCGATCCGAACGAGCTGTTACAGGAAATCGTGGTGACCGCGACAGCCGGCGGTCGGGGTGTCGAGCGCCAGAAGGCCTCGTTCGCGACCAGCTCGCTCGACAGCGAGGAGATCCACAAGCTCGCACCGCTCAACACCGCCGCGTTGTTGCAAGGCATTCCCGGCGTTACGGTCGCTTCTACCGGCGGTGAGCAAGGCAACAACCTGTTCGTCCGCGGATTTCCCAGCAGTGGTGATGCTCCCTATGTGACATTCCAGCTGGCCGGATCCGCGGTCTTCGATCCGCCCACCGTCGGGTGGTTCGGCAATGCGGATGTGATTCGTATCGATGAGATGGTCGACCACGTGGAGGCGGTCCGTGGCGGCCCGGCTCAGGTTCTTTCCAATGGCCAGGTAGGTCTGACAGTCAACATCCTGCCCAAGACGGGTAGTGAGGACTATCACGGCGTCGGCTCCATCAGCAGCACGGACTACGGCAAGAAACGCTTTGACGCGCAGGTTTCCGGCCCCCTCGGCGAGAACACGTTCTTTTCAGTCGGCGGGTTCTATCAGAATGGTGACAATGTGCGGCGCCTGAATTTCGATTCCGAGGTGGGCGGCCAGTTGTCCGGCACCATCCTGCACAAATTCGAGCACGGCAGCGTCCTCATCTGGGCGCGCCTGCTGCATGCAGACAACACCTGGGATCTGCCCATTCCGATCATGGTCAATGGTGGCAAGGTCGAGGAATTTCCCGGCTTCGACATTCACACGGGTGCGATTGGCAGTCCGCAGGAGCGCGAGCTGACCCTGCGTAACGGCGATGACTTTCGCTTCGACCAGGGGCGCGGGTCGTACATTACCAACGGCGGTATCAACTTCAACTATGACCTGAACGATAGTCTCAGCGTCAGCGACAAAGCGAGCTTTCTGACGGGCTCGGTGAATACCAACGCCCTGTTCCCAAACGCGCCGCAGACAGCGGCGGCTGAAGCCGCGGCTCACGGCGGTGCCTTGGGATCGCTCACCAACGCCGCGACTGGTGCGGCGCTGCCCGCGTCAACCTATGTTATGGAGGTGGGTGCGTGGATCGCCGACAAGAACGTCCATAACATCAACAACGATCTGAGCTTCACCTGGCATTATGGCCAGCACGCCCTGACGGCGGGATACTACTTCGCGGCGTACTCATCCCGGGACTACTGGGACCTGGGCAATACTCTGCTTCTGCAGGCAGTTAACAACGGGCCGCTCATGAACCTCACCCTTGCCAATGGGACGAGCGTCACGGGCGCCGATCACTTCATCAACGGCAGCACGACACTGCGCGCCGAGGACTATAACGGTACCGACAATGCCGGCTTCCTTTCCGACGAGTGGCAGGTGATGGATCAACTTCGCCTGGATGGCGGCGTTCGCTGGCAGTACCACCATATCGAAGGGTCGTACCGCAACACGACGACCGCACCGGATGGCACGGCAATGTTCCTCAATACCTACACTGATCAGAAAACCGACAGCCACAAATATTCCGCCACGGTGGGCGCAGACTATGCGCTGACGTCCGATGTAGGCCTGTGGGCTCGTTACAGTCGCGGTAACGTCTTTCCACAATTCGACACCGTGCAAAGCGGCCTGGTCGGAACTCAAACGGTCGACGCATTCGAGGTCGGTCTGAATCACACCACACCGCGGGTGCACCTGTACACCAACGTCTTTTACAACAAGTTCCGGGACATTCAGAACTTCGATCTGGCCGCGGACGGTTCGACGTTTATCCGCACCGGCGCAGCTAATACTTACGGTGCGGAGATCGATACCACGTTTATTGTCGGTGGTGGTTTCTCGGTGGGCGGCGGTGGAACGTATCTGCATGCCCGATACACTGACTTCATTGATGGTGGCGTCGATTCGAGCGGCAACCAGGTGGCGTCCCAGCCGACATGGCAGGGCCGTGTCAACGCCAGCTATCGATATGATGCGGGCTTCGGGGTATTCACGCTCTACGGTGCCGGCACGCTCGTGGGCAAGCGTTTTGGCAACGAGACCAATACTCAGGTCTTGCCGGCATACAACAAAGTGGATGCGGGGCTGTTGCTGGAGCTGCGCGGCGGAGAGTTCCTGCGCATATCGGGCGACAACCTGGGTAACTCTGCCGGCCTGACTGAAGGCGACGTTCGTGCGGTCCTCACTCAGACCAATGCAGGCGTATCGCTGGGTCGACCCTTACAGGGTCGGTCGTTCACTTTTACCGGGGGCTATCGCTTCTGATTACGCGACCGACATCCCGGGCGGCGGCCCTTGCGGCCGCCGCGTGCATTTCCTCGCCCGAGCATGTACTGACTGTGTGTGCGTCGGTGGCCAATGGGCACGCCTACTACGAGCTCAGGCGGGGCCATGAGGTCCTCGTGCTTCCCTCCGAGCTGGGGTTGGATCTGCAGGGAGAATCAACATCGGTGGACCGCATCGAGCGTGTTGTGCGCGGTAGCACCGATGTTCGTTGGGAGCAGCCTTGGGGCGAGCAGAGAGTTGTCCGCGATCGACACCGTGAAATGCGGGTCAGCTTCGCCGGCATTGCGGCTTACGATGTCATCTTCCGCCTGTTCGATGATGGACTCGGGTTCCGTTACGACTACAGGGCCGTGAAACCCGGTCAGCCGGTCGCGGTGATGGACGAGCGCACCGAGTTTCGGTTCGGGGGCAGTTGGAAAGCGTGGTGGCAGGAGGCGAACGGCACGGAGAACCTCGAGCATCTGTACTCCCATGGCCCGCTCGACGGTGTTGGTTCCGCGGAGACGCCGTTTACCATCGAGCGGCCGGGCTCGTATGTCAGTGTGCATGAGGCGGCGCTCGTTGACTTCTCGAAGTTCACATTGGAGCACGTCGGGCCTCAGGCATTCCGTGCGCATCTGTATCGCTGGTCCGACGGTGTTGCGGTACACCGGACCGGACCCTTCACGACGCCTTGGCGAACCATCACTGTCGGCGCCACGCCCGGCGCACTCGCGGATTCTCGCATCGAGCTCAATCTCAATGAGCCCAATTCACTCGGGGATGTGAGTTGGGTCAAGCCGATGAAGTATGTCGGCGTCTGGTGGGAGATGCACCTCGGCAAATCGACGTGGAGCACCGGGCCTCAGCACGGCGCGACGACTGCCAATGTGAAGCGCTACATGGACTTTGCGGCGAAGTATGGCTTTGGTGGTGTACTGGTTGAGGGCTGGAACCGGGGGTGGGACGGAGATTGGACGAGTCATGGTGACGAGTTCAGCTTTACGCAGCCCGCTGCTGACTTTGACCTCGCGGCGGTTACGGCCTACGGCCATAGCAAGGGTGTCGAGTTGATCGGGCACCATGAGACCGCGGGGATGACTGAGAATTACGGCCGGCAGATCGATGCAGCAATGGCGTTGTATCGGCGCTATGGCGTGCCGGCGGTGAAAACCGGCTACGTACGCAAGGGACACCAGTATCCCCGCACGCTTGCTGATGGCAGCATCGGCAATGAGTGGTACGGTGGCCAGTATATGGTCAACTTTCATCAGCAGGTGGTTGAAGCCGCGGCACGGCACGGGCTCGCAGTGGATGAGCATGAGCCGGTACCGGATACCGGTCTGCGCCGCACGTGGCCGAATCTTCTGAGTCGGGAGGGGCAGCGAGGACAGGAATATAACGCATGGGGCACGCCGACCAACCCACCGGCGCATGTGACTATCCTGCCGTTTACGCGGATGCTGGCCGGGCCATTCGACTACACGCCCGGAATTTTTGATATCGAGCACGGCAAGACAGATGTCAACCGCCGCGTGCAATCGACACTGGCGCAGCAGCTCGCGCTCTACGTCCTGATCTATTCACCCGTGCAGATGGCGGCTGATTTGCCGGAGAATTATGAGGCACACCTCGATGCCTTCCAGTTCATCCGCGATGTGCCCGTTGACTGGGAAGAAACCCGGACGTTGCCGAGCGTAATCGGCGAATATGCCGTGGTGGCGCGCCGGGAGCGCGCAGGAAGTGGTTGGTTTTTAGGCGCTGCAACCAACGAGAATGGTCGAACGCTGTCAGTGGCTCTCGACTTCCTCGAGAGCGGTACGCGGTATGAAGCGACGATGTATCTCGATGCAGATGACGCCGATTTTCGTACCAATCCAACCGGCTACAGGATTGAGCATCGAGCCGTCACGTCCGGCGATGTGTTGTCGTTGAAACTGGCGCCGGGCGGGGGCGCGGCGGTTCGTTTTACTGCAGTAGCCCAAACTCCGCCACGCCCGTCGTCGTAGGAACAAACACCCTGCCGCCGACTACGATCGCCGCATTGAACTTGTTGCCGACACCGAAGTTGTCGCGCCCGCCGGTCGCCTGGCCACTGTTATAGAGCTGCGTACCCAGATTGGTCGCATCATAGGCGTACAGCGTGCTCGGATTCGCCGTCGTGAATGCCCAGACGATTCCGTTTGCCGTGCCGTTCGATGAGACGACGGGCACCGCGCCCGGGTAGCCGAATACGTTGCTCGTCTGCGAGGTGGGCGAGGCCGACAGTTTGGCGGAAGTGAGTGTGTACGCCTGCATTGCTACATTCTTGGCGGACAGGTAAATCCGGCCGTTGAACCAGGCCGGTGTCGAACGGACTTCCTGTCCCTGGTCGATCTGTTGCCAGATGTTGTTCGTGGACGAATTGAACTTGCCCAACGTATCGCGTCGTACGACGTAGATGATGCCGTCCTTGCCCGCACCAAAGCCGAGTTGCCGCGATGTGCCTGTGCCATCGGTCAGATCCGGCAACAACATGGCCCCACCACTGCCGAAATCCAGATCCGCGGCCGACTCGCTGACTTCGTTCCACATGGAGAAGTAGTCCACCACCGCAAGCGTGCTGCCGGTGGGGCTCAGCTTCAGGAACGAATTGCCATAGTCCTGCTTCGACGGGAAGCCGTTGGCGTCCAATGTGGTCTCGAAGACGCCGTTGCCGGTTATCAGATAAATGAATCCATTGGCATCAGCAGCCGGGGCGCCGCCGCTCTGCCAGATGGCGGGCCCTTGATTGTTGCTGTTGGGGGCTACGCTGAACACGCGGGTTTGAGCCAGTGTGGTGCTGCTATAGGCGATGATCCAGCCCCCGTAAGGCAGGTTGTCACAGTGTGATGACCAGGTCGTGTAGACCTCACCGTTCAGAAGCAACAGGCCCGCGCGCTCGAGGTAGACGCCGGGGTCAAACGTGTTGGTTCCCCCAGAGGAGGTCGGATAGGTTGCTGTGATTTCCTTGGGGCCGCTGAACAGCTCCCCGCCGGTGGTGACATCAATCGCATGTATCCGATGGTGATAGCCGCCCGAGCTATCCCGCGAAGCCGTGACTACATAGATGGCGCCATGGGGTCCGGCATTCCGATCGATCACCGGTGTTGCGGTGACCCCGATCTCGGGGCTGATCAAGCCGCAACTGCGATTGTCGCTGGTTGTTTCGCCCGTTCCATTGAGCGTGACCTGCCAAAGCTTGGCACCCGTGTCGGAGTCATACGCATAGAGCGAATTGTGCTCCGTGGCAAAGAAGACCACGTTGTGCGGGCTTCCAGCCATGCTCAGATTGGACAGATACAGCGGCTGCGCGAATATCGCTCCATCTCCGGGCAAGGAGCGCAGGAGACCGAATGTCGTCGACTTGACGTTCGCGGTGGTGAGCGTCGTCTCTTGAGAATTCAGGCCGGTTCTGGCCAGGTCGTACTTGTAGCTGGTTACGTCAACTGTGGACGCGCTTCGGGTCACAACGTTCGCTTGGGCGGTGGCCGATACTGCCGGGTTTTGTACCGAAACTGCGCGAATGGTGAACGCAGTTGGCGACGTTGTCAGTGAAGAAGGCGCGGTGTAGAGGCCTGTTGCACTGACTGTCCCGGTCGTGGCCGATCCGCCATTCACACTATTCACCTGCCAGGTCACGGCTGTGTTGGATGCGTTGCTGACGGTGGCCGTAAATTGTTGCGTTGTTCCAGTCGTCAGGGTCACGAGTGTGGGGGCAACCACCACTTGCACAGAGCCGCCAGTGATTGACACGTTGTCAAAAACGGCTGTGTTCAAGTTGGTGTTTAAGTGACTGGTGACCGCGAGCCCAACGCGCAACTGTGCGGCCATGGCTACAGTGTAGGTTCCCACGGTTGTCCAGGTGGCACCGTCCGGTGAGATGGACCCTGTGAACACATTGCCCGCGCGCGTCAACCGTACCCAATAGGGAGCTGACCTGATCTGTGCGGTCTGGGTGCCGACGTCATTTGCGTTAGCTGTAATGCGAGCTTCGAGGATCGCCGGATTATTGAAGGGGATCAGCATGGCGGCAAACCGGGACCCGGTCGTCAAAGTCTCTCTGAACATGACACCGGACTTGGCCCACGGATCCGTGTTGGTCTGGCTGACTACGCGCGCGATGATGGTTCCGTCGCCCGTAAGGGCTTGCGAGTCAAATTGGAAGGAGTCCGCGGTGTGCCAGATGTCGACGCCGGATCCTTTCAAGGTATAGGTGCTTCCACTGACTGACGATGAGCCCTTTACACCCACGCTTCCAACGTCTCCTCCGGTCAAGGACGTCGAGCTTTGCGAAGTAGTCGCGACACTGAGGACGGAAGTCGGTGCGGACACGTTGGCTGGAACGGCTGCATCAAACGCAGCGACCTGGTAAGTGTAGGTCGTACCGCTCGTCAGGCCCGAATCTGTGAACGCCGTGCTGCCTTTGACCGTTCCGACCGGAGTGCTCGTGTTGCCGTTGCGATAGACGTAGTACCCGGCGACCCCGGTGCCACCCGAGGCCGGCAAATCGGTGGAGGCTGTCCACCCGAGAGTCACGCTGGATGTGGTAACGGCCGTAGCTTTCAGTCCCGTCGGAACTGTCGGCGCCTGGGTGTCGGGTGGGGGTGGCGGCGGCGGAGTCGTGCCGTTGGCGAGCGCCTGGATTTCAGCCGCGGTCAGGGTACCGCTGTAGACCCGAACTTCGTCGATCGCGCCGTCAAACGACCTCGCGACGTCCACGCTGCGGTTGCCGATGGCGAAGGGCGTGTCTTCATCTGCCTCGGCCACTCCGGAACCATTGACCGCAGTGCCGTCGGCGAGCACGCCGTTGATATAGATATGAATGTTTGATCCAGTGACCGACCCGTCCCACGTGGCCGCGACATGCTGCCAGACGTTGAGTTTGATGCCGGTAGTGGATACCCGCGACGGCGACGAAACGGTGAACGTGTCGATCCCGAGTTTGACCCCTGTGGCGCCGCTCATTGAAAAGTACCAGCCGCCGTTGTTGTTGTCCTTGTCAATGATGCGGCCGCCGTTGCCACCGCCAGCCGAGCGCGGTCTGATCCAGGCGGCGACGGTCATGCCGTGCGCATACAGGTTCGACAGGCTTTCGGCGCCGGAGGCTGACACATACCCCTTGCCGCCGTTCACGAAATTCAATGCGCTGCCGGATTCGCCGGGAATCCACTGCGGTGAGTTGATCAGGGTGCCGGTGTTGCCGGAACCGGAGTCGTCCGTGGCGGTGATGCCGGCGTTCTCATTCAGGTTCCAGAAGCCGACCAGGGTCGCTCCCGAGACCGGGGCTGCGAACAGCCCGGATAGCAGCAACACACAGACGCAGAGTAACCCGTGAGACGCCGTCTTATAATTATTCATGTCCGTTTCCCCCTGGACAACCCGAACAAGCTAACGCGGCGGTGTTGTAGTATCAAGGGGATTCATGAATCATCCAAATGCATAGAATGAAACGATAAATAGGTCACACTTTTGAACAACACGACAGCTCTTGCGGTGGGATTCGCCCTGGTCCTCGGCATTTCAGGGCCGGCGCTGGCGCAAAAACCCGCGGCGGCCGCGCTCGCCGTCTATATCTCGGTAGACATGGAGGGTGTCGCGGGAGTGGTCACCGCCGACCAGCTCATGCCTCAAGGTTTCGAATACGAGCGGTTCCGTCATTTCATGACGAATGAGGTACTCGCGGCCGTGCGCGCCGCCAAGGTGGCGGGCGCCACGAGGATTCTCGTCGCTGATTCGCACGGCAACGGCGAGAGTCTGCTGATCGATGAGTTTCCGCGCGATGTGCACATCATCCGCTCATGGCCGCGGCATGGCGGCATGATGGCGGGGCTCGATTCGACCTTCAATGCGGCGATCATGATTGGCTATCACGCGTCGGCGAGCAGCACTGCAGGAGTACGCGCTCACACCATTTCCAGCGCCACATTCACGCGCATCGCGATCAATGGGCAGGACGTGAGCGAAGGTGAAATCGCCGCTGCGCAGGCCGGTGCTATGGGCGTGCCAGTGGTATTCATGTCGGGAGATAACGTCGCGACTGCGGAGCTGCGCGATCGCATCGGCAACATCGTCACCGTGGAGACCAAGAGGGCGTTGAGTTTTCACTCCGCGGAAACGATCACGCCCGCTGAATCAGATGCACGGATCGAGGCCGGTGTGCGTTCCGCGCTGTCTCACGTGCACGAGTTCAAACCCTATGTGGTGACTACGCCGGTCACCCTGGAAATGAGTTACAAGAATTACGCCGCCGCGGAAATTTTCAGCTATCTACCGGGCATGGAGCGAGTGGGCTCGCGTACGGTCAAGTATGTCGCCAGGAACATTGCGGAAGCCGTAGATGTCATCATGGTAGCGGAGTCGTATCAGCCCGACGTCAGCCCCTGAGCTCGGGCTCGGCTCAGGCACACCATGTGCTACCCGCCGCTTCGGTGCAATTACTGCAAGCGGCGGTGTAGAGAATGAAGACTTTGGTGACATCTGTCTGGCTGAGCGTGGCTTTATCTGCCGGTGCGTTTGCACAGACATCCGTTCAAACTTTGGACACCCACAGCGATCCAACCCTCGTTCCCACTCCGAACGACATCGCTCCCGGCAAGCTGTTGCAGAGTCCCCAGGGCAGCAGGATCGGCACTGTCAGGAACGTCATAGCCGATTCAAAGAACGGTCGAACCGCCTACGTATTGGTGAGTTCAGACTCCGGCGTGACGCCGATCCCTTACGCAGCAATGAGTCACTTGCTGCGCGACGCCCACATTGTGATCGATCGCTCCATCTTCGAATCAGCGCCTCGGTTCAGTGAGGCGCAAATGGGCTCGGAGGACACCTGGAAGAGTGCGGCCGACGAGTACTGGCACGTTTATCGTTAGAGATCGTAGGCTAACCCCAGGTTGAACATCCGGTCTCTCGCGGGTTCAACCAACCCGCGAGAGATGAATACGCGCGAGTAGTACCGGCGATTGGTGAGATTCGAGATCCCACCGAGCACGCGGAAGCGTCCGGCGATCGTGTATTCGCCGGCGAAGTCCAACACGGTGTAGCCGGGAATCCGGGCCTGGGTCGCGACAATAGTGGTCGCGCCCTGGTAAATCGGTGCATTGCTGTCCTGGAAGAACTGCGAGGCCACAGAGTCTACTATCAGGCTCGCCTTGTAGAGCTTGTCCTGCCGCAGGGTGACGCCCGTCTTGAAGACGTAGTCCGGAGCGTACGCCGGTGTCTTGCCAGCCTGACCCGCAATGTTGCTGCTCGTGAATCGGGCGTTCAAATAGGTGGCGTTCGCGAATACGTCAACATGGCGATGTTCCGGTGCATCGGACCACAGGCGCAGCAGGTCGTACCACCCTTCCAGCTCGACACCGCGGCTCCGCGTGTCGCCGGTGTTCTTGTCAACGGTGGCGACGGCCTGTGTCTGCGGGTCTAAACCCATCTGCGCTTCGATCCGGTCGTGAACGTTGACCTGGAAGATACTGGCGTCGTAATACAGGCCGGGTTTCGGCCAGCCGTGTACACCCGCCTCGTAAGTTACGTATTTCGTCGGATCGGGATTGTTGACCTGACGGTAGTTGGTGAACGGGCTCGCGATATCGAGGTAACGCAGCGGCCGGAATCCCTGAGAAATGTTCAGGTAGGTTTCATTGCCGTGTCCGAAGTCGTTGCCAATGCCGACTCCGAACAGGGGGATGTTTTTGCGGTACGTTGCATCGACCAGGTTCGTATGATTAGCCACGGTTTCGTCCGCCTTCAGCTCCTGGTGATCGAACCGCGCCGAGGTCACGAGGTGGAAATACCTGAATCGGAACACATTCTCCGCGAAGATGGCTGCGTAGTTGGTGCGACGCTCATTCCCGTAGGTGCGCTTTCCTGACTCATCATCCCGATCGGCGAACGGATCGGGGTTTGAATACTGGTTATACGGGCTCCGCGAGGTGTACGCAGTGTAACCAATGGTCAGTGCGTTACCTCGTCCCCAGCGATGCAGGAATCGTCCATCCGCACCGGTGTAATGGAAGCGCTGCTCAGACAGTGCCGCTGACACAGGGTTCAACGCCAACGAGTAGGTGTCAGATCGACTAATCAGATCCTGATAGCCCGACCACACTTTCTGCGTGAACACGTTGTGTTCATCGAACATGTTCTCGTAGGTAATGGCTGCCGTATAGCGGTCAGTCCACAGGCGATCAGCGGGGGTGGGGCTCAGATTGGGTGTTGCGTGAAACTGCGCAGCCGTCATGAGCCCGGCGAGTCCGCTCTCAACCGAGTAGGCATGCAGCGTGAAGGTGAGCTTCTGATTCCCACCAAAGCGATATCCAACGCGGAAATCGCCAGCGTTGACGTGATAGTCACCGTTCAACCGTTGGCCGGTGGATTGGCGGTGTGAGTAATCGGCCAGATAGTCCCAGTCACCCACGGTACCTGACAGGGCGTTGAAGCTCGAAAACAGATTGTCCGATCCGCCCACCTGTTCGGTCGTGCCACTGAGAGCCCGATCGGGCGCAGGAGCGCGCGAGATGAAGTTGATGACTGGCTGGGGCTCAGGGCCATAGAGCAACCCGGAGCCGCCGCGAATCATCTGCACGGAGTCGATAGTCTGCGGAATGGGCAAGTAATAGAGCGTCGGATATCCGATCCAGTCGAGCTCGAGAGGCAGGCCATCCTGCATCACCAGGACGAACTCGCTTTCCTGCGGGTTGCCCAGGCCCCGGTAGGACAGGTTGAGCTGAGTAGGGTTCTGCTGCTCGGCGAGGACGATGCCCGGCAGGCGGTCGAATATCTCGCGCTGGTTGTTGTCAATCACCGTGGGTTGATTGTCCAACTTCACTACGGAGGTCTTTTTGGTGACGGTGATGGTCTCACCGTTTACCTCGGGCAGCGTGTGCGTATAACGAGTCTCGCGGTTGAAGAGCCAGGGCTTGGTCTGGATGACCACGGGCGCCTTCTTATCTTCGTCCTGGGACTGGTCGGCCGCATGTGACGCGCCCGCGGCTAGGGTGGCTACGGCGAGCCAGGCATGACGCAGGTGCACTTCGGTTTAGTTCCAGAGACGTAGATTTTTAGGCAGCTCGATCCCCATCCGCGCATCGGGATCATTTTGTCCTCCGGCACGCACCCCACCAGCACCTCCCTCCTCGTCGTCATCTTCGAAGGCAGTCGGCGCTGGAACGCTCAGTGCGTGCCCACCCTTGCCCTCGAGTGCTTTATTGATCCCGGGCAGCTCTGCCGAGGTGATGTGTGTGAATTGACCGCTGACGTCGTTTAGTTGGGTACGCAATGCCACGATGTTGTCCAGAGCGTATGTGCTCGGCGGCCCGTCCCAACCAATGATGGCACCATACAATTGGTCAGTGTGCTCGCGCAGGCGCTCCTCGCCGGTGATAGCGCCGCCTTCCGTAGTGGCGACGATCTGCTTGCGCAGTCCATCGAGCTTGCCATCGAAATCAGCCAGCTTGCGATGGAGCGGGTCGGCAGCAGGCCGGTCCTTGTTAGTCTCGGCCACCTGCTCACGCAGCGCGGCAATCTGCTCAAACAAGACTGATTCGTCGTTGAAGAGCTCGGAGACCTTCATGGCGGCGTCGAACTGTGCCTGCCGATCGGCCAGGGACCATTTGACGCGCCGGTCGAGGCCGACTGTCAGCTGGGTTTCATAGGTCTTGCCGTTTTTCTCGAGCCGCACAGTGTAGGTCCCGGGAAGCGCCCTGGGGCCTTGTGTGCCCGCCTGTGCGAGTTGCACTGCCGGCGGCACGTGTGGCGGCTTGATGTGCATCGTCCACACGACGCGGTTCAAGCCACGCCGTGTGCTGCCAGGCAACTGATCAACAACATTGCCCTTGGCGTCCAGGATCTCGATCTTCAGCTTACCAAACAAATGGCGGCTCTTCTGGTAGTAGGTGATGACGGCACCATTCGCGGGATTGTCGCCCACGAACGAGGCCGCGCCCGTCGGCCATCCGCCTTGCGCTTCGATACGTTGCTGGATCGGCTGCGCGGACACAAAGGCCGCCTCCTGGGACAGCAGATCTGCTGTCAGATGCCGCAGCGGTGTGATGTCATCGACTATCCAGATTCCACGTCCGTGGGTGGCCAGGATCAGATCGTTGTCGCGCGGTTGAATGGCCAGATCGCGGACCGCAACGGTGGAAATGTGGCCACCCTTGAACTGCGCCCAATGGGCGCCGGCATCGGTCGAGATCCACAGGCCGAACTCCGTGCCCATGAACAGCAGATGCGGCTCGACGGTATCTTCCTTGATGACGTGAACGTAGCCGCGGATTCCTTTTGACTCCTTCGGCGTGGCCAGCGGCGACCACGTCTTTCCAAAGTCAGTAGTGACATACACGTACGGCGCCATGTCACCCACTGTGTGCCGGTCCAGGGCAACGTAGGCAGTGCCCGCGGCAAATTTGCTTGCCTGCACCCAACTGACCCATGAGCTCTTGGGCACGCCCTTGAGATTGGCTGTCACATTGGTCCAATGCTCACCCGCATCCCGCGTGAGCTGGATGTTACCGTCGTCTGTGCCTACCCAGATGAGACCTGCGGTCAGCGGGGACTCGCTGATGGAATAGATCGTCGTATGCATCTCAGCCGCGGAGTTGTCGACTGTGATGCCACCCGATTCCTCTTGTTTCTGCTTCTGTGGGTCGTTGGTCGTCAGATCGGGGGAGATCCGCTGCCAGGACTGACCCTGGTCACGCGAACGGAATAGGAACTGTGAGCCGATGTACACCGTCGCCGGATCGGTCGGGGAAAGCGCGATGGGTGTATTCCAGTTGAAGCGCAGCTTGGTGTACTTCTTGAGGTCCTCGGGTCCCAATTTCGGTTGGATGTCCCGTATTTCGTGCGTGTGTATGTTGACGCGACCGATGGTGCCACCTTGAGCCTCGGCGTACAGGTAGTCACTGTTGGAGGGGTCGGCATACATCCAGAAACCGTCGCCACCGTACATGTTTTCCCACTGGGAGCTCGTGATCCCACTGGGATAGGCCGACTGGCCAACCCAGGCGGCATTGTCCTGCAGGCCGCCGTACACGTGATAGGGGTCCGCATTGTCGATACTGACGTGGTAGAACTGCGAGATGGGCAGATTGTCGGTCTTCCACCATTTGTTCGCGCCGTCATAGGAGATCCACAATCCGCCGTCATCCGCGGCGAAGACATGTTGTGAATTCGTCGGATCGATGAACACATCATGCACATCACCGTGCATGCCGATGAACCCGCCGATGGAGCTGAAGCTCTTGCCGCCATCTTCGCTGAGGATCAGCGCACCGTCTGTTTTGTACACGCGCTCGGCATTCTTCGGATCGACGATGAGGTTCGCGAAGTAGAAGGGACGCCACACCATCCAGGAGCTCTTGTCACCGCTGTCCCAACTCGTGCCGCCATCGTGTGAGATCAACAGCTTCGAGTCGGTTGACTCCACGAACGCATAGACGATCTTTGCATCGTTCGGCGCATAGGAAATGGCAATACGCCCATACGGTTTGGCCGGCATGCCGTGTTGTGACGGCGCAATCTCACTCCAGGTACGGCCCGCATCCGTACTGCGATAGAGCCCGCTTCCCGAGATGGCTTTCGGGCCGTTGCCCCCGGAGCGGAAGGTCCAACCCTGGCGGCGGAAGTCCCAGAGGCCCGCCAGCAGAATATCCGGGTTGGAGGGATCGAGCGCCACGCTGCCGCAACCCGTTGAAAGGTTGGATCCCTTCAGAACCAGGACCCATGTTTTGCCGCCATCGACGGTCTTGTAGAGACCGCGATCGCCGGAGTCGCTCCAGAGTTTTCCCGGCACGCAGGCATACACCGTCTCCGACGACCGGGGATCCACGATGATCTTCGAGATGCGTTCCGATTCCGGAAGGCCTACGTGAGTCCAGGATTCTCCGCCGTCGGTTGAGCGATAGACACCGTCACCTATGGACACGCTGTTGCGCGTCCAGGATTCACCGGTGCCTACCCAGATGTTCTGGTGATTGGACGGGTCGATCGCAATGGCGCCGATCGATTGCACCGGCTGGTCATCAAACACCGGCTTGAAGCTCGTGGCACCGTCGGTGGATTTCCAGACGCCGCCGCTGGCCGCGCCCACAAACAAGTTGACCTTGCCGGACGCATCGCTGAACCCGGCGAGCGCGGAGATCCGACCGCTCATGGCGGCTGAGCCGATGTTACGGGCGCCGAGGCCCGAGATGGTTCCAGCATCAATGGGTGCCGCGCCGGCGGCACCAACCCAAACTCCACTGGACAACATTACGGCGGCAATGGCGATGTGAGATCGCATCCGTCTTCTCCCGCGATTTTCGAACCCGGCCTACTTGGTAGGAAACTGGAACAGGCTGTCCGTGACGGTGGGATTGGCTTCCACCTTCTCAAACTGCACTTTCTGGCGATCGGTTGAGCCTTTGCGACCGGACTCGGTCGAGAACGGCAGATACACGCCCTCAACCTGCTCGTAGTCACCGAAATCCGTTACGGTCTCGACCGGCACACCGTGCTCAATGCGACGCTCAACTGCACGTATCTCGAGAAAGTGATCCGGATCGAGATAGAGTGTTGTGATGTCACCGTTGGGCCGAGTGACCCGCAGCTTGTGGGCGTCAGTCCCGTCAATGTCCTCTGTACCCAGATAGTCGAGCTTGTACTTCTTCGTCTGGTAGTCAACCAGCGCTCCGGTGAAGTCGGCTGCGTCCTCGCCCAGACTCTTGGCATCGTCGGCCGACAGCTTCTCGGGATCCTTGCGCCCCTGGAATGGATTGATCTGCCAGGCCTGCGCGCCGTCGTAGGCTTGTACCTGTGTCAGTCCTTGAAGCGTGGCCTCGTAACGGATCGAGCCAGGTTGCTTTACGAGGGTCACCAGGGCCAGTTCGAGCGTGTCGTTCTGGATTCGCATCCGGCCTGCAAGTCGCAGGGCCTTCAGGGCATGCAACTTGTCGAGGCCGCCCTTGGCCTCGATGTTCTTGAGCGCCAGTTCGTCGGCCGTTATGGCAAAGGCGCTGGGCGTAATGAGGCACAGGAGCAGCGCTGCGAGTCTATGCATGGACTCTTCCTACGGGGAAAACCTCGAGTTCCCCATGATGCACTGCCCGTGCCGCCTGTACCAGTCAGCTCACTCCTCGTCAGCAACGTTCTGGTCGCGTGGTGGAGGCAGTTCGGCGCGAATTTCTTGGCGGTGTGCAGCGCGCAGCGCTTTGTTCACGGCGGGAAGCTCGGTTTGAAGTTGCTTCCACCGTGCCGATAGCGGGGCGAGCTTGGCCACTTCAGAGTCGCTGGCAGCACGCAGTGCGGCCGTGGGCGCCGCATCGCCCTTTACAACTTGCTTGTAAAGCGTGTCAACGTTGCTTTGCGCCTCTGACAGCGGCGCGACCAGATCGCCTAGTCGTTGGCTGAAGCCGGCGATGACAGGATTTTTGACGTCGGCCAGGGATTGAATCTGGGCGCGCTCGGATTGAGCCGTCAGGACCGTGCGGGAGCTTTCAGAAAGCACGGCCGACAGGCGCGAGGCAAGCTGAAACTGCTCCTCGAGGGCACTCGGCGGCACTTTCACCCGCGGGTCCGGCTCGATAACCAACGGCATTTCTACAGTACGACCGCCGGCGGTCAGGCGCACCAGGTACTGCCCGGGTAATGCAAGTGGACCGAGCGGCTCCTGCGTTGTTGCATGTGGCACGGCCGAAATCGGGTAGCCACGCGTGGTGGTATCCGGGCTCGGGTAGTGAAGATTCCAGATCCATCGATGCGCTCCGGGTGTGCCCGGAAAGCTCGCAGGTTCGGCGATCCAGTAGTGAGGAATGAGCTCCCGTTCGAGCTCCTCCTTCGTGGGCTCCAGCGGGTCGTTGCTCGTGAAACGAGTTACTCGTTGCTTGCTGGTGTCGAGAATCTCCAACTCGACCCGGCCTTTGATGTTCGCGGGCAGGACGTAGTCGATGATGGCACCGGCCGGCGGGTTGCGGCCGAGCGGCTCATCGGGCGGAATCGGTGTGTCCGTCCAGGTGCTCTGTTCGACTCTGTAGGCCGCTGGCGGTTGAATCAGCGTGACCTCCCGAGGGGGCTGGCAGCAGCCGAGCTTTCTCAGGATCGAGATGTTGTCCAGAATCCAGATCGACCGGCCGTGGGTACCCACAATCAGATCATTGTCGTGAATCCACAAGTCGCGCATCGAGGTTCGCGGCAGGTTGATCTGCAGCGAGGCCCAGTGGTCGCCATCGTCGGCAGACACATAGACTGATCGTTCCGTGGCGGCAAACAATAAGCCCTTGCGTTGAGTATCTTCACGAACTGAGTTGACTGGCTCGTCGGCTGGCAGTCCATCTGCAATAGACTTCCACGTTTTGCCGCCGTCGTGAGTCTTGAACGCGTACGGACGCAAGTCATCGACACGCATCTTGTTGACAGCGACATACGCCGTCGCGTCGTCAAAATGAGAAGCGTCAATCTGGGCAACTTTGCTCCACGCAGTCAGGCCGGGCGGGGTCACATCGGACCAGTTCTTGCCCCCGTCCTCAGTCCTCCAGACGAGCCCATCGTCGGTGCCCGCCCACATGAAGTTGTCATTTCTCGAGATACCCAGGGAGTAGATGGAGCCTCGCTGGTCGACCATCTTGGGGTCGTGCATCGTGCCTACGCTCGGCGGAATTCCTGGCTCGTCGCGTGTGAGGTCAGGACTGATGACTTCCCAATGCATGCCAGCGTCCTCAGTTTTGTATACCTGATTGGCTGCATAGAACAGTTTGTGGGGATCGCTGGGTGAGAACAACAATGGCTCGGTTCGGGTAACGCGGATGGAGCTGTTGCGCAAGGGAATGGGTGTGACGTCCTGAACCTGTCCCGTGGACCCATGAAACCTGGAGACGACGTTCCGACCAGCGCCGTAAATCACGTCCGGGTCGAGTGGATCAGGTGCTACATAGCCGTACTCGATGACTCCGACGGGATGCCAGTCTCGCTCGGTGACAGAACCATCGTTGCCGCGGCTCGAAATACACACCGAGCCGCTCTCCTGTTGTCCGCCGCAAACGCGGTACGGGAATGTTGGTGAGACGCTGACGTGATACAGCTGAGCCGTTGGTTGGTTGAACCACGAGCTCCAGGTCTTGCCCCCATTGACCGTGATAACCGCTCCCTGGTCGCTCACCAGGGCCAAAGTGTCGGAGTGGTTGGGATTGATCCAGAGATTCTGGTAGTCGTCCCCACCCGGTGCGCCGCGCAACGAGGTCCAGGTAACTCCGCCATCGACGGACTTCATCGTCACGAGGCCGGTGCTGTAGACAACTTCTGGGTTGGATGGATCGACGCGTATGATCGGTAGATCGCCGCCGCCGATGCGCAAAGACGGGCGCGGGTCCGAGGTGATGCGGGTCCAATGCAGGCCACCGTCCTCGGAGCGAAACAAACCCAGGCCTGCAGCGGAGGAGTAGGCGCCCGGTTCGTTCGTGCCGACTACTGCAAAGAGGCGAGTGGGTTTGCTCGCTGCGATGGAGAAGTTGATCTGGGTTGTGTTCTCGGGAAGACCTGCCGCGAGGCGTTCCCAATGCTCACCGCCATCGCTGGACTTGAACAGACCGCCGCCGGTGCCCTGGAACTGGTTTTTGTCTTCCCACGGACCGAGGCGATCCTGCCACAGGGCTGCGTAGACGATGTTGGGATGGCTGGGATCCATGGCTACGGCCGAACCACCGGTGTCGTCGTCTTTGCCGAGCACTTTCTGCCACGTCTTGCCGCCGTCGAGGGTTCGGTAGATGCCGCGTTCCGGGTTCGCACCATAGGGATGGCCGAGGACCGCCGCGAATACCCGGTCAGGATTGGCGGGATCGATTGCCAGATCTGGAATTTGCTGACCATCCCGCAGACCTAGCTGACGCCACGTGCGTCCAGCGTCGTCCGAGCGGTACATACCGTCGCCGACGGACAGGTCGGGGCGGTGGAGTCCTTCTCCGCTGCCGACATAGATTATGTTGGGATTGGAGGGAGCGACGGCGATCGCGCCGATGGATTGACTCGGCTGGTCGTCGAATATGGGTTGCCAGGTGCGACCTGCATCGTCGGACTTCCAGACGCCGCCGTCGACTGCGCCGATGTAGAAAACGTTGGGGTTAGATGGGACACCCGCGACCGCGCGGGTCCGGCCGCCCCGGTAAGGACCGATCATTCGCCATTGGAGACCGGCGGTCAGGGGGATGTCTGTCGCTGCCAGAAGAGGAGGGCAGATGCAAAGGAAGAAAACAAGAGCGCGGACCGATCTCATAGGTACCTGGGCGTGCCGCCATCGGAGTGGCTTTGCCGCATAGGATACCCATATTAGCGTCCGCCGAACTCGTAGGACGCGGTTGGCACGTTGAACACACGGTCGACGAAGGTTTCGCGGCCGATGTCTTCTCCGGCAGCGCCGGCGACGACCATCAACGGGATCAAGTGATCCTCACGTGGATGCGCAAGTCGCGCACCTGCGGCATTTTCCCACTGGATCAGTCTGTCGTTTCTGACTCTCCAATCCGGTTGTGTGATCGCCGAAACCAGGAAGCTCTGGAATGTTTCGGCCACGTCTGCGGCGCCATTGCGACCGAACCCGCTCATGTTGTGATAGGTCATACCACTTCCCACGATCAGTACACCCTCGTTGCGAAGTGGGCTGAGCGCCTGCCCGACACGAATGTGCTCTTCGGGGTCGTAGGTTGACTTCATAGATAGCATGACTACCGGCACATCCGCGTTCGGATACATCAGCGCGAGGGGAACGAATGTGCCGTGGTCGAAGCCACGATGCGGGTCTTGCTCCACAGGCAAGCCTGCTTCGGAAAGCAGTTTCTCTACCCTTGCTGCAAGGGCCGGAGAACCCGGCGCCGGGTATTGAATGTGGTAAGTGTGCTCCGGGAATCCGCCGTAGTCGTACACCATTGGCGGGTGCACTGCGGTGGATACGGTGAATTTCGCCGCTTCCCAGTGTCCGGTGATGACGAGCACCGCTTGCGGCTTTTCCGGCAGGCGGCCGGGGAGCGCCTCGAGCTCACGTGCAGTCTTGGCGAACTGCTTTCTCATGCTCTCGATATACGGCCACGGGCCACCGCCGTGGGAAACAAAGTAGACAGGCATCGTGCTCATGGGCTGAATTGTAAGGGCGGTACAGCTCGTACACTAGGTGGTAAAATCGGGAAATACTGTGCATCGTAATGGACAATATGAACTCTTTCGACGCGATCCCGGTGTTTGTGAAGGTTGTGGAGGCCGGCAGCTTCTCGGCTGCGGCGCGCTTGCTCAACATGCCCAAGACGACGGTGAGCGCAAAAATTGCGGCACTGGAAAAACGCCTGGAGCTGAAGCTCATACAGCGCACCACGCGCAAGCTGCATGTGACTGAAGCGGGCATGAAGTACTTTCGCCATTGCTCCAATGCCATTCACGAGATTGAGCTGGGCGAGGCGGCGCTGCAATCAACACAGGGCGAGCCGACCGGCGTGTTGAGAGTGACGGCCCCCGTTGACGTAGGTCATTTGGTGCTGCCGCGAATCACGCGAGCCTATCTTGCGAGATATCCCGAAACTTCGGTTGAGCTGTTGGTATCCAACCGCTTCGTGGACCTGATCGGAGAAGGAGTCGACCTGGCTATCCGCGCCGGTACGTTGAAGGATTCGTCACTGATCGCCAAACGCTTCTTCGACGTGGAAGCCGGTCTCTGGGCTTCGCCGGCCTACCTGCGGCAGCTCGGCAATGTTGCGCATCCGCGCAGCCTGGCGAAGGCTTCATTCATCAGATTCAAAGCAATCAACACGCTGCGGCTCACGAACGGAAAATCGACCGTGGAAGTGCCGATGGCAGGGCGCATCGTGGCAGATGATCTCGAGACCATCAGGGCGTTGGCGGTTCTCGATGCAGGCATCGCGTACCTGCCTCCCTTTCTCGCCGCCGACGCCGTACGAGCCGGCAGTCTGGTTGCAGTGCTGCCCAGGTGGAAGTCGCAGTCAATGGGCGGCATGTCCTTCGTGTACGCCGGGCGTAAATACACGGCGCCGAAGGTCCAGGCGTTTATTCAGATCGCCCAGCAGATCGTTGCGTCGCAAACGTGAGGTACTCTGAACAAAGCGCAAATCAGTGGATAAATCGGTCATGACGAAAGTCATGTCATGCCATAACCTGGTCTCGGTTGAGCTTCCTGCGGGGTTGGTAGCGGGTGACGAAGGTTGCCTTCACTCGCGTCGACAGTAAAAAGTAGCCTATAAACAGGGCGAGGCATACGAAGGAGAGCCAGTCACGACTCAACACGTAACTCACGCTGTGCTTTGCAAGGGCAGGGTTGGTTGCCTCGTACATCCGCAGCGCGAAGGACCATACAACCTGTGCGCTACGAGTCCCGATAAACAGTGCCGGTGCGGATGTTCTCCTGGTGAAAAAGAGGTAGGTGGTGAGGATCAGTCCAGCTTCAATCACCGCATGCGCAACCGTAAACCACAAGAGGACCGCCTGGGTGCTGCCAGGCAGTTTTCCCCATGTATTCACGTCGAAATCGCTCCCGTGCAGCCACAATGAAAGGGGCCAGTCGAGGGCTCCCAGCACGGTCAGGATGGCAAAGGGAATGAGCCAGCCCCGGATGCCCACTGGCCACTCGGGGTCGATCCATTTCGGTGCCGGATTCCAGGGGTTACCGTGGCGCACGGCGGCGAAGCAGCCTGCCAGAAGCGCGAACAGCAACACCCATTTCGGTGCGGTTGCCCATGTAACGGACGTTTTGAATGCAACAGTCGTGTATTTTCCGGCGGACGCCGGCGTGCGGGGCTCTCTGATGTAGAACCCCAGATCATCATCCATCCGGCGCCGGTCCTGCAGGTACTGATCGAGCGCGGCTACTTCGATCGTGTCGGTCAGTGATCGATACTGATAATCCAACACCAGGCGCGGAAAGGCTCCCTGCTCGCTGTATTTGACGCTCGAGACGTAATGGAAAGCCGGGTTGTCGATCTGTACGGTGTCTTCACGCAGATCCCACTTCTTCGGCAGAATGACCTGGATGGTCTGCCGCACATTGGCGGGGTACGCAATGGCGAGCGGTGTGCTGCGGACACTGGATTTCAGACTGCCCGCATAGCGATACAGCTCGTCGGCCTGGAGGAAAAAGCGTTTGCGCCCGTTTTTGACCTCGAAGGTCTGCGGCAGAGCGTAATGCTCGGTGACCTTGACGATGTTGTGGACCTTGTCGTCACTGATCTCGAGCGGCGCCGACATTTTCGCGCCCGGATAAAAGTCGGCGATATAGTTCGCGTAGTTGGACTTTCGTTCCTCCGGATTGTCGTCCGCGAGGTTCTCGCGCTCGTTATCGGCCCACCGATCCAGGTAGGCGGTCGTTACCTGCAGCTTTCCGGGCGCGTCCATGCCCTTGCTGAGGTCAATCACTACATCGCTCGTCTTGGTGGTCCTCTCACCCGTAGGGCCGGGGATGTTGGTCAGCCCGGTGGTCGCTTTATTCAGCACCAGTACCCATCCGTAGGTTTCGGTTGCATTGGCGGTGAGCGGCGAGAACTGCTCGCTGGTGGTACCGTCCGCCCAAAAGGTCTGAGTGCCGATTTTTACGCGGGCGATGGCATGGTCGAAGAGATAAGGCGTCGGCAGTGACTCATTCAATACGTGGCCCATTCGCGTATTGACCAGGACTGGATCCGCCTCTATACCCAGTTGCCGCAGGATCGTCACCAACAGCAGTGACTTGTCCTTACAGTCGCCGAAGCGCCGGCTCAGAACCGTGTTGGGACTGGTGGGGTGCCAGGCTCCGCGTCCGATCGAGAGACTGACGTAGCGTATCCGCTGAACAAACTGCAGAGCGTGCAGTGCCTGTTCCTCGGGGGAGCCGCCGATTTTGCGAATGTCGGCGACCACATTCAGCAACTCGGAGCTGGGTGGTTCCCCGACGACGAACAGTTGCGCCGCAGGGGCGGCGACGTCGGCCCAATTCCGGGAGTTGCTCACCTGCAGATAGGGCCAGGCGTTGTGCCATCGCGGGCGATCCTCGTCGGCCGGCGTGCCGGTTTGATTGTGCCACTCCCATTCGAATTCCCGCACATTACCGCGCAGGGTTGGCGCCGGAGGCTTCTGCTGGTCGGTGACCCGATAAAGGAGCTCGCGCGTGGCAGGGGATATGATTCGCACTCTCTGCCAATACATCGGAATGCTCCAGCCGATGCTCAGGCGGGTGGAGAACTGGCCCGGAAAGATTCGCTCACGCGAGTGAGTGGTGTACGCGTAGTCGATGATATCGCCGACACGGACATCCGACAGCAACACGTTGATGTTGTACCGGCCGTTGTAGATGCGCTCCCGCAGCTCGGTTTCCTGGGGCAACGCCGTGATTCTGGCCGTGTGGAGCTGGTCTGTGGCGCGGCCGTCCCGGACGACCTTGATTGAATGGAGGTCGAGGGTCTGATAGCTGGGATCCACGCTCAGGTTGATCTCAGAGTATTCGTCCACACCACCGGAGCTGGTTATTTTTACAACCGAGTGCTCGTAGCTGTCGCTGCCATCGGTGCGTACGTTGTACTGCCGATCCAATGCCAGGAACCACGACCCGCCCGACCCGTCGCCTTTCGGAGGGGATGCCGCATAGTCCGCGGGTGTGGGTTTTACCCAGCCAGGAATTCTTTCGAATCCGTAGAGGGAAGCTCCTGCATGCGCGGAACCGACCCAGGCGAGGCAGGCCGTAAACAGGCTCAGAACGATCTTCATGATTACTGAAAGCGGAAATCCGTTTGTCATAAAAAGGACGCGACCGCCTCTGGCCCCGGCGCCCATGGTGCGGTTGTCGTCCGGCCGCATACATTGATTTTGTTAGCTGAGCGGCGGTAGGAACTGTATCACACGGTGCCCTTAGCCGCGTAGTGTAAGCAACCCCGTAGGGAACTGGGCGCACAGGAAATCCACGAATGCGCGAACCTTCGGGCTCGGCAGGCGCCGTGAGGTATGGAGCACCCACAATTCAACATCCTTGCCGGACTTCCCCCACTGCACGAGTTTGCCTTTCGCGAGGTGGTCCCAGAGGATCGATTCCGGCAACAGCGCGACGCCACCGCCCGCGACCACGGCGTCACGAACCATCAGTAGTGATGACAGGTGCATGACCGGCCGTGGCTCCAGCGTGAGACGGCCACCATCGACAGACCATAACTCGCCTTCGCGATAGTTCATCACCACCGCCGGGACCGGAATCGGGTTGTCGTGTTCCACGACAGGTATCGGCACCGAAGGGGCGGCGGCCACCACCAGAGTGTCGCGGGCAAAACATCTACCTACGAGGGTGTTGTCCTGGCGAGGATTCGGACGGATGGCGACATCGAAGCGTTCATCGACCAGGTCAACGATGCGATCTTCGGCGACGACCTCCACTCTAACTTCGGGGTAGGCCGCCATGAACCGTGCGCTGAGACGCCCGAGCGCGAGTTGAGAAAACAGCAACGGCGCCGCAACCCGTAACAGTCCCCGAGGTGTGGAGACTCCTTCGCGCGCAGCGGCCATTGCATCGGCCACTTCACGCATCGGCTCTTCGGTTCTTGCCCACAGCAACTCACCGGCTTCCGTCAGTTCGAGCCGGTGCGTGCCGCGCTCGATCAGCCGGACTCCGAGCGCTTCCTCCAGATCGGAAATGCGACGGGACAGGGTCGCCTTGGATCGACCGGTGGCGCGGCTCGCCTTGCCGAACCCCTTGTGGGTGGCGACGAGATTGAAGTCCGCGAGAGCGTTCAAGTCCATCTGCCTGTTCCAATAATGAGACGACCTGTCTTCAGTTTAGAGACTTCGTTTATTAATTGGAACGACTTACGGTACTCCCCAGTACTCACTGCATAGAGATTCCTCTCATGAACGACATTAAAGCTCTGCTTCTCACCCGCTATGGCGGCCCCGAGACCACCGTAATCTCGAGCGTTCCGGCTCCGCAGCCTGGACCCAGGCAGGTCCTCGTGCGGGTCAAAGCCGCAGGCATCAATGGCCTGGATTGGAAAGTCCGCGAGGGCTACGTCCGTGATGCCTTTCCATTGCAGTTGCCTACGGTTCTCGGCCTCGAGCTTGCTGGGGTCGTCGAGGAAGTCGGTCCTGGAACTTCGCGCTTTCAGGTGGGGGACCGCGTCATGGGCCCGCTGGGCGGGCTCGGCGCGTATGCCGAGTTGGTTGCAGTTGATGAAAGCAACCTGTGCCGCATTCCGGATGGGCTTCGCGAAGCAGAAGCGGCCGCCCTGCCTGTGGCGTCCGTGTCCGCATGGCAAAGTTTGTACGCTGCTGGACCGATTCAACACGGACAGCGCGTGTTGATCCACGGTGCTGCCGGCGGGCTCGGCGGTTTCGCCGTGCAGTTTGCGAAACAGGCGGGCGCCACGGTAATCGCTACTGCCCGTGGCCGGTATGCCGAGTATGTGCGCAGTCTGGGCGCCGATCAGGTCATCGACTACGAGAAGCAGCGCTTCGATGCGGTCGTGAAGGAAGTCGACCTCGTGCTCGACTACGTTGGCGGCGATGTGTTGGATAGATCGTGGCAGGTTCTATCCGGGAAAGGCGCCATTGTCAGCACCACTTCACCGGACATTCTAACGCGCACGCCGGCAGGGCGCCGGGGTGTGTGGTTCGTGAACAAACCCGACACCGCGCGCCTGGAGTCGATCGCTCGCGAGGTCGCACAGGGGCGGCTGCGCTCACAGGTATCTGAGGTTGTCGCATTTAACGAGCTGGCCGCGGCGATCGAGCGCAATCGCACCCAGCCACACCAGGGCAAGGTCATTGTGGAGGTAGTATGAGCATTCTCGTTACAGGTGCCACGGGCACTGTTGGTTCTCTCATAGTCGAACGCCTGGCGAACGCCGGCGCCGATGTCAAAGCGTTGGTTCGTACACCTGGCAAGGTTGCATTCCCAAAAGGGGTCACCGAAGTCGTGGGTGACCTGACCGATGTTGCTGCGATGCGCACCGCGTTGTCATCAGTGCGTACATTATTTCTGTTGAACGCTGTCGTCGCCGATGAAGTCACCCAAGCCCTCACCGCGCTGAATCTGGCCCGCGACGCGGGCATCGAGCGGATCGTGTATCTGTCGGTGATACATGCGGATCTGTACACCAATGTGCCTCACTTCACCGGCAAGCACACTGTTGAACGCATGATCGCCGATTTTAAACTACCCGCGACAGTGCTGAGGCCCGCGTACTTCATGCAGAACGATTGGCAGGTGAAGCCGGCCATTGAAAATTACGGCGTTTACCCGATGCCGATTGGTTCTGCGGGTGTCTGGATGGTTGATGCACGGGATATCGCAGACGTCGCCACAACGGAGCTATTGAAGCGTGACCGGGCTCAGACTGCGTTGCCCGGACTGACACTCGATCTGGTTGGACCGGAAGCATTGACTGGCGACTCCGTCGCCAATATCTGGAGTCAGGAGTTGCAGCGAGAGGTGCGATACGGGGGCAATGATACCGAAGCGTTTGAGCGTCAGATGGCGACATTCATGCCCGCCTGGATGGCCTACGACATGCGACAGATGATGGCCGGGATCCAGAAGCATGGCATGCGCCCTGAGCCGGGGGCTGTAGCGAATCTGGAGAAGCAGCTCGGGCGTCCGTTGCGCACCTATCGCAACCTTGTGCGGGAGATGTTGAACACGAAAAGCTGACACGCACGTACGGGGCATCCGTCGGTCCATCACGCACGGATGCTCCCTTTCCAAATCCTTTCGACCTTTCAAAACCTTTCATTTTCGGGTGGGTCAACCCATTCGATTCTTCAGCGTTTGTAACGAATCTGTGAGTTCTAACGCGTTGAAGCAATCCGTACGTGATTACGATTTGGCTATGAATCAGAAACCCGCATTCTCAGTAGTCGTGCGCACAGTGCAGTTGGCCTTGTCGGCCAGTTTGCTTCTGACAGGTTGCGTTGTTCGCGTAGCTGCGCCTCCGCCGCCCCCGCCGCCGCGTATATACACACCGCCACCAGCTCCGCCGCCGCCGCCCGAGCCTGTTGTCGAGGAGGATGCGCAGGCTGCAGAGGCGCCGCCCCCGTTGCCGGACTACGATCAGCCGGCCTGTCCTGGAGACGGATATCTGTGGACACCGGGATACTGGCGTTGGTATGGCGGCGGTTATTACTGGGTACCGGGTACCTGGGTGACGCCTCCGCGTGTCGGCGTGTTATGGACTCCGCCGTACTGGGGATTTGTGGGCGGCGTGTATGTGTTCCACGCTGGGTATTGGGGTCCCCACGTTGGATTCTATGGCGGCGTCAACTACGGATACGGTTACGTCGGAATGGGATTTGCAGGCGGCCACTGGGCCGGAAGCACCTTTGCCTACAATACCTCAGTCACTAACGTCAACACGACGATCGTTCATAACACCTACAACGTAACTGTCGTGAACAACGTTACGGTCAACAAGGTCAGTTACAATGGCGGTGCCGGAGGAGTTGCCGCCAATCCCACGGCGCAGGAGCGCGCCGCTGCACAAGAAACACATGTGCCGCCGACACCGATGCAGCGCCAGCACGTCCAACAGGCGGTGAAGTCACCGGCACTCGCGGCACGCGCGAATGGAGGTCATCCGTCGATCGCCGCCACCGCACGTCCTGCGGCGTTCCAAGGACCCGGCGTCGTTGGGGCGCACGGTTCCGAGATGCAGAGTCATGCTCCGGCAGTGGCTCATAACTCGAATGGGTCAGCGCCGGGTGCACAGCGCGGCCCAACGCCTCAGCAGAGGCAACAGGCCAAAGCAGCTAAGCAGCCGCACCCAAACGGCCAGCAGAAGGGACAGCAGCAGAAAGGGCAGCAGCAGAAGCGGCAGCATGATGATCGGAGTCATGAGCCTCAGCGGTAGCGGGCGCTCGTGAGCCTCAAAGCGTAGCCGGCTGCCAACAACGCTATTCCGCCTGAGCGAGCTTCCAAGCTCGCTCAGCTAAAGCGGTGTAGACACTCGAGGCCTCCATTGCGCGATGATCCGCCGCATTGCCGGCGCGTGCGCGCGATTGGACACCCGCCAGGATTGCAGCGCCCCGGAACAGTTGAAAGATGACAAACTTGCGCCAGTGAGGCACATGCGAGCGGCCTGTGCGCTTGCAGTACATCTGCAGGTACTCGCCTTCACCCGGTACACCCGTATCCGAGGTATCGAGGACCGCCAGCTTGCCGGCTCCGGGTTGCATGCCGTAGTAGGCAAGGCAGTTGTAGGCGAGGTCCGCGATCGGATGGCCGAGTGTCGCGAGCTCCCAGTCCAACACCGCCACCACGCGGGGCTCGGTCGGATGGATAATGAGATTCCCCAGGCGGAAATCACCGTGATGTAGCGCAGTCTCATCGGGACCAAAATCCTGCAGCGGCAGCCAATCCATCAGGCTCTGCATGGCCTCGCAAGGCTCGAGCTGCGAAGCGCGGTACTGTTTGGACCAGCGTTGAATCTGTCGTGACATGAAGTGTTCACCCCGGCCGAATTTGTCGAGCCCGACGGCGTTGATATCCACGCAGTGGAGGGCTGCCAGGGTGGCATTCATTGAATCGTAGATTGCGCTGCGCTCGGCGGACGGCATCCCGGGCAGGGCCGGGTTCGCAAAGATTCTGCCGGTGACACAGTCCATCACAAAAAACATCTGGCCGATCACCGAAGGATCGGTGCACAGATGCAGAACTTCGGGCACGGGCACCCGGCTGTCGCGCAAAGCACGCATGACGGTGAACTCGCGGTCCACCGCATGAGCGGAGGGCAGGAGCGTTCCCGGAGGCTGCTTGCGCAGGACATATGAGCGAGTTGGGGTTTGAAGGTGGAACGTCGGATTGGACTGTCCACCCTGGTACTGTCTGATCAAACAAGTGCCGTTGCAGCCCGCCAGGTGAGCGCGAAGATAATCCAGCAGCGCCGTTTCATCGAATCGGTGCGCAGCGAGTACCGGTACGAGGTTCGTATCTGGTGAGCCCATTCCCGTCAGTGTACGCCGTCCGGAGTTGGATCATGCATCGCAGGTCGGCCAGTAGCTGAGCTCATGCTTGCTGCTCGATTCGCTTTTGAAGCGTGACTGATCTACGATCCCCAACACAACAAGTCCGGGGAGAGCGCCATGGAGAGAATCGGCAGTGCGGCTACTGTGACAGCCGTCTTAACATTCAGTTTCATGCTTTCCAACACCGCAACAGCACGTACCTTGTACGTCACCGTCGACGGAACTGACAGCGGTAGTTGCGGCGCACAGGCAAGTGCCTGCCGGTCCATCAGTCAGGGACTCGAGAATGCAGTTGCGGGCGATACCATCCTCGTAGGGGCGGGGCGTTACGGCAACATCAGCGGGAGTCCTGCGTATACAGGTGTCGGCGACGAGCATCCCCAACAGCTCAATCTGGATCGGACCACCGGTTGTATCGTTTGTATCGACAAGCGGGTGAGCATTTATTCGTTGCACGGTCCGTCGGTTACGGTGATCGAAGGCTCTGCGTTGACGCCCAGCGAGGCCACCGTGCTCATTCACAGTGATGGGGTGAATTTCGGAGCGCCGGGGCGCGGGTTTACGATCACCGGGGGTACCGCGTACGGAGTCGATCTCGATCAGGACACGAGCGCGTTCTCCATCGGCCTCATCATGAAGAAAAACGTGTCTGTCGGCGGCAACGTGGATCTCGGCGATGCAACCGGGTTTGCGTTCCTCGGATTGAGCTTGACCGATTCTCATTGCCCGGACCCGTCGTGCGTGAACACGGCCAGCATCACTTTTTCGGAGAACGAGTCCAGCGACAATCCGGATAGCGGCTTCAATTTCACGCAAGGGTTGTTCTACGGCGGACCCATCCTGGTCGAAAACAACTACGCCCGCGGTGCGGGCGTCGGCTTCAACGTCCCCGGTGGCACTCAGCAGATGATCGGGACGGCTTCGAGCTCGAATCTGGTGCGGCTGACGGGCAACGTTGCGCAGCACAACGGCCTGGGGTTCTACGCGCTGTACCCCGGAAGCATGACGTACAACACCGCGGCCAGCAATTCGCAGGCGGGATTTGAGGTGGTCGCCAGTCCGATTGCCTTCCAGGGCAACACGGCAGTGGGAAATTCCGGGCCCGGCGCGATCGTGCAATTCTTCGATAACGGCTCGCAACCGCCGACCGCCGTCGGATTCCAGTCGTTCACTCAAAACAACTTCTACGGGAATGACCGGCATCGCCCCGCGCTGAGCATCAGCGTCGGGCAGCTACCCCAGGTGAGCTACAACCCGGGAGCGAGTGCGCACTGTGGGGTTCTCAACCTGGGCATCCTGGCTCAGGGCTTCGAAGATGTTGCCAATCCGCCCATTCCTGCGCCGCTCAATGCCAACGGCAACTTCTGGGGCGGCACTCACGGTCCCTCGGCAACGGGAGCCGCAGATGCGGTAGGTGGAAAGTGCGATCAGCGTGGAGGTAAGACCACGGTGACGTCATTTAAATCGACGGGCTTCGTGATCACTACCCACTGATCGGTCGGGTGGAAACCGTTTTGAGGTTCCCACCCGTACCGCGGCCGTTCAATTAACGTACGAGCGAGCGCAGGTAAGGAACGAAGATGGATCCGACGGGCGAGAACGTGTCCTGATCCGAATCATTCGACTGGTCAGCATCGTTGGCAATCGCCACGGGGCCGTTCGCCTTGATGTTGAACGCCTGCTCGAGGGCATTGCTCTGCACGCTGGTCGGGACAACCTGACCGGTCAGGGCGGTGCCGCCGCGCACTTCAGTCATGCTCACGGTGTCCAGGTCCTTGCTCAGATTTTCGATCTTCATGGTCTATTCTCCAGTAAGTGTAAGGGTTGAGTTGAGTTCGTTATCAGGCGCGGCGCAGGAAGTCGCTGCCGAGGAACAGGGAGCCGACCGGCGAGACAGTGTCCTGACGCGAGTAGTTGGACTGCTCGCCGTCGTTGCCGATTGCCACGGGGGCGCCGGAAGCAACGTTGAAGCCCTGCAGCATCTCGTTGTCCTGCACGCTGGTGGGAACAACCTGGCCGGTGAGGGCGATGCCGCCGTGCACTTCGGTCATGGCCGTGGTGTCCAGGTCTTTGCTCAGGTTCTCGATCTTCATGGTGTATCTCCTAAAGTGTCAGTTGTTGAGTTGGTTTAAAAAGTTTTGAGCTCGTGCTCGCAGACCGGTAGTGCCAGCGGCGTGCCAGGCGCCGCGCGTGAGTGACCCGGGGCAGGGCCAAGTGATTGAAAATCGGGGCGAAAATAAATCGCGAAGTGGCTTCGCGGGCCGCAGTCAGCCGGCCGCAATGGGTGGCTGGCGGGCAACAGTCGGCGCACAAATCTGTTGGGCCGCTGACAACAGTTGTCGTGTACGCTAGCGTGTGACCTTCGGCACCTGCCAGCGGCTGCGGAAGCGGGTACCGTTCAATTTTTGCGGACAAAAAGAATGAGTTACAAAGCACTGGTCGCCCTGGCCCTGAGCGGGCTCGCGGCGCCGGGATACGCTCACGACGGTGCCAGGGAGCCCTCCAGGCACCTGGCGCAATCAGGCGGAATACCGCCCACTTCGCCGCACCCTGCGGTTGCGCCTCACCCGCACGGAACCGCGCCGGCCAATGGAAACCCGGCCTATCACCATCCGGCCACCCAGTCGAGCGCCCCTCCATTTGCGGGCACGAGAGGTGGCCAATCGCCCCGGTTTGGCGCTCCGGGCTACGCCAGGATTGACCATCGATTTTCCAGCGGTCAGAGAGTCCTCGAGTCGACAAAGGCGATGCCGGGCGGCGGTACGTTCCGCGCTGTGCGCTACGGTCGTGGGCTGAATGGCGTCGTCGAGCATCCAATGAAGTCCGGGTACTCGAGTCGCACGTATGTACAGGGAGGGCGCGTACTTTATGCCCGCGTCTATCGCCAACACACATATCAACGCTTCGGACAAGCGTTTGCCTACCAGAGTCTGGTGCCGGCAATTGGTTTCAGCACCGCGTACTACGCGTGGGCTGCTCGTTCCTGGTCAACGCCTGTCAATTATCAATGGCAATGGGACAGGGAGCCTTGGCACAGGGCGTATGGAAATGACTTTACGCCGTATTCAAACTACAACAGTCTGGATGAATGGCTGACGGACTATGTCGTTTCGCAGAACCTCAGAAATGCATACGACAGTTGGCAGGCTGACAACGCTCCTGCCACCCAGGAGCCCGCCAGGCAACTCCCACCGGCGCAAACCGCCGAGGGCCCGCGGCCTTATTGGGAGTCTCAGGATGATCGCCGACCCTATTGGGAGGAGGAGCCTGCTGAGAGCGATCCGGCTGCCGCTGAAAAGGATCCGTCGGCCAAGCCGAAGACCTCCAGGAAATCGGAAGGATCACCCAGGTCGCCCAAGTCAACAGGGTCACAGGCCGCGGCCGCCGCCGCGGATTCTCCGCCGGTGCTCTCAGGGCAGGTGAAGGCCGAGCTCAACGCGCAGATCAAACGGCAATTGGCTGAGCGACAGGCGCCGGCGACGACGTCGCAAACACAGGATCTGCCAGACTCGCTGAAACCAGGCCATACCTTGTTTCGCGTCAACACCCCGCTCGATGTCCCTTCGAAAGTGTCCGGCCAACTCTGCTCACTCAGGGCCAACGACTACATTGAGCGGACGGGCGACCTGGATCAAAATGGCATGGTTCCTGTGAAGGTCAAAGTGGGTGGTGCAACTGATTGCGCTATCGGCCTCACCACGCAGGTGGCGTTCAACGATCTGGAATCGATGGAGAGCGAGCAACAGCAGGCGCTTACGGATGCTCTGGTTGCGGCGTCCAAGAACATGGGCAGTGGCCATGCGTTACCCCAGGCGCCGGCGACCACGCCGATGCTGCTCGCTGCGGGACAGACTCAGCCAACTCCGGATGCGAGCCGAACATTGGGTCAACTGCAATAGTCGCATCGAGTGATCGGCACGGTTCTCAATCAATACCGCCTCGATGAGGTCATTGGGCAAGGCGGCATGGGCGTGGTCTACCGCGCCCACGACACGAACCTCGAGCGCGTAGTTGCCGTCAAGGTACTGAGCTCAACGTTGCGTGACGATCCCGAATTCGTCGCGAGGTTCCGCCAGGAGGCCCGGATCCAGGCAGGCTTGAATCATCCCAACATCGCCACCTTGTTCGACTTCTTCATCTGGAACGACATGCCGGTCGCCGTGATGGAGCTCATCAAGGGGGAAACGCTGCGCAGTATGGTTGACCGAATCGGGCCGATTCCGGCGCACATTGCCCTGCCGATTTTCGTACAGGCACTGCGCGGCGTAGCGGCCGGGCACAAGTTGGGCATCATTCACCGCGACCTCAAGCCGAGTAATCTCATGATTACCGAGGAGGGGGTGGTCAAAATCACCGATTTCGGCATTGCCAAAGTCAGGAACAACTCGGGCCAGACGCGCGTGAGCACGCGGGTTGGCAGCGCAAGTTATATGGCGCCCGAGCAGATACTGGGACGGCCTGTCGATGAGAAGACGGACATCTACATCATGGGCGGCACGCTCTACGAGCTGCTGACGGGCCGCCCGCCGTTCCAGGGGCTCAGCCAGTTCGAGATTGATTCGGCGCACGTGCGCGAGTCGCCGAAGCTGCCGACGGAATTTATCGTTAACATTCCGCCGGCCGCGGTTGGCGCAATCATGAAAGCGCTGGCGAAGGAGCCCTCAGACCGCTTTGCGACTGCCGAGGAGTTTATTCAGGCGCTGCCTGACTTGCAGGGTGTGCCGTATGTCGCTCCGGTCAATGATGATGATGTGACACGCGTCCGCGTAGCTCCGCCAGAGGACGTCACGCAACTGCGGCCGATGGAGGCGAAGTCGCCGAATTCGAGGCGCGTGCTAACCACCCTCGTCGCAAGTGCCGTGCTCGGATTGTTGGTCACAGGAGTCCTGCTCTTGTGGGCATGGCCTCGAGGCCGCGTTGTTGCGGCTCACCCCGCTGTCGCGGCGACCACCGGACCCAGCTCGCAGCCCACTGAGCCTGCTTCAGAGGCGGCTGGGCCTGCCTCACACCCCACCGAGCCTGCCGCGCAGCCCGTTGAACCGAGCTCAAATGCCGCTGAGCCTGCTTCAAAGGCTGACTCAAAGGCCGCGGAGCCCGTCCGGCCTCCCGCGGCGATTCATGACCTCACCGGAACCTGGTTCGGTACCTACGCGGACGGTTCTGGAAAGCCCCAGCTCCGACTCCAGAACCTGCGGTTGCAACAGCTCACAAACGGCGATGTCACCGGCCGGTTCAATCTCGAGTCAGGCGAACAGTGCACATTGGAGAAGAGCACCTGGTCGGCAGACAGCAAGCACCTGCGCATCATCACGCATTGCCACAACCCGGACCATCCGAAGTATCTGAACGTACCACTGGAATTCAACAACGTGGACCCGACAGCGAACACAATCCAAGGCGGTCGCCTGGACTTTCATCTGGCCGACGACATCGTGGTCACCCTCGAACGAGCGCCCGGTGGCTAGAGCTTGATGTAGATGCGCTTGCGGTCCATCGCGTATGCAACGACCCAACAGCCCAGCATGTACGCAACCGCGCACAACAGCGAGCCAGGTTTGTCACCCGCCCAGGGCGCAAAGCCTGTCGCCCACAGCCATTCGTACGCTGTGATCTGGCCGATGTGAATGGTCTCGAGCACGACCTGTCCCAGCTCGGCAAGGAGATAGATGGCCAGCGTGTTCCGGCCGAACACTTCGAAGAAATACGTCCAGCGCCGCTCCTGCGCTTCCGGGACGACGCAGATCAGGATTGCAAGGACGGCGAGGTCGATCCCGACCGTGCACAACACAAAAGAGCTGGTCCAGATCTTCTTGTTGATCGGGAAGGCAGTATCCCACCACAGTGCCAAACCTACACAGATGGCTCCCGCCAATAAAAGCCTGACGATAGTAGAGCGGCTCGTGCCGCGCTCGCGTACGAAGCGTGCGGCCAGGTAGCCGGCGAGGACATTCACCATAGATGGGAGCGTGCTCAATATCCCTTCCGGGTCGAAGGCAACACCCTCACCGTGATACATGTGGGCTTCACCGAGTACCCACTTGTCGAACCGGATCTCGGCACTTCCAGCCATCGAGTAATCGCCGTAAGCATGCATGAGCGCCCAGTAGCCGAGCAGGGCGATGACCGAGAAGGCGATCGCACCCACTCGCCCGCCGTAGTAGACGATCAGCGATGCCACTCCATAGCCGATGGCTATGCGCTGGAGTACTCCGAAGATTCGAGTATGCGACGGCGGCGCGAAACCAAAGTGACCGGTAGTGTCGGCCTTGAAGAATGGAAACCAATAGAGCAGGAATCCGCACAGGAAGATAAGAGCAGTACGTGTTGCAACCTTGCGAAGGAAAGCTGCGTCGCCCAGGGCAGCGTACTTCCCGAGAGTGAAGCTGAGCGCCGCTCCGACCACGAACAGAAAGGTCGGGAACACGACGTCAGTGGGCGTGAGTCCGTTCCAAGGCGCGTGCAGCAGCGGTACGTACGATCTACCCGGACCGATCTGCATGTTCACGACAATCATCAATGCGACCGTGAGACCACGCAGCACGTCGATTGCGCGGAACCGGTTGGCGAGGGGCGGCATCAAACAAACCTCAAGGAGCCGCGGGTGGCGCGAAGAGCTCCAGCCGGACGTGCCATTCGGTCGATGCGCCGGGCTTCAATGTGACCAGTCCCGTGTGCATCTCCTGCCACTGCGGCCCGAAAGGATCCATGAAGTTATATTGTTCTTCGATGGCGCAGAAGCTGTCATCCTTGGCCGACCACAGATGCAGGGTGCGAATCTCCGGTGAGAAGCCCCGAACCCGAATGGCATAGTCCGCCTTGGGATCGGAGAGCCACGCATCGATGGTACCGGCCGTCCGCTGGAGTCCCGAGAAATTGACACTCGTTGAGGCATTGGGCATGAGCGCCCCCACGGGTGAGCGATAGTCGTTCGGCGTGTTCTCAACATTGCGCAACTCACCGGTGGGTCGCCCATCGACCTTGTCGACCACACCATAGAAGGAGGCTGGCAGATGCACGCGCGCTTGCGTTCGGTCGCCACTGACTATTTTCAGGTACGGATGCCAACCCATCCCCATGGGTTCCTCCTCGGTCCCCACGTTGGTTGCCGTAATGCGGATATCGACCGAATCTGCGCGCAGCGCGATCGCATAGCGGATGTCAGTCTTCGACAGCCAGTAGCCATTGAAATTACCGGCATGAATGACGGCGGTCAGAGTCTCACCGCCTGCAGTCTTGCGGATGTGAATATCCTGCGCCTTCAGGGTGTTGATCAGGCCGTGCACGGCATAGTGCCCGAGATAGTCGTTGGGCAGGCGGATCTCCTTGCCGTGCCAATGGACAGTGACGAGCTTTTTATCTTCGGAAAGCTCGCCGCCGGCGCGACTCGTGAAGGGAATCAGGAAGGCGCCCCCGAAGGCGTGATTCAGATTGCCGAACGCATCATCGCCACGCTCATTCATTTGCTCAGCGGCGCTCTGCAGCGAAGGTGAGCGCAGCAACTCTGTCTCGCCTTTGCCGGGCAGGTTGGCCGTAATCTGGAATGTGTTCAAGCCGCGGCCCGGCAATAGCGTGATGGAGGTGAACTCCCGCTCGTGTCCGTGCGAGGTGGCTTTTCGGTGCAGGGTCACGGGGGCCCTTCCGCCCACCAGGACCGGGTCTGCGGCAATGGAGATGGCCGGCAATGCCAGCAGCAGGTACGTAGCGGAGCGAAGCTGTTTCATGACCGGATTATAGCCTGTGGCAATCCTCCGCATTCCTACTGGTGATTCGACCCCGAGACAGCCGCCGCTCATATTCAGTCGTTGGCAGGCTCAGGGGGAGCATCATGTCGACCCAATCGCCACGGTATGACTTTCAGCCCATCATTCATCGGCCGCCGGTCGTTTTTCCCGGTAAGCAACGACTGGCCGTCATGGTCTACGTCAGCATCGAGCATGTGCCTTTCGGCTCAACGTCGCTGGCCCACGCGATCTATCCGCCGACTCTGCAATACAGCCCGGATATCCTGAACCATGGCTGGCGCGACTACGGCCTGCGGGTCGGAATCTGGCGGATCATGGCCGCCATGGACAAACATGGCATGCGCGGCACGGTGAACCTGCACAGCGATGTATGTAGGGAATACCCGGTGGTCATCAAAGAGGGCAACGACCGCCGTTGGGAGTGGGGCGCTCAAGGCGATAACAACACGAGCATTGCAACCACCATGTCGGAGGAGCAGGAACGCTCCTTCATCAGGACCAATCTCGACATTATAGAAAGCGCCTCGGGCCGACGCCCAAAGGGCTGGTTGGGAATGTGCCTGGCAGAAAGCGAACGCAGCCCGGACCTCCTGGCCGAGGCGGGCATCGAATACGTTTCCAACTACACGCACGATGAATTACCGGTGCCCATGCGTGTGAAGCGCGGCAGCCTGTTGACGATGCCGTACACCGTCGAGTTGAACGATGTGCCGACGATTCTGGGAAAAGGCGCCTCTGCAGCAGTGTTTGGCCAGATGATCCGTGATCAATTCGACGTGTTGTATGCGGAAGGTCTGCAGCGGCCGCGTGTCATGTCGATCTCACTGCATCCATTCATCTCCGGTCATCCGTTCCGGATGAAGCACCTGGAGCCCGCGCTCGCATATGTCGCATCCCACGCGGATGTCTGGCTCACGACCGGTGGTGAGATCAATGACTGGTTTCGAGCCCATTACCTCTGAGCCTATGCCCGGACAGCCATAACCGGCATTCCGAATCGTCATTCGATCCCCCGGCCGGACGCGCCTAGATTTGCCTGAGGGGGAAATTAAAGATGATGAGACTGACATCGATTGCACTGGCTTCGGGCGTCGCGTTATTTGCGCCGGCGTCGCAGGCTGTCTGGGCCGCCGACGCAGCTGATGAGACGAGCACTTCGGCGCTCGCGGAGGTAACCGTCACAGCGACCAAGCAGACGGAGAATCTGCAGAAGGTCGAGGCGGCGGTGACTGCGGTGTCAGCCGACACCCTGATCTCCAACGGCATTGGGAATCTACGTGAGGCACAGAAGCTGGTGCCCTCAGTGCGGTTCCAGGCGGAACAGGACAACACCCAGGTGGTCATCCGCGGCATCGGCTCCACCCTGGATGAGGCCAATGTGGAGCCGCTCGTGGCCTTCAACCTGGCAGGCATCTACGTGCCGCGCGAGGCAACCAGCGCAGCCTTCTTTGATCTCCAACAGCTCGAAGTGCTGCCGGGCCCGCAGGGAACTCTCTACGGACGCAGCGCGGCCGGCGGCACCATCAACATCACACCGGTCCACCCCGATTTCAACTATGACGGGAGCGCTGCCCTCGAAGTCGGAAACTATGCGACAGTCCATGCAACGGTCGCACAGAACTTTAAAGCTTCCGATACTGTTGCGTTCCGCGCAGCCATCGACTATCTGCGCCACGACGCTTACGAGACAACCGGCGCCGATACCGCAGACGATGTCAGCGCTCGACTTTCAACGTTGCTGAAGCCGATCGACAACCTGTCGATTTACATGTGGGCGCAGGCTTCGGGCAAATACGGCAAGTCCTCCAACCTCGTCAATAAAGGTACCGATCCAGCCACCGGGGCATTCTGCGAGATGTGCTTCCTGCACTCCAATGCGTGGAACGATACACGCACGGGGCAGTTCGCCGGGCCCTTCGGTGTGACGGACGCGGAACCCAACCGCTACAAGAACCTGATCCTGGGCGGCCAGGTCGACTACCAGCTCGACGGCATGACCTTGAGCTACCTGCCGTCCTACCTGTACCTGGATTCACGGCCGGTGTACTGGCTCAGTGCCATTCAATCCAGCAACATCGGGCATTACAACCAGATCAGCCAGGAGCTGCGGCTGGCCAGCAATGGTGGCGGGCCCCTGAACTGGATCGGCGGCCTGTACTACTACAACCTGCGCAGCAACAGCGCGCTCATCCTCTTCTCCAACCTGCCCATGGCCTTCGCCCAGGACAGTGTGGATGCCAACAGGGAGGAGGGCTATGCGGCCTACGGGCAGGTGAAATACAGCGTAACCGACTCACTGCGCGCCATCCTGGGCGGCCGGGGCAGCTCGACGAAGCACAGCGCCAACGGCCATGCGCCGATTCTCATCGGCGGCGCTCCCTATGAGTACGACAAGACCTACAACCACTTTGACTGGAAGGTGGGCGCTGAATACGACATAACGCCCAAGGTCATGGCGTACGCCACGGTGCAGACCGGCTACCAGCCCGGCACGTTCAATGAGCAGCCGAACACGGATACGTTTGACAACGAGGTCAAGCCCTCGAAGCTGCTGTCTTACACGGGCGGCTTCAAGTCGCGTTGGTTCGATGACCGGCTGCAGGTCAACAACGAGTTCTTCTACTACATCTACCGGGACCTGCTGGAGCAGAGCTACGATGTGTCCGCGCCGGTGAATCCGCTGTTCAATGCGCAGAAGGTGACCATCAAGGGTGACCAGCTCGATGTCCTGATGCGGGTGTTCGAGCAGGACCAGGTCAACCTGAACGTCGGCTACTCCAAAGGGCGCGACGTCGATTTCGTCACGCCCCAGGGCCAGGACTACGCCGGCTACCAGATCGCGTACGCGCCGGATATCACTGCCATGGCAGGTTACACTCACAACATTCCGTTGGGCTCGGCCATGTTGCGGGCGCATATTGACTGGCGCTTCGAGAGCTCCTGGTGGGGCACTTTCAATCACATCCCGGGCACCCATCAGGTTGCCAACAACAAGGGTGATGCGAACCTCACTTACGATGCGGGTGCCTGGAGTGTCGGCGCCTGGGTGAAGAACATCCAGAACAAGCCGGTGATTGCAGCTATCGCCGCCGCGGGCATTCCAGGTCCGGGCACGACCTACCTGGATCCGCCCCGGACCTACGGACTGCGCTTCAACATCAACTACTGAAGGTGACCGGCAGCGAGGCGATGAAGGAATAATCGCCTCCGCCGAATTGGTAGACGGGCTGCTCCGGTGCGAGTGCGAGACCGGGCAGCCGGCGCAGCACTTCTTCCAACGCGACCCGCAGCTCCATGCGGGCGAGCGAGGCGCCGGGGCAGGTATGGATACCGAAGCCGAAGCTCATGTGGCGGTTCATCGCGCGATCCAACTTGAAATCATTGGGCGATTCGAACACCTTGGGGTCGCGATTGGCGGCTGCCCAGCCGACATAGACGTCCTGATCTGCAGGGATGGGAGTCTCAGCCACCACGACTGGTTTGGTCGTGCGGCGAAAGAAACCAAAAAACGGCGGCCGCAGACGCAGGAGCTCCTCCACGGCCACCACAATCTTGGCAGGATCCGCCGTCAGGGCGTCACGCACGTCCGGTCTGGACAGCACTTCGTAGAACAGGCTGGCCATTGCAGAAGTGGTGCTGTGGTGTCCTGCTCCCAGGAACGCGGCGAGCAGAACTACGTAGTCGTTGTCATCGAGAGGCCGGCCTTCGATCTCCATGCCCGCCAGGCGTGTCAGATAGTCATCCCGCGGGTGCTTGCGCCGGTCGTGTACCTCGGCGACTGTGACCGCACCAAACTCGGCCTGGCGCCGCCCGAACTCCTCGGGGTTGCCCTGCGCGGCAAACATTGCGAGTGCCGTTTCCCTGACTCGCGGCACGAGCGCATCATCGATTCCAACCAGCCGGCAGATGGTCTCCGCCGGCACCGGCTCCGCCAGCTCATGCACGATGTCGCAGTGGCCCCGAGCGATGAACGCGTCGATGTGTTTGTTCACATCGGCGCGCACGAAAGCCTCCATGGCGGGTGCGGTCTTCGGCGTGATGGCCTGATTGAAGATCGCCCGCCAGGCCGTATGCCGCGGCGGATCCATCTCCAGCGCGGGAATGCACTTGCGCGGCAGCATTGGCCGCAACACCTGCGGCTCCGATGAGAACGTCCGGTAGTCCATCATCGCGCTGCGCACGTCCGTGTAATTCAACAGCATGAAGAAGCCCTCATGCTCCTTGCTGTGCGGGATGGGACATTGGGAACGCACCTCGTCGAACAACTCGAGAGACTCCGCAGGTGCGGTCGTATAACAGCTCCAGCCTTCGGTTTTTTCGCTCATATCCCGAAGATAACTCGGCGCTGTCGCGGGGGTCGAATCACCCGCGGAAATAGTCGCTATGGCCACTGTTCACTTGCTGTAGTGAGCGGGCTGCGCGCTAATGCCCGGATGCTATCCGAAGCGGATCGAACCAAAGCAGCCGACCTGCTCATGCAGGCCGAGCGTGAGCGCAAGCCTGTTCTGCAGCTCTCCACCACCTGGCCCGACATCACCTTCGAGGATGCCTACGCCATCCAGAGCCTGGTCCAGGGCCGCAAGATGCGCGCCGGGCGCAAGCTCGTCGGCCACAAGGTCGGGCTCACCTCGAAGGCCATGCAGCGCTCCTCCCAGATCGCTGAGCCCGACTATGGTCATCTGCTCGATGACATGATGCTCAGTGATGGCGCCAAGGTGCCGCACGAGAATTACTGCATCCCGCGTGTCGAGATCGAGCTGGCGTTCCTGTTGGGCCAGCCGTTGCGCGGACCGGGTATCAGGCTGCCGGATGTGCTGCGAGCCACCGAATACGTCATCCCGGCGCTGGAGATCGTGGATGCCCGGGTCCAGAATCCGCGCAAGATTTTCGATACAATCGCAGACAACGGCGCGGCGGCAAGCATCGTGACGGGCGGACGACCCGTCCGTCCGATGGATGTCGATCTGCGCTGGGTCGGTGGCATCATGTACGTCAACGGCGAGATCGAGGAGACCGGGCTCGCCGCCGGCGTGCTGGGGCATCCCGCCCTCGGAGTTGCGTGGCTCGCCAACAAGCTAGGCGAGCATGGCGTCGCGCTCGAGGCGGGCCACCTGGTGTTGGCCGGGTCGTTTACGCGGGTTGTATTTGCCAAGCGCGGTGACACCATTCACGGCGACTTCGGCCCGCTCGGCTCGGTCGCAGTGCAATTTATCTGACTCGCGGATGTGCTTTGGATATACAAACCAACGAGTTCAAGCGCTCGCTCGCGCGCGGCGGCCTGCAGGTCGGCCTGTGGAGCACGCTCTGCAGCCACATCGGCGCGGAGGTCATCGCGCACTCGGGCTTTGACTGGATCCTGCTCGACACCGAGCACACACCCAACGAGCTGCCGGGGCTCGTGCAGCAGTTACAGGCCATGGGCCGGGGTACCGCGATGCCGGTGGTCCGCGCCGCCTGGAACGATCCGGTTCTGATCAAACGGATCCTCGACATCGGCGCGCAATCAGTTCTGTTGCCGTACGTCCAGACAGCGGAAGAAGCGCAGCGTGCCGTGCAATCGGTTCGCTATCCGCCCAGGGGATTCCGCGGAGTGTCGGCCGGAAGTCGTTCGAGCCTGTATGGTCGTGTCAAGGACTACCTGCGACGCGCAGATGACGAGATCTGCTTGCTCGTGCAGGTCGAGACGCGGTCTGCGCTGGAGCAGCTCGAGGCCATTGCGACGGTAGAGGGAGTCGATGGGGTCTTCATCGGGCCTGCGGACCTCGCGGCCTCCCTGGGGCACCTGGGTGACCCTCAACACCCTGAGGTTCAAACAGCGCTGCGGGATGCCGCCACCAGGCTGGGGCGTGTGGGTAAGGCGGCTGGAATTCTGACCGTCGTCGAGGCCGACGCGCGCCGCTACATTGAATGGGGTTACCGCTTTGTTGCGGTCGGGGTTGACACCTCACTGTTGGTCAAAAGCGCGGATGCGCTCGCCAAGGCATTCAAGAACTGATATCCCGCGTCAGCCAGTCCCACATGCGCTCGACGATCCGGCCCTGCATGGTGGCCCGGTCTGCTGCCTCGGCGGGAGACAGTACGTTACCGGGTTCACCTGAGGCCAGTACGTCCAACTCAACGCGTGCCGCGTCTTCCAGATACCAGGCCAACACACAGGCTTCCTCCAAAGAAGCCCCCACGACGACGGCCCCATTGCCACGAAGAACAATAGCGCGAGCCCCACCCAGGGTGCGCGCAACAGCCGCCGCACGCTCATCATCGCGAACCAGTCGAGGGTCGCTCCAGAACGGTGGTTGCGGTGCAAAGTAGCTTCCGAAGCCGTGCCGCGCATGCGGTGACCTGCCCAGTGTCGACAGGCTGACCACTTTCGGTGACTGAAATCGTACGATCCCGCACACGTCGCCGCGGACCTGGTAGATCTGCTGGTGGATCCGGACTTCGCCGAGCACATCGGCGGGCAGGGGACCTTCAATGGGCACGGTCACCGGCAAGTCGGTGTTGGACACCATCCCGAGCGGCTTGGCCGGGCTCACCAGGAACTCCCGCGCATTCAACCTGAGACTGCAGTGGCCATAGGCATGGGCCAATCCCGCACGCCCGATGGCGCGGGAGGCCATGCGGATCAACTCCGCGCTCAAGTCTTGAATTCCGGGATGTCGGGCTTCGAGCCCCACATGCAGAAAGAGGTGGGTCGCGAGGGAAACTGCCGCGGCCGATAACCGGCCTCATCCTTGATCAGGCGTACGCCGGTTGAGTATTCGTAGGTCATGCCATCCGGCCCTTCGAAATACAGGAACATGGCACCGGAGGTCGGGTGCCGGCCCGGCCCGAAGCGGATGTGCACCCCCTGTTCGCGCAGGAAGTAGTACGAGCGCATGATGTCGTCGATACCCTCAACCTGGTGGTTGATGTGTTGGACGCCATGACGCGCTCCCGGAAACAGCGCGATCTTGTGGTGGACCTCGTCGATTCTCAGCAGCGGGGCTTCGCCGATCCAATCGCTCACCCGTGCGCTGCAGGTCGTCGTCCAGAACTGTTGGTCACGCGCCGGCGCATTGGTGTAGAGGCCGACATGGGAGAATCCCGTGATACCGGCCAGGCGTGACTGGTTGTAGGGCCGACCGCTGTGCCACGGCTGTGCGACGAGGTCGATGCGGCCACCACTGGGCCCTTCGAAGCTCACAAAGGCTTTTACGCGGCGCTGCTCGCACTCGGAGGCGGTGCCCAGGTGGACCGGGATTGCGGCTCTCTCGAGCTCTGCGGCCGCCGTATCCAGTTGTTGCAGGCTCTCCAGCTCAAATCCAACTGTGTGGTCGTCCGCCGGGGCATTCAGGTAGACGAGGGTGTGATCGCGCTGATCGGAGCGCAGATAGGCGGCCTGTCGATCCTGTACATCCAGCTCGAGTCCCAGGATCCGGGTCGCAAACTTCACCGCGGAGTCCATGTCGTTCGTGCCCAATCGCACGTAGCGGATGTCTTTCAGCGTAATCATCAGGTCACCAGGCCGTCGTACCACCGTCGATCGCGAAGTCGGCACCCGTCACCCACGCGGACTCGTCCGAGGCCAGATACACCGCCAGCGGTGCGATTTCTTCGGGCAACCCCGCGCGTCCCAACATCAGTTTGGCCTTCATGGGCGCGAACCACTCGGGGTTCTCAATGAAGGCCTGGGTCTGCGCCGTCTTGACCAACCCGGGCGACAGCGTGTTGCAGCGGATCTTGTGCGGGCCTCCCTCCATGGCGATCTGTTTGGTCATCGCAATCACGCCGCCCTTGGCGGCCATGTGCGCAAGCCCCGGCAGAACCTGGTAGGCCACTTTGCCTGAGGTGGATCCGACATTGATGATCGATCCGCCGCCGCGCTTGCGCATCAGCGGAAACACGGCCTGGCAGGCGTGAAATACCAGGTCGAGCTCCTCCCTCAGGGTGTTGCTCCAGGCCTCGTATGTCATCTCAGTCAGCCAGGCGAAATACGCCATGGAGCCGTTGTTGTAGAGGACGTCCACTGCGCCGTAGGTCTGCTCCGCAAGCGCCATCAGCCGATCCACATCAGGGCGCTTTGCCATGTTGCAGGGATGAAGGGAAACCATGTCGCCGCCCTGGCGGTGCACGGCTTCGAGCGTGGCTTGCCCGGTTTCCGTGTTGATATCGCAGCCCACGACCTGCGCGCCTTCCTTCGCAAACAACAGTGCCGCAGCGCGACCCATGCCGCTGCCCGTGCCGGTGATGATGCAAACTTTGCCTTGGAGCCGTCCACCCATGTCGTTCGTGCCTCTTTAAAGTTGGGTCATATCGGCGTGGATCCGCAGATCGCAGATCAGCCCCGCGCGCCGGCGCAGGACCGTGCACGGCCTGATTGTGTAGGTCGTGCCGTCGAGTCGTGTGTACATGCACTGCGTCTCGGCGATTCCGATGCTGCCGTCGTACAGCGACCAGGCGCCCGAGACGCTGTGAGACATTGATTTGATGCGCCCCCAGAGATTGCCTATCGCACCGGCGAGCGCGTCCTTCCCGCTGGAGGCGGGGTAATTGGACACTGTTATGTTGACGTCGTCCGTATGCAGAGCCAGGAATTTCTGCATGTCCAGGCTGTCGGCGATGCGGAAGAAATCGAAGATCCACTGCGGATCGCCGCTGGTGTCGGTCTGGCTGCGGAACGGAATTGCCTGGCGGCCGTGCTCTTCGACGGTACGCCGGACTGCTGCCAGGGTCGATGCCACGGCGCCCAGGTACGCACCTTCCATGGGCGCGAAATGTTTCGTCTCGGCCTCGCTGCCATCCGCCAGGCCTTCCTTGCCCAAGGCGAACGAGAACGTCAGAGTCAGATTGCCGTGCTCATCCTCGCCAATGACATTTTCGATGCGCCCCGGCTCCGAGCCTGCAATGCGTTCGAAGATCACACGCTTCTCGGGCTCAAAGGTCACTTTCTCGCGCAACGGCACATCCTTCAGCAGGATGTCGCGGGTCAGCCAGCCGTTGCCACGTTCCACGACCTCGCACTTCTGCATGATGGGGACAAACGGCAGGGCGTTGTTGGCCTTCATCCCGAGGCCGACCCACACGTCGTGCCTGCTGAGGAGCGGTTTGCCGGGTTCGTTGACTGGGATGGTGCGCGAGAGCTTGTACATAGATGAACCTGTCCGATGTCAGATTGCGAGATAACCTCCATCCACAGCGAGGTCCGCCCCGTTCACAAACGAGGCACCGTCGCTGAGCAGCCACGTGACGGCTTCGCCGATCTCACGCGGCTCACCGAAGCGGCCGATGGGATGCCGCTCGCGGGCTTTCTCGAAGAAGGCTTTGAACTGCGGATCGCTGACGAGCCTGGAAATCATGGGTGTCATGACGATGCCGGGCAGCACGGCATTGACGCGGATCCCCTGACGACCATACTCCGCTGCAGCCGCGCGCGTCAGACCCACCACCCCATGTTTGGCGGAAACGTATTCGCTGGCATTGGGTATAGCCACTTGCCCGAGCGATGAGGCCGTGTTGACGATGGCTCCGCCACCGCTGCGGAGCATGGCGATGACCTGATGTTTGATACACAGGAACACACTGGTCAGGTCGATTCGCAGGGCCCGCTCCCATTGCTGCAGGGTCAACTGATGCAACGGCAGGGCACACTGTTCGACGCCCGCATTGTTGAATGCACCGTCGAGCTTGCCGAAGCTCGTGACTGCGTACTCGACGAGTGCCTGGATATCGGCTTCGGAGGCGAGGTCGGCCGGGAAGAATTTCGCGCTCAATCCCGCGCTCGTGATCGTCTCAGCCGTTTCGCGCCCGCGGTCAGCGGCGATGTCCGTAACCACCACATTGGCCCCGGCTTTGGCCAGAACCAGGCATGCATCGCGTCCGATGCCACCACCGGCGCCCGTGACGATAATGGTCTTGTTTTGGAGAAGCATCTGTCGCTCATCGTACGGGCGGCTCAAACGATGCGTCGAATCACGTCTTGGAATGCACCCAATACCCCTCGGGAATAGTCCGCTGATTCAGACCGGTAGCGGGTCGATGTCGAGCGCTTCGTTCGTCAGCATGGGGTCCGGAACGGCAGAGGGGTCGGCTGCGTCGCGATTACCGTATAGCCGCCGGAAAGTGCCGCGGAGCCACTGATTCCCGGGGTCGGCGTGAAAACGGTCGTGCCAATATTGGGTCACCTTGAAGTGCGGGATCTCGATCGGCAGCTCCAGTATTCGCACCGGGACCAGCCGGGCACAGGCCAGGGCCAACATGTGGGGCAGCACTACGAGGTGATCGGTATTTGACACCATTGAGGACATGCCGACGTAGTGCGCCAGGCGCACTGCAACCCGGCGATGCACGCCTGCTGCCCAGAACGCCTTGTCGACGAAACTTTCCTGCGAGGAATGGCCGCCGCCGGCAGGCTGATAGACGACGTGCGAGGCATGCAGGAATTGCTCGAAGGACAGCGTGTCGTGTATCTCGGGGTGATCCTTTCTCACCATCCCGACGTAACACTCCTCAAACAGTACCTGGCAGCGGATGGAGCCGTCGAAGTTCTCAAAGTAGCCCACGGCGAGATCGACATCCCCGGACTCCAGTCCGACGCCGCGCATGCGAGCCGATGGCATCTGGACGGTCTCAACGTTGACCATTGGCGCTTCCTTGGCAACGACCGCCAGCAAGCGCGGCAACAGCGCCATTTGCCCCGCATCATTCATGAAGATGCGAAAAGTGCGCTCCGAAGCCGAAGGATCGAAACCAACCTGACTGTCGAAAGCCGTGCGCACATCGATGAGGGCGCGGTGGATAGGGCCGGCCAGGGCTTCGGCCCGCGGCGTCGGCGCCATTCCCTCCACGGTCCGCACGAACAACGGGTCATCGAGGATCTCACGCAGGCGATTGAGCTGTTTGCTGACGGCCGGCTGGGTGAGATGCAGCGTGGAAGAAGCGATTGTGACGCTGCGGGTTGTATGAATGGCGTCGAAGACCCGAAGCAGATTCAGGTCCAGGCTCGAGAAATTCACCGCTGATCGGGACCGGTGCATTGCCCGATATTAGCGCGGCTACCCCCGGCTGCACCAGCATTGCGCGCGTGCATGTCCGTCATGTCGAGTTTTCATTCGACCGCGCAGCAGTGCAATCGTAAGTTGCCGATCTATGTTCAACCTGACGTTTGCGCACTTTATCCGCAACGAGTTCCTGACCGGCAAGTCGGGGCGGCAATTCGAGAAGCGCTCGCCGGTTGATGGCAGCCTGGTCGGACTGGTCCCGGAAGGGGGCGCCACGGAGGTCAATCTGGCGGTCGATGCGGCACAGGCGGCGCTGCAGGGTCCCTGGAAGCGGCTGACCCTCACGCAACGGGTGACTCTGCTGGAGGCCGTTGCCGCCGAGATCGATCGTCGCGCCGATGATTTTATCGACGCCGAAGTTCAGGACACCGGTAAACCGCGCTCCCTTGCCTCCCATTTGGACATTCCGCGTGGCGCGGCCAACTTCCGGGTATTCGCGGATGTCATCAAGAACGTGCCGACCGAGTGTTTCGAGATGGCAACGCCCGATGGGCGGATGGCACTCAACTACGCGATCCGGGTGCCCCGGGGCGTGGTTGCCGTGATCTGTCCTTGGAATCTGCCGTTGCTGCTGATGACCTGGAAAGTAGCGCCTGCGCTTGCGTGTGGCAACGCAGTTATCGTCAAACCCTCGGAGGAATCGCCCGGTACCGCGACCCTTCTCGGCGAGGTTATGCAAACTGTTGGGATGCCGCCGGGTGTATACAACGTCGTGCATGGGTTTGGCGAGGGCTCCGCGGGCGAGCTTCTAACCAAACATCCCGGTGTTGCGGCAGTGACGTTCACCGGCGAACCCGGGACGGGCGAGGCGATAATGAAAGCGGCCGCCACCGGCGTGCGCCCCGTGTCACTCGAGCTCGGTGGCAAGAATCCGGGCATCGTGTTCAGTGACTGCGACTTCGAGGCTGCGGTGGCCGGCATCAGCCGGGCGGCTTTCATGAACTGCGGCCAGGTTTGCCTCGGTACCGAGCGAGTCTACGTGCAGCGCGAGATATTCGAGCGCTTCGTACACGCGCTGCGTGAAAGTGCGGAAGGCATGAAGCCCGGACACCCTTCCGACAAAAGTACCGGCATGGGGCCACTGATCAGTGTCCAACATCGTGAGAAAGTGCTGCGCTATTACCGGATGGCGCAGGAAGAGGGCGCCCGGGTGGTCTGTGGGGGTGGTGTGCCGAAGATGGCGCAGGCCCTGGCCGGCGGCGCCTGGATCCAACCCACCATCTGGACCGGCCTCCCCGAATCTTCGCGAGTCGTGCGCGAGGAAATTTTCGGGCCCTGCTGCCACATCGCGCCGTTCAACACCGAGGAAGAGGTCCTTGCGCTCGCGAACGACACGCCGTATGGACTCGCCGCGACCGTATGGACCCGCGATCTGGGCCGCAGCCGGCGCATGGCAGCCGGTATCAACGCGGGCATCGTCTGGATCAACTCCTGGTTTCTGCGGGATCTGCGCACTCCGTTCGGTGGATCGAAGCTGTCCGGGATCGGCCGCGAAGGCGGTGTTCATTCGCTCGAGTTCTACAGCGAGCTGCGCAATGTCTGCATGGTCGGATAGACCAAGGTGATGACCCATGAGTGAGAAGGTCGAGCCCGCCCTGAAACTGAAGTTCCTGTCGCATGGAACGTTGGAATGCACGGACCTCGAGTTCACGCGGCGCTTCTACGAGGAGTTCCTGGGCCTGGAAGTCGTCAAGGCGAGCAATATCTCGCTGTGGTGCCGGTTGGGAGGCCAACATATCTATGTGGTTGTGCTGGTCAAGCCCGGGAAGAAGACACCCATGCCGTTCCTCAATCACAACGGCATCGATGTCGAGACCGAAGAGGAGGTCGATGAGTGTCATCGCATCGTGACCGCCGAGGCTGAAAAGTGGAAATTGCACAAGATCAGCCGCCCCGGCGTGCAGCATGGCACGTACAGCTTCTTTTTCTATGATGCCGATGACAATGCGTGGGAAATTCTGGCCAACCCACCGGGCGGCTACAGTTGGATGTTTGAACGGGGCGACCAGCAGGGAGTAGGTCACATGAGCCGCAGTTTCGAGAGGCCTGCTTCGACAGTGCGCAAGCGGCCCAAGGACACCTGAGTGTCCCCGCTGCGGCACGACACCTATCAGCTCGCCACCTACGCCGGCCCGGGCGACGTGCCCAGAGCAGGTATTGTGGTTGACCAGCAGATAGTGGATCTCGAGCAAACCTCGGTCCTCTCGATTCTCCAACAATGGCCGGAACGGGCGCCGCAGTTGCGATCACTGGCGCGGCAGGTTCGAACCGGCGCGGTGCAACGGGCCATTCGCCCGCTCTCATCCGTGAAGTTGCTTCCGCCAGTGATGTATCCGGGCACGGTCTTTTGCGCTGGTGCCAACTACAAGGACCATGTGGCGGAGATGTCGCGCGCGTTGAATCTGCCACCCGAGCCTGATCCGCACGAGATCGGATTGAAGCCGTGGCATTTCCTCAAGCCCGCCGCGCCGTGTGTGCGTGAGACGGGAGCGAGAATCCAGTTGCCACCCTACTCGCGTCGTGTCGACTGGGAGGCGGAGATCGCGGTCGTAATCGGACGCCCCTGTCGCAATGTCAGCGTCGAGGATGCGCTGAGTTTTGTGGCGGGGCTGACCATCGTCAACGACCTGTCGGCACGTGACCATCTCAAACGCGACAAGATCGCCGCCGACTCGCCGTTCAAATATGACTGGGTGAGTCAGAAGTGTTTTGACGGGGCGCTGCCCATGGGCCCCTGGATCGTGCCGCTGGAGGATTTCGACGACATCCACCGGCTCGGCATCCAGCTGTGGGTAAACGATGAGCTGATGCAGGACTCCTCCAGTCGCAACCTGATTTTTTCCTATGCGGAGCAGATTGCCCACCTCAGCACGCGCCTCACGCTTCGTCCCGGCGATGTCATTGCCACCGGAACGCCGGCGGGATGCGGCGCGGCGCGGGGCCGGTTCCTGCAGCCGGGTGATCGGGTCAGGATCCGGGTCGAGGGCATCGGCGAGTTACAGAATGAATTCTGCGCGTGAGGTAAGCATGAAACTGACCACGGCACAGATGGTTGAAGCTCTCTGGGAGCGCTCCCGGGTCGAGGCCGTCATGTTGAAGTTCGGCCGTGCACTGGATACCGGCGACTGGCCGGCGTATCGAAGTTGTTTCGCGGACCGCTTCCGCGTCAACTTCGAGCGACTCACAGGCCAGCCTGAAGTGCAGGTCGACGCCGACCTGTGGACGCGATTTGCGCAGGTGATTTTGAGCCCGGTGCGCCGTCACCACCAATATTCGAACATGTCCGTCACGGTAGCCGGGGATCGCGCCGAAGGGATCATCTACCAGGTCTCCCGGCACTGGAAAGCGACTGACGGCGGATCCGCCGAATACACGCAGATCGGCTGGTATGAGAATACCTTCGGTTGTATCGATGGGGAGTGGAAGATCACCCGGCTGCTACATACCTACCAATGGGTGAGCGGCAACGGCGCGCTGTTTGATTTCAGCGATCCTGAGTTGATTGCGGTGATGGCGCAGGTATTCGCGCCTGAAAACAGAGTCGCGGCGTGAGCACGCTTCTCGACCGTGCCCGGGTGCTGACGCCTCTTCTCAAAGAGCGCGCGCTGCAGACGGAGAAGGATCGCATGGTCAGCGCGGAGGTCATTGCCGCCATTGCCGATGCAGGCATCTTTCAGCTCCTGCAGCCGCGTCGCTTCGGCGGTCTGGAAGGCGGCTTCGAAGAGTTCGTGCGAATCAACATCGAGCTGGCCAGAGGCTGTGGGAGCACCGCCTGGTGTGCCGCTATTGCCATGATTCACAACTGGGTGGTGGGGCTGTATCCCCTCGAGACTCAGGAAGAGGTCTGGCAGGACCGGGCGGCGCTGATCTGCGGATCCTATGCGCCGAGCGGCACATGCGAGCGTGTTGCGGGTGGTTATCGCATCAGCGGCCGTTGGTCCTTTGCCAGCAACTGCGATCATTCTTCCTGGTACATCATCGGTACGCTGGTGCCGCCGGATGACGATCATCCGAAACCCACGCCGGCCTGGGCGCTGATTCCGCGTACCGATGCTCGTATCGAGGACACCTGGTACTCCGCGGGAATGGCCGGCACCGGCAGCAAGACGATCGCTGTGGACAAACCTGTGTTTGTGCCCGGGCACCATCTGCTTCCCATCGCAACCATCAACTCGGGTGAGGCTCCCGGCAGTCGGGTCCACTCGAGTGCTCTATACAGACTGACATTCACCGGCTCTGCGCCGTACACCCTGTGTTCAGTGCCGGTCGGAATCGCCTTGGGAGCCATCGAGGATTTCCTCGGCATCGCTCGAAGCCGAATGGCTGCGCAGCCCGGCGGCCCGCCACGCCCCATGCGCGAGCTCGAGCAGGTGCAGCTGGCCATTGCGGAAGGTTCGGCCAGTGTTGACGCGGTGATGGCCTCGTTGTTGAGGGACAGTGCCACACTGGATCTCGAGGTGGCTGACGGCCAGGTTCCTTCAGTCGAGATGCGAATTCTTTTCCGACGCAACCAGGCCTACGCGGCGCGTCAGTCGGCTCATGCGGTGAGCGCACTTTTCGATGTCATGGGTGCGAACGCAGGCGATCTCGCGTCCCCGATCCAACGTGCCTGGCGGGATACTCATCTGATTGCCCATCATCTCAGCCTGGGCTGGGCATCGACGGGGAGCATGTATGGGCAGCAGCAGTTGGGGTTGACGCCACGTGGCTCGTATTGAGCGCGTCAGCTCACCTGATGCCGCCGCGCCCGGGCGGACATCACGGATTGCATCGGCTCCCCCGCTGAGCGAGTTGCTTTCGGCAGCCAACGAGCTGGTCCCGATCCTTCGGGACCGTGCGCGCGAAACGGAAACACAGCGTCGGGTTTCAGACGAGACCATGGCGGAGTTTCGAGCTGCGGGGTTCTTTCGACTGATGCAGCCCAGCGCCTTTGGAGGGTACGAATACGGGTTTACCGCGCTGCTCGATCTCATAACCACGCTGGGCCGTGGCTGTACGTCCTCCGCCTGGAACTGTGGCATTGCAGTCAGTCATCAATGGCTCATCGGCGGATTTCCGCCGCAGGCGCAGCGGGATGTCTGGTCTGAAAATCGTGACGCCGTCGCGTGTGCATCGTATGCGGCGACGGGCCACGCAGAGCGGGTCGAGGATGGTCAACTGATCCACGGTAGCTGGCACTTCGTATCCAACGTCGACAACTCGGATTGGGCGATTCTGGGAATCAATCTCCCCGCTGCCGAGCGCCGATTTCCCCCTGAGGCCAGCTTCGTGTTGGTGCCACGTGCTGCCTGGACGGTGGAGGATGACTGGCACGTTGCGGGGCAATGTGGCACGGGATCGAAGTCTATCGTGATAGCGCAGCCCACTTTTGTGCCAGCACATCGCCGCCTCCCCGTGAGTGTCGCGGCCGCGGGGTCGTTTGCAGGCGGTATTCCATTCTTGTCGGCGCTTCCGGTATGCCTGGTGGCGCCGCTTCTGGGCACGGCTCTCGGGGCAATTGAGCAATTCACCGAGCACTGTCGTTCGCGCGTGACTCGTGGCGCGATTGGAGGCGCAGGAATACACGTGAGCGAATTCTATCCCGTACAGTCTCGCGTCGCCGAAGCAAGCGCACTTGCCGACGCGGCCCAACTGTTGATTCAACGGGATATTGCTGAGGTGGAATACGCAGTGGCGAGTGGTCGGTCTTTGACACTGGATGAACGGATACGAAATCGGCGCGATCATGCGTTTGCGGCTCGGCTCGCGCGACAGGCCGTTGATGTTTTGTTTCAGGCGGTTGGAGGTGAGGGGTTGGCACTCGATCATCCTAACCAGCGTATGTGGCGTGATGCGAACGCCATCGTGCGGCACATCACGCTGAATTGGGATGCTGTGTCCGCCATGGTGGGGCAGCACCTGCTCGGTCTCGTACCCAAAGGTCAGTATTGAGCAGCGGAGGCGCCTATGTATTCCTGGGCCATGATCACCGGCGACACGCCTACTACAACGGATGCTTTCTCGTTTCGTCAATCTCTCGGCTGCTTTCCAACGGGTGTTTGTCTCGTAACCACCGTCACCGGTAGCGGCAAGCGCGAGGGCATGACTATCAACTCATTCTCGTCCGTGTCTCTCGATCCGCCCCTGATTCTCTGGAGCATCCGCAACGATGCCCGCAGCGCGGACGCCTTCATCGGCAGCCAGCATTTCATCGTGAGTGTGCTCGCCGCTTCGCAACGGGAGCTCGCGCAACACTTTGCACGCGGCGCACCCGATAAGTTTGCCCCGTTGGAAAATGAGTTCGAGGCGGGGCTGGGCGGCTGTCCCCGACTGCGCCACAGCGCCGCTACGTTCGAGTGCGCAACGTATTCCCGACATGCGGAGGGCGATCACACTATTCTGCTCGGTCGTGTTGACCGACACATCCGCACGACCGTGCCCGCGATCATACTGCACCAGGGCCAGATGGGTTCGCTCTGGGACCTGGCGCAGTCTGCAGCGGATCCGCGCTGATCAGAGTTGGAAGTCAGACATCTCGTAAAACGGCCGGATTTCAATCTCGCTGGGCCCGAGCATGGGATTGGGGCAGCGTTTCACCCAGGCGACCGCCTCGTCCAGGTCCTTTACTTCCCAGACCCAAAAGCCGGCGACCAGCTCGCGGGTGGCGGCGAAAGGTCCGTTGATCACGGTGCGGCCGGGACCATTGAACGCAATCCGCTTGCCTTGGGAGGAGGGCTTGAGTCCGTCCGCGTAACGCAGAATCCCCGCAATGCGCAGCTCCTCATTATATTTACCCATCGCCTCGAGCAGCTCGGGGGTGGGCAGAGTGCCCTTTTCACTGTCTTCTGTGGCCTTCACGAGCACCATGACACGCATCGTCGATTCTCCTCATTTGAGCCGGCCTGATTGGCCTGGTATCGGAACGACGTACGGGAAATTCCGGGTTCGACATCGCCTCCCGGTTTTTTTTCAGTTGTAGCGGGCGGCAAATCCCTCACGAATGTGTCGGACGAAGGCGTCCGTCGATGCGGTGGCTGGGCCGTCGGCGAGCCTGAGATTCACGAAGAAATGGGGCAGGGTCGGCAGGTCCCGGGTCTTCAGAATGGCCAACCTCGGCGGTACCGTCCGACTGAGAAAGGGCGCAATCGCCATGTCCGCCTCGAGCGTGGCAAATACCGGCTCGAGGCTACCCACCTGACAGATCGAGCGCCACACAATGCCCGCGTCATTCAGAGCGTCGACTGCTGAGGCCCGAAAGCCGCAGCCCTCGGTCCCGAGCGCAACTGACAAGGGCCGGCGGCTCGCGGCGTTACCGTCGGCGGCGCCCACCCAGACCAGTTGATCCGCCAACACACAATTCTTGCGCGACGCGCGATCTCTATCGGTTGTCAGCGCGACGTCAATCTTGCGAGCGTCGAGCATTGAACGGATGGTCGCTGAAATATCGCTGACGAGGGTGACCAGTACATTCGGATGGGCCTGCCGAAACTCGCGCAGTACTGGAGGCAGGAGGCTACCAACCACGTCGTGCGGTACACCAATCCTGATTTCGCCAGCAAAATCTCCGCGACCCATCTCACTCAGGATTTCGTCGTTGAGGGCAATTAACCGCCGCGCACGACTCATGAACCGCTCACCTTCGCGCGTGAGCTGTGCGGCGTCCGCCCGGCGCTCAAACAGGTCGAGCTCCAACAGGCTCTCGAGCCGACGGATCCGCTGACTCACGGCCGATTGGGTGATGTGAATCACCTTGGCGGCTTGGGTCATGCGCCCTGTTTCCGCCACAGCGATGAACGCTCGCAGCAATCCGATGTCGATATCGCGTTGCATGTTGCCTAGAAGAAACGCTTCTGGTGCCTAGAACTAATATTAGATTCTCTACTGGGCAGCGGCAAGCCATCATGGGCCCATGAACCCAGTTGCAACCGCAATGTTTCTCGTCTCGGCGTTCGCGCTGCTCGGTACCCCGGGACCGGGAATTGCCGCGCTGCTGGCCATCGGCAAGCTGCACGGGATCGAAGGGAGCCTGCGTTTTTTCACCGGACTGCAGGTGGGACTGGCGATTGTGGCGGGCGCCTGCGCCAGTGGCTTGCTGTCAGTGCTGAGCTCACTCCCGCTTTTAACCGGGGTGCTGACATTGGCCGCCATCCTCTATCTGGGTTGGCTGGCCTGGTCCATTGCCATGAGCCCGGTTGGGAGCGCAACAGCCTCGGCTGCAGTGCCCACGACGTTCACTGCGGGGTTGCTGCTCGGGATTTCGAATCCCAAGGCCTATCTCGCCTTCGTCACCCTGTTTGCTTCGCAGACCCTGGTTTCGAGCAGTCACAAGGCAGACGCCGCATCGAAGTGGGGCCTGACGATCGCCACCATTCTCATCGTTGATATTGCCTGGCTCTACGCGGGCGCACGCCTCGGCCGCGTATCTCTTGCACCGCGAGCCGAGCGCCGAGTCAACATGGCGCTGGGCCTGGCTATTCTGCTCGTCGCGCTCTATTCGCTGCTAGCTGAGTGCCAGCAACGCTCCAACCAGCCACTTGCCGTAGACATGGCCCAGGCCGAGGGCCGCCAGGAGAGCTAACGTTACGAATAGCGCCAACTGCACGTAAGTGGCCATTGAATCGCGTGGATTAGTCTGGAGCGGTTGCAGCAAGCGGTCGATGCGCGCCTCCAGCGCGGAGCGATCGCCAGTCAAAGGTGCGCAGACTCCCATCGTCTTGCCGCGGTGAAAGCGGATCGATGCAACGAGCGCTGCTGCCAGATCCGAGCCTTCGATTCCCTCGGCTCGCGCCTCATCGTCGCGAGCCTGCTCCAACGCCGCCAGCCAGGTCTCGAATCTTCGTTGTGCCGAAGCCCACGGCCATTGCAGGTCAGTGACGAATTGCGCGATCCAGATACGCAGTGGATCCAGATGTCGTACATGAGCCCGCTCATGAGCGAGCGCGGCCTGTATCGCGCGCTCATCCAGGAGTTTGGCCAGCTCCGGGTCGACGATGATCCGCGGCCACAACAGCCCGACGGTGGCGATTCCGAAATCACTGGGGCTGACGAGCAAAGCCCAAACGGCCCGCACCAGGGCACGGATGCCGATCAACGCAAACGGCGCGCATACGATGAACACGAGTGGCCCGACCCGGTCAGGGACTGGATCCGGTTCCGACAAGGCCCAGCCGCACAAGCCGGCCACCACCGTCAACGCCGGGACCAGGGGCCGCCACAACCGCAGCCAGGCCGCGCCTTCCAACTCTGAACGCGAGCGGCGACGTGACAGAGCCGAGAGCCAGGCGGCAATCACCTGCAGTGCCGCGCCTCCCAACAGGATCGCGAGTACAGTCAACAGTGACTCACGTTCCATCCTTTGATCTCCGGCGGGCGAGGACGATGCGCTCGAGCTCGTCGAGCAGTTTCGGATCAACGGCATCCACTGCATCGACGAGCGCGGCCACTGCCGCGTGCGGCGCGGGCGTCGAGCCAAACAGGCGACTCACGGCCTTGTGCGCGCGGGCGTTCTCGACTTCCTCGCGCGCAACTCGCGGGCTGTAGATAAAAGCCTTGCCACTGGTGTGGCGTTCAATCAATCCCTTCTCGCGCAGCCGATCGACGACTTTCGCGGTAGTCGTGTAGGCCAACGCGTCACGCTCATCCAACGTGTCATGAAGTTGTCTTACAGTGGCTGTACCGAGCGCCCACAACTTCGCGAGGATGTCGTATTCGAGGTCGTCGGACGGTAGACGAAACTGCTTCATATTGTTACTCTACGACGGCTGTCGTAGATGGGCAATGTTAAAGTGTTCACAGCAACTCCTCTAAAAGTCGGCCACTGCACTGAAGGTGTAGTTCGTGCGTGCGAGCACGTTCACCAGGTTCGGTCCCGGCGGCCCGGCCGCGGTGTAGCCGGCGTTGTCAGTGATGGCGTGCGAATTGAACAAGTTGTTGATTCCGAGCGTCAGCCGCAGGTTCTGCACGGATGGCAAGCCCGTGACGTTGCGGGTCGCCGTTGCGTTCGTATAGGAATAGGGCTTCACCCTGTAGACGTTGCCGTCGGCGCTGCCGTTCTTCCCCTGGAATTCCGTGCCGACGAATTTCGCCAACAAACTCGCGCTCCACGGGCCCCGAGCGTACACCAATCCCGCAAGTCCAGTGTAGTCCGGCGCGAAGGGGATAGTGTCCCCTGCGTGTTGTAATGAAGATGTCATATTGGACTGCCGGAAAGTCGCTCGCATCAGGCTTGCGTTCGCGACGGCAGTGACGCCAGTTCCCAGCGCAATATGTCCTTCAGCCTCAATACCCTTGTAGAGCACGTCACCGGAATTGACGTACAAGGTGTTGCCGTTTTCCACGACCGTCTCGACGTAGTTGTTGAATTTAATGTCGTAAGCGTCGAGGCCGACTCCATATATGGTCGATTGGTGGACGATGCCAACCTGGTAGGCGAGGGTGGTCTCGGCATCGGCCTGATTTCCGGTCGCGGGATTGGCTGTATAAAAGAACGCCTGGCTCGGAACCAGCGAGCCTTTGGAGATCTGCGCGAGGACGTTCGTGTTTTCCGCCACGCGGTAAGTGGCGTCGATGCTGGGCAGAGTACTGCGTACCGAGTGCGACTCTGTACCCGGAGGGCCCGGCAGGTAATTCTGGATGACGGCAGCCGCGAAATCGCGTTTGACGTCACGGTACCGGACCCCGAGCCGCACTTTCAAAGGATCCAGGGGCTGCCAGACGTACTCCGCATACGGTTGGATCGAGTCGAGATGGCTGTCAAAATCGAAGTAGACAGGCGAGTGCGCGGTCTTGTTGACGTTGTAGAGAGCCCCGGTTTGCAGATCCACGCCGACCCGCGATTCGGTCTGCCAACTATGCTCGGCCCACACACCCAGCAGAAACGTGCCGTAGTGGGAGGAGAAACCGGCGCGCAGGTCGTTGCCGACCACGCGGTAGTCCTCGTTGGTCAGGCGGCCGCCAATGTCCGTGGCGGCAATACCTGCGAAGCCGGTCCCGATCGGCGAGGATGTTTGATCGCCCTTGAGGCTGTCGCCTTCGTTGCGGTACGAGTAGGTATAGACCTTGTCCTCGAGCGACCAGGCATCGGCAAGCTGCGCCTCGAACCTGAGGTAACCGAAGTCCGTGCTGCGCACTGTCGAGGAATACCGGTAATAGTCGGAGCTCGTGGGATCGTTATTGAATCCGTAGGACGAGCCGATCTGCGCCAGTTGCGTCGTAGTCAGATTTCCCGGGTTGTAGAAGCGATAACGGTCGTAGGTGTAGACCGCGGTCAGTTTGCCGAAGTCGCCCAGCAAAGTGACCGTCTTCAGGAAGATGTCGTCCTTGTAACCCGCCGACCAGCTCATCGCGCCATCCGACTCACTGTACTCGGCGGTCGCGATCAAACCTGTCTGTCCCGACTCCCGGGGCTGCGCGGTGTTCAGTGTCGACCCGATGAGGAAAGTATTAAAAGAACCGTACGTGGCGAACGCGCGCACGCGTGCCTGGTCCGGAATCGTCTCCGAGTACAGGTTGACCGAGCCGCCGAAGGAGGCGTAACCCAGATCGGTCGCCCCTCCGGGACTGCGGTCGACCACGACCTGCTGCAATACCGACGTCGGAAAGTACGATGTCGAATGGTGACCGAAAGTGTCCGGGTCGGCGAACGGAATGCCATCCATCGTGACATTGAATTGTCCGTCCGTGAAACCTCGCAGGCTCAGATTCTTAGCCGCGTCGAAGCCCGGTCCGTTGGGCGCGGTGCTCACGAAGCTGGGAGTGAAGTTCGCAACGGTGCCGAAGTCGCCAACGGGCGAGGCGATCTGGCGAATCACCTTTTCATCCACGACGGACTGCGGCGAGCCTTTGTCGAGCACCGCCGCGCTGGGTACCGCGCCGTCCCGCTGACCTTGTACGAGAACCGTGGAGAAGGTCTCCTGGGAAGTGTCGGCCGGCTCAGGCGCCTCCGCCGCCGCTGCGAGTCCGCTGCAAAAATCAAAAGACAATAGCCAAGCTGCGCGAGCACAGGCACGCGCCCAACGATCCATTTTCGACAAGACGAGCTACTCCACGCTATGCGGTGTTGTTTTACGGCCGCTGCATGGATCTGGAGGTTAATGTCGTAACATGTCCGTTTTGAGAATGCGGCCTACGTCGCAGGACTTCGAGATGGATCGAGTCACCGTGCTGCTCAGCGAGGCCACGCGTTTACTCCAGGCTGGACGGCCGGAGCAGGCAGTCGTGCCGTTGCGTGAGGCGACGCGTTGGTTGCCGCGCAATGCTGCTCTCTTTCATGACCTCGGACTCGCGTATCTCGAGTGCGGTCGGTTCGGCGAAGCAGTCGCTGCGCTCGAGACTTCTATAGCAATCGATCCAACTTTCCAGGATTCGCACTTGCGTCTCGGTATTGCGCACGAGTCCGCCGGTGACGCCGACGCCGCATTGGCGAGTTACCAACGTGCTGTAGAGCTTCAGCCATTGCCCGAGGCGCTGTTTCGCCTCGCGAACCAACTCGACAATCTCGGTCATTCGAATCGAGCGATCGAAGTGTTTCGTGCCGCTGCGGCGGTCGCGTCGCGGACGACATTGGGCCGGCTTGCAATGGCGCGAGCCCTGGTGGCGGAAGATCGTGACGCCGAAGCTCTGAAAGTCCTGCGGCGAGCGCTGGCTGAGGATCCTGACAGCCCAGCCGTGCTCGACCTGTTGGCTAACACTCTGGCCGATGCCGGGCGGTTCGAAGAGGCACGTCGCCTTTTTCTGCGCGCAATCGAAAAGGCACCGTCGCTCGCTGGAAGCTATTACTACGTGGTCCGATGTAGCCGCATCGGCCCAGGTCCGGAGGATGCGGCACTCATCGCCCGGATGCGTGCTGCGCTCGAGTCTTCCACCCTCGAGTCATCTCAACGGATTCGCGTGGAGCTCGCGCTCGGCAAAGCTGCCGACGATCTCGGCGACTACGAACAGGCGATGCGGCACTTCGATTCCGCCGAGGCGCTGCGCAACAGCCTGATCGGGTTTGATCTTGGCAGATTTGAGGCCAGAGTCGACCGTCAGATCGCCCACTTCACCGCAGATGTGATCACCAACGCCAGCGGAAGCGACGAATCCTCTCCGATCCTCATCTTCGGATTGCCGCGCTCCGGAACCACGTTGGTCGAGCAGATCCTGTCGGCTCATCCGCAGGTCGGCGCTGCCGGGGAGTTGCCATTCTGGAATGAGCGTGGCAGCGCCTGGGAGCGAGATCCAACTGTTGCGGCCAGCGGCGCGGACTACCTCGCATTGTTAAGAAGTGTAGGAAAAGGTGCGCGGCGCGTTACAGACAAGATGCCGCTGAATTTTCAGTGGGCCGGCCTGGTGCACGCAGCGCTGCCACGCGCAACGTTGATTCATTGTCGGCGCAACCTGGTGGATACGGCGCTCTCCATTCATCAAACGCATTTTAATCCCCGCATGTGGTTTCCAACGGGGGGCGCCGCGCTGGTCGGTTATATCCGTGCCTATGAGCGCTTGTGTGCACACTGGCGCGCCGTTCTGCCGCCGCAGCGTTTTATCGAAGTGGACTACGAAGCGTTGGTCGAGCGGCCCGAGCCGGTCATTCGGCACATCCTCGAGAAATGTGAGCTCGATTGGAGCTCGCAATGTCTTTTTCCGGAGCGTAACGGGCGCGCGGTCAAGACTCCGAGCAAATGGCAGGTGCGCCAATCTATCTACGCCAACTCAGTGGGCCGCTGGCGTCGCTACGAGCAATGGTTGGGACCATTGGCCGACCTGCAAGTGCTGAGTTAGCTGTCACGCAGCTGTCATGACTACGACACGAGCCTCCACAACACTCAGCGCCGTTCCCAACAAGTGTTGGGTTCGTATCTGTTGTTTTGGATAACCTTTCGGGAGGCTTTCATGAGCCACGAGTCATCGAGACGGGTGTCATGCATGGTGTCGGCGTTGATTACCGCGAGCTCGGCCGCAATTGCTGCGCCGTCCTCGCAATTTCCGACGTATACAGTGGGGCCGCAAGCAAACGGCTCGTATGTGATGTCGACCGGGCAGATCATTACCCCGGCGGGTAAGGTGATCAACCTGAGCAATAATCTCAGCGGCACGCATGGAGCGGTGCGCGCGAAGTCGGTTGCGCTGAATCCGGTCAATCACAACTACGCGGCCGTGCTGCTCATGGGCGCGTCGTCCGCGGTCGATGTAATCAATCTCAGCACCGGCGCAATCACACAGCAATACACCCCGTTCAAGGACTCGAGCGGTTCGTTCACCGGTATCACCTACACCTCGGACGGAGCGCACCTGCTGTTCAGCCAGGACCACAGCTTCCTGGCCGTCGCCAACGTCGATCCGACCACCGATGCTCTGAGTGACAATACGCATGTCGCGCTGGCCGCATCCAATGCCGCCATCAACTGCAACGGCGTGACTGAAGGTCTGCCCTCCGATCCCGTGACCGGACTGTGCGGCAAGTTCTACACCGGCGGTACGGCAAACCCGTCCGGCGTTGCCGTTTCCCCGGACAACAAGACCGCGTACGTGCTGCTGAATCAGAACAACACCTTGCAAGGTGTTGACCTGACGTCCGTTGCGACTAATGGCGCGACAGCGATCAAAGGCTCTCCGGTCCCGGTAGGTAACGCGCCGAACAGCGTGCTGGCACAGGGACAATATCTGTACATCACCAATGAGGGTGGACGTGTAGCGACTGCCGGGGATTTCACCAACGACTCCTCCGGTACGCCGATTGTCGCGAACAAGGTCAACGGCTCGTCCGCGACCGGCACCATCTCGGTCTTCGACACGAAGAAGGGTATCGTCGTTGCCAACATCGATACCGGCGGACGCCATCCGACGGGCATGGCGATCTCCGGTAGCTTCCTGTTCGTAACCAATACGGGCAGTGAAAACATCGGCGTCATCGACCTGCGCACCCACCGACTGATGCGGACCATCAATGTTGCGCTGCCGCTGCCTGGCGAGAAGGACAACTTCGGTAACGACTTCTTCTCGGATGACTGGTTTGGGCACGACCGTGATGAGACCAAGGCATTCGGTGCCCAGCCGACCAGCCTCGTAGTCATCGGTTCGGTGGCTTACGTCACGTTCTATACCATCAATGCGATCGGCGTAGTCGATCTGAGCGGTGGCTCGGATCACCCGGTCCTCGGCTATATCCCGACCGCGTCCACGCCGGCCAGCATTGCGTACGACGCTACCCACAACCAGCTCGTTGTGGCGAATGACAAGGGCCTCGGTGCTCAGGCACTCCAGGTCTCCTCGCATGGAGCCGGTCCCGCGTATAACACACACGAGGATATCGGTACGGTCAGCCTCATTCCGGTGCCGAATTACCGCAGCCTCCCTGGCATGACCGCCCAGGTCTACCAGAACAACCACTGGGATCTGCAGTCCAACATCGAGAGCGCCAGTGGCGGCAATGCCTGGGCGCGTCCGGTGGCGATTCCCAGGCACATTGGTGATCCGTCCAAGATCAAGCACGTGTTCGTGATCGTGCGCGAGAATCGTACATACGATCAGGTTCTCGGCGATGTGAAAGCCGGCAATGGCGACCCGTCGCTGGCCGTTTTTGCGCCATACACCCCGAACGTGCATAACCTCGTAGCGCGCTTCCCGATCCTCGACAACTACTACGATCCCTCGCGCCAATCGGCCGACGGGCACGATTGGTTGGTCCAGGGTATGGCTCCCTACATGGATGACATCCAGAGCCCCGATTGGGTGCGCAGCTATCCTGCCAACGGCCAGGACTCGCTGGCGTATCAGCCCAAGGGCTTCATCTGGGATGCCGCTGAGCGCAAGGGCCTGCCAGTCAAGATCTACGGCGAGTACGTGGAGTATGCGGGCGTAACCTTCAAGCAGCCCAATGGCTCTACGAGCGAGCCGAGCTGGAACCAGTTCTACAACGACACGCTCGCGTACGAGAGCGGCGCCCAATCGACGCTGACGTATGCGACCACGGTCAACACGATCTCGGAAATTCCGTCCGTCCAGAAGCACTCGGACTCGCATTTCCCGGTGTTCGATCTGGGCATCCCGGACCAGTTCCGGGTCGATCTGTGGCAGCAGGATTTCAACAAGGACGTCGCTGCCAACCAGGTACCCGCACTGGAGACTCTGTGGATCATGTGTGATCACACCGGTGGTCCTCCAGGCGTTGCGGCCGCACAGGCTGACAACGACCTCGCGGTCGGCCGCATCATCGACGCGATCTCGCACAGCTCCGTGTGGAAGGATTCGGTGATCTTCGTTACGGAAGATGATGCGCAGGACGGTGTCGATCACGTCGACGGGCACCGCAGCCCGGGCTATGTGGTCAGTCCGTACGTGGTTCAGGCACAGGACCAGGGCGGTCAGCCGGTTGTGAATCACACGGCGTTCACCCAGGTCAACATGACTCGGACCATCGAGCAGATCCTGGGTTTGCCGCCCATGAACCAGTTCGACCTCGTGGCTTCCCCGATGTCGAATCTGTTCACGGACAACCCGCCTGAGTCGAACTTCGCACCGTGGAGTCATGTCGCGGCGACAGTTCCGTTGTGCACAACCGGTGCGAGCCCAACAGCTCCGTTCTACACCGGCGTGTTGAGTGGTTACACCGTTGTGAACGGCGCCTGTGTCCCGAGCGCCACATCGGCCAAGAACCTGCGCAAGCTGCAGCCGATCGAGAAGGCATGGGCACAGGCCAAGAACCAGATCTTCAAGGGCAAGCAGCACCTCCCGGATTCTGAGGATCCGGGCGTGGTGAACCATTGGGCCTGGTACGAAGCCACCGGCTACACCCGTCCGTATCCGGGCGAGGTCAAGGTGCTCTGGCCGAGCGCCTTCCGCGCGCAGATCTCGGCAACTCACCAGGAGATCGATGACTAACGTCATGTCGTCCTGAAGATGTTGTTCCCGATTTCCCTGACAGGAGGCGGGAGCACATTCATGAGTCAGTTGAAGCTTGGTTTGTTACGGTTGGGATTTGCGTTGGGGGGCCGTCTTGCCCCCCAACGCACGGTAAATCGGGCAGGGCGCATGTTCGCTACGCCCTTTGCGAGCAGCCGCTCGCGAGCCGCCAACGCAAACCTTCCCACCGGCGAAATGCGGCGGGGCGAGATCTTCGTTGCGGGCAACACTATTGCTACCTATGCATGGGGCGATCCGCGCAGCCAACCCTACGTGCTGCTGGTCCATGGCTGGTCGAGCTTCGCTCTGCGCTTCTCACCCTGGGTATCACGCCTGCGGGCGGCGGGATTCGCTGTTGTCACCTTTGATCAACCCGGCCACGGCTGCAGCACAGGTGATCTATGTACGTTGCAGGATTTCGTCAGCACCATACTCGCGGTAGGACGTCGCTTCGGTAAACCAACGGTAGCCATTGGCCATTCGCTCGGTGCGGCCGCCCTGACGCTCGCTCAGTCAGAAGACTGGCACGCCCAGCGTATGGTCGTCATTTCCCCACCCGCGGACCTGGAGGCTGCCGCCGATCGATTCATGAGGTTTGTGCGTCTCGGACGTCACCTGCGTGGACGCTTCTTGAACTGGTTGTCCCGCCGTGAGGGCAGGAGCGTGCAGGAATTTCACATTCGCCAACATCTGCGCACGCTGGGCTTGCCTTGTCTCATTGTTCACGACATGGACGATTGCGAGGTTCCCTGGGGCGATGGCGAGTTGTATGCGCGACACTGGTACAACTCCAGGCTGCTGACAACACAGGGGCTCGGCCATCACGAGGTGGTTGATGCACCCGAGGTGATCGACGCTACTCTCGCTTTTCTGCGAGGCAGACGCGTAGGGGAACGCGTGGTGGGGTCACCTAACCTCCCGCTCGGCGTGGCTTGATCAGATGTCGATGATGCCGCGCTTGACCGCGATGGTCACCGCGTGGGTCCGGTCGTTGGCATTGAGCTTGGACAGGATATTCTTCATGTGAGCTTTGGCCGTGTCCTCGGAGATGCCGAGTTGGGCCGCCACCTGTTTGTTGGAATTCCCGGCCGCCACCTTGCGCAGCACTTCCAGCTCGCGCTCCGAAAGCGCCACCTCGCCGACATGCTGGGCAATTTCGGTCGCGATCGAGGCTGAGACGTGGCGCTGGCCGATGTGCACCGCTCGGATGGCATTGAGCAACTCGGTGCGCAGCGCACTTTTCAGCAGATAACCCGCGGCTCCCGCCTTGAGCGCCTGCAACACCTGCACGTCACCGGTGTAGGTGGTGAGCACGATGATACGAGCGTCTTCAAATTCGCCACGGATGGCTTTGATGGCATCCACCCCGTTCATGCCGGGCATCTGCAGGTCCATCAGTGTCACATCGGGCCGATAGGATCGAAACTGCTTGATCGCCTCGGCGCCGCTGTCGGCTTCAGCCACAATCTGCATGTCGGGTTCTGCGTTGATCATCGATGCGACGCCTTCGCGCAGCAGGGGATGATCATCGACGGTCAAAATCCCGATGCGTCCCGCGTTGTCCGGCCCCTGCATGGTCTACTCCTCTTTGATCAACGCGCGGGTCAGCATAAAGCTCGTGCGGCGTTTGTGAATGTTGGGATAGGCGACGCGTGCGGGGATCGTCACTTCGATAGTAGTGCCGGCTCCCGGTGCACTGCGCAGGACGAATCCGGCGTTGATGCGTCTTGCGCGCTCGCGCATTCCGGTCAGGCCGAAGTGATTTTCCCGGCTGCCGTTGCTGAGCACAGCGGGATCGATTCCGATGCCATCGTCGCTGAAGACGACCCGCAGGAAGCGTGCGGCATAGATGATCCGCACTTCGATACTGGAGGATTCAGCGTGCCGCATGGAGTTGAAGAGCGCCTCGTTGCCGATTTGCTCCAGTTCCTCCACCACGCTGCTGTCCAGGTCCTTCACGGCTCCTTCCACCGTCAGGCGGAAGTGGATGCCGGGAGCCAGGTGCAGCCGCTCGGCGGCCGTTTTGAAAATGTCCGCAAGTTGGGCCTGGCTGCGCACCGACCGCAGCGAGCGGACCCGGTCGCGACCCTCGATGATCACATCGTCCGCCCGCTCGAGGACTTCGTTGATCAGATCGCGGCCCTGGGTTCCGGCCGGCAAACGGTTGGCAACCGACTGGAAGCGCAGTATCAAACCCTGGAAGCCTTGCAGCAGCGTATCGTGCAGCTCACGGGCAATGCGCTCGCGCTCGGCCAGTCGAGCCTCCGAGCGGTCAGAGAGCCGCTCGGAGATCTGACGCATCCGCAGCGTGTAGATCAGCCAGAGCAACAGCATTGCGGCCAAGACGCACAACATCCGGAATAGCCGACTTTGGATGAAGGTGGGAGGAATGATCACCTGCATGCTCGCGCCGTCCATGTTCCAGACTCCATCGTTGTTGGCGGCGCGCACCTGGAACTGATATTCCCCCGGCCCGAGCCGGGTGTAGAAAGCCTGGCGCCGCTCAGCCGGATTGATCCAGTCGGCGTCGGAGCCTTCCAGGCGGTATTGGAAGCGCACGCGCTCGGGAATCGTCAGGCTGAGGGCGGTGTAGTCGATCTCCAGGTCCGATGTGCCCTTGGGCAGGGTGAGAGACGGGCTGGGCGGGTATTCGATGCCATTCGCACGCACCGCTCGAATCATCACCGGCGGTGCAATGGGATTGCGGGTCAATCGGGTTGGATCCACCCAGGCCACGCCGTGATTGGTGATGAACCACAGCCGGCCATCCGAGCCTTCCGTGGCCGTGGGCTCGCGGGAGTCCTGCAGCGCAGGCCCGGGCAGCCCATCACGGAAATCCAACAGTTGGTAGCCGAAGGGCCGGGTGGGCTCGTTGAAAGCCGACTCGAGGTCGCGGGTCTGCATGCGAACCAGCCCCCCGATGCCATTCAGCCAGGTCTCGCCCTGAGGTGTCTGCAGGATTCCGGAGATGCGGGAGAGCTGGGTATGTGCGGCCGCGGGCAGGATCTGGAACCGACCGCCGATGTAGCGGGCCAGTCCCATGTCACCGGCGAGCAAGACTTCACGCGGTGTCGGCAGTATCGTCTGGATGTTGCCGATGTTGGGGCCGTCCCCGGTGTTGAAGGTCCGGATGGACGGACCGTCGACCAACACCAGCGGGCCGCCCTGGTAGTACAGCCATTTTCTGCCTTCGTCATCCGTTGTCATGAGCGCGGGCGCGATGTTGGTGATGCCCGCGCCGACCTCGAATTTTTCCCAGGTGCTGCCGTTGCGGCGGAAGATGCCTTCACCCCACAGCGCTACCCACAGGTCGCCGGCCGCATCCTGTTCGAATTTCCAGACGGCGGCAGCTCGCCCGGTCCGCGGCAGCTCCACCTTCTGCGTGTGATCGTGCGAGAGCTGGAGCAACCCCGCCGGCGTACCCACCCAGAGACTGCCGTTGCGGCCGGTGCTGAGGAAGGTAATGGGCCCCTCGGCATCGAAGATCTTCGTGGCTGCGCCGTTGGAGTTGACCCGCAACAGGGTGCGGCCGCTGCTCACATAGAAGTCACCCGAGTCACCGCGCGCGCCGCGGTAGCCCTCCGGCGAATGCGTGGGTACCGCGGTTTCCAACACAACATTGGCTCTGCGGAAGCGGTCGAGGCCCAGGTTGGTCCCCACCCAGATGTTGCCCTCGGCATCTTTCAACAAAGAGGCAGCGATCGCCGATGTCAGTCCCTCCGCCGCGCTCAGCCGTTCCGGAGCCGGAGGGCCCGTGGCTGAGCTCGCCCCGAAGCAGCGCGGCTGCAATTGCAACCGGAAGATGCCCGCCGCGCGGTCGACGCCCCACAAGGCGCCGTCGTTGTCGAATACGAGACTGAGCGCTCGGAAGTTCCAGGCCGTGGACAAATCGCTCTGCCGGGGCGGTGGGTCTTTCAATAACGGGAATTCGGGGATCTGGCGCGCGCCTCGATCGGCGTCGGAGACCCAGAGGCGGCCGTCGGGTGCCTGGGTGATCGCGGCGCCGACCGGAATGGGCTCACCGCTGTCCTGGAACCGATTCGAGCCGCGCTGCAGATAGACGAGCTGCGATCCGTCCTGGCGGAAGGATTTGCCCCATGAGGTCGTCACCCACAGCGTGCCATCCCGTGCCACGAACAGACTGTTGCCCGCAGGGGGAGGGGAGCTCCAGTGGTTGCCGATGGCGTGCCATTCGCCGCCGCTGAATTCGGCCATCCCGGCGTCGGAGGTGAGCCAGATTCGGCCCTCCTGGTCCTGGGCGAACTGGTGAATGGGCGCGCGGGAAAGTCCGTCGATGTAGTTGGTGAGCTGACCGTCCCGCAGCACGGAAGCTCCGCCGCTCTGGTATCCGATCCACAGCTCGCCGGATTTGGCGACCAGCAATGCGGTGATATCGATGGCGGGAAACGACGGCCCCTTGGTTGGCCGCACTCGCTCGAATCGGACGCCGTCAAAGCGATACAGGCCCGCGCCGGTACCCAGCCACAGGTAGCCGTCAGGCGATTGCGCCAGGGCCCAGATGTCGGGCGGGGCGCCATCGGCGAGGCTCCACGCAGTATGTTGGAAGTGATTCAGCCCACCCCCGCAGTCGGCGCCGGGCGCCTTCGAGGGATACAGAAGGGCGAGGCTGACCACGATCGGGGCGACCGGAGCTAGCAGGCGCCCGACCAGCGAGCGTCGTGTCTCCATAGTCGCTCCAATATAGGAAATCGCGCCCCTTTTATGAACCCCAAGTGGCGCTAACCCGAGCCTACTCGTTCGGGTAGTCCGGCACTGCGGAAATCGGGCTCGGCCAGGCCCACACTTTGCCATGAATGGAAAACTGATTCCATTGCTTCCCATCTAATCAAAACCAACCGGCGCTCCGATAATTTGCGCTACCTGGTAACGGAGAGTCGTATGAAAACAGTCATTGTCACGGGAGCCTCTCAGGGCATTGGTGCCGGAGTGGCCAACCTGTTCCTCGAACGCGGTTACAACGTCGTGGCGAACTCACGCAACATCACGGGCAAGAACGAATTGAGCAGATCGGATCAGCTCGCGCTGGTCGACGGCGATATCGGTCAGGAAGCGACTGCCCGGCGTATCGTTGACACCGCCGTGCAGCGCTTCGGTTCCATCGACGGATTGGTCAACAACGCGGGTGTCTTTATCGCCAAGCCTTTTGTGGACTACAGCTCGGAAGATTTCCGCAAGTTGTCGGCAACGAACCTGGATGGCTTCATCTACATAACACAGCTCACTGCCCGGCGGATGTTGGCGCAGAAGAGCGGCGGCAGCATTGTGAACATCACTGCTTCGCTCGCGGATCATCCGCTCGCAGCGCTGAACGCATCCGTTGCGATGATCACCAAGGGCGGTATCAACGCAGCCTCCCGTAGCCTGGCCCTGGAGTACGCCAAGGAGGGGATCCGGGTCAACGTGGTCGCCCCAGGCATCGTCAGCACTCCGCTAACCAATGGATTTCCACAGGATTTCCTGCGGTCTTTGTCGCCGATGGGAAAGATCGCTTCCGTACAGGACATAGCCGAAGCAGTGTGGTATCTGACGCAGGCAAGCCAGGTGACCGGCGAGGTGTTGCACGTCGATGGCGGCTCTCACCTGGGACACTGGTAAAAGGAGATCTCGTCATGTCGGCAGTCACTGCGGAAGAACGTTTGAAGGAACTGGGAATCAGTCTGCCGCAGGCGCCGACTCCGCTCGGCGCCTACGTGGAGGCCGTTCAGACGGGCAACCTGCTCTATTTGAGTGGAACATTGCCCGTCGAGGCGGGTAAGGCCAAATTTGTCGGGCGCGTCGGCGGCGAGTTGACGTTGCAACAGGGAGCTCAGGCAACCGGCCTCGCGGCGTTGAATTCCGTGGCATTGGCCCGGGCCCATCTGGGCAGCCTGGACCGGATCACTCGTGTTGTAAGGTTGAGTGTGTCGTTGGTGACGACGCCGGATTTCCGCGATCACCCCAAGGTGGCTGACGCTGCATCGGACCTGCTCGTCAGCTTGTTTGGCCGGGAAAAGATTTCCACGCGGGCAGTGGTGGGTGTAGCAAGCCTGCCGCTCGGCGCATGTGTGGAGACGGAAATACTCTTCGAGGTTAATACCGCCACATCATGATCCGGGCGCAGTCCACGGACAGCCGGATGAAGAGAAACAGGGCCAGAAGCGCTGGAAAGGGCTTGCCTAGCGCTTCGCCTGTCAGCAGCTTCCAGAAGGCCAGCGTGCCGAAGTAGACGACACAGAAAATGACCAGGGCCATGGGGATGACCCACTGCCACTGGGGCGGCCCGAACAGCGCCGCGGGCAGCATCAGGCCGCGGCCCGGTAGAAATAAAAATCCGGCGCCTGCAGCGGCCGGAACTATAATAGCGGGGTCGCGGAAATTCATCCGGCTACTATATATTAAGCATATGGCGCTCATTCAATTCGTCCGCAACTACGATGACCTGTCCACGGACCGGGGCTACCAGTTCAAGTTTCATTGTGACAAGTGCGGCAACGGCTACATGACGCAGTTCAAGGCCTCCACCATCGGTGTGGCCGAGTCGTTGCTGAATGTTGCAAGTGACTTTCTGAGCGGTTGGGGCCGGGCGGGCTCGGCGGTTCACGAAGTGGAACGGGTGGTGGGCGGCAAGCTGCACGATGCGGCGCTGGCGCAGGCAGTCGAGGAAGCGCGTCCGAATTTCCGCCAGTGCACCGCTTGCGGCCACTGGGTTTGCAGCCAGGTCTGTTGGAATGCGCAGGCCAATCTTTGCGAAGTGTGTGCGCCGGACTTCACGGAGCAGCTTGCGGCCAACCAGGCGCAGGCCAAAGCCATGGCGGCTCGCGAGCAGCTCGAGGTGAAGGCGCGCGCCACGGACTATGTGAGCAATGTCGACATGTCGCCTGGTTCACATGTTGAGGCGACGACCGCTGCCACCAACACGCAGGCGGCCAAGACATTGTGCGGTCAATGTGGAGCAGAGGTCGGCTCGGCCAAGTTCTGCCCCGACTGCGGCAAGCCCGTTGCCAAGGCCATACCTGAGCACTGTCCGAAGTGCAATGCCGAGTCTCACGGCCACAAGTTCTGCGGCAATTGCGGGAACAAGCTCACCGATTGAGCTCGCAACGCAAGAGCGGCGGTTGATGACCAAAGTCACATGACGGCCGCGTTTTACATGACTTCCGACACTGTAGGGCAGGCGCCCGGGCGGGCACACTCTTGCCCATGGAATTCATCGCAACCATCATCTGGGCAGCTTCGGCCGTGTGCTTCGTGGCCTTCATGGGCATCATCTGGAACTATGCTGAAAGCGCGGATAAAGCCCGATGAGCGCGAAGATCATTCCCTGGCGGCCGCGCACCCCTGAACCGGCTCTGAAGGAGGCGGTCTACCTGCCCGCTCTCATTGATGGACAGGTCACAGTTCACGCCTTGATCGAAGGCCTCGCGGCAGCGGGCCTGCGACTGCACCACGATCCGGCCTCCGGGAAGTTCGTCATCCTCGCGCAATAACGGCGGCCCGATCGCTCAAGACGAGGCACGCCTGGTTACGTCAACCTCTGTTCTGTCGTCACAGTAACAGGGACCCCCACAATGACGTCCACACAGAACAAGGTCAGCATCGTGTTTGTGCACGGGATTTGGGCTGATGGCTCGTGCTTCAGCAAGCTGATTCCGACACTTCAGGCCGAGGGCCACGAAGTGATCGCCGCTCAGTACGGCCTCGACTCAGTCGCCACCGATCTCGCCGCCGTAACGAAAACGCTCAGCCGCGTCAGTTCTCCGGTTCTGCTCGTCGGTCACTCGTATGGCGGGACTCTCATTACCGCGGCTGGGACTGACCCGCGGGTTGCGGGACTCGTGTATATCGCCGCGCTTGCCCCCGACAGCGACGAGACGTCGCAGAGCCAGCAGGACCAATTTCCGCGGACGGATATCTTCTCCAGTGTCGACGTTGTCGATGGGCGAGTCTGGATCAAACGCGACAGCATCGACCGCTTCGCGGGAGATCTGAGCGCGCAGGAGCTGCAGCTCGTGTGGGCGACGCACGCGGCGCCGGTGGCCGACTTGTTCAATCAGAAAGTGGCTGGCACGGCCTGGAAATCGAAGCCGACCTGGTACGTGCTGGCGACCCAGGACCGTACCGTGCACCCGGAGTTGCAGCGGTTTGTCGCGAAGCGCATGGGTGCCAGGACTCACGAAGTCAACAGCAGCCACGTCCCGATGCTGTCCCAGCCGCAATTCGTACTCGATGTCATCCGTGACGCTGCTGCTGCCTGCGCCACCGCGAAGGGGGCATGAGCTCAGTTTTCCTGAAGGCTCGGGTAAACGCCGCTTGATCGCAGAATCCGCACAGGTGAGCAATCTGCGCGAGGGACTGCTTCGTCTGGGCCAGGAGTGTCCTGGCCCGGGCGAGGCGCAGCCGGATCAGATATTGATGGGCCGATATCCCAAAGGTATGGCGGAAGCCGCGTGAAAAATGCCGCACCGACAGCGAGCACGCGGCGGCGACCTCGCTCAGCCTGATATTTCCGCTCAGGTGATTACGCAGCAACTCCTCGGCGCGCTGCTTTTGCCAAGCCCGTAGACCCTGCCGCGCGATCATTTCTTATCTCCCCGGCTCGTTTTGGTGATCGCATCATCCGGTTCAGCGGGTGGAGAGAACCAAGACTTTGTATGATCGAGCCATCCATTCCAGGTATGGGTCCGCGCCGTGGAACTCAGACATCTGCGTTATTTTGTGGCCGTGGCCGAAGCCGGCAGCTTCACGCACGCCGCCGAGCGGCACCTGCATACGGCACAGCCCTCACTGAGCCGCCAGATCCGCGAGCTCGAAATGGAGGTCGGTGTAAAGCTGTTGGAGCGCAAGGCCCGCGGTGTTGCTTTGACACCGGCAGGCCGGGTGTTTCTCGATCATATCAGGCTGGCGTTGCTGCAGGTGGATGCAGCCGCCGAAGCCGCACGCATGGCGATGCGGCCAGCCAAGCCTGCTTTCGTCGTTGGTTTTCTCATTGGGCAGGAGGTTGCGTGGTTGCCGGATACGTTGCGAATTTTGCGCGAGGAGGCGCCTGATGTTGAAATCTCGATTGTCAGTCAATCCTCACCGGAGCTGGCATCGGCGTTGATGCGGGGTAAGGTCGATGTGGCTTTCATGCGGCGTGAACAGCCGACCACGGGGCTCGCCTTCAAATTGCTGGTCCATGAGCCGCTCGTGGTGATACTGCCGGAGCGCCATCGGTTGGCCCGGTGCAAATCGATCCGACCTCAGGAGCTCGAACACGAGACCTACATCAGTCCCGCCCGCATGGCGCCGGTGCTGAAGTCGGTGATTGAAGACTATGCGAAGGCGATCTGCATCGATTTGAAACCCGAATATGATGCCGAAAATCTCTCCGCCGCCATGTCCCTGGTCGCCTCCACGGGCGGTTTCACATTGTTCCCGCTTTACGTGCAGAACATGCTGACCCGATCTGTCGTGACCCGCCCGCTGCGCGGCGCGCCGCCGACCATCGATCTGGTGTTGGGCTTCAACGAGTCGAATGCATCACCGGTCCTCGCACGATTCCTGGCTCGTGGCCCGGAGCTGGTGGAGCGGGTCAGAGTGCTGCAGCGGTGATGAGCGCCCGGGCACCGAAAAGGCTCGATCCAACGCCATCACTTTTGTGAAGTAATCCAGATCCTGACAGTGCGACCACCATCACATAAGAGCCCTTGGTCGAATGGGTCCGGTCGTTCGAGTTATATAACATGGCCGCCACCGCTCGTTGGTTCTGACATGACAGGGAGTTCGCAATGCAACCGGAAGAGCCGGAAATGGATCACACCGCAACCATACCCGCCGGCCGCATCGTTCACGATGAAAGAGGTAACGCGCGGTGGAAATGGCGCGGTGACGACGACACCGACTCGAATGACGAGCCATCGGGTGTCCTGAAGCACATCGACCCCGCGGATCTGACCGTGGAGGGCGGAAAGCCCACCGGAACGCCCGATTCCAGCGGCGGTTACGATCCCTACAACCAAGGCAAGACCCGCCCCAAGCTCAAGAAGTAATTAAGTTAATCGGCGGCCAGTCCATGGGTTGATATAGTCTGTATCCGCATGGAGCTGAGTCAAGAAACGTGCCGCTGCGGCTCGAGCCGCCCCTATGCGAAGTGTTGTGGCGTCTGGCACGCCGGTACGCCGGCCCCCGACGCGGAATCACTCATGCGCTCGCGCTACTCGGCTTTTGTACTGCGTAACGAGCGATACCTGCTCGCGACCTGGCACCCAACGACACGCCCGCAATCGATCCCCTTCAACCATTCTCAGAAGTGGCTGGGCCTGCGCATCGTTGCAGCGAAGGTCACCGGTGAGACTGCCGCGGAAGTTGAATTCATCGCACGCTCCCGGGTCAGCAACGCCGCCGCTGTTCGCCAACACGAACGCAGCCGTTTCGTTCGTGAGTCCGGAGCTTGGTTTTATGTAGACGGGGACGTGCTGTAGGAGATACGCGCGCTGTGCCTGAGAATCCGTGCTTGCAGATGCTTGCCAAAGCAAATACAATTTCGGCAAATAATGCTGGAGCAAGCAATGGCCGGGCAGTACTACAATTCGGACAACCTTCAGGCAATCAATAGCGTCGGCTACCTGCTGAAGCGCTGCGGCACCCTCATGACGCAGATTGCCGAGCGGCGTTTCGAGGGCAAGGCGATCTCATTTACTCAGTGGATCATCCTGATCCGGCTGACCCAGCAGGCACACATCTCCCCGACCGAGCTCACCGAGCATCTCGGCTATGACATGGGCGCGTTGACGCGCATCGTCGATGATTTGCAAAAGAAAGAGCTGGTCGTTCGCGAGCGCAGCGAGAGCGATCGCCGCGCGGTGCAGATAGCCGCCACTGCCGAGGGGCGCCGCCTCGCCCTGGCGACCAAGAAGTACGTTGTCGATCTCGCCAATGAGTTGGTCGCGCCGTACAGCGGGGCCGAAACCGACCAGATGATTTCCCTCCTGCAGCGCCTGTTGGTGCACATGGAAGGGATGTCCGAACGTGCGTGAGGCGACTTCCATGCGCAACCTACAGATTTTCCTGGTGACCGCGCTATCTGCCCTGACTACGGCGTGCACCCTCGGTCCCGACTTCAAACGGCCCGCTGCTCCCGCTACCGCTTACTCGAAATCGCTGCCGAAACCCGATTCCACAGCCCGGGTGAATTACGGCGATGATGTCGCCGATGACTGGTACGGCGTGTTTCATTCGGATGCGTTGAACGGCCTGGTACACCAGGCGCTGGCCAACAGTCCGGACCTGGCGGCCGCGCGTCACAGCCTGCTCGCCGCACAGTATGAATTGAAGGCGGTCTCGGGCGCCGCGTTGCCCCAGATAGATGCTACCGGGCAGGTCGGCCGGAATCATGCCAACGGTAGCTTTCTTTACGGTCCCGTCAACGAGTTGAATGTGACCGGCAACCGTTTCATGCTCGGTCCGTCACTTGCCTACAACCTCGATCTGTTCGGTGCCATCCGCCGAGGCGTTGAGGCTCAGCGAGCGGCCACCTCCAGCGCTCGGGACCAGGTGCTCGACACGTACATAACGCTGGTGGATCAAGTGACGATCAACGCATTCAACTATGCAGCCACGCGCGCACAGATTGACGTAACTCGCACGTTGGTACAGAAGCTCAACGAGCAATATGAGCTGACCGAGCATCTCGAGCAGGCTGGCAAGTCGATCCGCAGCGATACCCTGCTGGCCCGTACCCAGTTGAAGAATGTCGCAGCCACGATCCCTGGCCTCGAGCAACAGCGTGACGCCTATCGGAATGCACTGGCGCAACTGACGGGTGTGGCTCCTGATGACTTCCACATGCCGGAGCTGTCGCTGCGGGATTTCAGCCTGCCCTCCGACATACCGGCATCAGTGCCATCCGTCCTGGTCCGGCATCGGCCCGACATTCTCGCCGCTGAAGATAACCTGCATCAGGCGAGTGCGCAGATGGGTGTAGCCAAAGCCGCCCGATTTCCTTCTATCACCCTGTCGGCTCAATACGCCCAACAGACCACTGCCATCAATGATTTCCTGAGTCGGCCCGGCAGTGTCTGGTCGGTGGGTGCCGATCTGGCGGCGCCGATCTTTCACGGCGGCACCTTGTCCGCGCGCGAAAAGGAAGCGCAGGAGCAGTACCTGCAGTCTCAGGAGACCTACCGCAAGACAGTCGTGGCGGCCTTCGTGGAGGTCGCGAACGCCCTGCAGGCAATCGAGCACGATCGCGACGCCTATGTCGCGACCACCGAGGCGCTGGAATCCGCTCGCGCCAACAGTGACCTGGCCCACCTGCAGTTCCGTTCGGGTCGGTTTACCGAGCTCCAGGTCCTGACAGTGGAGCAACAGTATCAACAGGCAGCGCTGACGCAGGTCCAGGCCGATGTGCAGCGGTTTACCAACATCGCAACTTTATTTCGCGCCCTGGGCGGCGGCTGGTGGAACGCACCTCACGACCCCAGCGTGGCGGATGCTCAGTAGGAGACGGTCATGAACGAACCAGAAAAATCCAGGCGCTTGCCCACCATATTGATGATCGGCGCACTCGTCGCCATCCTGGGCATCGGAATTTATTACTTCGGCTTCCACAAGGACCGGGTGGAAACCGAAGATGCCTATGTGAACGGCAACCTGGTCCGGTTGACTCCCCAGGTCAACGGCACGGTCATTGGGATCAACATTGACGAGACGCAGTTCGTGCAGCGCGGCCAGGTGCTGGTGCAACTGGAACCCCGCGATTCGGATCTGGCGCTGGCCACGGCGAAGGCGAGTCTGGGGCAGACAGTCCGCGATGTTGCGCAGCTATTTGCGCAGGAAGGCCGTGATTCCGCGGCCGTGAGTGCTCAGCAGACCTTGCTCTCACAGGCACGCCAGGACCTCGAGCGGGATCAGTCCGTCTTTGCCGAGCACGGTGTGTCCGCCGAGACTCTCAAGCACGATGAACACAGCGTGCATAGCGCTTTGGCGCTGCTGGACCAGGCAAAGGCCAGTCTGGCCAGCACCCGGGCCCAGATCGTCGGTGCCAGTCCGCAGAACCATCCGCGCGTCCTGCAAGCCGAATCCAACGTTCGCACAGCTTGGCTGGCGGCAGCACGAACCAAGGTAGTCGCTCCCGTTTCCGGCTATGTGGTACGCCGGGCGGTGCAGTTGGGTCAGCAAGTGACTCCGGCGACTGAAATGCTCGCGATTGTGCCGATGGATTCGGTCTGGATCGATGCCAACTTCAAGGAAAATCAACTCCGTGACGTCCGCATCGGCCAGCCGGTGGATGTCACCGCGGACATGTATGGCTCGCGTGTCAGCTATCACGGCAAGGTGTTGGGTTTGCGAGCCGGGACCGGCAGTGCGCTCGCGGTACTGCCGGCGCAGAATGCATCCGGCAACTGGATCAAGATTGTGCAGCGTCTGCCGGTCCGCATTGGGTTGGATTCACGCGAGCTGGCGCAGCATCCGCTGTTCCTCGGGCTCTCAACCACCGTGCATATCGATGTTCATGATCAAAGTGGGGCGGCTCTCTCGCAGCAGTCGGTGTGGCCGTCGGCATCGAATACCCTGGCATACGAGGACCAGATGTCCGGAGTTGACGAGGAGATCGCGGCGATCGTGGCCCGCAACCTGGGTTCAGCTGCAACGACCGCCTCAATCGCAGGGAGCAAGCGGTGAGCACGACCGGCGCACCGTCCAGTGCCTGGCTCATTGCGCCGGTCGTCGCGCTGGCCGCGTTCATGGAGATCATGGACATCTCCATTGCCAACGTTTCGCTGCCGCACATTGCCGGTGACCTGTCCTCCAGCCAGAACGAATCAACCTGGGTACTGACGAGCTACCTGGTCACCAACGCCATTGTGATGCCCATCTCCGGCTGGCTCTCCAACCGGTTTGGTCGCAAGCGCTTTTTCCTCGTTTGCATCGTCGGCTTCACGATCGCGTCGCTGATGTGCGGGCTCGCGCCCAACCTGGCCTCGTTGATTGTGCTGCGCGCCTTGCAGGGTGCCGCCGGCGGTGGACTGCAGCCCTCGGGCCAGGCGATTCTCGCCGACAGCTTTCCACCGGAGAAGCGCGGCATGGCCAGTGCGATCTACGGCATCGCAGCCGTAGTAGCCCCGACGGTGGGTCCGACCCTCGGCGGATGGATCACCGACAATTACAACTGGCGCTGGATCTTTCTCATCAACGTGCCCGTGGGTATCTGCCTGGTATTTCTGGTGATAGCGCTGATCAAGGAACCCAAGACCGAGCCGGTTGCACGCCCCAGCTCCGCGGTCGACTGGCTCGGCTTCGGGCTCATCAGTCTGAGTCTCGGATGCCTGCAAGTGGTGATGGACCGGGGGCAGGATGATGACTGGTTCGGTTCCTCATTCATCACCGCCATGGCGCTGGTGTCTGCTGCTGCCTTCGTGGTGCTGATCTGGTGGGAGTTGCGGCAGAAGGTGCCCATGGTTGACCTGCGCCTGCTGGGTAATAAGGACTTCGCCATCACATTCGTGCTGATGTTGATGTTGGGATTCATGTTGCTGGGGAGCACGTTTCTCCTGCCGGCATACACGCAGAGCCTGATGGGATACCGCGCGGTCGACGCGGGTCTGGTTCTCACTCCGGGCGGCGTTGCATCCATCCTGATGATGCCGTTGGTAGGGCGCCTCATCAACAAAGTCGATGTGCGGCTGCTGGTCGCGATCGGCCTGGCGCTCGGCGGCGTCAGCCTGCTGTGGATGACGAGCTTCTACCTCGATGTCTCATTCCAATTCATGATGACGACGCGAATACTGCAAGCGATTTCGCTGGCATTCCTGTTTGTGCCATTGAACACCATGGCATTCCGGGACGTGCCGCCGAGCAAAACAAACAATGCCTCGGCGCTCATCAACCTGGCGCGCAACTTTGGCGGGAGCATCGGTATTTCCTTTGCCTCCACACTGTTGACCCGCCGCGAGCAGTTTCACCAGAGTCGCCTGGTGGAGGGCGCACAGAATCTGCAGTCCGCCTATCCCGACTATGCCAACCACCTGGCGAATGCGATCGGCAGCACACCTGACTCGGCCACGACGTTTGGCACCGTCTATCAGGACATCATCAACCAGGCGACCCTGCTGTCCTATCTGGAGGACTTCAAGGTACTGGGCCTGGTGTTCCTGGCGTTGTTGCCTCTGTTGCTGCTGGTGAAACCGGGCAAAGGGCGCGGGGCACCGGTGGCCGCCCATTGAGACCTGGCTCGCGCGATTGAGTTACGATGGCGCTCATGAGCTCGGACCTGAACATGACGCGCCGCCAGTTTGTGGCATTGACGGCCGGAGCGGCGGCGGCAGCTACTTGCCACGCCGCCGTCGCGCCGGCAGCTCCACTTGCCGAGTTCGGCTATGGAGAAGTAACCATCAGCAGCGCGCCTCACGAGGCGCAGCTTCGCAATACGCACGAGGTATTGATGAGCCTGAGCGAGGACAGCCTGCTCAGGCCATTGCGGCAAATGGCAGGCCAGCCCGCGCCGGGAGCCGACCTGGGTGGTTGGTATAACTATGACGCGGACTTCGACTGGCACAGGGACGATGCCGGTTTTGCCCCGGGAGCGACATTCGGGCAGTGGATCTCAGCGCTGGCACGTTACTACGCCATCACCGGATCCGAGGAAACTCGGGCCAAGGTGCTGCGACTCAACCGTCTGTATGCGCAGACCATCAGCGAAGGTTTTTACGATGCCAACCGCTTCCCGGCGTACTGCTACGACAAGTTGGTGCTGGGCCTGATCGACTCACAGCGTTGGGTTGGCGATCCTGACGCTTTCGCTGCCCTGGAGAGTACGACGCGCGCAGCGGTGCCGCATCTGCCTGCGAAGGCGATCGACCGCGAGTTGGAGTGGCTCCCCGGGAAGGATCAGTCGTTCCGCTGGGATGAGTCGTATACCAACCCGGAAAACCTGTTTCTCGCCTATCAACGGGGCGCAGGCGTAAAATATCGCGATCTGGCCGTGCGCTACCTGGACGACCCCACGTGGTTCGATCCACTGTCCCGCGGTGAAAATGTTCTGGCCGGTAAGCACGCGTACTCTTACGTGAATTCACTCAGCTCGGCACTCCAGGCCTACCTGACCCTGGGCAGCGAGAAGCATCTGCGGGCGGCCCGCAATGCGTTCGACATGCTGAGAATGCAGAGCTTCGCGACGGGCGGCTGGGGGCCTGACGAGATGTTGGTCTCGCCGGAAAGTGACCACCTGCACGCCAGTCTTTCCAAGACCCATAACAGCTTCGAGACGCCTTGCGGGTCATATGCCCATTTCAAGGCCGCGAGGTATCTGCTGTGCGTGACTCGGGACTCCCGTTATGGCGACAGCATGGAGCGCGTCATGTACAACACGGTCCTGGGCGCAAAGACCATGCACGCGGACGGTCGCGCCTTTTACTACGCGGATTACAACTTCGCCGCTAAGAAGGTCTACTCCAATCATGGGTTTCCGTGTTGTTCCGGCACGCTGCCCCAGGTAGCCGCCGATTACCGTATCAACACCTATTTCCGCGATCCTCGCGGCATCTATGTCAATCTGTACATTCCGTCACAGGTGCGGTGGGTACAGGATGGCACGTCGATTGAGCTCGCGCAGACCGGCGAGTATCCGTTTGACGATCATGTCTCTTTCATCCTGACTGCCTCGGCGCGACAGGATTTCGAAGTCCGGCTGCGCATCCCGGAGTGGGCATCGGGCGCGAGAGTGGAAGTCAACGGCAAGCGCTGGCAGGGTGCCGTGCACGCGGGTCACTTTGCAACCGTGTCGCGTCAGTGGCGCCGCGGAGATCGCATTGACCTGCAACTGTCTCGTCAGAATCGCCTGGAGGCGATCTCCCCGCGGCATCCCGACACTGTCGCATTGCTGAACGGGCCCTTGGTGCTGTTCGCTGTCACCGACGCAGCACCTCGGCTGACCCGCGGGCAACTGTTGAGCGTCCGGCAAATCGAGAAGCGTCGCTGGGAAGGCCAGGGACCCAACGGTCGCCTGGCTTTCCTGCCGTTCACCGAGATTGACTCGGAACAGTACTCAACTTATTTGCAAGTCACGTAGATCAACCACGCACCGCCGCTTTGATGGCAGCAACGTCGATCTTCTGCATGGTCATCATCACATCGAAGGCGCGCTTGGCGGCGGCCTTGTCTGAGCCGGTCATCGCATCCAGGAGCACCCGTGGGGTGATCTGCCAGGACAGGCCCCACTTGTCCTTGCACCAACCGCAATCGCTTGCCTTGCCTCCGTTGTTGATGATCGCGTTCCAATAGCGGTCGGTCTCCGCCTGATCCTCGGTGATGATCTGAAACGAGAAGGCTTCGGTGTGGGTGAACATCGGGCCTCCATTGAGGCCCAGGCAGGGCACACCGACGACCGTAAACTCGACCGTCAGCACCTGGCCTTGCTTGCCGGTGGGAAAATCACCAGGGGCGCGGTGAACCCCCGTGACGGCGCTATTCGGGAAAGTCTCTGCGTAAAACTTGGCCGCTTCCTCGGCCGTGCCGTTGTACCACAGGCAAATTACGTTCTTGGCCATCTTCTGTCTCTCCTGGTTCGTCAGTGGGGCACCCGCCCTTCGTATTGAAGACGATACGGACTCACCAGGATCGACAACTCCCGGCGAATTAAATTGCGAGGATCTGCTGGACCGCTCGTTGGGCTTCCTTGGCCGCGCGTCCCCAGCTTTGCCGGCCGGACAGCTCGCTGTGGCCAAAAGCGATGCGGCCATAGGGTTTGCGAATGACCTCCAGGGGCGCCGGGCTGTCCGCAGTACCGAAGTAGAAGCCTGGCTGGGGCGCAATATACGCATGCCCCCACCGGTTGAGGATGATCCCCGCGATATCCCGCCCGGAGTCGAATCCTGCACTCCCGAACAGCACCTGCAACTGCCGGCGGATCTGTCCCTCGAAATCGCCAAACGAGGTGCCGAACAACTTGCCGCGGCCCGCCGCGGTTTGCGGGCCGATTGGCATCCCGGATTGGGGGAATCCGATGTACATCGTCAACATGGCCGGCTTTGACGGGTCGAGCGGAGCGGGGGCGCCGTCAATCATGGGCTGACGCACATTCACAAAGAACCCGAGCCCGTCAAACCAGTGTGCGCACGTGATTCCCAACTCCGCAAAGGACTTCCAGTTGCGTACGGCCACGTTGGCCACGAGGATGGGACCGTGGTGAAACTGAGAGTAGGCCTTCACGTACGCAGACGGCATATCACGCACGACGTGGCGCGTAATCCAACCACCCCCTGACACGATTGCGGCGCTGGCCGTTACTCGCTTCAGCTCGCCATTGACCGCGTATGTTACCTGGACACTCTTCGACGACTCGGGAGGCCCGTCGTGTTTGACCGCGACGACCATCGAGTTGAGTCGGATCCGGGTCGGTTGCCCTGACCGGTCGAGGGCGTCGAATTTGATCGGCGCATACAACACATCCTTGAATGCTCGCGTTCCGGTGATCGCATCCGGAATGAGCCTCTTGACGATGTGCCTCATGATGGCCGCGTTGCCGCCGGGAAAGGAAAACGCATCACTCGAGACTGCCGCCGTGTCTGTACCCGGCAGCCCGAGGAGCTTGGCCGCGTAGCCGGAAATAGCATCGGAGCTCACTGCATAGTCCGCAGTAGCCACCAGCGGATCCGACAGACGGAAAACTTCCGGTGACAGGCCCATCACCTTGGTCACGAGGTCGCCGTACGACATCGAGTCGAGCCAACGATCCGTCGCCGCCTCATCGCCGTGTTTCAACACTTCAGCGTGTTTCCACTTCAGCCAACTGTCGCGCACCTGGGGACTGATCGGGGCGCGTTGCAAGTTGTCCGACCACGGATTCACAACCCATGCGCGCTTCCGGGCAAAGGGTGTGTCGAAGAAATAGCCAAGGGAGTTTGCGGTCTCTCCCCAGTACATGGGGTCGTAGTGGTCTCGGGCGAACTTCAGGGAAGCCGCGTCTTTGCTGGGAGCCACAAAGTCGTAGGAGCGCGGCAGACCGACGTCGTCCCAAAGCGCCTGGACATGCGCGTAGTTGGTGCCGGGCGCGGGGACGATTGTGCCGTTTGACCCCTGCGGGCCCGTGAGTACGACGCCGTCGACCTGCATCTGGTTCTGTTTGGCCTCGCCCCCGAACACCGGATGGTTGTCCAGAACCAGGCAGCGTTTGTTCGGCTGCGCTTTATGGAATTCGTAGGCGGCGATGATTCCGGAGAAGCCTCCGCCGACGATTACCAGATCATACGGCTCATCAACCGGCGCGGCAGAGGCGATCTTCTGCTCATAAATACCGTCACGGACGCCGTGAGCCGCATTGACTACCGAGGCGACATTGCCGTTGGATCGCGCGTAGTCGCCGATTCCGGCGTAGCCATTCCAGTCGGATGTGAGGCCTTGTGCGCTCGCAGGCGCCGGGGCGCCCAGCAGCATTGCACCTGAGCCGATCAGCGTTGAACCTATAAAATCGCGGCGCGTTATCGACATGAATGTTTTTCTTCAGCAAGGGACCCCGCCTCATTCTGTCACAGGCCGTGGCCAGACCGCAGCACAAACGGCCGTTCGCGCGATCACCCATGCGAGCAGGCCCACCGCGACCCAGGCGAACCAATCCCGCCAGCGTTGAAACAAGGTCGTCTCGTGCCGCACGGGCACATCGGCAATCAGCGTAGCGAAGGGAGCTGAATCGGAGCGCGTCCGCGCTATGACACGGCCGCGGCTGTCGCTCACCATCAGATAGCCGTTCTTCGCAGCGCGAGCGACGCTGAAACCGCCTTCGACACCGCGCATGATGGCCATGTCGCCGTGCCAGGTGCGGTCCTGGTTGAAGTCCCATGCCGGTATCAACATGAGGCCGGTGCCGAGTGTTGCATACTCAACACTCATCGACGTGAAGTCCATGTCTTTGCAGATGGCCACGCCCCACTTCGCTCCGTCGCGAGGGAGTGCCAGTTTCTCTTTGCCGGGAGTCTGATCCGACTCGAAGGGTGGCAGGAGGTGCTCCTTGTCGTAGCTCGCGACAGGGGAGTGCGGCGCGTACACCTGCGCGCGGTTGTATCTCAACGTGCCGTTTACACGTAGCTCGCCGGCGACGACGGTTGCTCCTGTCTCATCCGCCAGCGGCTGAAGGATTGCTGTATCCGCGTCGTGAGTAATGGCAATCTTTTCGGGCATCACGATGACCTTGGCTCCTTTGGAGGCAAGGTCCCGTGCGTGCGCCGCATACTCATTCCAAATTGCTTCCCCTGCCGGCTGGTCCGAGGCGATCAGTCCAACTCTGACCGTGTGCGATTCCGGTTGGCTCAATCGGAGAATCCCAAACCCGAGCACAACCAACAGCGCGGCGCCGGTTACAACAGCTATCCGAGGCGCGCGCAAATACAGGGCCGCCGCTGCCGCCGCGGGCACGAGCAAGAGGACGAAACTCATTCCCCAGGGCCCCGTCAGGGAAGCCAGTTGCAGGAAGGGTAGGAAATTGAGTTGCGTGTACGCGAGGTCCGCGGCAGTGCCGTGCGGCGTCACCCAGTAACGCAACCAATCAACGGAAACCCACAGCGCCGGCAGGGCGACAATCCCGGTCCAGACTGCGCGGCGTAGGACGAGGAAGCGGAATAGCAGGACACCGGTGGCGACCATGCAGCCCATGCCGCCGAAGTTGGCGAGCCAGACGGCAGGCGGCATTCCCACCAGGCTGAAATATTCGATCATGCTGGCGCTGCCTGCCAGCCAGGCGACGAACGCCACGATGGCGGCGGCCCACCAGGGCGAGCGCAGCGAAAACCAGAAAAGAGGCAGCGGGGCGAACCACATGAGCGGCCACCACGGCGTCAATCCGTTGCCAAACCAGACCAACACCGCCGTTGCAGCCAGGACTGTAACGGCCGTAACCAACCTGCCAGCCTTACTTGCGAATTCCATTTACATACCTCTCCATTGCTCGGTGAACGATCTTGCGGAACTCCTGCTCGGTCGCGGCCACCCGGCCGCCGAGATACAACATCACCAGGCCTTGCAGCAGCGCCCCGGACTCGAATGCCACTTCCCAGACATCGATCGGTTGAAACAGGCCGGCGCGAATGCCTTGCGAGATCAGCTCGGCAAACGGATTCGCGGTGGGCGATTTGCCCGCCGCGAAATCATGAGGGAATTGGCGGGCTCCCTGGCGGGGCCGTAGAAACATGAGCTCGAACAGCCTCGGCCTGGCCAGGGCAAAATCCAGGTTCAGGTCCAGCACTTTGCGCATGCGGGCCTCGACCTCGCCCTTGAGTCGTGTCTCCTGCAACTCGCTTGCAAGCTCCGCGAATCCCTCGTCGGCCAACGCATTGAGAAGACTGTCGCGGTCTTTGTAGTGGCGGTACACGGCCATGGCCGTGATTCCCACCGCCGCAGCCACGCGCCGCATCGTCACGGCTTCAACGCCTTCGGCGTCCAGTAGCCCTCGGGCTGCCGCCGCGATTCGTTTTGAGGTGGGCTCCCGTTCCATGTATACAGTGTATACACAATGCGGGTGAAAAGCACGCGCGTCCTTCTCGGCCCTGTCCAGCGAAATTTATCGGCGTTTGGCCGGTCGAGGCCGACCGGAAGCTATGGGTCTTCCACCGGATCTGAGCGCGAGCCGGTTGCGCGCGACCTCGATTGCACGCCGCAGACGTTCCCCCAGCAGTTCGCGAGCTGGAAGCTCGGTCAGGTATTCCGCTACGTGGATTCCGCGGGCGTCCAGATCGAGATATTCAACAGTCTCGCGCTTTTTTCCAGCGCAAAGGATGATACCGAGCGGCGACTCTTCAGATGTTTGCCGCTCATGTTTGTCGAGCCAGCGCAGATAGAGTTCCATCTGTCCCGAGTCAGCTGGCTTGAAGTCGCCTATCTTCAGTTCGATGGCAACGAGGCGGCGCATGCGGCGGTGAAAGAACAGAAGGTCGATGTAGTAGTCGTCGTTGTCGAGTGTAATCCGCTTTTGGCGTTCCACGAATGCAAAGCCGGAGCCGATCTCGAGCAGGAAGCGCTCGAGATCGCGCAGAATTGCGGACTCGAGATCTTTCTCGCTGAATGAATCCGCGAGCTGCAGGAAATCGAGCATGTAGGGGTCTTGGAAGACGATTGCAGGGGAGACATCGCCTGTTTCCCGGAGCACTCTCAACTCTCGGCGAATCAGCGCCTCCGGCCTTTTCGAAAGCGCCGTGCGCTCGTATAGCATCCCGGCCATTTTCTGCGTGAGTATGCGGGTCGACCACCCCTCGATGCGGCACATTTCGACGTAAAAGTCGCGCTTCAGGCGATCGGAGACATAGATCAGTTGCTTGAGGTGGGTCCATGACAATTGTCTCCGCAGTGCGGAGACAATTGCCGGATCTGGGAAGACTTCCGCAAAACGAATCATGTGGCGGAGGGACTTCTCGCCGAAACTGCGGCCATAGCGGCTCTGTAATTCGAGCCCTAAGGCTGCGACAATTTGACCACCGTACTCAGCACGACGCCCTTCCAGGGCTTCAGTACGGACGTGTTTTCCAACCTCCCAATACAGCGTCGTAAGTGACGCATTCGCCGCGACGGCAACCTCACGCTGCGCTGTCTCGATCATCTGTCCGAGATCGCGTACAAGAGACTCGACAGAGACATCAAGTGTGATGGGGTTGGCTCGCGCTTGCACGGCCCATGGTTTCCGACCTGTTTAACGAGATAGTTATATAACACGCAGGTGTCTCGGTATTGATTGTTATTTAGTAAAAAATGGCATGTTTATGGGGAGAGTGCATGACTCGCCTTCGTATACAAAACATGACAACGCCCGTATCACACACGGGAAGTACACACGCGCGGTGACTACCGTATCGAGGGGTATCCCGCATCTCCGCGAGTGCGTGGACGCCGGCGCCAGCGTCAAGTGGGCCTGATGTCCTCGTTCTGATACTATGGCGACCATGCTCTGGCGGTTCTCGACTGCACTCATCGTTTGCCTCGTGTGGTGCGGGCCATGCCTCGCCCAATCCTCATCCAACTTTGATCCCCATCCGGCAGAAGGCGTATTGCAACGCTTGCTGCCCCAGCAGGCGCAGCAGTTTGAGCTGGGCGCGTTGCCCAGAGCGGGCGATGCCGATCGGTATCGGATTTCCGCAGCCGGTGGGCACATTCGCGTCGAAGGCACGTCGACGAGCGCCGTGCTCTTTGGAATCAACTGGTACCTGAAGTACGTCGCGCAGGCGCAGATATCCCCAAACGGCGATCAGCTACCCGCCGGCAACCTGCCACTCCCGAATCGAGTGATCGAAGGCGGCACGCCCTACAAATTCCGGTACGCCCTGAATGAGAACGTGGATGGCTACACCACCGCGTACTGGGACTGGTCCCGCTGGGAGCGGGAGATCGACGTTCTGGCTCTGTCCGGAGTCAACGCGATCCTGATCGAGCGCGGCATGGACAGCGTGTTGTACCGCACCTTCCGCGACTTCGGTTATTCCGATAAGGAGTTGCGCAACTGGATCACGCTGCCCGCGCACCAGAACTGGCAGCTCATGGGGAACCTCTGTTGTTATAACGGGCCCATCAGCACTGAGTTGCTGCAACGGCGCGCGACGTCAGCGAAGCAGATTATCGCCCGGTTGCGCGAGTTGGGCATTACACCCGTCCTGCCGGGGTTCTTCGGCGTGGTGCCGAAGAGCTTCAAGGTCAAGTTCCCCAAATCACACGTCGTGCCGCAGGGCGAATGGGCCGGTTTCGAGCGTCCGGACTGGCTCGATCCGCGCGACCCGATGTACGCCAGGATTGCCGCCAGGTTCTACGCTCATCAGCGCCAGCTGTTTGGCCGCTCGGCCGTCTACGACATGGAGGTCTTCCAGGAGGGAGGTGACGATGGTGGAGTACCGGTAGCGACTGCGGCACGGGCCGTACAGACTGCGCTTGAAACCGCGAACCCCGGATCGCTGTGGATGATGATGGCGTGGCAAGGTAACCCGCGCCAGGACCTGCTCTCAGGCGTCGATCGCAACCGCCTGCTCATCGTGGACATCGATCATGACCGCGAGCCACGCGACCATCGTGAGGCCGATTTCCAAGGCGCGCCCTTTCTGTTCGGTGGAATTTGGGAGTTCGGCGGCCGGACTACTTTCGGAGCCAACGTCAACAATATAACAGAGCGTCTGCAGCGCCTGGGCAGGACCAACTCCAATATGGTGGGCACGGCCCTCTTTACCGAGGGAATGGACACCAACCCGTTTGCCTACGATTTGTTCACCGAGATGGCGTGGCGTCACGAGCCTGTCGATGTCCCCGCTTGGACTGCTGAGTACGTTCGCAGGCGATATGGCGCTGCTGATCCTCATGCTCTCGCTGCTTGGCAGATCCTCATCCAGAGTGCCTACAACATCCGCATTGATCTGGTGACGTTCAACAGTGAGCGGGATGCTGCGCAGGAGTCCTTGTTCAACGCACAGCCCAGTCTCACGGCCAATCGTGCTTCGAACTGGTCACCGGAGGCCATGCGCTACGATGTACGCCTTTTCAAACAGGCGCTTCCGGAGCTGCTGGCCGCGTCATCCACCTTGAAAAACATCTCCTACGATATGGTGGATGTTGCGCGTCAGACGCTCGCGAACGAAAGCCGGCTGCTGCTTCCACGCATCAAGGCCGCATTCGAAAGCAAGAATGCCGGGCAGTTTGAACAGCTCACCCAGCGCTGGCTGCGCTACATGGACCTGCAGGAGCAACTCCTGGGCACCCATCCCGCTTTCATGGTGGGAACCTGGCTCAACCATGTGCAGCCTTGGTCATCGAGCCCTGACGAGTTGCGCCGCCTCAACTTCGACGCTCGCTCGCTGCTCACCACCTGGGGGGATCGCCATGCGAGCGAGGAGGCGAGCCTGCATGACTATGGCAACAAGGACTGGGCCGGTCTCACCGGCGACTACTACAAAGCCCGCTGGCAGGCTTTTTTCAACTCTCTGCAGGAACAACTTCGCACCGGCACCCCCGCGCCACCCATTGACTGGTTCGCCTTTGGGGAGCGATGGAACCGGGACACCCGTACTTACCCAACCGCTCCGACCGGCGACCCGCGACAGGTCGCCTCGCGGATTGCGCAGGCGATCAATGAGCCTCAATGATCCTGAATTCGCCACTCAGGTGCATCAGACTCATCAGATACAGCATGCTGTCGAAGTAACGTTGTTCTCCCGAAGGTACCGGCATATCCCATAACTCCTGCAGAAACGCCTTCGATACCTCACCCGGCGTCGCGGCGAGACTGCCAACGGCGGCTGCCGCAACCATGCCGGGGGAATGGCGTGTCGACAGGGGCTTGCCGTCGAGTGTGTAACGGTCCGGAAAGGTGTGGATCCCCTGGCTGAACAGGAATTTCTGCACGCGATCACTCAACACCGGCTCCTGGTCGTCCTTCGCCCACCAACTGTAGTCGACGGACCAGTTGCTCACCGTGCGCCAACTGTCATAGCCGAACTGCGACGGCTGACCATCCCAGCCGGTGGCCGGCGAGAGGTCGAAGTTGCTGCGATCGGGCGCCAGCCCCGTCTCGGGTCCTGTTACGCGGGCGAACAGGTTGCGGCTGACTTTCGCTGCCTCCGCCCAAAACGCGCGGTCTTCCTGCGGGCCCCAGCGAGCCCACAGCTCGTAGAACGCCGGCAGATGGTATGAGGCGTCCGTGCCGGATATGTTTGTTTCCGGTACGAAGCGAATCATCTCGTGCGCTTCGTCGACCATGGGTCCCACGGTCACTGGCCCAGGCGGGTGAGGGCGTCGCCGGGGTGGCCATGGTGCACCGGCTTTGGCCGCTTCCGCTTGCCTCGCCCGATTGTTGGGGCTCGGCCATGGAGCGTCAGGTTCGACAAACGCTGGATCATTGGGATGAATGCGAAAGGGCGGTGTCCCGGTCAGCACGGGGTGGTGCCGTATCCCGCGCAGGATCTTGTCGGCTTCCGCCTGATAGTTGTAGATGCCCTTGCCATTGCCCCAGCGATGCGCGGCGAAGTAGAGGGCCATCGCGTAGTACTCCTCGCCATCGGGCGCGGCACTCGTGGAGCGCGGCGTGCCGTCAGTATTCATCGACCAGGCGAAATAACCGACCGAAGGATTCTTCGGATCGGTGTTGAGCATGTAGGTCTTCGACCAGTTCCACAGCGCATCAAACTCGCGCTTCTTGTCGAGTTGCACGGCGATCATCATGCCGTAGCTCATACCCTCGCTGCGTGCATCGTTATTCGCCCAATCCGTCATGTAGGCGAGGGGGCCGTCGGCATTGGCGCCCGTTTCGAAGTACACACGCTCTTCCTGGCCGTCGCCATGAAAGAGTTGTTGGAAGGCCTTTTCGACCTTCGCCTGGGTTTCAGTGGAGCTGCGCCCCAGGCGCTCTACGAACAGGTTGCGCCCCTGAGCGGAGACTGCAACTTGGGTGGTGAGCAGTGCTGCCACTCCGACGACGATCGCTCTCAGCATTACTGGCATCCTTCCGCGCGGTGCGTCGAGCTAGTATACGCATAGGTTTCCGAGGTGCTCATGAAGCCAATATCAACGCTCGTTGCTGCCGCATTGATCGCAGGTTGCTCCGCACACGAAAACAGCTCGCCGGTGATTGTCTCCGGGCACGCCCGTTTCGAGTTCCTGACCTCCTCGCTGGTGCGCATCGAATACTCGGATTCGGGGACTTTCGTGGATGCGCCGACGGCTGTCGTGCAGAAAAGAGATTGGTCGCCGGTGAGCGTTCAATCGCACGAGCAGGACGGCTGGCTGGTCGCGGCCACGCCCGCTCTCAGCCTGCGATACAAGCTCAATTCCGGTCCCTTCACGGCAGCCAATCTGCAGATCGACTTCAAGGATGGACAGCAGGCCGCGCGTTCCTGGCATCCAGGCGCTACCGACAGTCTCAACCTGGGAGGGCTGCCATACTCGCTCGACAACGTCAGCACGGAAAATCTCCCCGCGACGCGTTCGGACACGCTGACGCCCATCAACGACCAGATTCCCGGGGTCGATGTGCTGCTAGAGGAGGCGAAACCCGGATTGTTGAGCCGCTCCGGCTATGCGTTCATGGATGATAGTCATACACCCCTCTGGAGCTCGAAGCAGCAATGGATCGAGCCCCGGCCGAAGGAGTCCACCCAGGACTGGTATTTCTTCGCCTACGGTCGTGACTACTCGCGCGTGCTGCGCGAATACGCGCAATTGTGCGGTCCCGTGCCGATGATCCCCAGGCACGTGCTCGGGCCCATGGTGACTGACTTCAACTTCGAGTACTTCCCCGACTCCGCGCAGGCGCGCGAGCCGGCATTCCAGAACTACAACCAGCAACGTCTCGAGGACGAGCTGAGCCGCCTGCGCGAGTCCGGGATCCCGTTCGACACCCTCGTTCTCGACTTCGCCTGGCACAACTATGGCTGGGATGGCGGATTTGACTGGAGCCCGTTGTTCCCGGCTCCGGATCAGTTGCTGAAATGGCTGCATGCCCGGGGCATCAAGTTGAGTCTCAACGATCATCCGGGCTATGCGAATACCGAGGAAAGCATCCTGTCCTTCAGTGACAGTCACGCCCCGGTGGTCCTGAAGGAATTGAGCGGCGCCACGCTTCCCGTGGCCGCATTCAACTTTGATTTCGCCACTGGCTGGACGTTTGCTGCGGGGCGACGCGGTCCCTGGAAGGCTATTGAAGTCGGACGCAGTTGGCAGGACCAGGGCTTCAAAGACGACGCAGGCGCCGGCTGGTATCGGGCAACACCGCGCCTGCCGGACAAACTACCGGGGAAGCTCTATCTCTACCTGGGTGAGGTCGCCGCGACCTATCAGATTTTCGTCAATGGCCAGGAAGTCCCGCACAGCAAAATCCATTGGCCGCAGCGTTTGACCTACACGGATGTCACGCCATACCTGACGCCGGGCAAACGAGCGGAGATCCTGCTGCACGTGCAGTCGAGCAGGCGAGGCGGCGGCCTGCTTCTCGGGCCGACGGCAATCCGCGATGTCGAGCCGCCGCCGCGCATCTATTTCGACCTGTCGAATCAACACCAGGCACAGGTCTCCATGCACGATTTGCACGCACCCCTGCTGCGCCAGGGCCTGGATTTCTGGTGGGTGGATGGCGGCAGTGGCGCCGTCGACATGCCCGGGCTGAACAAACAGTTGTGGACGAACAAAGTATTCTACGACTCCACACAGGAGGTGACCGGCAAGCGAGGGTTCATACTGAGTCGCTATGGAGACTGGGGCAGCGAGCGTTATCCGGCGTTCTTTACGGGCGATACTTTCTCTGAGTGGCCGGTCCTGGCCTATGAAGTTGCCTTCACCGCGCGCGGCGGCAATGTTCTCGTCGACTATATCAGCCACGACATTGCCGGCTTCCACGGCGGCAAGATCGACTTCGATCTGTACGCCCGCTGGATCGAGTTCGGCACGTTCAGCCCGATCCTGCGCATGCACAGCAGTCATGCCAACCCCAAGGACGGGAACCTGCGCATGCCGTGGATTTATGGTGATGAGGGCGTGGCTCTCATGAAGAAGTACTTCACCCTGCGCAATCAACTCATTCCTTACCTCTACACGTACTCCTGGCTGGCGCACCGGGATGCAGTGCCGATTCTGCGACCCCTGTACCTGGAGCACCCTGAGCTCGAGGAGTCATACCGTCACAGCCGTGAATATTTCTTCGGCAACGAGATGCTCGTGGCGCCTGTTGTCGATGCCGGCGCGAATCAGACGGTCTACCTGCCGCCCGGCCAATGGATCGACTTCTTCAATGGCAAACCGTATGAGGGCGGGACTACGTTCCAACAGCAATACAAAGTCGACGAAATCCCCGTGTTTGTCCGCGCAGGGGCCGTCATTCCCGAGCAGCTCCCCAGCGAGTACTCGGACGCCAAGCCTCTCGACACGGTCATTCTCAACGTGTACGGAAGCGGTAGCGGCCACTTTGACCTGTATGAGGACGATGGCGTCTCTTTCGACTACAACAAGGGTAAGAGCGCGGTAACCGCCATGGACCACTCCACCGATGCCGGCGGTCAACAACATCTGACCATCGCGCCGACCCAGGGAACTTTCAGTGGGCAGGTATCACAGCGTGCGTTTGAGTTGCGTATCTTTGCGAAGAATCGGCCGGCCTCTGTATCCGTAGACGGTCACGACGCGGGCGCCGTGTCCTGGGATGCCGATCGATCTTTGGCGACAGTGACTCTCCCGAGTCATCCGATCGGCGATCGAATCGAGGTCACCTGGCGCTGATCACGTATCAGCGGCATACGCATCCGGCGCACGTGCATGGTAGTGATCTCCATGCCTGCGCCGGCAGAGAAGTGCACCAGACCCTGGCCATCATCTCCGAAGACGAACGTGTTGGCGATCAGTGGCCGTAAAGTAACCGCCGCTTCAGGGCGGCCCACGGGCGTAGCAATCAGCCGGTCCGAATCCAGTCGCACCGAGTAGGTTACCAACGCCTCCTCACCCCGATATTCGCCCACCAGCTTGGCGATGTCAGCCCTATCGGGATGCCACGGCTGCTCACGATGAAAATGTAACACCATGCCATCGTTGTTGTGCACTGACAGGTGGTCTTGGTCGACAAACTCAAAAATCGAATCCCCTGCGGGGTGCGGGTGCCCGTCGAGCCGAACCACCTGGCCGTGATCTGCATCGACATAGAGTCCGGCCGGCTGCTGCGGCGGTTGTTTGCGTGCCTGCTCTTTGACCGCAGGCAGGTATAGATCGGCGAGCTGGTGCGCCAGTCCCCGATTGTCGGCATACCCGGCATTGCAGAGGAGGGCGATCGAAAGCTGATGGTCCGGATATCGGCCCAGCCATGCCCGGTAGCCCGCAGTGGAGCCGGAATGGGCAAACTCGCGCGCTTGCCTGTATGTCTGAATAAACAATCCGCGCCCATACTCGACCGGGGTCCCGTCGCTGAGTGCCGCGGTGTGCTGCAGCTCAGCCGCCACTTTCACAGCACCGTTGGTGAGCGCCCGGTTCCAGATCAGCAGGTCACCTATAGTGGTCAACAGTCCACCATTCCCATAGGCGTCCTCAAACGGCATATTCTGCTCGTACCCCGTCGGCCCACGCCCATAGGCAACAGCCCGATCCGGGACGATACGTTTGAAGTTGTCACGCCATTGAGTGTGCTGCATGCCGAGCGGGATGAAGAAATTCTGCCGGGTGAATTCCGCCAGCGACAGCTGGCTGACCCGCTGCACGATGATGGCCAGGAGCGTGTATCCGGTGTTGGTGTAGAGCCATTCGGATCCAGGCCGGTAATTCAATTGCCGCTGTCGGCTGCTGATGTCCAGAACATCGGCCAGTGAGTAGATGCGGCTGCCCCGCGGCCACCCTGCGATCGCCTCGACATCGCCCCAATCGCGCAGTCCGCTCGTATGATTGAGCAGTTGGTCGATTGTGATGGGCGTGCCGTAGTCGGGCAGCTCCGGAAGATACTTCCTGACATCGTCCGTCAGCGCCAATTTCCCCTGGCTCACCAGGAGCAGGGTCGCTGCCGCCGTAAATTGCTTGGAGACGGAGCCGGCTTCAAATACCGTAGCCGCGGTGATGGGAATACGGTGTTCCAGATCGGCGCTACCGAAGGCGCGGATGAGCGCGGGCTGCGACCCCTGCTCGATACCAACAGCACATCCAGGACTGTCCTCGCGATTGAATCCCGAGAATATGTCCTCAACCCGGGACGCACGCGCCGTTGCAACGGATACGACCCAGACCGGAATCAGCAGTAACAGACGAGCAGCGTGCACGATTTCCTTGTTATACCATGCACTCATGTGGTCGATAGGACGGATCGAGCAACTTGCACCGGATGCTGCGGCTGTCAAAGCCGCCCAAGGCGTTGCGAAGCCCAACAAGTGGACGGGACTGGGGCGTAACGACGCGGTGCTATGGGGTGAATGCGCGGGCAGTGGAGCGAATCCCTACCAGGTGCGGGTGGAGCTGGAAAGCGCCGCCGGCAAATGCACCTGCCCCAGCCGGAAGCTTCCCTGCAAGCATGTGCTCGGGCTTCTGATGCTGATGGTGGGCGAGTCCGTTCCGAGCGGGTCGCCGCCCGCATATGTCCAGGAATGGATCGAGGGGCGTGCCAAGCGCGCTGAGGCGAAGGTTTCTCGCGCCTCGGCGGAGGAGAGGCCACCTGATCCGGAAGCACAGGCTCGTCGTGCCGAGAAACGTGAAGCGCGGGTCGAGGGTGGGGTGCAGCAGCTCGAGGCGTGGCTGGCCGATATCGTGGCACAAGGGCTGGCCGCCGTTCGCGCCCAGCCTGAAACATTCTGGTCACAAATGGCATCGCGGCTCGTGGATGCACAGGCACCGGGTCTGGCGCGCCGCGTGAGCTCATTGAGCGGGCTCGCGGTTTCAGGAGAACACTGGCAATCGCGATTGCTCGCGGCCATGGCGCGGTGTCAACTGCTGATAGATGCGTATCGACGGATCGACACACTGCCACCGGGCCTTGCGGCGGAAGTGCGCACCCAAATCGGCTGGACACAGCCGCAGGAATCGCTCTTGGCGCGTGAGGGAGTCAGAGACCGGTGGCACGTGCTGGGCCATCGCCAGAGCCAGGATGAGCGGCTGAGAATGCAGTCCACCTGGCTGACCGGTCTGGCCTCCGGGCGTGTAGCCCTGCTGTTGGACTTCGCTGTGGGCAACCAGCCCTTGCCCGCGACATTTCGGATCGGGCAGGTGTTTGAGGCGGAGCTCATCTATTTCGACGGGGCACCGCTGTTGCGCGCCCTCGTGAAGACCCGGTTCGAAAGCGCGCCTGCCATACATACGCTTCCAACGGCAGTCGATGTGTCGCAGCTACAGAGTCAATTCGCGGCGCTGCTCGCTGAGAATCCCCTGTTGGAGCGATGGCCGGTGGTTCTGGGACCTGTCACGACGTTGGTCGACAGCTCAGGAACTGTACTGGTGGACGGAGCGGGCAGGCGTGTCCCGGTGACTGCGAATTTCCACCATGGCTGGTTATTGGCGGCCCTGGCGGGCGGTGGCACCGTGAGTCTGTTTGGTCAGTGGGACGGTGAGATGTTTGATCCCGTATCCGCCGAGCACGAGGGCAGGTTGTTTTCGCTAGCTCGGATTGGCGAGCTGCCCGTTCTCTCGCAGGTTGCCTGATGAGCGGCGACCACTGGAGCACGATTACAACAGCCGTGACCCTGGGTACCCAGCGGGGAGCGCCTGAGCTCGGGCAGGTATGGCCTTCGAGTGAATTGTCGGCGCCTGCTGATCAGTCTGCGGAGCGCGCTCTGTTGCGTGCGGCGGCAGCGAACTATTTGTGGCAGCTCGCGGGCGTACGGTTCGCGCCTCAGAATCCACCGGCAATCGTTCCTGCGCCTTCAACCGAATCCAGACAAGTGTCGGAAATAGCCGCGTGGCGACTGGCGAAGATGCTGTCCGGCGACCATCGCGAGCTGGTCTCGGAGTGGTTTTCACTCGCCGCACGAGCGGGCTCTGTGTTGCCTTTGCACTGGCTCCCTGTGGCCCTGAATGGTCTGCACCCTGGAGAACGGGCCTCTGCCGCTGCGGTGCTCGGAATACGCGCGCAATGGCTCGCGCAACAGAATCCCGCGTGGGCTGAAATGGCGGTCTCCACAGTGGGCTTACCGATTGACCGCTGGCACAACGGGACGCTGCCAGAGCGACGCGCTGCCCTCGCAACCATGCGGGCCGCGGAGCCGGCCGGCGCGCTCACGCTGTTGCAGCAGTCGTGGCAAACAGAGCCGCCGGATGTCCGCGCCGCCTTTCTCGAGACGCTGCTGAGCAGTCCGGGATTGTCGGATGGGGATGAGGCTTTCCTGGAAGCCGCGCTCAGTGACAAGCGTAAGGATGTGCGCCTGGCCGCTGTTGAGTGTCTGTGCAGGCTGCCACGCTCGGCACATGCATTGCGCAATATCGATCGGCTGCGACCCCTGTTGGTGCTCACTGACGTAGAGAAAGGCCTGCTGAGCCGATTCAAGAAACGACAAGTGGAAATAACACTGCCGGAATCTTTGGATGAGCAGGCGGCCCGCGATGGCATCCAGGCGAAGCCGGCGGCACAGCAGAGAATCGGCGAGCGGGCGTACTGGTTGATGCAGATGGTCGCCATGGCGCCGCCGGCACACTGGTGCGAGCGATTCCAGTGCGACATCGATGCTTTCTTAAAGGCCGTGCTGGCAACCGACTATGCGACAGACCTGATCCTGGCACTCTCCCAGGCCTCGGTCAGGCACGCTGCCCGAGAGTGGATCGCGACGCTGAGCATGGAGCTGCTCCAATGGTATGGGCAGTCGGAGCGCGCTTTTCTGGCCTCCCAGATGCTCCCGACGCTCATATCCGCAGTGCCGGCGGCAGAGCAGGATGCCATCATGCAGAGGCTGTTCGGCGCTTGCGACCCCCATCAATTCCAGTTGTTGGAGAGCGTGCTGGTGGCTACCGATGTTGAATGGAGCGCAGAAACGACTCGCCTGGCATTCGCGTTGCTCGAAAAACGCATCCAGCCTGACAGGAATCAATATACATATCCTCGTCAATTGCTCGAGAGATGGGGTTTACGGGCGCAGACTGAGACCGCGCAGCGTGAGATCCTGCGGCTGATAGAGCGCGCGGGGGAGCCATCGCCCTGGAAGAATGCGCTCGAGTCATTACAGAGCCTCCTCGAGTTTCGTCTGGTCATGAAACAGGAACTTCTGACGTGAACCCAACCGAATCCAACGCTATCCAACGACGCCCCGCGGAGCAGGAGTTTGCAACGGAGCTCGACGCGCTTGCCCGCGAAGACTCGCGCCAGCGCCCCCCACGTTGGAAACTCTCGCCTTGGGCGGTGGTTACTTATCTCGTGGGCGGCAAGACCGACAGTGGGGTCACTATCACGCCGAAGTATGTTGGACAACGGCGTCTCATGGAGATCGCTGTTGCCACCTTGGCAACCGATCGCGCGTTGCTGTTGCTCGGCCTGCCCGGTACTGCGAAGAGCTGGGTCAGTGAGCACCTGGCGGCGGCCATCAGCGGCGATTCCACGCTGCTGGTGCAGGGGACCGCGGGTACCGCTGAAGAGTCCATCCGATACAGTTGGAATTACGCGCTGCTGTTGGCCAAGGGCCCGTCTCGCGATGCTCTCGTGCCCAGCCCGATATTGCGCGCGATGGAGTCAGGCGCTATTGGTCGACTCGAGGAGCTGACACGCGTGCCCGCCGACGTCCAGGACACGCTCATCACGGTACTGTCCGAGAAGACTCTGCCGGTGCCCGAGCTCAGCACGGAAGTTCGCGCTCAGCGCGGATTCAACCTCATCGGTACCGCCAACAATAAAGACCGCGGCGTCAACGAGATGTCCAGTGCGCTCAAGCGCCGATTCAACACCGTAATTCTGCCCACGCCCGCGACGCTCGATGAGGAAGTGTCCATTGTGCAAATGCGGGTGGATGCAATCGGCAAGGCGTTGGAGTTGCCGGCCGAAGCACCTGCGATGGCTGAAATCCGCCGCATCGTTACGGTTTTCCGCGAGCTGCGCGACGGTAAGACAGAGGATGGCAAGTCGAAGCTGAAGTCGCCCAGCGGTACGTTATCGACGGCGGAGGCCATCAGCGTTGTCAGCAACGGCATGGCGCTCGCCGGCCATTTCGGAGATGGCTCCTTGACAGCACAGGATGTGGCGTCCGGACTCATCGGGGCGGTGATCAAGGATCCAGTGCAAGACAGCATCGTTTGGCGTGAATATCTCGAGACGGTGGTCAAAGACCGTAACGGCTGGAAAGATCTTTATCGCGCCTGCCGCGAGTTGTTGTAGCCAAAATGGCGTTGGCAGGCGTACGACTCTTCGGTGTGCGACACCACGGGCCGGGCTCGGCTCGGAGTCTCGTGCACGGCCTCGAGGCATATGCGCCGCAGTTGGTCCTCATCGAAGGTCCGCCGGACGCCAATGAAGTGTTACCGCTGGCAGCGAACGCCGGATTAGAGCCGCCAGTGGCCTTGTTGGTGTATGCGGCGGGCGACTCCGAGTCTGACCGGGCTGCTTTTTATCCCTTCGCCCATTTCTCCCCGGAATGGCAGGCCATTCGGTTCGCGCTGGCGCGTGGAATCGGGGTCCGGTTTATCGACTTGCCGCAGGGGTTCAGATTTGCGGAAGAACCTGCCGCCGCCGATGGCCGCGGTGACCCCCTCGCGCCGATGGCGATAGCCGCCGGCTACAGCGATGCGGAAAGGTGGTGGGATCACCTCGTCGAGTCACGCGAAGGCAAGGACCTGGAGGTGTTCGACGCAATCCACGAGATGATGTCCGCGGTCAGGGCGCAACTCGATCCCGAACCCCCGAAGCGGGAGCAGCGTCGCGAAGCCTTCATGAGGAAGTGCATCCGTTCTGCGAAGGCAGAGGGCTTCGAGAGAATTGCTGTTGTATGTGGTGCCTACCACACGCCTGCCCTGGCTGACATGCCGCCGGTTCGGCACGACGATGAATTGCTTCGCGGTCTGACCAAGGTGAAGACCGAGGCTGCCTGGGTACCGTGGTCCTATGAACGTTTGTCATTTTCGTCCGGGTACGGTGCGGGCATCGAATCACCGGCGTGGTACGAATTGTTGTGGGACAAGCGCAAGGCGCTGGGGGCGGAGTGGGTTACGCGAGCCGCGCGGCTGCTCAGGGACGAAGACATTCCGGTCTCATCGGCGCATGTGATTGAAGCATGCAGGCTGGCGGATGCGCTCGCCGCTGTCCGTGGCAGGCCGGTTCCGGGCTTCGTTGAATATAACGACGCCGCTGTGTCGGTCCTCGGAAATGGGGATGCCCTGAATCTTCAACTGATCGAGCGGCGGTGGTACTTCAATGACCGCCTGGGCCGGGTGCCGGAGGAATTCCCCGCTGCACCGCTGCAGAAAGATCTGGCTGCATTACAACGGCGTCTGCGCCTGCAGCCCAGCGCGGAGGAGAAGACCCTGGATCTCGATCTGCGCAAGGACATGGACCGCGAGCGCAGTTGTATGCTGCGCCGGCTGAGAATACTCAACGTGGACTGGGGAAAGCTGGTGCCGCGTGCCTCAATGGGCAAGGGCACCTTCCACGAGGTATGGCAGGTCCGTTGGGTTCCCGAATTCGCGGTAACGCTCATTGAGGCGAGCCGTCACGGCCACACGCTGCACCAGGCAGCTGCCGCGTTGCTCGCTGAGAGGTCCGCAAATGCCAGGCAACTCTCGCAGCTCGTTGGGTTGCTGGACGATGCCCTGTTCGCGGACCTGGCAGATGCGATCAAACCACTGGTTGATGCCATCGAGCGCCAGGCGGCAGAGCAGGCGGACGTCCTGCAGCTTCTCGATGCAATGCAACCCCTCGTCGCAGTTTATCGATACGGCAATGTCCGCCAGACCGATGTCGGGCTGGTAGTCGAAATCCTTGCGACACTCGTGCCTCGTGTGCTCATCGGGCTCGTTCCGGCCGCCGCCAACATAGATGCGGATGCTGCCCGGGAAGTGTGGAAGCGGATGGTATCTGCGGACCAGTCGCTCCTGTTGCTCGGTAATGATGAGTACCTTCGAGGTTGGCGGGAGTGCCTGGCCCGCCTTGCGCGCAATGAAGCTACGAATCCGTTGCTTGCCGGGTATGCCTTCAGACTGTTGTATGACGCAAAGTCGATTGAATTCGAGGCGCTGTCTCAGGCGCTGTCCCAGTCACTTTCCCTCGGCAACGCTCCCGAGACCGGTGCGGCCTGGATCGAAGGTCTGCTGAGTGGCAGCGGCACGGTACTCATACACGACGATCGCTTGCGAACCGTTCTGGATGACTGGTTGCGATCCGTTCCGGAAGATCACTTCCTGCGCGTGTTGCCGCTGCTGCGCAGAACCTTCGCGAATTTCCCGCATGGCGAGCGACGTGTGCTGGGTGAGCGGCTCAGAAGTAAGGGCAGTGTTCCGAAACAGGTGGCGAGAGGAGACTTTGATGAAGCGGCCGCAAAGTCCCTCCTGCCTGTCCTCAACCGCATCTGGAGCTCAACGCCATGATCTCGGACGATGAAGCTGCCAAGCGCTGGCGTCTCATACTGGGTGGAGAAGAGGCCGATGGTACGGGTGTGTCCCTGAGCGGTGCCGCGCTGGAGATGGATCGGGCCCTGGAGGCGCTGTACGACTCTGACCGTCGCGGCGGTCTCGGCGGCTCAAATCCGAACGTAGCTCGTTGGTTGGGTGACATTCGCGAATACTTTCCCTCCAGTGTCGTCCAGGTCATGCAGCGTGATGCTTTTGAGCGGCTGGACATGAAGCGCATGCTGATGGAATCCGAGATGTTGGAGGCGGTTCAGCCGTCCGTGCAGCTCATTGCGAGTCTCATCGCGTTGTCGGGCAGCATCCCCGCCAAGACGCGGGATTCGGCTCGCCAGGTGGTTCGCCGTGTAGTGGATGAGTTGATGCAACGACTCACCGAGCCGACACGGCAGGCCGTGCATGGCGCGTTGAATCGCGCCGCTCGCAACCGCCGTCCCCGCCACCAGGACATTGACTGGCCACGCACGATTCGGGCGAATCTCAAAAACTACCAGCCTGACTATCGGACGGTGGTCCCGGAGATCCGCATCGGCTACGGTCGTCGCCGGCAATCCATGCGGCAGATCGTTCTATGTATCGATCAGAGTGGGTCGATGGCGGCGAGTGTGGTGTATTCGGCGATATTCGGCGCCGTGCTGGCCACGATGCCGGCTGTGGACACCTCGCTGGTGTTGTTTGACACCTCCGTGGTCGATCTGACCGATCAGCTCGATGATCCCATTGACCTGCTGTTCTCGACGCGCCTCGGCGGTGGCACTGACATCAACAGGGCGGTCGCGTATTGCCAGCAACTCATCCGCTCGCCTCAGGAGACCATATTCGTTCTGATCAGCGATCTGTTTGAGGGGGGCGTCGAGGAGGAGTTCATGCGGCGGGCGGCTTCGCTGGTGGCCTCGGGCGTGCAGTTTGTGACTCTCCTGGCTCTGAGCGACGAGGGCGCCCCCCACTTCAACGCGGCGTTGGCAGCCCAGCTTGCGACACTTGGAGTACCGGCGTTCGCCTGTACGCCCGATCGCTTTCCGGACTTGATGGCCGCCGCCATTCAGCGCGAGGATATGCGCGATTGGGCAGCGTCGCAGAAACAATGAAAACCATCAGTCTGGTTTTGCTCTCCCTCTTGAGCGTTGCAGCTCGCGATGGAGAAATCCATGATCCAGATACCCTGGCGTGGTGGCACACAACCGAGGCGCTATCGGGCGATGACATGGAGGGGCGCGACACAGGGTCACCTGCATATCAACGCGCAGCCGACTATGTTGCAAAGCGCTTCGAGGCGGCAGGTTTGCAGCCCGCCGGCGAGAACGGAAGCTATTTTCAGTCCGTGCCCATGCATGAAATCGCGGCCTCGCAGCAGGGTACTGACTTCACGCTGGTGCGGCCGGACGGCTCACAGACAAAGCTCGCATTTCTCGAGGAAATCACCTACGAGCCCGAACAGGGCGCACCTGCTCAGCTCGAGGGTGCACTGACGTTCCGTGGCTATTGTGGTCGGAACGAAATGGAGAATGTCGCGGGAAAGATCGTCGTCTGTTTTGGAAACAGACGGGCGAGCTTGCCGAGTGAGAACGCCAGGATCGACAACGCCGCGGCAGGGCGTGCGCTCGCAATAGTGAATGTAGACGATCCTCTATTCACCCTCGAGCCGCCACGATGGCCTGTTGCGTATGCGCGGAAAGTCAGCCTGCGACCAGCGGGCAGCACGGAGCCCTTCTGCGTGATGCGCCTGAGTGCGGGCGGCTTCGCCTCCATCGTTAAAGGGGCGGCTGAGCTGTTGAACGACGGCGGTGCCCAAAAGCCGCTGCCGAGTTTCGACATCCCAGGCAAGCTGCAACTGCACATCCGTCAGACCCAGCGCGACATCAGCTCACCCAACGTACTGGCCGTGTTGCCGGGCACGGATCCGAACCATCGCAATGAGTATGTTGTCGTGTCCGCTCACCTGGACGGATATGGCTTCGGCACACCGGTGAACGGGGACAACCTCTACAACGGCACTTTGGATGATGCAGCCTACGTCGCGCTGCTGATCCAGATGGCCGATGACATCCGCTCACATAAGCTGCCTGCGCCTGAACGAAGCATTCTCTTCGCGGCATTCACGGGCGAGGAGAAAGGTCTGCTCGGCTCGAAGTGGTTCGTTCAACACCCCACTGTGCCGATTTCCCAACTGGCCGCTAACGTCAATCTCGACCAGCTTCGCCCGCTGTTCCCACTGGAACTGCTCACCGTCGAGGCCCTCGAGGACACCACTCTAGGCAACATTGCGCGAGGTGTTGCGACCTCCATGCACATCCAACTGCGTCCGGATGGTGAGCCTGAGCGGCACTTGCTGCGCCGCGCTGATCAATACCCGTTCCTGATCCATGGCGTTCCGGCCATCAGCTTCGTATTCGGCTATGACCCCGGTACGGACTCTGAGCAGCGCTACCGCGAGTGGTACAAGGTCCGCTACCACCGTCCGCAGGATGATGTCACCCAACCGATCGATTTCACCGCGGCCGCTAAATTCAACGAATTCTTCTACAGGCTCGTCGGCGCGATTGCCGCTGCACCTACTCGCCCTGAGATCTTGCGCAGCAGTCAATTTGCTTCCAAGTGACCGCGTTTACTTGCTCCACATGCGAGCGAGTATTCCGTCGCGGCGCAGGGCATGTCGGAATGCGCCGAGCAGGTGCAGGACAATCAGGGTCACGAGCAGATAGGACGTGATCACGTGAGTTGTGTTGAACACCGCGTAGATCTTCGGGTCGTTCGTTCCCCACGGCGGCAGGGTTATCGAGTTGAAAAGCTTCACGCCATACTTGCTGAAGTTGGACGCGATGTAGCCTGACAACGGCATGACGAGCATGCACGTGTAGAGGAGGAACTGAGTTACTTTGGAGGCGGTACGTTCCCACGTCGCGATGAACGCGGGATATTCGGGCGGGTGATGGGCCAGGCGCCACAGGATTCTCAGAATAATCAGCACTGCCAGCATGAGCCCCGTTGACTTGTGGATGTTCACGTAAGGCCCGCGCAGCGGGGTTCCTTTCGGGATCGTCTCCAGGAACCAGCCGAATCCGATCTGGGCGAACAGGCACAGCGCAATCAGCCAATGCAACAGGACGGCTACCGGGGTGTAACGCCCGGTTTGTTGTTGAGCTAAATTCATATAATCAATAGGTTACAGGAGCCACTTTCGCCCCACAACTTTGCCACAAACGCGCCCGACACTCTGTTCCGAAGGGATGACAACCCCCATCCCGTGGAGCCTCGAAATGTCGACTCGCATGCGCGCCGTGGCGACAGCGGTGATTCTGGTCGCACTTGCCTACTATCTCTACAGACATCCCCCGTACGCGGTGGCGCAGCGAGGGGAGCTTCTCGTCCGTACCAATGAGCTGAACGGGACCGTGGCTGCCTATTCGGGCGGCGCTGTGCTGATTCTCCCCGGTGTTCACCAAACTCGAGTTTTCGACATTCGGGACCAGCTGTACCGGCCAACGGGCAGCGCGACCGCCACCGGGCCGGGCGCGTTCCAGTCCAACGAGGGCCTTTCCATTGGCGTGGAATTGACTGTGCGTTGGGCAATCGACCGCGGTCGCCTGGCGCAGATGTCCAAGGAATATCCGGACGATCTCGATGCCGATCTCGTTAAACCTGCGGTGGAGGGCGTGGCCTATCCATTGTTCGCGCGCTACACCGTGCGAGACATCTTCTCCCAACAGCGGGCCCAGATTCAGAAGGAGATCACTTCGGAGCTGCGTCCCAAGTTTGCCGCGATGGGGCTGGTCCTGCGCGGTGTCGAAATGGGAAAGGTGGATCTGCCGCACGACTTCCGCGAGGGCATGGAGAAGCTGCTGGCTGAGGAGCTGGAGACCGAGAAGATTCACTACACCATGCAGCTCAAGGAGGCTGCAGTCAAAACGAGCCAACTGGATGCCCAGGCTGAGAAGGTGCGTCGCCAGGAAGCCGCGGAGGCTTCAGCCCAGGAGCAGGTGATTGCTGCTCGCGCCCAGGAAGAGACGATGCAACACATCCTGCCTTTCAAACAGAAGCAGATCGAGCAACGTCAGCTCGAGGCTGAGGCCGACAAGGTGGCGCGGATTCGCACCGCCGAAGGCGCCGCCGAGGCGCGGCGGATCGAGGCGAAGGGAGAGGCCGATTCGCGGCAGAAGCTCGCGGACGCGGAGGCGTATCGGTTGGATCTGGTTGGCAAGGCCAATGCGGGTCAGATGGAACGCGAGGGTGCGTTGATTGCACGGTATCCGTTGCTGATACAGAAGACGGTTGCGGACAAGCTCTCGGACAAAGTGCAGGTGATCATTGCTCCCACTGCGGCGGCGGGTCAGTTCATTGGCGCTAACCTCATCGGCGGCGACAAGCCTGCTGGACGTAGCACTGCAGAGGAGGCGCAGTAATGTTGCTGGCAATGGTCGCGTCGCTTGCGATTGTCGTGAGTGATCATGCCTCGGTCCGCTCGATGCCGCGCTCGGCTGCCACAGAGTTGACGACTCTGTGGCAGGGCGATGTCGTCGAGATTCGAGGCGAACAGGCTGAGTATCTGAAGGTCTATAGCTATCGCCGTGAGCGCGGCGGGTATCTGCGAAACGAGGCAGTTCGCAAGGTGGGGCTCACTGAGGCGGATGCACCGGAGCTGTTGGCGGTGATGCGTTTTCTGCGGGATATCCCCGGCTCGGAAGCGCTCGGGATCAGCTATGGGGCTGCTTATCTGAAAGCGGTGTCGCCGCGGGCTATGACTTCGGAGGCGTTGGATGCGATTGGTCAAATGGCCGAGCGGCTAGCCGACACCGCTTCGGGCAGTGGCACGCAGGCGACCAGCGTCGCTGCACGGTTGGAGGTTGTCAGCCAGTTTGGAGTTCGGATGCGCAGCTTCGAGCGCAACGGGCGGATGCGGGTTTGTTACGACGGGGAGCTGTTCAGGAGCGTGCTGACACAACCCGGGGCCACTGCGGAGCAGAGGGCACATGCAGCACTCGCGCTCACACGGTCGGACTGCATCGAGCCTGACACCAGTCTCACCGCCCGAGCGGCGTTTGATGAAGAGCGCCGGGACTTGCTCGAGCGAGTTCAGGATACGAACCTGACGCCGGTTACCCGGAGTCGGGTGCGTGCCCGCCGGGCTGCTGTCTGGTCCGCCATCACCTTTGCGCAAGCCCGGCACGGCCAACCGGCGGCCCCCGCGGCCCAACGCGCCTTCGCCGAGCTGACAGCCGTCCACCCCGCCGACCTCGGTGAAACTTACCAGTCCGAGTACGCCGATGCAGTCCTGCGCGTAAGCGCAATCCGCTGGGCCACTGTACAAGCGGTGGCTTCTGGCCCGCCAACTGCGGTGCAGGTCGGGCAGGCCAACCCGGCAACCGTGGGCGTTCCCGCGGCGTTGGCGCTTGCCCCGGCCGGCGCGCTAAACCTAACCACAACCCCCGGGACGGAGCCTGGGCAAACCTGCCTGACTCTGGAGGATTCGCGCCCCCAGCGCCCAAAAACAACCCTGGCGCGCCGTTGTACCTTCGGCATCATCTGGCTGGCCTCGGCCCAAGCCATCCCACAGGCCCAGGCCCTGGTGCTGTCAGTCCAACCCCTGGAGAGCTGGCGCGAGCTATGGGTCTTCCACCAGATCGCCGGCAAATGGCTCGTCGACGTGATTTCGCCCGGACTCGACGAGCCCGATGAAGGCTACGTCGAGTACGCCGGTTTCGCCCCCGGTACTTCACGAATCCTGCTGGTCCGTGAAGTCAAGGAGCACGCACGCTTCAGGCGTTGGTTCGAGGAAGTTCGCCTCGACGACCTGGTTCTCGTCCGGCAAGCCAGCGCGCCCGAGTTACTGCGTGACTTCGGGCGGTGGCAGGACGTCCGCTGGCGGCGCGACACACTCGCGTTGCGCTAACGATCATTGAAACGCGTATGTGACTCCAACATTAAACGTATCAATGTTGATCTCGCCCGTCTTATCCTTGTCACCCACGTTGGAGAAACGAGTGTACTCAGCGCGAATCTTCAGCTGTTTGGTCGGCTTCCAGGCGAGACCCACTCCGGCCAACGGGTCGACTGAATTCCCAGACTGCGAGGCCGTGCCCGCGCCGGTGGAACCTGCATTTTGCGACAGCGAAACGGTGGCATCCAAGGTGACCTTCGAGAAGAAGATGCCGGCCCGTACGTACACTTCCCATTGCGGGGTCAGCGGCAGGGCACCGATCACGGAGACTGTGGGGCCTTTCGCTTTGCCATCCAGGTCCGCATAGGCATTGAACTGGCCGGACACGATATTGGTTGAGTGATAGCGGATCTTGCCCAGGTCGGTGTAGGAGGCCTCGACCGCAATCTCCGGTACGAACTGGTAGCCGATGAGGCCGCCGAAGGCGAAGCTCGACTTTTTCAGCGTGGATGTGCCGCTGGTCACAAAAAGTCCATTCTCACTGAATGCATCCAGCATCGCATTGTCAAAATCGCTTTTATTCTCATGAAACAGCGATGAGCCTGCGGTGGCGCCGACATACAGTCCATTTCCCGCGAGCACCGGCGTGGCTGCGGCCGTGGCCATGACGGCCACGAGGGCGGGCAGGCAAATTCCCTTGCGACGTAACATTCTGACTCCCTGAGTTTATTGGTAAAACGAGCGAGTACAAATGCTAACATCAGCGTGACAGTTCCTTTGGGAACTGTGTCCAACTATTCATGTTGGCCTATGTTTAGTTTTGCAAAGAGCTGCCACCACGTGGACTGCGGGAACGGTTGACATGGACTCCATACCTCTGATTGACATCGCGCCCCTGTTCAACGGTCCCTCGGGAGATCGCGACCGCGCCGACCGCGAGATAGCTGAAGCGGCCGCCGGCGTCGGTTTTTTTGGCGCCCGTGGATGGCCTGCGAATCTCCCACTTGACGCGGCCTGTCGCGCGGCGCTGTTGCGTATCTTCCAGTTGACGGAGCACCAGACGAAGCCCCTGTGGCGCCGGAAGTTCGCTCCATCGAATCCTAATGTCTACCGCGGTTGGTTTCCGCGGCAGACTGGATTTCTCACCAGTAAGGAAGGGATCGACATGGGACCGGACGTCGCTTACGGGGCTTCCGTTGTCAGTGCTGGAGATCCTCTGCGTGAACCGACTCCGCTGCCACCTGAGGATGTATTGCCGGGATGGCGAGAGTCGGTCACGGATTACTACCGTGGAATGGTGGACGTCAGTCAGGCCCTGATGCGCTCCTTCGCACGCAGCCTGAAGTTGCCGGAAAGCTTTTTCGACCAAGCCTTCCATCGTGGCATATCCACGCTGCGATTGATTCGTTATCCCCCGCGCATGGATCTGGATCAGGCGGCAGCACTGGATCCAAACATCTGGGTCGAGCATGGAGGCAGGCGTCATTACATGACTGGCGCGCCGCATGTTGATTCCGGCCTTCTCACTCTGTTGGCGCAGGATGGGGTTGCCGGTCTTCAGGCCCGTCACCGTAGCGGAGATTGGATCGACGTGCCCCCGGTGGAAGCAACATTGGCCGTCAATTTTGGAAGAGTGCTCGAGCGTTGGAGCCGCGGCCGCATCAAGGCAACTGAGCACCGTGTCATCGGCTCCGGGCTGCAGAGAATGTCAGTGCCTTTCTTTTATGAGGCCCGTGTTGATGCGGTCATTGGTCCGCTGCCCATGGATCCTCCAGATGCATTTGCGCCGTTTCTGTACGGTGACTATCTCTGGAGCACCACGACTCAGTTCGTGGAATTCAAAGGCATGGAGGATTTGCGAAAACCTGTTGGGCTCCGCGCGGACTAGCACAGGCCAACGCTGCTGACTGTTAAACTTTAGTTACATCGGCGTCGCCGTCGCTAAAGCTCGTCCCGCAACACGGAACGGAGTTATGCTCCGCTCACGTCGCAAGCGGTACCCCATCATGGTTGTCTGGCAATTCGCAACGATCGCGGCCCTGATCGGGGCTCTGCTCACCTATGTGATGGTCCTGACCAACAGGTTGGGCACCACCAACGTGTTGTTGAAAAGAATTGAGGAAGGGCTCGTAAGGCCGCAACCTGTCACAGAAAACGCCCCGGTTGCGACGAGGCAGGTAGCGGCCGCTGCTGAGCCGGCAAGGGCCCGGGTACCGGGGGCGGTGCGGGCAGTGGAAGTTGCGTCGATGCCCGCGCCGGTGGAAGTAGCGCCAGCGGCGGAACTGGAGGAGCAGACACCGGCTGCCGAGGTACTCGAGAGAGATCGGCGCGTGAGCTACCTGACCGTCCGTGACCTGAAGGTCATCTCTCGCTCGGGGCGCAGAAGCAGCGATACCCCGGCGGGAGTGAGTCCGCTCTTCAATGAGGTCTTCGGAAGAAAACACGCGCAGACTGAGCTGGCAGAGTCGCCCGCTGAGATCGAAGAAAGCTCAGAAGCCCAGCCACAGCAGGCAGCGCCTCACCTCGAAGTGGTTGCCGTTGATGAGCCGATGTTTGCCAGCGTCGCGAGCCACGAGGCCGTAGTTGAAGAGCTCGCCGCGGCTACCTATGAAATCCGGGATTTCCTGGAAGCGACTCCGGCGCCGGATGTCGCCGTCCTGGAGCAAGAGCCAGTGGTCTTCGAGACCATGACAACGGAGTCCGCGGTGGTCGAACCGGTGGCAGCGATTTACGAGCCAGCGATCCGGGAGCCCATGATCCCCGAGCAAGACCCGGTGGTCGCACACCCCACAGCAGTGATTCCCGAAGAATCGGTAGTCTCGCCTGAGGGCACACCCGCTGAAGCTCCGGCTGCAGCGGCCACCGAGTCGGAGGCGGTTGACGCGGCCGCTATCGAGGAAAAAAGAAGGCGCGACCTGCTGATGCATGCCCAGCGTCGCCGCCGGCGCCTGCGCTAGCCTGCATCGTTCGGGTTGGGCGTCAGCGAAATAACCTCGGCCGCAGATGTGAGCCCCTGAGCGACCTTTTCAGCCCCGGTCACCCGCAGTGGCCGCATCCCACTGCGAATCGCCAACTGTCGCAAGCCAACGAGCCCTGAGCTCGCGCCCATCTCCGCGCGTAATACATTTGTCACCGGCATCAACTCGTAGACCCCCGTCCGTCCCAGGTAGCCGGTCTGGCGACACTCGAGACAACCCACCGGCCGGTGGGGTGTAGCCGGTGAGGGCATCTTGTCGCCAACTCCCAATGCACGCCATTGTTCCGCGGTCATGGGCGCCGGCACCTTGCAGTGCGGGCACAGGGTACGAACCAATCGCTGTGCCAACACACCGATCAAAGTCGCCTTGATCAGGTAATCCGGAACCCCCAACTCGATCAGGCGCATCAGCGCCGATGGCGAGTCGTTTGTGTGTAGCGTCGATAAGACGAGATGACCGGTGAGCGCGGCTTGCACGGCGACCTCTGCGGTTTCGAGGTCGCGGATTTCTCCTATCATGATGATGTCAGGATCCTGACGCAGCAGGGCCCGTACACCGTCGGCGAAAGTCAGATCAATGGTCGGCTGCACCTGCATCTGATTGAAGCTGCCGTCGATCATCTCGATCGGGTCCTCGATCGTGCAGACATTCACATCATCCGTTGCGAGTTGCTTGAGCGACGAATACAGCGTCGTGGTCTTTCCCGAGCCGGTTGGGCCGGTGACGAGAACGATGCCGTGTGGCTCCTGGATCATTGAATTCCACATTCGGGTCTCATCAGGCGAGAAACCCAGAAGGTGGAAGCCCCTTACCAACACGTCGGGGTTGAATATTCGCAGCACGAGCTTTTCGCCGAACGCGGTCGGCAGGGAGGAGACGCGCAGCTCGATTTCCTTACCATCGGGCGAGCGGGTTCGGATGCGGCCATCCAGGGGACGGCGCTTTTCCGTAACGTCCAGCCGACCCAGGATTTTCAGCCGGGCCGTGACCGCCGGCATGACTGGCGCGGGTAGTTGGTAGACCTGGTGCAGGATGCCATCGATACGAAAGCGGACGTTGCCGGTGTCACGCCGGGGTTCCAGGTGGATGTCGCTCGCGCGGGTGTCAAAAGCGTATTGCAGTAACCAGTCCACGATCGAAACCACGTGCCGGTCCTCAGCCGACAGCTTCCCCGCCCGACTGAGCTCGGTGAGCTGCTCGAAGTTCTGAATGCCGGGGCCCTGCGCCTGCTCCTTGCCCGACAGCTTCACTGAGCGTGCGATCGCATAGAACTCGACCAGGTAGCGATCGATGTCCTGGGGGTTGGCACAAACCCGCTTGATGGGAACTTTGAGTGCCGGCTGCAGCTCCTTGATCCATTCGGTGTCCAGCGGATCCTTGACCGCGAACACGACGCCTTGCGGGCTCATTTTGACCGGCAAAATGCCCGCACGTGAGGCGTACGCGTAGGGCACCACCTCGGTGAGCTTTCCGACCTCCAGGGTCAGAGGGTCAATGCGCAGATAGGGGAGCTTGACCCGGTGCGCGAGCCACTGCGTCAGTGCCTCGAGGGTCAGTCGCTGACCGGAATGCCGACGATCCGGCCAATCCTGGGACGCGGCAACGACCAACGGGTGCGGATCCTGGCCGCCCTTGCGCCCGGGCGGCAATCGCAGCTTGCCGGTCGCCTCGGCGGGAATCAGGCCGCCTGCCACCAACTCGGCGAGGAGCCATTGCAGGTCCAGGCGGGGCGGGAGGGCCTCGGCCTTGGAGCCTGCATGAGGGTGGGCGGTTCGGGTCATGCTGAGCTCTGGCAACATGTAATCGGCTGATTATACGCACGATTCATCCTGCGCCGTTCCCGGCACCGCGTGCGGTCGGCACTGCGTGCGGCGGGGCGCGGGGCAGCAAGCCGATGCCATTCACGCGCCCGGCGTCGCCGGGTGTTGAAGTTAGTGTTGGTAAAAACGTGACACCAGGCTACGTTGCACGGCGCCCGTCGAAGTTGCACTATGCAGCCTCGAAATAATCCGGGGATGCGACGCAGATGCATGGCCGTGTTTGGTTGGTTTGTTTGATGATCCTGTCGTTACACGCGCAAGCAACCGTTCCCACCACGGTGGAGGCCTGCAAAGCCTGCCATGGCCCGCAGGGCATCAGCCGCAATCCCACGTTCCCCAACCTCGCGGGGCAGAAGGCGGAATACCTCGAAGTCCAGTTGAAAGCCTTCAAGGCCAAGGACCGCAGGAACGACTTCATGAACGCCATCGCCGCACAACTGAGCGAGGGCGACATTCACGAGTTCGCACTTTTCTGGTCGAGCCTGCCGGCCACTCCGACAGACGCGCCGCCGCCGTCCGGCCCCGCCGTGCCGTCGCGAATGACCTTGCCGGCCAACTTCCCCGCGGGGTTCACCGTGTATCAAACAGAGAATGAAGGCGACACAATCACGCGCCGCTACGCCAACTCCGTCGCATGGCAAGCCGCCAAGGCCCGCCAGCCGCTGCCGAGCGGCTCCATCATCCTGCAGGTTACCTACAAGGGCAGCGCCATTCAGTCCTATTCCGCCATGGAATCGCGGGTGGGCTGGGGCAATACAATACCCATGCTCCTGCGCAATGGCGACTGGGACTACGCGCTATTCTCCGCAGAGGGGACTCGACGCGACCAGTTGAACCAGGCACCCTGTCTGGCCTGTCACAAGCCCCAGGAAGCCAACAGTTATGTTTTCACGCTGGACGCGCTGCGCAAGGCCGCCGGTTAGATCACTTTGAAGACGACCCGGTACTGCTCGCAAGCGGCGACCGGATGCCCCAGGCGCAGGGCCGGTTTGAATTGATATTCGGACGCGATCCCCAGCGCGACGGCGTCCAGGCGCGGAAACCCCGAGCTGTGGGTCAGCGCCACGCTGTCCACGCGTCCTTCGGGTGAAACACAGATGTTGATGGTGACCGTGCCGCTTTCCCGCGCCCTCATTGACTCGTTCGAATAGCGGTCGATTCCACGTGGACCGGTAATTGGCCTCGGGCTCATCACTGGGACGGGATCGATCTTGGGCGGCGGACTGTCAACCGTAAAGGCCTCGGCGTGCAGATCCACCTTCTCAGCCCCACCGGGCGGCGGCGACTCTTGCCCGCCTGTAGCGTCAATCACGACCTGTAGAACCGGTAGTTTGAGCGGGCTGCTCGCCTGGAAGACAATGTCCGGAAATGCCGGTGGGCTCACCAGGCGCCGATCAGTGGGAAGGACATCTGCTTCAAGAACAGGATCATCGAATTGGCTGGAGGGAGTCGCTCCGACTGTCAGGAGATGAATGATGAGGACATGCAGCGACACAATCGCTGCCAATACCACGCCTCGTTGCGCGAACTCCGGTGCCTGCTTCAGACCGGACGCATTCATACATTACTGTTTTGCAGTCAACTCGCACTGCACTGCCGACCGCGTGGCCGCGGTCGCACAGTCCACAGTCTCAAACGGCTTCGTGTTGTCCCCGACAGGGATGAAGGCAACGAGCCCCTTGGGCTGCTGCGGACATTGCATCTCGATAACGTAACGTCGCCCCTGTCCTTCGCGCCCGACGTACCGAGTCTGCGCGGGCTCGCATTCCACGCCGTGTTCCTTGATAGCCTCGCGGAGCGTTTGCAGCGTCACCGGCTTGGTCACGGACGTCAGGGAGCACAGAATTCCCTGTTGGACGGCATCCTGACACCCCACAATCGCAAGTTGCTCCGCGACACTGGTCCGCGGAACCTCAATGACATACCCCTGGCCGCCCGCGCAGGCCACCTCCGAAAACTCCATGCCGTTTTTGTAACTGACGCCCACCCAGCGATAGTCGTTTACGTCGCAGGAGGTACCGGCTCCCTTCAACACCGACGCAGCCATGAGCTTGGTATCCCTGCGGCCCGACAGCTCGCAGGTGAATCCATCTGGAGCCACCCCCTTGGCCAGATCGGCTACGCGCGCTGCTTCGGCCGCAAAACACGAGATCGCTACGGGTTGTTGCGGCGGTTGTGACACCAGGAAATAACCTGTACCGGATTTGCACCCGGCTTCGTACACACTCACCTGAAGCATGTGTCCGCCGACTTCGACTTTGCCGCCGCCAGCCTGCTCGGCCTCAACCGGCTCGCAGGGAACTGACATCGCCTGAATGAGCTTCACGCTCTCCTTCAGCGCAAACTCCTTGTCCCATTTCTTGGCCTCTCGGTCCCGCGCCAGCAGTTTGAAGGGCATGTCGTGGTAGAGGTCGAACTGTTTCATCAGCGGCGTATCGCATCCGGCGATGGCTGGACAGGGTTGTGCGTTCGTTGGTGCGAACGGCGCCACCGGCGTGGAGGCTGGTGGCCCGGCCTGAGCCTCCACCCAACCGAGGAACACCACGAACACGAACGCCAACACAATGGTTGTAGAACGCATGCCTGCCCCCTCCTGTAACCAACGCCGCAACTATAAGCCGGGCCTGGGGATGATGGTAGCGCTAACTAAAGGGGGCGGGGGAGATTGAAATCAGTACAAAACCAGATCCGCTGGAATCGATCTACTCTGGGCTGACTTCAGAGAAGGGGCCGGCATCAGGCTGCGAGGTCGGGACGTATTTCTCTTCCAGGAGCCGGCCGTACCATGCAGTGTCGTGGCTGCGGGCCAACTGCCGCAGCACGTCCTCTACATAGATGAGCCGCGTTCGCGACTTCAATGCAGGTCCGACCAGGCTCATCGCCTCGTGGTATTGCTCGATCAGAATATCGTTGGCTCGCGGCAGCAGGAATCGGACTTCGTCGGTTTCGTGGCCGCTGCGGGCCGCCAGCCACAGGTGCTGATACACGTCCTGGAACTGATAGAAGCGGGCGCCTTTGTCGTCCCAGATCTGATCGGACACATAACGGTCGAGCACCGGCCGGTACGTCTCCTCGAGCTTGCGCGAGTGACGTCCCGCGCCTTCAGTTGTCCCGAACTCGCCTTCCGAAAGCTTCACCTCGCAATAGACCCAGGTGCGCTCGTCCACCATCCACTGCACATCGATCTGAGTGCGCTCATCCGGGTCCGCGGACTGCTCCAATTGCAATGACAGTACCGCCGGGGTGTTCAGAACCCGGGCGAGCTTCTCCGGGGCATGTTGGAACAGCGGAATGAACAGATTGAACGCAAACGCCTGCGAGGAATTCAGGTGATGAAAGTACCGGTGCAGTCGCAGCCCGTTGGCGGTCTGATACTGCATCACCTCCGCCCGGAAGGGCTCGAGGATATTCAGCCATTGCAATTTGGTCGGCAGAATGTGCCCGTAAGGCCGTTCGACCCCATTCGCAAGGAGATTACCGCTCTCGACGCCGCCGAGTCGTCCCCGTCGGTATTCATCGAGATGCGCCTTGAGCGTCTTTTCGTAGGTTTGCAGTGACAACAATCCGTCTCTTCGGGAGCTTCAGGCGGGTCGGCGGTTAGTTCACCCGATGTGGGTCGAAGATTCCGTGACGATGGTCTCGATCACGGGCAGGCTATAGTGAAGGGACGGCTTGGCCGCTGCCGAGGCCTTGCAGGCGGCAGGCCCTTGCAGGCGGCAGGCCCTTGGATGGGCGTGTTAGGCCGGATCCGAGGTCCGGGCTTCAATTTTGGGCCCGGAAATCTCAGACTAGGCGGATCTGTCCCCCAATTTCAGAGGCGCTCATGGCTGCCGGCCAGCCGACCGACGACCCCCGACCAAAGCCTTCCGTCTTTCTCAGCTATGCATCCGAAGACCGGCAGCTGGTTCAGGCTATCCGCGACGCGTTGCCGGGCCTGGGACTGGATGTGTGGTACGACGAGAGCGAGCTCGGCGGCGGCGAAGCCTGGGATCAGAAAATCCGCCGGCAGATCCGCGAATGCGATTTTTTCATGCCCGTCATCTCGACCCGGACCGAGGCGCGGGCCGAGGGCTATTTCCGCCGGGAATGGCGGTTTGCGGTCGAGCGGACGCTCGACATGGCGGACGATCACGTCTTCCTGGTGCCGGTTGTCATCGACAACACAGTCGGCGAGACGGCGCGGGTGCCCGAGAAATTTCTCACCGTGCAATGGTCGCGACTTCCCGACGGGAATCCGACTCCGGCGTTTGAAGCTCTTTGCCGGCGATTGGCCTCTGGCCAGACGGCTCCGCAGGCGCCGCCTCAAAGGAAGAAGGCAACGGACCCTGGCGCACGTGCCGCCCCCAGGCCCTCAAAGCCGCCGCCTCCACCCCCGGCGCAGATCCCGGAGTTTCCCCGGCAGGAGCCAGGACAGAACGCCCGGTTCTATGGGCAGGCGGCTGCCTGGACCATTCAGTCCGGCTGGATCGCATTCAAGCGATTACCCAGGTGGATACGCATCCTCGTGTACTGCTGGGTGGCTATTCTATTGATGAAGGGCTGTGATTCGGCTTCAGATCATGCACCTTCCAAGCGGGCAGCGAAGGCCGAAGCGGCCAGGGCTGAAGCCGATCAAGCCAGGGACGACGCGTTGGCCAAGGCGGACGCTGAGAAGATCAGGGCAATCACCAAACAATACATGACGGGCCCTGACAAGGCGGACATTGCCGGGTTGGCTGCGCAGATTGCTCGTCAGTTTTCCACCCCGGGCGGCGGAGCTGGGGCGAACGCCAAAAATAACCTCCTGGCAATTCCATTCAGCGCGCCCCCCGGCGATGAACGTGCCAAGGGCGTGGCGGACGCGGTGTTTGGACAACTGTTTGGAAAAGTTGCTATTGCGCAGCACGGACACATCCGTCTCAGCACCGACGCCTCGCTACCCGCCGATCCCGCAGCGGCCGGCGAACGCGGCCGCGCCGACCACTCCACCTATGTTGTCTACGGCGCAGTCGAGAACCAGTCTCTCAACGTGAAAGTCATCGAGTCGGAAGACGGTTCGGTGGACTGGTCCAAGTCATATCCCCTGGAAGGAGCCGACACCGCGCGTATTGCCGCGGAGGTGCAGGAGAACATCCCGGAGGATTGAAGAGATCACAGCGATTTGACTTCTCCGCCATCCATGCGCAACTGAGAGCCGGTCAACCACCGGGCACCCGGCGAAACCAGGAACGCCATCAATTCGGCGATCTCCTCAGGGTGCCCATACCGGGCAATCCCGGCCTCACGCGGAAACCGCTCAGTGGCCTCCTCGACACTCATGTTGTGGATCGAAGCCCAGTGCGTCAGGTAGGACTCGCGCCGCCCTGTCATCACCGGTCCCGGCAGCACGCTGTTGACCTGAACCGCGTCGGCAATCCCACGATCGGAGAACGCCTTCGCCAACGCAACAATGGCTGCATTGATCGTCCCAACAGCCGCATAAGGCGCTTTTGGAAACTGCGCCGAGTTGCCGGACATGAACACAACAGCCCCGTGGGTCTCTTTCAATGCACCCCACGCTGCCAATGTCAGTCGACGGGCGCCGTGCAACTTGAGCTCGAGTCCCTGTTGCCACTGCTCGTCTGTCATGTCAAACAGATCGATCTGTGGGACAGCGCCGGCAATGTTGAGCAGCGCGTCGATCCGTCCATAGGTGGCAAGCGCTTTATCAACTACCGTCCGGGCAAGCGCAGCCTGGCTCAGATCGGCGTCGACAACCAGTGCTTCGCTTCCCGTCGCTCGCACAGATGCCGCGGTCTCTTCGAGCCTGGACCGGTCACGTGCCACCAGTACCAGCCGGGAGAAGTCCGACGCCAGGCGGATCGCGGTCGCTCGCCCGATCCCCTGGCTCGCGCCGGTGATGATCGCGACCGATTGGGCTGTCCCGCTCATTTAGCCAGGACCTCACGGATGGCGGCCGCAATTTCGGTCGCATGTGTCTCCAGGGCAAAGTGCCCGGTATCGAAGAACCGGACTACCGCCTGAGGAATGTCCCGCTTGAATGCCTCGGCGCCCGGAGGGAGAAAGAACGGGTCGTTCTTGCCCCACGCAGCCAGAAAACGCGGCTGATGTGTCTTGAAGTACTGTTGGAAGCGAGGGTAGAGCGCGACATTGCTCTGATAGTCGCGCATGAGATCCAGTTGAACCTCGTCGGCACCCGGTCGTGCGAGGTAGAAGTTATCCAACGTGTAGCCATCGGGAGAGATGCGCGTCGTGTCAGATACGCCATGTGTGTATTGCCACTGCGTTGTCTGCGGCGCCAGGAATGCACGCAGCGCCTCGCGATTCTTCTGCGAAGGATCCTTCCAATAAGCCTTGATCGGGTCCCAACCATCGCTCAGTCCTTCCACATACGCGTTGCCGTTCTGCGAGATGATCGCAGTGATCCGCTCGGGGTGCGCCACCGCGAGCCGGAATCCTGTGGGTGCACCGTAGTCAAACACGTACACGGCAAATTTGTCGAAACCGATGACTTCAGTAAACCGGTCGATGACCCTGGCGATGTTGTCGAACGTGTAGTTGAATTTTTCCCGTGGCGGCATATCCGACTGGCCAAAGCCCGGCAGGTCCGGCGCTACGATGTGGAAGCGATCGGCCAGCTCGGGGATCAGGTCGCGAAACATGTGGCTGGAGGTGGGAAAACCGTGCAACAGCAGCAGTTTGGGCGCGCCCCGGGTACCGGCCTCCCGGTAGAAGATCTTGAAGCCGTCGACGTCCTGGGTTCGGTATTGAATTGACATGTTGGATTCCTCTCTCAGTGGCTGCTTGCTTTGACTGCGTCCAATATCGTGTCGACCACGGTTTCGGCGGCAGTGATGATAGGGACGTGATCGGAGTTGATTGACTTCAGCTCGGCTCCCATACGTTCGGCCATGAGCTGTTGGTTTTCCGGTATCAGCATGCGATCGTTCCGGGCCACCACATACCAGGCAGGCAGCTCTTTCCAGCGGGGCGGACCCACCTCGACGCTGATACAGGCGACTGAAATGGGGCGTTGCACCGCGGCCAGGATTGCCTGCTCGTCAGCCGTCGCATTGGGGGCGAAGGCGCTCGCGAAGGCATTTTCCGGAAGGTAGACCCAGCCGTTGTCATCCGGACCGATCTTTGGGGCCAGCGGATGCGGTGTTCCGCGGTACGCGGCCTCTGCAGCGGTCTCGCCTTCGGCTGGAGCCACTGCTGCGACATAGACCAGTGATTTGACGGCGGGATGTCGAGTCGCACTCACGGGCGTGCCGCCATAAGCGTGGCCTACTAAAACAACGGGACCGTCAACACGGCCGATAGCTCGTTCTATTGCGGCGACATCGTCGGTGAGAGTGGACAGCGGAAGTGGGGCGGCAACCGCATGCACGCCATGCGCCGCGAGTCCTGTGATGACCTTCGACCAACTCGATCCGTCAGCCCATGCGCCGTGTGCCAGAACAACGCTGATCTCTTTCCCTGCCATGTGACCTCCGGAAGTGCGTAACCGCATAAGAACGTGCAAGGAGGTTACGTTCAGATGACGTAACTTGTCAAGAGTATTTAGACCGGTTACAGTGAATCCATGAATACCGCTATCCCGGCCATTTTTGTGGCCGATTCACCTGGACTGGACTTCCTGAATTCGATCGCGACCCCCGTCGACACGCCGGTTGACTGGATCGGCACTGGAACGGGGCTGGTGGCGTGGTTGCGCCAGGCTCGGATTGTCCCGGCGCAGATGCTCGACAGGATAGAACAGAACACCACGCCGAAAGTCCTCGACAGCGTGGCCGCCCAGGCGCGCGAGTTACGGGAGTGGCTGCGACGTTTCGTGGTGAAACACAAGGGACGCCCACTGTCCGTCCGCAATGCTCAAGAGCTCGAGCCTCTGAACGAGCTTCTGCGACAGGACCAGAGTTACTTTCAAGTCGTGGTCGGCAAGGACGGCATCCGGTTGGACGCGCAACGCCGCTGGCCAACCCCGGACTCGCTGTTGATTCCCATCGCGGAAAGCATCGCGCGCCTCATCAGTGACGAAGACTTCACCCACATCAAGGCGTGTGAGGGGCACCTCTGCACGTTGATGTTTGCCGATCACACACGGGCGCACGGACGGCGCTGGTGCAGCATGGGAATCTGCGGCAACCGCGCCAAGGTGTCAGCTCATAGAAAGCGCCAGCAAGCGGCGCAATGAACCCAACACAACGCCTGCTCAGAATTTGTAGGTGACGCGCAGACCGATTGTGCGCGGCCGGCTGACGGTAATCGCCTTGTAGTCCGAATGGTAGTTGGCATACACCTGGGCGCGTGTATCCGACAGGTTTGATCCGTAGGCCTGTATCTGCCAGGCTTTTTCGCGCAGCCCGACCGCAGCATCGTACGTCGTGAATTCCGGCAACTGATAAGCTATCGAATTGCCCTGCAGGTCCAGGGAGAGCTTGTCGGTGGAGGCAAGCGATTGCGACTGGTGCGTGACACCGAATTGGGCAAATGCATGGTAGGCCCGCCACGGATACTCGTAGCGCACGCGAGCGTACCCCTGGAATACGGGCGCCGCGGCCAATTCGGCCCCCAGCGTTCCGGTTGGGTTTGCGACCGGACCTGAGTCGGCGGTCTTCAGACTGCTGAAGTCGATCCGGGTGCCGTCCGCCCAATGAAGCGCGGCTTCGCGCACGAGTTTGCTTCGATTGAAGCTGCCGCCCGTCTCGAAAAGGAACCCGGTCCAGACACGGGCCCGGAAGGTCGACTCTGCTCCTCGTACCCGGTACGTGCCGCCATTCAATACTGCGGGCGGAGTGATCCCGGGATCAGAAACGGGTGCCTGCACGTCACTCCAGTCTTCCTGGTAAATCGCGCCGTCCCATTGCAGCGTTCCAGACAGCCATTGCGCCTTCCATCCCAGCTCGTTGTTGACCAGGTGGTCGGGGTAGATGATCCGGGATGGCTGCCAGCCGCCGTGAGCGGCCGCTGTCGCCTGGTAGCTCGCCGGATTCAAGGGGACCGCGAGCGGCGAGGTCAGGGGAGTCGTGAGTGGTCGGTTGAAGCTCCCAGGCCGAAAGCCCTGCGACCACGTGTAGTATATGAGCGAGTCACTGTTGACCCTCCAGGTCAGATTGACGCGGCTGGTGAAGCCCGCGTTGGTCGGGTGCAGGCCCTCCGCATCAATGTTGGCTGTATCCTGATTCACGCATGGGTTGGGCGCCGCCGGATTGAAGATGATCTGGCAACCGAAACTACCGACGGATGTACCCAACAGCGAGTCGTGAATATCGAAATACCGCGTGCCGGCCGTGAGCGTCAACGATTTCGGAATCAACTCGAAATCGGCCGACACATAGGCAGCTCGCTGCGTATACCTGCGGGTGAAATCGTTGAAGAAAGCATCCCCGGCTGGACGGGTATTGGGGTCGTTGGTCGTCGCCGGGTGGCCGTCTATCAGGGTGGCGCCTGGCTCCGGCTGACACGTACACACGACCCTGCCGTTCAGCAGCCAGTATCCGGTAGGGGGCGCGATGGGCTGGAAGTAGGGTATCGCTGTCAGATAGTACCAGTCAGTCTGGTCCTGAATCCGGAAGTCCTCATAGAAGAGCCCGCCGACTGCGCGCAGGCGCCAATGCTCCGGTGTTGAGACACGCAGCTCGTGACTTTGGTGGGTGTTGTGAATGTGGTCCCGCCAGGTGGCGCTCGGAGTGAAGCACTGCGCGGCAGCCGGATCGGGCGAACCCGAGGCCGCGGTGGGATTGGCGCACTGATAGTAGTCGGCGTACAGGCCGCGCGCGTATTGTGTGTAGTCCTGCTGCTGTTCAACCGTTCGCACCAGATACCCGCCCGCATACAGGACTTTGAGCGCGCTGATGCGACCCTGAATCGTCAGTGTTGCATCCTGGAATCGATCCTTCAGGTACGAGGGATTGAACTGTTGCACCGACAGGTCCGGCTGCGGCACACCGGCAGCGTTGGCCGCCATTTCCGCAAACACGCCATCCGCTTCCATGTTCTGATAGGACAGTGACAGCAGCGCGCTCCAATCCTCGTTGGCCTGGTAGAGGCCCTGCAATCGGGCGCCTTTGTGCGTAACGGGATTGAAGTCCCGGCGGGCGAGACGCAAGTTGTTGATCGCGATACTGTTGATAGGCACCTTGCCGTCGGCATAGGCGTAGTGGATGCCGGCATCCGAGTCGGATCGCACGAAGGTCGAAGGAATATTGTCGATGTAGCCGCCGCGCTTCTCGTCATAGAGCAACGCGCGTGCTGCAAACCTGTCCTCCACGATCGGGACATTGATGACAACGTCCGCATTGCGACTCGGAGCGCCGTAGCGGGTCCATGCATATCCGAGGTCGACCTGGCCTTCGACCCGATTCACCTTGGGCTTGTTGGTGATGTATCTGAGCACGCCGGCCTGGGCGCCCGCACCGAACAGGGTGCCCTGGGGACCTTCCAGGATCTCGATTCGCTCGAGATCCACGGTGTAGACATCGAGGTTGTGGTTCGGGAACTGCGCGGACTGCTCATCCAGGTAGACCGCAACATTCGAGAAAGCACCGCCGATGATGACCGCCTGCTGTCCGGGCTCGACCGTGGCGAGCCCGCGCACATAGATGTTGTTCTGTCCGGGGCCGACTCCATGCGCGGTGACACCCGGCAACGCGCCTACAAAATCGTCGAAGGTGGTAGCGTTCAGCCGGTCGAGCTCGGATCCCGTCAGTACTTCAACGGTGATAGGAACATCCTGTAGTTCCTCTTCTCTGCGGCTCGCGGTGATCACGACTTCGTGCAACGCTCCGGGCACCGCGGGTGTCGCATCCACCGGCCTGGGCTTCTCGTAGCGGAAAATGCGGATACTGTTGGCGGTGAGGTATTTGAAGCGCAGGCCGGTGCCGCGCAGCAGTTGAGTCAAACCTTTCATGGGTTCGAGTCCGGCCGGAATCGGATTGGACCTCGACTCGCCGACCTCCTCGGAGACGTACACGAGCTGCAGACCGGTTTGATTGGCGAAGGCAGCCAGGGCCTGGGCCAACGGCTGTGCTGCGATCTCCGAAACGAGTACCGGCGGCGCCGCGGGTTGTGCGAATACGGAAGAAGCGCAACCCAGCGCCGCTGGCGCACACGAGCACGCGGTACGAATCAAGCCTGTTACAGCCGCCGCAAGCTTCAGCGGATCCCCTTGTGATGACTTTGCCCGGATACCACAATCTGCGTGGCGGTTTCTTCCACCTGGACACCCTCCAGACTACGCAGGAAAGCAACGAATGCAGCGGTGTCGTCCGTTGTAAATATTCCGCTGACACGCAGACCTCGCAATTCAGGCGTCGTTATTGCAATCGACTTCATTGCGTAGCGGTTGAACTCCGCGGCGACCTTCTCGAGAGGCTCGCGATCAAAGGAAATCTGCCGATGCAACCAGGCGGTGGCGCGCCCGGCGTCCACGGAGGCAGGTGGAAACATCATTCCCCCGTCCGTGACGCGAGCTTGTTGACCCGCCCGGACGTGCAGCGCGTCGCTGTTCGGTCCAGCGCTGGCAGACCGAACCTCGACTTGCCCTTCGATGACGGTAATCAGTGTTCCAGCCTCCGTGAGGCGCACATCGAACCGGGTACCCACGTCGATGATCTGCGCGGCATTCGTTGTTACCCGGAAGGGGCGCGCACTCTCGTGAGTTACCTCAAATACGGCCTCTCCGCGGCTCAGGCCCACCGAGCGCTCCTGTTTGCTGTAGCGGATCGTGATCTCGCTGTCGGTGTTCAAATGCACAACGGACCTGTCGGCCAGGAGGTAGCTGCGCTGTTGTCCATGGCCGGTCTGATAGTGACTCGTGGTCACCTCATCAACGAGAGACGCTGTGGGAGCTGGAGTGTGGTTGTAAAACAGGACGAGAGCACTCGTCAGGAGCAATGCAAACGACATCGCGACGACAGTAAAGCGCCAGCCCCGCCAGACGCCGTCGTTCGTTCTCGGATTGTGCAGCGGCCTCAGGGACTCAATCGTCGAGTCAGATTCGTTGCGCGCGCGCTCAATCAAAGCATCAACTGAATGCGCCGAGAGGGTGCAGGCGCGCCGCAAGTCGCGCCCGATGACTGCGATCGCCAGGTACTCTTCCACGTGGACAGGGGATGTCTTGAGCCAATCGGTGAATGACTGCCGTTGCTCGGGCGTCATACCGGCCCGGTTTGCGACAAACCAATCGGCCGCCCGTTGGGTGATCAGTTGCCGAACCTGCTCATTGGTAGCACTCATTGGCTCACCCCAATCGCGCCATTCGCTTGCGGCAATGCGTCATCGCCTGGCTCAGGTACTTCTTCACCATGTGAGCCGAGATGTCCAGCCGCTGCGCGATTTCTTCATAACTCAGTCCGTGCCAGTACTGCAGAACCACCGCGGCATGGCACTTCGCGGGCAGTTGCCGCAAAACCTCCTCTAACCTCTTGATTCTCTGTTCAGTGTCCAACTCGTTGCCGAAGCTGGGAAGCTCCGCCAGCTGCTGTTGGATCAAGGCATCGTCAATGTCGAGAGCCGTTCCCGCCCGACCCTCGAGCCGCGAGTGCTCCTTGGCCAGGTTGCTTGCAACCGTATAGAGATAGGCTTCCGGATTCTCGATGATGGAGGCGTCCTCGAGACGCAGGATCCGCAGATAGACCTCCTGGGCCAGCTCCGCGGCGTCCGGCTGTTTGCGCACACGCCGGCCCAGAAATGCGCGCAGCGCCCCGCCGTGCTCTGCAAAGAGCTTTGCCACCAGGGTGTGCTTGCTGTCGGCCATCTCAGTAGATGAGTCGTTTTTCGCCGGTTCGGGTACCTGAAAATTTCACGGTACCCGAAATTCCAGGATCCCACTCACACACAACGACTCCCCACAATACAGGCCAATGACATGATCACCCAAATCTTCGTCAGGACTACTCGGCTTCGCGGTGTGTTTGCCGCCCTCGTTGCCGTCAGTTGCCTGCTTGCCGCAAACCCGACGCAGGCAGGGAATCCCGAGGTAACTGTCGCGATTCATGTCGACGCACACGGGTTGGATCTGACACAAGAAGGGAGCGCGCGAAAGCTCTATCGACGGATCAAGTTCGCGGCGTGGGTAGCGTGTACCCATGCGAACCGAGTTGCGCTGGCCCCGGAAGACGATCCCATGAAATGCGCAGATCAATCGCTGAGCCGTGCAATCCGTTCGGTCGCTGTCCCGGCGCTCACGCGCATCTACCTTGAAACGCACACGCTCCAACAGGCGGCTGTGGCGGGAATCACCGTGCCGTTAGCAACAAACGACAACATCAGTGGAGGTTGATATGAAATTCACAACGAAAATGATGATAGGTGCTGGATTGTTCGCTGCCGGGTCTGTCGGCCTGGTGGTTGCCACTCCGATCGTCGGGCTCACCTCTCCGTTCCTGTCGATTGGCGCGGACTCCAAGCCGATTGACACGCACGGCGTCACTCAGGCGCCGGATGGGGACTGGTTCAACGTGAGGCTCACGACCGACGGACCTTCGAACATTGCGTTCCAGGAGTTCGCGATCGCCGCGAACGGTCACAATGGTTGGCACAGCCACCCCGGCATGGTGGCCGTGACTGTTGTGTCAGGGACGATCCAGTGGTACGACGAGAATTGCAGGCCGACTACCTACAAAGCCGGCGACTCGTGGACCGAAGGCAGCAGGCCTCACTATTTTCGCAACATCGGCGAAGCTACGGCGCAGCTCACCGCCATATTTGTTGTGGCGAAAGGGGCTGCGTATCGTACTGATCGCACGGCTCCCGCGTGCGCAATTGGGTTGGGATTGGAGTAGACAGTCATAGCTTCACCTTGATGCCGGCGAACGCGCCCAGGCTCGGCTGCAGAAACCCCGTGGGATTCTGGTAGTGCCGATCAAACAGATTGTCCACGCGCGCAAAGACGGCCAGGTTTGCGTTGATGTCATAGCCACCCGATAAATTGACAACCGTGTAGGACGGCGCATCCAGTCTGGGAATCGAGAAATCCCGGTTGCCGTCAACCCACGAACTGACGGTCAACGCCGTTGCATTCAGCGATACCCCCGGCGTTGGCCTCCAGTTCGCATCAACGCTGACCTTGTGCCGAGGTCTCCGCAGCAATTCCTGGTGCAGGACGTCGTCAGTCGCCTGTGTGTAGGTATAGTCAGCCCGGAGGGACAGAGTTTTGAGCGGTTCATACGCGACGAAGCTCTCGAAACCCTCGGTCGTCGCTCGTCCGATGTTGGCGTAGCTGATGCCGGTTTCGTCAGTGGTGATCAGGTTGCGCAGCCGGTTGTGGAAGTAGGTCACACCGGCACTGACCACACCTTCAATGAGCGATTGCTCGAGGCCGACGTCGTACCCGACGCTGGTCTCCGGCTTCAAACGCGGATTGGCAAAAAAGAACGGCGGAAAGTCCTGGAACAATTCGCTCAGGGTGGGAGCCTTGAAGCCGCTTCCGACGCTTGCCTTGAGCTTCGTCCCGCTCGCGGTGAATCGATACATGGGAGCCACACGGTAGGTGGCTTTGCTGCCGAACAGGCTGTTGTCGTCATACCGTACGTTCACAGCCGAGAAGAAACTCTCGCCGAGCTGTGATTGCAGCTCCCCGTAACCGGAGTTGATTCGAATGCTCGCGGACAGAGGCTGGCTGATTTCGTCGCGGGCGTGCTCGGCACCGAGGACAACCGTTTCGGACGGAGTCAGCTTGATGGCTCCGCGCCAATCCACCTTGGTGCGCTCACCCGTATCCAGGCTCAACGGAAAATCGGGCTCAAAAATCGCAGTCCGCTTGCGGGTGTAGGCGACTCCCAGAGTCTGATCGAAGGTGCCCTCAAACAATACGAGGTGGCCGAACGCCCGGGCGTAATACTCGGAAGTATTGCTCGCAGTCTGCTCGCGCGCCGGGAAGCTCGGATCCGGAAAGTTGCTGAAGTCATCCCCGGTATTGCGTAAATGCGTATCCGAATAACGCGCCACCAGTCCGAAGTCGAAGTCGCTCGTGACGTCGTAGCCGAGCTTGGTTGAGGCTGTGAGATTGTCGTAGTCGTCGTCGTTCCGTCGTTCTCCCGGTAGCAGCAGATTGCGGGGCGTTACCGGGATCTCCCCGGAGTGGAAGTGCTCGATGTTGGCACTGTAGTGAAACTGGCTGGCCGAACCGCTGATGCTTCCAGTTTGATTGAACGTATCGAAGGAGCCGCCCTCGAGCGAGCCTTGCAGGCGCGTTGGTCCGGATCCGCTTCGCGTGATGATGTTGATCACGCCGCCGATCGCGTCGGACCCGTACAGACCGCTTTGCGGTCCCCGAAGGATTTCGACTTGCGCAATATCCTGAGTCAGAAACTGTGCGAAATCGAAGCTTGCATTCGGACTGCTGGGATCGCTGACGTCAATGCCGTCGACGAAGACCTTGGTGTGATTCAAATTGGTGCCGCGCATGAAAACCGACGTCTGCCCACCGGGTCCCCCCGTCTGGACGACGTTGAGTCCGGGGACATTTCTCAGGACATCCGGCAGCGTGCGCTGCTGTTTGAGCTCTATGTCTTCGCCAGTGATGACGGTTACGCTGCTGGCGATCTGAGATTCGGGCGTTGGAACCTGGGTAGCCGAAATGACGACCGGTTCGGGTGCGACATCCTCGGCGAACGCGTGAAGGGCAACCAGTGACAGCCCCATAGCGGACAGAATGGAACGCGGCGCGCGCATGCAAACTCCTCATTGTTATTTCAATGAGTTGCCGCGCAGATACGTGCAAACACTGTGAGGTGCGACGACAACTCCACCGTGTCGCCGCAACGGATGACCCGTAGCTCCCCGCACACCCCGGCCGGAAACTGGACGACGGTGCGAGGCAGGTCTCCTGGCTCCCGGGTCGTCGCTTTCGTCCGCCTTCCCGAGAGCTCAAAGCCTCAGTGGCGTATCGGACGAACGCTCGCCGGTTACAGTTGCGGGGGCAGCCGCGAATTCCAATCGCGTTCCCTTTTCATTCCCGCGGACGAAAACGTCCGCCGGAAACCTCGCACACCCAAATCGGCGCGGAGTATATACCAGTTGACGCCGGCCATCGGGCCACAATATCTTGTGCTTACCAGCGGTGCCTACCCCAACAGGTAGGCCTAAGAGGGAATCCGGTGCATAACCCGGAACTGCCCCGCAGCGGTAATTGGGAACGAACGGCGAATTGGCACTGAGCTCCAGGGAGCTTGGGAAGCCCGCCGAAGTAGGTGCGCCTCGCAAGAGGACGCGAGCCCAAGAGTCCGAAGACCTGCCGCGGTGTCGCATCCGAAATGGATGCGGCCAACTGCAATCGGCTCTCGTGGGAGGAGCTTTGATTTCCGACACTCTGCGGCGGACGCGTGCGTTACGCGTAGGTATTCTTTCGTTCAGCGCTTTCTGTGTACATGAATCCGTCCGGGCAGACGAGCCCGCGGATAGTCTCGAGGAAGTGCTCATCAGCGGCCATCAGCTCGAACAGTCGCTGCCCCAACAACTCGAGCAATATGGCACGCGCGTCGATATCGTCAGCAACGAGTCGATTCGCAACGGCGGATTTCTCGATGCCGCGCAAACCCTGCAGGCCGCGCCCGGATTGTTCGTCCAGTGACATCCTCCCGCGCCTGAAGACGCGGGATTCCTACGGCGTTCAGCGGCTGCATTGTGCAGCTCCTGAATCGCTTCGGCGGGTTCCTGCTGCTGGCGATCTGACTGCATCGCTCACTTCACAGGCGCAACGGGCGTGTCCCGCCCTGAGAATATTGATCGCGCCGACCCGATCGGCGTGGTCCTCGAAGCCGCATTCAACGCAGTCGAACCGTTCTTGGGTCCGCCGGTTCTGCGCCGAGACATGGTCGCATTGCGGACATCGCCGGCTCGTATTCTGCGGCGGTACGAGGATCAGCTCACCCCCGTTCCACGACAGCTTGTATTGCAGTTGGCGGCGGAACTCGAACCAACCCTGATCGAGGATGGATCTGTTCAGGCCGGTCTTGGCCCGAACATTCTTACCCGGAGCTTCGATTGAACCGGCCGCCGACCGGGACATGTTTCGCACCTGCAAGTCCTCGATACACACCATCGCGTGGTTTTGGCTGATCGCGGTCGAGGTCTTGTGCAGGTAGTCGCGGCGGGCGTTAGCAATACGGGCATGGATACGCTGGACACGGCCTCTCCCCTTCTTCCAGTTGTGGCTGAACTTCTGCTTGCGGCACATCGCCTGCTGCCCTTTGCGTAAGGCGGTGGCATGCCGCTTGAAACTGTTGAGCGGGGCGTAAAAGCGACCGTCCGAGAGCGTGGCAAACCGCACCACGCCCAGATCGATACCAACCGCGCCGCCACGCGGCAGGGGCTGCTCGACCTCTCTCTCGGTCTGGATGCTCACGAACCACTTGCCACACGAGAGAATGACAGTGACATTCTTCACCGTGCCGAGCACCTTGCGGCTGTTGCGGTAACGCAGCCAACCGAGCTTGGGCAGGAACAGGCGCGAGTTCACCTGATCGAGCCTGATCTGCTTCGCGTCGGGATAACGGAAGCTGTCGTGCTGCCCCTTCTTCTTGAAACGCGGAAACTCGGCACGCTTGGCGAAGAAATTAGTGTAGGCCCGCTCCAGATCCTTCAGCGCCTGTTGTAGCGGGTGCGTTGGTGCATCCTTCAGCCAGGATGTCTGCGTCTCGCTGCGCCACTGGGTGAGCCGCTTGCACAGTTCGACATAGTTGAGCTTCTTCTCGCCCGCATCAAAACGCGCCTTCTGCAAGGCGAGTCCTTTGTTGTAGACAAAGCGGCACGAGCCTGCGAAGCGGCGCATCTGTTGCCGCTGCGCGCCATGGGTGCGAAGTTCGAACTTGAAGGCCTGCAGGCGTTTCACGAACCTATGATACGGTTGGTCTATGCGCAATGAAAGCAACATTCGGCGCGATAAACACTACATTTTCAACATTGGGTATTCGTATCAAACTCTCGCCGCCGTGTGTTCGACGCACGTGAAATCCACGCCCCGCGCGACATCTTCGCCGCCGTCTGCTCGGACGCGCAGGCTACGCGGGTGGAAATGGACGGCGAAGACGACCACGCCGAGGTTGTCTGGACGTGCCAACCGACGGTCCGTATGACTGCAGTTCCCGCTATCTTTTCGTCAACCAGGGATTGCCGCTGACCGCGTCGATTCGTTGATCTCGCCACTGGCGCATCCGTCAACCCGATCTCTCAGGATGTAGCCGCCCGATGGGGCGCGGCACCGCAATTGCTCGGGCGGATCACTTACGACCAGTGGACAATTCAGGGCGGCCACGGTCCCGATCGGCCGCTGTTACATTACGCTCTGAAAGATGCTCGCGGCACCGAACTGTATGTCTGGCTCATTCGAGCCGCCGCGCGGATGTTGTACAGGTGCAGTCCGCACCTCTGGCCGGGAGACTCTTCATGATTGTCCAACGCGCCACCGGCGAGCGCGCCCGGCTGGACGAGTTGGCCAATCCCGCGCCTCTGTCTCCCGGGGAGTTGCGGTCGATCGCGGCAACGATATCGTCATCGGGATACTCGCTCGAGCGTCTGGACCACGAAGACGACTATTACTTCAGCCACCACCGAGAGCACGCCCGCTTACCGGCATACCGTTTGATCGCACAGGACAGCGGGCACACCCGTTACTACATCGACCCGGTTTCAGGCGATATCCTGCAGAAAGTCGCTCGAGACAATCAGTGGTACCGCTGGCTGCACCAGGCGCCGCATCGCTTCGATTTCTCAAAAGTGGCCCGTTCGCGGCCACTATGGGACGTACTCACTCTGGCTTTGCTCAGCGGTACGACAGTAGTCTGTGCGATCGGGGCCTACCTGGGCCTGAGGCGTTTTGGGAGGACTCTGCATGCGCCATCTGACGATCTCCGTGGACGATGACCTGGCCGATACCTTCGACCGCCTGGTGAAGGAGAAGGGCTATGCGAGCCGATCGGAAGCCTTCCGCGACCTGCTGCGCGGCGCTATTACCGACCAGAGAATCGAGAAGGAGGCGGCGAAGTACTGCGTAGGGGTGCTGAGTTACGTCTACGACCACGACGAACGTCAGTTGGCCAAGCGCCTGATGAGCATGCAACACGACCATCACGATGTAACGGTCTCCACCATGCATTCCCACCTGGATCACCACAATTGCATCGAGGCGGTGATTCTGAAAGGGCCCATGGATGATGTCGTCAGATTCGCGCAATCGGTGATTTCGCAGAGCGGGGTGCGCCACGGCAATTTCCATCCGATTCCGATCGAAATGGAGCCGGGGAAGGGTAAGCACCACACTCACCTGCACGCCCGTCCGCACACCTGAGGCGGGGCACATTCTTTAATCCGGCCTGCATCCAGGCACCCCTGGAGCGCGTACTGGTTATGAACAGTTCGCTAAATTTCATGACAGTGTCGCATCCGCATGCTGATATGATTTTATACAAATTCGTCATAGCTAAATCGCGATCGAACGAATGCAGCGCGTCAGGATTACACATCGATCTGTCGCCGCGGCGCTGCTCGCCGGCGCGGCTGCTGTCTCTTTCGCAGGGGAGCCCGACGAAGCGGGCGACGCGCTGCCGACGGTAACGGTGGTGGGTACAGGCGTCAGCAACATGGACGCTGCCTCGGTCGGAGATGTAGGTCACGATGAAATTGCCAGTCAACCGCTGCTACGACCGGGTGCCGTACTGGAAAACGTGCCGGGGCTGATCGTTACGCAGCATTCAGGCGAAGGCAAAGCCAACCAATACTTCCTGCGAGCGTTCAATCTCGACCACGGGACCGACCTCGCCACCGAAGTCGATGACATGCCCATCAACATGCCCACCCATGCGCATGGGCAGGGCTACACGGACCTGAATTTCCTCATCCCCGAGCTGATCTCCGACCTGCACTACAAGAAAGGTCCCTACTACGCAGACGAAGGAGACTTTGCCACCGCGGGTGCCGTGCGCATGGACTTTCTGAATGAAGTTCCCAACTCCGCCACGTTCGGCATTGGTGAGGACGGTTACCGCCGCGGACTGTTGATGGGGTCAACAGGACTGGCTGGAGGCACGCTGTTGGGTGCCGGCGACGTCTATCACAACGATGGCCCATTCGATAACCCGGATGATTACAACCGTGTGAACGGCGTGTTGCGCTATCACCGGGGCACGGCTTCGGACTTCTGGACGATCACCGCCATGGGGTATCACGGCAAATGGAACTCAACCGATCAGGTTCCCCAACATGCCATTACCGACGGGCTCATCTCGCGGTTCGGCACGTTGGCACCCACCGACGGTGGCGAGACGAGCCGCTACAGCTTGTCGTTCAACCGCGTGCGCAGGTCGAATGACGATCAGGTCCAGCTCTCAGCGTACGTGATCAAATACAAGCTGGATCTGTACTCGACATTCACCTATGACCTGGTCGACCCCGACAATGGCGATCAGATGCTGCAGCACGACGATCGCACCGTGTATGGGTTCAAAGGCTCGAAGACCTGGTTTACGAAAGTCCTCGGCATGGATATGTCCAACCTGATCGGCGTACAGGCCCGGTTCGATGACATCGAGGATGTCGGGCTGTTTCACACCTTTCAGCGCAAAGTCCTGGGCACCGATCAGAACGCGAGCGTCCAGGAATCCAACGGCGCCATCTACGTCGAAAACACGACGCATTGGCTGGATAAGCTGCGCACCGTGGTGGGCCTGCGCGAGGATGAGTTCAGTTTCGACGTCAAAGACAAGATGCTCAACGCCGATGGCAGTTGCGACATCAACAGCGACCCACTCGGCTGCAACACCGGGGACAAGCGCGCCAACATACTCAGTCCCAAGCTGGGTATCACCATCGGCCCATGGAACACCACCGAGTTCTTCATCACCTTGGCCGCGGGGTACCACAGTAACGACGCCCGCGGCGTGACCCGCAGCGGTGAGAATCCTGACACGCCGGCCGCAACGCCCCTGACGCGCGCCAAGAGTGCTGAAATCGGTGTTGCCACGAACATCATTCCTCAGTGGCACACCAGCCTGGATGTATTCCTGTTGAAGCTGAAAAGCGAGTTGGTCTTCGCAGGGGATGCAGGTACGACCGAACCGAGCGGCTCAACTACCCGAACGGGTCTCGAGTGGGGCAACACGTTCCGGATCAATAACTGGCTGCGCGCAGACCTGAATGCAGCGTTTTCCCGTGCGCGCTTCGATCATGATGTTGATGCCGACGACACTGGTTGTGGGGACGCCGCTGCCGGCTTTGGCTGTGTTGTGACCCCCGCGATCGTAGGACGCTATATCCCGAACAGTCCCACCAATGTCATCGACGCCGGGTTGACCGCAGAGCATCCTTCGGGCTTCTTTGGCTCGATCCGTGCGCGCCACTTCGGCGAGTCGCCGCTGGTGGAAGACAACAGCGCCAGATCATCGGCCTACACTACCTTTGATCTGCAAGTCGGCTATCAGCAGCCGCAAAAATGGCTGCTGGCAGTCGATGTCTTCAATCTGTTCAACAAGAAGTGGGACGACATCGAGTACTACTACGCCTCCCGGCTGCAGGGCGAGCCGGCTGCACGCCCTGACTTCGTGGTCCACCCAGGCGTACCTCTGACAGTCCGCGCCCACTTCCAATACTTTCTATGAGCCGCCCTTGAGTTCATAAACGAGCTTTCCACCCAGGTAGGTACGTTCAACCTGCAGGGTGAGGATCTGCTCGTCGGGGACAGTCATAATATCGCGATCCAACACGATCATATCCGCGAGCTTTCCGGGCTCGAGCGTGCCCTTGATATTCTCCTCCCACGACAGGTAGGGTCCGTTCGCCGTGTACATGCGAATCGCTTCCAGCCTGGACACTCTCTCCTCCTCATAGCCATGCCGGACACTGTCGGAACCGCGACGGGTGGTTGCAAAATACAAGCCGACACGGGGGTCGATGGGAAGGTTATCGGATCCGAAAGCCACGAAGATTCCGAACTTCTTCGCCGGTGTGGCGACCGAGTTGTTATGGGTGACCCGCCAGTCATCCAAGGTCTGGTTGTAACGACCTTCCAGGGTATAGCCGAAATTGGGTTGTTGGGCGATGAGGATCTTGTCCTTCGCCATCGTGGCCATGGTGGCATCGGGGGGCATGATCGTGAAATGATCGGTAAACCAGCGGCGGTTGGCGCCTGTGTGATCGATTCCGGGGTATTTAGCGAGCCCCTTGTCGTAGGCAACGATGGTCTGTTGGATCGCGGCATCGCCGATACAGTGCAGGCCCATCTGCCAACCAAGGCTGGCTGCGGTGTCGACCATCTCTTGTAGTTCCGTGTCCGTGTAGCGCCCTTTGCCGCGAAATCCCGGCAGTCCCTTGTAGTCCGCCAACGTCCAGGCCGTGGGTCCGGTGAAACCGCCGTCGACCGCATTTTCGCCAATAGGACCGAGTCGGACCTTCTCATCGCCGTAGCCGGAGTGGTGCGGATAGGCTTTGAGTCGCTCGGGTCCGGGATAGGAGATGTAAAGCGTGGCGCGTGGAATGTCAGTCTCGGCCGCGATGGCCTGAAAGCGCCGGAACGTCAATCCGGGACCGGAACCTGGAACGGCGATTCCGCCCTGACCAACGGGCTCATCGTTGAGGGTCGTCGTGGCGGATTCAAAGCTGGTAATGCCGAGCGCAAACAGATGCTTCAGCGAGGCGATATAACTCGGGCGCAACGCTTCGAATGAGTCGAGGGGGACATGCCTGCCAAAGAGATCGATCTCCCGGATGATGCCGTTGGGCTCGCCGTCCGCGGTGTGCTCAATCAGCCCGGATTTCGGATCAGGTGTATCGCGATCGACGCCGGCGATCTTCAATGCCAGTGAGTTCCCGACAACCGAGTGGCCGCCGGCACGTGTCAACACAACGGGATTGTTCGGGGCGGCAGCATCGAGGTCCTGGCGGGTCAGGTTGCGCTTTTCGACGAGCTGCGCCTCGTCCCAGCCGTATCCGGTGATCCATTCGCGTGGACCCAATGCGCTGGCTTTTGCACGCAGCATCGCTTGGATTTCTTTGATGGATCGCGCTTTGTCGGGCTCGATATCCCGGTGGGAAAGCGCCGTGATGTGAAGGTGGGTGTCCATGAAGCCCGGCATCAGGACACGGCCGTGGAGATCGACGCGGGTTGGCGCGGCGTAGCGTTTGGTCAGTTCGTCGCCGCCGACGGCGAGGATCCTTCCGTCCCTGACAGCCACCGCACTCTTGATGGAAAACGCAGGGTCGACCGTCAGCACCTTGCCGTTGTAGAGAAGCAGGTCGGCTTTTTCCTGGGCTGCCGCGGGCACCGTGGCTGCCAACACGATCAGAATCAGCCCACTTCTGTGTCTTGCCATGGTTCCTTCCCCTGGGGTGATCCATGGATCGTCTCACGTCTGCAAACGATGTTTTCAAAAAATGAAAGCATGGTTTGCAAGGTGGAACTGAGCGGTCATCCCAACCGTCATTACCTGCAAATGAGAATGCGCTGCCTATGGCTGTTGCTCGCCTGCCTGGTGACATCGATTGCCGCCAGCGCACCGGCCGTTTGGGCGCCCCATGAGCTGATCGTCAACCTGCATGACCTGCCGAAGCACTACAGCTGTGACGACCTCTGGTACAAGTTCAGGGCAATCCTGCTGACCCTGGGCGCCCGCCAGGATATGGAAATACTGCCGTACCGCTGCGAAGGATATTCGCCCCAGGTGCAATTGAAGTTTTCCGCCCCGCGACTGGTGCAGGGTGCCAACGCCCGCTGGTCGGACCTGACCGCGGTCACCCGGACTGTGCAGATAGCACCCGGTTCACCGGACAAACTGGATAACGGTGATTGCGAGCTCATGGCCCAGGTCAAAGGGAGCCTGCTGACGTATCTGGGCGAGCGGATCGTCTCGTATCGGCTGCCATGTCAACAGCCCAGGGAAGCTGGCCAACCCGCGTTCGCGGTGACGCTGAAAATCCTGGTGCCGGTGCCGGCGGCGGTCGCTTCCAGGTAGAGGAACACAATGATCCGATTCGGTTGTCTTCTGTTGTTGAGCGTCGCGGCGGGTTGGTTCTCCGGGGCGTGGTGCGGAGCGTCCGCCGCGACCTCGGCGCCAGGGAGTAGTCACTTCAGTGAACAATATGGCTGCGAGTACGGCTATCGGGAGGTAAACCGACGTTGCATCGCGGTGCAGGTGCCACTCCATGCCTACATCAACTCCATGGGCGACGGTTGGTCTTGTGACCGCGGGTTCAGCCGCCAGGAAGATGGATGTGAGGCCACGGTGATCCCCCCAAATGGCCATCTGACTACATACGGGTGGGAATGCGATCGGGGATTTCAGCAAGTGCGACTTCAGTGTCAGAAAATACAGATCCCGACGCATGCGTTCGTGGTCAACGACACATTCACTGTTGGATGGGAATGTGCGCGCGGATTTGCCCGGGCCGCGGATCGCTGCACACCGGTGCCGGTCCCTCAGCATGGATTTCTAACAGCATCCGGTCACGAGTGGGATTGCGAGCGGGGTTACGCAAAACGGGACCCGGGTGAGTGCATGCGACTGACAGTCCCCGCTACGGCGCACCTGGATGATTCCGGCCATGAATGGGACTGCAACCACGGCTTTCAGCGGATTGGCGCCCGATGTGCCGCGATCAGGGTGCCCGTGCACGCATTTCCCACAGGACTCGCGGAGCTGCAGTCGTGGCAATGTGAGCGGGGCTACGCACGTAACGGCAGCTTCTGTGCGGAGGTCCATGTCCCGGAGCATGCGTACCTGAATGACACCGGCGACGGCTGGACCTGTGAGCGGGGTTTCAGCCCGGAAGGTCAGTCGTGCTCGCAACTGAGCCTGCCCGGGAATGCACACCTCGATGCCCGCGGCAATGAATGGTTCTGTAACCCGGGCTTTGAGAAGCAGGGCAGCCAGTGTGCCCCTACGGATTCTGCGGCGTTGGCATCGGCTCACTGACGTCGTCGCTGGCGAGGATTCTCCGTGTGTTGTATCGATCCGCCAGGAAATTGATGAAGGCCCTGACTTTGTTTGGAGGTGGCCCCCGCCTGGGAAACACGGCATACACGGGCGTGCGGGGCGTTTCGAACTGAGTGAGCACTCGGTGCAAGCGGCCATTGGCGAGCTGTTTCTGTACCAGCCAGGTCGGCAACACCGCGAGCCCGGCGCCCGCGAGCACCGCATCCAGCAATGCCTCCTGATTGTCAGTTCGAAGCCGGCCACGGAGCCGAACCCTGACGGGCCGTCCCTGGTCCATGAAATTCCATTCATCCGCGCGCTGATAGAACGTAAAGTGCAGGCAGTTGTGTCCGGTGAGATCCTTGGGATGAACGGGGACCGGATGCCGCTCAAAGTAATCACGTGACCCCACCACAACCCGTTGGACATAACCCAATCGTCTGACTGCAACCGCCTGAACCCGCATGACTGCGATGCGGATGGCCACATCCAGGCGCTGCTCGGCGATCGACTCACAGCGATCACTGAGCGATAGATAGAACGACAGGCGAGGGTACCGCTCCAGAAACTCAGCGACGGCCGGCGCGACGTGGTAACGCCCGAAGGTTACGGGAGCCGTCACCCGCAGCTCTCCGACCGGTACCTGCGAGTGAGATTGCACCGCGGAATCGGTTTCCTCGATATCCGCCAGAATCTTCTGCGCACGGCGGTAATACAGAGCGCCTCCGTCCGTCTCCGCGATACTCCGCGCGCTGCGAGCAATGAGCTTCACTCCCAACTCGTGCTCGAGGCTGGAGAGAATGCGGCTGACGGTGGGCAAGGACATGCCCAATTTCTCCGCCGCGCCGGATAAGCTTCGTTCGCCCAGCACGGCGACGAAGACCCGCATCGCCTGTATACGATCCATGACTACATAGTAAGCCTGACGCTTCCTACCTAGAAATTCCGATCTATCGAACTGACAGGTTCCGGCGTAAAGTAGCTGCCGAACGGGTCTACCCAGAATGTCTATTCGATTCGCAAATTTGCGCCAACACCGGTGGCTCGCCAGCCTCCTGGTGGTGGCATTGGCGCTGCGTGCGCTCATCCCCGTCGGGTTCATGCCCAGCGGGAATGGACAGCTTGCGCTGCAAATTTGCCCGGAAGGGTTCCCGGCCTTCTTACTTCACAGCTCGGGCCATCATCATCATGAGGGCCACGACCCCTCCCAGGCTCCCGGACACGACCACAAGTCCTGGATGCAAGGACACTGTCCGTTTGGGGCCGCCGCTGGAGCGCCCGCGGCCTGTCAGTCCCTGGTCGTCAATGTTGACCTGGAGTCCGTGGCTCCGCTGCCTGACACGGCAGTGGTTGCGGCTGTACTCGATTTCCGTTTCCTCGTCGCGCAACCCCGCGCTCCGCCCACCCGCCTCGTCTAATCAACACAGAAGTACTTAGCTGTGCATGACACATGTCATGCGCGGTCGTGACCTTTCGTTTTGACGAGGCTCAAATGTTCATTCCAACGCGCAACCGCGCGGCCCTGGGGTCGTGCGCGTTGCTGTTCTCGTTCTGTTCGATTCAAGGTGTGCGGGCCGACGAGCCCGAAGCAGATTCGCTGGAGTCGGTTGTAGTCACCGCCACCCGCTCTGCGCGGTCCATCAACGATGTTCCCGAGAGTGTCAGTGTCGTCAGCGCCCAGGCGGTTGCCGACACCCCTGGCCAGGCTCTGGATGACATCCTCAGACGTTCGGCCTCTGTGGATCTACCCAATGCGACGTCTTATCAACTCCATCCAACGGCGGACAACATCTCGATGCGGGGGTTGGGCGGCATTCGGGCGCTGGTGCTGCTCGACGGCGTTCCCATGAATGATCCGTTCTTTGGCTATCTGCAGTGGAGCCGCGTCCCGCTGGAGCTGGTCAACCAGGTCGAGATCGTCCGCGGCGGCGGTGCCACTCTTTGGGGTAATTACGCCATGGGTGGGGTCATCAATATCCGCACCCGTGAGCCGGTGGCTGATGAGCTTTTGTTGGAAGGCAGCGATGGCAGCTTCAACACTTACCGCGCCAATGCCTTCGGCTCCTATCTTTTTTCCGACTCTGCGCGGGTGGCTTTATCCGCAGGTCGTAATCACACCGACGGCTTCATGCAAATCGGGCCCGATGTGCGCGGACCAATCGATGTTCCTACGGCGTTCACTTCGAACAATGCCGCTTTCCGCGGCAGCGTCGATCTGACGTCCACTCTGAAAGCCAGCGCCCATGTCGACTACTTCGATAACGACCAGACCTTGCAGACGCGTCTCAGTCACAACGCTCAGCACACTTGGAACTATGCCGGGTCACTCCAGCAGCAGTTCACCAAGGATGCTGATCTGACGCTCACCGCGTTCGGTTCCGACTCCCGATTTACGACCGACAATACGGGCGGCTTTGATGGCATCCCGGAAAACCAGGCAGAGTTTCTGGAGAACGTACACCGGACTCCAGTGAAGGATGTCGGTGTGTCCCTGGTGTGGTCGCACGCAATCAACTGGGGCTGGCTGCGCTCTTATTCCATGGGAACCGATTACCATCGGATCGCCGGCGAGGATATTTCGGAAATCTTCGACGAGACGGGCACTCATGTTCGCACGGATATAGGGCGCGGCAAGCAGCGGTTCTGGGGCGGGTTCGTCCAGACCAGCATCAAACCCCTCGAGCCGTTGGAGATCCTGGCGAGCGTGCGCTATCAGTCGTTCCACAATTTCGATGCCTTCGATGGGACGCCGGGTGGGCTGGGCAATGCGCCGTCTTCCTCGCAGACGAGTACTGACCCGCGAGTGTCGGTGCGTTACTCCCTCACAAACACGTTCGCTCTCAGAGCCGCCTACTACAAAGCATTCCGCGCCCCGACGCTCGATAACCTGTATCGCGCATTCTCCGTTCCGTTTGGAATCTTCTACGCCAATCCTGAGCTGGTGCCGGAGACCCTGAAGGGTGGGGAAGTGGGCTTCGATGTGCATGTGGCACGTTTACGTACGCAGGTAACGGCTTACACCAACTCCATTGACAACCTGATCACCTCCCGGACCCTGCAATTCGGCGAGCTGCCCGCCGGGTTTTTCTTTGGCACCCGCAACATCAATGCGGGCAAGGCGCGCAGCCGGGGCATCGAGTTTGAAACGCAGATGGACATTGCAACCGGCTGGACTGCCGCGGTCGCCTATACCTTCGCCGATTCCCGCATCACCAGCAATGCGCTCGATCCAGTGAGTGTCGATCGGCAGATTGCCGATGTCCCCCAGAATCGCGCCAGCGTCAGCCTCACGTACGAGAGCCCGTTTGGGCTGCGCATCACCCCGCAGTTCCGCTGGCTGCAGTCCTCGTATGGCGACAACGATCACACATTCCCCGTCGATGCGCAGCACATCGTCGATCTGAGCGGCAGCTATTCAATCAACAAATTTGTGGAAGTGTTTGTGCACATTGACAACCTCTTCAATGAGCACTACATCGCCAACAACTCGGGATTCAATCCGCCGTTGCGTGGCACGCCGTTCACCGCAGTCGCCGGCGCGAGGGTGCGCCTATGAGGAACCTCTATGGACGCCTTTGGCGGTGGCACTTCTTCGCCGCGCTCATTGTCATTCCGTTTGTACTTTGGCAGAGCACGACGGGGACGCTGTATCTGTGGTCCGAGTGGTGGATGGATCAGGCTCATCCGCAGATGCGGTTTGTTAAACCACAACAGCGCCAGTTGCCTTTGAGTGAGCAGATTCAGTCGGCGCTGAAGTCTGTGGAGAGCCGCGGCGGCAGTTCGTCGGTTAGCTCTGCGGTTCCCGCGGGCGCCGCGCATCATCACGGTACCGCTGGCCCGTCCACGGGCCTCGCAGTAGAGCGCATTCTTTTATCCGACGACCCCGCTCGGAGCACCACAGTGCTGTTCCAACGTGGGGGGAGCAGGCTGCCCTTTCCCGTGTTTGTGAACCCCTACACGGGTGAAATCCTGGGACAGCTCTCCACAGCGGCCTGGCTGCCCGGAATCTCACGCGCCCTGCATGGCGGCTGGCCTCTGGGCGAACCCGGGAGTTGGCTTCTCGAGCTCGGCGATGGCTGGGCCATCTTCATGTTGGCAACAGGACTGTATTTATGGTGGCCCAGAGGCCGCGGATTCGCAGCCTTCTGGCCGCGAGCTCGCGCCGGCACTCGTGTGCTGCTTCGTGACCTGCATTCCTGCGTGGCTGTCTGGTTCTCCGTCGTCTTCCTGTTCTTCCTGATCAGCGCCCTGCCGTGGACCGCCTTCTGGGGCGGCAAGGTGTTGAGTGCGATTGAATCCAACACCGGGCAGATGAGTCCCACGGGCTTTTCCCCGGGCGGAGCCTCGGTCGCGCAGTTTTCCGACGCCTCGGTGCCGATTGAGCAGGCTGCGGCCGCGGCGCGGCGGGCGAATGTGCACGGCACGTTGGATATCCGGCTCGCTCCGTGGCCAGGTGCGCAACTATTCATGACCAACACGCACGTCCTGCCGTCGCAGGATCGAACGCTCCTCGCTGATCCCGTGGGGGGTGCAGTCCGGGGTGATTTCACGAACGAGCAGATTCCCGTGATTCCGCGTCTGGTCGCCTTGGGGATCCACGTCCATCAGGCCGATTTCGGTCCAGTCAACATCTGGCTGAATACCGCCTTCGCCCTATCCCTGATGTGGCTCTCTGTCACCGGCGTGATTTCCTGGTGGAACCGACGTCCTGCTGGCAGGGTAGCGGCGCCACCGAAGCAGGATACCAGTACGCCTCTTCCAGTCAGGGCGATCGTCATGGTTGCTTGTGTGCTCATGCCATTGTTCGGAGCGTCGATCCTGTTGATTGTGCTGGCGGAGTCGACAGTGACGCGCCTCAAAATGGCGCCCGCGACCAGTTGACCGCGCCGGTTTGCTGAAGTCGATCCCATCTCGACTGCAGCACCCGGATTTCGCATGCTTACTGTCAAGTCCATCGTACGCTCGCCGGCCTGCCTGACCGGCTTGGCCGCCGCCACTGCGTGCGGGCTACATCCGCATCCGCTCACCCGCCGCATCAAACAACGGCTCGTTGAGAATCGTTGCTTTGCGGCGCTCGCCGATGATTTCTATTTCGAAGGCGCCGGTGCCGAGGTTGGCGGCCAACCCGGCAGGGATATAGCCTTGGGCGAGCGAGCGATCAACGAAATGACCGTAACCGCCCGAGGTCACCCAGCCGACCACCTTGCCGTCGTGCCAGATGGGCTCATCGCCGAGCACGTCGGCGTCGACAGCGTCGACGGTGAAGCTGACTCGACGCAGGGTGCCGCCGCTGGCCTTCTCGGCGAGCGCCGCCTCGCGGCCGATAAAGTCAGCCTTGTTGAAATCAATGAAGCGTGCAACATCCGCCTCGATGGGTCCGTAGATCGGGCGTAGCTCGCGGTACCAGGTCGGGAAGTTCTTTTCCAACCGCAGGGACAACAGCGCCCGCATGCCGAAATGAATGAGCCCGAGGTCCTTGCCGGCCGCCACGATCCCCTCGTACAGGCGCCGCTGGAATTCAGGCGCAACCCAGATCTCATATCCCAGGTCACCGGTATAGGTGACGCGGTTGACCAGGGCAGGGCAGTTCGCGATGTCCATGGACCGGTGATCCATGAACCGAAATGCCGTGTTGGAAACGTCTTCGTCCGTGAGACGTGCCAGCAGCTCGCGTGAGCGGGGGCCAGCGATGGACAATCCCACGAGCCCCATGTCATAGCGATGCAGACGCACCGACCCGTCAGTCGGCTGGTGCTTCTCAAACCAACGCATGTGGTAAATCTGCGCCTGCGACGAGCCCCACATGAGGAAACGCTCGGACGCGGTGCGGGCAATGGTGAAGTCACCGATCAGCTTGCCCGCCGGGTTGAGCATCGGTGTCAGGATGAGCCGTCCGACCTTAGGCAACTTGTTCGTCATCAGGCGAGACAGAAACGCTTCAGCGCCGGGCCCGGAAATCTCGTACTTGGCGAAGTTGGCAATCTCAGTAACACCCACCGCCTTGCGAACCCCGAGGCACTCCGCCTTCACATGCTCAAAGTCATTGGACCGCTTGAAGGACACAATGTCCTTGGGCTCGACGCCACGCGGAGCAAACCACAACGGTGTCTCCAGGCCCCAGCTATCTCCCATGACCGCGCCCGCGGCAAGCATCACGTCATAGAGCGCAGTTGTCTGTTGAGGCCGTGCAGCCGGCAGTTCCTCGTTCGGGAAGCGAATGGAGAAACGGCGGGAGTAATTCTCCCGAACCTTTTCATTCGTGTAGCTGCGAGTGGCCCAGCCACCGTAGCGCGCCACGTCCATGGCCCAGACGTCGAAGCCCGGATCGCCGTTGACCATCCACTGCGACAGCGCAAGTCCCACGCCACCGCCCTGGCTGAACCCCGCCATGACCGCGCACGCAACCCAGAATCCAGGCAGACCTTGCACTGGACCGACCAGCGGATTGCCGTCCGGCGAGAACGTGAACGGTCCGTTGACGACACGCCGAATGCCGACGTTCTCCATTGCAGGGAAGTGTTTGTATCCGATCTCGAGGGAAGGCGCGATGCGCTCCAAATCCGGCTCGAGTAACTGCGCGCCAAAGTCCCACGGAGTGTTCTTCGGGCTCCAGGGCACGCACGCTTTCTCGTAGGTGCCGAGCACCATGCCCTTGCGCTCTTGGCGCATGTAGATCTCGGCCTTGAAGTCGATCGCGTGCGGCAGCTCGTGACCCCGCTCGCGATTGAATTCGATGACCTCTGGCATGTCGTCCGTGACGAGGTACATGTGCTCCATAGCAAGCACAGGCAGCTCGATGCCGACCATGCGTCCGACTTCGCGCGCCCACAGGCCACCGCAATTGACCACGTGTTCGGCGTTGATGGTGCCTTCGTTGGTCGCAACATCCCAAGTACCGTTCGCCTTCCTCGAAAGCGCCGTCACGGGGTTCTTCAGGTAGATCTCCGCGCCAGCCATCTTGGCTGCCTTGGCATACGCGTGCGTCGTGCCATAGGGATCGAGGTTGCCATCGGCAGCGTCCAGCATGGCGCCGACGAAGTACTTTTCCTCAATCAGGGGCAGCATCTGCTTGGCCTCGCTCGGAGTCAGCAATGACGTCTCGAGGCCGAGATAGCGTGCGCGTGCGTGTGCCATTTTCAGCCATTCCATGCGCTCGGGCGTATCTGCAAGCAGCAGTCCGCCCGAACGATGCAGCCCGCAGGACTGGCCCGTAATCCGCTCCAGCTCGTCATAGAGCCCGATCGTGTAGCCCTGCAGCTTCGCGACATTGGGGTCGCCGTTCAAAGTGTGGAACCCGCCGGCGGCATGCCAGGTCGAACCGGATGTAAGCTGGTCGCGTTCGATCAAAACGACGTCGGTCCAACCGGCCTTCGTCAGGTGATACAACACGCTGCAACCAACAACGCCGCCTCCGATGACGGCTACGCGAGTATGTGTTTTCATGCTTGGATCGTAATGGTGGCGGCCCTGAGGCTCGATGCGAAAAACTACGCGTCCCCCGAGAAAATCTTCGGTGACGGTTCCGGTGCCATTTGGCGTAATAGGAACGTGAACCGTAGCATTCTTGGCGTCATTGCTCTATTTCTGTGCCTCTCCGCTGTGGGGGCCGAGCCGGTTCACCAGCACCCGCTGGATCAGCAATCCGCCTCCGTACAGGGGGCCCTCGGGGTCGTTCATTTTGAGAATTCCGGGGCACGTCGTGCCCAGCCGGTGTTCATCCGGGGCCTGCTGCTGCTTCACAGCTTCGAATACCCCGCGGCGCGCCGCGAGTTTCAGAAGGCACAGGAGCTCGACCCCGCATTCGCCATGGCTGTGTGGGGAGAGGCGCTGACCTATAACCACACGTTGTGGAACGAGCAGGACACCGCCGCTGCCCGCGCAGCGCTGGCCAAATTGGGCGCCACGCCGGAGGAGCAGGTTGCGAAAGGGAAGACGGCGCGAGAACGCGAGTACCTGCGCTCCGTGACGCTCTTATACGGCCCAGGGGAAAAAGCCGAACGCGACGCAGCGTACAGCGCCGCCCTCAGCGATCTATCCAAGCGTTACCCGAAGGACTTGGACGCGCGGTCGTTGTACGCGCTTTCCCTTCTCGGTCTCTCCCCAAAACGCGACATCCGAACGTATATGCGCGCCGCGGCGGAAGCCGAAGCCGTTTACGAGATCGACCGCAACCATCCCGGCGCACTGCATTACCTGATCCACGCCTACGACGACCCAGTGCACGCACCTTTGGGTCTCCGAGCGGCACGCCTATACGCGAAAGTTGCGCCCGCGGCGTCGCACGCGCAGCACATGACTTCCCACATCTTTTTCTCCCTCGGACTCTGGGACGACGCAATAGCGGCAAACGAGGCATCGGTTCGCGTGGCTGAAGAGCAGGGTGAGCACGCCTATCACTCGTTGCTCTGGCTCGAATACGCCTACCTGCAGGAAGACAAACGCGCGGCCGCCGAGGCGCTCGTTGAGTCTCTTACGCATGACGTCGCCACAGGCCCCACGCTGGAAAATCGCCTGCGCGCGGCCTACATACGCGCCACCTGGCTGGTCGAGACCCGGGGAGCGCCGGATCCGGACGCCATGCAGGTCGTGGACAGCAGTGGAATTACCTCCATCGGGTATTTCGCCGTCCATGATTTCGCGAGAGGCCTCGCCGCCATCAATCACAACGACATGGCAGCCGCGCGCACCGCGTTGGCTCAGTTGCACGCCCGGATCGACGCTGCCCACGTTGTCCCAGTCGGTGAAAACTGGTTCAGCGCGTTGAGTGAGAACGATCTCGCGCAGGCGAGGGCGTTGGCAACGGCCCTGGAAGGTGCCATCGTATTCGCCGATGGCCAGCACGCGGCCGGAATCGCGAAAGTCAGGGAAGCTATTTCGGCCACAACACTCATGGAGTTCGAGTACGGGCCTCCCTGGTCAGCCAAGCCCTTCGACGAGTTGCTCGGCGAGCTGCTGCTTGCAGATGGACAACAGGCCGAGGCAGCGGCAGCATTCCAGCGCGTGCTCGTCACTTACCCCAATCGCCGTCTCGCCGTAGAAGGCCTGGCCGCAACGAGAGCTGCCCATTGAGATACCTGCTCGCCGTCCTGGCACTGGCCGTCACTGCGCTCTGCTCGGCCGACGGCAAGACAACCACTCAACAGGATCTCATCGGCGCCTGGCGCCTGGTAGACATTGAAGTCCAGGGCCCCGCCGGCCGCGAACCCGATCCGTTCTATGGCAACGGCACCCACGGTCTCCTGATCTACGACGCCTCGGGTTGGTTCAGTGTTCAGATCGAAAACGCCGATCGACCCACCCTGAAGGTTCCTGCGGTGCGCCCCGTGCCGGCCGCGAGTGCAGCCGATTCAAAAGCCCTCCATTCCTACTACGCCTACTTTGGCACCTGGTCTTTCGATCCGGCGACATCAACTGTCACCCACCACGCCAAAGGTGCGCTGTACCCCAGCGAAGACGCGGCCGTTTATCCCCAACATGTTGAAGTAGTGGGCCGCCGGATGACGTTTTCCCGTACCCAGAACGGAAAAACACAACGCAAGCTGTGGGAGCGCGTCAGCGGCTAGCCAGCCACTGCACAAACTCGCCGACAATCCGATTCCGTTTGTTTGATTCGGCGTGCACGACGCAATAGTCGTACTGCAGCGGCATCCAATGAGCAAATGGTGCGACCAGCTCGCCCGAGGCAAGCTCCGTTTCCGCGAGCATCTCCTGCCCGAGTACGACGCCCATGCCGCTGCAAGCCAGATCGACCGCAATACTCGACGTATCTGTTGTATGGCCCAACTCGCGACGCGGATGCGAGGTGAGTCCCTGGCTCGCGAACCAATCCGACCATTCCGGATAAGAGGAAAATCCCGCCCGCCACGCCACGTGAATCAGGCGGTCATCGGTCAAGGAAGCCGGTGACTCCCAACCAACCTCGAGTCCGCGGCGGCACATCGCCGTGACCCGGTCGCGTTTGAACGGCACCGTGACAAACTCCGGATACAGATGCTCGCCGTAGCAGAGGCGCACATCGATCCGGTTGCGAAAGAAATCGACCGGATCCTCTTCCAGGCGCAGGTCGACCCGTACGTCCGGATGCGCTTCCAGGAACTGCGGCAGCCGCCGGTTCAGCCAGCGGACCGCCAGGGAGGGCAACACACTGACAATCAGGTTTGAGCGCACCGGACCGCCCAACAGTTGCTCGGTCAGCTCCGCCAGCCCGTTCATCATCTGCGAGCTCGCCGCGTGTACCGTGCGGGCAATATCGGTCAGCAACAGTTGGTTGTTGTGGCGGATGAACAGTTGCCGGCCATAAAAATCCTCCAGCTTCTTGATGTGCTGCGAGATGGCGCTCGGGGACACATTCAGCTCGGCCGCGGCCAGCACGAAGCTGCCCAGTCGGGCGCTGGCCTCAAAGGCCTTCAGCGCATTGAGAGGCGGAAGTTTGCGGGACAAGGCGGGCCGACCCCCCGGTTGGCGGCGATTAAGCTTTTCTACACCTCGCGCGCCATATTCGCAATCTACCGTTACAATTTCTGGTGCCGTTGGTCTCTCTTGAGGCTGATAGGCATGCCGGCGACGAGGGGGCAACATGACCCCCATGAGAAAAATCGCGCGTGTTCTGGGTGTCGCGCTGCTGGCACATACGTTCACCCTGTACGCCGCGGATCTCGACACCGTAGAACAAAGGGCGCTGCCATGCCTGCCGTGTCACGGCAAGGAGGGGCGCGCCGGTCCGGATGGGTACTACCCTCGGATTGCCGGCAAGCCCGCGAAATACCTGCTCAATCAGCTCGTCAACTTTCGCGACGGACGGCGGTTTTTTCCCATGATGAACTACCTGACCGAGCGTCAGCCGGATGCCTACCTGGCGGAGCTGGCGGAGTATTTCTCATCGCAACAGCTTCCGTACGACTCGGTATCGGCGCAGGGCGTGCCCGAAGCTACAGTCGAGCGGGGCAGGATTCTTGCGAAAGACGGGGACAAGTCGACAGATCTGCCGGCATGTAGCGCGTGTCACGGTGACAATCTGCTGGGCGCGCTGCCCGCGGTTCCGGGGCTGTTGGGCGTGTCCCGCTCGTATCTGGATGCACAGCTGGCTGCGTGGAGGACAGGCCTGCGTCATGCCAAGGCTCCTGACTGCATGGCGACCATAGCGAAGCGGATGACCCCAGCCGACATAGAGGCAGTCACCGCCTGGCTCGCAACACAAGCAGTGCCTGAAGGTTCAGGTCCGCAAGCCGCTGTTCCGTCCCCGCAGCCGGTCGAGTGCGGAAGCATTTCATGAAGCTCAGGATCACGTTGTTGGTCGTGTTGCTGTGCCTCGTGGCCGCCGCAGCGTTGTTGTTTTGGCCGCGAGATCACCAGGCCGGCGAAGCGCCACCGTCGTTGAGCACCGCTCAGTTGGACACCGTCGCGCGAGGCCGTGCGCTCGTGACTCTGGGCGATTGCGAAGGTTGCCATACTGTCAGGGGCGGGGCGGCCTTTGCGGGTGGCCGCAGCATCCCCACTCCCTTCGGCACCTTCTTTTCTCCCAATATCACGCAGGATGCGCAGTACGGGATCGGAAGTTGGAGCGCGGACGATTTCTGGAGTGCCCTGCACAACGGCTACGCGCCCGGGCGCAAGCTGCTCTATCCAACTTTTCCCTATACCAACTTCACAAAGATCAGCCGGGCCGACTCGGACGCCATGTTTGCGTACCTGAAGACCATTGCCGCGGTCCAGGTAGCCAACCGCGAGCACCGCCTCAAATTCCCCTACAGTCAGCGCTGGCTGCTGGCCATCTGGCGCGGTTTGTTCTTTACACCGGGTGTGTACGCGAGCGATACGCAGCACACGGCTGAATGGAATCGCGGCGCTTACCTGGTCCAGGGCGTGGCCCATTGCAGCGCCTGCCATGAGGCGAGAAATGCGCTCGGTGCCGTGAGATCAAAAGACAACCCCTCCGGCGGGTTGGTGTTGAGCTGGTATGCCCCGTCGCTGTCAGTCCCCGCAGAGGCGGGCGTCCAGACCTGGAGTGAGGCCGATATCGCGCAGCTGCTGAGGGCGGGTATCGTCACCGGCGACCACCAGGGATATACGTTCGGGCCCATGGCCGAGGTTGTATTTGAAAGCCTGCAACACACCGATGCAGTGGATCTGAGGGCAATCGGCGTTTATCTGAAGTCATTGCCGGTGATCGCTGCTCAAACTCAACCGAGTCGCGTCGGGCTCACGCCGGCCTCGATTCCCATCGTGATGAGCAACGGCCAACAGGTGTACAAAGACAACTGCGCCCGATGTCATGGAGAGCAGGGAGAGGGGCAATCGACCGCCGCTCCACCGCTGAAAAATAGCCGCATTGTCAGCATGAATCACTCGGTCAATGTCGTTCGCATGGTTCTCTATGGTGGCTACGCACCGGGTACCGAGTTGAACCCGCGGCCCTTCGGCATGCCGCCGTTCTATCCGACGCTTACTTCGGAACAGATTGCCAGTGTGCTGACTTATATACGGGCATCGTGGGGCAACTCTGCGCCGCCGATTTTGCCGGATGATGTGGAGGCGGGCATGACCGGGCCTCTGTGGTGATGACCCGCGGGAGTATGACCAATGACTGACTATGTACCGCCCAAAATCTGGACCTGGAATAAAGGCAACGGCGGCCAATTTGCCAATATCAACCGGCCCATCGCCGGCCCCACGCACGACAAAGAGTTGCCGGTTGGGCGCCATCCGCTGCAACTGTATTCGCTGGCGACCCCGAACGGCCAAAAGGTCACCATCCTGCTGGAGGAGTTGCTGGCAACAGGACAGCGCGGAGCGGAATATGATGCCTGGCTGATCCGGATCAACGAAGGCGACCAGTTCGGCAGCGGCTTTGTGTCGGTCAATCCGAACTCGAAGATTCCGGCGTTGCTGGACCGCAGTGGTGCGAAGCCCGTCCGGGTGTTTGAGTCGGGCGCGATCCTGTTGTATCTCGCCGAGAAGTTTGCAGCGTTCGTGCCTTCGAAGGAGTCGCCCGAGCGGGCCGAGTGCCTGTCGTGGCTGTTCTGGCAGATGGGCAGCGCGCCGTATCTCGGCGGTGGCTTTGGCCATTTCTACGCCTATGCACCTGAGAAGATGCAGTACCCGATCGACCGCTTCGCGATGGAGGTCAAGCGCCAACTCGACGTTCTCGATCGCCAGCTCGCCGGCAACGAGTATGTGACGGGAAGCCAGTACACCATCGCCGATATGGCCATCTGGCCCTGGTACGGGGGATTGGTGCTGGGTGCGCTCTATGGCGCGGCTGAATTCCTGTCTGTGCAGGAATACAAAAACGTACAACGCTGGGCCCATACGGTAGGCTCGCGTCCCGCCGTGAAACGCGGCCGTATGGTGAACCGAGTGAACGGCGCTTTGTCTGAGCAGTTGCACGAGCGGCATGATGCGGCGGACTTTGCGAGTCGCACGCAGGACAAACTGAACCCTAATGGCTAGGGTCGTGGTCCAGCCGTCAAGGTGTTGCTTCGCAAAAAAGATCCCATTTGCCGGATTTGTGCGGCACCTCACAGGTCCCATTTACATAGTTGGCCGGCATGCGCAGATTCCCATGTTCGAAACCCCGTAAGCTGGAGCACACTTAAAGGCAATGAGTGCCATGCTTCGGTTGTTAATCATTGAGGATGACGAGTCCGCGGCAGAGCTGACGCTGAGGAGCCTCTCGGCTGCCGGGTTGACGTGTGCTGTTGACCGTGTCGGGACCGAAGTTGAATTTCGTTCCGCCTTGGCCAGGACGCCGGATCTCATACTGTCCGATTCCAACGTGCCGGGTTTTGACGGCATGGCCGCGCTCACCATCGCGCAGGCCGAGCAGCCTGCCATTCCTTTCGTTTTTGTTTCCGGACACATGAGCGATTCCGCCATGAGGCGTGCGCGCGCCGGCGGCGCGACGGAATGTCTCACCAAGTCCGAGTTGCAGCGCCTACCCCGAATAGTCCGGTCGGTGTTGAACGGCCACGTCGACCTGCCCGTGGAAGCGACCGCGGCCGAAGAGTCCTCGGACGAGGGTTCCCTCGTTGAGCGGTCGGCTCAGTACCTCCTGCAGCGACAGGAGGAACTCGAGCAGACGGAGGACGGTCCGGGCTCGTCCGGATTATCCGGACTGTTGCGGCGGTCTCCGCCGAGCCCCGCGGCGCTTCTCATGATCGACTCGCGCGAGGTTCGCGAGCGGTATCTGAAAGTTCTGGGCATGGCGGATGTTGAGACGGAGACCGCTGTCGACGGACCCGACGCATTGCTGCGCCTCACCGACCGGATTCACGCCCTGTTGTTTACGGACCGGGTCGATCTGATTACCCAGGTTCGCCAGTTGGAGGCGGGTTCCGCCACGCATGTCGTTTTCATCGGCACTGACACCCGGTCCCCGGCGCTGCGAGCCGGGGCGAACGATGTGATGTCAGGGGAGGCCCGAGGCGAACAGTTCTGGGCTCAGTTGACCGTGGCCCGGCGAATCGTCAGCTTCGCGGACAGCCTGCGTTCAGCCGTGACTGACAACCAGTTGCTGTCCACCATCGATGACCTGACGCGAGTGGGCAATCGACGCTACTTCGATCAACAGTGGGCCCGCGAGGTGACGCGTGCGGTCCGCAGCCAGCGGCCGTTGTCCCTGGTCATCTGCGACATCGATCATTTCAAGTCCATCAACGACCGATTCGGCCATGCCGTTGGCGATGCCGTGCTGACCGAATTCGGCGACCGGCTGACGCACGGCCTGCGGCTGGGCGCGGACTGGGTCGCCCGGATCGGCGGCGAAGAGTTTGCGGTCGTGCTGCCCGAAACCGGCCGCTTCCAGGCGCTCGCCATCGCGGAACGGCTGCGCGAGCGAATTAATCAAACACCGTTCATGAGCGCGTCCCACGCATTACGGGTGACGGCCAGTTTCGGCTTCTGCTCGCTGCCGCGCGCGGCACCCAAGCTCCCGGATCTCAAAGACAAGCTGTTGCTGGCCGCGGATACCGCGTTATACGATAGCAAAGGATCCGGCCGCGACCGTGTCACCGAGGGTCGCCCCCCGTCTACCTGACCATGAGTTGGCGCAACCTCGTCGACCAACTTCCAGTTGAGTTTGACCCTGGCCTCACCGACGCTGAAGTCGAGCGTGCGCAACAGCGGTTTGAATTCCAATTTCCCCCGGACCTGAGAGACTTTCTTCAGACCGCGCTGCCGCGGGGTCCCCTGTTTCCCGATTGGCGCGCCGGCGATGACGCTCGGCTGCGGGATTGGCTCGATGGACCCCGGCAGGGCATCCTGTTTGATGTTGAGGAAAACGATTTCTGGCACCCGGATTGGAACGCGCGCCCGTGCATGATCGAAGACGCGCTGAGCGTCGCCTCCGAAGGTGTCAAAGCCGCCCCCCGCATGATCCCGATCTTCGGGCACCGGATGATTTCCGCGGAACCGCACCAGCCGGGCAACCCGGTCTACTCAGTTCATCAAACGGACATCATCTACTACGGCTTTGACCTCGCCGACTACCTGCGCCACGAATTCAATCTGCCCGATCGCGCGGCGTGGCCCGCGAAGATTCGGCCCATTCGTTTCTGGAGTTACTTTGTTCAGTGAGCGCATCCTCCAGTAGCTCGTCCTGGGCCTTCAAATCGTCGGAAATCTCCGCGCGACTGATGTCACGGTAGTCTTCGCGGCGTCGGTTCCTCATCCACCCTACGAACACGGTGGCACCGATGACTCCGATTGCGATGTTGAGAATCCAGATCAGCACTCAGCTCCAATCGGCCAGCAGAGTGATTCGACCTGCATCGCGGGCTGCACGGAAGTATCGCTCATCAGCAGTGATGAGCATCGCGTCCGGAGTCTCCAGCGCCACGGCATGATAGTAAGTGTCGAACAAATGCTGTTTCAGCTCGGTCGCCAGTTGCACCCCGCGCAGTAATATGAACGGGTCGTCAACGGTCAGCAATTCCAGCCCACACAACATTTTAATGTCGTTTGCTGCAGTTTCCGGGCTCATTCGTGACAGAACCGCACCCACTTCGGCCAGCCAGTGGACAGGTTGTGCGGCAAAGTGGTTCCCGACCGTTACGGCATGCAACAGTTGTGTTGCCTTTTCAGTGTCTGCCTCATTCTCCGGGTCCTGAAGCAGCCATTTGACAATTACGCTGGCATCGATAACGACGGTCACGGCCTGCCAGACGTTCGCGCTGAACGTATCTCCTCATTGGAAGCACTCGGCCGCTGCTTGCGCTGTTGTGTCAGAGCGTTGAACAGTTTTTCGCGCCTTGCACGCCGGGTGACATCGGCAATCGCCTGACGCATCAACTCGGCAATCACCGCGCTTTTGTTCTGGCCGCCGAAGACCCGGTCAAATTCCGCCTTGATTTCATCGGGGACACTGAAATTAACCGTGGCCATACGAAAAGTCCTTTGTTGAAACTTTCAACAATCGTAGTATAGCCCAGTCGCTAACGCAATGCTAAGTGTCTGATATTTTTACCTAATTTACCTGGATGAACCGTGGGGCCACGCAGCCGATCGCAGTAGGTGCACCAACCGTTGTCCCGTCCGTCCGAGCTTGCCGTCCGATCTGCGGACCAACCGGGGCGTGAAGTGGAAGCGTGAGCCGCCGGTGTACTTCACTTCCCGCAACTGTCCCCCTTTGACTTCATCGCGGATGAGGTACAGGGGCATCCAACCAAAGCCCACACCCATCAACAGCGCCTGCTTCTTGGCCTGGAAGCTGGACAGGTAGAAGCCGCGCTCGCAGCCGAAGAAGTGCCGGTCCGACCGTTGCTCCTCGTTGGAGTTCTGAACCGACAGCTCCACCTGTTGTTGCAGGTCCGCCAGCGAAACCGACTTGCGGCGGGCGAGGGGATGGCCCGACGCCACGCACAGCATGCAGTCCATTTCCGGCAGCGTTTCCTCTTCGTGCACCGGTCTGTTGCCGGACTCGACGAGCAGCATCAGGTCGCCCTGCTCGCGCTCGAACCGGGCCGACACCCCGCTCAGGAACTCAACTTTCACCTGGATGCGGGTGGGCAATCCTTCCGCGGCCAAAGTCTTGAGCCCATCGAGGATGGGATCGAGTGGCAGGATTCCGTCGATGATGACCAGCAACCGCGGCTCCCAACCCTGCGTGAACTGCTGAGCCACTGATCCCACGAGCTCGGCCTGTGCGAGCACGCGGCGACCCTCGGCCAGCACCGCTTCGCCGGCGGGAGTCAGTTGAACCCGGTAACCGTCCCGATTGAAGAGCTCGACGCCGAGCTGTTCCTCCAGCTTGCGGATCTGGTGGCTCACCGCCGACTGCGCTTTCTGCAGCCGCTGAGCGGCGCGACCGATCCCGCCGCAGTCGACGACGGCCACGAAGGCCTCGAGCCCCACCAGGTCGAATTGCATCACGATCTCAAAATTCGATGGAGTCCATCTAAAATACACTCTTTTTTAGATGAAGCGACTCGGCTAATCTGCGCCCTCCGTTCGAACGAGATTCGCCACCTTGTCCAGCCGCTATTCGGCGCTTTCGCTGGCACGCCATGCGCTGTCCGATGCGCCCTGGCCGCGCGCATGGGGCAGCCCGCAGCCGAAATCCAACTACGAAGTCCTGGTCATTGGTGGCGGTGGCCACGGGCTCGCGACCGCCTACTACCTGGCCAAAAATCACGGCATCAAGAACATCGCCGTCATCGAGCGAGCCTACATCGGCTCGGGCAATGTCGGGCGCAACACCACGCTGGTGCGCTCGAACTACGTGATTGACGGCAATACCCAGTTCTTCGAGTTCTCGATGCAGCTGTGGGAAGGCCTGTCGCACGATCTCAATTTCAACGTCATGCTGTCCCAGCGCGGCCAGATTGTCCTGGCGCATGGGCCCAGCCAACACGACGCGTTGGCCCGCAAGGGCAACATCATGCGCCTGAACGGCATCGACGCGGAGTTGCTCGACCGCGGCGACGTCATGAAGATGCTGCCCTATCTGGATTACTCGGACGAAGCGCGATTTCCAATCTACGGCGGACTGTTGCAGCGCCGTGCCGGTACAGTGCGGCACGACGCTGTTGCATGGGGCTATGCGCGAGCCGCTGCCGCGCTCGGTGTCGACATCATCGAGGGATGTGAAGTCACCGGGTTTGTGATCCAGGACGGCACGGTCACCGGTGTTGAAACAAACCGGGGCCGAATCCTGTCCGGCCGCACCGCGATTGCCGTGGCGGGTCATTCATCGCACCTGGCGGCCATGGCCGGCCTGCGACTGCCGGTCGAAAGCCACCTGCTGCAGGCGTTTGTATCCGAACCGATCAAGCCCTTCGTCGATCACGTGATCTCGTTCGGCGCCGAGCTCTTCTACATCTCCCAATCCGACAAGGGCGGTCTGGTGTTCGGCGGCCACATTGACGGTTTCAACAGCTACACGCAAAGAGGCCAGTTTCCGAAGGTCCAGACCGTCGCTGAATGCGCGGTCGCGCTGATTCCCGCCATCTCGCGGATCCGCTTGCTGCGCCATTGGGCGGGCATCCAGGACATGACACCGGACGGAAGCCCGTATATCGGTCGCACACCGTTGCGCAATCTCTATATTGACGGTGGCTGGTGCTATCAGGGGTTCAAGGCAACTCCCGCCGCGGGTTGGTGCCTGGCTCACACGGTGGCTCACGATGCGGAGCACTCTCTGAACCGCTGCTACGCCCTCGATCGATTCGAGCGCGGCGCGGAGCTGGACGACTACGGCATCGGCAACTGGACCTACAAGCAGTAACGGTATGTTGAGGATAACCTGTCCATTCTGCGGTGAGCGCGACTACACCGAATTTCGTTACGGCGGCGATGCGACCAGGCCGCGGCCGGCCCACGGTACATCCGACGGCAAGGCGTGGCACGACTTCGTGTTCCTGTTCGATAACCCCAAGGGACCGCACCGGGAGTACTGGCAACACGTGCTCGGCTGCAGGCAGTGGCTCGTGTTGGATCGCAATACCGCAACCAACTCCGTCGGCGAATCGCACGTGCCCCGCGAGGTCGGTGCCAAATGACCCGTCTATCCTCAGGCGGTCGTGTCGATCGCAATCAACGTATCAATTTCTCACTCGACGGCCGCGCGTTGAGCGGCTGCCAGGGAGATACCCTGGCGTCGGCTCTGTTGGCGAACGATGTAAAGCTCATCGGCCGCAGCTTCAAATACCATCGACCCCGCGGCTTTGTGTCGGCCGGGGTTGAAGAGCCTAATGGCCTGTTCACGCTCGGCAGGGGCGGGCGCACTGACCCGAATGTCCCCGGCACGACCACAGAGTTGTTTGAGGGCCTCGAGGCCCGCTGTCAGAACGCATGGCCCTCGGTACAGTTCGATCTCATGGCGATCAACTCGCTGGCGTCGCCATTTCTGTCCGCGGGGTTTTACTACAAGACCTTCATGGGTCCGAGCCGCGGATCGTGGATGTTCTATGAGCCGTTTATTCGCAAGGCCGCGGGTCTCGGCACCGCGGTGCATGAACGCGATCCTGACCGGTATGAAGCACGGCATGCTTTCGCCGACGTTCTGGTCGTCGGTGGCGGCCCCGCAGGGCTGAGCGCCGCGGTCACGGCGGGCCGCGCGGGCCAGCGTGTTGTCCTTGCCGAACAAGACTTTCTGTTGGGCGGCAGCCTGCTAACCGAAGATGTGGGAAGCCAGGCCGAGTCCTGGCGCCGTCACATGGAGCAGGAGCTCCGGTCCCTCCCCAACGTCGAGGTCCTGACTCGCACCACGGCATTCGGCCTCTACGACGGGAACACGGTCGCACTGGTCGAGCGCCGAGACAAGCAGAAGGTGCGACAAGTCATCATCACCCTGCGCGCCCGCTCAATTGTCTTTGCAACCGGCGCAACTGAACGACCGTTGGTGATCCGGAACAACGACCTGCCAGGCGTCATGCTCGCCTCGGCCGTTCGCACCTATCTCAACCGCTTCGCTGTTCTTTGCGGAAAAAAGGTCGTCGTCATCGCCAACAACGACAGCGCCGCCGCTACAGTGTCCGACCTGCAAAAGGCGGGCGCGGAAGTATCAGTCGCTGACTTGCGCAAGGGTGTGACTTCGGTAGAAGTAGAAGGCGGAAAGTCGGTGGAAGGTGTCACCGTCGATGGCCAGAGAATCGACTGCGACCTCGTTTGCATGGCGGGCGGCTGGTCGCCGGCAGTGCATCTGACCTCACACTGTGGAATCAAACCGAAGTACCGCGCAGATATACATTCACTGGTGCCGGGCGGTTACGCGCCGAACCAGTTCGGCGCTGGCGCGCTCAACGGCACTTGCACGTGGCAGGACGCCATTGACGAAGGCGCGCGAGCGGTAGGTGGCACTGCGGCGTTCAGCTTGAGTGACACGGCCCACCCCCCGGGCTACGGCATCGCGCCTATCTGGCAGCCTCCGAAGGGTTCCACAAAAAAAGCCTTTGTCGATTTCCAAAACGACGTCGGCGTCAAAGATATCGAGATCGCCCATCAGGAAGGCTACCTGTCGGTGGAGCACCTGAAGCGCTACACGACGCTGGGAATGGGCACCGATCAAGGCAAGACGAGCAACGTCAACGCGCTGACCATCATGGCCGCACTGCGTGGCATTGACGTTCCAGAGGCTGGCACAACCACTTTCCGTCCCCCGTTCACACCAGTGGCCATTGGGGCCCTTGCCGGCCGCTCCGTTGGCAAGCACTTCCGCGCGACGCGTCGCTCGCCACTTCACGATTGGCACCTTGCCAACGGCGCAGAGATGATTGAGGCAGGTCCTTGGCTCCGTGCCTGGTGGTATCGCTGGGCGGGAGACAATGTGGGATCCGCGTACATTGAGGAGATGCGCCTCGTGCGTCGCGGGGTGGGGCTGTCTGATGTCTCCACGCTGGGCAAGATCGACGTCCAGGGCCCGGACGCTGCCGAGCTCTTAAACCGTGTTTACGTCAACGGTTTTGCGAAACTGCCGGTAGGCAAAGCTCGATACGGCGTCATGCTGAACGACGATGGCGTGCTGTTGGATGACGGCACAACCACGCGCCTGTCGCAAACACGCTATTTCATGACCACAACAACCGCGCAGGCGGGAGAGGTCATGTCGTGGTTGGAGTTCCTCCTACAGACAGCTTGGACTGACCTGAAGGTCCACGTCACATCCATCACCGACGAATGGGCGGCAATGGTTGTGTCAGGTACAAAGGCGCGCGCGACACTGGAGCTTGCCTTCCCGGGCCAGGATGTATCAGACGCCAAGCTTCCCTACATGGGGTGTTTGGAATTCAACCTCGACGGCGTGCCCCTGCGTTTGATTCGCTTGAGCTTCTCGGGCGAATTGGCATACGAGATCTACACACCTGCAGGCTTCGGTGTGGCGCTGTGGGAGCATCTGCTGAAAAGCGGTGCCCCGCTGGGCATCAAGCCGTATGGTTTGGAGGCCCTGGCCTCGCTGCGTATCGAGAAAGGCCACGTGGCCGGCGGCGAGCTCGACCACCGCAACACACTGGATGACCTCGGCCTCGGCAAGATGGCCAGTAAGGAAAAGCCCTTTGTCGGTCGCGAGCTTCGTCAACGACCCCTGTTGCAGGCGCCGCAGCGCTGGAGCCTGATTGGTATCGAGTGCCTGGAGGCGGACAAGAAGCTGCGCGGTGGATCGATTCTCTTCGCCGCCAACGACAAGATCGAAGGCCACGGCCGCGGCTACATCACCTCGGTGACGTGGTCCACGGAGCTGGAAAAATTCATTGCGCTCGGACTGTATCAAGGTGGGTTGAAGCACGCAGGCGAGGAGATCATCTGCGCGTTCCCATTGAAGAACGAGCAGGTGAGGGCACGGATCGTGTCGCCCATGTTTATTGATCCCAACGGGGAGCGCCTCCGTGTTTGAGAGACAATCAGCCCTGGGCAAAGTATCCGGCGAGGTCCGCGGTTGGGCGTTGGTGCAGGCTGCGGCCTTCCATTCCACTCATGCTGAATTCCGTGAGGCGATGCGCTCCGTGCTCGGCGCAGATCTCCCGGAAACTATCGGCCAGGTCATCCGTGCCAACGGGCGCATGCTCTTGAAAACAGGCGCCGAACAGTACTGGATCATCTCTCCCGAGGCCGATGACTTCGTTCCGGCTATCCCACCTCAGATGGGCGCAATCACTTCCCTGTCACACAGCCGTACCTGCATGTATATCGAAGGCTCCCAGGCAGCTGCGGTCCTGGCGAAAGGGGTCCCGCTGGATTTCCACCCGGACGTCTTCCGTGTGGATCATTTCGCACTAACAGGCATCCATCACACACCCGTGCTGATCCACAGAAGCGCTCAGGATCGATACGAGATCTACGCCCTGCGAACGTACGCGCTGACTGTTTGGGAGTGGCTGACAGACGCAGCAATCAGCTAGCGGATTCGCTCTTGGCAAAGTGCCGCAGCGAATCCGGCACAAACGACAAATCGCTGGATTCGCGCACCGCCAGCCGGATCTGCTTGTCCAACACATCCTCAGGCACCGGGTTCTGATAACCTCGCAGAGAGTCTGACAAAGCGACTCCTCCAGACACGCCCTGCGTGCGATGGACACGGTACGCCTTCATGACGAGCGCCTCGGCCGCGCCAGGTGTCAGCATCAGAGGCAGCAAATCATCCAACTGCTGCAACTCTCCGGCAGATACAGGCAACTCGTAACGACGCGCGAGCGCGGCAATCAGCTCGCGACTCTCCGCCCGGGTGGTCGTGGGCAGGATCGGCACCTTGAGGTCGATGCGGCCCGGGCGCTTCAAATCGACCTCGATCAGGTCCGGCCGCGAAGAGGCCAGCACCCAGACCACCTTGCCCCGGTTGTTGGTATCGGACATCTCCTGCGCAATCATGGAATACAGGCGCCCTGACAGGCCGCTGTCGTGATTACCGGAATCCCGCCGCCCCAGGGTCTGATCGGCCTCGTCAATGAACACGATGCAACGTCCGAGCGCCCGGATGAGACGAAAGATCTTCTCCAGGTTGCCTTCGCTCGATCCCACCCACTTTTCGCGGAAGTTTTTCAGCTTCACCACCGGCACGCCGGCCTCGCCCGCCAGGCATTCGACCAGAAAGGTCTTGCCGGTGCCGATCGGTCCGCACAACAGGTAACCCATGGGAAGCGCGCGCAGATCATTTTTCTGCCACAGCTCCACATCCTGCCGGAACCACGACTTCAGGGCTTCCTGGCCGTGATAGTCCGCGAGCGTACGCTTGGATTCGAGGAACTCAACGAGCCCCGGCGCGTCGTGTTCGACCATCTCTTTCTTCAGTACCGTGAAGTCCGATGGCTGCAACACCTGGCGGCGATGCGCCCGAACCTTCGTCAGTTGCTCGAGGGTGCTGATGGACACTCCGCTCATCGAAGCGGCCAGTGCGGACAGATCGGTCCGATGTGGAATGGTCTGCGGATAGTCCCGCTGCAGCACCGCCAGTGCCGCTTTCAACTCGTCAACCGAGGGGAGGGGGATTCGCACCAACGCCGATTGTTGACCGAACGCAACGAGCGGCTCGAGATCGTGCAGGTTGTCCGAGATCAGCAGGCTGGCAAAGGCGATCTCGGTGAACGGCGCGCTGGAGCCCCACTCCCTGACGAGAGTCGTCAGGCTGCCGTGCTCGAAACCGGCGCCCGTGGCCGGCAGAAGTTGATCCGCTCCGCGAACGATCACGGCAACGTGTGTGTTGTCGTTCTTGCCGATCGCCCGCAGATTGCCGAGATAACGTCCAAACCGGCTCACGAAGCGGATTGCCGCCAGCGGATCGCGGGGCAGGCTCTGCATGACGGCCGGAACCCATTCCGCGAGCCGCTCCGAGCCGCGCTGCACCGTCAGACCGTTGCCCAGGTCATAACAGAACAGCACCGCGAAATCGGCGAGCAGCTCATTCTCAATGTAGTTTTCGATGTTGACGAGGCGGCCGCCGACGGCCAGGCGATCGCGGACATTGCCGTACAAAATGAATTGGCCGGCCGCACCGCTCTCAAAGGAAGCGTATAGATCAGCGGCCCATTCCGGCGCTCCCGCTGGAACGGCCATTCAGGTACTCCCGTTTTTCAGCAGAATTCGGCCCCCTGACACTCGCTCGGCGGGCAGGTGGTAGTTCTTCGCCAGCACGCCGTCCAGGTCCGTCGCGTCAATCTTGTGTACGAAGTGCAGCCCCGGCTCGACGTCTGCAACTTCCAGCGCATCGATGGTCGTGTCTTCTGAAGTCATGTTGTTGCGCAACCTGAGGTAGGCGGGGGTGTCGGGAGCCTCACGAGCTGAATACAGCACCGTGACCTGTCCCTCCGCGACAATCAGCTCGACGGTATCCGGAGTGATGACCCGGACGTCGAAGCGAGTGCCGGTCGCCTGCAAGCGATGGTTGTGCCCGGCGCGCACCAGGAACGGCCGATCGGCATCGTGCGCCACATTGAAGCTGGCTTCACCGTGGGCCAGGTAGACTTGCCGCTCGCGCATCGAATAGAACACGGTCGCCTTGGAGGCCGTGTTCAGCAACATCGTGGTTCCATCCGAAAGCCGTATCTCCCGCTGCTGTGCGAGCGCCGTAGAAAAATCGCCCCGGGTCATGGGTGGGAGGATCTGGCCAACCTTGGCGAACCGGTGGTTGTTGAAGGCCCAGGTCGCGGTGACGAGTACAACTGCGGCTGCGGTTATCGAAACCAGCACACCGGTCGGTCCGCGGGGCGGCGCCTGGGGCCCCGGAGTCAGGATGATGGGAATCAGCTCGGACAAAACGGCCATGACATCCGGCGAGGCCCGCTGTCGTGCCACTTCCAATATGGCCGTGCGATGGGCCGTCGGTTGCAGCCACTTGCGTAGCGCCGGCCCTTCGTCCAGGCGCAATCCACGTTCGAGTTTGGCGATCCACTGAGAGGCCTGCTCTCGGGCCGCGTGCCGTTCCAGGTCCATTCGGAAACACCCTCCGCCGGACGGGTTTCAGTCGTCGATGTCGGTCGCGAGCGTGCGAAGATCGATACCCAACCGCCTCAGCCGTGACCGCAACACGGGCCACTCTTCCTTCATGAAGCGGTGCTTCTCGCGCCGGAGCAGCAGCTCGCGCACACCCTTGCGCAGCATGAGCCCTTCGCCCCGGTGGCGGTCGGTAAAACCCTCGCGCGCCAGCTCTTTATACGCCTTTGAGACAGTCAGGGGATTGATATCACAATCGACCGCAAGCTGCCGCACCGAGGGCAGCATCTGCTCTTCCAGGTAAGTCTGATCGAGAATGCGGGTCACCAGCAGGTCCATCAATTGGCGGTAGATGGGGACATCCTCGACCCAGACGGGAATGGGCGGCTTTCTCATAGCCATCTTATACAACAAGCGCGTCTTGCATGCCACCGTCTTAAGCTGGTAGTGTATTACGACGATAATACACTTGGCCGGGCGGCATGTCCTCGGAGACTCCATTTTTTCGGCTGCGGAACATTCGCAAGGTGTACCGGGCGGGCGCGGTCGAGACCACGGCGCTCGATGCCATTTCTCTGGACATCCACGAGGGCGAGTTCGTGGCCGTCATGGGTCCCTCCGGCTGCGGTAAGTCGACACTCCTCAATGTTGTTGCGATGTTGGACACGCCCACCGGCGGGCAGTACCTGCTTGGCGGTACCGAGGTATCCAGTGCCACTGAAGCTGACTTGACGGAGATCCGCCGGGGCAACATCGGCTTCATTTTCCAGAACTTCAATCTCATCGACGATTTGTCGGTGTTTGAGAATGTGGAGTTGCCGCTTTTGTGCCTGAACGTGCCCTGGCGCAAGCGCCAGGTGCGGGTGCGGGAAGTGCTCGAGCTGGTGGGGCTCATGCACCGGGCCAAACATCGGCCGGCCCAACTCTCGGGCGGACAGCAGCAGAAAGTCGCCATAGCACGCGCCTTTGTCCCTGATCCACGCCTGATCGTCGCCGACGAGCCAACCGGCAACCTGGACACACACAGTGGTGCCGAGGTCATGGACATGCTGGACACCTTGAACCAACAGGGTGTGACGGTGCTGATGGCGACGCATTCTCCCGTCCACGCGGAACGCGCCAGTCGGGTCCTCAACATGCTCGACGGACGTCTGGTGTCGGAAGCCGTTCGAGTCGCAGCCTAGAACCAATGCCCCGCGGCGCCTTCAAGGTCATCGAGACGCCGGCCAGAGTCACCGGTGCCGAAATGGACCGGCCGCTGGCCAAGCGTCGTCCCAACTACGTGCTGATTGCCGTCGGTGTGGTCGCGCTGTTGATTGCAATCGCTGCGATTGTTCAGTTGATACCGCACGGCCTGCGCGTATCAAAGGCCGACATTCGCATTGCTACGGTCGAAACCGGAGTATTCCGTAACGACGTGGTCGTGCGAGCCACCGTCAACCCACTGCACACAACCATCCTGGATGCCCTGGACTCTGGTCGCGTCGAGGAAGTTCTCGCCATCGACGGTGCCCGGGTCGAGAAGGGCGAGCTGTTGTACCGCCTTTCGAATCCCACACTCGGCCTGGACCTCGTGGCACGGCAGGCGGACCGGGCCCAGCAGATATCAAACCTGTCGAACCTGCGCGTGTCCCTCGAGGCGAGCCAGACTGAGCATCAGCGCCGGATGTTGGATCTGAGCTTCGCGCTGGCGCAGATACAGCGGCAGAACACACGATTCGTGTCGCTGGCCCAAAGCGGTGTGATTCCCGTCTCCACCCTCGAGGACTCCAACGACAAGCTCACACAGCAGCGGCAGGCAATCGAAGCTGAGTTGAGCCGTACCCGGATCGAGATGAACATCAAACGCGATGGCATTCAGAAAATGGAGCAGGCGGTTCGGCAGCTCGATGCAGGTTTGCAGGTGGTGACGGAGTCCATTGCAGCGCTCGCCGTGCGGGCGCCGGTGGCCGGCCGACTCACCGACTTTCACCTGCAGGTAGGTGAGATCGTCAAGTCCGAGCAGCACATCGGCCGGATCGATGACCCGGGCCGGTTCAAGCTGGTGGCGCAGATCGACGAATACTTTCTGACGCGCGTCGCCGTCGCTCAGCAGGGCGCCGCGATATTCAACAATCGGGATTGGTCCGTGCAGGTGAGCCAGATCTTTCCGCAGATCGAGGACGGTCGGTTCTCGATCGAGCTGTTGTTCGCAGCCGCAGCGCCCCCGGGCTTGAGCCCAGGTCAGAGCGCGCAGATGCGCATTACCCTGGGCGGTACCAGCCGTGGGCTGATCCTGCCGGATGATGCCTATCTCAACGACACCGGCGGGAGCTGGGTGTTTGTGCTCTCCCCGGATGGCACGACGGCCAGGAGGCGTGCAATTCATGTCGGACGCCGCAACAGCAGCCAGGTCGAGGTCGCCTCAGGCCTCCAGTCGGGCGAGCGCGTGATCGTTTCGGCCTACGCCCCATTCGGTAACACCCAACGGCTGCAACTCACGAATTAAAAGGGAATTCTCATGCTGGAGCTGAAGAAAACAACCAAACGCTTCGTGGGCGGGGAAGTGGTCACAACGGCGTTGAATGCAGTCAGTCTGCAGATCGAGGGCGGTGAATATGTCGCCGTGGTGGGACCGTCCGGCTGTGGCAAATCAACCCTGCTGTCGATTCTCGGGCTGCTCGACTCACCCGATGAAGGTGAATACTGGTTCGACGGTCAGAATGTGGCGGGACGCAGCGAAGGCGCGCTGAGCGATCTGCGCCGGGGTCGGATCGGCTTCATCTTCCAAAGTTTCAATCTCATTGAAGAGCTGTCAGTCAACGAGAACGTTGAGCTTGCGCTCGAATACGCGGATATCCCGGTCGCGGAGCGTAGGGAGCGAGTTGCCCGGATGCTCGACGAGCTCGGTATAGCGCATCGAGGTAAGCATCGACCGTCACAACTCTCGGGCGGTCAGCAGCAGCGTGTAGCCATCGCACGCGCGCTGGTCAATCGACCTACCGTGCTGTTGGCCGATGAGCCGACAGGAAATCTGGATTCCGCTCATGGAGATGAGGTGATGGGTATATTGGACCGGATCAACGAGGCGGGGACCACCATCGTGATGGTTACCCACTCGCCGGCACACGCGGCGCGCGCTGGGCGCACGATCGGCCTGCTCGATGGCGCAATCAAACAATGAGACTCAAAGACTTCCGCGTCGGGGCGCGCATCCTCGCCAGTGATCCCATCTACTCACTGGTTTCGATTCTGGGGCTCGGCGTTGGACTGGGTGTCTTCCTGCTGTTGCTGGCTTACGCGCGCTACTGTTGGAGCTACGATGCGTATGTACCTGACGCCGACCAGGTATACATCGTCAAACAGCGAAACAACCTGGAGCTGGGGACTCCGTGGTATGACCAGGCCCCGCTGGGCTTGCTCGGAGTGGCCAAGACCATTCCGGGTGTGAAAAGCGCGACCGCCTACGTCAATTGGTTACCCCTGACCGTCGAGGTCGACGGCCAACTGCGCAAGCTCGGTAGCCTGACCGTGTTGCCCGGCTTCGCCGAGATCCTGGGACTCGAGGCGATCAAAGGCGATTTGAACGAGGCGTTGTCGCGGCCGGATGCCTTTGCCATCACAGAAAAGGCCGCAATACGTCTCTTCGGCACGTCCGACGTTCTTGGGCGGACCCTGCAGTTGCGCCTGAGCGCGGTGGATGAGAATCGCAGCATCGCGCGTATCGCAGCGATTGTGCGCGATCCCCCGGCGAATACGACCATTCCATTTGAAACTCTCAACGGACCGCGTCTCGGCCTCGTTCCGTCGGTGCTGCGTAACCAGTTGCTCGGCACCTCGTCCTGGATGGCTCATTTGCTGATCCGGGTACAACCCGGCACCTCGCTGACCGCTGTTACCAACGTGTTGCAGCAGGCGTTCGACCATTCGCCGCTGACGCAAAAGATTCCGCCGGAGCAGCGGGCGCAACTCGGCGGTCGCCCGGTCCGGGAGTTCGAGCTCTCCGGTCTGCGCGCCGCCTATTTTGATCGCGAAGGCAGGGCCGACTGGCTTTCCCTGTCGGTCGATCGGGGCGACTCCACCCTGGTGGCCGGTCTCGTCGCCGTGGCGCTACTCATCCTGGTGCTCGCGGCCCTGAACTATATCAACCTGGCGACCATTCGGGTCGTGCGCCGGCAGCGCGAAATCGCCATGCGCAAAGTACTGGGTGTCAGCAACACCCGGCTCGCCTTTCTGTTTGTAGCCGAATCGTTGCTGGTGTCCGTGTTGGCGACCGCCACTGGACTGGTGCTCGCTCAGCTGGCGTTGCCGGTGTTTTCGCAGCTCATGAACCGCAATCTGGCAAGCATGCTGTCACTGGAGAATGTCGGTATCGCGTTGGGCCTCGGCATACTCGTTGGCCTGACGACCGCCCTGTATCCAGCGTGGATTGCGTTTGGCGTACGGCCCTCATTGATGCTGATGGGTCGGCCCGATTCGGAAACCCTGGGGAGCAAGCGGCTGCGCCAGGTGTTGTCCGTGATACAGATATCCGTAGCGATGGGGTTGGCCAGTTACACCCTGGCCATCTCCTGGCAGGCCCGGTTCGCGATGAATGCCTCACCGGGCTTCGATCCTACCTCGTTACTGGTGTTCGACCTGCCCAAGGGAGTACAGACGGGAGACGCCAAGGCACGGGGCCTGATGACGGCGCTGTCGCAGCGGCCGGAGGTGGCGGGAGTCATGGAGTCCACCGATGCGGTCGGGCGCTCGCAGGAGTCCTGGAGCACCGAAATCAAACGGGAAGGGCACGAAGCGGTGACCATCGATGTCAAAACGGTCAGCCCCAATTTTTTCCAGCAATTCGGTATTCGGGCGGCGGCCGGCAGATTGTTCGACCCGGCCATCGACCAGGAAGCCGACCAGGGTCCGATGGTCATCAATGAGATCGCCGCGCACCAACTCGGCTTCGCATCGCCCGAGCAGGCGCTCGGACAGGCTCTGCTGCTCAGGAGCAATGAGGACGGTGTTCCGGTACTGATAACCAAACGAATCGTCGGCATTGCACCTGAAATTCGCTTTCACTCGTTGCGCGAAAGGCCGGGCGCCGAAGTGTATGAACTGTCCAACGGCCAGGGAGTCACTCTGAGTATCCGTGCCAGCGGCTCGATTGCCGCAGCGGAGCGCGCCTCCCAGGAAGTCTGGTCGCAGTACTATCCCAACTCGGTGCTGGAACTGCGGCCGGCCAAGGAGATGTACGCTGCCAACTATGCAGACGATGCCAGGCTCGCAAAATTGCTGCGGCTCTCGACGTTTATTGCCATGCTCATCGCCGCCTTCGGCGTTTACGTACTCGCGGCGGACGCGGTACGCCGTCGTACGAAGGAAATCGCGCTGCGCAAGTTGTTTGGTACCCGGCGTGGAGATATCGGCAAGCTCGTGGCCCGTGACATCGGCACAGTCATTCTGTTGGCGGCGGTGATTGCCCTGCCGGCATCCGCTCTCGCAATCGCGCGTTACCTCGCTCCATTCAGCGAGCAGGCCCCGTTCGCATACGGGTCCCTGGGAGTTGCACTGGCCTTCGCCCTGGTGACCGCCGCGTTGGCGGCGGCGCGCCAGACGTGGTCGGCCATGATTCTGAAGCCGGCCGTCGCGTTGCGCACCTAGTCGTACTCTTGAGGCTGTTCACGAGAGACGGGACGACTATTTTTGGAGGATGCTCCACGAGCAGGTGCATGCGGTTGTCTTCGCCGTCCATCTCAACCAGCGCAGATCGCGTCCGAGCAGACGTCTGAGACGATGCCACGTAGGACATCAATTGCAGGTACGTCAAACTCACCGCGGAGATAGTTTCTTACGAAGATCTGATGTACATGCAAGTTGGAATCCTGGCTTTTTGCCGTGCTGAATATCGCTTTCATTGGTCCAGGGCCAACCGTATCATGGGTTCGTGAAGCGATTGCAAGCCTTCAAGTTCGAACTTCGTCCCACGGGTGCGCAGCGGCAACAAATGCGCTGCTTCGCCGGATCGGCCCGTTTTGTCTACAACAAAGGATTGGCACTGCAGAAAGCCTGCTTTGATGCCGGAGAGAAAAGACTCAGTTATGCCGGGCTGTGCAAGCTGCTGACCCAGTGGCGCAACAGTACCGGCACATCATGGCTGAAGGACGCACCGACACATCCACTACAACAGGCGCTCAAGGATCTGGAACGAGCGTATACCCACTTCTTCGCCGGGCGGGCCGCGTTGCCGCGTTTCAAAAGGAAGGGACAGTACGATAGTTTCCGGTATCCCGACCCGAAGCAGATTAGACTCGATCAGGTGAACTCGCGCATTCTTCTGCCCAAGCTAGGCTGGCTGCGCTACCGCAACAGTCGGCAAGCCCTTGGCCGGGTGAAAAATGTCACTGTCAGTCTATCGTGTCGCAAGTGGTTCGTGAGCATCCAGACCGAGCGAGAGCACGCGCAGCCCTTGCCACGAGGTGGCGCTGTGGGCATCGACTTGGGTGTAATCCGATTTGCCACGCTCTCGGATGGCACCTTCTATGCCCCGCTCAACAGCTTCAGGCGTCATCAGACGCGGTTGCGCAAAGGAATGCAGGCGATGAGCCACAAACAGAAGTTCAGTGCCAACTGGAAGAAGGCTAAAGCGCGCATTCAGCGCATCCATGCCCGGATCGGTAATGCCCGCCTCGACTACCTGCACAAGATTTCAACCGCGATCAGCCAAAGCCACGCGATCGTGTGTATCGAGGACTTGCAGGTACGCAATATGGCGAAGTCGGCGAACGGTTCAATCGAAAGGCCAGGCCAGCACGTTCGGGCCAAGGCAGGTCTCAACAAGTCGATCCTTGATCAAGGTTGGTTCGAGTTCCGCCGCCAATTGGAGTACAAGCTGTCGTGGAGCGGCGGTTCTCTCATCGTCGTGCCGCCACAGAACACCAGCAGAAGGTGTCCGCGATGCGAACATATCTCGGCACAGAATCGGCAATCACAACAGTGCTTCCAGTGCATTGCATGCGGTTTCCAGGAGAACGCCGATCGGGTCGGCGCAATGAATATTCTCAGGGCGGGACACGCCCGTTGCGCCTGTGAAGTGAGCGATGCAGATCGCCAGCAGCAGGAACCCACCGAAGCCATTCAGGGGCGGCCTCGTGCTGCCTGAAGGGTGCTGTAGGAATCCCTCGTCGTCAGGCGTGGGAGGATGTCAACTGGATGGTCTACGTGATTTCCGCACGGCCACGCGCTGAATCGTGGCCGATCACGTGACCGACGGTTCCCTCATGTCCATGGCTCCGTAGACGTTGGTCTGTTGTCTCAGCCGGTACGAAGGACTCTCATGAAACTGTGATCGAAATGAAACATGCGCTCGGCAGCATCGGCCCATTCGTAAAACGACATGGGAGATGTCATGTATCGGCCGTTGGTCCGCATTTTCATTTTGATCACAGGTTTGCTCGGCGTAGCCGTGCACGCCGCGCAGCTCGCAGAGCAGTCCGCCTGGGGCAATCCGGGCAACAGCCAGAAATTCAGCATTGCCGTCATTCCTGACACGCAATACCTGTTCGACGAAGATCGCTACAACCCCGAAGTCCTGACCAGGACGTTGCAGTGGATCATCGACCACCAGCGCGAAAAGAACATCGTCTTTACCGTCCAGCTCGGCGACATCGTGAACAACGGCTTGGCGAGCGAGTTCGCGAAAGCCAGCAGCGTCTTCAAGCTGTTCGACAACAATGATGTCCAGTACGGATACAGTGCCGGTAACCACGACATCAACGGCGGTCTGTATGACAACGTTCGTGGACCTTCGCCCTATCTCGACTACTTTGGCCCGCAGCGCATCGCCCATCAGCGCTCCTACTGCGGCGCTACGAACGATGGCTATAACACCTGTCATACCTTTGTAGGTGGTGGTCAGCGTTTCCTGGTCCTGTCACTCGACTGGCGTGCCTCCGATGCAACCATTGCCTGGGCGGAAGCCAAACTCAACGAGTATCCGAACGTCCCGACCATCATCACCACACACGAGCTCGTGCAGCCCACCACCGACCTGGTGAGCGATGCCGCAGTGCCGTCGGACTACGGCCAGACCCTCTGGGACCGGTTGATCGAGTCACACAACCAGATCTTCCTGACATTGAACGGCCACTTCTGGCCATCCGGACGCGCGACCATCCACAACCAGGCGGGCAAGGATGTGTTCATGCATCTCACCAACTATCAGGATCGCTTCTTCGGCGGCAGCGCAATGATGCGACTGTACGAGTTCGACCTGTCGGAAGGCACTGTGGACGTGCAGACCTTCTCGCCTTACTGGCTGTCGATTCCGCCGGCTGCCCGCTCACCGCTCGGCAAAAGCGAGGCCCGCCTGACGGATGAAGCCAACCAGTTCACCATGAACGTCAATTTCAAAGACCGCTTCGCGCCCGCGGTGCCGGTCAGGCCGCTGCCACCCGTGGCCGCCGCCAGGGAAGTGATTCCCGGAACCCTGGCTTACTGGCGGTTTGAAGGTCAGAACGGCGCGGTCGTCCCGGAAAGCGGCGTTGCCGTCCGTGACCTGTCAGGCAATGGCAATGACCTGACCCGGATCACGCTCGCCAATGGTGTCGCCACCGATATGACCTACACCCAGGAATTCCATCCCGCGCAACCGAGCCGCGGTAGCCTGTTCATCAACGGCTCCAACCAGAATCCCGCGAATGGCGGCGCCTACCTGAGGACGGCCGACAACGCGCCGCTCAACGGCCAGACATTCAAGAACGGGTTTACCTTCGAAGCATTCGTGCGCCTGCCCGCGGACTGCTGTGGCGACAAACACGCCTGGATGGGAGTGCTGTCGCGCATGGGAACCGGCCTCGACCTGGGCCTCACCCAGGAGGACCTGCCGCAGGAGCCGCTGGTGACACTCACGGTCTCTCCGAGCCTGGAGTTCCAGTGGGCCGTGGCCACCTTCAGCAATCCCAACACGCTGACGGACTGGAGCTTCCGCACTCCGGCCATGACCTGGTACCACATTGCCGTGGTCAACGACGGCAAGACATCGGATCTGTATGTGAACGGTTCGAAGGACGGCCGCAACTCACGCAGCCTGGCGGTGGGACTACAAACCACAGGTCAATTCTGGATGTTGGGTGCAACCCATTGGCTGGATTCGGTAGGCCAGTCGTACTACGGTTGGTTGGGCGATGTGCGCATCGTCAATCGTCCGTTGAGCGTCCAGGAGTTCATGATCTCTCGCTAGCGCGGTTTCAGGGAGCGAGTGGCCCGGTCACGCGAGTGCCGGGCTTGCCGCCTGCTAGGGCCGCTCTTGCAACAAAAGTGTCACGCAACGTCGCTAGCATCGCCGCGTCGTTCCGGCGGGGTCATCATGTTGCGCAGAGTGTTTGTCATTGCTTTTGTGACTCTCACCTGCTTAGGCGCAAACGGCGCACGCTCCGCGGATCTCGGTGAGCTCGGTCGCAGGATCTTCTTCGACCCCACGCTCTCCGCTTCGGGCCGGATGGCCTGCTCAACATGTCACGATCCCCGTTATGCCTACGGGCCGCCGCCCGGCAAGGGCATTGCGATGGGCGGTCCGCATCTCGACCGAGGAGGCACGCGGGCGGTGCCGTCACTGCGCTACCTGCACGATGCACCGCCATTCTCGGAGAAAACCCGCTTCGCGGATGGGGATGTCGGCCCCGGTGGCGGCTTCACCTGGGACGGCCGTGCCGGCACGTTGCAGGAGCAGGCCCGCATTCCACTGTTGGCCGCCAATGAGATGGCGAACCGCAGCGCCGCCGCATTCGTCCGCAAGCTCGAGAAATCTTACTACGCGCCTGAGTTTCGCCAGGCCTTCGGCGCCGATATCTTTAAACATCGGGACCGCGCTTTCGAGGCGGCGCTTGCGGCCCTCGCGGCCTTTCAACAGAACCCAAAAGAGTTCCATCCCTTCAACAGCAAGTACGACGCCTTCCTGCGCGGCGAGCTCGAGCTCACCGAGCAGGAAGAGCGCGGCGTTGCGCTCTTCAAGGACCCGGCGAAGGGCAACTGCGCGAGTTGTCACGTAGTCCTCAGCAAGCGGGGGCAACCGCCGCTGTTTACTGACTTCGATTTCCTGAACGTCGGAGTGCCGCGCAATCCGCGGATCGCCGCGAACGCCGATCCTGGGTACTACGATCTGGGGTTATGCGGCCCGACGCGGCGTGATCTCGCCTCCAGCCGTGGATACTGTGGCTTCTTCCGTGCGCCTACCATGAGAAACGTCGCGCGGCGCGACGTCTTCTTCCACAACGGCGTGTTCAACTCACTGCGGGACGTTCTCAACTTCTATAACGATCGCGACCTGCACCCCGAGAAGTTCTACTCGCGTAATTCCGACGGCTCGGTGCGCAAGTTCGACGATCTGCCCCCGGGCTACACAGACAATGTCGACCGTGATGCCCCTCTGGACCGGGTGCTTGGCGGGACTGCCGCACTGACCGAAGCCGATATCGACGATCTCGTTGCTTTCCTCAAAACGCTCGACGATGGCTACGTCGCCGAGCCGCAAAGCGCCTCAGACGCCGCGCAGCACAGTGACGAGTACGCGTGGAAGGTGTTTGTCGCACTCAACAAACCCGCTGCTGTTTGGGAAAGCTGGCCTGGCGCGAATGACATCTTCAGGTCCGATGGTGCCGATCCCGGCCCGTGGAAGAGCGCTCAACAGCCTGTTGCCATCCCCCTCGACTCATCCCGCTTCGAGGCCTTCTCAGCGCGTGAGCTTCCCAATCTACACCGCGTAGCAAACGGAAAAATGGTGGCCGTGAGCGATCCACTCGCCTCGGCTACCCGTCTGACCGAGATCCACATGAGCCAGGCGGGTTATGACTACATTCGCGCCCGCTCGCTTTACAACACCGCGGGTCAGCTTCGCGCGGTGAGCAGCGGTGAGGCGGTGTCGTTTCCCGTCGAGACCAAGGAAGTCAAAGCGAAGTGGCGGGTCATCTCTGAGGCCGAGCGCGGCCGCTACTACACGATGACGGTGAAGTTGGCTGACGGTACCGAGCGTCTGTACGGTCTCACGGCGTTGCACCTCGTCACAAAGGATCTACCCACCTGGTTTTGGGCAACCTTTGAGCATGTAGACAACCCGCAACTGCCTGGCAATGACGGTTGGCAAGCACCCTCCAGAGATACGTTCGCCTGCGGGGATGCAGAGCCTTCGTGCAATCGTGCACCGCGCGGCATTGGCCTCGAAGGCACTGTCTGGGAAAACTATCGACTGCGCGGAACGCTGACTTCATTTGTCGATCCGGCGGGCCGGCCCAACACGCTGGCCAACTCCGAGCTCGAGGCGGGCATGCAGCCAACGTCCTCGTGCATTACGTGTCACTCGCGGGCAGGCATCGGCGTCGTCGCGGGCCAGCCGATCCGTCTGCCCATATTTGATACGAGCACCGCAGAGGCGAAGCGGGGCTTCGTAGGCGAGCCCCGTCAGGAATGGTTTGCCCCCATCCGGGGGTGCACCAACTGCGCAATTCAATCTCTCGATTTTGTGTGGTCCATGGCGAAAGCCAGGTAGGAGAATAACGATGCGATACCTACTGATTTTCTTATCTTGCTTCTCGGTCACGTGCATCGCTGATGAAGCGCCGATCACGAATGTATCTCAATCCGAGCAGCCGGCGGCCACTGACGGTGCACCCCCGGATGGGGGTAAGCCCGCCGCGAAATTCACAACCGATGCGAAGTGGGAAACCGCCGGTTACAACAATGATGAGATCGTCTACACCATACTCGTGACGAGCCACGATTCGCGGATCATCCGCTGCACCACCTCGCTGCAGGGCTCGTACTACGAAAACGGTCAGAAGCAGACGGTCTCCGATCGTCAGTTGAGCACGGTTTTTCCGGATCAACAGGTTCAGGTTGGCAACTGGATGGGCATGGATCAGCAGTCGGGCGCCACGTATTCGGTGCATTGCCACGCAATTTGAGTCACACCAACTAGTGGGGAGTATCCATGGTCTTTAATTATAGTCATGCCCGGCGCGTGCGACCGGCTGTCGCGCTGGCAGCTCTGGCCGCCACCGCGGCCGGCGCGCACGATAAGGATCGCTGGCACGATGGTCACGATCGTGACCCTGTCGTGTTCAGCTTCGCAACCGTCGGTGACAACCGTCAGGATCTGAAGAGCCCGGACCCAACAGTCCTGCTCGCCGTCGATCCCAACACGGGCGAGGGCGGCCCGAGTCTCACCGGCACGCTGTTGCCGCAGGACAAGGAATATCTGCAGAATTCCCTGGCCTGGAGCACCATTCAACAGGGAATCCAGGCACAGAATCCCAACCTCCTGTTCTTCAACGGCGACATGATCTACGGTTATGGTCGTCCGACACTACCGGCGGCGTGGGCAAGCGGTCAGCCGAACGGTTGGACGACATCCGAGACGGTCAGCCCGGATGCGTTCTTCGAGTACGTGCAATACGCCTATTGGCGCGGCACAGTTTCGCCCCTGTTCAACACGGGCACCTATGTCATGCCGGTGCCGGGTAACCACGAGACCCAGTGCAGCTCCACCGCCGCACCGTACACCTCGGGCTCGCCCAACCCGAATTGCGACACGGCTGCTCAAGGCAACAAGACGGGTAAGACCGCCTATGCCGACAACGAGAACGCCTATCGCTCCAACATGAGCGATCTGGTGAGTGACCTGGTAACCAACGTCCGCTTCTCGAAGGTCGTCGGCTACAACGCGCTGAACGTTTCCGGCATGACGCCGACCACGGCGCCGATCGCCAGCGCCAACAACGGCGCGATCACCAGCAACCAGGCCGAGCTCAGCTATTCCTTCGACCTGCAGGTAACCAACAAGCTGTTGTTGCACTTCGCCGTCATCAACACCGATCCGGCCGGCGCGGATTCAACCGCACCGTCCGACTGGCTGGCGGCGGACCTGCAGGCCGCGAAGGGCCGTGGCGCCGACAAGTTCTTTGTCTTCGGCCACAAGCCGGCGTTTACCTACAACTATGCGGCTGCTGCCAACGCCACCGTGGCGGCCTCCGGCCTGGATGCCAACGCGAACATCGCCTCGCGCGATGCATTCTGGTCGGTGATCACGAAGTACCATGCCACGTACTTCAGCGGCCACGAGCACATTCCGAATGTGCAGAAGTTCGCCGATCCGACCAAGGTGAACAAGGGGACTGCGTACCAGGTGCTCGTGGGATCCGGCGGATCGCCCTTCGATGACAAGCTGAGCGGAACGTGCCCGAGCTGCACCGAGCCGGTGCTGACCAACCCCTACGATCGTTACTACGCGTGGGCGCTGGTTCAGGTGCACAAGAGCGGCACCGTGACCTTGAATCTCTACGGCTTCAGCGATGACTTCGGGCCGACAGAGAAGCTGCGCAAGTACGAGGTGGACTCGCTGCAGTAGCCACTAACGCCAACGTCGTTGTTCTTCGACCGGTAGGTCGTAATTGTTCAACCACGTAGCGAGTCGATGAGTCTCTGCCGCCGCGTCAACATCTGCCTTGATGATGTGACGCGGTGGCAGGGCAATCCCCCGATGCCGAAGCAGAGGGGCCAGCCGCCTCCAATGCAGCCCCTGACCGGGCTCCCCCTGCAAACCGATCGCTACGACCGCATACCCATGGTGCGAGTATTCCTCGACCTGGTCAGCGATGACTGCGAGCAGCAGGCTGTGATCGCCCTGGCCGGGTAGTTGCAGCAGTCCGTAGCCGCTCGAATCCAACACGCTCAAAACATCCGGCAAAGTGGTGCGCGATGGGTTCATGAGCGCATCGGGCGTCAATGCCATTCGCCAGCCACGCACATCGGGGTTCATGGTCGGCCATCCAGAAACTCATCCAGATCCTGACGGGAGCCGGCTTCGTCGAAGCGGCCCATATCCAACGCCCATCCCGTCGCAGGAATGGCCGGTAGTCCCCGCCGGGCCAGCTCAGCCTCCAGCTCCTCGATCCAAATGCCCCGCCGCGGCACGATTTCCCAGTCGTCTTCCGGGTGGTTGGGGCGTCCGCCCCAATCGCGTTGGGTCGATGTGAACCGGACGCCGGAGGAGGGGCTGCCGTCGAGCCCGATGAGAATGACCTCGTCGCCGTTGCGGATATATCCCTCGATCAACGGTGCGACGGCCTGCGCAAGCCGGCGGCAATGGGCGCGGTAGACCGGCGTGTCATATTGCTCATACACGGCCCACCAACGTCGCGCACCGGCAAATGCCAGCTCAGGGCAGGGCAGTTGCTGCAGGATGTATCCGCGACTGCGCAACGCCTCGACCACCGGGCTGACCACGCCCCGATAGCGAGCGCCCTCGCAAACCTTGGCGTTCTGATTCAGCAGGCAGTTCGCGACGAGGGCCACTTTGCGCGGCGGCTTCTCGTCCATCAGGGAGTCCAGCGATACACAGCGCCGGGAAACGGTGGTTTCCACTGTTCAAATGCGCCGGTAATGAAAACGGCCTTCTGGTCGAACGCCACATTTGTAACGTATGGGCTCGGCACAGTAATCACCCTTACGACCTTCTTATCGTCGCCCACCACGAGCAGACGGCCGGAGCCGTTCTGCGCGATGTAATAGTTACCGTCGGGACCGAGTTTCAGGCCGTCCGGCCCATTGTAGGCGTCCGCCTTCGGTGTCGGTGGAACGAGGTCCTGTAGGCGTGCCCAGACCTGACGCGCACTCAGCGCCCCGCCCGCATCGATTTGGAATGAGACTAAACGTCCCTCCAGCATCTCCGCCACCAGCAGGTGCCGCCGGTCCTGGGTGACTGTCAGCCCGTTGGGATAGCGGAGCCCGCTCGCAACCCGGGTCAGTGTTTTTCCGTCCGGTCGAAGGTAGAGCAGCTCGCCGGTGGCCGGCGCTTTCACGTCGTACGCACCGGAAGCTGAAAAATAAATTCCGCCCTGGTCGTCCGCGGCGAAGTCGTTGGGTCCGGCAAAGACCTTGCCATTGCTATCGGTGCGCAGTGCCCTGACTTTCTGACCCGAGGCGTCGATTTCCGCCAGATAGTTGGCGTCATAGCAGGCAACGAGCAGATTGCGACCGTGGGCGATCAGCCCGCTGGGACCGCAGCCGTCCTCGTGCCAGATGACCGTGATTCCGGCGCCATTCCAGCTTTTAATGTTGCCGGCGGAATACTCGACATAGAGCAGTTTTCCGTCGTGCCACAGGGGGCCCTCCGGATAGTGAGCGTCCCGATCGATGACACTGACCTCCGCGACGGCGGAACCCGCAACCAGAGCCAGGAGGCACGCGGCAAGAGATGTTAGCTGTTGGTGCAGGGTCATGTGGTGTGCGCAGGCGGAGTGCAGGGAACACCGGTGCGTTCCGCGTGCGTTGACCGGTAGCGAGGCATATGCTTTAGTTGTGAAAAGTATGCAGTGTGCGCAACCACCCTGCAACACGCGCCGGCAGCGGATCGCCTGGGCATTCAACAACTACTACATGGGGGTGCCTGAAGGATGAGCTCGAATAAGACCTGCGCGCGTGCCGTTGCAGCAATATTGGCTGCGCACGCGGCTTCTGCGGCCTGCGCTGCGGCGCCTGCGGATGACGCACCCGCTGCCACGACCGGTATCACCGAAGTTGTCGTAACTGCACAAAGACGTAGCGAGAATGTTCAAGACGTGCCGATTGCCATTCAGGCTTTCAGCGGCGACTCACTGCAGCAACTCAACGTCCAGAACTTTGACGACTTCGTAAAATACCTGCCCAACGTAAACGCCTCGTCGACCGGCCCGGGTCAGTCAAATATCTACATGCGGGGTCTGAGCACCGGGAATCAGGGTATCCAATCCGGTGGTTCGATCAACGGCTTTCCGAATGTCGCGATCTACCTGGACGACCAGTCCGGACAGTTGCCGGGACGCAACCTGGATATCTACGCCGCGGACCTGGAGCGCGTGGAAGTCCTCGAAGGGCCGCAAGGCACGCTGTTTGGTGCCGGCGCCCAGGCGGGCGTCATCCGCTACATTACCAACAAGCCCAAGCTCAACAAGACCGAAGCCAGTTTCACGGGCGGTTATGGCATCACCGCGGGCGGCGACCCGAACAGCGAGTTGACGGCGGTTCTGAATCTGCCTCTGATCACGGATACCCTCGCAGTGCGTGCGGTCATCTATAACGATCAGCGCGGCGGCTATATCAACAACGTACCCGGGACTTTCACGCGCAAGGCCAGCGATTTCGGCATTCACTACGCGAACTACCTGGGCTGTAACGATGCCGGTACACCTTGCCAGGTTCCGCCCAGCGCCGCTTCGATCAGTAACTCCAACATTGCGGCCCGGGCGATCAACCCGGTGACCTACAAGGGCGTGCGCGGCTCGGTCTTGTGGGAGATCAACGACGATTGGAATGCCCTGATTACGCAAAGTTATCAGGACATGGATGCCGAGGGCGTGTTCTACCAGATGCCACGCAGCTCGGACGGCGACCCGTTGCCGAAGCAATCCGTCACGCTGTTCAACAACTCCTTCAGCAAGGACAAATTCGAAAACACGGCCTGGACCATCAACGGCAAGCTGGGCCCGCTCAAAGCCGTGTATACGGGCGCCTATCTGATACGCAATGTCGACGCGATCCAGGACTACACCAACTACGCGCGTGGATTTTACGCCGACTACTACCAGTGTCATGGCTCAGAGACCTCGAATCCAAAGGATTCGACCTGCTTCTCACCGTCGACCGTCTGGAATGAGCACGAGCACAACACCCATCAGAGCCACGAATTCCGCTTGAGCACGCCGGATGACTGGCGGCTGCGCGGCATCGTCGGTGCGTTTTATGAGAAGGTGAAGATCGAGGATCAGCTCAACTGGGGCTACAAGACTCTGCCGGCGTGTACTGACACGGTGACGACCTATTGCATGACGCAGGTCGCCACCGCTCCCGGCTCAACTGTGACGGATCCGGGTATCCGCAACGAGAACATCGCATTCTTCAATGATGTGACGCGCGGTTACAATCAGACTGCGTTTTTTACCTCCGTCGACTTCGACATCATTCCGAAAGTGCTGACGGTGACCGGCGGCACGCGGTACTTCAAGTTCGACAACTTCGAGAAGGGCTCGGTCGTGGGCAGCTTCGGCTGTTATGAGGCGGGACCGGCGCCGTGCCTGGCATCCGCGACCAATATTGATGACGAGCACCTGAGCAACTCCCAGAAGGGCTTCAGGAGCCGGGCGAACGTCACCTGGCATGTCTTCCCGGATGCACTCGTCTATTACACCTGGTCACAGGGCTTCCGGCCCGGTGCCTTCAATCGCAGCTCGGGATGTTACGTTCCGGACAATAACGGGGTGGCTCAGTATTGCTCGCCACTGTCCTTCGTGTCCGACGACCTGACCAACAACGAGCTCGGCTGGAAAACCGAGTTCCTCGACCACCGCCTGCAGTTCAATGGCGCTATCTACCAGGAAACCTGGGACAATGTGCAAGTTGCGTTCTTCGACCCGGGTGTGCTGGGCAACGTTGGTTTCGGCGCGAACGGTCCCAACTACCGGATCCGCGGTCTCGAAACTTCGCTCATTGCGGCCGTGCTGCCGGGTCTCACCATACAAGGCTCAGCGTCGTGGAACCACAGTGAGCAGACCAACTCACCGTACCTGATTGCCAACAATCCGGAGCTGCTGGCGAATCCGGCCAGCGCGGCCGAATACGGCAAACCGATCCTGAGCGTCAACAATCCGTATGGCCCGATCGGCGGCCCGAGCGCCAACTCGCCGCCGACACAATTCAATATCCGGGCCCGCTATGCCTGGTCGATTCTGGAGTACAACGCCTTCGTGCAGGTGGGGGCCACTCATACGGCGCATTCGTATACACAATCGAGCTCAAACCCGTCGTTCGCCGACGGCGACAATGTGAGTACGACGTTGTTGCGATTCGAGAATCCGCCGATCACGCAATACGATGCGTCCGCAGGTGTTGCCAAGGATGCCTGGTCGGTTGACTTCTACGCCGACAACCTGACGAACGTGATCAAGAGTACCTTCACCTCAACCAATCAGTTCGTTCTGGCGGAAACTATCACGCGGCCGCGCGTGCTCGGGGTCAGGATCGGCTACAGGTTCTGAGTGCGACGCGAACAAACGAAGGGATCTTGCTCTTGAAGATTTCTGAGTTTGGTGCCGCATTGATGATGGGGGAAGGCCCCCCGAGATCGGTGTGCAGACACAGGTCTCAAACTACCCGGT